>OBJZ01000003.1_pt1 | contig 680461 bp, 603 predicted proteins | sample 1481641 | NCBI WGS metagenome assembly OBJZ01 (sample SAMN02364493, study PRJEB22542) | human gut metagenome | isolation source: fecal sample | host: premature infant | place: USA: Chicago, IL | collected 2012-01 | reverse complement strand
CCACAAACAATCAGCACCGCCCGGGCGACAAGAAAATACTCTACGAACAATCGGGGCGATCGTCAAACTGATTTGCGGTGAGCTCCCTCACCGTTTGATTTTTCGGCACAATGTCGCCAAACAGCAGGTGGAATGCTGTTTTAATCCGGTTTTTATCATCATTAATTCTGGTTTTTTGATGCCCGGTTGAGTGCGCTCCACCATTGCTGATCCCCTAAAAGTGTGGCGCACCAAGCACTGAATTACTCAGATCAATTTTTGTACGCCTTAGTGTTGATCCGCGCTGGCAGTGTGCATGCATGTAAGCGCGCATCAGTACTCGTAAATGATGGCGGTGCGCTTCACAGTCCCCAGTGTGCATTTCGTGCTGCCAGGGTGGTACGATACTTGAGCCTTGGGGCTATGGCGCAGTTGGTAGCGCGTCTCGTTCGCAATGAGAAGGTCGGGGGTTCGAATCCCCCTAGCTCCACTGTGTGATGTGTCGGGACATCGTTGACAGTTTGTTGGCGGTGTCCCGGCTTTTTGTGTGGATGTGTCATGCCATTGGCGGTATTAAGATCGTGCAACCACTGATACAGCGCCACAGTTCCTGCGTCAGTGCTGTCGTGCAATGAGTTAACTGCCGGCAGACTCGTTGGCAAGCGTCGATGCACTCTATTTGCAGCAGGCTCAGGGTTTGAGAAGCAAGACGTGTCCATCGGTCGAACGCATATTTCGGCGTTCACTTGTCATGCTTGTGAAGTCAAGTCCGGGACACCAGATGCGCATCCAGGCAGGAACAGCTTGACGTCTCTTTGGAGCACATGCATACCCTCACTGACGTCTGCTGCCACCAATCGCTCCACTCCGACAGTCCAGTCTCGTTTCGATGAGAATGCGACAATGGGCAGCAAGGAGGAGCCACATGAATCGACCAGAATTCCTGAAAATGATGGCTGCTGGCCAGGCACTCACACCCAGAAGTGAAGCCACGGAGTTCATGCATGCCCGCGCAGTCCAGACCCGGCTTCTGTGTCAGCAGCTGAACTCAGGGGTGCACAGCGCCGAGCAGCTCTGCGACATCATTCAGCAGATCACCGGCGAACCTGCCAATCCAACACTTAACGTGGTGACTCCCCTGACTATCGACTGCGGCATCAACCTGCATTTTGGCGAGGGCGACTCACACGGATGCGAAATGTGCAATCACCGCGCCCGCTGACGGGTCAAGCGTGATTTCACCACCATAGGGCAGGACAAGTTGCGGTCGCGTATGGCCAAACGGCAACCCGATACACACCAGCAGGTCGCGCGTGTAGTCAACGATGTTGGACAGAAGGTACTCGGTGTAGGCCTCGCGGCGAGCCGTGACCACAGCTTCCGGCTCGTCGGGCATCTCGCGATTACGCACCACAGGACGGGCGAACACCAGACCTGCGGCGGCGTTCAAATACCCACGCTCCCCCATCGCGCGCACCCAGCGTCCCACGTAATCCGGCGGTGGCAGCATTTCGGATGTCTCCAGCAGAAGAATCGCACCTTCGAGTTCACGCGCCGCCGGCAGACGGTCCGCGAGCGCCAGCTGATCGATCACTTCCATGCAGCCGCCCCAGGTGCGCCCTCGTACAAGTGCGTCAGGGCCGATAAACTCGAGGGGAATTGCGCTTTCTCGTCGGACAGGCTCAGTCAGTGCCTGTGGCGTCGACCAGTCCCACCCGTAGTCCTCACTGTCTTCAGGCATGGGCAAGGGCAGGTCTTCCTGACCAAAAAGCGCTGCACGCACCGTTGCCAGGTGCTCGCTATCCACACCAGGGCCACTTCCGAAATGCACCATGGAGGCGCCACCGTGATATGACGCGATTCCGTTGCGCCACAACCAGTTCAGGATATTTGTGTTGTCACTGTATCCGAACACCGGTTTCGGGTCACGTCGGGCCAGAACAGGGTCAAGGAACCGGGTGATCCGGATCTGATCGTCGCCGCCCACGGTGGTGAAAATGGCGCGGATCTGCGGATCAGCAAGTGCGGCATTGAAGTCCTTAGCGCGATCAGCTGGTGACGCATTCATTGCCGCCGTGGTGGGGTATTCAACCACTTCCACATTCAGCAGCTCTTCCATGCGCGAGACCGCCTGGCGGTGAACCTCCGGGAAATAAGCCGGTGCCGCCCACGCAGGTGACAGCAGTGCCACTTTGTCGCCAGGCTCTGCAGGAACAGGTGCCGAAATCTGGTGTGCCATGGTTGCCATCGTAGAGCCACCGCGGGCACCTCTCCATGCACTCAGGCCCTGGCTGCGCCGAGCCAGGGCCTGAGATGTGTCCGCACCAAAGGTTCCAGTGCTTCTAGTCCTCCGTGGTGAACAGCGGATGGCCGATAAGTGAGACCGAGGGGTGCTCACATTCCAGATCCAGCACGGTGATCCGATGTCTGCCGGGTTTGAGCAGCGGCGACGGGACGTACAGTGCGTGCTGTGGCCCGATATTCCAGAAACGCCCCAGGCAGAAGTCATCAATCCAGGCGATGCCGTGACCGCATTGCGATACGTCCAGGTAGGCGTCCGCCTCGTCCTCGACGTCAAATGTCGCCGAGGCAAGAACTGGCAACCCGGCCGAAGCGCTGTGCTCAGAATTCGCCCCGTTCGCTTCCTCGCATGCGGCAAGGAGCGATTCTGGCGAAAGCGAGACAACCTGCCAATTGTTCAGGAAACGCACCCCGTACCAGATTCCTCGAACGACTCCCTTAGGATCGCCCAGGTGGGGGCCAAAGTTCACACGCCCCAGGTTCTCGACGAGTATTTCCAGCTCAATCGTTGTCCCCTCGAGCGATTGCCTCTCCGCAACATCGCCCAGCGCAGGCTCCAGCGATATTTCCTGGTCAGGATTGTTGCGATCAGCAACTCCCAAGAAGACCCCATTACCCCACACGTAGGCCCTGTCGTGCAGCTCCATGAACCGAAGCGGCACAATGGCGCCGTCAGACCAGGGGAAGACCGTGATCTCGCGTTTGAGCAGCTGGAATCCCAGGTCGATTTCCGCTTCTTCAAAGGTGGGAACCCACGGCCAGCCTTCACCTTCACTGCGCCACAAGGGCAGTGTGCGCAGGTTGTGGGAATGCTCGAGCTGCAGATCCAGGCGCGGCTGCATTGTGGGATTTTCCGTGATCCCCAGGCGTTCGCGTTCTGCCTCGTAATCGGGAAGATCCCGGTAGCGTGCGATCGTCTGTCGGTAGGCGTGGAATTTTGCCGTGAGCCTTCCGTCTTCAGCAATGGGAGCGTCGTAGTCGTAGCTGGTCGTGGTCGGCTGGTAGTCCTCCGCCTGGTTCGCACCGGCCCACAGGCCAAAGTTGGTGCCTCCGTGCGCCATGTAGAAATTGACACTCATGCCGTGCGAGAGCATGAAATCAAGTTCGTTCGCACAGTCCTGGGCGTCTCTGTCGTGGTGGGGTTCTCCCCAATGGTCAAACCACCCGTTCCAGAACTCCATGCACATCCCCGGCCCGCCGTCTGTCCACTGAGACAGCACGGGGAGGACCTGTTCAGCTCGCGACCCGAAGTTACCGGTCGGATACGCGCCCTCCACGGTTCCGGCAGATAGCCACAGGGAAGCGCCACCATCGCTCGTCACCAGGAGTTCATCGATCCCACGATCGGTGACCATATCGCGCATAATCGCGAGGTATTGCGCGTCATCCCCCCATGAACCATATTCGTTTTCCACCTGGACGGCAATGACGTTGCCACCCCTGTTGGATTGGCGCTGCGCCACAATCGGGATGAGCTGATCGAACCAGCGGGACACTTCCGCCAGGAACTTCTCATCGCGGCAGCGCAGCCGCAAGGATGTGTCGTGCGTCAACCACGACGGCAGGCCGCCGTTTTCCCATTCGGCACAAATGTAAGGCCCTGGTCGCACAATCGCGTCCAGGCCAAGCTCCGCCGCAATGTCGAGGAAGCGGCCGAGGTCTCTGCCACCTTCAAATGACACAACCCCGGAAGCCGGGGCGTGAAAGTTCCACGCCACATATGTCTCGACGGTATTGCAGCCCATCAGGGCCAGCCGCTTGAGACGGTCTTCCCACAAATCCGGGTGCACTCGGAAATAATGCAGTGCGCCGGAAATGATGAGATGCGGTTCATTGCCGCGCAGGAACTGCGCGCCCCGCACTTCCAGTGTTGATCGCGTCATGATGATTTCAGATTCAAAATATTGAGAATAGCGTCTGCCGGCAAGGTGTTATTCGGTACCCAGGTAGTTTCTCCCTGAACAGGCCAGCCTGTCCACCTCATCGAGTTGAGCTCGGCTTTCCAGCCGGCAGTTGCTGTGGCGATGAACGGGGCCTCCTCAGCCAAGATCTCCTGTGCTTCGACAGCCAGCTTCTTGAATTCATCATCCGTGCTTCCCGGTGGGAATTCTCCAAGCTTGACGCCGATCTCATCGAGACGCTCGTTCTTGAAGAACATCTCGTTGCCGTCGTTCTTTTCTCCAGGCGTTCCGACGCGCGCCGAGTCAAAGTGCGTAACGATGTCCGTGATCTGCAGACCCTGCGTCGGGCTCGAGGACATCATGCCGTAGTCGCCCGATTCGACCAGCTGAGAAAATGGCTGGTCAGCCAGCTGGTTGATTCCCACTGTCAGGCCGAGGTTCTGCTTCCACTGGTCAGCTAGGATCTGCGCCGTCAGCACCCATTCGGTGTAGGGCTGGTAGACATCATATTGCAGCGTGTAGGACTGTCCGTCTTTCACCAGATTGCCGTCGACAACCTCCCATCCGGCGTCAGCCAGATCTTTCTTGGCGGCTTCGACATCCAGCTTTGCTTCCTGACCACTCGCGAGGATATCTCCGTACACGCTCGGGTCAAGACCAGCCTTCGTCGGCACTGAGTATCCAACGTTGACAGCCTTCGCGGCAGCTTCCAGGTCAATCGAATCGCGCAGCGCACGCCTGACTGCGGGATCGTCGTACGGTGCTTTCATCGTGTTGAAGACGATTCCGTCGCTGGTGCCCACCGGGTAGAAGGTATAGCTGAAGTGCTCGGGGTCCTTGCTGACGTATTCTTCATCAGCGTTTTCCCACCCGGCCGTGCCGTAGTCAATTGTCCCCTTCTTCAGGGCGTCCTTGGCGGCGTCAGCACTCATGGCCATGATCTTCACGGTCTTGACGTCAGTGGATGTGTCACCCCAGTAGTCGTCGCGCATCTTCAGTGTCAGCTGCTGAGGCGAGAAGGAATCAAGGACGAGGGGACCCGTCCCGATCGGCTCAGGGTTGGTGAAGGTAGCCGGATCCTCGTCTTTCCACACGTGCTCCGGAATGATCTGGCGCTTTGCGAATGAAACCAGGTCAGCGAACGCCGGTTCGTCGTACACGACCTTCACATGAGTGTCGTCGATAGCGCTGACTTGCTTGAATGGGTAGAACGCCTTGGTCTTTCCGTCGATCACGAGCTGCCAGGTGAACGCCACATCCTTCGCGGTGAATGGTTCACCGTCGCTCCACGTCGCATCGTCACGCAGGGTGAATGTCAGTTCTGTTCCATCCTCATTGAATTCCCATGATTCAGCAAGGAAGGGAAGAACCTCGCCGGCCTTGGTGCGATCAAGACGAACCAACGGCTCATAGAAGAACGCTGTGCCCGGCGTAACCGCAGTTGCTGTCGGGGAGAACAGGTTGAAGTTCTGACTCCAGGTGGTTCCGCCCCAGCCGGCAATCTTGACCTCGGAGCTCGATGCGTCTCCGGAGGCACTCGATGATGCCCCGTCTCCCTTGTCGAAGGAGCACCCGACGCCGGTCAGCGTCACCGCTGACAACAGGCCGACTGCCAGTGCTCGTCTCCATCTCCTCATCATTGTGTGACCTTTCTGGTACGTAGTTGGATTTCTTTTATCGCTTTTTCGTTCTCTTGACTCGCCTGCTCGGATCCGGTGCAGCGCCAATCAGAACCCGCGTATAGTCGTGCTCAGGTTCGTGCACAATCTGTTCGGTCTGGCCCACTTCAACCAGCTTCCCGTGGTACATCACGGCCATCCGGTCAGACAGGTATCGCGCACTGGCGATGTCGTGCGTGATGTAGAGGATGGACACGCCACGTTCATGACGCAGCTCATCGAGCAGATTCAGCACACCGATTCGTATCGACACGTCCAGCATCGACGTGGGTTCATCTGCCAGCAGCACAGACGGCTCCACAGCCAACGATCGCGCGATGGAGACGCGTTGCCGTTGCCCACCGGACATGGAACTGGGATACCGGTCGATGAACTCTGAGGCAGGAGTCAGATGCACGGTTTCCAGCAGTTCCAGTGTTCGCTGCTCAACTTCCTGCCGACTAGTGGCGCGGCCATGCAGTTTCAACGCTCTGCCGATGATGTGACGCACCGTCTTCAGGTTGTTGAGCGAGGCGAACGGGTCCTGGAAGATCATCTGCACCTGCCCGTAGTACTCAATCGGCTTGACGCGGTTCGACCCGCTGAGGTTCACCGTCTTGCCGTGCAGCAAAATCTGCCCGGAATCGATGTCACCGAGGAGGGCAAGGGCACGCGCCAGCGTCGTTTTTCCAGATCCCGATTCACCGACGAGGGCGACCACTTCACCCTTGTGCAGCTCGAGGCTGACATGATCGCAGGCAGTGACAGTGCTGCGTCCACCTGATTGTGCCTTGCCTTCAAAGGTGACGGTCACATCTTCAGCGGCGAGAACCACTTCAGTTTCGGGCATGGTCGTTCCTCCTCTCCACCATGACGGGGCAGGCCACTGAGCGCCTACCGCCAAGTTCAATCAGAGCGGGCGGTTTTTCCTCGCACCGCGCTTCTCTGAATTCACAGCGCGGCGCAAAGGGGCAGCCTGGTGGCAGATTCAACAGGTCGGGAGGGGTGCCAGGAATCTCGTGGAACTTACGCTTGGGCTGGGTCAACGAGGGGAAAGCATCCCGCAGACCACGCGAATACGGGTGGATCGGGTCATCTGCCAGGTCCTCGCCATCAGCAATTTCAATGAGCTTGCCGGCATACATGATTGCGATGCGATCAGCGATCTCGAGGAGCAACGACAGGTCGTGCGTCACGAAAATGACCGAGAATCCCAGCTTTTCCTGAAGTGCCAGAATCTCGTCGAGGATCTGGCGCTGCATGACGACATCGACGGCAGTGGTCGGCTCATCCATCACGATCAGTTCTGGATCGCATGCCAGCGCCAGCGCAATCAGTGAGCGCTGCCGCATCCCTCCGGACAATTCATGCGGGTAACGTGTCATGGCGTCAGGGCCAATGCCGACATCTTCCAGCAGCGACACTGCGCGTTCCTGGCGAGCCTTCTTATCCATCCTGGGATTATGGACTGCCAGCACGTCATCGAACTGTTTGCCCAGACGCATCACCGGGTTCAGGCAGGCCATCGCCGACTGCATCACGATTGCCAGATCAACCCACCTCAGGGGGCGGATCTGGTCCTCACTGGCACGCGCCAGATCGATGACCTTTCCGTCTGGGGAATAGTAGCGAATTGCGCCAGATGCGATAACGGCGGGCGGTTTTTGCAACCTCATGATCGCTGTCAGAAGCGTCGATTTTCCGGAAGCTGATTCACCAGCCACGCCCAGGATCTCGCCTCGATGCAGCGTGAAGCTGACGTCGTTGCACGCCCGCGCATCGGCGTCAATACCAAGATAGTCGACGCACAGGTTGTCAACTTCCAGCAGTTTCACTGGCTCTGTCATGAGGTCACCGTCCCTGTATCTGCGCTCCACATCACGGGCTGATCGCTGGATCGAATCTCTCGGTCACGTTTCCTGTTGAACTTACGGGTGATGCTCGTCAATCGTGCGTTCAGTGAGGGGTTCGTGATTTCATCCAGACCGAAGTTCACCATTGCCGTCGCAAAGCCGATCAGGGCGATACAGATACCTGGTGGCAGGAACCACCACCACATGCCGCGCAGCAATGCGCCCTGCTGTTGTGCCTGCCCGATCTGCATACCCCAGGACATTCCGTTTGTATTTCCAATACCTAGGAATGCGAGGGAGGATTCAGCGAAAATGCCAGCCACCAGAGCACGCAGGAACATTGCCGAAATGATGCCGCCCAGGTGAGGCACGATTTCGACCATGACGATTCGCCACCTCTTTTCTCCGATTGAACGCAGAGCCGCAGTGAAGTCTCTGTTGCGAAGAGAAAGCGTTTGCGAACGGATGACTCGCGCACCACCGGGCCACTCCAGGAAGCCGATAATCAGGGCGATCATGACGATCCCGGCATTGTTGATGTAGCCGGCGATGATGAACATCAGTGCAAGGCTTGGGAGGGTCATCAGCACGTTCACGAAAGCCATCGTCACCTTGTCGATCAGGCCGACTGAGTATCCCGACCATGTTCCGACCAGGACAGCGATCACCGTTGCCAGAAGACCGGAAATCAAACCGACGAATACCGATCCGCGCGCGCCTTTCACCGTCTGCGCAAATACGTCCTGTCCGGCAAGGTTCGTGCCCAGAAGGTGTTCGCTGCTTGGCGCTGACCCCATGTTTTCGTAGTCGACGGCTGCCGGGTCCAGGTTCATCACTGTGGTAATGAACAGTTCACCGAAGATCGCAACGATCAGGAAGAAGATCAGGATAGAAATTCCGACCTGTACTTTGCGGCTTGAGAGAAATTGCTTGAGCATCAGTTCTCCCTCGTTCGAGGATCGAGAACCACGTACAGGGAATCTGCAACGAAGTTAGCGATCAGGACGGCAAAAACAATCATGAGGAAGATGTTCTGCATGACTGGATAATCCTTCGCGAGGATCGACTGCAGCAGCAGGTAACCGATCCCGGGGTAGGTGAAGACGATTTCACTGAGGACGACACCACCCACGATGCCTCCCATTGCCATGGCCAGATTCGTAATATTCGGCAGGAGCGCGTTACGCGCCGCGTAGCGGAACAGCACGGTTCGCTCGGGCAATCCCTTTGCTTTTGCCAGCGTGACGTAGTCTTCCGAAATCGTGGTCACCATCATGTTTCTCATCGAGAAAAGCCATCCGGCAAAACCGATCAGGATGAGGGTGAATGCGGGCAGTGCGCCATACCGCAGCACGCTCATCACGAAGTAGAAGTTATTGATGTCGAAAGGAACATCGGGGTCATATCCACCTGCACCAGGGAACCAGTTCAACTGGAAAGAAAAGACCCACAGCACGACCATCGATACCCAGAATGCTGGGAATGATGAGAACAACGTTGAAGCGGGAGTGAGGATGTTGTCGAGGCGCGATCCCGGGTTCCAGCCGACGATGGCTCCCAGAGCAGTTCCCACGAGCCAGGCGAGTAAAGTTGTCACACCTACCAGCAGGACGGTCCACGGCAACGCACCACTGATGAGTTCTCCCACGCTGGTCGGGTATCGCATGACGGAGATACCGAATTCGCCGTGCAGGACGTCCCAGATGTAGGTCAGGAACTGTTCCACGATGTTCTTCTGCGGATCGCCGTAGAGGGAATACATCGACTGAACCTGTTCTGCACTGAGCTTGGTTCCCGTTTGTTGTTCGATCTGGCGGGTCAACGTGACCACCGGATCGCCGGGCATGAAGCGCGGAATGGCAAAGTTCAAGACGACTGCCACAAAAGCAGTGACGACATAGAATCCCAGGCGTTTGAGCAGATAGACCAGCCCGGTTGGACTGTGTCGTTGCCGTGTCTTTTCCGCAGCGGCAACTTCTTCTACGGAAGCGACTCCTTCTCGAGACATCGGCACCCTCCCTTGGGTTACGTAGTCGATTCTTCACGCTACAAGTTGTGAGTATTACTTATATACGATCTTGGGATAATAGCGCGGCTCAGTTCAGTAGCCGTTATTTCACCTGGTTGTGATTGAAATAAGCAACAAGGTGTTCAGGAAGTTCGGGGATGTGGCGCGGCTCGTTCCCCTCGCGCAACGAACTCGTTGCCTGGATGCCGGCAGCCACCGCGTACCATGCTCCCAAAGGCGATGTGTCGGTCACCGCGTCGTGGGCAACGAATCGGAGGAACTCGTCAACAATCAGCTTGTCGGCGTCTCCATGCCCCTTCTCATCACCGATGATGGGGAACTGCTCGTCACCATCAGGGTTATAGATCGTGCGCTTATTCCACAAGCTGATGTGCCCGCCCTCGCCGTCACCGAAGTTTTCCAGACGCCCTTCGGTGCCGATCACCGTGTAGTTGCGCCAGTAATCGGGCGAGAAGTGGCATTGCTCGTATGAGGCCAGGACACCAGATTCCATTCGCATCAGCATCATGGACACGTCTTCGACATCGATAACGGCGTTCAAGCCCTTTTGGGTCATGGGCGGCCAATTGTCGAGGGAATACCAGTCGTGCATGAGCTCGTTGGAATGATCGCCGCGGTCGGTGATCTTGTCGTATACCATCAGGTCGCCCATTGCGACGACGTCTGTCGTGTGAGAGTCGGCCAGCCAGTGCATCACGTCAATGTCGTGTGCGGCTTTCTGCAGCAGCAGCCCCGTGCCGTGCTCACGCGTGGCGTGCCAGTCCTTGAAGTAGAAGTCGCCGCCTGCGCCCACGAAGTGTCGGCACCAGATCGTCTTGACTTCACCGATTCGCCCCGCGCGGATCAGATCACGCATGGTGCGCACGACGTTCATGTGGCGCATATTGTGACCGACGTACAGCTTCGATCCAGTTTCATATGCCGTCTCCAGGATGCGTGTGGCATCGTCAAGGTGGATGGCGAGCGGCTTTTCAACGTACACGTCGATTCCTGCCTTGAGCAGTTGACACGCGATGTCGGCATGGGTGTCATCTGGTGATGTCACAAATGCAACGTCAACGTCGCATTCAATGAGCTCGTCGACTGCTTCGCATACGGCAATCGAGTCCGGGTCCCGCTTGAGCTGTTTCTCGACGCGTTCGCGGCGCTGCGGATGCGGTTCACATGCTGCGACGATCTGCGCCGGAACACTGGCATTTTCGGCTCCCAGAGCCAGAGGGGCGCGGGCCCCGATCCCCACAACGCCGACTCTCAGTGGCGCAGATGAACTGGATGTGTGCTGAGTCGTCAACGTCGTATGCCTCCTGTTGAGTTGAGCTGACAGAATTGAGTGAAGGTGATGGAGCGTGGGCAACTGCGAGGACCCTTCCCCGAAGAGGTGGCGATCTGCGTCCAGCAGTGCCCATGCGACGGCGCCAATTGAGGCGCAGGCCGTGCCGTAGGGAGATTCTTCGATTCGAAGATCAGGTGCGGATTCAGGGCGCAGACTGGCAAGTTTCCTCTTGATTGCTGCCATGACTTGCGTGGAGTTGGCGGGAAGGCCTGCAATGACGATGGTTCGCGGATCGACCACCACCCCCAGCGGTCCGATTATGCCGGCCAGTCGTTCGCCCCATTGGGCGTAGGCACGTTCGAGGGAGGCTCTGTCCTGCGGTGAATCCTGGGTGCCGACCTGATTGCGGGCAACGGATTCCTCCACGAGGGGCGCGTCCACCACGTCTGTGATTTCACCGGCATTGAATGAGCAGCCTCGGTGGAGTTGTCCTTTGAGGATCAGCCCCGTGTGGATGCCCAACTGGCAGTTCACGAACAGCAGGTCGTCATCGGCGGCAAGTTTTCCGTCGCTGACGCGAGTCACAAATTCACCCATTGCCGCAGCGTTGATGTCATTTTCGATTCGAACCGGGCATTCCAGATCGCGGCGCAGGGCATCACCAAATGGAAAGCCAGCCCACGATGGGATCAGGTCTGAACGAACAATCGTGCCCTGGGCATCAATGACACCTGTGGTGGAGACGACGCAGGCGTGAACGGGTCCCCATTGGGGCCGCAGCTTTTCAATGAAGCGGGTGATGAGCGCCTCTACCTCGCGGTAGCGTTCCTGCCCGCTTTGGGCCTTCAGCTGAGCTACACGCGATTGGATGATGGAGCCGGACATGGAGATCGCGCTGATGGCCATTGTCCGTTGAAGCAGATCCACGCCCACAGCGAATCCTGCGTGGGGCGCCAGAGTGAATACGCGTGCCGGCCTGCCACCGTCAACGACGCTGCTTTGCTCAACGATCATTCCGCGTGCTGCCAGGCCTTCCAGGATCGGCGTCACGGTCGGTCGCGTCACGCTGCAGGCTTGAGCGAGTTGGGAATGGGTGGCGCCGCCTTGACGCAGCACGTTGATTACGTCCAGGGCACGCCGGTCTCCGCGCTCTGAACTACGCCGAGTGCTCATACTGCGTCCTCACTGCCTCATTGCCACGTCTTTCATGGGCATTATTGCGATGGACGTTCGCCCATCTCCCTTATGAAAGCCACTAATAAAAGTGAATATTAGAACGTGGAACCCATCGTGTCAATCTCACGACGCCTCGAGCGTGCACCTGCCCCGGATACGTTGGAACGCTCAGCGATCAGACAGATAATGCACTCAGAGGCCTTTGCAGGCATCCGGGCGACGAGTCCCGCGCATGTGAGCCGCTGCCACCAGCTGCAAAGAGGAGGACATATGTCTCACGTTCAGCACATCGCCGGCCGGTACGCCGATATTCACAAATGGCAAGAAGACCTGCGTGCTGACCTTCACCGCCATCCCGAAGTGTCGATGGAAGAAGAACGCACCAGTCAGACGATCATTGACGAGGTAACCGCCCTGGGCCTTGATGCCACCCGAGTGGGCCCGACCGGCGTGGTGAGCGTCGTTGCCAACGGTGACGGGCAACCCGTGCTGGCACGCGCACACATGGATGCGCTGCCCGCGCGCCCCTGAATCTGAGTACTACGACCAGTTCCCTCTGACCGTCAACGACCGCGACACGCATGATCGCGTCCGAACACCGTTCGACGCGTTCTTTGAGGACGGCGTTGTGGGTGATGGCGATCCGGTGACAGCGTCGGAGGACTTCTCCCGCATTCCCGGCGCCTGGGATGCGTCGTACCTGTACTGGAATGTGACGGGAACCGTGGATCCGAGCACCAGCACGCATGCCCTGCGCTGCTTCAACCGCCCTGCGACACCTCAAGCGTGGGATAGAACGCCTCCCATCCGCCGCAGGATCGAGCCTTCTTGCCTGCTTCAACAATGAGCCCATGAAAGTGGGCCAGTTCAGGTGTCGTGAAGTCACCCTCGTCAATGAGGGGCTGAAGAGTGCGACGCGCGGCTTCATAGCTGCGAGGCACGGCCCACCCGGCGGCGCTCAGGAACCGGCGCGCATACAGGTCCCAGATGAATACGGGACGCTCATAGCCGTACAGCACGATGTCGTCGGCGGTTTCAGAGCCGATCCCCTTCAAGGCGATGAGGCTCGCGCGCAGTTCGTCGGTCGGCAACCGCGTGTGGGACGCGTCGTCGAGGAACCAGCGTGCTGCACGGATGAGGGTTTCGGACTTGGCGCGCATGAAGCCGCTGGGACGGATCAGGCGCTGCAGGTCGGCAGATGCAGTGGTCGCCAGTTTCTGCGCCTCGAGCAGGCCGGCTTCGCGCAGATTTGCCAGAGAATACTCCACATTGCGCCACGCCACATTCTGCGTCAGGACAGCACCCACCACGATCTCGAAGCGGGTGTCGGCCGGCCACCACTGACCGGCGTCAATGCGCCTGCACAGCGCGTCAAAAAGCGCTCGCGCCGAGGGAGCGGCCGATGTCACTGCTCCTCCGTTGCATGAGAGACAGGTGCGACCAGTGAGCTGATCAGGTCAGCAATGGTGGCGTTGAGCTCGTCCAGCGGGCTGGATCGACGCCATACCAGGTTGATGGAGCGGTAGGGGCGCGGCGGGCAGAACTCGCGAAGAACCAGACCGTCGGGTTGCGCGATCGGAGGGATCGTCGCCAGCCGAGGCAGCAGCGTCACTCCGCTCCCGGCTGCGACCATGTAGCGCAGCGTCTCGAGCGACGTGGCGCGGAAGGCTGACTGGCGGGCACCGACTTTTTCGCAGATGCTGACCGTGCTGCGACGCATGCAGTGTCCTTCTTCAAGCAGAATCACCTCATGATCGGCCAAATCGCCCAAGTCAACGGGCGTGGTTTGCTCGCCTAGGGCTGACGTGCTCGAGGTTGCTAGCACGAAATCCTCGTCAAAAAGGTGCGCCACGGTCAGGCCCGACTCCGCAGACGTATCCGCCAGAACAGCCGCGTCAATTCTGCCGGATGCAAGCGCGTCCATGAGTGCGAGGGATTTTTCCTCGACGAAATGGGCGGTCAGGTCTGGCAACGCTTTCCCAAGTTCGGGCGCAAAGCGCGGCAAAAGGTAGGGTGCAATCGTCGGGAATACGCCGATGGTGACGGTGGCGGCCAGAGGATTCGATCCGCTGCGACCGACCTGCTCAATGTGGTCCAGGTCAGTGAGGATGCGACGCGCATAGTAGACAACGTCACGGCCAACCGGGGTGATCAGCACCTGCTGCGTTCCGCGTTCAACCAGCTGGGCTCCCAATTCCTCCTCCAGCTTCTTGACCTGCGCTGACAGCGTCGGCTGCGAAACGTGAGCACGCTGAGCAGCACGCGTGAAGTTCCGCTCCTCATCCAACGCGACAAGATACTCCAGGGCCCGAACGTTCCTCACCTTGACGCACTCCTTCCTGATGTGTGATCCGCTGAGCAGGCGGTGGATCCCCATCACCAACATGGCGAGCCCGAATCGCCTGGCTCAGTTCCTGCTCATCGTGATCACATTTTTCGCTGCCGCCTGGTCGCGACCTAGTCGTGGTGCGGGGCGCGAATCAGGTAGTTGAACGCACTCAGTGCGGCGGTGGCGCCGGAGCCGAATGCCGTCACGATCTGCTTGTATGGTTCATCTGTGCAGTCACCGGCAGCAAAAATCCCGAGCACGTTGATCTTTCCTTCGCGATCTGTCACAACCTCACGCCGGTCGCTCAGTTCCACCTCTTCGGGAAGCCACTGCGTGTTCGGAACCAGGCCGATCTGGATAAAAATGCCGTCCGTGTCGACCGAGCGCGTCTCGCCGCTTGCACGATCTTCGTATGCCAGGGCAGTCACTTTCTGACCGTCACCGATCACTTCAGTGGAGCGTGCTCCGACAATGACATCAACATTGTCGAGGGCGTCCATCGCATCCAGTAGCACTCGGTCAGCTTTGAGCTGATCCAGGAATTCGACTACGGTGACGTGGCGCGCGACGCCGGCCAGGTCGATAGCCGCTTCGATACCGGAGTTTCCGCCGCCGACCACAACGACGTCCTTGTTCTTGAACAGTGGACCATCGCAGTGCGGGCAGAAGGACACGCCCTTATTGCGGTATTCCTCTTCGCCGGGTACACCCAGAGTTCGCCACGTCGCACCGCTGGCCACGATGACGCTCCTGGCGCGCAGGTGCCCACCTGAACGTGTCACCACGGTATGCAGCGGATAGTCTCGCGAGTTGTCGTCAGCACTGACCGCAGCGATTTCAAGGCGATCGGCCCACTGCGGCACATACACATCGATGTCGTACTGGTTGATGTGTTCAGTCAGATCAGCAGCCAGCTGAGAACCTGTTGTGTGCACCTGAGAGATGGCGTTTTCAATACTCTCGGTTTCCACCACCTGGCCACCGCGGTGATCCATCACCATTGCGGTGCGGATACCCTTGCGAGCGGTGTAGATGGCAGCTGACGAGGCGGCCGGCCCTCCGCCGACAATCACCACGTCGTAGGGTTCTTCCTGATTCATCTGGTCAACCGCGACCTGGGCGCCGCCCTCGTCCAGCATGGAAACGAAGTCGTCGAGTGTCGTGCGACCGGAGGAAAACATCTCGTCGCCCTCGAATGTGACGGGCACACTCATGATTCCGTGGTTTTCGACCTCGCTTTGGAAAGCGCCGCCTTCAACTGCGGTGTGGCGAATCGAGGGATTGATGATGGAGATCGTGTTCAGTGCCTGCACGACTTCCGGGCAGTTTTGGCACGTGAGTGACATGTAGGTCACGAACTCGCGCGGGCCTTTGATGCGCTGAATGGCCTGGCGTTGCTCGTCGGAGATCTTGGCGGGGTGACCGCCGACCTGCAGAAGCGCCAGGACAAGTGAGGAGAATTCGTGACCCAGTGGCAGTCCCGCGAACCTCACCTCGACATCCGTACCGATGCGGCGAACGGCGAAGGATGGTGTGCGAGGGTTTGCCTCGTCGGTGAGGGTAATGTTCTCACTCTTGGCAGCTATTTCCTCCAGCAGCTCCCGTACCTGCGCCGACAGATCGGAGTTATCCAGGCTTGCAGCGAGTTCAATCGGCGCTACTACTTTGGTCAGCAGCTGCGACAGTTGGGCGGAAAGCTGGTCATTCAAAACTGGCATGGCGTTACGTGCCTTTCACAAAATTGCGGACGCGGGAGGGCAGGTGTCGCCCTCGTGATGCGCCAATCCCGCACCGACGCGTTCTCACGTGCGACGAGAACTTACGTGTGCGGGATGGCGTGACGTTCAGTGATGCGGGTCAGATCTTACCGACGAGGTCCAGGGACGGAGCCAGCGTCTCTTCGCCTTCTTCCCACTTCGCGGGGCACACTTCGCCCGGATGCGCGGCGACATACTGAGCTGCCTTGACCTTGCGGATCAGTTCAGCTGCGTTACGGCCGATTCCCTCCGAGGAAACCTCGAAGAACTGGATAACGCCGTCTGGATCGATGAGGAAGGTGGCGCGGTCAGCCAGGCCGACGCCTTCGCGCATGTTCTCGAAATTGTTGGTCAGTTCACCTGACGGATCACCGATCATGTAGTACTTGATCTTGGCGATTGTGTCGGATGCTTCGTGCCACGCCTTGTGCGTGAAGTGCGTGTCGGTGGACACGGAGTAGACCTCAACGCCCAGTTTCTGCAGCTCGTCGTAGTAGTCTGCGAGGTCGCCCAGCTCGGTCGGGCACACGAAGGAAAAGTCAGCTGGGTAGAAGAAGAAAATGGCCCATTTGCCGAGGACATCCTGTTCGGTCAGTTCAACGAATTCGTCCTCTTTGAACGCTGTGGCCTTGAAGGGGCGGATCTGGGTGTTCATCAAGTTCATGGTTCTCCTATCCGAGTTTCGCCAACCGCTCACGCACATGACGAGCATGTCGAACGGTTTCTCACAACACTCTCAGTATAGACCAAACCAATGCAACTTACCACTTCAATAGATTTCCTCTATCACATGGTGTACGACCGCTAGTGCGGGAGGTCTGATTAGCTGCAATGCAGCGACGGGATAGCGTAACGCTGTACAGGAATGGCGCGATGCACCGCCAGGATGGATACGTCCGTATAAGACAAGCAGGTGTCTGCGCACATTCCCCTAGATCTTCGGGATCTTCGTGCACATACCCCTAGTTCTAAAGCCCACCACGCCTCTCGAAATTTCCATCATGCGTCCTGACCAGCGAAAACAGAAAACAGTACGCAGACGGGAGGCTTAGATCTAGGGCTTCGTGCAAAAAGAAGCGTAGATCTAGGGGATTGTGCAGCTGGAAAGTTTAGATCCAGGGGGTTGTGCACGCCAAGCGTGATTTTCAGACCCGCAAACTCAACAGGCTTTGCCGGGGCGACTCTGCCGGGCACGCTGCACTGCCGAATCGGCAACTCCATCGGACGCGACGCGCTACCAGGACGACATCAACATGAGCGATGCAGCGCCGAAGCAGCACCGTTATTGAGCGCGACGAGACTCCAGAACCGCGTCCAGATCGAACGCGACATCCGCCTGAGCGGCGACCTCTTCAGTCGAACGCATCTGCTGACCGGAAGATGAGCTCGCGTGGATAGGACGCCCTCGGACATCGGAAGGAACCTGAGGGATGCCTCGCAAATCAGTATCGGCGTGCACCACTCGGCCGGTAATCTCCTGGCGTGATGCGTAGGTCGGTGCAGGGATGCGCTGGACGGACCATGCGCGCTGCGTCTGGGCGACATCGCGGGTCGCCTGGTCGAGTCGTGCGTCCTCGTCATCAACACTGTGAGACGCCTGCGCCTCGTCGTCGACACGTTGGATTTCGATCGACGCGTCGGCTCCAAGGGCTTCATCCGGCCCCTCGTCGGTTGCCGTTTCAGACGCAGGAGCATGCTCCACAGTCTCGGAGGCGACGGGCGAAGGCGCGGAATTGCGGCGTGCCGAGGTGCCACGCGTCAGCTCCATAATCCGCTTTTCTTCGGCTTCACCAACGCGCTGGGAACGAATGGCGCTCCAGCGTGACACGCCAAGGCCAGCAGCAAGTGCCGCCGCGGGAATCAGAACCCATGCCCATGACATCGTGGTCAGCGCTGCAATCAGCATCATCAGCACAGTGATTGCTGCACACACCCCACTGAGGATCATTCGGCGCTGACCTGCTGCCTTCTCACTGGCAATACGTGCCGCGCGGCGTGCACGCAGGCGCGACAGTTCGCGGGTGCGCACATAGTCTCGTTGCGCGTGGGTCGTCCCGTCGGGTCGACGTGCGGATCGCGATTCGTCAGCCATGGTGTCTCCTCGATGACCACGAAGGTGAGCAGGTTGTTGGGTGGCCGGCAGCGCCGGGCGCGCGTGGTAGTCATCCGCTCCAGCAGCATCACCGGATTGCAGCGCCTGATGCGCCAACAACGGTGTCGAGCCGCAGTGCGAATTGGCGGTGGATGAAGTATCGCCACTGTGATGGCGCAGTGCCGATTCCTCATCAATCAGACGCATCCTGGGCGAGAATCGGTCAGCCTCGCGGGACTGAGTGATCGCCGTGCGTCGGTCAACAAGGTGCGGCACAATCACGACGATCGTGATCGCGATTGCCATCACAACAATGATTCCACCGTACTCCACGTATTAACGCTACGGCACGGGCTGCCAAAAACAGGTTCTGACGCGCGCGCCGGCGCCAAATGAGAGGCGAATCAGGTCAGCGTCAGCGGCATTTTCCACACGGATTGGACGATGCCACCCTCGGGCCAGGATTCCGTATCCAAAGCGAAACTGACGTGATCAGCCCACCTGCCCGCAATGCACATGTAACGCATCTTGTAGCCCTCTTCACGCAACCCGATTTTTCGGCACAATCCCAAAGATCGATCATTTTCCGGCCGAACGTTGACCTCCACCCGGTGCAAGCCCAGCTCACCGATCATCAGGTCGATGACGCCAGCCACGCACAGCGCACCCAGCCCCACCCCAGCGGCTTTCCTGACCATCCAATAGCCGAGGACGCCCTGACACATCGCCCCCCACTGAACATTGGAGACGGTGATCAAACCCAGCGGTTGACGGTCGCATTCGACCATCATGACAAGGCTCGTTCCGCGCTTTTGCTGCCTGTCGACCTGGCGCTGATAGGTCCAGATGTCGGGGAGTTCCTCTGTCGATCCGACCGGCAGCGTCGCCTCCCAGGGTTTGAGCCACGCAGAATTCTCGGCACGCGCTTTCTCGATGCGAAGATGATCGCTACCGTAGGCCGGACGGATCACAACACTGTCCCCGAGCTTCACGGCGCTATCACGCCCCGTTCGCGCAGCGCTCCCCGTCGCCCCGATTCTCGAGGCACTGCCATGCGGCCTGATCAGAGCGCGACCCACAGGATCGTCGATGCGAATCGTCAGCTCATCGGGGTGGCGTCCCCAGATCCGCGGCCTGCCGAACAGCATTAATCAAGCACCATGCACTGCAGGGCGTCACCGGCACGCACATTCGTGACCTCTTCGGGCACGACCGCCAGTGCGTTCGATTCAGCCAGTGCGGACAGCAATAGCGCTGCAGGTGATCCCATGATTTTGGCCTGGTATCCGGTTCGAGGCGACCCCGTCAGGCGCACGCGGACAAATTCGCGTCGCCCTCGTGGTGAATACCATGAGCGATCCACGCGAGCCTGCACGCTCGGCCTGCTCAGTGTCGTCCATCCCTGCATCTGTCGAAGGGCAGGACGCACATACACTTCGAAACACACCTGCGCGGATACAGGGTCACCGGGCAGGCAGAAGATCGGAGTCGCGTCATCTTCGTCACCGACGGTTCCAACTCCGAGGATATGCCCGGGCCATGCGGCCACATTGTCAAAGCGCACCGTGCCCAGCGCGCCGAGCACTTCACGCACCGTATCGCCTGAGCCATACGAGATGCCGCCGGTCGTGATGATGAGGTCAGCGCGAACCAGCTGATCCTGAATCGTTTCGCGCAGTGCCTGACGGCCATCAGGAACGGCTGCCACGCGGAAGGTTTGAGCACCCGCATCCGCCACAGCGGTGGAAAGGGCATGCCCGTTGGCATCGAACACCGTGCCGGGTCGTGCCTGTTCACCCGGCTCCACAAGCTCGTCACCAATCGACAGGATCACCACTCGTGGGCGTGGATGCACTGTCACTCGTGAGCGCCCCACGCCGGCCAGAAGCGCTACCTGGCGTGCACCTACACGCGTGCCGTGACGCAGAACCACGTCCCCCTCGACCACGTCTTCGGCGCGACGCCGGATGTTCTCACCGCGCGCCGGCTGGGTGCGCACGGTCACTTTAGCCATACCGCGATCCGTAAAATCCAGTGCGATCACCGCATCTGCACCTGTGGGCACCGGCGCTCCCGATGCAATGCGGATGGCAGTTCCCGGCACCAGCGCGGCCGGGTCAACATCTCCAGCCTTGACTTCCTCGGTGACCGGCAGGGTCACCATACTGTCCGGGCGCGCCCCTTCGAGGTCAGACGATCGCACGGCGTACCCGTCGCATCCGGCCAGATCCGCTACGGGAAGGTCGAAGCGGGCCTGCACGTCTTCAGCCAGCACGCACGACACGGCATCAGCGAGCTGGACATCCAGCGGCGGCTGCTGGCCAACAGTTGACAGGCAGTCTTGGTAAAACTCTGCGACCGAACGCATTCAAGTTGTCCCTTTCAGTGATGCTTGGGTGACGTGCTGTCAGAATTGTCGAGGGCGTCCCCCGGCTGTGTTGCCATGAGCTCTTCCAGGAACGAGCGTACTCCGGGTCCCAGTTCCGGGTCCTCCAGCGCCAGTTCAATGGAGGCGGTGAGGTAGCCGAGTTTGTCTCCGGTGTCGAAGCGGCGGTCATCCAGAACCAGGCCAACTACGCCACCTCCTTCTTCGGCTGGCACGTCGATGAGTCGGGCATATGCGTCGGTGAGCTGGTATTCACCACCGTGACCGGGTTCGATATTTTCCAGTTCCGTGAAGATACGCGGATTGAAGACGTAGCGGCCCACCACGGCGTATTCGCTGAGCACCTCATCGACCGGGGGCTTTTCGACAACCTTGTTGAGGCGGAACAATGTGCCTTCCTCAATGTCGATGGGCAGGCCTTCCGGAATCGGCATCGGGGTGACGTCAACAGAGGCATAAGCTGTTGCCTGTTCGGGTGTGACACGCATGAGTGCGACAACCGATCCGCCGATCGCCGTGCGGATCGCGAGCATTTTCTCCAGCAGGCGGGACTTTGGGTGCATCAAATCGTCCGGCAGCATGACGGCAAAAGGATTGTTACCGACGTGGAAGCGTGACTGAAGGACTGCGTGTCCCAGCCCCAGCGGATGTCCCTGGCGCACAGAGTGCATGCGCGCGAGGTGCTCATATTCGCGCACGATCTTGAGCAGTGATTCCTTGTGAGAGGCCTCCAGTGCCGCCTCCAGGCCGGGATCTGCGTCGAAGTATTCCTCGATGGCATCTTTGCCGGTGCGAGTGATGATCAGCATGTCTTCAATGCCGGCTCGAGTGGCTTCGCGCGCAATATATTCAATGGATGGTCGGTCAACGACCGGCAGCATTTCTTTGGGCACAGACTTCGTTGCCGGCAAGAATCTCGTTCCGCGTCCAGCTGCTGGGATCACGGCGTGACGCACGTGCGCGTGACGAGTGGGCTCAGTTTCGCTCATGTCTGCCACAGTATCCTAAGTAGGAGATGTTCAGTGCTCAGGAGGGGCCATGTTGCACGAAAAAGCTCCACTTCGCGCCAGAATTCGCGCCCGGCGGCGTGACAGGCGCGCCCGGTGGGATGCACTCCCTGCCCGCGAAGCCGATGAGTTGCGCCGGCGGGAGCAACGCGGACTGGTCCGCTCGTGGCTGCAGGCCTGTAACGCGCTCGGAGTGGGGTGTCCTCACCTCCCGGCACTGTTTGTTCCAACCACCACCGAGCCGGATGTCTCAGCCATCGTCGCTGAATCGGGTCGCTGCTTCCTGCCTGTTGTCGTGAACGCGCAGGGGCGTGCACTGGACGAACCTGCGTGGGGCTGTATTGATTTTCCTGATGCCAGCACATCTGCCTGGTCATCATTGACGACTGACCGTCTGGCAGCAGTCCTCGACCAGCCTTCTGCACGCTGGCCTGCCCAGCCTCATCTCTCCGATGCGCCCTATGCCGAACTTCCTGACAGCGTCGACATTGTATTGCTTGCGGGCCTGGCCGCCGACCTTTCGGGCACGCGCCTGGGCCAGGGCGGCGGGTGGTATGACCGGGCCTTAAGTAAGTGGAACACGCATCACGCTGAGAGATCGCCGCAGGAAAGCGCACTGCCTGTGAGGCGCCGCGCTCCACTGGTCATCGCACTGTTCGATGAAGAGGTGTGGGATGCAGGCACCTTGCCTGTCGATCCTCACGATGTCGCCGTAGACGCGATTGTGACACCCACACGCATGGTGATGCTGACTCGCTGACGTCCGCGACACAGCCACACCTGTCAGTTCGCATACCTGATGGCGGCGCAGAGCAGGCATCAAAAGTGGCACAATCAGCCTATGAGCTTCCACCCACTCAGCAGTGAGCCGGCGACTGCCTCGTCCCCCCTGCCCAAGCGCGCCGATATCCGGCCTCGCGACGTGGAAGCTTGCTACGCGCACCTGGTTGACGTGCTCGACGGTGAGGTTGATCGTACGACAGGCACCCGTGCGCGCTATTCCACAGACGCCGGCAACTATCGCGTTCCGCCGCAGTTCGTTGTCTTCCCTCGTTCAACCGAGGACGTCCTGGCGGTGTGCGAGGCGTCGCGACGCTTCTCCATTCCGTTGACCAACCGTGGGGGTGGCACGTCATGTGCTGGCAATGCGTGTGGACCGGGCATCGTCATTGACTTTTCGCGCCACCTGAACCGAGTGCTGTCGATCGATCCGCAGGCGCGCACGGCCGTGGTGGAGCCGGGCTGCGTGGAATCCACCCTGCAGGAAGCTGCCCGCAAGTACGGACTGCGTTTCGGTCCGGATCCGTCCAGCCAGAACCGGGCAACGATCGGCGGCATGGTGGGCAACAATGCGTGCGGGCCTCACGCAACCGCCTGGGGACGCACGTCAGACAACATCGTCTCCCTCGACGTCATCGATGGACGAGGCAGACGCTTCACCGCTTCCACCAGCCACTCTGACCTCTCGCAGGTGCCTGGACTGGACACGCTGATCGATTCCAATCTGGCGCTCATCCGCACGGAACTGGGGCGTTTCGGCAGGCAGGTGTCGGGTTATTCGCTTGAGCATCTGACCCCTGAGAAGCATCGCAATCTGGCGGCGATGCTGGTGGGCACCGAGGGGACGCTGACCACAATCGTGTCGATCACCGTCAAGTTGGTGGAGATTCCGCGAGCGCCCGTGCTGGTGGCGTTAGGGTATCCGGACATGATTGCTGCAGCTGACGATGTACCCACAATTTTGCGCTGTGAGCCGCTGGCTGTCGAAGGGATGGATTCGCGCCTGGTGGACGTGGTACGAGCTCACCGCGGACCCGGAGCCGTGCCGGCGCTTCCCAAGGGTGACGGGTGGCTGATGTGCGAGGTGTCGGCCGGAAGCGAAGAGGAATCGCTGGCACAGGCTCGCAGACTTGCGGCCGCATCTCATGCGGTCGATGCGGCGGTCTATCCTCCGGGGGATGATGCCACGCGACTGTGGCGCATCCGCGCTGATGGTGCAGGATTGGGTGGGCGCACTCCCCCATCTGAAACGTCAGCGACCGGTGAACAGGCATGGCCCGGTTTTGAAGATGCCGCGGTGCCACCGGACCGCCTCGGAGCCTACTTGCGTGATTTCACGGCACTGATGGATGAGTATGACATTGACGGGCTGCTGTACGGGCATTTCGGAGATGGCTGCGTGCATGTGCGTCTGAACATGCCACTCGAGACCGGGGCTGGGGTGGCGCATTCGAGGCGTTTCCTGGAGGAGGCGGCTCAGGTGTGCGCCAGGCATGGCGGCTCAGTTTCCGGTGAACACGGGGATGGGCGTGCACGCACGGAACTGCTGCGCTTCATGTACTCCCCGGAACTGATTGACCTGTTCAACAACGTCAAGGCCCTGTTCGACCCCGATGACCTGCTCAATCCCGGTATTTTGGCCTCACCGACCAACCAGATCGACAAGCTCGATGATTTCCTGCGGCGCCCTCGTGCACGCTCGTTGCCAGCGGCGAGAGGCTTCGCCTTCGGGGAAGACCACGGTGATTTCACTCAGGCAGTCCATCGCTGCACAGGTGTGGGCAAGTGTCGCGCGACGATTGACGGCACGTTTATGTGCCCGTCGTGGAAGGCGTCGCATCTGGAAAAGGACGTGACCCGAGGGCGCGCGCGCACACTCCAGGACGCTGCCAATGGGCAACTGGTCCAGTCAATCACCTCACCGGAGGTGCTCGAAGCGCTCGACCTGTGTCTGTCATGTAAGGCCTGTTCGTCGGATTGCCCGGCAGGTGTGGACATGGCCAGGTACCGCTCTGAGGTGCTCTTCCGTAAGTACCGTGGGCGCCTGCGTCCACTGTCCCACTATGCGCTGGGCCGCCTGCCCCTGTGGACGGGCCTGAGCGCCCGCATTCCGGGTGCATCCGCCCTAGCCAACGCAGTGATGGGAGTAGATGCGATTCGCCGGGCTGCATTCGCACTGCTGGGTATGGATGCGCGCAGACCGATGCCCGCCCTTCAGTCCGGAACCTTCCAGCGATGGGCCAGGCGGCGGCACCTGGTTGCAGATGCGCCTCCGTCAGCAGTGCCGTCGAGTGCCGAGCGGCTTGCTGAGACAGCATCGCCTGCTTCCTCGTCCGCTTCTGAAGCCCGACGCTTCGCAGTGGTGTGGGCCGATTCGTTTTCACAGACGCTTGACGACCGGGGCGCGCGTGCAACGGTTGCGGTGTTGCGTCAGAACGGTTTCGAGGTGATCGTCCCTCCCCATGCGTGCTGCGGCCTGACGTGGATTACAACGGGGCAGCTGACTGGGGCGAAGAAGAAACTGACGGCTTTGCTGGACGTTCTGGCACCGTTCGCTGTAGCCGGCATTCCAATCGTAGGCGTGGAGCCGTCATGTACGGCAGTCCTGCGTGATGATCTGCTGGATCTGCTGCCAGATGACCGGCGCTCAGTTCCCGTGTCGCGCGCTGTGCATACTCTGGCTGAAGTGCTGGCCACTGTTCCGAAGGAGGAGCGTGTTCTGCCTGACTTACATGGCACGACAATTGTGGCGCAGCCGCACTGCCACCATCATTCGGTGATGACGTGGAGCGCAGATCGGGCGCTGCTGGATTCACTGGGTGCCACCGTTGTCCAGCTGGATGGCTGTTGCGGTCTGGCCGGTAATTTCGGCATGGAAAAGGGGCACTACGATATGTCGGTCGAGGTGGCGCGCACCTCACTGCTCCCTGCCCTCAACGCGTATCCAGATGCCGTGTATCTGGCGGATGGTTTCTCGTGCCGCACTCAGGCCCAGCAGCTCGCTGACCGAGGCGGCATGCATCTGGCAAGCTTGCTGGCATCGCAGATCTAAAACCGCTTTGCGCCTCGCCACTCAGCGTCACGTTAACTGAACCAATCAGCACATGTGCCGTCCTGCCACCACACCCATTGACATGCCGATCATCGATAAATTATTATCGTTTATCGATAACTATGTGATGCTTGAAGGAGGCACACTCATGAAACCGCATACCATCATTGCCCGCGTGGTTTTGGTGATCTTCGGCCTCGGCATTGTCTTAAGTTGGCTGCTGCTCTGGTCAGAAAGCGACTACAGCGCCGCCGTCTGGCCGGAAATGGCACACCTGCAGTACCCGATCCTCGTCGGCTCGATCATCGCCACGCTTCCATTCCTCGCCATCCTGATCATCGCCTACCAGTTCCTATTGCTCGTTGAGCGCCGCACAGTCTTCACGCACCGGGCATTAATGCTGATTGGCCGCGCGCAGTGGGTGTGCATCGCCGCCACGATCTACTACGTGAGCGCGACCATCTGGTTCATGTGCGTCAGTCCGCTCCAGCACATCTCGATCCTTCTGATGGCGATCTTCATGGTGACGCTCAGCGCAGGCGGCACTGTTTTCTTCCTGGTCACCGGACACATTTTCCGCGCTGCGATTGCTGCGTGGGATGAGAATCAGCTGACGGTGTAGCCATGAGTATTCACGTCACGTTGGACCGCATCTTGCTGGAACGCCGCATCACGCTCACCGACCTGTCGAAACGCGTCGGCATCACATTGGCGAACCTGTCGAACCTGAAAACCGGCAGGGCCCGCGCCATCCGCTTTTCCACTCTGAACGCACTGTGCGAGGCGCTCGACTGTCAGGTGGGTGACGTGCTCGAATTCTGCCCCGACACACCCGCCCCACCATCAGATTCCGACAATTCCTGACGCGGATGCCAGATCTGCGCGGGCCTGGCATCGACGCGAATCCCGCCTGCCATCACTCCCCGCTCGCCGCCGACAATGATTGACGAGGGCGACGCTGCCGCATCACCATCTGCTGTGTGTGGCAGGACAACCGCCTGCCGTCCGCCGATGAGCATGCCGGTGGACAGCGCTTCAGCCGTCATGCCGTCTGCGCAGATCACCGTTGCCGAACGGGCAAGGATCCGGGCGGGCATGCCGCTGCGCGGGTCGATGACATGGTTGAAACGCTGCGCATGGTCGGGCGCCACGTCCACGAGTGCTCCTAGGTTGTCACCCGAAGTGGACAGTGACATGCGGTCAGGCAGTTCCACGTATCCAAGCCACGATGATTCACTGCTGCGCGGGTCGCGTATCCCCACGCGCCACGGTGTGCCGTCGGAGCGCCTTCCCAGGGCGGCAATGGAGGATGTTCCGATCGACACGAGCGCGGCACGGGCACCAAGTCGGGCACACAGATCCCGAGCCTGATCAGCACTGGCACCTTTCGCAATCGCGCCCAGGTCAATGCGTGCGCCGCCCTTCAGGCGTGCCCACGATGCCGCCGGGTCAACGTCAAGCATCCCCGGTGAGCACAGTGGCAACACCTCGGCCAGCGCGTCGCTGCCCGGAGTGGTTGCGCTCTCCGTGCTCGTGGCAGCACCTGCGTTGGCGACAAGAGCTGCCAGCGCACCTGCCGGGTCCCACAGCTGACGCACCGGCTCAATCAGCGGGTTGAAACAGCCTGACGTGACGTCGATCAGGTCCTTGACGCGTGCCAGTAATGCGCACGTCGCCGGATCCACATCCACCCACTGTCCGCACGCAGTGTTCAACCGTGTCACATCGGAGTGCGCCGAAAAACGCGACCAGAGCCGCTCATGGCGTGCAACAAGTTCGCAGACAGCTTCCGTCATCTGCCTGGCGGAGCCGCCCTCGACAATGAGATCGACGCGCGTGCCCATCGCGGGAAAGGACATGCGCCACGATGAGTCGCGCAGATCAACAAGCAGCTCGGGGCCGGGTGAATCAGTTGGAGAACTCGTCGAGCTGGTCATCGTCGCTGAAGTCCAGGCCCGGCACGTCGATCTGGTCGGCCGCATCCTCCCCGGACTGGGTTTCCACTCCCTGAGCGGTCTGGATGGCTCGGATCGCCGCCTGCATGAACTGGCTGTGCGCAACAGTGGCGCCTGAAATGACATCAACTTCGTTGGGGTCGTTCGTGGCCGTCAGCTCGTCGGAATACTTGTTGAACGCCTCCACCGCTTTCTGGGCGCGCTTGTAGTAATCCTTGTTGCCCACTTCGCCGGCGCTGGTCGTCCCGTAGTTCTGGTCCTTGAGCTCGCCGTCCTTCATGCGGGTTTCATAAGAGGTGGAGGTGATCTTGCCGCCTTCCACCGTGATATGAACAGTGCCGATGGCTCCCTGTTCGTCAGGATTGGACTCCCCGGTGTACTCTCCGTCATTCATGGGAAGTGACATGTCCACCGGTGGGATCGACGGGCCGCACGCGCTCAGAATCATCATGCCGAGCCCGCCGAGCGACCCCATGGTGACAAGTCGTGAAAACTGTGAAGACGTCATGTTAGTCATCTGCGATTCATCTCATTGCTGACAGTGTTCGGGCGCCTCAGGACGCATCGTCACGAGGTTCAGGGGTTGGAACCTTTTCTTTCACGTCGCGACCCGTTGCCAGGTTCCCCGACGCAGCGCCTGCAGCTTCCGCATTGTCCCGGTCGTGGTCGTGCCACGTTTCCCTGGCGACTTTACCGTGATCCAGGCGGATTTCCCGCTGGCCACACGAAGCGACGAGGGCGTCGTGAGTCACCACGATCAGCGTGGTTCCATCGGCATGAAGCTGACGGAAAATATCCAGCACGATCTGTTCATTGTGCTCATCGAGGTTACCGGTCGGCTCATCAGCCAGCACCAGTTTCGGGTAGTTGATCAGGGCCCTGGCCACGCACACGCGCTGCTGCTCGCCGCCGGACAGCTGTCGCGGCAGGTGGGTGGCGCGATCGGCCAGTCCCACCCGGTCCAGTGCCGCCAGCGCTTCCTTTTCGTTGGGCACCGAGTGGTAGTACTGGGCGACCATGACATTTTCGAGGGCGGTCAGGTGCGGAATCAGGTGGAACTGCTGGAAAATCAGGCCGATGGTCTGGCAGCGCACGGTCGTCAGTTCGGAGGCGGTCAGCTCGGAAATGTCGCGCCCGTCGAGCGTCACGGTGCCTTTGGTGGGGCGGTCCATGCATCCCACGATGTTCATCATCGTGGTCTTGCCTGACCCGGACGGGCCCACAATCGACAGCCACTGCCCTGTCGGCACGCTCAGCGACACGTCATCCAGTGCGTGCAGGTCGCCGTAGATTTTCGAGACGTGCTCAAGTCTGAGCAGGTCGTCCTTCACCTGTGATGTCATTGTTTCTCCTTATTCTCCGCGCAGCACCAGTGCAGGGTCAACGTCGAGGGCACGACGCACTGGAATCAGACATGCCAGCGTCGCGATGATCACTGATGCGAGCACAGTAACCACTCCCATCAGCGGGTGGAATGCGATTGTCCGGTGGAAGACGTTCAGACAGATCACGATCGCCAGAAGGTAGCCGAGCACCGCGCCGATCGCACCGCCCAGAATGCCGAGCATGACGCCTTCACCAAGAAATTCACGCACGATTGATTTCGAGTGAGCTCCCAGAGCTTTGCGCAGGCCGATTTCATTGCGTCGTTCCGCAACCACAGCCATCATCGTGGTGGACACGCCGATCATCGTCAAAGCCAGCACGATGATCGTGATCATTCCCATCAGCGAGCGCAGCATCGTCAGGACGCCCTCGTCAGAATGGGTCAGTCGGGTCACTGTCGAGGCCTTCACGCCGTCGACTGCGTCATTGATCTGCTTGGCGAGGGCGGAGACGGCTTCCGCCTGCCCGGCAACCGAATATTCAGATACGCCGTAGCTTGTGTCCTTGCCGGTCAGCTGCGACATGTCGGCGGTGCTCATGAACAGGAAGCCGTCTTCTGATCCACCTGTTTCAAGGATTCCGGACACCGTCAGTGAGATGTCGCGTGTGTCGACCGGATCGGGCGCCTGCCCCTTGCCGTTGCCTGGGGCGACCGGAGCGGTCGGCTTGTTCTGCGTCAGCTGTTCAATCGCGTCCTTCTTTGTGGTCGGCGCACCGGACTGAGCGCTTTGCGGCTGGTCTCCAACGTAGATTCCGTCCACGTTCTTCGACGGGTCGTATCCGGGCATCTCGCTGTTCTTCATGATCGTGCCGTCGGGCATCATGTGGGAGCCTTCGGGGATCTCAGGGGCCCCGCTCATCGCTGTGGTGCCCGGAGCGGTCGATGCGTCCTGCCCGCCGGACTGGGGGGCAGCCGAGGAGGCGCCTTCGGCGAGCTGCGACACGGTGATCGAGTCGCCCACTTTGGCATCAATGGTGGAGGCAATTTCACGGCCGATGAGCACCTGCCCGTCGGCTGAGGGCCATTCACCTTCGATGTACCAGTACGGGTTGATTGCCTTGACAGCATCAATGTCGGTTCCTGCCGCCACGTACGGCTGGTCGTTGATGGACACCGGCTGGTAGTCGAAAGCAGCTGAGCCAACGAGCGTTGAACCCGACGATTTCACCACTTCGTCGATGCGGTTGATGGTCTGGTCAGTCAGGTTGTCGTTCTTCTCGGAGGGGACGACCACGAGGTTCGCGCCGTACAGGCGCATTTCCTGCGCCATCTGGCTGGGCACGTCAATGGCGATGGCAGCCAGTCCCGACAGGGTCGTGGCGCCGATGGCAACAGCAAGAACTGCGATCAGCACGCGGGATCGACGACGCAGGATCGAGGATGTGACCATGCGCCAGTACATTTTTCTCTTATTCACCGACTATCACCTTCCGTGAAGCACTTCTGCCGGCCGCAGTCCCAGCAGGAAGCGTATGGCAGGAATCGAGCCTGCCAGCACCACGATCGTCACAAGCACTGCAACGATTCCGGCCACTACGGGCGCAACTGCGATGGAGGAGGAAAAGACGGTTCGGCCGATGATCTGGGCGAATCCGATGCCGGCGAAGTATCCGGCGACGCCGCCCACCAGGCCGACGATCGTGATTTCTGCCAGCAGCATGCGCACAACGGCGTTGTCTTTCGCTCCCACTGCTTTGAGCAAGCCGATTTCGGGAGCCCGTTCCATCACGTTGGCGGTCACCAGGTTCGCGATCGCCAGTGCCGATCCGGCCAGTGACAGAACCGTCACCAGCAGCATCAGCATCTGGGTCTTCTCCATGATGATGCCTTCAGATTCTGAGACCTGACGCACCGGCCGCGCCACGGCATCTGTCATGGCTTCTTCGATCTGGTAGGCAATGGAGGACACGTAGGCGGTGCAGTACCAGGTTTCCCTCTCAGTCAGCGACAGGGATGCAGGGTTCTTGGCGGCTTTTCGTGCCAGGTCGTTGTCAGGGGTGGTCAGAGCCGACACTTCAACAGATCCGACGGCGCCGGGCTTGTCCAGGAATGTCTGAGCCAGATGCAGGGGCGCGTAAATCTGGGAGTCTTCATCTCCATCTGAGGTGAAGATACCGGAAATGGTGACGTCCTGGCTGTGTCCGCGTGCTGACAGCGGGATTGTCTGCCCGACGCTCCATCCTTGAGTCTGCGCCAGTTTCGAGCCGACGATGACGGAGTTGTCGTCTCCGTCCTGAGGCCACGCGCCGTCCATTGTCCACCATCCACGCAGGTTGGTCAGGCCGGTTGTCACCGTGTCGCCTGTGGGGAGTTTGAGATCGTGACTGAACCATGTGCCGGTCAGTTCAATGCTGTCATCGGTGGATGACTGGCCGGTTGTTGTCACCGGTACGGACAGCAGCGGCGAAAAGTCAACGATGTTGTAGGTCCAGAAGATGGTCTTGATGTTGCCGAGCTCGTCTTCCTGAAGGAATGCTTCCTGTTCAACCGGAGTGTCGAACTGATACAGATCCTGGACCACGGCCGCACCTTTGGGGCGCACCACAATGTTGGCGCCGTAGTTTTTCAGCTCCTGGTTGATCTTGTCGCCCACGTCGAACATGACTGACAGCATGGATGTCGCAACCGACGCGCCGAGCGCGACAGTCAAGGCAATCATGAGGTGGCGGCCACGCTGACGGAACAGTGCTCCTTTGAGCATTCTCAGAAACATGTTGTCACATCCTGACTTCGTTCACCGTGATGTCGAATTATGTGCACGCAATGGGGCGCTGAACAGCAGATCATGCGAAGACGCTCGCTGCAGCTTCAAGTTGGGCGATGGACACCGACAGCGTGCCGTTCGACACTTCATAGTCAATCGGGATCGGGTTGCATCCGCCCTTGAATCCGATCGTGGCGATGTTCATGGCCACTTCGCACAGCTTGCAGATGACTTTGCCGTCTTTTTCGTAATACCCGGTCGGGCCGCAGATCTCGCACGCATCCAGGCCCACCCCGAAGGAGGATCCGGCTTTCTGGATGACGATGAAACGCACTTCAATGCCTGTTGACGTGGTGTAGGCGAATCGGTGCAAATGCCCATCTGAGACTTTATCGAGCTGCACGACTGCCTGGTCACCTGACACTTCAAACGGTTCAGGTTGGGACAGTTCAACGGTTGCCGAACTGATTGCAGCCCCAATAGTCAGCACGGCACCTGCTGCCGCACATGCCAAGAGGGAGCCGGCAGACAGGCGGCGCCACGACTTTGCTTCAGCCAGGCGGAGGCGACGCACAGCAGGGTTCGGACCGTCCTTGGGCAGCGATCGCGACCGGATCCACACCAGGATTGAGGCCACTGCGACCAGTGCGGTGGCCACCAGGGTGATGGCATCTTCGTGGTTGATGGTCCACGCGATGGATTCGAAGATCGCGCCGGGCAGGTGAATGATCCGCTTGGCCTGCAGGATGCGGACGATAAGGATCACGTGTGTCAGTGTCAGGATGCCGACACCCACTGTTGACATGATCGGTGCCAGCAGGGCACCGCGTTCGCACAGTTTGCGCACACCCACGGCCAGCAGGGCGACCAGGGCGACGCCGATGAGGTATCCGACGATGTTCTTGACGGTGTCGGTGGACACCAGGGACGTGTTGGGAGAGACGAAGGTTCGGATCTGAAGGAGCGCGGTGGGGGCCACCCGGAAGGTCGCCATGGCTGCATATGCTGCAGCAACCCACAGCGCTGCGCGACGCTGCGTTGAGCTTGCCTCAACGCCTTTTCGAGCACGACCCCGTACCCGCCACACCATCACGAGGGTCACAGCGGCCAGGATGACTGTGGGAATCAGCGCCCAGAACGTGATGTCCTGGCGGTTGATCTGACGCGGAATCAGCAGGTGCACGATGGTCAGTACACCGCCGAGGGCGACTCCCGCAAGCGCACCCCAGATAATGGAGCGGTATCCAGGTTTGCGGCCTTTTTGGCCTCCCCCCATGCTGGGTACTGCCGCGCTGAGAGCCCCAAGGGCGAGTGCCAGCAAGAGAGTGGTGGAGACTATTTCAACAATCTGCTGAATCATCAATCAACCTTTCATTGACGCACCAAGCTGGGGCCGGGTGCGCAAGCACCCTGCCCCAGCTCATACGTTTAACAAATGGTGCAGGTCAGGCTCACCATTCGACAGCGGTTGGATCCCACTGGAAGTTCTTGAACGTTGCAACCAGCGGCTCAGTCCAGTAGCGGCCGGTCACACCAGTGGTCTTGTCGACGTGCAGCATCCAGCCGTCCTTTTCAGGAGACTCGATGGTGATTTCAACGTCGTAGGTGCCTGCATCCAGCTTGGGCAGGTTCAGGCCGTAGTGCGGGCCGTCGTTGGCAACCATCGGCATGAAGGCGCCTTCCTGCACGACATCCTTGGTGCCTGCCTTGTACAGCTTGTAGGTCACGGTCAGGCCGGGGATGAAGTCGCCGACGCCGTAGCCCAGGTCGTTTTCACCAGCTGCAATGTCAGCTTCGAGGTGCATGGATGATTCCTCTTTGGGAACACCCATCTGAGGCTCCATGTCAACGGGCTGGAAGTAGACGCCGCCGACCTTCACGCGGTCGTTGTCCAGGTAAATGTCATCGCCGAGCGGGTTTTCCTGGAAGCCTGCGTCTTCACCTGGGGCAGCCGCTGCGTCGCCACCAGCGCTTTCAGCAGCGTCGCCTGCAGCGGACTGAGTGGTGGAGTTGTCAGAGGCGCCGCTCTCATTGGTTGATCCCTGCTGTGAGCAGGCACCGAGCGTACCGGCAACAACGAGTGCAGTCAGAGCAGCACCGACTTGACGTAAACGAATTTTCATTGAACTGTCTCCGTTTTATCTTCAGATGGGGTGGCATTATCGGCTGCAGCCTGCGCCCGATTACGTCGGGAGCCCCAAACGAACAGGCCGATAATGATCAGGAGAACGAGACCTTGAGCAGCCAGGTTCTCGACTCTGGGATAGATTCCCAGAAGATCTATGGTGGGCGCCCCGTTGATTGGTGTCAGCGGGAACGCGTCAGCTTCCTGTAGCTCCTTGATACCGGAGCCGGTGAATGTGATCGCCATGATCGCCAGCAGAATCGATGTGACGATGAAGAATGGTCGCAGCGGGATTCTGACAGCCAGCAGTCGGATCATCAGGTAGACGATGACCAGGCACACAGCGCCTACGCCCAGACCGACCCACACGTAATGCACCTGGTTGCCAGCTTGGGCGATGACAGGAAGGTAGAACAGGATTGTTTCTGCGCCTTCACGGAAAACCGCGAGGAATGCGATGAAGGCCAGTGAGAACAGGGAGCCCTGCGACAAGGAGCGCTCCGTCTTCGACTTGATGAACCGATCCCAGGCCGCCTGGCTTGACTTGCCGATCATCCAGTTGGACACCCAGATGAGCATGGCCACAGCCAGCAGTGCTGTGAGGCCTTCGATGAGTTCTTGGTTATGTCCGGCAAGTGCCGTGATGTTGCTCAGCAGCACAGCCAGCACAATGGAGCACACGATGGCGACTCCGGTGCCGGCCCACACGACTTTGGTCTTGTCACCGTGGCCCGCTTTGATCAGGTAGGCGATGACAGCGCCGACAACAAGGATTGCCTCGAAGCCTTCACGCAAGATGATGAGGAAGGCGGGCAGGAATGCGGACAGCCACGGGCTGCTTTCGGTCGCACCTGTTCCTTCGTACCCATCGAGGGTGTTGGCATCTTCACGAATGTAGTTCTTCAGCGTGGTGGCGTGCTGGTCGACAACGTCAGCATTGCCATCGTTCATCGCCTTTTTCAGCAGCGAGAATTCCATCTCCACTGTCGACACGCGAGTGCCGGAGATACGCGCCATGACCTGCTTTTCAAATCCGAGAGTTTCGTATCGCTGGTAGTACGCCACGTTCACGGTGTCCTTGCCAGCTTCAATGTCACCGTTCTTGAAGTGGTCCACGGCCTCATCGAGGATGCCGTTCATTTCCTTGGCGACCTGGCCCCACGGTCCGGGGCTGTATGACTCGCCGTCGGCTGAGCCGCCGTCAAGGGTTGCCGCGTCTTCAACCAGCATGGTCTTGAGGGTGTCGGTGTGCTGAGTCACTCCCGCATCGTCACCGTCACTCATGGCTTTCTTCAGCAGCGAGAATTCCATCTCCACTGTCGACACGCGTGCACCGGAGATACGCGCCATGACCTGCTTTTCAAAGCCAAGCGTCTCATAGCGCTGGTAGTACGCCACATTGACGGTGTCTTTACCGCCTTTTGCGTCGCCTCCCTGGTATTTCTCCACTGCGTCGTCCAGAATCGAGCCCATCTCTTTGGCCACGGAGCTCCATGAGTCGTGTGCCGGTTGTTCTGCTGAGATGAGTGTGGATGCTGGGGCTGGTTGCGCATGAGCGGGCAGTGCCAGCATTGCCATAAGGATTGCCATTAACGCTACGACGCATGCCACACCGACTAGGCGCTGTGGCTCAATGCGATGCTCGAGTCGAGCTGTGCTCACGATGTGAGCCTCCCTTATTTCGTAAGTTAAGCTTCCGACCGCTGGCGACAAGACCAATCGACGTGCCTGACTTTTCTTCTTTGCTGCTCAACGCAGTATAACTTAGGTGCCACTAACTTTACTAGCATCGTGCTCAGTCTCATTGGTTCCGTTTTGGCAACAGAACAGCCATTTTTGCGACACTTCAGGATTTTTTGTCTTTTCGTCACACCGGCATGACTTCGCTCACCATTGAGCAGTCGAGGCACATCGACGAGGGCGCCCGCTGGCCCCGCCCCCGGCCATGTCACTCCAGGACAAGGAGCGCACCATGCCCTGGATTCAGCCTTCACACGTGCACAACTCACTAAATCTTCTGCGCCCACATACACGACTTACTTAATCCTCTGCGTACACATGCACAACTCACTAAAAAGTCTCCAATTTCTGCACAATCCCCTTGATCAACAGTGGATAGGGACGCCCTCGACAATCCAAATACCCCGTGACCTGCGTGTTTGAAAATCGGCCGAAATGGCGGGGCGTTAAATTTAGTAAGTCGTGCAGGCCAAAGGGCCAATTTTAGTGAGTCGTGCACCCCGGCGGCCCGCCACACCACCGGCCCGCCACACCGCCACGCGAAAACGCGAAGGGCTGTACCCGGCAGTGATACCAGGTACAGCCCTTGCAGCTGATGCACCGACAGACAGCTCATCGACGCGGCCGACGCGGCCGGCGTGACGGCGCTGCCTGAACAGGTGTGGCGCGGATCAGTTCTCTTCGGAGGCCACCGCGGCGCGGCCTGCTTCCAGACGCGCAACGGGGACGCGGAACGGGGAGCACGACACGTAGTTCAAGCCCACTTTCGAGAAGAAGTGGATGGAGGCCGGGTCGCCGCCATGCTCGCCACACACGCCGAGCTTGATTTCCGGCTTGGTGGAACGGGCACGCTCAACGCCTTCACGCACCAGGGCACCCACACCGTGCTGGTCGATTGTCTCGAACGGAGAGACGCCGAAGATGCCGGCATCGATGTACTCGGGGAAGAACACGCCTTCCACGTCATCGCGCGAGAAGCCCCAGGCGGTCTGGGTCAGGTCGTTCGTGCCGAATGAGAAGAAGTCGGCTGCGTGTGCCAGATCCTCAGCGGTCATGGCTGCGCGAGGCAGCTCAATCATGGCGCCGATTGTCACACCCGACAGGTCAACGTTCTTGTCCTTGGACACCGCTGCGATAATCTCTTCAGCCGATTCGCGGATCAGCTGAAGTTCACGCTCGGATGCGACCAGCGGAACCATGACCTCCGGATGCGGGTGCAGTCCGCGTGCAACAAGTTCGGCGGCAGCTTCGCACAGTGCGCGGATCTGCAATTCGAACAGGCCTGGCAGGTAAATGCCCAGGCGGACGCCACGCAGACCCAGCATCGGGTTGTCCTCATGCATACGGCGCACGGTGGCCAGCATCTTCTCATCAGCTGGATCAACAGTCTCGCCCTTGGCCTTGGCCACGGCAAACTTGATTTCCATGCTGGTCAAATCCGGCAGGAACTCATGCAGCGGCGGGTCAATCAGACGCACCGTCATCGACTTGTCATCCATAACCTCGAGCATCTCGAGGAAGTCCTGCTTCTGCAGTTTCTCCAGCTCATCGAACGCATCCTGACGATCCTTCGATCCGGCTTCAGACAGGATGGCGCGCTCAACCAGCGGGCGACGATCACCCAGGAACATATGCTCGGTGCGGCACAAGCCGATACCTTCCGCTCCGAACTCGAGCGCGCGACGTGAGTCTTCAGGAGTATCCGCATTGGCGCGCACATGCAGGCGACGTACCTCGTCAGCGTGCACCAGAATTCGGTCAACAGCTGCAATCAGCTCACGCATATCCGCATCATCGCCAGCAACCTCCAGGCCCGCCTCCAGTCCGTGCGACAGATAGGTCGTCACAGGTGAATCCGAAACCGGAACGTCACCAAGGAAAATTTCACCGGTGGATCCGTCGATGCCGATCGTATCTTCAGAGGTGAGAACACGACCATCCACCTTGACGGTTCCGGCGGCGGCATCAATATCCAGCGCGTCAGCGCCCACCACAGCGGTCTTGCCCATGCCACGTGCCACAACAGCTGCGTGAGAGGTCTTGCCACCACGGGCGGTCAGGACACCCTCGGCGGCAACCATACCGGGCAGATCATCAGGGTTCGTCTCACGACGAACCAGCACACACTTCACTCCATCGCGGGCCGCAGCTTCAGCCTGAGCGTTGTCAAAGACAATCTTTCCGACTGCCGCACCGGGAGATGCAGGCATGCCGCGGGCGATCAGTTCCTTTTGTGCGCTCGCATCAAACTGCGGGAACATCAACTGAGTGAGCTGGTCACCGGTAACGCGGCCGAGGGCTTCGTCGCGGGTAATCATCTTCTCGTCAACCAGCTGGGTGGCAACACGGAAGGCGGCGGCGGCAGTGCGCTTGCCAACGCGGGTCTGCAGCATCCACAGCTTGCCGCGCTCGATGGTGAACTCAATGTCACACAGGTCGCGGTAGTGAGTTTCAAGCTTGCGCATGATGGCACGCAGTTCCTGGTACGACTTGGGATCGCGCTCTTCCAGAGCTGACAGCTGCAGAGTGTTACGAATGCCGGCCACGACGTCTTCGCCCTGAGCGTTCGGCAGGTAGTCGCCGTACACGCCTGAGTGTCCGGTGGAAGGGTCGCGGGTGAAGCACACGCCCGTACCGGAGGTGTCACCCATGTTGCCGAACACCATGGTGCAGATGTTGACGGCGGTGCCCAGATCATCCGGAATGCGTTCGCGACGACGGTAGATGCGTGCACGCTCCGTGTTCCATGAACGGAAAACAGCCTCGGTGGCCATGTCCATCTGAGTGCGAGGGTCCTGTGGGAAGTCTTCGCCGGTGGCGTCACGCACGATCTTCTTGAATGTGTCAACCAGCGTGCGCATGTCCTCTGCGGTCAGGTCAACGTCGGCCTCAACGCCGCGTTCCTTCTTCAGTGAATCCAACGCGTCGGAGAACAGATCACCATCGATGTCCAGCACCGTCTTGCCGAACATCTGGATCAGGCGGCGGTAGGAGTCCCATGCGAAACGCTCTGATCCGGAAACTTTCGTCAGACCTTCGACTGATTCATCGTTCAAGCCAATGTTCAGTACTGTTTCCATCATGCCGGGCATGGAGAATTTCGCGCCTGACCGGACCGAGACGAGCAGCGGGTCATCGCCTGCTCCGAGTTGGCGGCCCATGGTGTCTTCAACGCTACGCAGCGCTGCGGTCACCTCGGTTTCGAGGGTGTCTGGCACACTTCCATCTTTCAGGTAAGCCCGACAGGCTTCGGTGGAAATCGTGAATCCAGGCGGAACAGGCAAACCCAGTCGCGTCATCTCAGCGAGGTTTGCGCCCTTACCCCCGAGCAAATCCTTCATGGACTTGTTGCCCTCGGAGAAATCGTAAACATACTTGACCATCGAGGTCCTCATCTCTCGTTTCTCTCGTGACGCACCCGTCCTCGGGCGCCTTCGTGCCAACTCTACCAAAACTGGGACCTTGGTCACCGCGCGCAGGCCTTGAAAGCGCTGAAAGCTTCCACAATTCGCCAGAAGAATAATTCCGTCCGCTCACCGCCTCGCCCACCGGCTCCTCATTGGCGAGGGCGACCGCGCATCTGCGAAGGGGCTGCCAGGGCGAAAGTGGACGAATGCTCGGGTGCCTCAGGGAGATCTCAGGGCTTTCCCCGATAGCGCTCAATGCCTGTTATCAGGTGGAATGGTTCCATGAATGAACAGGTCACAGCGGGTTACTCTCGCAGGGTTTTCAGCCGAGACACTCAGCATCGTTTTCTCGGAGGTGTATGCGCTGGTATCGCCCGATACCTTGGTTGGGATCTGATCCTTGTGCGCCTGCTGTTTATCGCAACGCTGCCGCTTCCTGGGTCAGGCATCATGCTCTACCTCATATTGTGGTTCGTCATGCCTGCCGATGATGAGGGCGCCGCTTACCCGAGTGACATTCCTGTCACTGCCGAACCTGCCGTTCATAGCACCCGCTGACGCCTCGCCACTGTCGCACCAGGGGAACTGTTCGATCTTTTCGCCCTCCTGCACGCGCTATTTTCCTGACTTAAGCTCGTCCATCATTCATCACGGCGATACCGACTACGTATTTCGTTGAGACCCCGCTGACACGAAGTTCTCGCCCACGTCAGCCGATGATCCGCAGTGGCAGTCAGACAGTCCGGGTGCTCCCCACTAGAGCCATCACTGTTGACTGTGGGGCGAGTTGATGGTGATCGACCGTTCTCCAGCACGAAGTGTTGCGCCAATTGGGACAGCCTGACGATTTCCTCGCTCCAGTTCAAACACTGAACCGTCAGGTAACGTGACCGACGTGCCGTTCGCAGAAAAAGCATCCTCCACCCACACTCCGCCGGGGGCAGGACCCAAGCGCAGATGAGTGCGAGACAGTGAGCGCGTTGAGTCCTCGACAGTGACAGCACGTTCACTCGGTGACATCGTGACAGGTGCGCGTCCAATGACTGTCGTACCAATCACCGCTTCTTTCTCACCTGAATCGAATACCAGCCATATTTCAGCGTTCTTCTGATCATGCTGCGTGTCAGGCTTCGGCGTGCCGGCTCGAGCCGGCGGCTCCTCCGGTGCAGGTGCAGAAGTGTCGTCACTATTCTCTGGCTTCTCGACTCCGGCGGCAGACTGGCTAGCCAGCGGAACTGCAGCCGAATTTGAAGCAATCGGCTCCGGATGAGCCACGTCAGGAGCAGGTTGCGCTGGCGCTGCTGGTGGAACGATAACGGAGAAGCCATCGGGCTGGGCTGACTGGGCCGGTGTCACCTCAGGCTGTGCCAGTGGGTCGGGTGCTTCCTGGGGATGAGCCTGGCGCGGAGCCAACGACGGTTTGGGCTGTGACGGAACGGCAAAGGATCCCGCACCTGTCGGTTTCAGCCCGGGAGATGACAGGCTCGGCATCCACATGCCAAACGAGCGCTGGCTCTGCTGTGAACCAGCCTGCTCCTGTGGTTGCGGCTGAGGTGCCGGTGGCATCGACGGTCCGGGGACTCGCGCGTCACCCTCGTCCATCGGGTGCGACGAGGGTGAGGCTGGCCCAGTCCAGCCGGTGTTCTCGGATGTCAGTGTGTGAGTAGTCTGCCGGCCATAGGCGTCGGGGGCCGTTGTCGGGCGCCTGAGCGGTGAGCGCAAATCAAGTGTCGTTGTCCCTGCGAGCGAATCAACCCAATCGCGGCCATCTTTACCCAGCCACACCACGATCACAGGCCCGATAACCGTGACGTGCAGTAAACCGATGATGGCGCTGCGAATTGCCTGGCGTTTAAGTCCTGGCGCGTGATCCGTACCCGCTGCGACCGCGACGGTACGTGTGGCCAGTGCTCCCAAGGTGCGTCCGGTACGGGCGCGCACAAGCGTCAGAACCAGGAACAGTTCCAGCACGATAGTGCCGACGAAGATAAGAGACGGTCGGATGAACCATGCAAGCGCTGCACATGCCCAGATCATCAGCAGGTCGATCATGTACGAGCCGACCCGCAGGTTTCGCGACGCCGGGTTACCACTGGAGGTGGGGGCGCTTCTTTGCGTGGAGGGACGTGATTGCGTTCCGCGCGGTATCTGCGTGCGCATCGGGCTTTGAGCTGGTGCAGTGGAAGGAATAGACGTCATAGTTACGATGCCACCTGTCGGATCACGTCAAATAAGCCGGTAGAGAATACGGCGCACGGCAAGATGAACACCAGTGAAATTGACTGGGCAATGTCTCCGACCCGGCCGAGGAAAGCGGCGCCCTCGTCACGGCGTGAGACCAGCATGGCCGCGCACACCACTGCGATGCCGCTGATTGCCAGCATCCCGCCAACGCCAAGAGGTCCTGCCACCTGTTGCCCCGTCGGGGACATGATGAGCGCGCCCGCCAGAGCCGTTGCGCATACGCGCGGGCCGATGCGAAATGCTTTCGAACGCGTATTGCGGGGCGTAAGTGAGAGGGCAAGAATTGCGCACACAACCGTCGCAGTGCCGACGCGTCCGTGCCACGAGGTCAGGTCAACTCGACTCGCCACCATCGGAATCGTGACGCAAACCGCCACACAACAGATGATGACCAGCGTATCCAGAATCCCGGATGCCTCCCGCACGGTGCGCTCCACACGTGCATGCGTGATCCGCGAGGGCGATGCCACTTTCGCTTGACGCACCGCAGGCGCTGACGTGGTGACCAGTGGGAGGTCGAGGAGCTGCGTTTCAGGAATCCGCACCGCTGTCTGAGGCACAATCGCCAGGGCCAACACCAGCAACGCCAAGCCGATCGGCATGATCGTGGACCACGGAATCTGGAACGCCGTGGTCATGGACAGCACAGCAGCTAACACACCGAAAGCGACAGCGCTGGCCGCCGCCGAAGGCAGGCGAGTCGTCAGCCAATACAGAAGCGATACTCCAAACGCAACCCAGCACAGCATGGGGGGTGCAAGAACGATGGAAACGGGGGCCTGCGGAGGAAGCAACGCCAAGGATGCCACGCCGATGAAGGAACTCAGTGCCAGGCAGGCTGCGGTTCCCGCGTGCAGACGACCTCGGAAAATCAGGGGATGAATCAGGAGGATCGACACGATGCCGGCACCAATGCGCACGCCTTGTGGAATCATGGCCGACCGTGCCACCAGTGGGGCGATAATGCAGGCCGTTTCAAGCCCAACGACGGCAATCATGATGCCCACGATGCCCAGAAGGCGGTTGAACCAGGGGGCCTCGGCGTATTCACGGGCTCTGACTTGCGCCCGGTCGGACGCTAGTCCACTGGCGACCGACAGAATAGTGCCGGACGGAAGATCTCGTCCCAGCGCTTGAGAAGGGGACACCGGCTTGCCGCTCGGCAGCGTGATGCGGACGTCGCCCATCGACGTATCCACATTCATCATCGCAAGCAAGCCTGACACCGTCGTGCCGACAGGGACGGCGACATCTGACCGGGTACCAGCCTGCTCGATAGTGGCCTGCGCAACCGATGTCATAGGCTGTCCTGTCCTTCGAGCTGGTGAACCTCTCGTTCTATCCCCACTATCAAGATAATATGAGATGCGCATGCATTTCATGTCAAGACCACCATTTGAGGTGAAAATATGGCAGAAGAGGACGCATCCCCAGACCGGGTCAGCTCGCCGGAGCTGCCTGCGGGTACGATCCCGATCGAGGGGCCTCCGGATCAGGTTGAACCGCCTGGTATGGGCAATGTCCTGATGACGGTTGTCCCGATGTTCGGATCGATGGGTGTCATGATCTTTATGGTCATGAGTGCGAACAACAACCCGCGCATGCTCATGATGGGCGGCGCCATGGTTTTCGCGATGCTATCCATGGTCGGTTTCAATATCTACCGCCAGATCGGCGGGCACCGTCAAAAAGTGGTGACGACCCGCCGGGAATACCTCGCCTACCTGTCAGAAATGCGCCAGACCGTCCGCACTGCTGAGCGCAAACAGCGCGCCTATATCCGCTGGCACTTACCCGACCCGCTGGCTTTAACGCTGATTGCGCAGGACCGCGCCCGTCTGTGGGAACGAGCCCCAGGGGATGCTGACGCGCTCAACATGCGAATTGGTTCTTCAACACAAGCACTCTCAATGGATCTTGACGTACCTGAGCTTCCTCCGATGGCCAACCCCGACATCGTCTGCCATAGTGCGCTCAACCGGTTCGTGGAGACGTTTTCCAACATTGATCATGTGCCTTTCGGCGTCATGATCGGAGAATTCTCCCATATTGAGGTTGCAGGGCGGCACGATGTGGCCCGCGCGCAGGCACGTGCCATGCTGTGCCACCTGCTGACATTCATCGGTCCAGGCGCCCTGAAAGTCGCCGTGTTGTGCTCCGAGGAGGCACGCCCGCAGTGGGAGTGGGTCAAGTGGGCCCCGCATGCGCGTTCATCAGAGGAGCGGGACGCCCTCGGCCCTGCACGAATGATCACCAGCGACTACGCCGAACTGGAAAACCTGCTGGGTGAGGAGTTCACCACGCGCGGCACGTTCCGACCACGTGACGAAAACGTGCAGTGGCCGCACCTCGTGCTGATCGTCGACGATGCGAACATGCCGTCACAAACGCGCCTCGGGTCACTCGAAGGATGTCTGGGCGTCACCGTTATCAAGGTTCTCGAAAAGTGGGGACCGCTCGTCTCACGCAGCACGATGCGCCTGCTGATTCACCCGTACGAACACAAGGATCCTACCGATCGGCGAGTCATGGAAGTCGTGCTGATGGATCAGCGCCCCATCGTCGCCCAACCCGATGAGATGAGCATCGAGCAGGCTGAAGCACTGAGCCGACGCACCGCATTCTGGAGCGAAGGCGAGAAACGTTCCGCCGACAAACCTGCCGGCCGCTCAGACCCCGCACGTTCGGAAGACCTGATGACGCTGCTGCACCTGCCGGATGTGCGCGACTTCGATCCAGATAAGGAATGGAAGTACCGCACCGGGCGCGACTTGCTGCGTGTTCCGTTCGGTGTGACGCCCGAGGGGATCCCCGTCCTGCTGGACATCAAGGAATCAGCTCAGCAAGGTATGGGCCCGCATGGCCTGCTGATCGGTGCGACTGGTTCAGGTAAGTCTGAGGTACTCAGGACTCTGGTGCTGGCAATGGCGCTGACCCACTCCCCCGAGCAGCTCAACTTCGTGCTGGTTGACTTCAAGGGTGGCGCGACGTTCTGGGGAATGGGCAAGCTGCCGCACGTGTCGGCCGTCATTTCCAACCTTGAGTCGGAACTGTTCCTGGTTGACCGTATGCAGGAGGCCCTGCGCGGCGAAATGGTGCGACGCCAGGAGCTGCTGCGAAAGGCCGGCAACTACGCCAACGTCACGGATTACGAGGCAGATCGGCGCGCCGGGAAACACGAGTATCCGCCGATGCCGGCACTGTTCATCATCCTCGACGAGTTTTCCGAACTGTTGTCGGCCAAGCCTGACTTCATTGATCTGTTCGTACAAATCGGTCGTCTGGGGCGATCCATGTCGATCCACTTGCTGCTGGCCTCTCAGCGCCTGGAAGAAGGCCGTCTGCGCGGGCTGGATTCGCACCTGTCCTATCGCATGGGCTTGCGTACATTCTCCGGTCAGGAGTCACGTTCCGTGCTGGGCGTGACGGATGCGTATGAGCTGCCATCGATTCCAGGTGTCGGATATCTGAAGACCGGTACTGATCAGATGGTGCGTTTCCGCGCCTCGTATGTTGCCGCTCCCCCGCCGGCACGTTCCCACGCTCCACGCTCAGGCGAGCAGGCCGGCTCCCCCGAGTCGGCGCTCACGATCCTCCCGTTCACCTCCACTCCTCAGCTTTCGCTTGACGAGGATAACTCTGACCAGGATTCTGATCGCGAGCAGGAAGAAGCTCGCAACGAATATGTCGCCCCTGAGGACTGTCAGTGGGCGGATATGACACAGATGGATATCGCGGTTGCCAAGATGGTGGGTCACGGACCTGAAGCTCACCAGGTATGGCTGCCGCCCCTGGATATCCCCGATACGTTGGACGCCCTCATGCCGGATCTGGATGCAGATCCGCGCCTGGGATTGGTTTCGCACTCGTGGCGTGCGAAAGGCCGTCTGCGTGTCCCGTTGGGCACCACTGACGTTCCGCTGGAACAGCGCCGTGAGACACTGGAATATGACCTGTCCGGCGCGGGTGGTCACATGGCCATTGTGGGTGGCCCACTGTCAGGTAAGTCCACCGCGCTGCGCACGCTGGTCATGGCACTGTCGTTGACGCATACGCCGCAGGAAGTCCAGTTCTACATCATTGATCTGGGCGGCGGCACCTTCTCAGCCTTTGCGGACGCACCCCACATCGCTGGCGTGGCGACGCGTGATACCCCCGACGTCCTCAACCGTATGCTTGCCGAGATCGAGTCCATGATCGTCGACCGTGAACGCTATTTCCGCGCGAATCGAATCGACTCCATCTCCACGTACCGGCAGGGACGCGCTGAGGGGCGTTTCGACGACGGATACGGTGATGTGTTCCTGGTCGTTGACGGTTGGGCGATCCTGCGCAGCGACTTCGAGGATCTCGATATGCGAATCCAGGCCATGTTGCCGCGGGCGCTGTCGTTCGGCGTCCACCTGATAGTCGCGACATCACGCTGGATGGATATGCGTCAGCAGGTGCGTGACGTCATGGGATCAAAGCTGGAGCTGCGGCTGGGCGACGTCACCGATTCTGAAGTCAACCGCAAGGTTGCGGCTACGGTGCCGGAGGGTCGTCCAGGGCGCGGCTTGGAAATGGGCGGCCACCACGTCCTCGTCGCATTGCCGAGGGCGGACGGTGACCACGACGTATCGTCCATGTCAGCCGGCATTACCGCAACGCTTGAGCGCATCGCAAAGGCCGCTCCCGCACCGGGTCCGAAACTGCGCCTGTTGCCCGAACGCATCACGGTGGAGGAAGTCCAGCAACTGGAGGGAGCGCAGGACCGCGAGGGATTGCTGCTCGGCGTGGAAGAATCCCGACTGGGCCCATGGGTCTTCGATCCTGCCCACGAATCGCACCTGTACCTGTACGGCGATTCCAAGTCCGGCAAGACCACATTCCTGCGCACTGTCGCTCGTGAAATCATGCGCACGAGTACACCGAAGCAGGCCCAGATCTTCCTGGTTGACTACCGCCGCACCCTGCTCGGGGAGGTTCCCGAGGAGTACCTTGCGGGTTACATGACCACGCGTGATGATGCGACAGCGACGATCAATGATCTGGCTGAGTATCTGCGCACCCGACTGCCCAGTGACTCTGTGACAACTGAGCAGCTCCGTAACCGCTCCTGGTGGCAGGGCGCCGAGGCGTGGCTGCTGGTCGATGACTACGATCTGGTTGCCACACAGTCAGGTAACCCGCTGATCGCCCTCCAGCCGTTACTTGCTCAGGCTGTGGATGTGGGTCTTCACGTCATCGTGAGCAGACGAATGGGCGGTGCTTCGCGCGCTGCCTTCGAACCTGTCCTTCAGGCCCTGTCTGAACTCGGTACCACTGGTTTGATGCTGTCCGGCAGCCCTGATGAGGGCGCGGTCATTGGCCGCATCAAGCCGAAGCGCCTGGTAGCCGGTCGTGCCCAGATCGTGTCACGCGACGCGGGACTCGTGATGGGCCAATTGGCGTGGACGGATCCGATCGCGTGACCTGGGTCTGCTGCGCCGACCCGATTGCAGTACCGGCCCGGTTGCAGGTGCGCTCCTGGATTCTGGCCAGATGATCTGCGCGTGGTGCAAAACGCGGGGTGTCGGCTGCTGCCCGGCTGGTCAGCCCTGCGGCGGGGCGTAACGCATCGCCGGTGTTTCAACGACGCGGAACTCCACGCTGAGCCCCTCCCCCAGGTCGATGCGATCGCGGTCGAATAGGACTACTGGATCCCACGTGGCGACACGGCTGACTTGCCCGTTTTCGTGTACGACTGTGGTGCCGTTAGCAGATCCCAGATCCATCACGGCCCACCGTTCAGGGCCTTGCGGCATGACGATGCAGTGTGACCGAGATATTTCCCCCTGCGGGCTGGGCACGCGAAGTGTTGTGGCCGGTGGGCGTCCTGTAATGACGCGCGAGTTCGGATCTCGACCAATGACCACATCCCGGGTGAGTTCAACAGGCGCTCCACCGGCATAGACGAGGTAAGCACTGAGTCGCGTGTGCGGTGTCTCAGGTGAAAGTGGAGACGGCGGAGGACCCGGGTATCCGTTCGGGGCCGCAAAATCATAGGGGCGTCCCTGAAAGGAACTGTCAGCAAATTGGGTGCCGCTGCTCGCACTGTCAGGGTCTTGCGACCTGACTGATGGTTGCGCGGTGGGCGCCGCAGGCTGCGCAGCATAACGCACGGTGTGAGGTGCCTGGGGGCCCTGGCCCGAATCCAGTGAGTCCTTCGAGTCGCGACGTGGCTGGTTTTGTTCGCGTTGACGGCGCATCTGTTCGAGCATTTCAGGCGTCATCGTTTTTTCGAGCGATTCAGGGTTGAACCCTTCGGGAACGTCACTCGGAGCGGGTCCAGACGGCGTTGCCGGTTTGGCAGGGCCGTCAGGCACGTCACTGGCAGCAGGCGCAGCAGGGGTGACTGGTGCAGCAACCCCGGCAGGTCCGACAGGCGGTGCTGGGTCACCTGGAGGTGTGGAATCGGCCATCGGTGCTGGCTCAGTTGAAGGTGTCGGCTCAGCATCCACGCTGCTCGCGGTATTTTCACCATCGACGAGAGGTTTCTCGTTCGGCTCAGGTGACACGTCATGAGGTGACGCGTCGCGATCTGAGGCATCGTCACGATCTACTGCATCGAGAGGCGAGGACACCGGATCGAAGTAACCGATGCGCACTCGGCGAGCCTGAGCCGCGCCTGTGATAAGCGGCAGCCACGGATCACGGCGCTGCCCATCAGCGATGCCATCTGCCTGGTCCGTGTCATTCCTGTCAGCATCAAGCTGATCCAGTTCGCCAGAGCCGAACTCGATCTCGATAGCGTCCCAGTGTGAAGAATCGGCCTGCATGCCTTCAGGCGTGATGCGCGAGGAGCGAACCTGCGGTTGACCTGCTGCTTCAGAATCCGTCATCGGGCTCGCGCTCCAGGTCCGAATCGAACATTCGGGATGCGCATAGAGCTGCACCTGGTCCCCGCGAGTATCAGCGACGAAAACGCGTCCGCCTTGTGCACGAATCGATTCGAGCAACTCGCCGGGGTCCCCCTCGTTCATGACACATGTCAGTGCGGCGTTCAGGCATTCAGAGGACACCAATGCCGTGCCGAACGGGCCGTTGACGGCGACAAACCCATGCCCTTGGGTGGATACGCGTCCAAGCTGCCACATCAGATGGTTTCCTCCGCGGACGAAGGAACCTCATCGCCCGCTTGTTCGGCCGCATCACTGCCTGGCTGACGGCGAATCGTCTGCGTGGAGGAAGGACGCGCAATGCCGACGGTACGTTCAAACGGATTGACGGAATCGTCAGCTGGCCACGGCGGGTTCACGGATTCAACGAAAATCGTCACAACCGTCGCGTTGTCGCGTGTCTGCCGCTCCAGCGCCGCATCCACCAGCGCATTTGCCGCGCGTTGAGCATCATCTGACTGAGTAACGATGCGAACCATCTCCGCGTCGTCAATCGCCGAGTGCACTCCATCTGAGCAGATCACCACCCTGTCCCCAGGCGCGATCGTCGTCACGGTGAAGTCCGCCTGGGGCAGGCCCGGCATTCCGCCACCCAGGGCGCGTGTGATGATATTGGCTGCGGGGAGTTCGTCTGGTGACCATTGAGCGTCACGCGCTTCCTGCCGGGCCGAATGGTCTTTCGTCATGGCCCGGATCTGCCCATCGTTTATAAGGTACGTACGTGAATCGCCTACATTGAAGACAAGCCATTGGGGCCGCTCCTCGTGACTGGCGATGAGAACCCCCGTCAGGGTCGTGCCCGGCGCACCGGCCAGCACAATATTCGCCAGGTCTTTGTCCTCGTCGGACATGGACGAGGGGGTAGCCAGGGCCATCACTGCCTGCGCGGCGACGGAAATGGCATGATCAAGGTCGTTCACATCGGCTTCGCGGCCATTGAGAGCATCGCCGGACAGTGCGCCAGTGAAAGCCTGGATCGCCACTTCGGAGGCACGTCCGCCACCTGCATGTCCACCCATACCGTCTGCTACTGCGTAGAGAGGGGGCTGTGCTGCCCAATGGTCCTCATTGTCGGGGCGCGGACCCTGATCGGTTGCTGCTCCCCACCGCGTGCGTACAACGCTACCGAGACGAGATAGGTCCATGGCATACCTCTTCCTGTCGGATGTTCACTCCGAGTTTTTCACGTCTGGGCTCAAATTCATAGAGTTTGTGTGCCAGGAAGATCGATTGCCGCATCGACTGCGCCTCAGCTGCGTCCCTGGCTACTCTTAGAATGGCTGCTGACGTGGAGTGCCGGTCCGAGGCGAACGCGCGCGGGCAACAAGCACGACGACCACAATTATGACGACAAAGACGACTGCACCTACTGCAATCCAGATGCCAAGCGGTATGCCATTGGACTGGCCGGCCCCGTCTGATGGTGCGGACTGAGGCAGTTGGCTGGCGTCAGACTGGCTGGCACCTGACTGCCCCGATTGGGTAAAGCGCGGTGAGGTGCCGGGCTGCCATTGATCGCCGTATTCGGGACGTGCAAAAGCGTCGTCTGCGCGCCCGCGATACACGTAGTCCTTGTCTCCGACATCTATCGTGAAGAAGGGGTCAATGAGGCCGTCGCGGTAATCGGCTCGCAGCTGATCATCAGGGCCGTGATCTGATTTGTGCAGCAGGGGGTTTTCGTCCTTGAAACGGGTTGGATCGGCGTTGAGGAACTCATGCAGCTGCGGAACTCCAAAACCAATCTGCTCATCCCAGTCTTCACGACCTGTTGACCACGAAAAAGCGTTGAGCACTTCGTACGGCGTCGCCTCGGGCCACTTCTGCATACCCAATGCCAGCATGCCGGCAGCCATTGGAGCTGAAAACGAGGTTCCACATGCATCAGGTGTAATGACCGTGAGGTTGCCGTCAGGGTCCGGATCGCGAAGCGTGATCTGTTCACCGGGAAGGACCACGTCCAATCCCTCGCCGTGGGAAGAAAACGTTGAGCGGTTGCCTTCAAAGTCAGATGAGCCCACAGCCAGCACACCGTTATCTGCGGCGATATCGATAGGGAAATCCTCTTTATTGCCGGCAGCTGCCACCAGCAACACCTCGTGCAGCTCGGCGCGCATCGAGACATATTGGAGCAGCGAAGCGCTGCCACCGATCGTGATCACCACGATATCGGCGCCCGCGTTGATGGCGGCATTGATTGCACTGACCACGTTGTCCTGGGCAGCGCAATGCGTGGACAGGCCGTCACGGGACTCATTGAACAGCGACGTCACCGCAAAGTTCACGATTGTCGCACCGGGTGCCACGCCGTAATCCGGCGAGGCGACTACTGACGTGACGGCGGTTGCGTGTGACACTTCAATAGGTTCGAATGCGGCGTCAGAGCACATTGCCTCGTGAGCGGCGATGTCGGCACCGGCCAGTTCCGGCACTCCCGTATCGGCCAGTCCGTCCACGATTCCGATCGTGATGCCGGACCCATCCAGCCCCTGCGAGCGCGCCTCGTCCAACCCTAGATAGTCCTCGTAGGCCTGGTCGCGAATTGTGTCATCGCCGTGGGCGGGGACGCCCACCATGCACAGCAGAGCGATGAGCACTGCTGATAGGCAGAGGCTGAGACTTCTGAGGGTGCGAGTTGATCGAATCGGGAAACTACTCACCAACGATCCTCGATCTCGCTTTCACTGGCATGTAGATCCTCCGCTGAACCTGCTCCTGACTGTTCTGATTCGTATGGTTCTGAAGCTGCGTCTTCTTCCAAACGGAATACATCGTATCCCACGAGCGCGGATTTTCTCTCGCTGTTGTCAGAGCCGGCACCGGTACCGCCCATGGGTGCCATAAAGCCTCGTCCCATTCCGCCTCGACCTGCGGCAGCCGCAGCTGAAGAGTTGGCCGCACCACCTGCACCTTGAGCTCCAAAGCCTGTCGCGCCCCGGGCAGCCATTCCTCCAGCGCCACCTGTTGTGCCTTGCGCGGACATTCCTGCTGCACTTCCTCCAGCACCACCTGTTGTGCCTTGCGCGGACATTCCTGCTGCACTTCCTCCAGCACCACCCGAGGTGGACGATGACACGATTCCGCTGGCGGGAACTCCCCGCGAAAATGCGGCCGCTGCGTTCGGTCCGGCCAATGACAGTCCTGACAGACCTGATCCGCCGGCCCGGGCAGCCAAAGTGGCAGCTCCTGCTCCCAGCAGACCTCCTGCCATGACAGCCGTCGAGCCGCCTACTCCCAGACGACTTCCCTCCGCAGCGATTCCCTGATCGAGGAATGCACCGATACCCTTAGGGCGCGTTCCCTCCGGCAGATATCCCTTCAGGGGGCCGTCAGGTCTGATCGCACCATCAGGGGAGGAGCCTGACAGCGTTGCCTCATTGCGAGTTCCGCTTTCAAATGCCGTGGCACCTGAGTTGACGTCTCCGATAGACGCGCTCGACTCGCCTCGCATGTTCGACATCCACGAACCCAGTCCGTGACGTGTCTCAGATCCGGAGATCAACGGTATTCCTGCGCTCTGCCCGCGTCCACGAGAGCCGGTTCCATTTGGGTAGTCGTAATTCGCGTAGCCGACGCCCGATCCCGACCGTGAAGAATTATTCCCTGTGGAGGAGCCTCCTGACCTGTTCACTTGCTGGACTTTGGAGATCACGTTCTTAGCTGTTCGAGATGCCGCGAACAGGCCCTCATTCATTTTCGAAAGGATCTGGGCGGCTTCCGAATCGAGCTGGCTGATATCTTCAGGACGCTTGGGGCCTGCGCGGTGATACTCCGCGACAACCGTCTCACCCTCACGCGACGCCTCTCCGATAGCAACCTGCGCCTGAGAATAAGCCTTCGAATACGTCCTGATCGCGGCCGAGTAATCTTCCACCTTACTCTGGCACCGCGATAGCCAACTCACAATGGCGTCATTGGTTTCGCCAGAAATATTCGTCCTGGCCTTATACGTGCTAATGATCTCGTTGCACTCATCGAGTTTTTCTGAAATCTTCTCGATCAACTCCGGCGTCTCCGCGCCTCGCACCGGAAGCTGCTGCACCGCTTCCAGTCGTTGGACGATTTCTCCAGCCATGATTCACCTATTCACTCCAGTAGTTCAACATGTGGAATCTCTCAGGGGCTTACTCGGGGTCTTCGGACTCCGAATTCCTGCGCTCGTTTCCATCTTCGGATTCCGAGTTCGTACGCTCGGTCGCGCCTTCTGAGCCCTGCTCACTCGTATCTGCCTCTTCGCCGCTTTGCTCGCGAAGGCGTTCCTGCTCCTGCGGGCGCTCGGCATTTCGGGCAGATTCTGCTTCCTTGACCTTCAACTCTGCTTCAGAGTCCGTATCGGAGCGTATGAATGCATTGATCGCATCGTCAACACCACCGGAGAAGGCAGTCAAGTCTGAATGAAGCAGATCGATGAGGACCTCCAGTTCATTCAAATTTTCAACGAGACGCTCACGGAACATCACCGCTCCGCTTTCAACTCCCCACTTCGCGCTGGTCTCACCCCTGGCAATGCTGCCAGTGGAAGTCTTCGCCGCTGTAACGTGAGTCAACCCGTCGTGGCGCAGCTTATTCAGCTCCGTCCGCGCAGCATCAACATCTACTTCCCAGCCTCCAGACACTGTTTCTCCTCTACACCTGTCGTGGTCGAACGATCGTTGTGTCCATGTCGTGAATCAGATCGAAATAGTGAACCGGCGAAAGGGACGCTGCCGCGAGAAACCGCCTGCAGCGTCCCTTTCGACAAGCACAAGGCTCAGACTACTGGAACAGTCCTGCGTTGTGGTGGTCAGTTGAGTTGTAATCCTGGTTAGCCTGCTCAACGAGAACGCTGATGCGAGCCAGGACGTCACGCATACCGGTCATGCCCTCGGTCCACTTTGCCTTGGCAACCTGGTAGGCCTGCTGTGCATCGCCTTCCCAGTTGGTCTGCAGCTGCTGGAGCTCAGAATCCATCTGATCCAAGGTGTTTTGAATGCCGGTAGCACCAGTGTTGATATCTGCTGAGGCGGTTGACAGAGCCCCGTAGTTTACTTTCAGATCCATTTCAGCTTAGTCCTCTCACATTCCAAGACGGCCGGCGACGGAGTTCATCGCAGCCTGGTGGTCGGCATCGGTCGTGTCGTAAGCCTGCTGCGATGAACGCAGGTTGGCTTCGAATTCGTTCAACGCACTGGTGATCTTGCGTGCATCCTCATCCCACTGAACCATCAGCTGCTGGAAAGCGGTAGATGCGTTGCCGACCCACTGTGAGCCGATGCTTGAAAGGTTGGAGCGCAAGGTGCTCAGGCGGCCCTCAAGATCCTGACGTGTAGAAGAAACAGTTTGAGCGCCTTTGAGGATTGCACCCTCTGCGGCGGAAACCTGTCCAGCCATGTTTTATCCTCCATAATCGGTAGGCTGCCGAGCACTCACTTCGAACACTCGGGAGATGACACACTTACTGAAACATACCCGCCCCCCGTTTGGCAATAGTCTGAAGTAAAATGTAAACGTTTCGTCACCGACGTGTTACTTGAAAGAATCGGCAAAAAAATCGAGATTTTTGCCCGTTTACGCTCGAAAGAAACGGTAGTTAACGCTGGTCGTCCGCGGATTCGCAGTATGCGGGGTGTTCACCCATCGAACCGTCAGCATGCCCTTCACGGTTTCCCTCTTTCATACTTATTGTTTGTTGATGTTCCAATAAATGAAATACCGTTTAGTCTTAGATGGGGCCCGAATTCCACGGGCGACGCATCCGAGAGGACCGTTCATGCCACAGAGCGTCAAATCACGCACCGGAACACTCATGCCAATCTCCGTCATGTGCGCTGGTCAAAAGCTCGATATGTCCGTACCGTCATCGTTGATCGTGGCGGAGCTGCTGCCGGGCATGGTTGAAGCACTTGGCCGCCTCGATCCAGAAACGGCAACTCAGGGATACCGACTCCTGACTCCGTCAGGGCGCGTACTCGACCATTCTCAAACCCTGCGCGCCCAACACGTCACTCCCGGCACACTTCTTACCCTTGAGTCCGAGGGTGGCAGCACAGTAGACCAGCGCTATGACGATCTGGTTGAAGCTATCGGCACATCCGTCAACAAACATCAGGACGCATGGACCAAAGGCGACAGTGCACAGTTGTCATCACACTGCGGAGTCATCCTGATCCTGACTGCCGCGGTGCTGCTCGCAATTCGCGGTGGACACACGATGGCCACCGCCATCATCGCAGCTGTCGGAGCCGCCCTCGTGTGCGCCACTGCAGCGATCGTGGCACGAGGAAGCAGCACTGCAGGAGCCGTTTCGCTCAGCTTGACCGTTCCCGTTCTTCTTGGTGTCGCAGGATTTGCCCTCATCGCTGATGGGAACCTGGCGCACTGTTTCATGGCCATCGGCGTCGGCATCATGTTCGGCTCCCTTGCCACGATGGTGCTTCCCCCGGGGTTACGCATCATTGCCGGCGGCCCATTGCTCGCAGGATTTTCGTATATGGTCGTCGGCGCACTGACTGCCTACGCCACAGTTTCGCTGCAACGGTCAGCGACGGTGGTGGTGGCCCTCCTGACGCTGGTCGTGCTGTCGACTCCGTGGATCGGGCTGGCACAGATGCCCTCGCGGATTCCCGCTCTTAACATCCAATCAACAGAGTCATTCTCAGGTGCAGCAGTCGATGAACAGGTAGTGACCGGACAGGCGCTGGCTTTATCAGTGAAGATCGCATCGTTCATGGTGATCATTACCTGCGTTCCGATGGTGGTTGCGACCGTCGAGGGTGTCCTGCTCATGGCATGCGTGGGGGCGGCATTCATGCTGGGGACGCGGTCGCTTCACGGCCGAATTGACGTCTTTATCGGGGTTGTCGCCGGCATGTTGATCACGCTCGCCACCGGGATTCTGGCAACTCTGGCGGTATCGTGGCTGCTTCCCTGGACGGTAGGCCTGACGGTCCTGGTCGCGATCCTGATCCTGGCGGCCAACGTCGTTAATTCGCGGCTGCGCCCGTGGCTCACTCGCCTGGCAGATGGAGCCAACGTCATCGCTCTGATCGCGATCATTCCGTTGACGTGCCTGGTGTGGGGGATCATTTAATGGCTTCCAATAAAGATATTCTCAATGCGCAACGGTTTAATCGCCGCCGACTCGTCACGGCGTTCATCTCCGGCACGCCTGGAGGCCGGGAACTGGAATCCAAATCGTTCGTGCCGCCCCTGATCGGCGGGATCGTCATTTCACTGCTGATGCTCGGCATTGCCTTCGCGATGGGAAAGTTCTCCCCCACCCTGCCGGATAACTGGCAGAACAACACGCTGATTATCGTCAAGGGAACAGGTGCGCGCTACTACTCCGTTCAAGGAGTGCTGCACCCGATCTACAATGTCACCTCAGCGCGTATGCGCACCCCGGCTGGCTCTCTGCAGACCGTTTCCGTGGGAGAAAAAGTGATCGCGGGTATTCCTCGCGGCGATGCGATCGGAGAACCTGAAGCACCCGATAATGTCCCCGCTCCCGCCGACCTGAAAGCAACCGAGTGGAACGCATGCGTCATGGAAAACGCCTCGACCCACACATGGGTGTCAATCCGACCCGACGGCCTCGAACCCGTGACGACAACGCTGGTCAAACAGGGCGACACCCTCTACGTCATTGCAGAGAATGTGCGTCACCGCATCGAACCCGAACATCTCGAAGTCCTTAAGAACACCCTCAACATCAACGATTCACCTGTCTTTGACGTGCCGGCTGACTGGCTCAATCTCTTCAATAACGGCACACCATTCACCCCCATCAGTCTCGACAACAGCGGTACGCCCGTCAGCGGGATGCCCTCGTCCGTCCACGATGCCGTCGTCGGCACGATCATCAACGTCAAATTTCCCGAGGGAGACCACCACTACCTCGTCATAGGCGATGGTCAGCTGGTCCAGCTCTCCGACGTGTCGTATGCAATGTACCAGGCCTCTTCCACCGGCAACCCGTACACAATTGACCCACCGACAGTGTCCGTCGGTGAAATAGCCAATATTCATGTCGTCACTGAAGGCGGTCCTGTTCCTGCGGACTGGCCTGACACCCTCGGCACGATTACCAATGAGCAGGCTCGGCCGTGTGCTCACCTCGACGTCAGTGACATCGAGAAAGGAAGCGTCCTGTCAGCCATACCCGCTGATTCACCAGATCTGGCATCCGCACAGTCGGGTATGGGCACGTCCGCCTCCCCCGCGGCCTCGAATTCTCCTCACCCGCCGGCCGTGGGGTCAACATCCGTTCTGGGCGGAAGCGGTGTTCTGGCACGTTCCACTTCCGGCGGCTCCCTGGGTGCCGTCATGCTGATCTCTGATACAGGTCTGTCGCACGGTCTGGGCCTGAACTACTCCGAAGCCATGCAGCGATTGGGGTATGACGAAAATTCCATTACGCCGATTCCCGGGCCGTGGATCGCGCTGATCCCTGAAGGCATCGACCTCAAACCCATCGATCCTGCCACAGGTTCAGCCTCATGAGCGAACAACGGACACACATTGTCAGGTGGGCACACACCGCCCTCCTGACATGCGTATGCGCCCTGCTTCCACTGTCGCTCCTCCCTCATGCATCTCACGCTCAAGCCCCGGTTGGCACTTCTCACAGCCAGCCTGCGCGAGTCGATCACCGGGCGCGCATCCCCCTCGCCAATGGGGACGAACCGCAGGCATGCCAGGTAGGCAAGACGCAGTACGTTCCGATTGAACCGCCCGTCTTTGAACGACTGGGAATCCAGCAGGCGTGGGAACTGTCCACCGGCGGAGTGCTCGTCGCTGTTGTGGACTCAGGGGTGAGCAGCGCTAATGAGCACCTGAAGGAAGCTGTTCAGCCAGGAACCGATTTTGTTGATTCGGGTGGCGATGGGCGCACCGATGTCGACGGACACGGTACGGCGGTCGCCGGTCAGATCGCGTCGCGGCCAGTTGAGGGATCCGGACTGGTCGGCATCGCCAAGTCAGCACAGATTCTGCCTGTGCGCGTATATGCTTCCACGCGACCCGAGGATACCGACAATGGGCGCGGTCCGAACGTGAAGCGCACAGCAGCGGGCATACGGTGGGCGGCCGATCACGGTGCCAAAATCATTGCTGTTCCGGCATCGTCACCGTCTGACCATGCTGAGTTGGCTCAGGCAGTCGCCTATGCTACGAACGCCGGTGCGCTCATTGTCGCCTCGGCGGGTAACGCCGATCCGAACGGGGAAAATTCAGGGGTACGTTTTCCTGCCAACTATGAGCAGGTGCTCTCAGTCAGTGCGGTAACGCTTCAGGGACAGCCTTCTGACAGCGTCGTGCACGGCATTCACGTGGAAGTGGCAGCTCCCGGTTCCGATGTGCTGACCACGTTCCTCCAGTGGGGTGATTGTGTCCTGTCAGGCGAGCAGCCCTCCACGTCGTACTCAACGGGGTACGTCGCCGGCATTGCCGCCCTCGTCGCTGCTGCTCATCCAGAGGAGACTCCTGCTGACTGGAAGTACAGGATTCTTGCAACAGCATTACGCTCCACGCCCTCTGAACGCAATGAGATTGTCGGGTGGGGAATTGTTGCACCCAAGGATGCGATCAACTTCGTGAACGACGGTACGCAGGATGGTCCGCCTAACCCTCGCTACCAGCGGGCAGACCGGCCGATTCCTCCACCTGTGCGCCTGGTCAAGCCCGAAGAGGATCTGACAAAAAGCCGCACGCAATACCTGACAATCGCTGCAGGCATCGGGGTGGCTGTGCTTCTCGGAAGCCTCGTGGCTGCCACACTGATCGATCAGCGCCGACAAACCAGGAAACGTGCCAGGAAGAGCTCCGTGACGACACGCCACGTGTCGAACCCGTTTTCACCTCGCGTTCCGCGCACTGAGTCAGGTCAAAAGTAGGGAGGTCTCAGCGGGGCATCCGGCCAGCGTGGCATCCGGCGCGGACGAGGCGGCAGAACGTCCTACGGCACATCGACGCAGGCCTTGGCTGAATCGGACTGACGGCCTCCCCTGATGGCGGCTGTCACCTCCAGGCAGTTCTCTCCCGACAATGCGTGCGTATCCAGTGACTGCACCTGAGTCTTGCCCGACTGGTTGAGATTTTCAGGGCCGCTCATCACATAGAAGAATTCGATGACCTGTTCGTCGCCGGATTGGCCGCCAGAATCAGACTGCATGGCGCTGTCCTGCTGGCCTGCATCATCCTGAGCGCCCGACTGGCCGGACGAATCTGCGGACATGTGGTGGCGCCACGACCAGTGGATGACATCGCCGTCGACAACGCCGCTTACTGACGTGGGCGAGGGCGGAGTCTGACCGATGGGGTCCACCGGGGCGGGAGGTGCGGGTGTCGGGTTATTGATCGGGCCTGGCGCAGGTGATGGACCGTTCCACGATATTGTGCCTCCCCCGCCGGTGAGCAGGGCAACCACCAGCCCGGCACACGCCAGCACACACACGCATGCGATGACGATAATGACGGGAAGCGACAGGCGTCGTGCCGGCCGCACGGTATCGGAGGAAAAAGCCGCGTTCTCGCGTTCAATCTGAGCCAGTCTGTCCTCTTCAGAGACCCATTGGTCGGGCTCGACAGCATACGACTGTGAATCAGCGAAGACAAAGGATTCAGATGCTGCCTGCTCGGACGCATCGTCTCTGGCGTCGCCGCGAGCGGTGCCTGCAGTGTGCCCTCCAGGCACCACTGTGCTCCAGCCGCCGTCCGTTGTTCGTCCCTCTACCGACGTCGTTGCTCGGCGGTTATCTGCACCTGACATCGACGGATCAATGGTGCGAATGGCACGCACCCTGGTCTGATCTGAATCAATAGACGTGTCCTGCACGGCTGTCAGGTCATCGTGCGGCCCGGCGCTGTGAAGCTCCATGCGCGTCATCGGCTGATGCATGACTTCCTGGGCGCGCTGGAACTGCCGGCCCAGCTCTGCTGCTGAGGCAGGGCGTTGGCGTGGATCCACTGACAGCGCCTGACGCAACGCAGCTTCCAATACCTGTGGCACGTCAGAGCGGTTCAGCGAGCCGATGCGCCCTTCCTGGACGCGGCCAGCCACAGCCACGGCCGAATTGTCGCCCACCGGGTCCTCAAAGGGTGAACGCCCAGTCAGGAACGTCCACGCGGTCGTGGCCAGCGCCCAGATATCCATCGAGGGGTGGGCGGGCGTGCCAGACACCTGCTGCTCAGGTGGCGCCCACAGCACCGAGAAGCCGTCAGCGGAATGGGAAGCGGGAGCACCCAACTTGGCGGCAACCCCAAAATCAGTGAGCATCGGGTGACCATATGCATTCATCATGACGTTGGATGGTTTGATATCGCGGTGGACGTATCCTGCCCGGTGCACCATTTCCGCTGCGCCGCACAGCTGGATCATGACGTCCAGGGCACGCCGCACGGACATCGGTTGGGAACGCACCTGTTGCAACACATTGGTCACGGGACAGTACTCCATGATCAGGTAGGAATCTCCCTGAGCAGTGGTGCCCACGTCATACAGTGATGGGATCGACGGGTGAGCCGATGTCGCCGCCATCGCATCAGCTTCCCGGATCACTGCCTCGTCTGCGTCAGTGCCTTCATGGTTGCGCGCCACTTTGACGGCAACGTCGCGCGAGGGAACATGCTGCTGGTAGAGGTAGACATCCGCAAAGCCACCGTGACCCAATGCGCGTCTGAACGTGTATCCCTCAAGCTGTGGGCATTGGTTGTTCTGACTTGTCATGGTCTTCCTTTAGGTGAGGACGTGCGGACAGAATGATCGGAGTGTGCCTTTTGACGATGATCGCGGCGCGAGCGCCGTTTCCAGAAGCGCCACCGGGGTTCTGTGCGGGGCTTTTCGGCATGGGTGGAGCCTCCGCGGCGGTGCCGGTGCCGCCTCAGCGACCTGACGGACAGCGCGGTCAGTGCCCGCTGGAACCAGGACTGCCTGGATCGCAGTTCTGCCTTCAACTGCGAATAGTAACCCCAGGCTCGGTTGGCATCATCCTTCGTCACGACGTCCTGTCCAAACTGCGCGCGGTCGGCAATAGATGCCAGGAGCACCGTCGCCGGTGCTGTCTGCCCGGCAACGCGCCAGTCAGCTGACGCTTCCGTCGACTCATCAACGACAGGCGAGGGCGACTCTGTGTCCTCGTGAGTGTCCTGCCACACGCTGTCCGCAAGGCTCCACGCTGCTTCTGCACGTGTCATGTCGCGAGGAAGCCGGGTTCCGGCATCAGCCGCAAGATCGACCGTCTGGTTCCATGAGCCTTCCACTGATGGCAGCGGAGAACTGTGACGCCGCTTGTAGAGGCGTCGAGCCTTCCACAGCAGAATTGCTGCAATTGGCACGATGATGAGCAACGCTATACCGACCGAGGTGAGGATCACGCCCCATGGGACAGGGACAGGTGCTTCCGAATCGGATGGCGTGTTCTTCTCTGTTATCGCCGGCGGAAGCTCCGGTGGCTCTTCCGGCGGATTCGGTGGCTGCAGAACCTGCGGGCGCGGAGTAGGAGTCGGATCCGGGATCGGATCGGAAAAGATGTTGTCGCGTGGGGGTGTGGGATCAAAAATCGCCCATCCGACATCGACAAATTCAGCCTCCACCCACACGTGCAGATCCGCACCTTTGAGACCAACTGAACGCGCCGGCGCTTCACTGGCCGCATTCCCCTGCAGTTGATCCAGTGCAGCCCCTGTGACGGGGTCACTGGGATAGGCACCCATCACGACGCGCGCCGACATACCCAGAGAGTGCAGCATCAGAGCCATCAGAGTTGCGTACTGTTCGTCATCGCCCACCATCTGATCGTCATCGATCATGCGTGCCAGTCGGTCTGCCCGGTGTCCTGACCGCGAGCTCTTATCCATCCCGTTGGAAAAATACCCGTTCTGCGCCAAGGTACGTTCAATGGCCCGGGCTTTCTTGATCGGAGTCGATTCAATCGCTGACATTGAGACGGCAAGTTCTTTGACACCGTCAGGAACGTTCGTGTCAGGCTGTCCTTCCACCGACACTGCGCCGGCACCTGCGAGTTGCGAATCAGACCAGCGCGGTGGCACATCAGCGACCAGGTGATAGCTCAGATCATCCCCGTCCGACCCGGTGGTCAGCGCAGCGTCTGCCCACCTGTTCCAGTGCAGGCCATCCTGGTATCGCTGCGCCTGGTCGCCTGAAAACTCGATGACTTCGGCCTGACCCATCGTTGGAACCCATGGCCCCATCAGGCCAGACGTTGTCACCCTCGTATCTGCGCGCACTGAACCGATCGGAGAGGGCCACACCGGCAGTTGACTGCCCACTGAAATGTAGCTACCGACAGGGCTTTCCTCAGGATCGGACATGCCGAATGTGATGCCGTTATACGTGTCCATGACTGCCAGGCGCACGCGCGCCCCATGAGGCAGTTGCGACACCGATATCAGCGTCTCGTCACGTTCCTCGGTTGTCAGATGCCGGAAGGCCGCAAGCGGACTGGGATAGTCATGCAGGTCCAGCGGCGGCTCCACAAGATCACGCAGGACTGTGCGTTCATCCCACGATCCGACGTAAAAAGTGACAGGAAATGCGAGCGCGGTCGTACATGCCGTGATGACGAGGGCGACCACAGCCTGCTGCAGCACGTGGGCGCGAACTGGCCGCACCGACCGTGTCGAGGTGTTATGTCCGGTTGTCGTCATGCCTGCCGCACGACGAGCCCGCCGGCCGATGAGGATGTCGAAATCAGAATGGAGGCGCAGATGCTGAACGGACCACATCCACCACATGATGATCGCCAGGAACCACACCATGACTGCCCACACCGGCGGCTGCATGCCGCTGGGGCCCCACGCCACGGCGATGATGCCCATCAGCGCCAACGGAATGGTACCGACAACAACCCAGCCGCGCCGCATGGTCATCACCCCGGTCGCGAATGCGCACAGCAATCCGCAGATCCACGGCATAACCGACGGGCCGACATATGATGACGCGGGTGGTGCCAGTGTCAGCAGGTCACGCCACGCGACAACGGGCTGCATGACCAGGAACTGAACGGTGCGCCCGGTGGGAATGACGTGTGCGTACAGCGTCTCAGGTAGTGAGCCGATACCGCCGAGCAGCAGGTGCGTCGCGAACAGTGCCGCCACGCTCGTGATCACGTCCCAGCGCCAGTAGGTGCACAGTGCCGCAAGGATCAGACCTGCCGCAACACCGCTACCCGCAGCGCGCAATCCCAGGCCGTGGCCAAACAGTGGTTCGTGCGCTGCAATCACCGGAATGAACAGTACCGCCAAAACGATCCATGACCAGACAGGCAACGGGCTTCGTGTCAGTCGCCCTCGTCCATTACGCACACGAAAACGGCGTGGACGCTGTGCACCTGCAGGCGGGCGGTCGAACGTGTTCGCACTCATCGCAGCCCTCCGCGTGCCAGCATGCGGGGAAGCGACTCCAGTGTCGGACAGGTGGCGACGACTGCTCGTGACGAACTGGATCGAGATGAGGGCGCGTCCGGGTCCACGCGGATCACGCCGACGATGACGTCAACGCTCGGCAGATGGCACAGGCGCGCGATCTCGTCATATGACACGCTTGCCGGAACAATCAGCGTGAGAACGGACGCGTTGGGATACGACGTGAGGACTTCACGCAGACGCTCACTCAGGTCCTGGTCCTCCACTCGCCAGCTTTCTTCAGTGAGTTCATCGAGCATACGGGTCGCTGACAGTGTGGAAACAGGGCGTGACGAGGTTGCCATCGAAACCTGGTGCGACGCGGTGATGCCCGTCAGAGCCAGTGAAGCGGCGATGGACAGCGCCGTCTCAAACGGTTCTTCTTCCCAGTGATCACGCAACGTATCGATGAAAATCACGTGATGGGAGCGGCGGGTTTCCTCAAACTGACGCACAACCAGGCGACCCGTGCGGGCAGTGGTCGGCCAGTGAACGTTTCGCCGGTCATCGCCGGGCTGGTAATCCCGCAACGCATGGAACGACACGTCGGAGGAGGACAGTTTAGCTGTCACCACGCCTTCGATGTCTGCCTGGAAGCCTGTCGCGTCGAAAGGAACGCGCACTGTACGCGGGTGGACGTAGACGCGAATCGGTTTCGTCCATGCTCTGACTCTGCGGAACAGACCCACCGGATCGGAGCGCACTGAACTGGGCGGACCGACCGTGACGATACCGCGCCTGCGGGTGGGAACTGCGAATACTTCCGACCACGAGCTCCTGCCCGCCAGATTAGGGACGACGAACTGGGCGGCACCTGATCCGACCGGCAGTTCAATGACGTGGGAGCGGGACGGTCGGGCATGGTCGTTGCGCACGCGCAGCTCTCCAATGATGGTGCGTCCGGCCACGGTTCGTGTCTGAGGAAGCTCCACGCTGACGATCTGGGGAGCGCGCCCAATGATCCAGATCAGCGCGACGATCAGGGATAATCCGCACGCAACGGCAACGATCCCTGCTTCGCGCCAATGCGCGGTGAAGGCAAGGATAGTCGCCACGATGCCACCACACAGCAGTCCGACACCACTGATGGTGATCGTGGAAATGGCGATGTCCCATGCACGACGTACTCCACCTATGACGGATATTCGACGCTGAGCCTCCTGCGGCATTTAGGCACCCGTGATCGGAGCGGGAACGGAAGTCAGTGCACGCGAGACAACACCGGCCGGCGTTGCGCCAGCGAAAGCGGCGTCCGGATCCACGATGATGCGGTGCTCCCACACAGGTCCTGCGAGCGCTTTCACGTCGTCAGGCAGCACGAAGTGACGTCCCTGTGCTGCGGCCCATACACGTGCGCATCGAGTCATGCCGATGGCGGCTCGCGTGGACACGCCCAACATGGAGGACTCGTCTTCGCGGGTGGCTTCGGCCAGTGCGGCAATGTAGTCCAAAACCGCGCGGTCGGTGTGGTTGTCGGCGGCCATCGCCTGGAACGTGTCGACTTCATGGGCTGAGACGACGGGGTGCAGGTGACGTGACCGGTCCGGTGCAGCCGCGCCGTCAAGGACTTCGATCATGGCTGCACGCGAGGGATACCCCAGTGACGTTTTCATGAGGAATCGGTCCAGTTGCGCTTCAGGCAGCGGGTAGGTGCCGGCCTGTTCGACCGGGTTCTGGGTAGCAATGACCATGAAGGGTTCGCCAGCCGGGTAGGAAACGCCGTCGATCGTCACGTGCGCTTCTTCCATCACTTCCAGCAGAGCCGACTGCGTCTTGGGCGATGCACGGTTGATTTCGTCGGCCAGCACAATCTGGGCGAAGATTGGGCCGCGGTGGAATACCCACTCGTGTTTTTGCTGGTCGTACATGTTCACGCCCGTGATGTCAGAGGGGAGCATGTCAGGTGTGAACTGGATGCGCGAGTGTGACCCGTCAATAGTTGCCGCCAGCGCGCGCGCAAGAGCCGTTTTTCCTGTTCCGGGCGCGTCCTCGAGCAGCAGGTGCCCGCCAGCGAACAGTGTCGTCAACGTCAGTCGAATGGCCTGTTTCTTGTCCAGCACTGCCAGCGAAATCGCGTCGACCAACGCGGCGAACATTTCGGCGAACTCTGTGGCATCGCGTTCATTGAGTGACATACATGCTCCTTACTGTGCGTTGGTTGCTGGCCAGTCGTTGGCAGCTCATTGACGAGGGTGGTTCAGGTACTGCCATGCGTACTATTCCCGTCCAGTTCCACTGCTCACCTGTTATTGTGACGTTTCGCATGTGAGGGTGCCATCCTGTAACCAGTTCTTCATGGTTTCCTGATCTGTCACACGGGTAGGTGCATTCGAGGCATACGGATACCCTAACGTCCTGATTTCGAATCTATACGTCTGGTCATCAGCATCTGACTTAAATTCGCAACGCAATGGCAGAAGACTCAGATCCCACACATCTGCCTGCACCTTGAAAGTATGGCAGTCATCGAACTTGTCTGACATCTCAGCATCGCACTTGGCAGGCATCGGTCTAATGGTGCCCCGTGCCTTGCTGGTGGCCGCAGCCTCAATGCTCTTTTCGATGTTCTCGGCATGAACAACCAACTTGAAGTTTATTGCCTCTCTGGTGTCCACATCGATGTGCCGGCTCGTTTCCGAAACGGGAATGTCCTCGCTCTTTCCGTTGTACTTCACGGTGATCGATGTGATGGGAGCTCCAGCGTTGTGAGTGATGGCCCACGACAGGTCGACTCCGTCCGGCGTACTGGTTGCCGTGAAGCTGTCAATCGTCGGCTGTCCGTATGTCGTCACCACTACTTCTTCAGTCGCTGGCCCGTCGGCGCGGCCGGGAGCAACCTGCCTGAATGTAATCCGTGCCTCCTGGCCGTCAGGCAGTCCCGTGATGGTCTTGCCCTGCAACGGTGTCCACTGACCTGCATTCACCGAATACTGAAGCTCAAGTTCTCCGCGATTGTAACCGTTACCTTTTTTCGTTTCAGCCGTCACCTTCGCGGTACCTGCTTCTCCGGTTGCTGTAACCGTCGGAAGATCGATCACAACCGGCGTCGAGAACACAGTGAAACGCTTGGAATCGACCTTGCGTGACGATCCTGCCGCATTGTCAACCCACACGGTGGCTACCACGCCTTCCTGCGGCTGCGCCTGCAACGTGATTTCCCCAGACAGCTCACCGTTCAACGCGACGTCACCCTTTCCGCCACCGCTCAATGTGACGTGCGCAGCGGTCAGCGGACTGCCGTTGTCCGACTCGACTGCCCAGCTGACACTGACCGCAGCAAGGTTTGGATCATCGGCAGAAGGTGTTGACCGAATGTCCGTGATCGACACCTTCAGAGGCGGCCCAAAGGGCGCGACCTGGGCAGATGGCTCGGATGGTTGTGAGGGTGACGGCGAGGAATTCAATGCCACAACAGAGGCATAGTAGGGCTGACCGTTCGTCAGGTTGGTGAATGTCACTGATGTCGTTGCGCCGTCTACTCGCTGCGTCTGGCCGTCAGAGAGCGTCACTTCGTACGCGGTGATCGGTGACCCTTCATTTGCCGGTGGATTCCACGTCACCGTCACCGACCCGTCGCCAGCAGCAAGCGTCGGGGCGGCAGGCTGGGATGGTTGAACGTCGACCAGGACAGGCTCGGATGCAGGAGACGAATCGGATGCGCCAACATCATTGTGCGCCACGACTGAGAACGAATGCTTCAGGCCGTTCGCCAGACCGCTAAGCGGGCAGGACGCAACATCGCAAGTGAACTCCTGACCGGTCGTGACATCCGTCAAGGTGAAGGAGGTAATAGCAGCACCATTGTCCGCTCCGGGCTGGAACGTCACAGTTGCTCTGCCAGGACCCGTGGCCATCACCGACACGTTGGATGGTGGTTCGGGCCGATCACGCACGACTAACCGCACGTTACCTTCCACGATGCGCCCCGGATCATTGGTGGCATCAATCAGGCGATAGTTGACCGTCATTTGCCCGTGGAAACCAACAGCTGGCGTGATGTGGAGGACTGTGCCCTGCGGATCCACGGTGCCTTCACCGATTTCAATCTGGCTTGACACGATCCGTATCGGCGTTTCCGGGAACGGGTTGATCGTGTACTTCGTCAGATCGATCGTTTCCGTACCGCCAGCGTTCGCAGCGTCGATGAGCGCGTCCGACACCTGAATGAGTGGCCGCGTGGAGGCGACAACCGTCACCGGGATCTCACCGACTACCGGCCCTGACCCGTCATCAACACTGATCGTGACCTGGTCCGTGGTGCCGGTGGCCTGATCAACGCCAGCCTGAAGGGACAGCATATGCCCATCAAGTTTCGCGCTGACAACACGAGGACTCTTCACCAGCGCATACTTGAATCCTTTAGGGTCAGCGTCGTCCGGGTCATCGACCATCGCCGACAGGTCCAACGTGATGGGTTCTTCACCTGCAGCCACACGCGCACTCGTCGGGATGAAAGCCGGTGGCTGGTTCTTCGCTGCCTGCACCACAATCGGCAGGGAGAGCACCGCTGATAAGGCTGATGTATCCGATGCAACACCGTCACGTACTTCAAAGGAAACGGATGTCTTACCGGAAAATTCCGGGTCGGTGTGCAGGGTGAGGCGATGCTGGTCCTCCAGCACGATCTTCGGATCCAGCCCCCATGATGCTTTGAGCCTGGATTCGTCCGTGATCATCGCGGTACGGCCCGCCCTCGTAATGACGTGGTCCCGAATGTCGATGACGACGTCACTGCCGGCCCGTGCCTTGATCGGCAGGTGTGACTGGTCCAGGCGCGGCCTGGTCTGATCGGTTCCCGGAATCGACACCACTGCCGAGGATGAGAGGCCGTCCTGATCGGTAATCGTGTAGACCAAGAGCCGTCGAGTCTCGTATGCCTTCGCTTCAATGATTCCGCCCTTGACTTCAGCGTCGGGAGCGCGTGTGGACACAACCAGGTCTGCGACGGTTCCGTCGGGATCCTCATCGTTTTCCACCACGTTAATCGGCACAATCTCACTGTCAGGCATATCAGCCAGCGCCACAACGTCATCGCGAGCGATCGGAGGCATCAGGGGCGCATCGTTCTTCGCATTGATCGTCAACGTCCCGTTGTCCACACCGCCACGCGAGTCGGTGACCTGGTAGGACATGACGTATGTTCCGGCAGCTTCTGGAACCTCAACCTGGATCCCGGTTCCCACAATTTCAGCTTCGAGGGCGTCGTCCAGCACGCTGAGCGAATCGGGAACCAGCGAGATTGAATCCCCGTCAGGGTCAATGTCGTTGGCTAGAACGTTCACCATGATCGTGCGCCCAGGTTTGACCAACAGAACGTCTTTAACAGCAGTGGGTGGCTGATTACTACCCGCCGGTGGCGCAATACCGACGCGCACACGTGCGGTTGCCTGCTTGCCCTGACGGTCCTCAACGATGTAGGTGAATACGTCCGTGCCGGTGGTCTTGCGCGCAGGCGTGTATTCGATCCAGTCAGTGCCCAATTCAATCGTTCCCTTGGACGGTGCCTGCTCGATACCCACCAGTGTCACGGAATCGCCGTCAGGGTCGATCGTGGACAGTGGGACAGGGATTCGAGTCGTCTGCCCTGACACGGCCCACGCTGTCAGAGGGCGAGGTTGGGGTGCCGCGTTGGCACCTTCGAGGGCGACCACTTCGAACACGACTGTCGATGTCGCCATGTTGCCGACCATGTCGTGCACCGTGTACGACACATGCATCACACCTGGCGTTGTGCCTGCTTCCAAGCGCACCAGGTTACCTGTTACAAAGGGGGTTCCGACCTGCGAGTTTTCCTCGAACTGCAGTTTCGGATCGACTTTCATTGCCAGGCCGGCCGGCGAGCGATCGTTTTCCAGCACGGGGACCGAAGCGACGTCTCCGACACGCACTTTGGCATGGTCGGGCTGCAAAACGGGTGGTTTCTTGTCGTCGAGCGCTCGTGACGGGACGACTGTGATCCGCGCCTGGGCAGTATGGGACCCGTTGGAAACGGAATACTGGAAGCTGACGGCTTCATCGAGGCCGCCAGGTGCCGTGATGCGCAGGAGGTGGCGATCGACCAGTGTGACGCGCAGGCCCAGTTTGTCCGTCGGCTCCACCTGCTGAATGACCAGGACGCCGCCGGCTGGATCGGAATCATTATTCAACGGTGCGGCAAGTGCTTCACCGCCAGCAGGCAGGACAACCAGGTCATCGTCAGCAACGGGGACTGCATTGGAGTCAGCTTCCACCACGTCGATGCGAATGATGCCCAACACGGTCGAAGGGCCATCTGAAATGGTGTAGGTGAACTGGTAGGTACCCGGTGCCTGCGCTTTGAACGTGATGGATCCGAGAGCCAGGTCGGGCGTGAGCTGTGTTCCGGCTGGAGCTTCAGACACACCAACCAGCGTCAGGCCGTCACCGTTGGGATCCGTATCGTTGGTCAGCGGCTCGATCTCGAGGGCTTCGCCGGCTCTCGCCACATAGAAATCGGCGTGCGCAACAGGTGGAATGTTGCCTGGTGGCTGTACGACGATGGGTACGACACCTTGCGTTTCGGCACGCCCGTCAGAGACTACGACGTTCACCTCGTACTGGCCGGGCGCTGCGCCCAGATCCCGGATATTCAGGGTTCCTTCTTCACGGTACTGCACCTGGATACCGTCAGGAGCACTGGCGGACTGCAGGAAGATCGGGTCGCCGTCCGGATCGTTCCAATCCGGCAGCACGTTGTACTCAATGGCAGCTCCCGCTCCCAGTTTCTGCGGGTTCTTGCGGATCTGCACCGGGCCGGCGTTCTGATCCCAGGGGTGCACACTGATCGTCACCGTCGCACTGTCAGATGCCTGCCCGTCGTATGCCTCGTACACAAAAGTGGTGCTGCCCGACGCATCATCGGGCACGTCCGTCATCTGCAACGCCTGGCCGCCACGCGTCGGCATCACCGCTCCGATCTGAGGCTGGCTGATCGGTCTGGCTGTCAAAACATCACCATCGATGTCCGTGTCATTTTGCAGTACAGGCAGCGTGGTGGCTCGGCCTGGCCTGACACCGAACTCATCATCAACGGCGTCAGGTGGAGTGTTCTTGTCCTTGCGCTGAGGGTCGATAATTTCGTCGGTGTATTCAGGCGATTCCTCTTCTTCTTTTTCCTTGTCGATCTCCTGGTCGATCTCATCCCAGTCATCCATGAACGCCATGTTCATGTCGGGCAGCCAGATGCCACCCTCGTTAATTTCGTTGAGGACGATGAGCTTACGGTTGGTTCTAAACGAGATGTTGCGCGCAGACTTAAGGGTGTCAACATTCATCGACGTGTCATTGGCCGCGTCGTCACACAGACGCACATAGGAGCCCGAGCCTGCCCACGCGCCGTACGAGCATCCTTCGTGTCGTGTGGGAGCCGCCGGCTTTCCTGAACGGTTCTGCTCATTCGCGGGGGTGATCGTCACGGGATCGCCGTTGAGGGGAACGCTGATCAGGGAATTCGGGTTGGCCAGTAATACCGCGTCATGGTCGGGGCCGGGATTTTGCAAGATGGCATCTGTTGGGACGCCTTCATCGGACAGGGATCGTGCGGACCCGTCAGGGAGGAACAGCGTGTTGGTTGACTGGTCGAAGGCGACTGGTTGTTCACCGACCGCCGTGATCTGCAGCAATGCGTCGGCGCGCATATCAGGGATGTCGACACTGTGTTTCTGATCGACATAGCCGCGGCGCGTGACTGTCACGAACTGGCCGGTTGCTGCCGACACCGCCATGACGGTTCCATTGACGCTGGTTGTCACCACACCTGAGGTAAGGCCTGTTTCGATCGCGCTGTCGTCTCCCATCGGCACGGTCGAGGGCTCGGATGCCGGCAGGACCCACAGGTTTCCTTCCGCGCCGTCCAGCACACCGATCCGTTCTCCGCCTTGCACTGCCTGGGCGCGTTCAGTCAGCGACGTTGTGGCACCCATGCGCACGCCGGCCACGTCGATAGGGGCGATCGAGTTGGTGCTCTCATCAGAAAACGTGACGGTATCTGCTGCCTGGCCGATGTCGAATTGGGCGGCGTCTGTGCGCAATGCGGCATCGAGGCGCCGAGTCTGGTAGTTGAGGTGACCGACCAGTTGGCGCGAGGAGTTTGTCACCCATATGCCACCGTCATTCACGTCGATCTGGGATGTTGGCACGCCCGGATGAAGCAGCGCCAGCGTGGTGACAATCAGGCAGAACACCAACACGATAATGGCTGGGATTTTGCGTCGATTTTTCGCGAGTTGCTTCTTGAGTTGTCGTCCCCGTCGACTCAGGTGAAGCCGACGCGACAGCGTGTTACCGCCCTGATTGGCGGGCGAGTACTCGTCGCCGGGAGGCATCGGGGGTGCAGAAAGAAAAGGGGAAATGTTGTTGCCGTTCACTGACTTGGATCCGGTAGCGGGTTGGGTGCCTGATTCGGATTGCCCAACGGGTTCAGGTCGACTCTGCGGAAAATCAGACGTCGTCCTCACTCTCGCCTCCTTCATCACGGTCTCATTGAAACAATGATCAGCATGTGACGGCTCTGCGCATCAGATGATCCACCTGGCGGCGGGCAGGCTCACATCCTCTCAAAGAAGTGGAGTCGCATACGCAGAAACAACTGCAACCGCAGTAAGTCTGACACGAAAATCCGGATAAAGACAGAGGCAGGCGAAAAATCGTTCCTATTTCTCACGTGTATCGCGCTCAGTTGTCGGTTCCTACGCGGGCGAGGGATGGAGTCCCCACGACCCGGGCAGAGGCGCCGACAATGCGACGCTTCTGCGCGGGCACGAGGGGGTTCACGGTAGCTTAGCTGCGCGGTGCGCACCAGATGGTTGTCTCACCAGGCAGGACACCGTCGGTCAGCGGCTCACTGGTCAGGATGGCTGTGCTGGTGTCGAATGGGATCGGCTCGGTGCTGAAGTTCGTGATCACGTCCCAGCCACCGGGACGGCGCAGATGCAGCACCTGGTCGCTGTGCGGTGCCTCGATGCTGTCGTCGACCCATTCCATTTCTTCGGCGCCCTGCAGTGTGCGGCGCAGATGCAGTGCACGCCGGTACAGAGACAGCGTCGAGTCTTCGCGGGCAGATTCCACGTCGACTGCGCTGTCTGCGAACCATGAGGGTTGCGGCAGGTGGGCCGGTCCTCCAAATCCGAAGTTCGCGGCGTCATGGACCCACGGCAAGGGGACGCGGCAGCCGTCGCGACCGATTTCTTTCTGATTGGTGCGGAAGAACGTCGGGTCCTGACGCTGATCGGCCGGGATTTCCGCCACTTCATGCAAGCCGAGCTCTTCACCTTGATAGATGTAGGACGATCCGGGCAGTGCCAGCATGAGCATGGTGGCGGCGCGCGCACGACGCAATCCCTGTTCACGATGAAGCTCCGGCTCGGTACCACCTGTCAGCAGCCAGTCCTGACCCACCGGCTTGTCGGGCCTCGGACCATGAGTGCGCACTGCATCGGGCAGGCCGTAGCGCGTGGCATGGCGGACAACATCGTGGTTCGACAACACCCATGTGCTCGAGGAACCTGACGAACTGGCCAGCTCCAAATTGTCGGTGATAATCGTGCGGAACTGGTCGGCGTTGAAGTCGGCTTCAAGCAGGTCGAAGTTGAAGGACTGTCCCAGGCTGTTCGGGTTTGCGTACCGAGGCACCCGGTCAGGATTCACCCACGCCTCGGCAACCGCTGTGCGCGGCGGATCGTAGGAGTTGAAGACCTCACGCCAGGTAGCGTAAATGTCCTGAACCTCGTCGCGGTCAAAGATGCGGTGGTGTCCATCCATCGGCATAGCGTCGAGTTCTGCCTGGCTGGGCAGCGGTTCGCTGAGGTCTTTCGCCAGTCCGTGGGCGACATCAATGCGGAAACCATCGACACCGCGGTCAGACCAGAAGCGCAGTGTTGTCAGGAAGTCCTCGCGCACATCGGGGTGATCCCAGTTCAGATCCGGCTGCTCGCGGGCAAAGAAGTGGTAGTACCACTGTCCGTCTTCAACCTGTTCCCATGCGGCACCGCCGAACGTGGAGGTCCAGTCCGTCGGGGGCTGCGAGCCGTCAGGGCCTGTGCCTTCACGGAAGATGTAACGTTCACGCGCCGCTGACCCGCGGCCCGCTGCCAGAGCTTCCTGGAACCAGGGGTGCATGCGTGAGGTGTGGTTGGGCACGATGTCAACGATGACGCGGATGCCTCGTCCATGCAGGGCCGCGATCATTTCGTCAAAATCGTCAAGCGTTCCCAGGCGTGGATCCACGTTGCGGTAGTCGGCCACGTCGTATCCGCCGTCAGCCAGCTCGGAAGGATAGAAGGGGCTGAGCCACACAGCATCCACACCGAGGTCAGCCAGGTAGTCTGCCCGTGAGGTCACACCCTTGATGTCACCGAGCCCGTCGCCGTTCGAGTCAGCGAAGCTGCGCGGGTAGATCTGGTACACAACCGCCTGGCGCCACCACAGTGGGTCTGTGCTGAGCGTCGTGTCGGCGTCAACGCGTGCGTGCGACTCGGGCGTAGGTGCTGCAGGCATCAGGGTCTCCTTAGGTTTGGCATCGCAGCAATTATGGCAAAATCTCGTCGGCGCTGTTGGCTGAGATGGGCGTGCGAGAAGGAGATTTATCACCCTCGTGTGCAAGGGCTCAACTACGTGCAGGAGGGGTCACGTGTGGCAGGAGTTCTTCGGACGCTGCAGGCTGCTTCGTCCCCGCGACGTCGTCTCCGCGCGGCTGAACTTCATTGTCGAGGGTGGCCGTCTGGATGACCGTGACCAGTTGACGCCTGGAGCCGAACTACCGTGGCCGGTTGGCCCCTAACCACGGTAGTCAGCCACTACACGCAGGCCATGCGACCAGGCGATCAGATCCCAGTGAACGTAAATTCACGCTGGTCGCCCTCGCCGGCAACATCGACGGTGACAACCTGACCCGGCATGATCTCACCGAACAGGATCCGCTCGGACAAGGCGTCCTCAATATCGCGCTGGATGGCGCGGCGCAGCGGCCTGGCACCCAGAACAGGGTCGTATCCGCGGTCGGCCAGCAGTTCACGCGCAGCATCGCTGATCTGCAGTTTCATATTCTGGTCCTCCATGCGCTCCGCCAGGCGACCGATCATCAGGTCAACGATCTGCGTGATCTGCTCCTTCGTGAGCGGCGGGAAGACGATGACGTCGTCAACACGGTTGAGGAACTCGGGGCGGAAATGCTGCTTGAGCTCCTCATTCACCTTCGACTTCATGCGCGAGTAGTCGTGCGTGAGGTTGTCGGCGGACTGGAAGCCGGTCAGCACACCCTTGTTGATGTCGCGCGTGCCCAGGTTGGTGGTCATGATGATCACCGTGTTCTTGAAGTCCACCTTGCGTCCCTGTGAATCGGTCAGATGACCTTCTTCCAGGATCTGCAGCAAGGAGTTGAAGATATCGGGGTGAGCCTTTTCAACCTCGTCAAACAGGACGACAGAGAACGGACGGCGACGGACCTTTTCAGTGAGCTGGCCACCCTCGTCGTATCCAACGTACCCGGGAGGTGCACCGAACAGGCGTGATGCCGTGTGCTTCTCGGAGAACTCGCTCATATCTATCTGGATCAGCGCATCTTCATCACCGAACAGGAACTCCGCGAGAGCCTTGGCCAGCTCAGTCTTACCGACACCGGTCGGTCCGGCAAAAATGAACGAGCCACCCGGACGCTTCGGATCTTTCAGGCCGGAACGTGTGCGTCGGATAGATTGCGATAGTGCTTTGACAGCCTCTTCCTGGCCGATGACGCGCTTATGCAGCTCATCTTCCATCTTCAGCAGCTTGGCCGATTCGGTCTGAGTCAGCTTCACCACCGGGATGCCGGTCGACATGGCGAGCACTTCAGCGATTTCCTCTTCAGTGACCTCCGCGATTTCTTCGCGTTCGCCACCCTTCCACGCATCTTCCTTCTCGCGACGTTCCTCGCCCAGTTTCTTTTCCTCATCACGCAGGGAGGCGGCACGCTCAAAGTCCTGATCATCGATCGCGGCTTCCTTGGCCTTGCGCACATCAGCGATCTTCTCGTCGATTTCACGCAACTCGGGCGGTGCCGTCATACGGGCGATGCGCAGGCGGGCACCGGCTTCATCCATCAGGTCAATGGCCTTGTCAGGCAGGAAACGGTCAGAAATGTAGCGGTCTGCCAGCTCGGCTGCGGCGCGGATCGCCTCATCGGTGATGATGACGCGGTGATGCGCCTCGTAGCGGTCACGCAGCCCCTTCAAGATCCCAACTGTCTCATCCACAGAGGGTTCCTCGACACGCACCGGCTGGAAACGACGCTCCAACGCAGCGTCCTTTTCCACGTGCTTGCGGTACTCGTCAAGCGTGGTGGCACCGATGGTCTGGATTTCGCCGCGAGCCAGCATTGGCTTGAGCATCTGAGCGGCATCAATGGAGCCTTCAGCAGCACCGGCGCCGACCAGTGTGTGGATCTCATCGATAAACAAGATAATGTCACCGCGCGTGCGGATCTCTTTAAGGACTTTCTTCAAGCGTTCTTCGAAATCGCCGCGATAGCGCGACCCGGCGACCAGGGATCCCATATCCAGTGAGTAAATCTGGCGGTCTTTAATCGTCTCCGGCACGTCGCCATGCACGATCGCCTGAGCCAGGCCTTCGACAACAGCGGTCTTACCGACACCGGGTTCACCGATCAGCACCGGGTTGTTCTTCGTGCGACGCGACAGTACCTGCATGACGCGTTCCATCTCCGTCTTACGACCGATCACCGGATCAAGCTTGCCTTCACGTGCAGCCTGAGTCAGGTTGCGACCGAACTGCTCCAAAATAGCGGAGTTCGTCTGACCGGGGTCGCGCACAGGGTTGCCCGATACGCCCACCGCCTCGCGGTTGTCCCCATCGCTCTGGTAACCCGACAGCAGCTGGATAACGGCTTGACGCACCTGCGACAAGTCAGCTCCCAGCTTCGTCAGCACCTGAGCTGCAACGCCCTCGCCCTCTTTGAGCAAACCGAGCAGCAGGTGCTCAGTGCCAATGTAGTTGTGACCCAACTGCAGTGCTTCACGCAGCGACAGCTCAAAGATTCTCTTGGCACGCGGCGTGAACGGAATGTGACCTTCGACAGGCTTTTCGCCCTCGCCAATAATGTCGATGACCGCTTCACGCACCTGGTCGCGCTCAATGTTCATCATGTCGAGGGCTTTTGCTGCGACGCCCTCGCCCTCGGTAATGAGGCCCAGCAGCAGGTGCTCAGTGCCGATGTAGTTGTGGTTGAGGTTCCTGGCTTCGTCCTGTGCGAGGACGACGACTCGCCGAGCTCGGTCGGTGAACCGTTCGAACATGGCTCCTCCTGATGTTCACGAATGGGATGGCGCAGACACGGGTGCCTGGCGTTTTCAACTGGTTCCACCCTACGGGCTGATTGGCGCGGCCGCTTCAATGTTCACTACAGGCGAGCGGAAACACTGCCAGTTGTCTGCCTCGCGTGCGCACACAAGCACGTCAACACGCTGCCTACAATCAGAGCAAACCGCGCCGCGACAGGAAGGACTGCCATGAAAATCGTCTGCGCTCCTGACAGTTTCAAAGGGTCGATGACAGCGATGCAGGCGGCGCGTGCACTTGCCGACGGTGTTCGTGCAGTCGTCCCCGATGCGCAATGCGAGGTGGTTCCGCTGGCTGACGGCGGAGAAGGCTTCGCGCAGGCCATCGCGGATGCCCTGGGGGCGCAGTACCACATCGTCGAGGTTCACGACTCGCTCGGCCGCCCTCGTGAGGCAGGGTTCTGGACGGCAGGTGGCAGCGCGGTCATCGAAGTTGCCGAGGCTGTCGGGCTGGGATTGGTCGCGGCTTGCGACCGGCGAATTTGTTCCATGACCAGCGCTGGAGTGGGTGAGCTGATCTCGGCAGCACTGGACCTTGGTGTTGAGGAGATCCTCATCGGGCTGGGCGGGTCCGGCACGAACGACGGCGGAGCGGGAATGCTGCGCGCCTTGGGTATGAGCTTCATTGACGAGGGTGGCCGTGACGTCGACGGTTCGCCGGAGTGCCTGGGAAAGGTTCGACGTATTGACGTGTCTGGCCTGGATGGGAGGCTGAGGGATGTGCGCGTGCGCGCCGCATGCGATGTGGACAATCCGCTGTGTGGGCCTCGGGGCGCATCCGCTGTATACGGGCCTCAAAAGGGTGCGACACCTCGCGACGTCAAGGTGCTGGATCGTGCGTTGGCAACCTTCGCGCACGCTGACCCGGCAGCGAGCGCCCATGCCGACAAGGCGGGAGCTGGAGCGGCAGGTGGGCTGGGGTTTGCGCTGTCAGCTTTCCTGGGCGCTTCGTTGGAATCAGGGGTGGATCTGGTGATGGAAGGCGTCGGGCTGGCGGAAGTGCTGCGCGGAGCTGACCTTGTGCTGACCGGCGAGGGGTCGATCGACCGGCAAAGTGTCATGGGCAAAACCATCTCCGGGGTGGCGCGCCTGGCACGCGAGGCCGGCAGCGTTCCTGTCATCGCGTGCGCCGGCAGAATTGAACAGGGGCAGGCACTGACTGATGAGCTGTTGCGATGCGGAATCATTGCCGCTGTCCCGATCGTGCCCGGGCCGTGTTCAACGGATGAGGCGGTGTCATCGGGCGAAAGGAACCTGCGTGCCACCGCTTCGCGTGTCATGCGGATCTGGATGGCCCGCGCAGGCAAATCCCCATGGTGTAGCCGCTGACGGCGCCATCACTGCCTCGGTCTTCACGCAGCACCTCAAGACCATTTTTGGCATAAAAGCCGATGGCACGTGAATTGTCCGCGTCAACCCCGATGGCGATGCCGTGTGCGTGCGAGCGCGTGGTCACCGCCTCGGTGAATCTGCCAAGAAGCTGCGTACCGAGCCCACGTCCCTGCACATCGGACAGCAGGTCGATGTGAAATTCGGCCTCATAGGTGCGGCGAAGATCCGACCACATGGAATCAGGGTTGAGGCCGCGTTCAAGCAGTTCACGCTCGCCCTCTGGCCACAGCTCCGTGCCGCCGAAACGCTCGCGCAGCACCGGCACCCAGTGGTCGCGCCACCAGTTCACAAAGGAAGCAACATCGGGGACACCCACGATATATCCACTGATGCGTGAGCCAGTATCAACCACAAACGACCAGCTCGGAGCGTAACTGACGTACGGCAGTGCGTAAATGTAGGGCAGAATTTCATCATCGGTGAGCCTGCCCCGCGCTCCCCTGCCACTGTCGGCCGTATCAATGCAGATTGAGATCAGATCAGCTGCGTCCGTTAACCGGTACGGGCGAATATGCACCTCCGCCATGGTTCCGTCTACGCCTCAACCAGCACAGTAAAGGGCCCGTCGTTGACCAGTTCAACCTCCATGTGGGCGCCAAACTGGCCGGTCGCCACTTCCAGCCCACGCTCACGCAGCCCCTGAGCCACGGCATCAATCAGCGGTTCAGCCACAGGGCCCGGCGCAGCTGCCGACCACGAGGGTCGCCGGCCTTTACGGGTACTGCCATAGAGTGTGAACTGCGAGACGACCAGGACCGCGCCGCCAATGTCGCTCACCGATTGTTCATCGTCCATGATCCGCAGCTCCGCAATTTTGCGCACCACCGTGTCGACCTGGTCGGGGCCGTCCTCGTGAGTGGCGGCGACGAGGGCGAGGATGCCGGGGCCACTGATTTCTCCGACAACTTCACCATCGACGCGCACGCATGCGCGGGTAACCCGCTGAAGTACTGCTCGCACTGTTATGCCTTCCTTCCACCTGACATGTGCGGTGATCCTGCCGGCGGAATATCCAGCCTGCGCAGGTCCTTGTTCGTCAGGTCCTTGCCGGGGCGCTCATCGGGTGAATCTTCACTGCGACCGTCACGCGGCACGATGATTTCCTGCGCAGCGCTGACCCCATCAATGTCAAAGACCGTGTCTTCTGGGACGTTGCGCGAAATGAGCGCCAGCGCAACGGGGCCAAGTTCGTAGTGCCGTGCAGCTGATGTCACCACACCCACCTGCCGGTTTCCACGCATCAGTCTGGCTCCACTTTCCGGCAGATCTCCGCGTGAGCCATCGAGTTGCAGGAAGGTCAAGCGCCTGGGCGGTTTACCAAGGTTCACCACACGTGCCACAGACTCCTGCCCGCGGTAGCAGCCTTTATGCAGATGAACGGCGGTGCGCATCCAGTCGAGTTCAGCCGGGATGGATCGAGCGTCCGTGTCCCGTCCGATAAGAGGACGCCATGCCGCAATGCGCAGTGCGTCCCAGGCAAGCATTCCGGCAGGCGTCATGCCGTCGCTGTCACCCGCCACACTCATCATGTCGGTGATGGCGCCGTCGCCCTCGACAATGTGGAGGTGGAAACGCGTGTCAGATCCCGGGTGCTTGCTGCCTGCAAAGTAACGCGTGCCGCCTTCCACGACTCCTGGCCACGGGTCATCCCACGTGAACAGGTATCCCGGCAGATGACGTGCTGTTTCAGCAAGCGGGTCTGTCTGGGCGGCAGAACTGACGGTGCCGATCACGCGAATGTCGTGGCGCGCCGCCACTTCGACGCGCAGCATGAATTTCATGGACTCGAGCCACTGGGCCAGTGCGCCGACGCGGTTACGCACAGTTACCAGCCACGTCGTTTCACCGTCATCGTGGACTGCTGCGGCGTGCTCGATGCGGCCGTTGGCATCCAACACCAGCAGTTCCTTTGATTCTGCAGGCATCATGCCGTTGATGATCTGCGAGGTCATGTTTGTGAGCCATGACTGACGATCAGGCCCGCTGACGCACACGGCTGCCAGAGTGGACAGATCCGTGAAGCCCCGCAACTCGGCCAGTGCCCACTGCTCCCCGATCGGGTCGCCATAGTGGATCGGCAGGCCGACCCACTCGCCCTCACCTGCAACAGCTTTCGGCCAGGTCAACAGTGGCGAATGCAGCTGATCAGTCATCGCTGTCCTGCGCATCGACGCCACCATGGTTCGCCGCAGCGTTGCTCGGCGTTCTTGCAGAATCTGATGTGACAGCGTCCCCCTCGTCAATTCGCATGAGACGACCGGAAATCGAGGTAATCGACTCGCCTGCACCCACCATTGTGACGTCCTGAGCCCACATGAGTTCACCTGCGACCAGGCCGAACATGCGGGAGGCTTCCTCAACGGGTTGAGCGTGTGGGCTGCGTGCGATCGCGTCGGAAATCATGCGTACGCGCGGCCCCATCGACACTCCCGCCCACAGCGTCGCCAGACCTTTCTGATCCGCGCCACTGGCAGTGAGCTCTCGGGTCTGGAACTGTCCGGGAGGGGGCAGCTCCTGCGTCGTCGGCATGACGCTGACGTACACGGTTTCCTCATTGATCAGGTCCTGTTCGACGAGGGCGGCCAGGCCTTCCTCGGTCGAGGCACTCGGGTCAAGCGACTGAACGCGCGAGCTTGCCAAGTAGATGCGGGTCACCATGCGCATCTGTGTGCCCACGGCTTCGCACGTGATCTCTTCAATGACCATCTGATCGGGCACATCGTCACTGTCGGCCGAGGTGGCGGGGGTGTTCTGGTCGGATTCTCCGGACGAATCGGGGGTGGCGGCCGCCGCGTGCGATCCGGCAATCACGCCCCAGCCGCGCCACTGTCCCAGCATCCACGCCAGGGGTGCAATTTCTCGAGGAGTGTTCTCATCAAGTACAAACATGCTTCTTACTGTACGGGCCTTCACGACGATTCACGAGGGCGACCAGCAATTCTCTGGTCTTGTTCGCCATCACCGAAGCGGGCAACACTGCGCACTGCCGGCAAGGACGGCGCCGACGGAACCTGAAGTTGGCAAGGTCACTGAGCGTCAGTGTGGGTGGCAATGTTAGGCTGAACGCGGCATCGGGCCGCTAAGCCCCGGGCTCCAACTATTGCCGCTACGAGCGGCCTTCGCGCCGACAGGCGCTTTCGGTCCGGTGCCACTTTCACCCCCGCCTCATTTCCAGCACCTTGCGATGATCAAGGACAGATTGTTGGGGCCGGAGATATTGATGTGTGGCAGTGCGACATGGCACGGTAGTACTCAAGTACATGAAACTGATCTAGTCGTGCCACGGAGCGCATCGTGACACAACCACAGTACCCTCTGCAGGGTCCCCCTCAGTCCGGTTCACCTTTGCAGGGCGACCTTCAGCCGAGCGCTCCTCTGCAGGGCCCCTCTCAGCAGCGCCCCCGTCCAAGGAACAAAGGTGGCCTGATTGCTATCGTGCTGGTGAGCTGCGTTCTCGTGATCGCTCTGGTTGCGGCCGGCGTTCTTTTCATCACCTCACGTCACTCTGATCCACTCTCTGCAAGTGAAGCCACAGAGACACTCCGAAATGTCGCGATCAGTGGCATTGGCCCCGTTGATGAAGTCGAGGGCCCCATCCGCTATACCGACGTTGAGCCGCTGCAGTTCAAGAGCACTCAATGCCAGAAGCTTTTTGACAGCCTGCCGTCACCGGATTACATGAGTCACACGTCATTGATTGAGGGAGTGACCTCTGTGGCCTTCATTGAGCTGTCACTCTTCCCCAGTAAGGCCAACGCGCAGGAATTCTACAATCTCCACTTGGAGAGAAATCGGAAAGGATGCGATGGTGAGGCAATTGATGCGGCGGTCACCGGCCTGGACTTCAGAGAGGACGGCAGGGTCAGCGGCGCGCAGTACGTCACCTTCACGGCTGATCTTGCCGATCCTGATCCACATGAGACGTATACGTTTACTCGTATCGCGTACTCCAACCTCGTGTTGGGAATCTACTTCACCAGCGCAGGCGAACCAGTAAGCGCTGAAGCGATCCATGAAACAGTGACGTCGATTATCGATGCGGTTCGATGAGGATCTGACCACCAGGCACTGACAGCCGGTTGAGCGCCGGACACAGCAGCTCACCGTACGAGATAGAAAGATGGCTTAGTTCGAGGCCCTTTCACGTCGCCTTGCTCACTTTTTAACGGTTCGCACCACAGGTCCACACCTCCTGCGCTCTCGCCGTTGGCGCTATTCTGCGGTTTCCATCCACTCCTCACCGATTAGGTAAGGTTTGCCTTTCTTATTTTACGCTGTCATAATAACAGCGTTTCTTGAGAGACGGACTGATCCGGCAGAAGCGTCGTCGAGCACCTGTGAAAGGGTTATCATGACAAACAAACTGATCTCATCGATTCCAGCAATCATTCTGGGACTTCTCATCGCATTCGCGCCCAAGACTCTCGCGCAGCCATGCCCTCCGACGGAAGATGGGCACTTCATGAAGTGCCACTGGTCAGCTCAGGCCGCCCTCGGCATCGGTCTGGTTATCGCAGTCATCGGCGTCATTGCGTTCTTCGTTGACACCCGCATCCAGACAGGACTGGCAATTGCAGCTGGCCTCAACGGCGCTTTGACTATCGCCATCGTCAAGGTTCTCATTGGCGGATGCATGAAGGCCGACATGCACTGCAACATGATCATGGTCCCCACGCTGATGGTTCTGGGCATCCTGACCATTGTCTACGCGGTGGTTGTGGTGTACGTGAACAGTCGCGTCAAGACAATCGCACCCGCCTCACAGAAGTAAGTTCTGCAGGCAGACCGTGACACGTCACAACCTACTGCGACGGCTACCGCTGAAGAACTTATCGAGCAGACCACTGCGCACCTTCGCGCTGATATTCATCGTCAGCGTTCTGTCCGGTACCTTCTTCGGCGGTACCGTCTTGTCGTTCAACCTTAAGACCGGTCTGGCGAGTATGCAGGAACGCATGGGTGCCGACCTCATGGTTGTTCCTCAGGTTTCCCGTCCGCAGGCGGAAGCACTGCTGACCAATACCGGTTCCTCCACCTTCTACTTCATCAACAACATCGCCGAGTTGGTGGCCAAGGCCAACGGGATCGAAAAGCTCACCGCGCAGACTTATATTGCGTCGTTGACGGCAAGTTGCTGTGACGACCAGGTTCAGATCATCGGTTTCAATCCACAGACCGATTTCATTATTGAGCCTTGGGTGTCCTCGCAATACGACAAACAGCTTGCTGACGGTGACGTCATTGCAGGCTCGAAGATCAAAGTGTCTGCAAGCGGTGACATCAAACTTTTCGGCCACCACTTCCCTGTCGCAGCACAGCTCGCACCCACCGGCACCTCATTGGACAGCTCAGTGTTCGTCAATCCGGCAACCGTTCCTCAAGTCGTGAAGTACTCGGCGGAAGTGGGCCATCCGGCCATTCCGGAAGAACATGCGGGCAATGCGATCTCCGCCGTCCTGCTCACAGTCAAAGATGGAGTCGACCCGCACGAGGTGGCAGACAACATCACCAAGGCGACGGGGATGGGAAGCCTCGGCTTCGTCTATCCCGGAGGAATTACGGCGACCACCAAAGCTCACCTGAACGTGATCACGGGATATGCCTACGCATTCGTGGGCGCGGTATGGGTGCTGGGCGCGATCGTGCTGTTCGCTGTGTTCTTAACCTCGGTCAATGAGCGGAAGAAAGAATTTGCCTCACTGCGCATCATGGGAATGCGCAAGTCCCACCTCGTTCGCGTGTACCTCACTGAATCAGCGCTGATCGGCCTGGCTGGCGGTGTGATCGGAATCGGCCTGGCTTCCCTCGTCGTTTTCCCATACAGCACGCTGATTACAGACGCCCTGGCACTGCCCTATCTTCAGATCAGCATCGCGCAAGTGTTGGGTCTGGCAGTGGGGAGCGTGTTGGCAGCCACCCTCGTCGGTATGGCAGCCTCAAGCTTGTCAGCATGGAAGTTGTCGCGAGCCGAGACGTATACGACTTTCCAGAGGGGGCAGTAATGACACTCGTGACCACTCGGGACCTCACCCGGGAATTCACGCGACGCGGCACAGTGTTCGCGGCGGTTGATCATGTGAACCTGACGGTCGATGCCGGTGAGTTCATTGCGATTGTCGGCCGGAGCGGCAATGGGAAGACCACGCTGTTAAATCTGATCGCTGGCCTGTTGGCTCCCACATCGGGTGTTGTTCTCATTGACAACAAAGCAGTCTCGCACCTCAGCGACCATGAGCTATGCAATCTTCGGGCGCGCACCCTCGGTTTCATTACGCAGCACCATTCACTGCTTCCCAGCCTGAACATCCTCGACAATGTTCTGCTGCCTGGAGAGATCGCCGGCGAGGCAGACCTGGCCGGCCTTGAAGAGCGCGGCCGCGAACTGCTGGAGCGGATGGATATTGCGCCACTTGCTGACGCCTACCCCTCGGAACTGTCAGGTGGAGAACTGCGGCGGGCCAGCGTTGCGCGCGCAGTCATTAACTCCCCTGCGATCATCATTGCTGACGAACCGACCGGCGATCTTGATGCGGACAGCACGGCGCTGGTACTTGAGCTATTGCGCGACAGTGCCGCGACAGGCGCAGCGGTCATCATGGTCACGCACGACCAACAGGCTCTGAGCGCGACCGATACGACCTACACCATTGACAACGGAGTGCTGAGCGCCGGCTCGGAACACAGCTAAGCGGAAGCTCCGAGCAAAGCTGAGCTCCAACTCCATCAAAGCTGAGCGGCAGCTCGGCGCAGGGGCGCGCAGCCTCGTCGACATTCAAGCTGCGCGCACCGACTGCAGATCAGAGCGCGTGGCGCACAATGATGGCTTCGCGTCCTGCTCCCACACCGATCGAGGAGATGCGGCACTTGGACAGCTCCTCCAGGCGCAGCACGTACTCCTGAGCCTTTTGAGGCAGGTCCTCGAAGGTGCGCACGCCGGAGATGTCGTCACTCCATCCGGGCATCTCTTCATAGATGGGTGTTGCAGCCTCGAAGTCTGACTGATTCATTGGCATCTCATCCAAACGCTGCCCGTTCACCTCATAGGCCACGCACACCGGAATCGTGTCATATCCAGTCAGGACATCCAGCTTCGTCAGGCACAGGTCAGTCAACCCGTTGACGCGCGAAGCGTATCGCACGACCACAGCATCGAACCATCCAGTACGACGCGGCCGCCCCGTCGTCACACCGAATTCGCCGCCGCGTTTACGCAGTTCATCACCGACTTCGTCAGTAAGCTCCGTTGGGAAAGGCCCTTCACCTACGCGCGTCGTGTACGCCTTGGCAACACCCACCACACGGTCGATGCGGGTAGGCCCGACACCTGTTCCGGTCAGTGCACCACCGGCCGTCGGATTTGATGAGGTCACAAACGGGTAGGTTCCATGATCGATGTCGAGCATTGTGGCCTGGCCACCCTCGAACAAGACGGTCTTGCCTTCATCCAATGCATCGTTGACCAGCAATGACGCATCCACCACCATGGGGCGCACGCGGTCAGCGTACGACAGCAGTTCGCGCGTGACCTCCTCCGGATCGAGCGTTTCCATACCAACAGATTCAAGTAGCGGGTTCTTCTGAGCCAGGGCGCTGCGCACCTTCTGCTCAAGGGTCGGCGGATCGAACAGATCCTGAATGCGGATGCCGATGCGGTTCATCTTGTCCGCATATGTCGGCCCGATGCCTCGGCCAGTGGTGCCGATCTGCTTGTCGCCCAGCAACTTCTCACTGGCGTTGTCCACCAGGCGGTTGTAAGGCGGGATGATGTGCGCGGCCGCCGAAATCTTCAGTTTCGAGCAGTCCACACCGCGAGCGCTAATCTGTTCCATCTCATCGAAAAGAACGCTCAGGTCGACCACCACACCGTTGCCAATCAGCGGTGTGACACCTTTGGACAGGATACCTGCGGGCAGCAGGTGCAGCGCGTACTTTTCTCCGTCGACGACGACGGTATGGCCGGCGTTGTTCCCGCCGTTGAACTTGACGACGACGTCGGTGCGCTGACCCAGCTGGTCAGTGGCCTTGCCCTTCCCTTCGTCGCCCCATTGTGCGCCCAAAACGATCACGGCTGGCATTCGGTTATGCTCCCCTACTTGGTGGCTCGCCTGTCTTCTTGATGGACGAGGGTGTCTCACGGTCACCTGGCTGAAACACCACCGTCCAGTCTATCGCCATTGGCGCATTCTCATCACCAGTGTCCAGTTCGTGCGGGCAGTGCGCCGGGAAATACCCGGCGTACCCGTCAGCGCCCGACAACCGTCGAATGCACAAGTGACAATCTCACGTGATTGGGGGGCGCTTGAATGAAGCAACCCCCCAATCAACATGGTGCTAGGCGGATGTCCTAGCGCCTTTTCAGCTCCTCCATAATCATCGGAAGCTTCTTGTCGATGTCATAGAAGTAAAGAATCACCGCTTGAAGAACAAAAGTGATGATCGGAATATAAATGAATGACCACAAAATCGCACTTAACGCGCCACCACTCTGAACCGACGCAGCACCGTCGTACCCTCCCATGGCAAGAATCCAACTCATCAGAGCCGCTCCGATTCCGATACCGAGCTTCTGCGCAAAGCTACCTGAGCTGTAGAGCAAACCTTCCGAGCGAATACCCGTCTTCCACTCGCCGTACTCGATCGTATCGGGGAACAGGGCCCAGACGATTCCTAGAAGTGGAACTTGACCAACACCCTTAACGATTTGAGCCCCCATTGCAACAGCAAAGCTGGCAGGAGCAATTGCCATTACTACGAGGCCAACAACTGAGACCAAAATGCCAACCATCATCAATTTGGTCTTACCAAATCGTTTGATCAGTTCTGGCAGGAACAAGAATCCGACCATCACTGGGACTAGATATGCCCAAGTCAAAACTGAAACCAGTTGCTCGTTTCCAAGAACCCACTTGCAGTAGTAAACCAATGCAGACTGATTCAGCGCGTAACCGATACTAAAGACGAGGAAAAACACTGTTGCCAGAATCCAATACTTATTGGCAAACATTGCTTTCAAACGCGCATTAAAAGGCACATTTTCGTTCCCTTCATCACGTAGCGCTCTGATCTCGCGCGTTCCTGCGACAGTGAACCAAAACAAAAGCACCGATAGACTCGTCAAGATCGCGAACGCGATGACCCATGCGCGTTGATCGTCACCAAGGCGCTTCACCAAAGGAAGGGTTACCGTCGTGACCAGCAGGAAGCCTATCTGAGCCATGAACATCCGGAAAACATTCAGCTTAGCCCGTTCATTAACGTCGCGAGTCATCAGCGCGTTAATTGTGCCGTAAGGAATACAAACGGCAGTAAAGGCAATTGTCATTAGTAGGTAGGTAACGTAAGCGTATATCAGCTTTCCCGAAATTGACGTATCAGGCACGGCGAAAAGGAGAGTTGAACAAGCAGCAAACGGTATCGCTCCGAATAACACCCACGGGCGCGCTTTCCCCCACCTTGTATCAGTCTTATCAACCAAAGCACCGACGATCACGTCCGTGACCCCGTCGAAAATTCTCCCAAACAGCATCAAGGTGCCGACCGCAGCAGCTGGAATTAGCGCAACGTCAGTGTAGAAATAAATGATGAACATTCCCAAGGCTGCCCACGTAATGTTGACAGCCATATCTCCTGCACCATATGCTATCCGGTTCCAGGTTTTTATCTCACCCTTAAAACCGTAAATCCTAGCGGAATTATTACCGATAGTTTCGGTCATTTTGCCACCTCAACTGTGACTACAGAGAAAGAGGCCGGAGGAAGTTCAAGGACGGAAGAGTCAAAGTCTTTTAGCTCCTCCATCGAAATTTCCTCCGGGTTATCAAAGGTATTAACGCTCGTTAAATTCTTTCCTACAAGCCTACGCACACTCTTGATTGCAAATTTGCTACCGCTAACTTCAATTTCAAGTGGCTCCGATTTCTCGAGGTTCGAATTCAACACGAACAGTGTCATTTCACGATTGTCAGAGTCGTACACAACGGCCGAATAGACTGATGGGATTTCCCGTCCCTTAACCAAGCTCTTAGAGCACTCTAAGCGATGAGAGAGAACCTCTCCATGGCCACGCTCGGTAAGCTCATGAAGCGGATACCAAATAGCCTGTCGAAGAATTCCCCCGTCATTCTTGGTAGTGATAGGAGCGATCGCGTTAACTAGCTGCGCAAGACAAGCAATCTCAACTCGATCAGCGTGGTTTATCAAGGTCATGCCCAAGCCAGCAAAGGTTACAGCATCAAGAAGAGAGTATTTCTCTTGAAGAATAGGCGGAGCTTCTTCCCATCTCTCTGCAGAAGTTACCTCGAGTTCTGTTGCACCAAGAAGATCACTCGGACCGTTGATTTTGAGATCTGAGAAATTCCAAACATTCCATTCATCAAGACAGATGGGGATTTCCTTATCCTCGTCACGCTTACCCTTCACAAAATCTAAGACAGCCTCAGAGTTTTTCAGATGCTGATGCAGTTCGTGCCATGAGTGGATGAATTCTTCGGCACTACTATCGCTTCTCGATGCGTAAAAGTGAGTAGAGATGTAGTCGATATGCGGGTAGAGCTTACTCAGAACAATCTTGTCCCATTCGAGGTATTCTGGCAGCACATGATACGAACTACCACAAGCAACGAGCTTAATGTCGTGATCTACCCACCGCATCATCTTCGCCGTCTCAAGTGCTTTATCCGCATAGTTATCTGCACTAAGATGGCCGGCTTGCCAATCTCCTTCCATTTCATTTCCTAGGCACCAGTATTTGATACCGTAGGGCTCTTCATGACCATTCTGTCTGCGAAGGTCACTCCAGTATGTGCCACCAGGATGATTGCAGTATTCTACGAGCTCTGCAGCTTCCTTAGGAGTGCCGGTTCCGAGATTCACGGCTATCATCGGCTCTACGTTTGCTTTTCGCGCCCAATCAATAAAGTCATCAATTCCAAATTGATTGCTTTCTACGGTTGCCCATGCAAATTCAAGTCGTCTCGGACGCTTTTCCTTAGGTCCAATACCATCTTTCCAGTTGTAATTCGAAACGTAGTTTCCACCAGGATAGCGAACAAGGCTTATATCAAGTTCCTTTACCTCATCGATCACGTCTTGCCGCAGGCCATTGTCATCTGCGGTCGCATGATCGGGCTGATAAAGTCCCCCATAGATGCATCGGCCCAGGTGCTCGGTGAACGATCCCCATATCAATTCATTGATGTTAGCGTTCACATACTTAGGATCAACATGTAGTCGCGCCATTGAAGCCTCCCATGATTTACGAAGTGAGCTAGATTCTCGAGTCATACACTGCGGAGATCTACATTGTTCCGCCAGTGAAGTTAACGATAACATGCCCGTGCAGATAAATCCAGCAGGCCCCTCCCCTCTCGACGATCCTCGAGTTGAGGATGGATAACTACGGGATTCCGTACAGGTCTAACCACCTTTGTCAGATGAGTCCCGACTGGTCAACGATGTCGATCGCTGAATCAGCGAATCGCAAGCGAGGCGACGCATCCCCTGCCCAAGCAGCACTTCGGGACGCACTCCTGCTCAGTTGGAGATTAACCGGTATTGGTGATCTCGCCAAAAACGTACGAAGGTTATTCTAGGCAGCGACATCACCGCATAACCTCGGCGTACCTGTCAGCGAGCGTCGGCGCGCGTGGCCGCCACCTCGTACAACGCGATGCCCGTGGCAACCGACGCGTTCAAAGACTCAACGGTGGAGCTGATCGGAATCGACACGATCTGGTCGCAGGTGTCGCGCACCAGGCGTGACAGTCCAGCCCCTTCCGCACCCGTGACAATAACCAGTGGCTCGGTCGACAAGGGCAGGCGGCGGATCGACTGGTCACCCCCGCCGTCCAATCCGACCACGAAGTACCCGGCCTTTTTGGCGACACGCAGAAACTGTACAAGGTTGGACACCTGCGCAACCGGGACGCGCGCGGCTGCACCAGCGGACACCTTCCACACGGTGGCGTTCACACCTGCCGAGCGGCGCTGCGGAATCACCACGCCTCCCGCGCCAAATGCGCCAGCAGCACGCAACGTCGCACCCAGATTGTGCGGGTCCGTCACCTGGTCAAGTGCCACCACCATGGGCGGCTCACTCTGCTGAAGCAGGTCACCAAGCAGTTCGTCTGCATCCGCATAGTCGTAGGCGTCCACCTCGGCAGCTACTCCCTGATGCACGGCACCATCCGTTGCAACGTCCAGGTCGCGCCTGGTCACTTCAATCACCGGCGCTCCCAGAGAGGATGCTGTGCGGATCACGGATTCGAGTCGCTCATCGGCCGTTGTGGTCGGTGAAATGAAGACGCGCAGAATCGGCACGCCTGCCTGAGCTGCTTCGGCAACGGGGTTACGCCCACAGATTAGCTCGTGGCCTTCGGGAATCTTGATAGAGGTCCTGGAGCGGGCACGTGCCAGCGCTGCTTCCTGTTGCTCACGCTTTTCACGGGCAACTTTGCGCTTGTGGGCGGCGTGGTAGACGCGATCCTCAGCTTTCGGAGTGGGGCCCTTACCCTCCAGACCCCGGCGTGAATGGCCGCCGGTTCCTACGCGTGGCCCCTTCTTGGAGTTAGGTTTGCGGATGGCTCCACGTCGACCGTAATTACTTGCCATCTGTTGACTCCTGCCTTCTTATGCTGATCGCGGGCTTGAGCACGGCTGCACATACGGATGCTACGTGAGGTGCTCAATGGATGCTTCCAGCCGCCTCACCTGGTGATGTGGCGATTCGCGCCGTGCAAGTCCTTCACTTTATCGTACGGCCCGCCCCACATTCGAGTGCATTTTCGTGGATCCTTGCCACATTTGTGCCGCTAGGCGCCGGCGTCGCTGTGTGAACCCGCAGCACGACGCTCCGCGTGCCATCTAGTCTTGCCGTCTTAGCTGTGCCGACCAAGCTGTGCTGGCGAGAGCTGGTGTGCGCGGCGAGAAGGTTTAGTCGGCTGCCAGGTGCCAGGTCGCACCGTCTTTGCCGTCCTCCACCGTGATGCCGGCTTCGGTCAGCGTGTCTCGCAGCTGGTCGGCTCGCGTCCAGTCTTTATCTGCTCGGGCTTGCGCACGCTCGTTCAAAATACCGGTCACAAGATTGTCGAGGGCGTCCATTGCGCCGTTTGATCCGCTGCCGTTCGTGCCTGTCGTTGCTCCAGTTTCCCCGCGAGTGGTGGCCTTCCACTGATCGGACAGGGGATCCACGCCCAGCAGATCCAGCATGGATCGCACGAGGACGTGTTCGCGGCGAATCGCCTCTGTGTCGCCGCTGGCCAGGGCCTGGTTACCGACTTTGAGGTGTTCGTAAATCACGGCGAGGGCGCCGGCGACGTTCAGGTCATCGTTCAAAGCATTGACGAACCCTTCAGGCAGATCTTTCTCCCCCAGCTGCAGTTCTTCGACGGTTGCTTCGCCTGCAGCTTCCGCACTCTTGAGAGCAAAGGTAATGAACTTTTCAGATGCCGCTTGAGCCGCCGGCAGCGTGTCGGGTCCCCACTCCAAGGCTGAACGGTAATGCACTGTTGACAATGCCCAGCGCACAGCCAGAGCGGGTGCCTGCTGCGTCAGCGCATCCACGGACAGAACGTTGCCCACGGATTTCGCCATCTTCTCACCCTTAATGGTGACCCAGGCATTATGAACCCACATGCGGGCAAATCCCCATCCGGCTCCGTGTGACTGTGCCTGCTCGTTTTCGTGGTGCGGGAATCGCAGGTCAATGCCGCCCCCGTGGATGTCGAATTCTTCGCCCAGGTAACGCTTCGACATAGCCGAACATTCCAGGTGCCAACCCGGCCGCCCTCGTCCCCACGGAGAATCCCACGAGGCGGTGGCTGGTTCGCTGGGTTTGGCAGCCTTCCACAAGGCGAAGTCGCGCGGATCGCGTTTGCCTGCTTCGACATCCTGGTCGATCTGCGCGTCATCTTCCGTAGAACGCATATCGTCCAGTTTCTGACGGGTCAGCGAGCCGTAATCTTCTTGCGAATGAACGTCGAAATACACATTGCCCTGGCCGTCCACGTACGCATGTCCACGTTCAATCAGGCGCTCCACCAGCGCGATCTGGTCAGGGATGTGGGCAGTGGCGCGCGGCTCAAAGGTGGGTGGCAGCACGCCGAGGGTCGCATACGCATCGGCAAATTCGCGCTCGAATCGAGACGCCCACGCCCACCACTGCACTCCTGCTTCAGCTGATTTGGCGAGGATCTTGTCATCAATGTCGGTGATGTTGCGAATGTAGGTCACCTGCGTGCCGTTGCGGCGCAGCCAGCGGATCAGCGTGTCGAAGGCGACCGCGCTGCGCAGGTGCCCGATGTGCGGGGAGCCCTGCACGGTGGCACCGCACAGGTAAATCCCGACGTGTCCGGGGTGGACAGGCTCCAGCGGAGCCAGTGCGGCCTTCTTCGAATCGTGCAGATACAGCGTCATGCCTCTTATCGTAATGCGCCGCGCGCGCATTCCTCATCTTCGTCCTGCGATCCGCGCCCGCCCGAGGGTTGCCATATGCGCCACCGGCCCCTCTTCCGCCGACGCGCTGCAACCCACGCGCAATGGGGCTGCCCGCGCCCGTCAGTCTCTGGCCCTATCTGACTTCATCCACGCCCCGCCCTGCGCAGCCCGCCATCCACAGACTGTCGCCTCGACCTATTCTTGCGCGCGAGCTACTTCTATCCTGAGCACCGTAAATCCGACCATTGCAACCACATCTCACTTGGGTACACAGTCCAAACCAGAGGAGCACCGATGCCTGCTGTTGCATTCGACTTTGACAAGATCCTGATCCGATCATCTCGCGACAGACGCATCTCGCAAGAAAAAGCCACCTCGATGAATCTCATCGCCTTAGGAAAAGGTTTCTACGTTGCTCGATACATACTGGAGGAGCTACCCGACAAGTGGGCAGTTATCAATTTCATTAATCGGGCGCGAGCATGGATTCTCACGCGCTACCGACACAGCAAATGCATTGTAATTGGCCACGCCGCATGCGTCGTCCACGGCATCAGCACTCTCTCCTCGCTGATAACAATCGATCTCTTGCATCCAGCGCCCCTGAATTCGACCACATCGACAAGTTTTCTGCCCCCGGTCCAGCTGTCTGAAAACGACGTTATCCCAGCGATAACCGTGCGTAGACATAACCGGCAGCTGTTAAGCGAACCGGTCACATTTCCTCATGGGATTCGTTGCTGTTCACTGAAAGACGCCGCTATTTCAACTGGAGTTCTAGACGATACGGCGAATGGCTACGTCGTCATGTGTGGAGTTCTGCGCATCCTGTCTCGCTTCGACCGGCGGGAATACGACATGTCTCGGAAACGAGAGGATGCAGTCCGCAAAGATCTACTTTTACTCGCACGCAAATTGCCTGAACGGACTCGTAACAAGAAACACCTTTCGCACATCATCGAGGGTGCAGACGCCGCGTGTGAATCCGTTGCAGAACGACACCTGTTATGGATCATGCGCGAAGGTGGCATCACGGAGGTCTGCACGCAGATGAAAGTGCTGCATGACGGCTACACGTTCTTCACAGATTTTGGAATTCCAGACCTTCGTATCGCCATCGAGTTTGATGGGCGTTCGAAACACGGAACTGATGCCGACGACATTTTCGCCAGCTTGGAAGCTCAGCAATACCGCCAGAAAAAGCTTGAGGCCGCAGGTTTCACCGTTTTGCGTTTTGTGTGGAAGGATCTGCGCTCGCCTGAACGCATCGTGGCTGAAATTCGCCTCCACATGGAGCGGGCGTACGCACGCAAAGTTCTCTTCAGCAGTTCCGCCGATCGCCAGTTTTCCTCAGCACCGCCCGGATAGTGCAGCTCTCCTCAGCAGCGGGCATACCTCCGCTTTTTCGCGCGTCGTGTCGCGCTTTGCTCTTCTCCCTGCGTCTCCGCGACCCCTTTTCTCGTGCGCTCATGCGACAAATCAGCCGCCGATGCAACACAACACCCTAGATCTTCGTGCCTGCGTTGCACATTCCCCTAAATCTTCACGGTCTTGATGCACATTCCCCTAGATTTAACGCGAAAACTGCACATACCCCTAGCTAAAGTCGGCACCCCAAAAGGACAAAACCTATTTCCACAGGTCAGCCGTCAGTAGCTTCCGGCGGCCTCGAGCCTCACGCGTTAAATCTAGGGGATTGTGCATTTTTACAAGACTTTTTAGGGGTATGTGCACGCGGAGGGTTTAAATCTAGGGGTATGTGCACGCGAAGGGTTTAAATCTAGGGGTATGTGCACGCGGAAGGCCCAATTTCACGAGTATGTGCACGCGGCGAAGTTAAATCCAGAGTATGCGCTGGCGCCAGGGCGGAAGGGCAAACGACGGGCACCGCCCATACCTCGTGACAGCTGCAACTCATCCCGCAGGCGAGGGTGGATACTAAGCTGACCTTATGAGCACCGCGCACCGGACCAATTATTCTCGCAACGCCGCAGCAAGCAACACGGCAGCAAGCAACGCCGCAGCAAGCAACACGGCAGCAAGCAACGCCGCAGCAGGCAACGCGCAGGCGCCGCAGGCGTGCCCATTCCGCATCGGCCACGCCATTGACGTTCACGCGTTCGCTGAGAATCCGCACCCTGGCGGCAGCCAGCCGGGACAGGCTGCAGAAAGCTCGCAGGTGCGCAGAAATGATAGCCAGCGAGGACAGACCAGTGACGCTCAGCAAGCGCGCGGAACCGACACCCAGCACATTCACGGAAGTGGCAACGAGCAGCCGCATACCGACGTCTTGATGCTGGCGTGCATGGAATGGCCAGGTGAGCCAGTGCTGGCAGGGCACTCTGATGGAGACGTGGCGGCGCATGCCATCTGCGATGCACTGTTGTCAGCCGCACACCTGGGCGACATGGGATCCAACTTCGGCACGGACCGCCCCGAGTGGAAGGGCGCATCAGGGCGCGCATTCCTCACAGAGGTCCTGCGGATGGTCACGCAGGCCGGTTTTGCGGTTGCGAATGTGAGCCTGCAGGTGATCGGTAACCGTCCTCGGATGGCATCGCGCCTGAAGGAAGCCGAACGCACATTGTCAGATATCGTCGGCGCCCCTGTATCCGTATCGGCCACCACGACCGACGGGCTCGGGTTCACTGGACGCGGCGAAGGGCTGGCAGCGCAGGCAAGCGCACTGATCTACGCAATGTCAGCGGCTCACAGATTCGATTCGTGATTGACGAGGGTGGCCGCGGGCGCCGCGCGCACCGGCACAACCACAGCTGACTGTCATTCGGCAACGAGGGCATTTCTATGGGCACCGTCAGCGAGGGCACACCCTAGCGGCACCGTCAGCGACGATCGGCCTCAAACCGATCTGTGGCATGCTCATATCCGGCACACCTCAGCCGCACCGTCAGCGAGGGCACACCCTAGCGGCACCGTCAGCGCCGATCGGCCTCAGACCCATCGATGGCGAGGGCGAACTCCACCGACGGAGCGGCAGGGTCGACCTTCTCGAGCCTGACCTGCACGCGCTTGCCGGCCAAGGAAGGAGCATCCTCGATTCCCTGAATATCGACGCGTGAAATCACAGCCGGATCCGACACGATGATCTCTGCCCGCTCCTTGTTCACACTGGTGACCACCGCGTCAAACAGCTCGCCTTCATGACCAGCCAGCACCATCGCCTCCAGCGCGGCAACCGCTCCGTTTTCAACGGTGCGCACTTTCTGAGTCGTCTGAGCCATGATGGTGGGCAACTCAGGCAAACCGTCACGTACCCACGTCGGCACGTCAACACCGGCGCAGATCGACAGGCACACTTCCTCACCGTAGCGATCCACCAACCGGCGAAGCGGTGCAGTCACATGCGCATACGGCGCAGCGATCGCTCCGTGGATCGCTTCATCACCGGTGGGTGCCCCCCGGTCAAACGCCGTGTACCCCGCGCCGCGGAACAGTGTGCGCGCCTGGCTCATAAACGCCGCGTGAGCCGGCTCGGCCGAATCGAGCGATCGCACAAAGTCGGGATAGGTCTGCTCAGCGGGCCATTCCAGATCCAGTGCCTCGGCCACGCGCCGCAGGCGGGTAATGTCACGGTCGGTTGCAGGCGGCATGACACGCAAAATACCGATCCCTGCCCGGCGCATCATGTCAGCCGCACACATGCCGGTCAGAAGCGAGATCTGAGCATTCCATTCTTCAACGGGCAGCGTCGCGCGGTACGTCAACTCGAACTGGCCGTCGTCGCGCTCCTCAATTTCCTGCTCAGGCGCGTTCATCGAGATACCGCCGCGTTCGATTTCACGCTGCTCACGAGCCTGACCGACGTGAGCCAAGTTGTCAATAAAGTCAGCTGGAACCACATCAGGCAGGTCGCCCTTGCCGTCGACTGCGCGCTGAACACCGTCGTAGTCCAGTTGTGCCCTCGAACGGATCACGGCCCGCTCCACGTTCGCTTCCACCACGTTGCCGTCATCGTCCAGGTCAATGGTCCACAGGCACGAGGGGCGATCGGCATCCGGAATAAGTGAGGCAGCATCATGGCACAACACATCCGGATGCAATGGCGTGACCTCATCGGGCGCGTATACGGTTGATCCACGCTCACGCACAGCATGGTCCAACGCCCCGTCAGGCCACACGAATGTTGCCAGTGAGGCGATCGCATAGTAAACGCGAAAGGTGGCTCGCCCTGCCCGCGAGGCGCTGCGCTCGCCGTCATCGTCGCCGTCCAGTCGCACGCACGCCACAGCCTGATCCAGATCACGGGAGCCATGCGGGTCGATGGTGACGAACGGGATGTCACGCGCGTCGCGGGCACCCTCGGCAATGAAGCGCTCAACGCCGCTGGAATGCCAATGGGAGGCCGCAAGGTCAGCTTCGTGCTGCGCCTCGTCGGAAAACTCGGTGGGGATCCCGGTCTTGTCGCGCAGGTGGTTCAAGGCGAGCACGACTTGCGAGGGCGGCGCGCTGTACATGCGCAGACGTGGAGCGGACATGTATTTTCCCTTCGTTGACGAGGGCGCCTTCACCGCGCGGCTTCCAGGAACGTGCCTCCAGTATCACCCTTGTGACGGCGTGCTGTCCTGATAAATGTTCAGATGCGCGGATTCCTGGCGAATCGGAATGAGCAGCAGAAGGCCAGCCAGCAGTACCACGACGATGCCGAGAATGCCCCAGTGAGTGGCGTCCACGTCCGGTGGTGTGACGGCGCGCCCCAGTTTGATGGCCAGGTAGTACAGGGCAGGTGAGAGGAAGGAGACGGCTCGGCCGGTCGTGGCGTACAGGCCGAATACTTCGCCTTCGCGACCTGCCGGGATCATGCGCGCCAGGAAGGAGCGCGAGGCCGACTGTGCCGGGCCGACAAAGACGCACAGGATCAGGCCCAGGACCCAGAAGATCGGCTTGCCGAATGAGTGGAAGAAGAACACCAGCAACCCGGAGGTCACCATGCACACCAGGGACAGGATGATGACGCGCTTGGGGCCGATCCAGTCGTCAAGCGCACCGAAGCCAATGGTTGCCAGGCCGGCGACAACGTTGGCGGCAATGGCAAAGAGGATGACTTCGGAGGCGGAAAAGCCGAACACGGACCCTGCCAGGATTGCGCCAAATGTGAACACCCCAGCCAGGCCATCGCGGAAAACAGCCGACGCGATCAGGAACATCAAGGTGTGGCGTGATGTGCGCGCCAGAGACTTCACTGTTGACCACAGCAGCTTGTAGGAATCGATCAGAGACTCATGGGTATCGCTGGTGGACACATTCTTCGGTTTGGGCGGGTTAAGGACGACCGGCAGAGAGAAGACGGCGAACCAGATGGCTGAGACCACCATTGCGACGCGAATATTCAGCCCGTTTTCACCTGTCACGCCGAACCAGCCGACTTCAGGGTTGATGAAACCGACGAAGAGGATCAGCAGCAACACGATGCCGCCCACGTATCCGAGGCCCCAGCCGAATCCGGAGATTCGTCCCATCGCTGACTTATCAGCCAGGTGGTTGAGCATCGCGTTGTAGTTGACGGAGGCGAACTCGAAGAACACGTTACCCAAGCCGAGCAGACCGATTCCCAGCCACAGCGCGCCGGTTGGGCCGAGCGAGGAATTAGGTGCCACGAAGAACATGGCGAGCATGCACAGCACCACCATGGCGGTGAACCAGCCGAGCCACACTCCCCCTTTACCGCGCCGATCAGCACGCTGCCCCGTGATGGGAGCTAGCAGAGCGATCACGATGCCGGCAAGGGTCAGTCCCAGTGACAGGTTCTCGTTGGCAACAACTTTGGGGGCGAACACCCCGTCAGTTGTCAGGTAGACAGAGAAGACGAACGTTGTTGCCACGGCGTTGAATGCGGCTGAGCCCCAGTCCCACAAAGCCCATGAGACCACTTTCTTGTTCCACAGAACCCAGTGGTGGCGTGACCCTGACGGAGGCGTGGAACCTGTCGAGTGTGACGAAGTGGAAGAAGGAGTGGGAGCATGCTCGAAGGACTGCTCGTGTTGTGACATGGGATCTCCTTATGCAAGGGTGCGGCGCGCGCCGCAGACAGATACCTGCGATTGCAAGGTATCACGCATCGGGCGCGTACCCGTGATCTAGACAGGCTTGCGCCAGGGCAATGTCCAACTCGGTGGTCACTTTGAATGCCATCGTGTCGCCCGCAATCGACATCACCGTCAGTCCCAGTGCTTCCACCAGCCCTGCATCATCGGTGGCGGCGCTCGATTCGTCGGCTGCTCTGCTGGCTCCGTACTCGTGAGCACGGCATATGACGTCCCACGTGAAGCCTTGCGGAGTTTGAACAGCGCGCAGGCGTGAGCGGTCAATACTCGGGTCGAGGGGCGATAGCGCATCGTCTCCCTCGTCGATGTGCGTGCCGGTGGCAAGCGGTTTGATCGTGTCAGTTACTGGCAAGGTTGGGATGACGGCATTGGCACCGTTTTCAATGGCTCGGGCTACGCGGCCGATGAGCGCCGGCGGTGTCAGGCAGCGCGCCGCGTCGTGGATCAGGACAGGTGTGCGCGCGTCAGGACGGAACTGTTCAAGGGATCGCAAACCTGCGGCCACAGACGCCTGACGCGACGCTCCTCCCGCGACGACTCGCACGGTGGCAGATAGGTCGGGCAGCGCACTCCCGATGAGTTGTTCAAAATCGACGAGGGCGTCTGTCGGAGCGGTGACCGCAATGTGCGTGATTCCCGCAGCGTCAAGGCCGCGAAGGGCGCGCAGTACCATCGGTACACCGCCAACTTCGACGAGGGCTTTGGGCATGTGCCGTCCCAGTCGGGTGCCCGAGCCAGCTGCGGCCAGGACAGACAGGCGCCTCTTGACAGGTGCAGGTTCTGCTCGAGCAGATTCAGTTGACACAGATTCAGTGAGCGCAGGTTCAGCTGACACGATGCCAGCGTGGTGGGATCCAGGCGCCTGCAATGGCGTCGTTGACTGGGATCGCAGCTGGCTCATGTCAGGATGGTCGCAATTCAGGCGCCGCGCCACTGCCGGGAGGGGCGCGGTGCTGACGGCACTACTTGTCGTCGCCTGATTCGCGAGTGTCGGTGCCGGCGTCGTCGGCACTGTCATCCGTTTCGGCCGATTCAGCCAGGATCGAGTCGAGGCGATCCGATGCTGCTGACTTGTCGATGTCGCGGGCCAGAGCAAGCTCAGAAGTCAGGATCTGGCGGGCTTTCGTCAGCATGCGCTTTTCGCCCGTGGAAAGCTTCTTGCTGGCGTCGCGGCGAGTCAGATCACGAACAACTTCGGAGACTTTGACGATGTCGCCGGTTGCGATTTTTTCCTGATTGGCCTTGAAGCGTCGTGACCAGTTCGTCGGCTCTTCGACATAGGGTGCTCGCAAAACGGAGACGACTTCTTCCAGCCCGTCTTCATCGACGACATCTCGAACGCCAACGAGGTCGACGTTGTCAGCTGGCACTTGAATCTTGAGGTCACCTTGCGTGACGCGCAGTGTTAAGTAAGTTTTTTCCTCACCGCGTATCTTTCGGGTGGCGATCTCCTCGATCGTGGCTGCTCCGTGATGGGGGTAGACGACCGTTTGACCGATGGTGAACGTCATAAAAGAAACTCCTGCTGGTATTAAACAATACCGCCATTCTACCAGTAATCGTGCACACACAGTCAGTGGGGGTGTTATGCTAGCGCTTCGCTCGCTCCACGCCCCTTCGCACGGGGATGCCGGCACACACCTGCGCGCCGTTTTTACTTGCTTTCGTCGCGCGGATTCGACACCAGTTTGTAGCCCAGTCCGCGAACGGTCACCAGGCGGACGGGGTGGGATGGATCCGGCTCGATCCGAGCGCGCAGACGTTTGACATGCACGTCCAGGGTCTTTGAATCACCGATCGTTCCGACTCCCCACACACGATCCATCAGCTGCGAGCGCGTCAGGACTCGATCGGGGTTGCGGGCGAGGAATTCCAGCAGTTCAAATTCACGCAGCGGCATCGACACGGATGTGTCGTCCACCGTGACTTCGTGCCGGTCTACCCACAGGCGGATTGTTCCCACTTCGAGGACTTCTTCTTCATCCTCCAGTGTTCCAGCCTGGCGCCGCAATACTGCACGGATGCGGGCCAGCAATTCACGGTAGGAATACGGCTTCGTGATGTAGTCGTCGGCACCCATCTCCAGGCCGACGATGCGTTCGACCACTTCGTCTTTCGCGGTCACCATGATGACAGGAACGTTGGATACTTTTCTGAGTTTCCTGCACACTTCGGTGCCCGACATTCCCGGCAACATCAGGTCAAGCAAGATCAGATCCCATTTCGGATCGATCGCTTTTTCGAGTCCAGCATTTCCGTCGGATGCTTCGCCCACGTCAAAGCCGTCCCGACGCAGGTTGTAGGCGAGTGGCTCACGGTAGGAGGCTTCATCTTCGATTATCAAAATTGCCGTCATGATTATCTTGCGTCCTTGTCTTTACGCTCGTCTCCATTTTCACCGATCTCTGCTTCAGGTAACACTAGCGTGAACGTTGATCCGCGACCCGGGAGGGATGCAACGGTCACTGTTCCGCCGTGATCACTGGCAACATGTTTGACGATTGACAATCCCAGTCCTGTCCCCCCTGTTTCACGTGAGCGTGCCGTGTCGACTCTAAAGAAGCGTTCAAAGATGCGTTGCTGATGCTCAGATGAGATGCCGATACCGGTGTCGATGACGCGAATGCAGATTCGTTCCTGGTTGCGTACCGCGTCGACACGCACCCATGAATCCGGATGCGAGTACCGCACAGCGTTATCGACGAGGTTTCGGACCGCCATCACCAGCATGTCCTTATCTCCCCACACGTAGGCCTCGAGCGCAGGATCCGGTCCGCGTAACTCGATGCGTGCCTGCTCGGCGGGGAATTCTTCCTGATGGAGCGCTTCGCTGATCACTTGCTTGACGCTGACGAGGTCGGGCGAATCCAGAGCATCAGGTGATTGCAGGCGCGACAGGTCGATAATGTCCTGCACCAGTGTGGACAGTCGTTCCGATTCTTTCGACAGTCGGCTCGCGAAGTAGGCAACTGCTTCAGAATCGTCAGAGTTTTCAGCGATCGTTTCGGCCAGAAGTCGCACAGCTCCGACAGGTGTTTTCAGCTCGTGCGACACGTTCGCAGTAAAATCGCGGCGCGCAGCCTCGTTGCGTCGTTGGATCGTCAGATCCTCTGCCACGATCAAGAGGAGGTCACCGGGCAGCGGGGCCACCCGTACTCGGAAGAACAGTTCCGCTGCTTCAGGAAGGTCGGAGCGTGGCAGCGTCATCTCAGTGGTCAGCGGGACTCCCTCGGCCCGCACGCGTGCGGCAACTTCAATGAGGGCAGGGTGCGTCAGTTCCTGGTGACGCGCCAGGCCTTTGGCATACGCTTTGGCATCAGCGCGGACAATCTTGTTGTCCGCGTCAACGACGATCACGATGCCGGGCAGAGCGGAAGTCATGGCGAGCAGATCGACAGGCGGCTGGGTGTACTGCGGATCCACTCCATTTTCGACGTCCTGTTGACGCTGAGACAGCCGGAAGGCTCCTACGCCGACAGCGCCGACGAGGACACCCAGCAGCGCGACAACGATGAGAGTGATAGCGTCCAACACAGACATAACTGTATCGATCTGTTTGCCTCTTCGTCACCACTCGTGACGGCCATCTGCAGATTTCCTGCAACAATACCCGAAAAGCAAGCAGGAGTTAACCAAAAATTAACCCGATATGCACACACTTGGCACTTATCTTTGGTGGACTTAAACAGTTACAGTGGATTTTTCGTGAAGGAGACATTGTGCGCACTGTATATCGACAGGAACTGACGCAGCTTGGACTCGATTTGGAGAGGATGAGCTCCGGTGTCACCGTCGCGATTGAACGCGCAACGCAGGCCCTGCGCGAAGGTGACATGATCAAGGCGGAGCAGACAGGCGACGCTGATGACCGCCTCGACCAACTGTCCCGTCACATCGACGAAACCTGTGTGAGCCTTCTGCTGCTACAGGGCCCCGTTGCATCCGATCTTCGCCTGATTGTTGCGGGCCTGAGACTGACTCAGACGATGGAGCGTCAGGGCGACCTTGCGGCCCACCTGGCTTTGATCGCACGCAACCCCCACCAGGAGCCGGGGATTTGCCCACAGGCTCGACCGCTCATCACCAAGATGACGGACGCGGCCGTGCAGATGGCACACTCGATGGAGAAGGTTGTCCAGACCCAGGATCTGAACCTGGCCCGTCGTATGCATCGCGATGACGACATTCTCGATGACCTGCAGATCGAGGCTCGCCGCATGGCAACCGATGACGACAATGATCTGACTCGCGCTCAGGTGATCGACGTGACGCTCGCGGCCCGCTTCCTGGAGCGCTTCGGTGATCACGCTGTTTCCGTTGCAGACCAGGTGATGTACATCGTGGAAGGCGCACAAACCGCCTAAGCGGAACTGCCGAATCTATATCCGGCGAACGCGGAGCTCACACACCGTATTACCCCGCTGACGCCTTCAACATGCGCATAAAGGCTGGTGCCCCACCTCCTTGGGAGGTGGGGCACCAGCCTTGAGGGTGGGAACCCTCGTGAATGAAACTTACTTGCCCTGGTTTGCTACGGCCGCGATCTTGGCCTCAGCATCGGGATCAAGGTATGTGCCGCCCTTCTTGACGGGTTTGAGGGTTTCCTCGTCAAGCTCGTAGACCAGCGGAATGCCGGTCGGGATATTCAGGCCGGCGATGTCGTCGTCGGAGATATCATCGAGGTGCTTGACGATGGCGCGCAGTGAGTTGCCGTGGGCTGCAACCATCACGGTCTTGCCGGAGCGAATCGCGGGAACGATGGTGTCATTCCAGTACGGCAGCAAACGGGCCAGCACGTCCTTGAGGCATTCGGTCAACGGAATCGGCTCGCCTGCATAGCGCGGGTCGGCGTCCTGCGAGAATTCCGAGCCCTTTTCGATCTCCGGCGGCGGCACATCGTAGGAACGGCGCCACTGCATGAACTGTTCCTCGCCGAACTCGTCGCGGATTTCCTTCTTGTTCTTGCCTTGCAGAGCGCCATAGTGACGCTCGTTAAGGCGCCATGAACGCTCCACGGGAATCCAGTGACGGTCCGCGGCATCCAGGGCCAGGTTGGCGGTCTGGATGGCGCGACGCAGCATCGAGGTGAACAGCAGGTCAGGCAGGATGCCGGCTTCCTTGAGAAGCTCTCCTCCGTGCGTTGCCTCTGAGCGACCCTTTTCTGACAGGGGTACGTCAACCCAGCCGGTGAAAAGGTTCTTTGCATTCCATTCGCTCTCGCCATGGCGGAGCAATACCAGTTTGTATGTCATAGTCCTATTCTCACAAAGATCGTGCCCGCTGTCACGGGACCCTTCGACATCACTTCACAGCGTCGGCAATACGAGCCACTCAACAACGGCCGGTCGCCGCCTGAGCGGTTGTCCTTCACCTCATCGGCAGCTCTTACTGATGCGCCTGACGGTACTGCTCGACAATGCTGGCGGGGATACGTCCGCGCTGTGACACCTCAAGACCCTCATCCTGCGCCCACTGGCGAATCTTCGCTGAATCGGACGCACCGGCGGTTGCACCGCTGCGGCGAGTGACAGCCCGGCCACCGGTCCGGCGCGCATGGCGAATCCACTGCGCGAAATCGTCTTCGATCTTGTTCGCGTGTTCAGCATTCAGATCGATTTGGTAGGAAATGCCGTTGAAGGCAAAACTAATCGTCCGTTCAGCTTCAGAGCCATCGATGTCGTCGACCAAGAAAACCTTTGTCTTTTTCATTGAAAGTATTCCTTCTGCAGAATCCAATTCCGACAATAAAAAGAGTAGCACTTCAATCGGTTTTCATTTATTTGAATTCATCTGGCAATGTGGCGTGAACCGTTTTCTCACATCAACCGTTCTCTCGTATCAGCCGTTTTCTCGTATCAGCCGCTTCCTCACATTAGGCACTTTCTCAGATCGCTGACAAGTTCATGGTGAACACCAAAATCGGGCAGAACCTGCTACCAGGTTCAGGGACTGTTCAGGGGATTCCCCTATGGCGTTTAACTTCCATTCCGTGCGATGATCACCATGTGAATTCATTGAAGCACCGGCCTGCGCCAGACTGTTCGACGTTGTCGCATTCCCTGAGCTTTTCAGGCCTGTCGCAATGAGCTCCTTTTGGTCCTTTATCAGCGGCATCGAAGCCGCCATCGTTTCATTTTCCGATCAGCCGCTTTCCCTCGTTCTGTGCGTCCTGGCATGCTGGGGTGACGGGTTCTTCCCCGTCCTTCCCTCTGGTTCGGTTATCAGCGCCCTGTCGGCAACTCCGGCATACCGTGAACCTGTGTTCCTGACATTCCTCATTGTGTGCTGTGCCTGCGCGGCACTTGTAGGCGACCTTACAATGGCGACGATCGGTCGACTCTTTCCTGAAAAGTCCCGTCGTCTACCGAAACTCAATATGAGGTTAAGTGCAGTAACAGAGCGCCAATGGAGAATTCTCCTGTCGACGGGTCGATTCGTCCCCATTGTGCGAATTGCGATTTTTTTCAGCGCGGGGAAAATGCGCATACCTTTCCGCCATATTGCGTTACTCGATGCACCCGCCTGCCTTATCTGGTCTTGCATCTACGGCCTGAGCGGAACAATCGGTGCACGTATTTCGACTTCACCACTGATATCGATGGCATGCGGAATTGTCTTAGGAGCTTTGTGCGCAGCAATTCTGACCCGGATTGCTCAATACCTCCATTCCCGCCACGCGAAGGTTACTAATCAGTCCTGACAGTACGCGCCTGTGCCCCGCCCGCCTCACCGCGTCCCTGCTGGCGCACCGAAGCGCAGCCAACGTACGGTAGATAGGTGCACGTACCGTCAGACGGTGAAAGCTCTCACCGCACTCCGCTCGTTCGCCTCATCGTGGCCGTCATTTTCACGGCCGCAATTGCCGGCATTACCGGATGGTTCTTTTCGCATCTGCTTCACCTGATCGAAAGACTCGCCTACGGTGAGAGCGCAACCTTCATCGAGGCTGTCCTGTCAACCGATTCGTCCAGACGCGTCATATTTCTTGCTCTGGCAGGTGCGATCGGCGGGATTTCCTGGGCACTGCTGCACCACACCAGACGAGGGATCGTCACCGTCACCCAGGGTGTCAACGGGGCGAAAATGCCGCTCTTGACCACATTCACGCACGCGACCACACAGGTTGTCATTGTGGCGCTCGGTGCGTCCATCGGCCGGGAAGTGGCACCGCGTGAAGTATCCGCAGCCCTGTCAGGATGGTGCTGTGACCGGTTGGGACTGAGCGCGCAGGATCGCCGCCTGATCGTCGCATGCGGCGCAGGCGCAGGGCTGGCCGCTGTGTATTCAATTCCCATTTCAGGAGCAATTTTCGCCCTGGAAGTTCTGATCGTTTCTCTGACCCCGCGGGCATTGTGGTGTGCATGCCTGATCTCGGGCCTGTCTGTCCTGGTCGCCCAAGGCCCCATCCGGCCCGAACCGTTCTACACGGTCACCGCACCCACTTCAACACCATCACTGCTGCTGTGGGCACTCATCGCCGGCCCGATCTTAGGTACAGCAGGCTGGGGTTTCAGTCGCCTGGTGAAACGCGCTGAAGACCTGCGCCCGACAACCCCGCTGCTTCTAGTCACCTTGCCTGTAATCTTCACACTCGTCGGGCTCATCGCCGTGTGGATTCCGCAGGTCATGGGTAATGGTCAGGCCACTGCTCAGGCGGGATTCGACGCGCATTCCCTGGCCGCCCTCGTCCCTGTCCTGATCATCACGTGTGCCAAGGCCATCACAACGCTGGGCACAATCGCATCAGGGGCATGGGGTGGCACGCTGACACCGGGTATCGCACTGGGAGCCGGATTCGGCGCCGTCGGTGGACTGGCGTGGTCGACGATGTTCCCCGACATTTCAATCACTGCCTGCGCGCTGATCGGAGCGATGTCATTCCTGGGCTCATCGATGCGTGCGCCGCTCACCGCACTCGCCCTTGTGCTGGAGTTTACGCATCAAGGGGCAACTATCCTGGTTCCGGCACTCATTGCACTCGGATTGTCGTGGGCCATCACCTGCGCATTCACGCGCCTGAGCGAGGCGTCACACCCGACCGCATAGTCGACGAGGTTCACACTCAAACGGGTAGCCGACGAGGCTTACACCCAGCCGGCCAAGCCGGTGCGGGCGACCTCCTCGAACGTGTCGATACATCCGGGCAGATCGTTGCCCCATGGCACGTAGTGGAACTGCGAACCGCCAGCTTCGATGAAGGCATCACGGTTCAGGCGTGCGATCTCATCAAGCGTTTCGATGCAGTCTGCGACAAACCCGGGGCAGATCACGTCCACTCTGGTGGTGCCCACTGCGCCAAGTTCCCCCATCGTGTCGATGGTGGCGGGCCCAATCCACTTGGCCGGCCCAAAGACGGACTGGTAGCGGGTGAGTACCCACTGTGGATCCAAGTTGAGGCGCGATCGCAGCAGTTCAGCCGTCGTTTCACACTCGTCGCGGTACACGTCTCCGTCGCGGTGCATCGCCTCGGGTATCGAGTGGAAGGACAGGACGAGTTTGTCGCCACCTTCAAAATCGGGCCGGCCGCGCGCATCCCAGTGATTAACGAGGGCGGCCGCGAGCGCCTCGATATACACCGGGGCGTCATGGAAGGAGCGAATGGTGCGGATCTCCAGTTGATTGCGAGCGTTCAGCATGTCGCGGGCAACTTCATCGATGACAGGCGCGGTAGATGAGGAGGCGTACTGCGGGTAGGCGGGAATGATGAGGACGCGCTGCACTCCCTGATCACGCAGCTGATCAAGCACGCTGCGGATCGATGGTTCGCCGTAGCGCATGGCCAGGTGCACGTCGGCAACATGGTCGAGGCGCGCAGCCAGTTCGTCGCGCTGACGCAGCGACCAGTACATCAGTGGTGAGGAGTTCGACTCGGTGTGCCAGATCGACTCGTAGAGTTTTGCAGACCGTGCAGGGCGCACCCGCAAGATGATGCCTTCGAGGATCGGTCGCCAGATTGCTGGAGGCATTTCAATGATGCGCCGGTCGGAGAGGAATTCACGCAAGAAGGGGCGCACAGCCCGGGCTGTGGGTGCCTGCGGCGTTCCGAGGTTGGCCAGGATCACTGCGGGTCGTTCGGCTCGAGCGTTTTCTGACACAGCTAAAGATTTCGTCACGATGTGTACTGTACGGGAAAAACTATGTTCAATGCGAACTCACGCGCCCCACAGTAGGCTGACGACCATGACCCCCACAGCCCCGGCTTTTCTCTCACGCTACCGTTCACCCATCGGCACCTGGACACTGGCTTTCATAGGTGGTGACCTCGTCGGACTGTGGTGTGAGGGGGCGAAGCATTTCGGCTCCACCATCGCCGGCATGACGCACACCGATGACATCAGTGAGCTGGAGCCACCCTCGTCAATCAAGACGCAGAACAACCTGACCTGCACAACGCGCTGGCTGGACACCTACTTTGCCGGCCACATTCCCGACGAGGTGCCTGCGCTGCGCCTGGTCGGCACTGATTTCCAGGTCAGTGTGTGGCGCGAGCTCCTCGCAATTCCCTACGGGCAGACGACCACGTACGGTGACCTGGCCGATGCTGTTGCTGATCAGCGAGCCAGCGGGCTGGCACGTCAGGCTGGTCAACTGACCTGTCAGGCTGGCCGGCCGGCACCTCAGGCTGTCGGGCAGGCTGTCGGGCGCAATCCCATCTCCCTCATCGTCCCGTGTCACCGTGTCGTGGCGGCAGATGGTTCGTTGACGGGATACGCTGCGGGAACTGACCGCAAGGCGTGGCTCCTTGAGCTGGAAGACGCTCAAATCGCTTCATGAGCGGCGAGCCAGCGTACGGCCGCATCGGCCAGTCGCTCAGCATGGTCGCGTGATTCCTGGGTCCGCAAGTTAATGATCGAACGCTCGATCTGGCGTGTGCGTGAAAGGTCATCACTGTGAGAATCAAGTTCGTATGTACGCGGGCTGCGCACACCGGGGAAGAGGAGAGGCCGATACCACCTGCCCGGATAGAAGCCCTGTGACTGCAGCGCACTGAACATGTCTTCTGGGTCGATAGGCTGACCGGACCCATCGCGCTGGAGGATCACAGGGAAGCGGATCAGCGGCATCGATGCGGTGACAGAAGCCGGGACCGTTGCGGCGGTGTGGATTGCTGACAATGCACGCAGGTAGTGGCCGGTTCGCTCGGCCAGTTCACGTTCAATGGCATCCACACCCGCGAGTGCTTCGCTCATGTGGTCGAGCACCCAGCGTGAGGGTGCGTACGGTCTTCCGTTGGATCCGCCCTGCCATTGCGTGTCAGCAACTGGCGGGTAGAAAAGGTGTGCGGCCTGAGCCGCACTTCGCAACCTGCCTGAGAGCCCTGATGGCAGGTGAGAGTAGGCGCGATCTTGCAGGCGATAGGTCCGAATTGCCGTGTCGAGAGTAACTCGAGGCTGAGGCAGGTTCGTCAGTGCACGGACGAGGAGCTGGCGCACAGGCACATCAACCGTGTCGGGATTGAGCCACAGTGCGGCACCGAATTTCGTGGGCAAAACCTTTTCCGCGCCGAAAGAGTGAATCGAAATATCCGCGAGGGGACGCCGCGTCTGCGGATCGGTGGCCATGCGTCCGACGCAATGTGCGCTGTCTTCAACAACAAAGGCGTCCGCTGCGTGCGCCTGATCCACGATCACCTTGGATGCGCCATCGTCCACGATACCGAAGGTGTGCTGGAGGACGATCGCCCCCGTCGAGGGCGGGAACGTCAAGGTCTGTGGGTCGATCGAGAGCGTGTCGGGCGAAATATCGGCGTACCGCGGGAGCATACCCGCGGACACAATCGGGTTAATTGCCGTGACGCGCGTGAACGCCTGCGTCACGACGTAGCGGGCGCGCCGCGCCTGCCGGATCGCATCAAAGGCCAGGTGCATGACGTGGCGTGCGGGCGCACCTGCATGACGCTGGGCAGTACGGTCACGCCGTATGAAGTCAAGCACTGAAGGGGTCAGCAGATTCTCACCGAATTCTCCCCGTGTTTGCACCTGAGATGGGGCTCCGGCCGGCCTCCCTCGTCAATTAAGTGAGGCGCGAATGGCGGTCAGGCGTTTTCGACGTCCTCATCTACCCAATTGAAGGTGCGTGTGACGGCTTTCTTCCACAGGCGGTAGTTGCGGTCGTACTCGTCGCGATCATCGCCTGGTTCCCAGCGCTTTCCTTCCGACCAGTTGTCGATGACGTCCTGCTCGCCCTCCCAGTAGCCCACGGCAATGCCTGCTGCGTATGCGGCGCCTAGCGCTGTTGTCTCCAGGACTTTCGGGCGAACGATCGGCACACCCAGCTGATCGGCCTGGAACTGCATAAGCAAATTGTCATTCGTCATGCCACCGTCGACGCGCAGCTCCTTCAACGCAACACCCGAGTCCGCTTCCATCGCGTCAAAGACTTCGCGGGACTGGAAAGCGGTGGCTTCTTCAACTGCACGGGCCAGGTGTCCCTTGTTGTTGTATCGCGTCAGCCCCACGATCGCGCCACGTGCATCGTCCTTCCAGTACGGTGCGAACAGGCCGGAAAATGCGGGTACGAAGTACACGCCACCATTGTCATCAACTGTTTTCGCCAGGTCTTCAATGTCTCTGGAGTCCTTGATGATTCCCAGATTGTCGCGCATCCATTGAACCAGTGAGCCTGTTACGGCAATCGAGCCTTCCAGGGCGTAGACCGGCTTGTTGTCACCGATCTTGTAGCACACGGTGGTGAGCAGACCGTTTTCTGAAAAGACCGGCTCCTCACCGGTGTTCATGATGACGAAACAGCCCGTACCGTACGTGTTCTTTGCCATGCCTTTGTCGAAGCACGCTTGCCCAAAGGTGGCGGCCTGCTGGTCACCAAGGATTCCAGCGATCGGAGTGTCAATCAGCAGCCCGTTCTTGCGACCGTATCCGTAGATTTCAGAAGAGGAGCAGATTTCAGGAAGCATCGACATAGGGATGCCGAAGTCCTCGCACACGTCTTCTCGCCACTGGAGTGTGCGAATATCCATCAGCATGGTGCGCGACGCGTTGGTGACGTCAGTCTTGTGAGCACCTCCGTTGACGCCGCCGGTCAGGTTCCACAGTGTCCAGGTGTCGGTGGTGCCGAACAGGAGGTCACCAGCTTCGGCGCGTTCGCGGACTCCCTCGACGTTGTCGAGGATCCATTTGATCTCAGGGCCTGCGTAGTAGGTCGACAGGTCGAGACCGCAGATGTCGCGGTACTTTGACTTCCCTTCGTCACCTGCAAGCTCACGAATGATTTGCGATGTGCGCGCGTCTTGCCACACGATCGCGTTGTAGACGGGTTCGCCGGTGTTCTTATCCCACACGACAACGGTTTCGCGCTGGTTCGTGATGCCGACGGCTGCGATCGCGTGCCTGTTGATTTCGGCTTTTTGCAGGACGTCCGCGACGCAGATGCGAATGTTGCTCCATATTTCGAGTGGATCGTGTTCAACCCATCCGGGCTTCGGGAAGATCTGCTCGTGTTCCTTCTGACTGACGGCCACGATCTGCCCATCGTGGTTGAAGATAATGGCTCGTGAGGACGTCGTGCCCTGATCGATGGCAAGTACGTAGTGTTCTTCCGCGGTCTTCTCAGTCATTGCGTCTCTTCCTGTCGTCCCTTTCCTATCAGTGACAGCCTCAGGCCTCACTGCCTGCACATACATGATAGAGCGCATCTCGCGTGCAATCAGCCCGTACTGCGACGAGGGAGGCCGCGTCTGGTCAGTTTTACCGACGAGGGCGGCTGGCCAAAACCGTCTTGCCAACGAGGAACGGGCGCACGCTGAAGCACAGAGTCTTCCAGCGCGCGCCCGTCTGACACGGAGATTCAACAGCTCAGAACTGATGCACCTCCTGAGTTCAGTGGATTCCTCGGCGGCGGTACCAGAGCAGGCCAGCGCCCAGGGTGATCATCAAAATGCTCGCTCCTACAGCACCTCCAGCCGTCGCCCCCGTGTTCACGATGGTCGGCGGTGACGGTGGTGTACCCGGCGGAGGCGGATTCTTCGAGTTCGTGATGGTGAATCCGTCAGTCGCAGTTCCTGTGATGCGGGCACTGAAGCCGTCAACTGGTGTTTCCTTGACTGTATAGACGATGGGCGCGGAGCCGTCTGCATTGAACATTTCAAGGTCGGCAAATGTGCCTGACCAGGAGTTGTCTGCTGAGAGAGTGAGTTTCTGTCCAGTTGGCTCACCGTCAGCCACAAGTTCAACGTCAATGGACTGTGGGATATCGTCACTGAGCGCTGCGCCGTCGTGGTTCACCCATTTCTTCGTCACGGGAACAGCTGTGAGGGCTCTGTTTGTGATCGTGAAGCCGTCCACGGCGTTACCAGCCACTACCGACCGATACCCAGGAACCTCAACCTCACGCACCGAATACTCAACCAAGACGCCATGGTCAAACTTCGGCAAATCCTTAAACACACCGGACCACGAATTATCCGCCGACAAAGTCAACGTCGTGCCAGTCGGCTCCCCACCAGTCAACAACTCAACCACAACACTGCCAGGACGTTCACCCAACGCATCCTCACCATCAAGCCACGACTTCGACACACCCACAGAGGTGAGGATCCGGTTCGTCAGCGCAACACTGTAGGTCTTCTGCTTGTCATCCGAAGTTTCTGAGACCTTCATGGTGTAACCGTCCGCGCCGCTTTCCTTGAACTTAAGCGGGATGCGTTCACCTGTTGCGGCATCGACTAAGGTCTGAGGATTGGGGAAGTTATCGATAGTTGTTTCCCAGTTATTTGCCTCCGACAGCTCGATACCTTTGACGACCTCTACATCATCAACGAGGACGTCCAGCGTAATTCTGTCTGGGCGCACACCCGGGTCATCGTTGCTCCAAGATTTCTTGATCTTGAGTTTCCAGGCATCTTCACCAAAGAACAATTGTCCGTTGTTGGCAATGCCTCCACCGCTAAATCCCATGTCAGTGGCGAGGTTATTTTCGATTCTGACAGTGGCAAGACGTTCAGCCAGTCGCTTTGCCTGATCACTCGGAACCGACTTAAAGGCCTTATTCACTGTGTAGAGTTTGTTATTCTCCACCCGCTTGTTGTCGCCGCCTTGCACGTATCGCGGTTCTTGCTGCTCTTGCGGCCAGTTCAAGCGCTTACCGAAAATCGAGCCATCCTGGTACCACATTCTCTCTGCACCACCAAGCATGCGCTCGCCTATGAAGACAGGGTGGCCTTTCTCCGGCTCAGCCGCGCCAAAAGTATGCTCAGCGACGCTTGCAAAATCGTCTCCTGCACCTTTGTATTCCTTATTACGCCCAACATCTGGGGCAGAATTATCGAAAATCGCGACGCCCTTGGTGATGTTCAAGGTGGTTGTGCCCGTTGCGCAGTTCCACACACCGCCACCCTGCGTGCTGGGAAGGTGATTTCCTGCCCCGATAAGGAATGCGTCTTTGGTTGCATTGCCGCGGATCAGAGAGTTCTCAATGGTAAGAATCGAATCGGAATCGTTGTAGATACCGCCACCGCCCCAAAAGCCCTTCGCAACGTTGTCGTGTACGTAGCCGGCTTTCATCGTTACCTTAGCTTCACCGTAGAACGCGAGTCCGCCTCCAGCTTTCAGGGCCACGTTGTGCGCAAATTCTCCTCCGCTGATCGTGGCTTCGCCACCACCGAGAGCGATTCCTCCTCCGTGACCACTAGCAGTATTGCCTTCGACCGTGCCGCCGGAGATTTCCACATCTTTGCCACCACCGAGCGCGATCCCTCCTCCGAGACCTTTAGCAGTATTGCCTTCGACCGTGCCGCCAGAGATTTCCACATCTTTGACATCATGGATGTACATGCCGCCGCCCTGACCGGCGTAATCACCGTTGGTGTTTTCCTGGACAGTTCCGCTCGTGAAGTTGAAGCTATCTCCATTATCAATCGCGATTCCTCCGCCAATTTCGGTGGTATTTTTTGCGATTGTCGTTCCATCAAGCGTGACGTTGGCAAAACTCGCATACACGCCTCCACCGAATCCTTTATATTTGGGATGAACCGCATCATTGCCGGATATTTCCCCACCGGTCAAGGAAACGGGTACAGGAGCACCTTCAGCTCCCCAAATGCCTATCGCACCACCACGCTGGTAGCCGTGGTTCTCCTGAAGAGTTCCGCCGGCAATGCTGACACCGTCACCGCCGTAGATCGTAATCGGTGCGTAGAGGCCCTCATTCACCCCTTCAGGCAGGGTGCCGGAGGTATCAGTGACATTGTTCCTCGAAAAGTCAGCGCTCCCAGTCATGTTGAATTCGCCGTCTTTGACGAAGATGACAGGTCCGGTGAGCGATGTGTCGTGGACGGATCCGTCAGTGAAGTCCAGCGTTCCACCGTTCACAACGATTCGTGAGTTCGTGAAGGAGGGGCCGGCAAGCGTGAGGCTCCCGCCTTCGGCCACAGTCACTGTGTCGGCGCCCACTCCCGTGACAGTTCCACTGCCCGTGAGAGTCAGTCTCGCACCCTCCGGAACAACGAGCGGTTTGTCTGCTGTCGCACTGACATCACTGTCAATCGCGACTGTGGTCTCAGCACCTGGCGTCGCCTGGGCTGCCTGGGAAACGATTGTGTCCCATGAGGGGGGCTCCTCTGCCCTCGCAATCCCACTGGGTGTCAGTACAACAGCGAGGGAAACAGTAAGGAGACTGGTCACAAGCCTTAAAACACTACGCATGTCGTCATTCCGATCCCAGCGAAAATTCCTCAAACTATTCGATCATCTCACTTTTCCACCTTTCTCGTGTGTGAATTCCTGCATAGCGGTAAATTGCTTGCGTCTGACCCAGCCTGGCTTAACGTCAGAGCAAAAGGACTCCCTTGGGGTATCTACCGACTTCACAGCCCATCCACTCGCCACGGACCCTGGCCACATTTCGAAACAGGCGCACGACAGCCCTCGACATTCCAGCTCGCGACATGTTCGGATACAAGCCGGGCGATGATGTCCTTCTCCTTGCTGACCCCGAACGCGGCATTGCGATTCTGCCGGCCGATCAGATCAACAAGCTTCTTCCCCAGACACCACCACATGTTTCCTAAGCGAGAATCCATGCCCGCCATTGTGTGCACAGACGTCCGGCGCACCTTTGCCGACGTCATCGCTCTTGACAACATCTGCCTGACCGTTGAGAAACACCAGATTTTTGGCTTACTTGGACCAAATGGATCAGGAAAAACCACCCTGCTCAATCAGATTCAAGGCCTCGACACTCCTGATTCGGGCCATGTGGAAGTCCTAGGCTACGACCCTGCCGATAGTCATGCGCAGCTGGTTCAGCACCTAAGGAGTCAGCATCAGGAGGCGGCACTACCGCCTCGCCTGACGGTGCGCGAAACCCTCGACCTCTTCGCCGCCTTCTACTCTCACCGCCTCAACTCAGCGCAGCTCATCAGCGACCTCCTGCTCGATGACAAAGCCGATGCACGTGTGGAGGAGCTTTCCGGCGGGCAGCGTCAGCGCGTGCTCATCGCGCTCGCCCTCATCCACCAGCCGGAACTGCTGCTGTTCGACGAACTCACGTCCGCCCTCGACCCTCATACGAAGCACTCCATATGGAACATTCTTCGCACCCTGCGCGAGGCAGGCAAAACCATCGTGTTGACTACTCATTCGATGGAGGAAGCCGCACAGATCTGCGATCGGATCGCCATCATGGATAAGGGACACATTCTTGCTGAAGGAAGTCCGAATGAACTTATCAACCGATACGCGCCGCACCAGACCTTGACACTGTCCACCCACATCCCCTTAAACGAAGGAACACTCGCGACGCTCCACAGATATGGAGCCACCCCTCACGCAGGCCAATCCGACTCGCAGACCACGTGGGAAGTTACGGGCGAGGAGGATGTGGTCGCACAGGTTGCAAGAGATCTAGTCAATGAAGGAATCAGCGTCACCGACATGACGTTCAAACAGCCCACGCTCGAAGACGTCTTCCTGCTGCTGACACACGCCACTGAAAAGGAGGACGGGCGATGATGCGCGGATACCGGGCGCTCACTCGCGCCCTCTTCACATCGCAGCTGCGCGAACCCGCGGCAGTGTTCTTTCTTCTCATCTTCTCTCCCGGACTCTTGCTGGTGCTGGGCCTTATTTTCGGCAACCAGAGCATCCCTGAGTTCGGCGGACAAGGGCCCATCGACTACATGCTGCCTGGTGTGATGGTGATGTCAACGCTCATTATCGGGACAACTGTCATCCCTCACAATCACACATTCATGCGGTCCTCCGGCTTACTCACGCGACTTCGCATGACCCCTCTATCTGCCGTCACCTACCTGGCATCCGACATGACTGTCAATTTCGTGCTCGGCATGGTCGGGCCAGTCACCGCATTCATCACCGCCGTGCTGATTTTCAAGGCGAAAACACCGAGCAACACGGTCGCACTGCTCGCAGCAGTCATCATGTGCCAGGTCGCGATGCTTGCTTTCGGTTACGCACTGGCGGCATTGCTCCCTAGCCCCGGCGCAGCCACAGGTCTGGGGAATATGCTGATGATTCTGCTCATGATGACATCGGGCGCGTTCTTCCCCGTTGATTCATTGGCACCCGGTGTCCGCAAGTGGTTGACCGCATCTCCCTCGTACCACATGGCACGGCTTGTCCACGCTTCCTTTTCCGGGGACTCATGGCCAGTCGCCAGCGTTCTGGTGGTCTGCGGCCTCACCGCGCTCACTCTGGCTCTCGCCACGCTCACTATGACATGGGGTTCGCCCAGAGTCTCCTCTCGTTGACCTTATATCCGCTCAGCAAATGGAGCTGCTCTAGCGCAGCGGTCGAGGTTTCTTCTGTTGAGGCGAACGGAAGTCGGGTTATAGGACATCTGGCATACGCGAAGACCATCTGCCAATCTGCAGACAGTGACAGCTGGTACGAACGACAATGAGCACACGGACAAACACCAGGGAGGAAAATGCGGGCCAACTTATGATCAGTGCCCGCCGGACCCCAGATCGCCAGCGGGCACTGATGCTCTTGTATCCTTGCCCTGTCAGATATTCTGACAGATTCGACGGTGCGCCTCCCATATTTCGTCGGGAAGATCGTGGAACTGGTTCAGATACTCTTCGCGGTTATCCAGTTCTTTGACCCATAGTTCACGGTCGATAGTCAGGATCTTCTCCAGGTCTGCGCGCGATCCTTCAAAACCATCGAGGTTCAATTCGTCGACCTCTGGAACGATTCCAACGGGTGTTGAGCGCCCTGTCACTCGACCATCCTTGAGGTCAAGCAACCACAGCAATGCCCGGAGGTTGTCACGATACCCCGGCCACAGGAAATGCCCATCCTCATCATCGCGGGCAAACCAGTTGACGTGAGCGAAAACCGGTTGGTGGGTCGCCTTACCGAGGATCTTGAGCCAGTGAGCTGCATAATCACTCTCGGGATAGGACATGAACGGACGCATCGACATCGGGTCGTATCGAAGAACACCTTCTTTGCCTTCTGCCGCGAACGTTGCCTGAGCGCCCAGGGTAAGACCATCGTAAACGCCTTCAGCAAGATCTGTAATTGCCCGAATGAGGGGCTCGCGGTTGGCTACCCTGCCGCCAAAAATGATTGCGTCAATCGGCACACCCTTCGGATCTTCATAGTCGGGAGCAACGTTCGGGACGTTGCGCAGCGAAGTGGTGAATCGAGCATTCGGGTGTGACCATTCGCAGCCCTTTTGCGATGAGCGCTGCTCTTCCTTGGGACGATCGCTGATCAGCTTACCTGTCCAGTCGTACCATCCTGTCACGTCCTCCGGGTAGTCAGGGGTTTTACCTTCCCACCATACTTCCTGCCTGTCCGGGTTGTATGCAACGTTGGTGAACAGCGCACGGCTCCCAGGACGGATCGACTCCATAGCGGTCGGATTCGACTTCCAGTTCGTGTCTTTGGCAACGCCGAATGCTCCGTATTCTGGATTCATACCGTATACGCGCCCGTCGTCGGGATCGACCCGCAGCCAGACAATGTCATCCCCGTAGAAGAACACTTCGTAACGATCGCCGAGGGCGTCTGGCGCCAACATCATTGCCAGATTTGTCTTGCCTGAAGCTGACGGGAAGCCGCCGCACACGTAGCGTGTCCGATCAGTCACCTTATCGTGAATTCCGATGAGCATGAACTGCTCGGCAAGGAACTTCCCCGACACCCAGCCGTCGTATGAAGCCTGACGCAGGCCGTGGGCGATCTTGCCCAGCAATGCGTTACCGCCATAGGCAGAACCAAAGTGTTCAATGGTGCGCTCATCCGCAAGGGTGGCAAACAAGCGCTGGTCATCCGCAGTTCCCTGTCCCAGATTCTCTATATCTCCCGTGACATGGATGGCGCGCACAAACTCACGAGGCTGATTGTCAGTGTTGACGTACTCGACCCCGACGCGTGCCATGCGAATCATCTGCAGGACAACAATCCGGTTGTCGCTCAGCTCAACGCCTCGTGCCCACACTTCGAGCGCGGAGCCAGGAGGAGCCATCAGATACGGCACAACGTACATGGTTTTTCCATGCAGGGCACCGTGCATATGCGACCGCTGACGCTCATCCACCTCATCAGCATTGTGCCAGTTATTGAAAACACCCTGGTCGCTTTCCCTATGCGTGGCAACCACCGTTCGTTCCTCAGAACGCGCAGTGTCTTTGTAGTATGAGCGCGAATAGTACGTTTCTTTTCCTGCCGGAAAGATCTCACCGGCTTCCAGCGCCTCCTGTATCAGTCGCTCGTCGTCACTGGCACTGATCACCTCAATGGCATCTGGTTGCGTGATTTCTGCCCATTCGCGCACAAAACCAACCACATAGGGATTTGTCACGCCGCCAGCGCGGAGTGCTCCTTGAACGTCACACATCCTCATCGGACCCCTCTCCAACTTTATTTCGGCTACCCCAACTTTATCTTTTGGGTATCCTAACTATAGCGATTTCAACAGAGTCTTTCTGGGACCACAGTCACGTCCAAGCGCCGCGCGCCGGCTCAGGGCCTGGCACACCGATCCTGACACCTGGTTCACTCTGTCATCCTCGGTGCGGCGGGTCTGCCGGCTTCGCTCTCATTGCCCGCCGCAGGCACCTGAGGCAATCAATCGCCTTCTACAATCGAATTGTCACGTTCTGAAAACAGCCTTCATACCGAATGGAAACTGTCCCCTGGCCTAGTCGGATGCGGTGGCAATCTTCCAGCTGATCGCTCGTTCTCTGGTATTCACGAAGTCACGGTAGATTCCGTCTTGTCTGCTCAGTTCATCGTGCTGTCCCTGCTGTACAACGCACCCATGGTCAAGAACGACAATCTGGTCTGCATTTCTCACAGTCTTCAGGCGATGAGCAATCATCACAACTGTCTTGTTCCGAGTGAGAGTTTCGATCGCGCTTTGCAGCTCAGCTTCATTTTCTGGATCAACGTTGGCTGTCGCCTCATCCAGCAGAATAATCGGCGCGTCCTTCAGCAGGGCACGAGCGATCGACAGGCGCTGGCGCTCACCGCCGGACAGTGTCGCGCCCGCTTCTCCCAGCACAGTGCTGTATCCATCAGGCAAGGCTTCGATGAAGTCATGGCAGCAGGCCTGTCGGGCAGCGCGCACCACGTCCTCATGAGTAGCTGTCGGACAGCCGAATGTGATGTTGTTTTCGACCGTGTCACTGAACAGATAGACGTTCTGGAACACCATCGCGAAGTGATCCATTAACCTGTCATAGGACCATTCCCGGACGTCGTGCCCACCCAGCGTCACGCTACCGCCCTGCACATCCCAGAAGCGGGCTATCAGCTTCATGAGCGTTGTTTTCCCAGAGCCTGACGGGCCGACGATGGCGCAACTGGTTCCCTGTGGAATTGTCAGGTTCACGCCGTGTATGACTGCATTTTCTTCGTCTTCGCCATATGAAAATGTCACGTCCTTCAGGACCAAATCACTGGTGTCAGCATGCGTAATGGAGCCTGCCTCAGTCATCAGCGGTGTGTTTTCCACTTCATTGACTCGGTCCATTGCCAGGTCGATCGACGGCAACATGAAGGACAAAGCGCCTGCAACCTCGATTTTGCTGTACACAAAAAACGCGCCAACGATGACGAGCAGACAGACAAACAGCTTCATCGAATCTGCGACATAGAAATATATGGATGCAGCAATCGCGGCAACGGAGAAGGTTCTGAGCACTATCTGTTGAATCATGGTCGGCGGAATACTGACCTTTTCCAGCCGATAGTTCTGACGTTCGGCCTCACCGATAGCTGTGTCCATCGATGTGTTATGGCGATCGGACATCCCGAATGATTTCACGACTCCCACGCCCTGGATGTACTCCATCACTGCATCTGCCAGCCTCGTCTGAGCATCGAGGCGGGCAGGTGAATATTTGCGCGACAGGACGATCATTCGGGAATTGACTACCAGCATGGCGGCCACGCCGCACAGATACAGCAGACCGATCCTCCAGTCGATGATGATGAATCCGCAGCTGAGGATCGTGGCATGAAGCACGCCGGTCAGCACGCGCACGACGATGTTGCCAGCCAGAGATTCCAGATCTTCCATCGTCGAGGTGCAAACTGCGGTCAAGTTACCCAGGCTGCGCTTGTTGAAAAAGCCCATCGGCATGAAACGCATCCGCTGGCCAATGTTGATGCGTTTGTCATCGAGCATCAGGTAGCACGCTTGCATCTCGAGGCTGTATCCGGCGTAGTGAAGGGCCGATGCCAGAACGACCGAAACTATCAGAAGTCCCAGGCTGATCCACATGATGCGCGCTGTCATTGTGCCATTGACAAGTGCAAACAACACCATGAACAGTGGAACGATCTGAATGGAAGTGGCCAGCGACCGTAGACATTCCAACGCAATTGCCCAGTACCAGGAGCGTCGGTGCGTGCCCGAAAAACGGAAGAACTTTGCGAATATCGAGATCATTTCGTCGCAACCTCCGTTGCCATATCGCGTGCCGATTCATGCGCGTCCCACATGTGGTGATAGAGCGGACAGTGAGCCAGAAGATTGTCGTGAGTATCGCAGGAAATAATGCGACCGTCATCCACAACCGCTATGGCGTCGGCGTCGATGACCGTAGAGAGTCTGTGCGCAATGACGATCATGGTCTTGCCTCGAGCCAGACGGCTGACGGCACCTTGAATAACCGCCTCATTTTCCGGATCCGTGTAGGCAGTTGCCTCATCAAGAATGATGATCGGTGCATCTTTCATCATCGCTCGGGCTATTGCAATGCGTTGGCGCTCCCCGCCTGATAGATGCCCACCGGAGAATCCGACGCGCGTGTCGTAGCCGTGGTCGAGTCCCATGATGAACTCATGGCAACCGCTTGCCTTCGCAGTGGCAATCACCTCATCATCAGAGGCATCTGGCCTGCCGACTCGGATATTGTTCATAACCGTGTCGTTGAAGAGATAATTGTCCTGAGCAACATAGGCAATGGTCTGAGAAATCTGGCTGAGCGGTATGTCGCGGATGTTCTGCCGGCCGATTGTGATTGTTCCGCCTGTCGCATCCCATTGCGAGGCAATCAGCCGGGCAATTGTTGACTTTCCTGAACCGGACGGCCCCACCAGCGCAGTCACCTTTCCTGGAGCCACCGTGAGATTTACCCCCTTTAGAACCAGCTCGTCTTCATAGGAAAACTCAACGTTTTTCATGACAATTTCCGATCCGTCGAGTTTGACCGGGGTGGACGGTCGTTGCATCTCAGGCTGCTCAAGCACCGAATTCAGCTCGTTCGCAACTGTCGAGATCTTCGAAATATCACTGGTGAATAAAATGGCTGTAAAAAGGGGTTCGATGATTCCCAGCGACAGGATGATGACCGTCACGAAAGTCGCAGCCGGCAAGGTCCCGTTGATTGTGAGGAGGCACCCTATCGGCAGCACCCCGACCAGAACCGCCGGCCACACATTCATCATGATGGCAGTCCATGGCAGTGTTGCGCGCATCCAATCCAGCATCAGACCGGAATTAGCCTGAACAGCTTCAGTGAATTTCCGGTAGGAGGAGTCGGTCCGGCTGAAGGCCTTGATCACTTCGATCCCACCTACATATTCAACAATGGCGGCGCCCATATGTTTCTTCGCCTGCACAACGCGGCCGTATTTTTCCGCGTAGCTCCGCATGCCGATCATGTACGCGAAGATGCCGATTGGAATTGTGACCAAGGAAGCGAGTGCCATTCGCCAGTCGAGGGCGAACAGGTACACCACTATTCCAAGTGGAACCATCACGTTTGCCGTCAGCTCCGGAATGACATGGGACAGAGGCACCTCAAGCTGTTCGGTTCGCTCAACGAATGCCGTCTTTAGCTCGCCCGAAGGAGTATTGATCAGATATCCCATGGGGACACGATCGAGCTTGACCGCAAGCGACCGGCGCATTTCGGAAAGCACAGCGAATGTTGCGCGATGAGAAATAAGTGTGGATGCACCTGAAAGAAGCGCTTTCGCGATGTGGCCCAGAACAGCGATCACGCACCACAATACGTAAAAGCCTGCCTGCGAGTGTCCTGCGAGCAATCTGGCAATGAGTGCAGAAGCAGCGACGTACGGAAGGAATCCGCACAGCACCGCCACTATTGCCAAGAGTACGGAAAGAAAATACTTGCCCTGATGGGGTTTCACACAAGCCCTCAGCACATTCATCGATGTTTCACATTCCTCTCACAGTGACCAAAGAGCCTGGATCTCGATGAACGGGGCTGGCCACACGACCCGGATCCTTTAGTGCGCGTGACGCATGGTGCATAGCGTCACCATTCCCTTGCGCACTTCGCGGATAATTTCGCAGCCACATGCATGCGCGATGTTTGCAATCTCGCCCGGACGGAAGACGTAGTGGCCGAGAAGACGCATAAGTGCCGTGTCAATTGGCTGTTTGTTGGGCGTTTCTTCGCAATAGGTCTGAATACGAAGAAGACCGTCGTCTGCGAGCGCGGATGCGACATGGTGAAGAGCTTTCCTGACATCTCCCATCTGATGCCATGCTCCGCAAAACCAGATTCCACGGGCGGCTTTCATAGGTAAGCCATCCATCAGATCTGCCTGCGTGTAGGTGACTCGCGCAGCGCTGGTCTGCTTTGGCTGCCTAGCGCGGGCAATGTTCAGGGCGTTGTGCGAAATATCGACACCATGAATAGTGGTGCCAGCGCAATGCGGCTCCATCGACAGTTTTCGCGCAAACCAGCCCGTTCCACAGCCGATATCAAGCAATACATCACCTGCACGCAATTGCCACCCCTGAGGTGTATGCGACAACAGTTCACGGTAGATCTCGTCAAATGTCAGAGATTCACCGGCATACTTCTTCAGAAAACGCGGGTGGATTGTCTCTTCATACCGCCGGAGCTTTCTGGGGCGATCCATGCTCCACTGCGAAAACGACTTCACGGTTTCTCCATTCAAGATTGGCGAACTGGTCTTACAAGCCTCGCTGGGTGCGGGAAATTCGCGCACCATATTCCTGGGATTGCGCCAACAGGTAGTCAGCAAGTTTCGGCAGATCAGCAACCTCGTAGGCTCCTGGTTTGATCTTGTCCGACACGAGGAATCGCGCTGCGCTGGCCGCCGCCACCGCAGTGAATTCATACGAAGTCAACCCTGACAACGACACAGTGGTAAGTTCAGACTTTCCCTGCATCGCGATCGACAGGGACGCAGGATGAGGCTGATTTGCCTCGAGGGCTTTCCTCGACACGCTGCGTGATGCTTTCCTGGCAAGCCAGGTGGAAATCACCGGCAAAGAGAAAATCCTCTTCTGCTGCAAAGCTGTCACCATCTGCCCGGACAGTGCTTCAAAGGCAACAAAGTAGCTGTAGTCCTGCACCTGGGGAAATACTTTGCCCACAGCACCGATATCGGGACACTCGTACCCGACAAATCGTTCTGCAGGTACCTGATGCGGGATTGTCACTATTTGCCTGTTCTGCATCATCCGATAGCCGCCATGCATTGTCGACATCATTGACTGCACGGCAGCCGCACCGGATGGCTGCCCTTTCCCGATGGTGAGTTCTGCACGAATCTGCGTGATGTCGTCTGTCGGAATGCTCATCATCAGAGCGGTCGACAGGCCAGGACACAGGCCCGCGCCCGTTACCATTACCACTCCGGCATCCCGTGCAGGAAGCGCCAGGATCGCTTCCCTGGCATCGATGGAGTCATTGACATCAATGTAGTTGGTGCCTGCTTTCATACATAGCAGAGCTACTTTGTCGAGGATCTTTTCGAAGGGACCGACACATGCGATCACCCAGTCATATGTGCTGAGCACATCGATGATTCTCGATGTCGACCCCGACAGGTTGAGCGTCACTTGATGCGGGTCGTCACTTTCGTGCCGCGAGCTGTAGTCAACGACGGCGTCGCTGTCAGCGAGCAGCTTTCTCACGCGAGTTCCGGTGACACCGGTTCCTCCCATCACCAGAATTTTCATGCCTGGCCTGCTTCCTTCACTGATTGGCGTGTACAGGTGTGAGTAATGAATTCTTCAACTGCCTGAACTGTCGGAGCGCTCGTTGGGCCGATGACAAAGGAATAATGGTTTCCCACTACTTTCTCTGTCTGGCGACAGTCCGCAAACTTCGCCCAGTCCGCGTAGTTATAAGCTTCACCGTCGTCGGGAACGACGATAAGGGTTGGAATGGCGCAATAAGATGGCGCGTACTCGTTTCGAGCAGCAATGAGGGTGCGCAAGGTGGACAGGTCGCGAACACGTACCTGGCCGGCGCAGACACCGAGGTCTTCGAGCAGGGAGTCGGAGAATGTCTGGGCGATCTTACACACCGCCTGCGGATCGTTCTCGACGCTGCTCCACAGCTCCAGCAGGCCTGCTGCTTTCTTCTCATACACCACACCGGCTCGTTTCAGCACTGTCTCATCGGCCTGCAGGGTGAATTCTCCAACGGGGGCATGGGCGCCCGGAGCCAGGCTGTCCAACAACACCAGCCCTTCGCACCGTGACGCCAGGAGGGACGCCAGAGCGTGCCCCAACGTGCCGCCGGCACTCCACCCCACGACGACAAAACGCGTCGACGGGGCGAACTGTCGGTCAATCTCGGCACGGTAGTGCTGCGCGATTTCTTCAACACTGATGTGCTGGGGCCATTGCCGGGCAAAGTAGTCAAACTTCAATCCCCAGATCTGAGGCCCCGCCTTCATTCCCAGCGCCAGGTCTCGATATATGTCGACGGTTCCGAACCCGCCGTGCACCATCACGATGACCAGTTCCTGGTCGCCCTGCCTGAGCAGGCTGAGCGAGGAAGACCGTTCATCCTGTTGAACCACGCGGGTCGAAAGCTGAGCGAGTGTGCGGATCGTGGGACTGGCCAGCGCCTGGGCGAGTGGAATCTTGCCGCCCGCATAGCGCTGCACCTTCTGAACCAGCTGAACAAAACCAAGAGAGTCGATGCCGACGTTGAAGAGTGATTCATCAAGATCAGTCTGCGAGTCCAACGCGTAGTCCTCATGAAGCCATCGGCGAATCTGCTGAATGCTTCCAGAAAGTTCGGTGGAATCGTTGCTTGCCTGAACCGTTGGAGTGCGCGTGTCGATATCTGCGCCTCGCGTGGATGCCCACGAATGCCGAATGGTTCGCAATACCTCGACTGGCACGGTGGAACTCAGGCTCCCTGACTCAGCGTACTGACGGAGGGAGGATTTAAAGTACGCAAAAATCTGTTCCATCAGGGCTGGATCGAGGATCTGCTCAACGAAGTCCCAGGAGATGTTCAAACCGCGTGCTGTTGGTAGAACCTGGTGGTCGATCAGAACCTGCGGAGTTTGCGAAATCGCATACTCAATGTGCCCGAGCACGGAGTTTTCGGCTTTCTTCGCATCAAAAAGCAGGGACGTAAACACAAATGGCGCCAGGGCCTGTCCTGCGAACCCTTGGAGACGCCCCATTTCTGCCAGCATCTGTACACCTGAGCGGGAATCGTCTATCTGTTCAAGAAGGAGTTGCTGGATCCGTGGCAATGCGTCCTGGCCCTCCGATTCATCGAAATCTATCAGGGCGATACCCGTGAAATCTCCGAACATTTCTTCGATTCCAGGCAGGTCGTAATTCCTGTTGTACGTCGTGACATTGATGCCGATCTTGCCCTCCCTCGAAGACAAAGCAAGGCTGGAGGCATATGCATAGAGCAGGACTGTGGACAGGGATACTCCCTGCTGTGCGGCGTAAGACCTGATCTTTTCCACCAGATCTTCGAAAACGTCCCACGACATTCTGCGCATATGTGGCCTGGCGACAACGCTCGTGTTCGCCGGCAGGACATTGCCGAGGGGGAATTCCTCCATCATGCGCTTGATTTCCGAGCTGTACGCATTGGCGCGGTTTTGATCCTGTATGCGCTTAATTGCGATCACGTGATCTCGATACGATCCCGCCACAGGAGGCAACTCTTCGCCTCGATACGCTCGGGCAAGATCCTTGATGAAGATACGCTGGCTCGCCCCATCGCCAATAATCATGTCGATGCTGAAGAAGAGCCGATGAGTCCCATCCGGCAACGCGTGTGCCTGCAGTCGGAACAGCGGCCATGTACCCAAATCAAAGCATTCGTGGCTAAGCGCCTCGCGTTCGCGCATTGTGGCTTCAGAGATTTCGCTGTCTGAGGCACAGCGCAGATCCTTGACGTCAACGGTGTAGCGGGGAACTTCCGGCAAGACACGCTGACGGCCATCATCGGTAAAGACGGCTCTCAGCATTTCATGTCGTTGAATCACCGCATTGAGAGCGTTTTCCAGGCGCTGCATGTCAGCATGGGTGACAGATTCAATATAGAAGTGCTCACCTACACCGCCAAGATCGAATCCCTGCTGACGCCCCACGTAATAGGCCATCTGCATCTCAGTCAAGGGGAATGGCGCATATGGATCATGTTCGATTGCAGTCATAGCGTTGTGCGACTGCTCAGACGCCTGGGCCGATTCAACCAGTTGCGCCGCCTGGAGGACACAGGGATTGCGAATTAGATCGCGGAACCTCAAACGTCTGCCGGTTCGTTCTCCAATCAATTTCAGCAGCATCTGGAATCTCAGAGAGTCTCCACCCAGAGCGAAGAAAGAGGCGGACGGGTCCTCGACGCGGGTGTGCAAGACTTCTTCGAAGAGTTCTTGCATGTTCAGCTGGCTTGAATCACTGGGGGTGCCGGCAACACTCTCCCCGCTATCACACGATGGCGAATTATCGTTGATTGTGCCTTCGAATAAAGCCTTCAAGGCTTTCTGGTCGAGCTTCCCGTTCACTGTCATCGGTATGGAATCAACGGGAATTAACGCACGCGGGATCATGTAGTCCGGCAGCTGCTGGGCAAGCTCGTCGCGGATCTGTGTGCCCTGGACACCATCACGCGGCACGTAGGCGCATACCAACGATGGGGTGTGCGCCCCTTCCATGATTGCCGCACACGACGTGATGACCAGCCCGGACCTGCTCAGTACTGATTCGATTTCTCCCAGTTCAATCCGGTGTCCAGATACCTTTACCTGTCGATCCTTACGGCCAAGGAACTCAACGAATCCTTCGTGATTGAACAGCCCGATGTCACCGGTCCTGTAGCACCGTCCCAGTCCGGGTATGTCACGAAATGCCTCTGCCGTGAGCTCAGGTTGGCGGGCGTATCCCAGAGCGACTCCCTGCCCTGATATCCAGATGTCACCGGGCACACCTCGTGGGCACATCGTCAGGTCGTATCCCAGGATGTGAATTCCCTGGCCCGCCAATGGGTAACCATACGGGATTCGGTTATCGAGGCTGTCCTCGTCGAGTGGGAACTGAATCGACCATATGCTGGCCTCCGTTGCGCCCCCGAGACTGTAGATCTGAGCGTTGGGAAACACGGCGTGCGCACGCGCCGGCATCGATGCCGGAATGCGGTCACCGCTGAGCATGATTGTCCTGACAGAGTCGAATCTGTCTGTTTGCTCGCAGCGCAGCAGTGCCAGTTCCATGAGGGCCGGCGCGGAATTCCACACAGTGATGTCCTGAGTGCGCAGAACATCGATAATCCGGTCGGCGTCTCGTTCATCGTGAACCATGACAAGTGTGGCGCCGGCAGCAAGTGAACCGAAGATGTCGTAGACGGACAGGTCAAACCCCAGGGACGACAAACCAATGATTCGCGAGTGTGAATCGACTCCATAGCGATCGTTGATGTCACTGATGGTCCCTACTGCACCGCCGTGGGAAATCTCCACGCCTTTGGGAACGCCGGTTGATCCTGACGTGAAGATGATATATGCCAGATCTTCACGCGATGGCGATGCATCTGAGACGAATTCACGCTTCACGCGGCTTTCACGCAGAGCCTCGTCGGTCGTGATCGTAACGGACCCTGGGATAAGGCGGCGGATCGCATCGCGACGGTATGCAGGCAGATGTGCTGCAACTGGAACATAAGCGGCACCGAGACGCAACGCCGCGACCATGGCGACAACGTCGGCAGAGTCTTTAGCGAATTCAATAATGACTGTGCTTTTCTCGCGCGCACCTTTTTCACGCAGATAGGCTGCCACGTTACCCGATGCTTCCCACAGCTCCTGATAGGTATAGCCGGGATCGGCAATGATTGCCTGGTGCGTCGGGTACTTCCGCACTGAATCTCTGACAAGGTCGAGCATGGTTCGCACCGAGTCGCCGGCCCGAACCGAATTGTATTTTTCGGACTCAATGACGGTGGCCTGATCAACCACGGGCAACGCATCGTGACCATCTGCGATGCGAGCCAGGAGCGACTTAAGGCACTCGAACATGTCTGTGGCATAAGGGAAATATTCGGGCACCACGTCCCACGACAGGTTAATCTGCCCATTTCCCGCCGGCATTGCCTGCATGTCGAGGCTGACTTGCGCTGTTTGAGTGTACAGATAGTCAATCTTCAGGTCAGAATTGGACGAGCCACCCAGATAACTTGTAAAGACAATCGAAGCTGTGGCCTGTTCCTGGTTTTCTTCCGTGCGCAGGAATTCAGTCATCACCTCCACCCCGCTGACGCTGCCGTGCACGATTCCGTCATGCATGTCTCGACTAATCGTTGATGCCAGTTCACCGATAGTGTCAGGATTGTCGACATCAATTCCCATCAGCATGGATGACGTAAAATCGCCCATCACTGACTTCCCCGGATCAAGTGCAGTTCGCCGTGAAACAGTCACGTTGCACATCAATCCCGGCGAATTGTTCCATCGTGAGACAACAGCAGAACATGCAGCCAGGATCAGAGCTGAAAGGCTCGCACCTGCCTTTTCAGCGACGCGTTCCAGTTTGCGTGACAGGTCCGCGTCCAGACGGTTATTCAGTCGCTCTGTGTGCCAGGGGTGATCTCCCATCACGCGGTGGGCAGGACACGTAGGCGTTGGAAAGTCCTGCACTTTCGTGCGCCAGTATTCCAGGTCACGCTGCCGCACAGATGCCTGAAGATGCTCAGTAGTGAGCCGGGTAGCCTGCCTCAAGGGCATTGCTTCAGGAAGATCCTTTCCTGTCAGAATGTCTCGGAGCTCGCGGAAGAAGACATACAGTGATCCGGCATCCATGATCACCATGTTGAAGTAGGCACACAGTGAAGCGTTTTCGTTGCCGAGAATGCGCACTCCCACCAAAGGCCCGTCTTCATTCGACTTCCGTGCCTGCTCCATCAGCTCCTCTCGCACGCGCGACCGGGCTGATGGCGAATCATCCTCTTGAGTTTCTATCGAAATGCTGGAGTCGGTGCGCTTCAGCGTACCTGTCTCCAGGTCGGGACGGTAGCTAAAGACATCATGGCGCTGAGCGATTGTACGCACAGCGGCAGCAACTTCATGAGCACTCGTCTCAAAGGCGGCTTCAGCATAAATGAATGTCGATTGCCCGCCCAGTTCAATGTCCTCTTCCGATCCCAGCAGATACGCAATCTGGATCGGACTCAGGCTGATTTCGTGATCGGGATCGGCAGCCTGATCAGATTCCGCCCGTTTTTCGATAATTCCAACCAGGTCACCAACAGTTGCGTCATAGTCCAGTCGGGACAGATCTATGGTGGCTGACAAACGCGCTTCAAGGCCGAGCACAGCTTGCATCAGCATCATCGAATTGGGTATACGAGCCCGCAGCAGATCATGAGGTTCAAACGTGACATCCACGATTGATTCAAGGATGTCGCATACAGTCTGTGCGTCCGTCACAGGAGGACCTCCAACTCTCGACGCAACTTTTTGCCGTTGGCAGTATGCGGAATCGCGTCAATACGCATAATCCTGCTGACCGGAATTCCGGCATCGGTCGCCATCACGCCGATAATGTCCTTATCGCTGACGTTCTTTTCGGTCACGGGAACAAACACAACCACCTGTTCTTCACCGCTTTGCGGGTCTGTTCGTCCCAAGACAACTGTCTCGATCTCCAGTTTTGTCATCAACAGGGATTCCAGGTCCGGTGAATAGTAGTTTTTCCCGTTAACAAAAATGATGTCTTTCTTGCGGGCAACGACGTAAAGGTTGCCCTCGTGAATCAACCCGATATCGCCGGTAGCAAGGAATCCATCCGAGGTGAGATCATGTTCAACAACACCGTTCATGCCTATCGACTCGTGTGTCAAGGAGGTTCCACGAATATAGATTTCACCCACTGTGTCAAGGGACAGCTGCTCACCGGCGTTATCACGAATCGACACTTCCATCCCAGGTACTGCCTGACCAACCGATACGAATTCCGCTCCGTCGGGTTGGGCAATATCGACATAGCGCGCACCGATCGCCACACGGGCTCGATCCAGACACACTGCCGTCAACGGCTCATATATCTGAGTGGTGGAAATCTGCAGACAGGCCTCTGACATACCGTAGGCCACGACAACGGCATTGGACCGAAGCCCGAATTTCGCCAGAGCCTCGCAGAAGGCATGGGCTGCTCTGCTGTCAACAGGTTCAGATGCGCTGATTATTTTCTGCACGCTGGACAGATCGTAGGAGGCTCCCTCGGGAATCCCGCGCGCCTTGAGGTAACGCAAAACATGAACAAACCCGAAGTTCGGGCATACTGTTACGGTTGCTCGATGGCGTGAAATGGCTTCGAACCAGTTCAGCGGGTTCATGATGAAGTCTGACGTCGGCATCAGAACCTGTGAATAACCACGGAAAATTGAATAGACATGGAAGCCGAGCAGTGAGAAGTTGTGCGTGAGCGGCAACCAGGTGAGCATGCAGTTCTCAAAACGCTGTGGCTGTCGAGGAATGGTCGCCTGCATTGCAGACATCAGGGTTTCCTCAGTCAGGATGATGCCTTTGGGGTCTCCTGTTGATCCCGACGACATCTGCACCAGCCGAATGGATTCGCCGTTTGTCTCAGACAGAGGCAGTTCTTCGTATGTTTCAGTGCTGTTAACTGTCTGAACCGGCAGACACCGTTCACTGTGGATATGCGGCGCAGTACGTTCATCGGTAAGAATCACAGCGTCCGGCAGCATGTCGGCAATGCGGCTTACACGTTCCTGATCGTTGGTGGACACGGCTGGCGGTGCAGCTACAGGTATGGCGCCCAGCCAGATGCAGCCCCAGAACAAATCAATAAGATCGCGATTACCGGTGAGCTGGAAGACCACGTGCTGACCTGGGCGCACTCCCCGGGCAGCGAGTTTCCCTGCGACTCTCGGGCTCTGGTGGTAAAGATCAGAGTAGCTGAGGAAACTTTCCTCGCCGCGCACAATAAAGGTTATACCTTTGTTTTTTTCGTTTTCCAGATCCTCTAAAACAGACAGGAATTTTCGCATAATCAATACTCTTTTCTAAATCCAGATCGATATGACAATGGCCAAAAAGATCAATAAAATCGTTATTGGGTCGCGCAGCCGCCATAAATAAGTGTGGCGATATGTTTTTTTCGAGAATCGACCAAAGCCACGCGATTCCAACGTGTCGTTCAGACGTTTCGAGTACCTAATGGACTCGACGAATAGTGGAAATGCATAGCGCACAGGGAGCAGAATTCGCGTCAGAGCTGCATTGAATGCGCTGCCCGCTTTGACGTTTCGCAGTCGTACTGCGGCTGCTATGAAGGGCTGGGTGTTGTGCAGATACTGCGCAATCGACACGCCGCTCAACATGATGCTGCAGTATGTGTACGGCACTTTGAGCCGCTGCGATACCGCATCCGCCAGTTGGGTGACGGTTGTCGCCGATCCGGCCCACAACGAAGCAGCCAGGATCAGCGATCCCAGTGCGCCGTGTCGAGCAATGCGCGCCACATCAAGAGTTGCTCCCACATACCAGCTGCCACGCAGCGCCATGAGGGAAAAGGCCAGACCTGCGCACGTTGCCGCGACAGCGTGGAACACGAAAGTGCGCCAGTTTCTGTGGAAAGGTACAGCAGCCAGAAGAGCTCCTGCGCTGAGGGCCGCAACAGCCTCCGCATGAGGAAGCACAATCCCCAGAACGATGAGTCCGATGAGCACTCCGATAGCGGTGACCGGGTTCAGGGGAACGGTCGCATCTGCTGGGCGGCGACGGGAACGGACAGGACCGTGTTCATCGGATTTGACTTCAGAATTCACACGCGTGTGCGTACGACTCATATCGACACTGACGTCACGCGGCAGCAGTTCCTCGTCGTGTGAGCTGACAACAACTATTCCACCGTTGCGCGCATAGGCCTTCAGGACTGTTCCCAGCACCTGGCTTTGGTTGAAATTCGCCGTTGGCTCATCCAGGACAACTAGAGGACGGTTTGACAACAAACACAGTACGATCCCCAAGGCTCTTTTACGGTTCCCACTGAGCGAGTATGGAGATTCGCCAAGAAGATCGGTCAGCCCAAAAAGTTGCGGCAAAACAGCAAGATCCTGCGGACTCAAAGGACCCTTACTGTCGCTCCTAACGAAGGCACTATTCAGTTCTTCTTCAACAGTGTTCAGGACAAACTGTCGTTCAGGATTTTGCTGCGCCCAATCGAGCATTCCATCTGGAAGCCGGCGAACACGTCGACCATTGACCGTTATTTGCCCACCGTCAGGTTTGACAGCTCCGGCGATAACGGCCATGAGCGTTGTCTTGCCGCACCCATTTGGCCCAGTCAGCATGTAGATGTGTCCAGGTTGAAGGTCAAGGCTGACAGCATCCAGTCTGACAGGATCGTGACCGCATGTGATGTTGCGCAAACTGATGGCGGGGCCTTTCAGGGCACCGTGTGCGTGTTCGAATGAAACAGGTTCTGGGGCGCGGTGAGGCTGTCGCGGTCGAGGAAGAGCGACGAGGGAGTCTGCCCACTGCGGCTTTAGGGTCCGGTTCTCACACAGGACAACTGCGATTCCATCATCTGCCAATTGTCGCAGGACGTGGTAGACAGTGTCCCGACCTGCTTTGTCGATGTTGCTGCACGGGTTATCAAGAACCAGCACGTCGGGTCTCCGGGCGATCGCCGAGGCTAACGCCAAGCGCTGACGCTCTCCGCCGGAAAGCGTCCACGGATTTCTCGCTTCAAGTCCTTCCAGCTCCATCGCGCGGAGTGCCCATTGGCATCGCTTTTTCACCTCGACCGGTGGTAACAGGAGATATTCAAGCGAACTGGCCGTTTCGTCCAGTACTGACAGTGTCGCTACCTGACTGTCGGCATCTTCTCCAACGTAGACGACTTCGTCGCACTGAACGTGACCGCTTACGTGTAATGACGACGGCAGTAGCCCGCTCATGGCTCTGGCGTACAGAGTTTTTCCACTTCCGTGTTCCCCACTGAGCACGCAGAGCTGGCCGCGCGCGACCTGGAAAGAGATGGGACCAACAATTGTTTGCCCGCCATCAGAGATAACGGCAAGACTTTCCACTGAAAGCATCGGCAGCGGACCGTCACTAGTGCTCGCCGAGTACGCCGGTCAGACGCACCTTGGATCCGATGAGGAAGCACAGCCAGGTTCCTGCCAGCGCAGAAACCAGTGCGATCAGCATGCAGATGATCGGAAGCGTGATGCCGGGCGTTTTGATTCCGATACTTGCGGGCACCATGAAACCCATGAAGGCACCGAGGATACCTCCGGCCACGTAGTACTGAACGGTTCGCCAGGACCGGTACAGAGTCACCAGGAATGGAATCTCGACAATTAAACCTTCAAAAAGCAGAGCTGGAATTGCCGCCAGACCAAAGGGGGTTGTAACCGCTGAGATTACGCCGATAGCGCCGCAGGCGAGCAGAGCTGAGCCGGGACGCCTGACAAGTACGAGGGGCAGAAGGCAAGGAATCACCCACAGTCCCAGAGTCAGGGCAACAAGGTAAGTGTGGGCAAGGGTCGCGAAGATCTGCAGATACGTCAGCGGAACAATAACTATCGACCCAGCGACTCCAACTGCGACAGAGACGAGGAGTGCCTGCGTTATCGATAGATTCTTTTCATTCTTTACTTCCGCGTTCACAGAGCGACCCCTCTCGGTATAACCAAGCACTATTTACATAGTTAGGTTAGGGTAACCTAATTCCTAAAAATTATGCAACAAGGATTTTTTAAAAATGTGCCGACAGATCTATGAGGGCCTCTTTCCAGTACAGGTCTACGCGCGAGTGGCGTGGGGCATGCACGAGGAAGTGCTATTTGCGTCAGAGCGCACGTATCTACGAGGGGCGACGCGTCAACGGCGCGAGGAATTCATCAGCGTGCGAGCGTGCGCACGAGATGCCCTGAGATGTCTGGGCCTGTCCCGACCGCCATTGATCGCGCACGCTATTCGAGGATTGCAGTGGCCGGAAGGGACAACTGGTTCACTCACACACACCGGACAATATCGTGCTGCAGTCGTGGCATCGTCACAGGACGTGACAGGAATCGGAATTGATGCCGAGAGCGCGTTGCCACTACCCGAAGGGCTACGAGACCGAATTCTCACCCCCGGGGAGTGCCAGATTTTTCGCAGAACACCAGCCCTGGAAAATTCAGCGTGGGACAGGATCATTTTCAGTGCGAAAGAAGCCGCCTACAAGGCCTATGCTCCAGCGACCGGTCGCTTCCTGGATTTCCTCGACTGCGAGTTAACTACAGACCTGCAGGGAAAAGACCCACTCCGCATTGATTCCGGTCGCTTCGGTGTAGTGATGAAAGGTCGTGATAGAGCGCTCATTAACGGAGCCTGGATCATCGCCAATGGCTTGATTCACAGTGCTGCCTGGATAATGAGCGGAGTCACTGCTGCCTCATCCATGTCCCCTAATTGCTAAAAAGCCGGTTAGAGCCATCAGGAAAAGACCCTCATTTTAATAAAAGGCTTTGGGGTGCGCGAAACTGACGTGTCCTGGGTTTGCTTCCTAGGCGTTTGCCCTGGTTTCCATTTTCTTTGATGTGCTCGCGATGTTCCAGTAGTCGTTCTCGATCTCGACCGGGTTGCGGTAGTCGAGGCCTTGGTGGAGACGGGTGCGGCTCCACCAGTTCACCCATTCGAAAGTCGCGACCTCAACCTCGAGCACATCACGCCATGCGCGGGTATGGACCAACTCGTTCTCATACGAGCCATTGACGTTCTCGGCCAACGCATGGGCGTTCAACGCTAGCTTCTCGAACCTCGTCACGCTGCACACGGTGGTCTGTGAATCGGCACTTCCCCGCGAGCGTGGCGTGCCGAATTTGCGCCTCCCGATGCACATACCCCTAGATTTAAGGCCTCCCGATGCACATACCCCTAAATCTTCGCCTTTTCGTGCACATACCCCTAGATAAAGAGGGCGTGCTGCCTCGTCCGGTACCTGCACTACGCCGTGACCTGCATGTTTGAAATTCGGGTGGAATGTAGCGCCGTTAGATCTAGGGGTATGTGCATTTTGGCGAGAGTTTTTAGGGGTATGTGCACATCCGCACGCCTTTTTTAGGGGATTGCGCACGGCTGCACGTCATGGGGTTAATGCCCGGATTGTGTGTACGTGGTGTTGGTTTTTGTTCGGTGTGTCAGGGATTTGAGCGCTGTGTACATGCTTTGAAAGCATGTATGGTCCATGCTGCTAGAAATCGGCCGCGTTGTGGTGTATGCGGCCACAAGCTTGTCAAGAACGGTCAAACCAGTGCTGGAAGAACCAGGTGGCGGTGCCGAGCGTGCGGGGCGTCGAGCGTTATCAACCGCCCAGATACCACCAGGCGAGCCCAGGCATCACTTTTCGTGTCATGGTTTGTGGCAGGAGTGTGCGTCAAACAGCTGGCAATGCCGACAACCACGTTTGCCAGAAAGGTCTCCTGGTGCTGGCACATCACTGTGCCCCAGCCACCGCTAACGGGCCACTCCTATCCCCAGATCATCATCGACGGGATCTACCTTGCCCACCACTGGTGTTTACTGATCGCAACAAACGAGTCACACGTCATTGGCTGACAATGGTGCGACCGTGAATCCGTAGCCGCATGGCAGGCGCTCCTTTCCAGGTTCCCAGCCCCTACCGTGGTCATCACCGATGACAGGCCAGGAGCACTCAAAGCAATCCGGCAATGCTGGCCCGCCACCGGGGTTCAGCGCTGCCTGTTCCACGTATGGCTCAACACGAAAACCGACCTGACAGGGCACCCGAAAACCCCTGCCGGCAAGGCATTACTGCGCCTCGGAGGCAACCTCGCCGCCATCAACACTCTCGACGAAGCCGCCACATGGGCCACCCAACTCAACAATTGATGGAACATTCACGCTCACCTCACCAGGCAACGAACCTACAACACCAGCTGGCAACCAGGACGACAACACTGGTGGTACACCCACTACCGGCTTCGACGCGCCTACCTGCGCCTAGCGAAGCTACTGGCCAACAAGTCCCTGTTCACTCATCTTGACCCCAGCGTTGCCACCCTTGGGATACCAAGAACCACAAGCAGTCTCGAAGGCGGGATCAACGCCGGCATCAGAAAACTGCTCGCCGCTCACAAAAGCCTGTCACAAAACCACATGCGAACCGCGGTCCAATAGTTCCTCAACAACAAATCAATCCACCCCACCAACCGGTACGCTACCTCACCAGCCACTACCAGCCACCATCCCACAAACCCCTCACCACGCGTGCCGACAGCCCCGGCACACCAGCCCGCTACGACACCACCATCGACTACAACACCAACTACCAAGACGGATCACTACACATCAAAAAAGGCTGGGCCGGACACTCAACACCCCGCGACACGCCCACCCCATACACACATTTCGGGCACTCACCCCAAAATTCTTCGGCATAAACCAGATTATTCCCATCCACCCAAACGGAAGAAAACCCGGGACACTTCAGTAGACCTGCTCCCAACAATGGACAGACTTGGAGGATGGATACCCGCGCCGTTCACCCCCGGATATGCGAAAGCCCCCGCTCTCGCGGGGGCATCACCAGAGCCACCTGTGGGAATCGAACCCACGACCTATTCATTACGAGACTTTTTCCTCAAATCAGCATATATCGCGCTGCTCACGATACTCGAGTTTTCATTTATCAGAATCGCTGGCAACTCCACAATCACCAGTCATTATGACCTTACTGGCCACTCCGGAAATCACGGGCGTACGTCAAAGACATTGCTAGTACGCGCTCGATTGGCGCAGGAATTGGCGCAAACTTTAGGCATGATTATGAGACCAGTACTTTCTAATCAGCTACTTGAAGCCTGGATGGTCGAAATGGCCGCCCGCTCATTATCCACACGCACCATCGACGAACGCATCCGCGTCGTGGCGCAATTCTCCAAACAGGCAAACCTGGACGCGCTCACGGCCACCTACCAGGACATCACGCTCTGGCTGGTGACCCTGCCCTCAGCCATCACGCGACACACCTACTATGTCCACCTACGCGCGTTCTACCACTGGCTAGTCATCACTGATCAGCGTGCGGACAACCCAATGATCCGGGTAGCTCCGCCAAAACGCCCTAAATACAAACCACGGCCGATCACCGACGTTCAATTACAAGCCGCACTATCCTCGCCGCTTCGCGCCACCACGCGTACACGCATCATGCTCGGAGCCTTCGCCGGTCTGCGAGTACACGAGATAGCAAAGATCCGTGGGCAGGACCTCGATCATGCCACTGGCTTGCTGGAAGTCGTCGGCAAGAACCATAAGACCTCTGTTGTGCCGGTACATCCGATCATCATGCAGGAAGCGAGAAACTATCCGTTACGCGGCTACTGGTTCCCCTCACCAAAAAGCCCTAAGACTCATGTGGAACGACGGGCCGTCGGCTCAAGTATTTCGAATGCCTTCGCCCGCGTGGGAGTAAAGATGACGTCACATCAATTGCGCCACTATTTCGCAACAGCACTGCTCGAAGCCGGTGCCGACGCGCGCGTCGTCCAAACCCTTATGCGTCACGAAAACCTGTCCACAACCGCTCTTTACATGAACGTGAGCGTGCGCCTCCAACGCGAAGCTCTCGACCTGCTACCAAGCGTTTTCAACGACTATCTTTTCTAAACCCGTACTCCTGAATTGCTGGAATAACTGGCAATGCCAGCCTTGCCGCAATCGCTGGTAACCCTACTGTTAAGGAAACTCATGTTAACAATTGCTCTTTGTAACCAAAAAGGTGGTGTCGGCAAGTCAACTACGACCTACCACCTTTCACGCGCGGCAGTGCTTGACGGAATGCGCGTCCTTGTGATCGACCTGGATCCCCAGGGCAACATCACATCTTCACTAGCACGCCACCCCGTAGGAGAAGATCAAGCAGGACTAGCTGACGTGCTCTCACATCGGTCGCAAATGCCTATCGCAGACGTCACTGTGCCCGGACTGTGGGAGGGAGTAGACCTCGTACCCACCACAGGCGAAGCACTACCAGTAGTACGAGATGAACTGGTAGTAGCAGGGGCAGGCCGCGAAAGCAGGCTAGACACCGCCCTCAAGGCCGTCGAACTCGACTACGACCTATGCCTCATTGACTGCCCTCCATCCCTCGATCAGCTCACCATCAACGGCCTCACCGCAACAGATACCGCCCTGATCGTTACCCACTCGAAATTGTGGTCAGCCAATGGATTGGCACGCCTGCTCACCTCGATTGAAGAAATCCGCCGCTACTACAATCCACACCTCACCATCGGCGGCATCATCATCAACCAACACGAGGCACGCACCACCAGCGGTGGTCACTGGCTCAACGAACTCAGCGATGAAGCCGAAAAACGCAGACTCACCATCTTCGACCCGCCCATACCCAAGAGGGTAGCCATTGCAGACAGCGTAGAAGCCTCACAGCCACTAGAACAGTGGCCCACCCGTGATGCGGCCGCTCTCGCCACCATCTACACCGACTACCTCCACGCCATCTGCCATCATCACGAAACCAAGGAGAAATGACATGCACATGAGTAAGCCACAACCCCGCAGATCCGCACTGACCGGACAAACGGTGATTGCACCGCGCGACAATCCACGCACACCCGAACAAGCGCCGGCCAGCAAACAAAAAATCACGATCACGTTAGACGCGCACATCGCTAACGCAGCACGCGGTGCATACCTGAGCGAACTCCCTTACGATGGGCCACGCACATGGAGCCAATGGGTCGAGCGAGCACTCAAGAAAGAAACCACCAGCGTGAATCGTCGCCTGAATCATGTGGCTCTCCCACAGCCACCGGGAACCCTGCCGGTAGGGCCACGATGAAGCGTTCACACACTCGACCAAATATGAATTTCCCGTTATCCTCTGTAAAAGAAACAACCCGTGGAATCCAAATGAACACTACTAACACTCCAGCCATTGAAGACCGCGGTGACGCCACCCCGAACACGTCGGAAATCAAACCCGCATGGTACAAGCGAAAGCCTGTCCTGATAGCCCTCAGTCTCGCCCTAGTTGCTGTCCTCGCAGCCGTGGGTCTCATCTGGCATGCTCACGCGGCCACCGCCCAGGCACTCTCAGCCTTTGAAGAAGCACAAGACGAGAACACGCAGGCACAAACAGACCTCCAACACGCGCAGGCGGACGCTGACGCGCTCACAGCCATGCTCACCGATCGTGCGAGCGACCTTCAGGCCGACGAGTGCAACGCGGCCCGCCAGGCCGCACAATCCGCCCCAAGCGCGCCCACAGTTGATAACGCCAGTGAGCTCACCCGCGCCCAGCTGGAAAATGCAACCAAGAAGCTCACCGCTCACACCGATACTCTCACCGCCCTCACCAACAGGCTCAAAGACGCCAACACGACCATTGAAAACCAGTTGGGCGAGCGGGCGGAGGCTGACCAGGCCGCAGCAGACAAGCAGCTGGCCGACGCGATCCAGGCAGCTAAGACCGCTCCGCGTGAAGGCGTGGACTCCACCATGCTGAAGGCGCTCGACGACGCGCTTGAAACCGCGCAAACCGACGCCCCACAATCAGGGGACACAGGTCAATCAGACGCGCAGTCCGCATCTCAGCCCGAATCCACACAGTCCAATAGCACGCTGGCAGTATCCGACTCGGTGCGAGCTCTCCACGACCGGTTCGAAGCTATCGACGCGACCCTCACTCAAGTCACCGTGCTAAAAGAAGCTACAACGAGCGTCAATGAAGCACACAAGAATTGGGCCGACACTCAAGCCAAAGCAAAAGCGCAAGCCGACACTAGGCAAGACGCAGGAAACACCAGCCCATACGACGACAACACCGGATACACCAGTAACGAAGGCTCCAACGACTGGAACGGAGGCAACGCAGTCGGCAACGGCGGCTACAGCGACGGCGGATCAAGCAGTGAAGACGTGTGCGGTGGAGGCCAATACTGCTACAACCCCAACTTCCCCGAATGGATACAAGATAATACAGACGGAAGCTGGCACCACCAAGTAACGCCAGACGAAAACGGCAACGTGATAGGAGATGTTCAAGGCGAAATTTGCGTCGGAGACTGCAGCTAGTCTTTTTTCGTAAAAACATTCCGATTTGCCCGCTCAGCACCATGCTGGGCGGGCAAATACTGTGCGCGCACTATCGACGAAGTAGCTGAGATCCCAATAAGTGGGACTCAGTGATCACTGACAATCAACAGATGGAGCGAGTTCATGTCTACATCGACCATCGGATGCCACTGGCGAGATCGAGCACTGAAAGTGGGAGCAACAATTGCCGCTGTTGTTCTCGCTCTCGTCGCAACGGTATCCGCACAACTACCTACTCATGCTGCTGGTTCGTGGGTGCGCGGCGTTCCTATCGGAGGAAGCGTAGGCTGGCTGGGGACATGGATTCCCTATAGCGGCCAGCCTGTCCCCGGTCTGTGTATTCAAGCAGATGCGGTGAACCCGTCGGCCTCGATCGCGGTCACCCCTGGAGAACTGACCAGCCAGCCTAATCTTCGGCGCCCAGCTGACTTGAGCGTGAATGTCGCCGAAATGGCGTACATCATGAAGAAGTGGACTCCAAAATCCCTGGAGTTCTCTAACACGGACGTGGACGCGGCAGCGACAGGATTCCTCGCTCACGTGAATTTTGAGAGCAGCGCGCAGGGAGCGGAAAAGTCCCAGCAAAACGTTGACTCCCTCCTGGGCCTCGCGCCCGAAAGCGTGCAGGCACGCGCCCGCCAAATGGTAGCCGAAGCAAAAGCCAAGAGCATCGTGGGCTGGGAAGCAGGCGAACCGGAAACCACCGATCACATGTACGGAACGCTTGACGGCATCAGACTAGTGAACGGTAGCGGCAATCCTGTCGCGGGTTATCCGTTCACTGCCACGCTCAATGGTCCGGCTGTGTTCGACGCGACCGGCACCAAGACCTACTCGGGAAAAACCGCCTCTACACCTATTACCGGTATCAAATGGCACTCAACAGGAAATGGTACCGTTAGCGCAAGCGTCACATTCAAGAACATTACTGCTCCCGTGTTGGGCTTTGCGGCTCCTGGTGGAGCGAATCAGAACGTCATCTATGACGTTGCGAAACTAACTGCTCAGACTGTGACTTCTCCGTCGTGGGATGTGATTTTTGATTTCCGTCCGCAGGGCGTGTCCAACGTGGAATCAGCAAAGATCGTGGATAGTGGTGCGGATTTGACTGACACGTTCACACCAAGCGCAGACCCAGACTATGGAGATGGCAAGTGGTTGAAGGTTGACGGCACGAGTGTGCCCGTGACCTACCGCGCGAGCGTGTACTTCGTTTCACCAACCGATCTACCCACAGCGGCTGACGGGGCGCCAGAAAACACAGAATTAGTCAAATCGCTCACCATTGAGGCGGACGGGCCGGATACGGTACTGACTGCCAACGCAGGCGCAGCACCTAAGGATGGCTTCTACACATGGGTATGGCAAGTGCAGGCGGCCGACCAAAATGCCACCTGGGCCAAGTACATCAAAGCCGACTGGAAAGATGGCTACGGTATCGCAGATGAAACGACATCCGTCCGATATGAGGGGCAGATCGATTCTCAACTCGGTATCCGTGACACCAAGGCCGGCACCTACCTGGTAGATGACGTGTGGGTCACAGGCATGCCTTCCGATCACCCCAACTTTGAAGGCGCAGCAGGCTTCAAGGCAGACGAGAAAGAAATCTCTCACGAAGTACTGTTCTTCCCGGCTGGCCTTGAAGTAACCCAAGCGAACCGTGACAAGGCTGAAAAGATCGGTGAAACCGTCACCATTCCAGCCAAGAACGGCTTCTACCCCAGCATTGGTGATACTTCCTGGATCGCTAAGACTGGTGCGGACGGCAAGTTGGAAGCAGGAACCTACGTGTTCGTCTCTACCTTCGCTGGCGACGACCGCGTTCAGCCTCTAGCAACTTCGGTTGAAGACCAGACCGAACAGTTCACTGTCACCGCTGAGCCCGGTATCCACACCACCTTGACGTACAACGATGGAAAGGGCGAGGCGCCTGGGTATGGCAAGCGTGTCCTGATCGACGAGGTTGCTTACACCAATCTTGCACCTGGTAAGGAATACTCTCTGACCGGCACTCTCATGGATAAGGAAACCGGCAAACCGATGCTGGACTCGGATGGCAAAGAAATCACGGCCACCACAACCTTCACGCCTGAAAGCGCTAACGGCACTGTCATGGTCGCCTTCGAAGTGGACGCAGCACTGTTTGCCGGCAAGACCACGGTCGCATTTGAGGAACTATTCCAGGATGGCAAAAGCATCGCTATCCATGCCGACATTACCGATGAAAACCAAACCATCACGTTCGGTCCGGGCCCCAAGCTGAAGACCACTTTCACCGGCCAGAACGGTGACAAGACGCTCACGCCCGCCAAGGACACCAAACTGATCGACACGGTATGCGACGCGAACGAAATGCTCACCCCTGGAGTTGAGTACACGCTTAAGCTCAAGATCCACAACAAGACCACCGGCGAGATGGTCACGGTCGGCGGCAAGGACTATGAGGTAACCGCGAAGTTCTCGCCCCAGAACCCGCAAGATTGCGGCAAGGTAATAGCCACGCTCGACACTACAGGCATGGCAAACACCGAGCTGGTTGCCTTCGAATACGTCTACGACGCTGACGGCCAGCTCGTAGGCACCCACGAAGACCCGAACGACGCCGACCAGACGATCAAGCTCAAAGCCTCTGATCACTCCGACGGCGGCGCGGGGCGCGACCTGGCACGAACAGGTGCCACCACCGCTCTGAGCGGCGCAGCAGCGCTAATACTAGCAGGAGGCGGCGCACTCGCCCTTGCCAAGAGGCGCAAATCAGCCTAACTCTCACCTCCTAATATGACGGACGTGGCCCGCAGGAAACCCTGCGGGCCACGTTCCTAGTCCCCCTCGACTGCGGGTGGCCTTGTGCGCACACACCATACGTCACCAGTATGGACGCCATCACGATCTACACCACGCCCCACTGCCCAGGATGCGCACTCACTCGCCGCACCCTTGACAAGGCAGGAATTTCCTATGACCACATTGACTTAAGCCAGCGGCCAGACCTCATAGAGCGCTTCAAAGCCGAAGGCCTCCTATCAGCCCCAATCATTGAAACCAGCCAGGGGCGCTCTGCCGGCTTCAGGCCAGACCGCATCCGCCAAATCATCGCTCTAGCAGAGCCATACACTCAACCCGACCAGAGCGGGCATGCCAGGAAAGCCCGTACAACCGGTCCCGCCCAACCCAATGCGCACCGGCTTGAGCCGCATCAAGGGCGATGAGCGTGAAAAAGCTTGTCGGCATACTAGCCGCCATCCCGCTCACTGTGATGCCATTGATGATGGCCGGAGGAGAAGAAGAAAAAGCCGCATCATTAAGTGGCGTGCCAGCTGAGTACCTGGCGGCCGTGATGAAGGCTGGAAGTGTCTGTGAGGAAATCACTCCCAGCTTGATTGCCGCACAGATCGAAGCTGAATCAGGATGGGATCCTCACGCGGTCAGTCCGATGGGCGCGCAGGGCATCGCGCAGTTCATGCCTGGCACGTGGAAAACACGTGGCATCGATGCCGACGGTGACGGCACCGCAGATCCCTTCAATCCCGATGATGCCATCGCCAGCCAGGGTGCCTTCATGTGCGCGCTGGTCGAAATCGTCACAGGCTATACGCGCAGCGGGCAAGCAGATGGCAACACGATTGACCTGGCACTGGCCGCCTACAACGCGGGGCCTGGAGCCGTCCAGCAACACGGGGGTATCCCTCCGTTTACTGAAACACAGGATTACGTCGCACGCATCAAGCGCCTCGCAGGCAAGTACACTCAGGCTTCTCCTTCTTCGTCGTCTGTTGTGGCCACAGCCCAGAAGTACTTCGGCGTGCCCTACGTGTGGGGAGGCACCAGCCCCAGCGGCCTGGACTGCTCAGGACTGATCGTGCGCGTCTACGCCGACCTCGGCAAGCCACTGAACGTTCGAACCGCACACGACATCATCACCACAGCGGGCACCACCATTGCGCAAGACGCCATGCAGCCAGGCGACCTCATCGGCTTTGCATACCACGGAAGCAGCCACTACCACCACATCGGGATCTACGCCGGACAGGATCCTCAAGGACACCGCCTCATGATCCACGCACCAGACGTGGGAGGGCATGTCGAACAGGTGTCTCTGGACACCGCGTACTGGCTGGGCATGACCTGGACAACCATCCGAATCTAGAGAAACCACGAAGGAGAAAAATGAGCTACATAATCCGAGCCGGAAACCTCGCCGGCCCCGTCAAACTCATCATGAACGACGACGGTACCTACAGCGGGCGAGTAACAGTCATTGTCAACGACCGCGCCAAAAACACTGAAACCGGCAAGTGGGAAGACGTGGCCACCACTGCGTACTACCTCCGCCTCAACGGCAACGCGGCCGTCAAGCTACACGACTTCCATGACCTTAACGGCAACGCGGCCGTCATCTTCGCCGGCAGCTATCGCCAGCGTACCTACACAGACGAAGAAGGAAGCCAGCGAACGGCAAACGATGTGTGGGTCGATCACATCGGAGCAGACCTCACCAGGCAAGAGCTCCACATCATCACCCAGCCCGCCACGCAACACGACAAATAATCCAGTCCACACTCTTTCATGAGGAGAAAATGATGAAACCCCAATACACCACCCTCGAGCTCGTCGAAAGCCTCATTGAGCAAGTCGAAGCACAGCAAGACCAAATCAACGCGCTCACCAGCAGAGTGGAAGCTCTCGAAACAGGCAAGCAGCAGGCAGGCATGTAGATCATGGCGCGCCCTAGCAAGACCGACGCGGCACGAGCCCAACGCGAAGCTCAACTCGCCCTGGCCCACGCAGAAATAGCCGAAGCAGCCAGCACGTTCACAGACACTCAAGCCTGGAAAGACATGCTTGACTACATGGCACGAATGCCACGGTACTCATTCCGCAACCTCATCTGGCTACACACGCAAGCCGTACAGCGTGGGACTATGGAATCATCCTTCGCCTCTTACAGCGCCTGGAAGAAACTTGGCAGGCAGGTCCAAAAAGGCGAAAAGGGTTACAAGGTACTGGCACCCGTCATATACAAACTGCCCTTCCTCAAAAACAGCGACAAGCCACTCAATAAAGCCGAAGTAGACAAATACGACACGAAAGACATCATCTGGAAGAAAGCGATCACAGGATTTACCGTGCGCACAACGTTCGGCTACCAGCAAACCGACGGTGAACCAATTAAAGGCAAAGACCTCCCGCAAGTAACTGGCGAACGCTCAGAAGAACTCTGGCAACGCGCACAACAAATCGTCAAAGACCTCGGCTACAAATACGAAGAAACAACCAGAGCTGCCCTTCATGGCGCCTACGGAGTCACCTCACGCCCTCTCATCGACGCAATGGGGGACAAAACTATCCACGTGGCGACAGACGCGCCAAAAGGGCACCAGTTCAAGACGCTCATTCACGAAATCAGCCACGCACGCCTCCACATGGATCAGGTCAATACAGACATGCACAGGGGAATCAAAGAAGTGGAGGCTGAATCGTGCGCCTACCTCGTCAGTAGGTACTTTGGCCTCGACACGGCCGAGTACTCCACCGGCTACATAGCAGCCTGGTCGAAAGCGGATGAAGACACCATTCTCGCTACCGGCGAGCGTGTCGTCGAAAACTCCAACTGGATCATCGAACGCCTCGATCCACAAACGCCCAGTGACCACGCTGTACAAACCCTCGAACACGTCAAGCAACAACAAGAACACCAGGAAGCCAAGCAGGAAGCCAGCGACAAGCCAACCAGGCGACCGCTGCCAGGCATCGGACAAACACCACAACTCACCAAACTCAAACACCCCACACACCACCCAACCCCACGCGGCATCTCGTCACAAGAGACAAGCCATGCGCGCAGCAGGTAACGGAGACAATCACGAAAACGGACGTGCTTTATACCCTGCGTCAGCAGGGAACACAAAAGGACGCCGCCCACAGGAGATCTCAAATCTCCCAAGGGCGGCGCTTTACTCTACATATCGCTTAACCTACATTGCTTGTCTACATGCCTCGACCATGCTTCGGCCGCGACGCCCGACGTGCATGCACACGCCGATTAGAAGCAACTCGTGAACGGCTCGTGCGCCCGAGCGTACCGCCATTCATTTTCAGTAAAGACTGCACCTCTTGACCACGATCCTGTACAGGAACAATACCTGTACGTTTGACGGTGATCGCATCAAAAACTGGTATGAGATAATCAGGAACTGGTTGCAGGGAGCCTAAATCGGGGCCGCTGAGCATGCTGGCGTAATTCCAGTCATGCGGTGAGACCAAGGCAAAATCTAAAGAGTAGTTTGACTGCTGCGCGACATGTTCCAAGAATACTTTCGCGGTACGCCCATTGCCTTCACGAAACGGGTGGGCCTGATTCAAATCAGCGAATACGCTGGCAAGACGCTCACAAAAGCTCTCACGATCAATACTCTTCCACGGAGTAGAAGCTACGCCTGAATGCACATGGCGAAGGTACCAGTCGATTTGACCTGAATAGCAATCAGCAAAACTACTCCTTCCCTTCGTCATGTTCACGCAGCGGTACTCGCCGGCCCACTCATACACATCTTGGAGTGTATACGGATGATTTCGGTACACGTAAGGGTGATAACTGCCTGGTGGCTGATTTCGGCGGCAAGTTAGTAGGAGCGGTTTGGACAAGAATAATGGACGACTATGGCCATGTGGATGACGAGACGCCTTCCTTTGCCATTTCGCTTTACAAAGAGTATCGCGGTCAGGGGATCGGCTCACAGCTTATGATGAAGATGCTCGAACTGCTGAAATGGCAGGGATATGAACGAGCGTCCCTGGCGGTGTAGAAAGAAAACTACGCCGTGAAGATGTATAAGAATGTCGGCTTCAAGACGGTCGATGAAAATGCCGAAGAATACATTACGGTGTGCGAATTATAAGGAGATGTGTTTATGGACTGGGAATTAAGTGGCAGGCATCTGTTATGCGGGTTTGCTCCTATTATCGCATTATTGGCGGTGTACTTTATTTTTTTACATTTGAAAGAGAGAAGACGGAGGTTTGGTCATATTGCCATTTCTTGTGTGTTTTGCTTCTATTTGACAGGAATATTGACGATGACGGGGATTTGGTATATGTCAGCTTTTGATCCGAGAATCGTATATATTCCTTTTGTGGATATGGTCAGAGGCCCAGTTGATACTATACTCAATGTCGTTCTTTTTATTCCCTTGGGGATATTTCTTCCATTGCTTTATAAAAAGTTCGATAAAATGGGAAAAATAGCTTTAGCTGGTTTTTTGATTTCGGCATCCGTTGAAGTTGTTCAGATGTTTGGATGTGGAGCGACAGACATCAATGATTTGATAGCCAATACAGTGGGTGCTTGTTTGGGCTTCTGCATATATAAAATGCTATGTAGGATTATCCCGGAATCGTATTTAGAAAAGATTCAAGTAGATGGTTCACAATGCATATATGAATTGGTGATTTTTTGGTTATGTACACTTTTGGTGATGATAACTATACAGCCACAAATATATCATGCATTGTTTACTGCCGGCGGCTAAATATAAAGATGGAATTAATCAATAACGAGGAGAAAAAGATCTGGCGGCCACGAACTGTGACTACCAGTTTCACGGGGAGATCGATATGTACACACAGGCAGCGAAAAAACCGAAGACCTTACTCCGTAACGGTGCATACGGCATCGTTATGAGGGTGTGCAAAAATGCACACGGGGGTGTTCATCGTTAAGGGGTAGAAAAAGGCTGCCGTTATGTTGTATCAAATTAGACACGGCAACAGAACAGATATGCGTGAATGGCGCACACATGATCAGCATCAAACGTCTTCGCAATAGTGACGTTGCCTCGAATAAGATCAACCGCGCGCGAGGATGTGTCCGTATACTCCAATTGCGCCAAGACGCCCGCGTCACGCTCACCGTACAGATTACGGAGCGTACCGTTGCCGGTCTCGGGATCAACCGTTTCGGGATAGAAATACGATCCCCAGCTGTCAAAACGTGCCATTTGACTAACGTGCTGCTGACGAAACTCCAGCCATATGGCGCGCAATTTCAATACTTCGCTGACGGTATTCCTCGCGCGTAATCGCGCCGCGCGCATACTCAGTCAAGTTCTTCACATGATCGCGGGTAGGCTCAAATCCTTCATGCCATGCTGCAGCAAGTGACTGTCGCACAGCGTGATGTTCACGTTCACTTAGGTGCTCGAACAAATCGGGCCAGCGTAGCTCAACATCAAAGCTTTCCATTTCATGCCTCCTCACAACACCTCTATTATACTCGACTTTTCCGCATGATTCCAAGCAAAACGAGCCGTAACGCACGCGAACTTCACGCGCCAAGGTAACCAGTAGCAGCGCCATGTACGAAGTTGGTGAACTTCCTAGAACGCGGGCCGCGCACACGCGCGTGGCGTTCCTGTTGTCAGGGCTGATTGCATCAATCAGCCCGTTCACCTTCGGTGTGGCTTCGCCGCTTTCATAATCGTCATCCCTTCGGGATGCGTTCTTATAGGTGTTTTATCCTCGCTGGCTTTCGATTATCGCTCGCCGGCACCCTGGCAAGCCCCACAGGGGCTGGACGCACCGGACTTTCGCGGCATAAACCGCTATCGCTATTTATTCCACGTTCCACTGCGCCCACACAAGGTTGCCAAACCGCCTTGCACTCGCCTCAAGATCTCATTTGCCAGCGAGGCAAAAACAAAAGGTCCCACACAGAAAGGACAAGTCCGATGCTCACAACCATGACACACATGAGTACCACGCAGAATCGAACATTTCGCGTCTCACTCAAGGCCCTCCGCACGACAAGCAGTGAACATGACCGCATCAGCGCACGCGTGCGTATGAACAATGATGCACAGTGGGATGACCTCATTTCACGCCCGATCGTCGCCCTGGTGGGAAAGCGTGCGTGCACTGGAAGCGCCGCACAAGTGGCTTGCACATTGACACGCCGGCTCGTAGGTCACGAGGTCACGCTCATGTGCGACAGTGGGATCGGAATCTCACAGGCCGTCATGGAAACCGCACTAGAGCACGAAACTCCCATAATCTGCTGCCTCCCCTCAGGCCTAGACAATATCTACCCACGGGTAAACGCTCACACCTGCACTCAGCTCATCAACTGTGGAGGCGCACACCTGTCCTTGCGAGAGGACCACGAGCCTCCAGTGCGCAGCGCATTCCTCGATCTCAAGACGTTCATGGCCCGCACTGCCAGCATCGTTGTTGTCATTGAAGCCGTCCACCGCGGAAGCGCTGCATTTGCAGGATTACAAGCCAGAGCCTACGGCGCCTCGCTCGGAGCCGTGCCATGGCCCACCGCCTCAATGATGGCAGCAGGATCAAACAAACTCATCCAAGAAGGCGCCCACACGATCACCACCGCAGACGACATACTTGGCCTACTGCCTTAAAAATAGCGGATCGTGGTCTCCACTCTAAGCTGTAGGGGGGAGGCCGCGATTCTACGGCCGCCCGAGCCGAAGCGACTATCGGAACCTCCTGATTTTCCTCTCAGGATTCTTGCGACGCAGCCAGTGGCGACTGCCAAAGCACAGGGACCCATACGATGACGAAACACGTCAGCAGATCAGCAAGAGCCATCACAGCAATCGGAAGCCTTTGACGCCGCAGAGGCAATGCAATGATAGCCAGCGTTAGGGAAAGAGCCACGGGAACCCATGATGGAGAGCAAAAGTCTGCCGTAAGACAGCACGTCAGGCACAACGCCGATGCCTCAGGTGTTGGTAAAACCGTCCTGAAATCATCGCGGTACGCCCAGCAGAATCTCCATACACACACCGCCAAGGCAAAGAGAATCCATGCTCGAACACATCGAGTTACCTCAGGACTTGTTATTGTCAATCGCTCGAATAGCTCTCGCAACCAGTCGGCCGTTTTCCTCATGCCGAAAAGTTGAAGAAGATACGCCACGTTGGTCACACCGCGAGTGTCTGGCTTGAGTATAACTGCCAGTGTCGACCACGCATACACCGAGACCAAAAAGTCTCGAATTGAGTTCTTACGCATAAATTCCTGAGAAACAGTGCCGAGCATATCCATGACTTTCTCCTCAACGTGAGCAGTTTTCGCGAACACGTATCACTGTTGCGGCTGCAATCACAGTGACGACTTAGAAGCTTGTCACGACCTGTTGCACCTGTAGATCATCCTTCCGAACATCCAAGCACGTGAGCGACTTGCGTGACCGGAGTACTATCTTCATGCACGTGCTGAGCCGACAATTGTTGCCCGGCATTCAATGCTGAAGGCCGTCCGATGCGAGCTCCCCTCCTGCGGACAGCTTCCAATCCTTCGCGCGTGCGCGAACGAATCAAGGAACGCTCATATTCAGCGAACGCACCCGCAATTTCAAAGAGCAACCTGCCGCCTGGAGTCCTCGTATCAATTCCCTCGACCAGTACACGTAAATCAACTCCACGCACTGCCAAATATGCTGATCAAATCGATCAGCGATCGTCCCAGACGTGGGAGGCGTCGTCAAACAAGTCCAACTCGACACCACCTACTAGCTGAGCATGACCTAGAAAACCATCCGACTCCAACCGCACAGCTACTACCTCAAGGAGAAAGCTTTCCCAAGCTACGCCCTTGACCTAGTTCGTGGCGGTGTTGACCAGGCGGCTGACAATGACTGACAGTGCCGGCTTGGTCAGTCTCGCTGGCGTTTCCGGCCTGGCGGGGTGTGGTGTAGGGGTCTGCCAAGGCCATGATCTGGCGGATACGGTCAGGCCTGAAACCGGCAGATAGAGTGCCATCTTGGGCTTGGCCGCGAATGTTTGCCGCCCACGCCTTGGTGCGCGCTTTCACGTCGTCAAGCTGACTGGCTGTCATGCCGTAGACCTGCACTTCTTCGGGTTGGATGCGCTCGACGTTGTCGAGGTTTTGGGTGAACCATCTCAGGTCAAAAGCGGCATCAGCGTTACGGGCTATGTTCACCAGCTCCTTGTCACTGTATCTGCCCGAACGCCGGATCGCGTCTACGTCGAGATAGTCACGGGTCTCGGCCCGCGAGTACAGGGCACCGACCTTGTTAGCTACCGCGTCCTCAATGGCAAGCACGGGCCCGACCTCCAGCCGTACAGGCGGGTGAGCCCGCCAGTCCACGCCGAGATCCATGTCGGTACTGCGTCCCTGCTCACTGATGATGGTGAGTTGGGCAAACATGTCTTGGCGGCGGCGGGTCTCCACGGTATAGCCGGCCGCGCGCAGCGCGGCGATAATCCGGTCAAGCGAGGTGCCAAAGTGTGCCTGGGCCTGCTGAACGGTGAACAGGTCCACGTCTTGGGTAGGCCGATCAATCAATCCATGTTCACGGATCGCACCTGAGCCGGCCAAGGCGAAGTCGGCGTCGTCCCCGGCGGCCTCCAGCGCCAGGCGCGCGATGCGTCGCTGCTCTTCCGGGTCGCTGTTCACACAGTCACCCGAAGCTTGGGAAAGCGTCCTTCCCACAAGGCGCGCACGCGCGGGTCCATGTTCAGGATTGGCCACGTCTCGATGAGCCGGTTGCGGTTCATCAAGCGGCGCTGCTCGTCAGCGGTGCCTTCGGCGAGCAGTGCCTGGTAGGCCATACGACGCCAGCCCAGGTTCGACACATCCACGCCGAGGCGATCAGTCTGCCAGCGCACGTAGTGAGGCAAGTCGATGAGCCCGTCATAGGGGCCGTGCAGCTCGTCGAGCGAGGCGGGCGCGTCATAGGGCTTGATGTCGCGTAAGCGCATGCGGGTCGCTGTCGTCTCGCTCATGGCCTGCCTCCTTTTCATGTCCACTCCACTCTACCGTCTCAGCAGGAATCCATCCATCACAGGTTTGGGCGGAGTCTGGCCACTTTCTTGCCACCAAGCGTGCAGAATCGACCGATAATGCACACCTCCACTAGCGAAACTAGAAACCGCTTAAAACCAAGCAAACAAAACGTGCAAAACTAGCGCCCAAAACCCTACCCGTGCAGAACCGCCACCCATTGAGTAATGCACGCGCATGCGGTAGTATTTAGATAGCACGTGGGAGATGTTATGAGCACTTTCAACATTGAGCAACGCTGGCCTGATTTGTTCCACAATCTTGATGAGCAGCAACGACTCGGCGTGCGCAACACGCTTACCACATTGCGGCATGAGGGCTTCGAGGTAACCGAGCGAGATGTTGAAAACCTTACCGACTACGCTGCAGGTATTATTGACGCTAACGAATACAGGGTTAGAGCACACGCATCGGTAGGTGTGCGCCACAAAAGTGAGGAAACATTATGAGCGTGTCAGTACAACCGCGATTAGTAACTCCGGTTGCAGTGCGCGAGGCCATGTCGTTTGCAGATGCTGCGCTCGCTTTAGCTGGCCATACTGTTACGGACGCCCACATTAGAGATTTGCTTGAGCAATGCCTATCTGGACAGATCAGCGACGCTGAATACATCACCCAAGTCACCCAGCACGTCGACCGTGCACAGTGACCGGACAATACCGCTACTCCTGGAACGATTACTACATTCCAGGAACAACCACCCTGAGAAATAAATTCGTGACGGCAACCCACCCTTATGGGGAGCCCGATGCTAAAAAGCTAAGAGCAAAAGAAGAAGCCCTAACCGCGCTTCGTGCAGGCGAACTACGCTTACAACCCATCCGTGGCTGTTTTGATTACCCGCATATGAAAGCCATTCATTACCACCTTTTTCAAGACGTATATGAATGGGCAGGACAAGAACGAACCGCGCCAGATACGTTCATGGCGAAAGGCCACGCCGATGTGGTGGACTACCCTCCAGGAGACACCAGCGCACCATGGCGCACCTACTACTATTACCCAGCAGGACCCGCACTCACTGAAGCGGCAGAGAGCCAGTTTTCTTACATTAAAAACAACGACTACTTTCGCGGCTTAGACCATCGAGATTTCACAGAAGCGTTGGCTGAATCGTGGGGAGAAATCAATACTATTCACCCCTTCCGTGAAGGTAACACCCGTACCCAGTTTGTTTTCTACAGCCAGCTTTGCACTCACGCCGGATACAAACTAAACGCAGATTTACTCGCCCCCGGCAAGGAGCTGATTGAGGACTTCGTGGCAGCACGGTTCTACAGCCAAGCCACAGGAAGCAACACGCGATTAGCAAAAGTACTAGGCAAGGCCGTCACTCCATTACGGCCGCCACTGCCCAGCATCGAGCAAATGCCGCTGATCAAGAAGCTGGATTATCCGCTGAAACACGTCGCGCCTAAACCGCGTCGAAACAAGGGCAGGAATCACGGTTATAGGCGGGGGATGTAATGAGTCTTGTTGGGTATGCGCGTGTATCTACTCTTGAGCAGAATCTGGACGGACAGATAGACGCTCTCACACAAGCAGGATGTGACCGTATCTTCACCGACCATGCCTCGGGAGCTAAGACCGTGCGGCCAGAGCTAGACAAGGCGATGGACTATTTGCGTGAAGGTGACACGCTTGTGGTGTGGAAACTTGACCGCTTAGGCCGCTCACTGCCCCACCTTGTTGAAGTTATTGAGGACTTAGACAAGCGCGGCATTGAGTTTCGCTCCCTTACCGAATCGATCGACACCACCACTCCGGGTGGCCGATTAGTGTTCCACATGGCTGCAGCCTTTGCTCAGTTCGAGCGAGACCTGATTAAAGAGCGAACGCGAGCGGGCCTTGCTGCCGCGCGCTCCCAAGGGCGACTTGGAGGGAGACCCTCACTCATGACGCCTGAACGGTTAAAGACCGCTAGAGCCATGCGACAAAGCGGATCTAACAATGCTGCAATCGCTAGAGTGCTAGGCGTTAGCCGCTCCACCGTATCGAGAGCCTTAAACCCTAATAAACAGTGAAGGCCCTCGCGCGAAGGGCCTTCACTTGTCCCCGCTAACGCAGGGAGTAGATAAGCGGACGGACCTCTTAGATTGAAAAAATCGGGTCACCCCCGCACGCGCGAAGGAGCGATCCGCTACAACAAAGGCTAACGACACTTTCACAAAACCGCGATCAAAACTAAATATTGGTCTCGACGATAGGAACCAATCTTGCCAGGGAAGGCGATAAGGTTCGATCCATTACCGTCATGGAAGAAGGACGAGCCTGATTCCTCTGCGCGCGGCGACCCATACCAAGTAGTGATCTTTTTGGACATTACTCAAATAAGTTACCTGAACGATATCGTCAATTCGCGCGTTATATTACACTCCGCGTCATGTACAGTGATTGCGTACACCCTGTCCCGTGGTTTCATGCGCATAACAGCGCTTCCCTGACGGGGTGTACAGGATCGACCGAATAAGAACTTGAGGGTACAGCTCCATGTCACGCATCACGATGATCAATACCGTTGGGAAACAGTATGCAACTTCCAACATCGAGGGTGGTGAGTTCAGCTACGTTAAGCAGGCTGGCTCAAAGGAAAAACTCGCGAAGGTACTTGGGCGCACACCAATTCACCACAAGCTCGACATTCGATTCTTCGACCCAGAATCAAACACGGCGGTGCTAATTGAGACCAAGCAGCGCCAGGTGGACAACGACGTTGCTCAGCTCCGTGAGTACGCTGACGAGGAAAAGGCGTTGTTTCCTAGCAACAAGATCATTGCCATTCTCGCCAACACGACTAACGAAGAGCTTCGTGTCTGGAAGGACAATGTTGATGACGAGTCTGAGATACCTGGTGAGACGGCTATCGACACAATGTCGTACTACGTCTCACTCTTTGAAGCGAGCCGCCAAAATAACCGCGAGCAAGTACTGCGCAACACCTACGCTCTCAACGAGTTGCTGCACAAAAAGGATATCGATGAGAAACTGCGTAGCCAGTTTGTTGGCACCACGCTGCTTTATGTAAAAGACGTCGTGAAGAAGCTCGGCATCTCCGACATTAACGAAGAAACTGCCGTGCAGCTGCGTGAATACTGGTCTACGTTTGATGAGGCGCAGATTCGCACGGGAATCGAGACGACACTGAATAATCTTCTTGATGGCTCGGATAACAAAGCCAAGAAGATCAAACTTCTACGGTCCAAGGTTGTTTCGGACCAGAAGGTGCGGGCCCTCAAGCTTGATGACTGGCTCGACATTCTTATTGACATAGTTACCGGTATCTACGCCTACATTGACGAGGACAGTTCTGAGGGGCAAGACCTACTCAACCTGTTCTTCATCGCCTTCAACAAATACACCGGCAAGGCTGACAAGAACCAGGCCTTCACGCCTGACCACATCACTGAGTTCGCTTGCCGTGTAACCGAGGTTAATCGCAACACGCGCATCTTCGACGGCGCGTGTGGTTCTGGCTCCTTCCTTGTGCAGGGCATGGTAAAAGCCCTTGCAGACTGCACTACAATGAACGGCACACAGCAACAAAAAGAGGCTCAACAGGTAAAGATCCGCCGCGAGCACATTTACGGTGTAGAGATCGAAGAAAAGGCCTATGGATTGGCAACAACCAACATGCTCATCCATGGTGACGGTAACTCGAACATCAAACTCGGGAATCTTTTTAAATCAAAAGACTTTCTCCTAGAAGCCGACCCTGATGTAATCCTGATGAACCCGCCATTCAATGCTAAGCCGCGTACGATCCCTGATCGGTACAAGACCAACTGGGGTAAGGCAAGGGACGGCAAAGAAGATCCCACAAAGGGCATGGTGTTTGTCCAATTTATTTCGGACTGCATCGTTGAGGCTAATACACAGAGGCAAAAGAATAACGAATCCACCAAAACTGTACGCATGGCAGTGATCCTGCCTGTTGCAGCCGCGATTGGTGTTTCAAAGATTCTCCAAGAAACTAAGCAGCGCCTTCTCGTCAATAACACGCTTGAGGCGGTGTTCACACTGCCAAATGAGATTTTCTACCCGGGTGCCTCTGTGTCTGCCTGCATGATGGTGTTTACGCTCGGTAAACCTCATTATGACGGTGAGGTACCGGCTAAAGATACGTTCTTTGGCTACTACAAGGACGACGCGCACATAAAAAAGAAGAACCTCGGTCGTATTGAACAGTTTGACGAGAAGAACGCAAGTAAGTGGAAATCCGTTGAGGAAGAATGGCTCAAGCTTTACCGCAACAAGACCGTCAAGGCTGGTATGTCTGCAATGCAGTCTGTTACGCACGAAGACGAGTGGCTTGTAGAGGCGTATATGGAGACGGACTACTCAGTACTTACCGCTAATGACTTCCAGCAGACGTTGAACAACTACCTTGCCTACCTCGTGAAAGAGGGGGCTGTTGTTGAAGGGGGTACAGGAGCAGGTGAGATTGACCGTGCAGACTAAGGAAATGAACCCATTTGAACTAGATACATCGGAGTGGAAGTTTTTCCTTCTCAAAGACTTGTGCGCCATAGACATGGGTAACAAGCTGGACTTTTCGGCAATGTCTTTCGATGACCCCACCGTAAACTTCGTGGGCCGATCAGCGGTCGACAACGGAGTTATGGGAAAGGTTGATGTTGTAACCGACCTCAACCCCTACCCAGCGGGTGCCCTTACCGTGGCTCTCGGTGGCAGCTTGGGGTCAACTTATGTTCAAGTAGAGCCTTTCTATACATCGCAAAACGTAGCAGTGCTTCAATTTGATATGGAGCATGTGTCTATCTACGCGCGCCTCTTCTTAGCGAACATGATTCACTTCGAGTCGCAGTTCAAGTACTTTCCATTTGGGCGTGAACTGAATAAGTACTTGCGGCGAACGTACGGGTTTAAGCTACCGGTTAAAAAGGATGTCGCTGGACACCCAATTATTGATCCAAACAGTTCGTACAGCCCTGAAGGATATGTCCCTGACTGGCAGTTCATGGAAGACTTCATTAAGAGTCTTAACCACAAACCGTTGACGACAAAGAACCCCGCCCCGAGCGGTCGATCCTCAGACTTGAGGCTAGATAATTGGGCATGGTTTTCGTTGGGCGGCCCTAACGGATTGTTCGATATTAAGAAGGGGAAACGTCTGACTGCTGCCGATCAGACGGAAGGAACGACACCATACATAGGTGCTATCGAGTCGAATAACGGTGTGTCTAATCGTATCGGCCAGGCCGCCATCCACGATGGAAACACCATCTCCTTGAGTTATAACGGTTCCGTAGGGGAGGCGTTTTATCAGCCAGATCCTTACTGGTCTACTGACGATGTCAATGCGCTCTACCTTAGACCTGAATACGGGGAACTGACACCTGCTGTCGGATTGTTCATTTCTACCATTCTACGGCAAGAGAAGTATCGCTTCTCTTATGGGCGTAAGTGGACCCTTGACAACATGAATGCCACCTCCGTCCAGCTACCTGTAACACCCGACGGAAAACCAGACTGGCAGTTCATGGAAGACTACATGCGTCTACTTCCATATGGAGACCGTATTCCCGAGGTCGGTGAGTCCTAATGCTCATCGGATACGCCCGTGTGTCCACGTCGAGACAGGGCCAAAGTCTCGACACCCAGCGTGAGGCGCTTATCGACGCTGGTTGCGACCCGAATCATATCTACACCGATACCATCTCCGGTACCAAGTGGCAGCGACCCGGGCTTGACGACGCGCTGGCCTACATGAGGCCAGATGACACGCTCGTTGTGACACGGTTGGACAGACTGGGCCGTAACCTTGCGGAGACGGTGAACACTATTGCGCACCTGGCCGAGCGTGACATCAATGTCAAGGTGTTAAATCCTGCTCTGGATACTTCACGTCCTGCTGACAAGGTAGTTCTCAATGTCATGGCCTCACTCGCGGAGTGGGAACGTGACCTGCTTATTAAGCGCACCCGCGAGGGAGTGGCTCACGCACGTGCGCAGGGCCGGGTCGCTGGGCCAAAGCCGAAACTAAGTGCAGAGCAGGTGCAGGTAGCTAAAGAACTCGTTGAGGGCGGCAAGTCGATAAGCTCGGTGGCAAGAACGTTCAATGTTTCACGACCGACAATCTACAGAGCTATCAAACGCACCAAGACCGACGCTTGACCCGATCTTGCGTCTCATGCACTTGCTTCTGGCGAAAGCAGGTCGCAAGTTGCCGATCGGTTTGTTTTATTTTGGCCGCGCGTTGCGCGGCGTGGTTCACGCGGTGCGTGTGCGGCCTGGCATGTGGAAAACCGACACTCGCCTTGGTGTCGTATGTTTACCACAAGCCATGCCGACTGGCTTGCACCCAAGTGTGGACGGACATGCTGCCCACAAATGTGCACAACCCCTATTGACCACGCAGGCGTGGCCTCACTTGTTCTAAGCCACCCTTAGTGACACCACGGAGCGCGCAAGAATTGTTGAAGGCGTACTAATCCGCGTGGGTTAGCACGCCTTTGTTGTTACTGCTCGCCCTTATCGAATGGGCTTGGCGTGGGCGCGTCGATCTTTTTCACCTTGGGTAGCTTCACTACGTCGAAGAAACCTGCCGCGTTTAGTTCGCGCTTGGTCCAGCCCGCGTCAGTAGCTGCCTTGTATGCGTCCTTGTATGAAGATATGCCCGCTTCAAGCTGGACCATCGCCGCGCCGAGTTCGCGCACTGCGCGCTCCCGGTTCTCATCTTGGTTCAACAGTTTGGCTACTGGATCGAATTGGTTCGACATTAAATGTGTTCCTTTCACTTCATAAAGCCAAGGGTTAATGGTTTCGTAAGACACGTAGGTTGTGCGCGCACAAACGCGCACAACCACCAAACCAAACCGAACCAGCAACGCACCCACGCAAGCGCGGGTGCAAACTATCAAGACCGCTCTTGCCTCCAGGCACAGCGGCGCGCCGTTACACTTCCACACCGCAACGGCGGGCGCAACCGCGCAGCTCACCGCCGCTCCCCGCGTGCTACGCGACTCGCGCGGGTGCGCAACGCGGCAACGGTCAAGCCACATCCATGTAGCTTGCAACCCACGCCAACCAAACGCACACGGTGCGTTTCCCCGTCACTTAGCACGCGCAGCAGCGCGTGCGGAAGCGCGGGTAGCAAGCTATATGTTACTGGTACCAGTAACAGGCTTGCAGGTAGACACGGGTGGCTACCTGGAGGCACACTAGAGGTGTGATCCCTTCGGGTCGCTACGCTAAGGAGGGTGGGATGAGTGAGTCGGAGTTGACGGGCGCGCAGCAATCGGTGCGCCGTCATGTTCGGCGCGCTCCACGGCAGGTCAATGGCGTGACTCGCACGTCGTTGCGAGTGCATCTGACTCGTAGCGAACGCGCGCTGCTGGAAGCGAAGGCAAGCAACGCCGGATGGTCCTTGTCTCGAACCCTCGTGCACTGCGCGTTGCATCCGGTTGCAGCCGATGAGATTGCGGTCGATAACCTTCACGAGTTGATTGCCGGTTTGCGTGACTACCGGCGTCAGCTCACCGGCCTGGCAAACAACGTCAATCAGCTGACTCGCTACGCTCACACTGACCACGCGCTCCCCGACCATATGAATGACGTTCTCGACCACATTGAGCACAGCGTCGATGAGATCAACTACTTGCTTGCGAGTGTGCGCCGATGATGCCGAACATCGTCGATGGCGGGGACATGGGTGGGCTCATGCGTTACCTAGTTGGGCCAGGACGCGCCAACGAACACACTGAGCCTCACCTCGTCGCTGGCTCACGCACCATCATGAAGCGGTGGGGCGACTGGAGTGAACTGTCCACCGCTCAAGCCGGCGAAATTGCTCGCTACCTTGACTCGTTCATGAATGAAACGGACCGCACCTCGCGCGGCCCGATCCGCAAGTTCGACCCAGCGGCCGGCAGGACGCGAGTAACGGACTACGGTGCGAACCACGTCTGGCATTGTTCTCTTTCCTTATCGCCTGACGAGGGGCCACTGTCAGAAGAAAAATGGGCAGCCATCGCACGCGACTTCATGGACCAGATGGAGTTTACCTCTGCATGTGGGAAGTCCGAGTGCCGATGGGTCGCCATCCATCACGGTGCGTCAAAAAACGGCGGGGACCACATCCACATCGCCGCCAACATCATTCGTGAAGATGGGACCAAGTGGAACAACTGGAACGATCAGCCCCGCAGCCAACGCGCGTGCAACGCTCTCGAACACAAATACGGTCTACGTATCGTGGAAGGGCGCGAACACAATCGCTCATCCAAGTGCGACAGTGCGCAGGCACTGAATGCCGCCAGGCGGGCCGGCAAGCCGGTCACTGACCGCGCCGCACTGGAAACGCGCCTGCGTGCCGCCGCGAAGGCAGCGAGCAATGAGGTTGAGTTCATCGGCCGCGCGCGCAGCCTGGGCGTGAGACTGCGCCCACGCTTTGCCAAGGGACACACGGATGTAGTCGTGGGGTATTCTGCTGCCCTGCACACCAAGCCAGGACAGCGTACACAGTGGTACGCCGGTGGATCCATCGCGCGTGACCTCACGCTGAGCGCGCTGCGCGAGCGCTGGCCAGACACCATCGACGCCTCCACTGACGCAGTGCGCGCATGGCACGATGCCTGGAAGGGGATGCCGCTTGGCGCGCACCGCAGCGCCTACACGCCAGAAGAATGGCAAGGGCATAGGCGTGCGCTGGAAATCTACCGCGACGAGCTACGCGGCACCGACCCCGCTGATCCGCTTGCCCTGGCTAATGCGACCAATGATGTGGCCGGACTTCTGGCGGCCGCCGCGCAGCAATCGGATTTGAGTGAGGACATGCGCCGCGCTTTGGACTACTCCGCACGGCAGGTCGGCCGAAACGCACAGTTGAAACAGCGGCCCGTCACTGGCAGTGGGACGAGCCCGTGGGTCGTTCTCGGTGCGCGGCTGCTCAGCACAGCCATCACTCCCAAGACCAGCAAGGTGAACTATGCACTCATGCTGGTGGAGGCATTGGAATTGGTGAAGACACTGGCAAACCTATATGAACAAGCGCGCCAAACAAACACCGCACACATGATCTTGCGTGACACGCGCACTGTGTACGACCGCTTACGCGCCGAAGCACCGCACACGGCTCACCAATCTCTCCAGGTCGACACGGCAACCTTGCAACAAGACGTATTGCCTGAGCCGGCCGCAACACGCTCCGCGCCCTCAGTCCAGGAGGAGCCGGTGACAGTTGGAGCACCCTCCAACGGCGACTACTTTGAGCGTTTGCGCGCGCGCCATAAGTTCCTCGCGTTGCCCGATGGATTCGGGACAAATACTGAAGGCTCCAGCAGCAGTGGCAACGAGACTGACCATGATGAGAGAACATCCAGGCGACCGTTGCCAGGCATCGGGCAAACACCACAACTGACCAAACTCAACCACCCCACACACCACCCGACCCCACGCGGGCGCACGCCCGAACGCGGGCGCGGCCAGTTGCGCTAGTGTGCGCACGGCCCACGTTGTGAGCATGGACGACGAAAACGACGAAAACGCATCTTCAGAACTCTTGTATCCCACGCTTGACGCCTTCGTGGAGGATCTCCTGGCACGAATCTATGACCGGTTCCTGCCAACGGGACGGCTGACGTGGTGCCCCCAGTGGTGGAAACACGCCGAAGCGGTATACCGTCTGCAGGCCCTCTGGCTGTCATGGGAATACATGCGAGTACACGATGGGCCGATGGCATCGGCACAGTGGCTGGTCTCGTATGCTGATCCAATCATGAACGTCCTGTTTGAAAATGACGGACCATTCAAGGGATGCAGCGTCACGGGTGGTCACCGCGACCTGCGATATCACCCTGATGGGCAGCTGCCCTGCGATCCAGCCGACCCAGAGATTTTCGCCCCGCGCGACTAGCCACAGGGGGGCGGCCGACGCCTGGATCACATGTGCCGGGTCTGCACGCGCGCCGATTTCTGAGCTCGCGCGGTGGCGCGACGTGTGGATGTTCTGGCGACGGTGCTCATCGCTTGCCTGACAGGGGTGTGCAGGCCCTTGTCGGCCGTGATAGCTGCCCGCACCGACTGCGGATCCGCACCCTTATCCAGCAGCGCCTGAGCGTGAGCCTGGCGCGCCTGCAGCGTGTCCCACGCGGCTTGCTCGCTGTGGCCGGCGTGCCTTGCCTCGCTTACTTCCTTCACTGTGTTTTCACCGCCAGGGCTCATACTGCCTTGCTTGTCTGTTTCCAGGGCTTCAGATGCTTCACGAGTCTCGATGCTCGCATTCTCGCGTGCACGGCCCAGTGCCCTTTCAGCCTGAGCCTGCTCGGCTTGAGCCGCCCTAATGTCGGGATAGATCGCACGAATACGCGCATCCACCTGCTCACTGTCACCGAGCCATGCCGCCAGGTCATGTTTCCACATATCGTTCAGCCACTGCGGTGCACTGTCTTTTTGCTCGTGCACGTAGTGGAGAATTTCCTCGCGACGTTCACTGCCTGCCAACTGCTCATACGTGCGGTACAGCACGTCCTGGACAACGGGCCTGACGTCCTCCACATCTTCGCTATCGAGGACAGGCGCCACCTTCAGGGCCTGTTCGACCCGTGGAATATCCTCCACGTCCCTCATTGGAGCGGTGACCTCAATTCCCCACCGCTCTTTCGCCTCACGCTCACACCTTCGCGCGGCCAGCCCCGCCTGCGGGTCAATGTCGCTAAACCTTTTCGCCACGCCGTACACGTAGACAGCTTCATCGCGTGATGCACTGTCCCACCAGTGTGACGTGAGCGCCTCCGAATACACCTTTTCAGCCAGCGCGCGCTCTTGCCTAATCGCCCTGCGCAAAGCTTGCTCGTGGTAGGTGGAAGACTTCTGGGCCGCGCGCAGGGCCTGCTCGCGACGCATTGCCATGAATCTGCCTACCGCCAGCGCCACCCGCCAGGCACGAGCCATCTCCGCACTCGTCTCATTAACCACCTGATCTGCCATCACATGCGCCTTTCTACGCTTACACTGCTATTTCACTGTTTGAAAACCAGGCTGCTCCCAAAAGGGAACCAATTGCACAAGGGTGGGCACAGCCCCCGACGCAAACACCCATGCCCGCCCCTGCGGTAGGGCCTGCAGGTCCGACACCGTGGCGATAGGGCGCTGCTGGGACGCCTTTGATGTCGAATACGAGTGGCCCTGGCTTGACCTGGACACCTGTGTGGAGTCCACATAATGCACACCAATCAGCTCCGATATGCTGCGCAAGAACTCAGGCTCAGATACACCGCCGCCATACATCTTGACGTTCGCCGCCGACCACAATGCCTTCATTCCCTTTTCGCCCCACACTCGTTCGCCCTGGCTCCACGACTGCAATACCGTGTCCACGCATACTCCACGCGATCCCAGGTGCGAGTACTGATTGGGCAGTTCACCCCACCGGCACACGTTCGCCGCCTCATCGAGCTCAATCAGCATGGGAGTGGCCAGCCTGCCGTGCACCTGCGTGCTCGCATGGGCTGTGGCCGCTTCCACCACTGCCACGGTGAGCGGGGTCACTATCTGAGTGGCACTGCCGCGCCCTTCCTGAGACAGGCAGTACAGAGTCTGCCGCGTCCTGACGAACTCGGCCGCATCGAACTCGGGTAAGCCCTCCGATGGGGTCACCCAACGCATAAGGCGCGTGTTATTCAAAAAATGCATGATCCGCACCGCGCCACCATAAACACTGCCCCGCGTCTCAACAGGCATGCCCATAAGCCCGTCCAGACTCGTTGCCGCCTTACGCACGTCATCACGGGCATCTGGGTCTGCGAACTCCTCAGCCATGCTGCGCAGCAGCAGCACTGCCTCATCGTTCGTCTGATCAGCAAGCCACGGCTGCAAGGCTGTCAGTGGCCTGCCCGCCAGAGCGGCAGCCAGCAGCATCGGAGAGATCAACTGGCACGCCCATCGATCCCACATGTCGGTTCCATCCTTGTTCGACACGTCCTCAGCCGACAGGAACATGTCAGCCAGCGCGCTCGCCTGCACATAGTCAGTCACATACGACAAGGGATTCCACCACCACGACTGGCGTGTGCCTGCGAGATCTTGCGGGTCGAACACCCATGACCGCTCGCCCGTAGCCGCTTCACGCCTGGAGCGTGTTTCATCCACAATGTCACGCTTGTTCGAGGTGGCCACGACCGCTCCAGGCGCAGCTAGGATACGCGGCACCACCCAGGCTGTTGTCTTGCCCGTGCGGGGACCGGCAATCGTGATACACACATCTTCAAACGAGGACAACACGGCCGCATCCGCTGCCACGGTGCGACCTACAGGCAATCCAGCCGCACCCTGCACGCCCAGGCGCTGAGCTTTGGCTGCCACAGCCTTCAAGGTGATCGGCTCAATGTCACGGCCGCGTCCCGCATACTGCGCGGCCTCATCACCTCGACGCGACTGGCGGTGTCTGCGCACACCTGCCAGGACCACCAGGCCACTCACCACCACAAGGATTCCTGCCGCAGCCGTAATCCACCAATACACCTCCCCCGTGGGATCCACTCGGCCGCCCGCCAAATCAAACACGAGTGTGAACGGATTCCACGACACATCCGCCACGCCACGCACCCACGCCCACACGTGCACACCCGCAATGAGCGGCACACTGCCGGCGATCACCATGACGGTCACGACCACCAGGAGGAGAGTGGACGGCTCCCACGTATCCGCACCGTCTCGAGCACTCATCGGGCTCTCCTGGCCCACCGCTGATTCGTATCTGACAGTGCGGCCTCACCATCCACGAAGCGCACCTGGAAGGGAGTGCCAGGCGCGTTAGACGTCTTGAGCAGGAACTTGCCCATTCCCAGCGGCGGGGCATCTCGCCCCGTGGTCGGGTCGTAGGTGCCAGGCGCGTTCCACGACGTGAGCATGTCCTTTTCCTTTTCTGTCAGGGAGAACACGCCCTCCAGCAAGCTCATTTCACGCGCAGGCATGCCGCCAAGGAACAGCATTTTTGACCGCTCGACAAAACCTGCCGCTTTCAGCCGGTCGGCAGGCGATGCCAGAGCGTTGAAATCGGCCATCGAGTGCGTGATCATGACCTGCCCCACACCGATCGTCCGGTTCAGGCGAGTCAGCGAGTCAATCCGCTCCACCAGCCCCGATGAGGCACGCAAAATACGCCACAATTCATCCATGACGATCTTGTAGCACCGACGGGGGGCCACGCCCGCATCCGCCAGCGTCTGAGCTATCTCGACCGTGGCGAACCCATACGACCAGCACGCCAGCAACAAGGCTGCCTGCAGGTCCTCTGAGGCTTCCTTAAACGCGCTCACGTCGAACACCACGCATCGGTCCATCATCATCGGCGTCGTGGTCTCCACCGCGAAAAGAGCGCCAAAACGGCCCGACACCAGCGCCATCAAGGACGCTTCCAGGCTTTCAGTGACCGCGCGATAATGATCAAGGTCCCCACGATCCAGCGCGGCTGCACGAAGCGCGGCAGGCGCCTGGCGCACCACTTCGAGCAGATCAGCCAGTACCACGGGCCGCTCATAGGTCTCCAGGATTCTGATTGCCTCATCCACAATCGTTTCTTCACGATCAGATGGAGGAGTACGCCGAATGATATGAATCAGCGAGCACACCATGTCTTTCTTGCGTTCATGAGCCGCCGCAACCAGCTTGTCACGATCCTCCCACTTACCGGCCGCCTCCAGCAGTGCAACGGCCTCCGACACGTTGCCCGCATCCAACGGATTAATCCCAGCACCGCCATGCTCAATGCTGATCACCTGGCCGCCCAAAGCCTCGATCAACGCCACGTAATCGGGCTTGATGTCGCCCAGCACCATTGTGTGCACGCCAAACCCAGCAGATGCAGTAATCATCCTGCGCACCAACGACGACTTGCCCAATCCGTTTAAGCCGAGCACCATTGCTGAGGGTGCGGAAATAAGCCCGCGCTCAAACCAGCTAATCTCATCAGCACACACCGCGCCGCCACCGCGCAGCGCGCGCCCCAATGGTGCTCCCACCAACGCCGTATTTGACCCGACAATAAACGGGAACAGTCCGCACACCTGTTTTGAGGTCGCCCTCCACGGCTGGATCAACGGCCCATTAGCCGGCCAGCCGCTACCACGGCCTCCCTTGCTCGCCGTCGCGCTGACACCTCCAAACAAGGCCGCCAGCAAGTCACTAACAAACCCAGCCATCACTACCACCCGCCCGACAGCCCTTGAGAAGCAGGCCGCAGCCCCAGCGGCAGGCCCAGGGCAAACGCGCTGTCCTGAGCGCCGTATGCTGGCCGCACCAGCAGGCGCGACGATGATGCCAACGCAGTGACCGCACTGGAGGTGTCGTCCAGCTCATCCGTACTCGTCGTAGCAGTGATAATCAGTGCAAAATCCAGCAATCCCGCACCAGCCGCCTCCTCATCAGCCACCTGTTGTGCCGCGCGCAGCTCACGTCGCGCGGTCGCTGTGGGACGAGGAGTATTCTCCACCCGAGCCGCAGCCCTGTTCACATCCGCATCGGCCGCAGCTGGAGCCTTTGCCGCGTCAACCGGTCGATACATGATCGTCACCCGCTTACGCTCCACATCCCGTGACGGCTCCAAAATTCGTCGCAAAACGCCCGACTGCACATAGCCGCGTGCAGGGCGACTCATCACCCACGTGCGTGACAAACCGGAATCATGGCGGTAGTAGTCCCACTCGGCCACAGCACGAATAGGGCCCGCATCTTCCCACACCAACGCGACTTCTTCGCCCGCGCTAGCGGCCTGTTCAAACAAGACCTCCGCCGCCGGATCATACGCCACGCGCGTGAGCTGACATACCTCACGCGCGGTCAGCACATGCACACCACCTGCGCCCGTTCCCATCAGCGTCTGAGTCAGCCCAGGCAGATCAGAGGAAATACGCGACACCACCTGCGCCCGCTTCTTCGACGAGCCCATCTTGGAAGGGTCAAACGTGATCGTAATCCACACGCGCACACGTGCCGCGCCCTGCCCATACTCATCGACAATGCGCTGAAGCATCTGTCGCGCAACCAGTGGAGCATCCTGGCTGATGCGAGAGCCTACCTCACGGCGCAGCCGATCCCCACTATCAGGGATCGTCTCAACACACACGCTTGCCTGAGCAACCCCCATCTGCCCGCCCAGGTCCCCCAGCCACATTCCCCACAGCGCCACCTGACGGTCAATCGTGTCCTGGTCGGTCAAAGCACCACCTTCAGGCGCCACGCTCATCACCACGCTCAGCGTCCCATCCCCGTGCTCGATCAACCCAAAAGGCCTCTCATAGGAATCACGATGCTCACTCAATCGCGACGCGTGCAACATGCCAGGCAACTCGCACATTCCCTGCGTCGCATCCGGTGCTATCCCGCCCGTTGCGTGAATATTCGACTTCCTGCGCGCCGCCCTGCCAAAACGCATCCTTTGATTCATCCTTTCTGCCACAGACACCCCATGCACATCGCGGGTCACCATCAGCAGCACGAGACCAGCCCACACGACTGCGACTGCCAGGCCGATCACCACGCCCTTCGACATGGCCACTACGCTCACGACAGCCAGGCCGACGAGTCCAAAGATCGATTCGCCAAACCCCATCTTGCCGAAGCCCGCGCGACGCGGGATACGCCAATTGCCATACGTTCGAACCTTGACCGCCTCAGCGCTCATTTTGAACATCACCACCAGTAGGACTGAAGCCGCCCATATCACTGCCCACGCCGTCACGCCCAGGCGCACCGCTCGGACCGGAACTCCCATCACGGCCCGACGCGCCATCAGCACCTGACGGGCCACTTTGATGAGAACTGTTCGACCCTTGAGAGGCTCCACTCGACGCGGCCCCCGTCGCACTGCCAGCGCCACCACCGGCGCTACCAGCACTACCCGCACCCATCGAGCGCGCACCACCACTAGCGCCAACACCAGAAGCTCCACCTGCGCCCGCACTCGACGCGGCACCACTAGCACCGCTAGCGCCCGCACCAGCACCCGCTGCCGCTGTGGCTCCTCCACTGGCCGTCGCAGCACCCACGCGGGCCACAGTCATTGCACCCGTCGCCAGCACTGCTCCCGCACCAGCAGCGCCACCGCCACCGGCACTCAGCGCCTCAGTGGCCGGCACCATAAAGGTCACCAGGGCGGGCAGCGACAACACTGCCAGGATCAGCATGACAACGCCCATGACGAAACTCGTCAAGTCCTCACCACTCGCCAAAACCCAGGAATCGCCTTGCACCAGCTTGATAGCCACCGCGTAAATGATGGAAGCGGCCGGCTTAAACATCAGGAACGCGAAAAACCATGCCACGATCTTCCACAGCCAGCCCCGCCCCCACTTCGTCGAGTAGGCGCCAGCTGCCAGCGGCATAATTCCCACCAGTAGGATCAGCATTGCTGACCGAATAAACATCAGGCCTATCTGGACCAAGTTCGCGACCAGCGCGCCCAAGCCACCCACGATCAGCACCGTCAGCCCCAAGCTGCCCGTCACACTCGTCACTGACAAGATTTTCGAGCCAAACTTGCCCGCATCGCCATCAATCGCCAGGCCGATCACCCACGTGGAAAACGCATCTGACGCATCCACCAGCAACTGTCCAACACCGACAGATGCACCGGAGACCACAGCCAGCGCCAAGAGTCCCTGTAGCACGCTCATCGCTGTTTCACCGCGTCTGGACAGCGCCAAATGGATGCCAGCCACGAACAGCGATGCGACTGCCAGCGCCACCACAAGTATGTGAGTGGTGGAGTGTACGAAGCCCACTGCCGAGTCAGCACCCCCAAGCCTGGGGGTACCCACACCCGTCCACACCGTGCCGACCTTCAGCAACGTGGCAGACACATCCTGAATGATGTTGTACGCCCATTCTGCGATAATGTTGTGCGTCGCCTCAGAAGCGACCTCACCGATCTTGCATGACAGTTCCCAAAACTGGCACATTTACGCGCTCCACTCCACGAACCCCTCCAATGCAAGTGAGTCAATAACGCGCTCACCCCACGAGTCAGTAGATGGAGCCTTAACCTTCCAATCACCGTCCTGCCACACCAACACCACAGGCCACGCCACAAGCGTGTCAGGAACCGACACCGACGACACAGCCAACACCACCATCGCCGCGTCTGGGCCACGATCCTCATACCGGAACCCGTGAATGCTCAACGCGGAGCCCGTCTCACCTTGCCATTCGGCCTTAATCTGTGCTTCAAGCCGATCACGATCCGGCCCGGCAGCCATCAGGGCAGGAACCACCTCATCAAGACGCTCCTTCGACGAAAACCACGACAGGAAATTGGCTGACGCCAAAATCGCGCCCGCCGGACTATGAGCGAAGCACCGCGAAATCCCATCCGTCATGCCAGGCCCATACCCGTTAATGCTCGGCACTGTGATCCGCTCTCCCACTTGCACAGGTACCGACGGCAACGCCTGCTCAGGAGCCACCCGATCACGCTCCGGCAAGCCACATACAGAATCAGATGCAGCCCCATCACCGTCAGCAGTGGCCACATCAGGCGACTCACCACCGCTTTGTTTACCTGCACCAGCGCCCGAAGCGCCCGAGGAAGGGGAGGCGGCATTCTCACCACTAACAGGCACAGCATCCCGTGTGACCACCAGAAAACCCAAGCCCACCAGCAACGCAACTACCAGCAGCCCCGAAACAATAAAGGCTGGGCGGGCAAGAATGTTCGTGCTCTTTTCCTCAGCCATTACAGCAATGCTTTCGCCAGAGCCGCCGCAGCCGCAATAACAATTGCACCCATAATCACATAGCCGATCCTGCGCACGTTCTCATTACCCATCCCACGCTCATTCGACACCGCAAGCATGATTCCGCCGACAATAAAACCGACAATCACAGACGCGCCGGCAATCCACATCACCCAATTCAGCACCGTCTGCACGCGCGCCTCCACACCTGGAGGCGCAACCGGCGTCGGATTCAAATCCATCCAAATCAGCCCCGCGCGCCCCACCACGGACTCAACAACGCCAACACCACTCGCAACAAGACTCATTTACTCGTCCTTTCCAATCAACGACATATCTTTCAAAACCTTGCGGACATCCCTCGAAAGCGGAACGTCCCACGCGAAACCGGTACGCCACGCACTCTGGAAGCCCACCAGCCACACGCGCGGAAACGCGCCAGCAACACGCTGACGAAACGGGGCCAGCTCTTTCGGACTGCGACCAGGCGCATCCGCCGCCAAAATCAAACCAACCAGCTCCACACGCCCAACCTGGCCAGACGCCCACTGGATTCCCGCGTCCTGCGCGGCCCTCAGCCCAGCAAAATGAGTCCGAGCCACCACGACTACGCGCGTTGACCTACTCGGATCAGGCCACGACACACCAGCATCACCCGCGCCCAACAAGCGGGCCCACGACGTCGCCCCCGCGCCTCCGTGCGCACCGACCACCCACAACGGGCAATACCCGCCAGCAAACGCAATCGGCAAGCCGCCAGCCGCCACCACCTGCGCGCCCGGCTTCCACACAGGCGGCCGGACAGACCCAGACACCACCGCGCGATCGCCGTGAGCCGAGGAGTATTCTCCACCCGAGCCAGCCCAAGGATTCCTCATGTGCGCTCCCTTCTACGTAATACGTAGACAATGCGCACACACCACCAAGACAATGAAAGACACGCAATGACCAGCTGGCCACCAATTACCATCACACACCACGACAACGGCACCGCCACCGTCACCTCAGCAGGCATCACAATTGCCCGCCTACAACCCAGCCAACACCTACACCACGACGCAATGAACATTGCCCTGGCACAAGCCAAACACTACAACCGCGCCCTACCCGTCACCGCAACAGGCCCAGAAGGCACGTACTACATGAGCGTGCACCCAGACGGACACATCCAAACCCACGACACACCAGAGCCGACAGCCAGCAATACCGGAACCGCCAGCAATACCAGCAACACCATAAACCCCAGCAACCCAAGCGATAACGACGCAGCCAGGCAGCACAACCAAACCCCCGAGCACGCGCCCACACCGACACGCTCACACCCGCACAGCAGGAAACACCCGACACGCCTACGCCTGCTCCTCACCGCACCACTCATCCTCCTCCTCAGCGTAGCCACCGCCACAATCGTCATCACCAGCACTCACCAAACAGGCAAAACCCTCACCCACACCGACACACCCACCAACACCCAAAGCACGCAATCCACCGCACCCGAAAAACCAGCCGAGAAAGCTCAAGACCAGGAGCACACACCACAATCCACACCAACCACTCCGCCAAAGCCAGAACCAGCCGCACCCACGACGCCACACACAGAACCAGAACCAGATCCCGCGCCCACACCCGCACCAGAGCCAGCACCGCAGACGCCCGAACCACCAACACCACCAGCACCAGAGCCGGCACCAGAGCCAGCGCCCACAGGCGTCACCTCAATGAACACCTCAGTCAACACTGGAGGCAGCGGCGCTGCCACCTTTTCGATCACAGTTTCAGGAAGCGGATACACCACCTGCACCATCAGCATCGCAGGACACGCAGCCAACGCCAGCACACCCATACCAGGAACAGCCACCGCTATCCTCACCAGCATCCCACTCGGCACACAATCATGGACCACAAGCTGTGACGGCCTCGTCAATACCGGCTCCATCACCATCTACTAAGGAGACACCACCACTGCCATGCAACAACTCGAACGCCACAACGAATACATCGTCACCTTCGACGGACAAACTCCCGACGAAGCAGGAAGCAGATATTTCATTGCCCACGACTACACCACAGCCAAAGCCGAAGGCATCAACATCGCTCAAGAACTCAACCTGAACCCAAGCAAAATCAGAATCTTCTACCGCATCACCATCACCGTCAACACCAACACCGTCGAGGTAGGACAAGACACCAACTACGAAGAAGTGCTCGAACAAATCTATAACGAGTTCAAACCCCTCTAACAAAAAAGCATGGTGCCAAACTGTCACCATGCCCTCAAACGCCACTTGTGATCCACCTCACGTTCCTGCTATGCCGCCAGATTTAAGGCCTCCACCACCTCGCGAGCAGCTACCATCAGCGCCTCATCATCAGCCTGCAACAGGCTGCCTTTGACACCACGCCGCGAACCAACCAACATCGTCATCCACGCGCGCGCAGCCGCACCCTGCACGCCCAAATCACCCAACCGTGGATCCACACTCGCCATTCGATGCCGCCTACTACTATCACCCACCGCAAGCTCAGCTATACGGCGAGTTCCCGCCCACGCCAACGTCTCGGTCATTCCCGCCTCAATAAGCGCCTCCACCATACGAGCCAGCGGGCCCTCAAAATCATCAACACACACCCACACATCAGCCGTATCGCCCTGGCCGGGACGCAACCCAGCCTCAGGCATCATTGACGGCTCCACCGCCTCCTCCACACCAGCACACTTATCGCGCGCAAAACACCGCCGATTCACAATCGTCGTCCACACCGCCCACGGGCTAGAAGCCTCCACAAGCTGTTGCGTGCACGTCATCAACACCTCCCACGCGATCCCACACGTATCAGCCACCGACTCAGACCACGACATCCGAGAAAACTGCACACCCCGAGAAATCGCATTTGAGAACTGGCGCGCGCCCACCTCCTGCACCGTCACCGCCAAGCACTGCGCCGCAGCACCTACCCAGCCCTCAGCAGCCGCCTCCAACACCACACGCCGCAACCCCTCATTATCAGACATCGACAACGGCACAACACCCACACACGCATCAGACTCGCACCCATCCTGACCAGGACACAACTCGCCCTGGACAGGCGAATCACTCACCCCAGCCATCCAATGCAACACGAACCGTGAAGCCGCCTTACGACCCCGCACATACCGCATCTGGCGTGACAAAACCCCGCGCGACTCCAAACCCGCCAACGAGCGAAACACCGACCTGCGAGAAACACCCGTACACTCCACCAAATACTCCACAGCGCAAATCACCACACCACGCGCATCCGCAAGCCGCGCCAACTCAAACAACACCAACGACTGCGACGCAGTAAGACCCCCAACACCACGCGCCCACACCAACCACGACGTCACGCCTGATCACCAACCAAACGGTCATACCGCTTCTGCGCCTCACGCACCTGCACAACCCGCGACACCCCCACGCACTCAGCAGTCACCTCATCCCACACGCGAGACCACACCGGATCAACATCCGCACCAGCATCCCGCTCCAACGCCTCAACAGCACGCCGCCGACGCGAAGCTTCCGCATCCAACGCCACACGCTGAAGGCGCGCAGGCGCCATCAATGGCGCAACATTATGCTCCAACCGATACGCCACCAACGCCGACAACCGGCCCACATCACCAGGCACCGGCTGATCCATCAACGACCGGATCTCACGCGGACGCCACCCCGCATCCAACCGCTCACGCAACAACCCAACCACCCTGGCAGCACCAGACGGATCCAACGCCTGCATCCCAGGTGGCAGACACTGCGCCAACAAGCCCGAATCAGCCACCGACAAGCCGGATGATCCAGAAGAACGATCAACACTCTCAGCCCAACCGGACCCAACCACACCACACCCCTCACCACCAAGCTTCGAATCCGATTCACCCAGGTCTGGTTCGGTCAGGTTATTAGATTTATCTAATAACTTGGTATCCCGTAGGGATAGTGCGCCGGCTGACCGTGCTACGGCTGACCGTGCGCCGGTAACCCGGCGCACGGTGGAATCACAATCACCCTGCTCACACCGTGCGCCGGAAATCCGGCGCACGGTGACACCCTTGCAATCATGCGACTCGCCCAAAGTGCTCCCACCAGCATGCTCAACCGGATCAGGCTCGCCTTCCTGCTCCGAAGACGGTCCAGTCTCCTGCCGGCCTTCACCTGAACCTGCCGAGCACACCGCACCCAACGCTCCACCACGAGCCAACTCCAACGCTTCACGCGCCTCCACCTCACAAACAGGCACATCAAACACACCCACCACCGTCACTAAACGGCCAGAACCCTGACGGTCATAAAACCGCCACCGATACCCCGACTCCTCCAACTCCCTAAAACACCGCAACAACAAATCACGCCCCATACCACGCCCCAACAACGCCCGATACCCCATAGGCGCGCCAGGAGGCATCGACAACAACAACGCCAACACGCCCAACGCCTGAATGGACAACTTCTTATTCCATACCGTCGCATTAGGAACCGCAGTCGCCCCACGACGCACAACAAAAAACTCACCAGCCATGACCACACCTCTGGTTAAACTCAAAAGCACAAGCAAAACCCACGAGAAGAAGGGCGCAACCCCAATGAACATGTGGATAATCAAACCCGAGACAGCAGCAAGCACCATTGTGAACGTGATTCGCGACGCAGGAAGCATCGAACCCTACGTCAAAATTGAAAAAGCGGATGAAGGAGCACTCGGAGTCACAACAGCCGCAGAAGCAACAATTGACGGTTCGAACAGCCGAACCTCCGACGTCACCATGAAAACCCACACGGTCTACCTTCCGGAAACAGACTCTCCAGAAACGCTCCTTCGTGAGCTCTCCACTATGCTGCGATGGCAAAAAACAGCGTTCATTATCATTGAGCAGACCGAAGACGGAGAACGCTGGACCATACGGTCCCCCGAGGAAAATCTGCGGCCCTAAACATGCAACACGCGTACGCAAACCGCCTAGATTCACAGCACACCGCCTAACACCAAACGAGCCGACCAACAGCCCGAATCAGACCACCGCCGAGCCTCAATAAGACCCGCACGCTCCAAAGACGACAAGCACGCCTCAACACGCGCCACACTCAAACCCGTCACACCCGACACCAAAGCCGGATCAACACGAACAACCCCACCGTCATCCGCCTTCCACGCCAAACGCAGAAGAACAAGCTTGTCACTCAACCGGCCACAACTGACCCGCCAAGCCCACTGAACAGCCTCAGCACTCACCAGACCCACCGCCAGACAGAACGGCCTCATTGCGGGCGGGAACACGCGTCATTAGCTTCTCAATGTCTGCCCGCTCAAAAAACCGTCGCCCGCCCGGATCTTCTATATAGGGCACTTTGCGTTCGCGTGCCCAGCGCATTAGGCGCGAATAACTCGTGTGAGGCAAAAGTGCAGCCGCTTCACGGCCGGTGAGCAGATCGTCCCGCTTCAATGCAGATGTGCGTTTTTCGTACATATGCACAACTTACAAACCGTGTAGATGATTGTCAACGTTTTACTTGTGCATATTTCGTTCACTTGATACACTGGAAGCATGGCAGATGATGTAATCGATTTTGACAGAGCAATTGGCATGACTGTTGCTCAGTACATGTTCCTGCACAGCGAAACGCGGAGTGACTTGGGGCAACTTCTGGGCGTAACTGGTCAAAATATTTCGCGCAGACTGCATGGGTACGCAAAGTGGTCTGCCGAAGAATTACTTACGATTGCCACTAACTACGGGCTAACACCTAACGACCTAATGCCAACAAGGGGAGTAGATGGAAGCTGGATACCGGCTCCATTCGTCCCCGGATACGCGAAAACCCCCGCTCTCGCGGGGGCTAGCTCAGAGCCACCTGTGGGAATCGAACCCACGACCTATTCATTACGAGTGAATCGCTCTGCCGACTGAGCTAAGGTGGCCGCCTTCCCTATCAGCGCTACGTGGCTGCGCCACGCGCATCAATTGATAGGCAACGACGTTTACTGTAGCCGACTACCCACGCCTGCGACAAATGCTCGACAGGTGGAGCGCGTCACGCACAAAGGTTAGTGCCTAATCCGTGCACTGAAGACCGTCTTGCGGGACGGTTCCGTTGAGGAAGAAACCGTCAACAGCATCACGCACGCACCGCGACCCGTCGCGCGAATACGCCGTGTGATTCCATCCATCCCAGCTCACCAGCACGCCCTTACTGAGCTGGTCGGCAAGCGCCTGCGACATCACATAAGGCGTGGCGGGGTCGTGCGTCGTTCCCACCACAACAATCTCCGGGGTGCCTTCAGCGTGGATCGGTCCGCGTTCACGCGTAGATTCAATGGGCCAGCCTTCCAAAGCGGCAGAGGAATACCCGGCGAAACGACCCATGAACGGCAGCTCAGCTTTCATCTTCTCCGCTGCAGCAGCCCATTGCTCAATGTCTCCGACCGGAGAATAGTCCAGGGAGTTAATCACGCTGATTGCTTCCATCGAATTATTCTGGTACGTGCCATCAGCGTTGCGTTCCATCAGCAGATCTGCGAGCGCCAGCATCGTTGACCCATCGTCCTGCTTGATTGCCATATCCAGCCCCTGGGTCAACGCATCGTGCAACTGCGTGTCGTACAGCAGGCCGATCACGGCGCTGAAGGCCAGGGAAGACGTCAGCGGTCGGTTAGGATCCTGCGTCTCAAGCGGTTTTTCTTCCAGTTGATCGAAGAACGCGTTCAGAGTCTCCAGTCCTTCGTCAACACTTGACCCCACCGGGCAGTCCGACGATGCGGAGCACACTTTAATCCAGTTTGCGAGGGCGTCCTCGAACCCCTGCATCTGCAGTCGTTCAACCTCGTCAACACTGAGCGACGGGTCGAGCGCACCGTCAAGCACCATGCGTCCGACCTTGTCGGGGAACAGCTCGGCGTACGTCGCTCCCAGGTAGGTGCCGTATGAGTACCCCAGATAGGTCAGTTTGTCCTGTCCGAGGGCGGCTCGCGCCATATCAAAATCCTTGGCAGCTGAGATCGTGTCGACGTGCTCGGCCAGGGAGCCGCTGTGTTCCTTACATCCAGCTGCCAGCTTGGCGGATTCAGCCTTCAGATCCTCAACAATTTCCTGCGGGGTGGGCTCTTGGGTGCTGTCGGATTGATCGGCTGGATCGTCGGACATTGCGGCCGTTTCATCGCGTTCTTTGTCTGTCAGGCAGATAACCGGCGTGGACTGGCCGACTCCGCGCGGATCCAATGCCACGATGTCAAAGCGGTCCGCCAGATCCATCGACAGTCCCTGGCTCGCAATGTAGGGCAAGATCGAAGTTGCCGGACCACCGGGCCCACCGGGGTTATAGAACAATGCGCCTTCGGGTTGCGGTGCGCGGTGAATGGCCAGCGCCAGTGCAATCACATCGCCGTCGAGCTGGTCCCAATCCAACGGTGCATACAGTGCGCCGCACTCATATCCGTCTGATGACTGCTGCGAGCCTTCCATCTGTTTGAGGTCGTCATCAGTGCATTCACGCCAGTTGACTTTCTGCTGGTAGAAGCCCTCAATGGTTGGTTCCGGCAGGTCACCCAAAGTGTCGCTGAACGTTGATCCCGAGGTGATGACCGTGCGACCATCTTCGCTCACGGCTGACTGCTGGTGAGTGGCAGATCCACCGCTCTTGCGGTCGTGTCCAACGATCAGCACGGCACTGACAGTTGCCAGCGCAACGACGACCAGTATGGCGAGCAGAACTATCACGATGTTGCGTGAACGCGTTTTCATGGGTCAAGACTAACAATGATTCAGCTGCCTACCCCAGTAGGAGGCCGGGGCCTCCCGGTTCACGGACAGTGTCGATGCGGTCGCGCACCCTCCGGCTGGACGCCACGCACATCTAGCGCAGCGCCACCACCATTGCTTCCATTGCGAGCAGTGGATTCGCACCGTTGGTCAGTCTGGTGCGCGCCTGGTCAATCACGTCGATGCGTACCAGGGTCTGCTCCGGACTGGAGGTGCGGGCGATACGCTCGATCACCTCCGCGACATCGTCATTCATCAGATCCTGATTCGCACCAAGCTGCAGCATGAGGACATCGCGGTACACGCTCATCACGTCCAGCAGGATCCGATCCAGCATGTCGGTCAGTGAGCGTTTCATGCGGCGGGTCTGATTTTCACGCAGTTGGCGCAGTTGTGAGCGCACATGCGGCGTCATCTTGTCGCCCTCGACCATGCCGAGCTGATAGCGCAACTTGGCTTCTTCTTCCGTGTTGCGCTGCTCGGCAACCGTCTGCGTGTCACTCTTCGCCATCTCAACTAGGTCATGGGCGGCGACAGCGGCTTCACCGACTGAGGCAACGTGAATGGCAGCGCGGATGCGTTGACGGCGCTTATCGCGCTCCTCGGGGTCACGCGCCAAGGCTTTCGCCCGCCCGATGTGGCACTGCGCTGCCCGCGCCGCCTCGCGCGCCACGTTCATATCCACGCCGAGCTGCCGGACCAGCAGACCAGCCACAGCGTCAACCGATGGGATGCGCAAGGACAATTGTCGGCAGCGTGACCTGACGGTGGTGATCATGTCTTCGGGGCTTGGTGCACACAGCACCCACACGGTGCGCTCAGGAGGCTCCTCGATAGCCTTGAGCAGAATATTCAACGAGAGTTCCTGAATGCGGTCCGCGTCTTCAATAACGATGACGCGCCAGCGGCCCTGCGAGGGCGCCACCTGGGCGCGCATGATGATGTCGCGCACCTGTTCTGCAGTAATAATGCTGGTTTCTGTGGCAACACTCAGCACGTCAGCGTTTGTTCGAGCCACTGTCGTCACACATCCTGGGCACGTGCCGCACCCGATCTCACTTCCTGTGCACTGCAGGCACGCGGCAAATGCGAGCGCAGCGTTGGATCGCCCGGAACCCGGCGGCCCTGTCACGAGCCATGCGTGGGTCATGGAGTGGGTGCTGCGATCACTGTTGCCCTCGACGATGTGGCGGGCGGCGCGGGCAGCTTCCTGCAACGTGGCGACGGCCTTTTCCTGACCGACAATGTCATCCCATACGCTCATCGCTCACCTGCCTCACAGTGATACCGGCGCACAGGCCTCGTACAGGCGCTGATACCCGCTGGTGGGCACACCGCTGCAACACGTCGGGCTCATCACAGCAGTCCCTCACTGTCACCTTCCCACAACGTGCCCTGGGATTCTTTCAGCAAAGCCGCCACCATCGTTCCAGCCTGGTCCTCATCGCCTGTCTGCGATGCTGCATGCTCGGGCGCAGGCGAGTTCGGCTGGGGTGATTCGGTCGCAGACAGCTCGACCTGATCGTGCGCCTCATGATTGACGAGGAGACCCAATGCGGGTCGAACGCGTTCCTCCAGTACGCCTCTGATCTCGCGGAACACTTCTTCAGGGGTGCCGACCGCGTCGATGACGACAATGCGGTCTGGGTAGCGATCTGCCAGGTGCAGGTATTCGTGGCGCACTCGCTCATGGAAGTCCATTGATTCACGCTCGATACGGTCAGCGGTGTGCGACGCCGACCCTCGTCTGGCACCCACCTCGGGGGGCAAATCCAACAGCAATGTCAGATCCGGCGACAGGTCCTCCGTCGCCCATTTTGACAAGGCCAGTACCTCATCCACGCCCAGTTCGCGCGCAGCGCCCTGGTAGGCCACTGACGAGTCAATGAATCGGTCAGCCAGCACTACCTGACCGGCCGCAAGCGCGGGTCTGATCACGGTTGCTACATGGTAGGCGCGGTCAGCCGCATACAGCAGGGCTTCAGTACGCGGATCCACGTCTTCGGGTCCGTGCTGAATGAGCTGACGCAGCTGGTTACCCATGTCAGTTCCACCCGGTTCGCGGGTCACAAACGAGACGCATCCAGCCTGATCAAACCACTCTTTGACGTGTTCGATCTGGGTGGTTTTACCTGCACCGTCACCGCCTTCGAAGGTGATGAACAGGCCGCGCCTGCGCCGCGAATCCCCGCTGGAAGTGCTCATGAGCCTATCTTTGCACGAGGCACCGGCATTTGCGTACATGCACGCTGTTCAGGCCGACGCACTACTGGTCGCCATCCGCAGATGAGGAGTTCTTCTTCGACGCTGAAGCCTTGGACGTGCCCGACGACTTCTTCGCACCAGTCCCGGCGCTCCTACGCGTCGTCTTCTCACTCTTCGTGGAGGCTTTCTTGCGGGTCGTTCTGGAGGTGCTCTTGCGTCCGTGTTTGGGAGCAGGCCCCTTGGCGCGTTTGTCAGCCAGCAGTTCAAAGGCGCGGGCTTCAGTCAGCGACTCGATCGATTCGGATCGCGGCACCGTCACATTGGTCTGACCGTCCGTGATGTACGGTCCAAACCTGCCGTCCTTGACCACCACTTTCTTCTCAGAGATCGGGTCAATACCGAATTCACGCAACGGCGGCCTGGCCGTGCGGCCACGGCGTGTCTTAGGCTGAGCGAACAGTGCCAGCGCCTCATCCAACGTGATCGTCAGCAACTGCTCTTCGCTTTCCAGTGAGCGCGAATCACTCCCCTTCTTCAGGTACGGCCCATAGCGACCATTCTGAGCGGTGATCACTTCGCCATCTGCCGGATCAGCTCCCACTTCACGGGGCAACGACAACAGCATCAGTGCATCATCCAGTGTGATCGTCGCCAGATCCATCGACTTGAACAGGGAAGCCGTGCGCGGCTTCACCTTCTTCTTACGCGTCGATTTCGCAGCGTCACCCTCGTCGGCGTCCTCGGGCAGAACTTCGGAAACGTAGGGGCCGAAGCGACCATTTTTCGCGATGAGCATATGCCCGCTGGCCGGGTCGATGCCGAGCTCACGGCCATCATCAGCTGCCTGAGTGAACAGTTCGGCAATCTTCGCCTCATCGAGCTCGTCAGGCGCAACGTCCGGCGGCACGTTGGCGCGCACATCGTCACTGTCGCGCTCCAGATACGGCCCGTAGCGCCCCACGCGCAGCGTCACGCCGTTGCCGTAGTCAATCGAGTTGATCGCCCGCGCATCGATATTGTCGCCCAGTGAGGCAACCTGGGTGCGTAGTCCTTCACGCTTCGACGAGGAAGACCCATCCGCCGCTGCGTCGGCCACTTCGTCACGCGGACCATCGACGCCACTGGCAGTCTCGGCCTCTGTCTGGTTTGCGCTGCTGCCGAGATAAAACTCCGTGAGGAACTGCGTCGAGTTCTCCTGCCCGCCCGCGATGCGGTCCAGGTCGGTTTCCATCGACGCCGTGAAATCGTAATCCACCAGGTCAGAGAGGTTTTCCTCCAGAAGGCGCGTGACGGAAAACGCCAGCCACGTAGGCACCAGGTACTGACCGCGGTGCGTGACGTAGCCGCGGTCTCCGATCGTCTGAATCGTTGCCGCATAGGTGGAGGGGCGGCCAATTCCCAGCTGCTCCATCATTTTCACCAGTGACGCTTCGGTGTAGCGCCCCGGTGGCTGGGTCTGATGGTCTTCGGCTTCAGCGTGGTGAACCGTGACAGTTTCGCCTTCCTCCACGGCAGGCAGCAGGGTTTCCGCTCCGCGCGCACCATCCTGCGAGCCAGGCTGTGAAGCGGATGCTGCGTCAGCGGCGGGCTGTGACAGCGCCTGTTCATCGCGATCCTTGTCGCGGCCTTCCTGATAGGCCAGTCGATACCCGGGGAACGTGATCGTTGTACCAGACACGGACGAGGTCACTTCCCGCGCGCCCGTGCCATCTGGCAGCTCGAGCACATCGGTGAGCTGGCTGAGGACACGGATCGTGGAGGTATGCCCCGTCGCATCCGCCATCTGCGAGGAAATTGTGCGCTTCCAGATCAGGTCATACAGTGCCCACTGCTGGCGGCTCAACACCGAACGCACCTCATCGGGGGTGCGGAAATGGTCACCAGCAGGGCGGATCGCTTCGTGTGCTTCCTGCGCGCCTTTGGATTTCGTGCCGTAGATACGGGGCTTGTCCGGCACGACATCGCTGCCGTACAGTTCAGCTGCCTGGGCGCGCGCCGCACGGATCGCCTGGCTCGACAGCGCGGTCGAATCGGTACGCATATAGGTGATGTAACCGGACTCGTACAGGGACTGCGCCGTGCGCATCGTTGAGGACGCATTCCAGTGCAGCTTGCGGGAAGCTTCCTGCTGCAGGGTTGACGTCGTGAAAGGCGCAGCAGGGCGACGGCGGTACGGCTTCTTCGTGACGGATTCAATCGACGAGGGAGCCTCACGCAGACCGTCCGCCAGGCGGTCGGCTGCAGCCTCATCCAGCGCCACTGTCTGAGCTTTGCGAGCCTTGTCCGACAGCACACCCTCTTCGGAAAAATCAGTGCCAGTGGCTACAGGACGCCCATCGAGCGCGCTCACACGCGCCGTAAAGTCACCCTCGTCAGCCTGAATGAAGGCATCGATGGACCAGTAGTCCGCGCGGATAAACGCCATGCGGTCGCGTTCACGATCCACAATCAGGCGAGTCGCTACCGACTGGACGCGGCCGGCCGACAAAGATGGGCGGATTTTGCGCCACAACAACGGTGAGACTTCATAGCCGTAGAGGCGGTCAAGGATGCGTCGAGTCTCCTGCGCGTCAACCAGGTCGGTGTCAATATCGCGCGTGTTGTCCAGTGCGCGCTCAATAGCCTCGCGGGTGATTTCGTGGAACACCATGCGCTTGACGGGCACCTTCGGTTTGAGCACTTCCAGCAGGTGCCACGCGATGGCTTCACCCTCGCGGTCCTCATCAGTGGCCAGGTAGAGCTCGTCAGCATCCTTAAGGGCGCGCTTGAGTTCAGTGACACGCTTTTTCTTCTCAGGCGTCACCTGATAGTAAGGAGTAAAGCCGTCTTCAACGTTGACGGCGAAACGACCGTACGGGCCCTTCTTCATGGACACGGGCAGTTCGGACGGTTGAGGCAGGTCGCGGATATGACCGACCGAGGCTTCAACACGAAAGTCCGGCCCTAAATAAGATCCAATAGTGGCCGCCTTCGCCGGAGACTCGACGATGACTAACTTCGACGCGCCCATGTCCCTCCGTTCCTTCCTGCCTGTCCGTCATTTCGCCTTCCCGAGGGAAATTCACTTAGCCGCGAAATGTGGTTCGCTGATGACCATACAACGTTTAACCGGCATCTCGCTCACGGCGTGTCCTGTGAGCTGGTGCGCAATATGCCGAACTTGAGGAGGCGGATCACCTCCGGCGACAGACGATTTCGCAGGTCGCCGGGGTCAAGTTCCATGAGCGCTGCGATCGCGGCAACGATCTGTCCCAGGGTCAGCTCGCCATCTGCAGCGCCCACCAGGCCGGCCAGTTCCGAACTCACCGAGGTTTTCAGTCCGACACCTCCACCTTGGAGCAACTCGATCACTTGCGGGTCGGCCTCACCGGGCGCAAAATAACGCACTTGGGTGACATCCGGGCTGCACACGGCGTGCAGATCCCAGAGAGGATCCACACCGCTGCTGCTGTCGGCATCGCTCTCGTTACCATCTGCGCGGGTGGCGACGAGCTGAATGATGTCAAGGCCTCGACGTATGTCTCGCCCGGTTGGCACATGTCCGGTCGCCACCCCGTCACATTCCACGTATGCGGGCCGGCGCTGCGTCGCCCGATCCGGCTCATTCCCATTGGCACTGGATGGTGAGGCGGGCACGTCGTCCTCGTCAATCGAACTACCCCCGTCGGCGGAGGGACCCATCTCAGCGAAATCCGGGCGGCGGCGAGCTGCAATGAGTCCCATGCCAATCGACTGGACGCCGGCCGCGGTGAAGTCAGCCAGCCAGTCGGCGTATGCGCGTTCGAACGTGTCGCGGGCGGTGAGCGTGCCGCCGGAATCTCGCAGCCACATTTCGACGTATTGGGCAGGTTCGAGGCAGTCTCGCTGAATCACCCACGCGTCCACGGGGAGGCCGTCGAACCAGCTTCTGGGGTGATCGGACCATGTGGCGGTGGAGTCAGAATCGACCTCCCAATTTGCCAGCATCTGAATGGTGCCACCCTCTGTCAGGTGGTCGGGTGCTTCGTGAATGATCTGCGCAATCAGGTGGTCTCGCTGCGCGCCGCCGTCGCGGTACTGCATCAATCCGGATGCGCGCACCGAATCGGGAGTGATGACGAATGGTGGGTTGGAGACGATCAGGTTGAAGCGCTCGCCGGCGACCGGCTCGAACAGGGATCCGCAGCGCACGTCAATGGCTACCTGATTCAGTGCGGCGTTGAAACGGGTGATTTCACAGGCGCGTTCAGACAGGTCTGTCGCCACGACTCGGGTGCAGTGCGTGGCCAGGTAGAGTGCCTGAATGCCGCAGCCTGTGCCGACATCCAGTGCGCTGTCAACGGGTGTGCGGTCGGTCAGTGTCAGCAACGTTGTCGTTGCTCCGCCGATGCCAAGCACGTGGTCAGGAGCAAGCGGCCTGCCCGTTGTGGCCTCTCCCAGGTCGGAGAGCACCCACCAGTGGTGGTCACCGTCTGGCAACGTGGCGGCATGTGGTCGCAGGTCAAACAGCGCGCGCATCGGAGCGGCGGCTGACTCGACATCGCTGCTGGTTTCACCGGCGTTCCCGGCGGGGTTGCCGGTCTCAGCGGCGTTCGCGTTCGCGTTCACGTCGGCACCGCTGGTTTCGGCGACATTCGCGCTCGCGCCGGCAGGTGCGATGAGGCCGAGCGCGCAGGCCCCAGCGCTACCCAGAGCCGGCAATGCCGCATCGACGCGGTCATAGTCCACATCCATCCCCAGGATAAACAGCTGCGCCAACGTTGCGGCGGCTGCGGCGTTCCCGGCGGACTCACCATCAATCAGCCGCTGAAGCTCCACCATCGCCGGCACGCGCTGATCACGCATCAACGCATTCTGCGCCTGCTGGCTGAGCAGCGAGTCAACATAATCGACGGTGAAGTGAGCTGCTTCAAGGTCCCGGCGCAATGCCTCGATCAGATTGTCGTCGAGCGCAGGCGGTCGCGGCGACTTCGCAATGTCCGAGGGAGGGTGCGGCGGTTTCGTCGCGCCCGAGGGTGTCTGCGGCGGAATCTGCTGGCTCGCATCCGACACGTCATCTGTTCGCATGCACCCAGCCTACGCGGACGAGCCAACCTGAGGCCGCGAGGACGTCGCCGGGTGAGCGTGCACGTGCGCTCCGAGTCGGGCAGCTAACCTGAGGCCGCGAGGACGTCGCAGTTGCACATACCCCTGGATCTGAAGCTGCTCAATGCACATACCCCTAGTTTTAAGGTCTCTCGGTGCACATTCCCCTAGATAAACCTCGGATGTCATCGTCGGGGACTAGCCCGCGACCTCCTGACCTGCATGTTTAGAATTCGGGTGATGTGGCGTGACGTTAGATCTAGGGGTATGTGCACACAGGGCCGACTTTCCAGGGGTATGTGCACGTATGGACGCCTTTTTTAGGGGTATGTGCACACGGGCACGAGTTCCTGGGGCATTGTGCACCTGCACTGGGGCGAACCTAAGGGGAATGAGGGACGGGCAGCCCGTCTCACCATGCGCCTGGCAGGCAACAGTGCTGCCCTAATTAGCCAGGGAGGGATCACCGATCCAGGCCATGAACAGCGGTGTGCCGGTCTGCGTGTCCGAAATGATCGCTAGGTATGGACGATTGAAGGTGAGCATCGGGGGTGGAGGCAGTGCCGTGTCCCCTGTGGCGTGTTCGGTGACGACCGCGGCAACCGTGCCTTCCTCCTTAATGATCAGATGGCCCTGTTGGACGAACTGCTGGAGATTCAACGCAGGTCCACTATCGGCGGAGGAACCGAATCCGGAGTAATCCCCTTCTGCGAGGCCTTCTGGCGCGCCCATATCCGTCACGACATCCAGCAAGCTGACCGAGGAGGTGAAGTTCGCTTTCGGCACTGACACTTCCACTTCGTCAGCGGCGGTTTGACTTAGTGCCTGCAACGCATCATGGACACTGGTGGGGCTGACCGTCGTCCCTTCGTGCGGCATCAGCAGATGCAAAGCCAGGTCCTCGCCTTGATACGGCAGCGTCGCAGCGGTCCACTGTTCATCCTCCATGCCCTGAAACTTGTTCTGCGCCACCATCATGTCGACCAGTTTGACCGGACCGGCTGTGGTGTGGAACTCCATGCGCCGTGTATCTTTTTCGTCGAAGGGCTGTGCCCACGGCGCGCTGAATACGATGGCGTTTTGCCCCACCATGCGACTGAGTTCGTTCAGTCGTATTCCTGACTTGTCGATCATCCCGCCGCTGTGTTCATTGACCCACGTGTCCAGGTCCTCCTGAGCTAATGGTGACTGCAAGTCCAGGTCGGTGACATCCGTTTTCCACTGTGACGTGACGGCATCTTTCCACGTGGGGTTGGGCGTGAACTGATCATCAAACACCATGCGCATAGATCGGCCAACCAAGGGGGTATCAGCAACTTTCCCTCCCGCGACCTTCGACACGTCGCCTTTCCATCGATCCCACAGCCCCCACGATGCGGAAAACCGGTTGGCTGCCTCATCGACACTCATGCCCATCAGTCTTTCGTACTCAGCGCGCGTGTCACCCTGCGCGCCCAGCGCAATCTGGGCCATCGCGGTGGCTGTGCCGACCGGAGATGTCAGCGCGTTTTCTCCAACTGCCGCACCATCTGACGTGGTATCTGCCGAGCTATTCGTCGCATCTGCGCTATTGGCATCGGCACCGCTTTCCGAGCCGTCCGTGCTGCCCGCCTTCATCGCACTGGCGAGGGTGGACAGCCCCATCGCATACATCGACACACGGGCTTGATCATCAAGCGCGTCAAAAGATCCGGCTGCCAGCGGGCCGACCTCGATGTCCACTGCTATCAGTTCGCCCTGATCCACAACGGTGCCGATGGGAGGCTGCCCATCGCCTGTGTCGACAGGATCTGCTCCGGACTGGCCGGTCCGGCCGGACTGGGTCCCGCCGCCCATCGTGCATCCAGCCACAAGGATCGCACTCCCGATACAACCGCACACCATGCGTCCCCACCGGAGGCGCCCCACAAAACCTTTATCCATAATCCATAGATTATGAGGAAGTGAAGCAGCCCACAACCCCCGTTACATAGCTGAATACCCACCGTTGCCAAGACGTGACATCTTCGTCGTCTGCCACGATCATCCAGTACCAAGGCCCCAACGCCTCAGCGCATCTATACCCCATGAGCTGAGCGGTACCACGATACGGTCATCCGCACAGGCTTCGGCCTCCCCTCGCAAATTCTCACTTCAGCGGCTATACGTGCCACACTAGGAGCTGACATTTTTCAGGCGGTGCGCTCGCCCTCCAGACAGCCTGCAGCATCGCAGCTTTGGCAGCAAGGAGGCTCATCGTGCGCGCACTTCGCAAAATGGCACAGGCACCAGGTTTGGAGCTGTGCGACATCCCCGAACCGGCAGTCGGCCCGAGTGAAGTCAAAATTAAAGTGCAGCGCGCAGGCCTGTGCGGCACGGATGTTCACCTGTTCAACTGGGATGGCGGAGCCCCCGGATCCCTCACCCCACCGCAGACGCTGGGGCACGAGTTTTTCGGGGAGATCGTCGAAATTGGCGAGGGTGTCGCTGCCGGATTCGGCTGCGACGAGCTACATCCCGGACAGCACGTATCAGTGGAGGGGCACATCGTGTGCGGCAGGTGCCGTAACTGCCGCGCGGGCCGCAAGCAGATGTGTCTGCGCACAGTCGGCATCGGCGTGAACCGCGACGGTGGTTTCGCTGACTATGTGGTGGTGCCGGCGTCAAACGTGTGGGTCCAGCCCGACCTCATCGACCCGGAGCTGGGCGCGCTTTTCGATCCGTTTGGGAACGCTGTCCACACCTGTCAGCAGGTGGAGATGACTGGTCAGGATGTACTGATTACGGGTGCAGGCCCTATCGGAATCATGTGCGTGGCGATCGCCCGACACGCGGGTGCGCGCCACGTCGTCATCACCGACGTTCAGGAGGAACGCCTGGACATGGCGCGCTCGGTAGGGGCGGACGCCGTGGTCAACATTACGCGCCGCACGGTTCCAGATGTGATGGCTGAACTGGGCATTCGTGAGGGTTTCGACGTGGGAATCGAGATGTCGGGAGCTCCCGGCGGGCTGACCACGTTGATCGACTGCTGCACCCATGGTGCAACACTGGCACTGCTCGGCTTGCCGAAAGGCGCCTTCCCCGTGGACTGGGGCAAGGTCATCACCCGCATGTTCACCATTAAAGGGGTGTATGGGCGCCAGATGTTCGACACGTGGTACCTGGCGACGTTCATGATGGAATCGTCCGAGAAGCTGCGCGAATCTGTTCGTTCCATCATCACGCACCGATTCGCCCCTGAGCAGTGGGAGGATGCGTTCGAAGCCGCAGCCAGTGGCACGGCAGGTAAAGTCATTATCGACTGGGAGAAATAGAGATCCGAAGGAGCATTTCACAATGGACACACTCAGCGAACGGCTAACAGCTCACCTCGATCAGATTCGCCAGCAGGGACTGTATAAAGAGGAGCGCGAAATCCTGGGTCGTCAGGGCTCCCACGTTGACACTAACTCCGGGCAGGCGCTCAATTTCTGTGCGAACAACTACCTGGGACTGGCAGGGGATCAGAGGCTTGTCGATGCAGCGAAGGAAGCGCTTGACCGGTGGGGTTTCGGAATGTCGTCGGTGCGTTTCATCTGCGGTACTCAGGATCAGCACAGTGCGCTGGAGCGCGAGATCGCTCAGTTCCTCCGCATGGATGACTCCATCCTGTTTTCGTCATGTTTTGATGCGAACGGCGGCATTTTCGGTGCCCTTCTGGGTCCCGATGACGCCATTGTGTCTGACGAGCTCAACCATGCGTCACTGATTGACGGTATTCGCCTGTGCAAGGCCGCCCGCTTCCGCTACCGCAATGCCGACATTGAGGATCTGCGTCGCCAGCTCCAGGCAGCTCGAGACAGGAAGTGCGATCAGGTCCTCATCGTCACTGACGGTGTCTTCTCGATGGACGGCTCGTTCGCTCCCCTTGAACAGATCTGCGATCTGGCAGAGGAGTTTCACGCCCTCGTCATGGTGGACGATTCCCACGCAACTGGATTTGTCGGCGAGCACGGTCGGGGAACTCCTGAGTACTGCGGTGTGGAGGGCCGTGTGGATATTCTGACCGGCACGCTCGGCAAGGCGCTGGGTGGCGCTTCGGGTGGGTATGTCGCTGGTCCGCAGGCCATTGTGGACACTCTGCGTCAGCAGGCCCGACCGTACCTGTTCTCCAACACGTTGGCTCCCGTTGTTGTGGCAGGGTCGCGTAAGGCTTTGGAACTGGCCGCCCAGGCTGACGATGCGCGCGCTCACCTGAAGGAGATGTCGGCACTGTTCCGCTCTCTCATGGAGGACGCCGGATTTGATGTCCTGCCCGGTTCGCATCCGATTCATGCCGTGATGTTCCGTGGAGATGATGGAGCGGCGTTGGCCGTCAGAATTGCGGCGCGTATGTTGGAGCTGGGTGTGTATGTCACGGCGTTCAGTTTCCCTGTGGTTCCGCGGGGGCTGGCTCGTATTCGCGTGCAACTGTCGGCCGCGCACAGCGAGGACGATGTACGCGCGTGTGTCAAGGCGTTCATTGATGCACGTGAGAGCGTTATTGGGTAGGCAGCTGATGTCGCACTGACAGAGTGGACGAGGGTGACCAGTAATTACCTCATATAAGTCATGCGAAAAGATTCGAAGGCCGATACCCTAAAAAGGAAGCATCCAGGGCTTAAGGCCCGGATGTGTGGCAAATCGCCTCGTCTAGAGCTAAGGAGCTGCCATGCCGACTTATACACTGCCTGATCTTCCGTACGACTACTCCGCGCTGGAACCGCACATTTCCGGCAAGATTATGGAGCTGCACCACGACAAGCATCACAACACATATGTGACCGGCGCTAACACCGCCCTCGAAAAGCTTGCCGAAGCGCAGGAGAAGGGCGACTTCCCCACGATCAACAAGCTGGAGAAGGATCTGGCATTCAACCTCGGTGGCCACACCAACCACTCGATTTTCTGGAAGAACATGTCTCCGGACGGTGGCGGCGAGCCTGAAGGCGAGCTGGCTGAAGCCATCAAGGAGTTCTTCACTTCTTTCGACGCATTCAAGGGACAGTTCACCGCAGCTGCGACCGGTCTGCAGGGTTCCGGCTGGGCAGTGCTCGCATGGGACACAATTGCGGAGCGCCTGGTGACGTTCCAGCTGTTTGATCAGCATCAGAATGTGCCCGTTGCGACGGTCCCGTTGCTCATGCTGGACATGTGGGAACATGCCTTCTACCTGGATTACCTGAACGTCAAGGCTGACTACGTCAAGGCGTGGTGGAATCTGGTGAACTGGCAGGATGTCAGCGAGCGTCTGGAGCGTGCTCGCGGTTTCAAGGGTCTGGTTGTAGCCTGACTTTCCACTAACTGAATGCTCCGCGACAGCGCGGCGCACCACTGACCAAAGGTGCTCCGAAGTTTCATGCTTCGGAGCACCTTCTTTTTGCGGTTCACAGGCAGTGTGGCTCCTCGCCTGAAAGACGAGGAGCCACACTCTGCAGATCACCTGTGGCGGTGAACCGAATCGTTTACTAACGTCGACGACGCGCCAAGATCATGGTCGACGCACCTGCAAGCAGCGCGAGAGCCGCTGCAGCACCGCTCATCCCAAGATCAGCACCGGTACGTGCCAGTCCCTTCCTGTCGGCAGCGGGCTTGACCGTGATGACCTGGTCAACCTTCGTCAACGTGACCTGGAAGCTATCAAGCACCTTGCCGTCCCTGTCCAGCACAGTCACGGTAATGACATCACCGACGCGCGCACCGGAATTCGGGGTTACGGTGATGTTGCCATTGTCGTTGATAACAGCCGTTCCCGGTCCTTTGACCTGGACAGTGGCACCGTCGGCGACCGGGCCACCGTGGTTGGGAACAACGACAGGCTTGTCAGCAGGAGTTGTCACATCATCCCAGTTTGGTGCTGCCGGGCATGCGGCAGCGGCGATGTCGAATGTCCATTCGGTCTGGACCGGTTCGCCCGTGGTTTCATCCTTCTTCACGATGTAGAGAACAGGGTCAGCCAATTTAGCCGTCACCTTCATAAACTGGCCTTTTTCGTCCGGCTCACCCTTCGCATTAACGCGGGTCTCCTCGTAATTCCACACCGGATTGTCAGGATCCTCCGCCTTTGGCAGGTTAACGGTCGCTTCTTCACCGCACTTGTCCGGTTGGGTGGTGGTCGGTTTCTCGGGCGCAACTTCCTTCACATTGGACTTGACGTATACAGTCCACCCAGTCAGATCGTCGCCTTCGACCTTTTCAATCTCGTAGCGACCATTTGCGTTCACAACGCCGCCCGTGTCAGCAAACTTCGCATTCAACGCGTAGGTCTTGATGCGACCCGTATAAGGGCTGAAGATGTCGAGATCATTCCCGGAAGCTGCTCTGGTAATGGGCGTCTGAGTACGATCAGCATTGTATTCTGCGCTCGGATGGTGAACTGCGTTGCCCTTGAAGTTGTAGGTATTGACAGTTTTCTGGCGGCTTTTTCCTTTGAAGTTTTCTTCAGTCGTACCTTTATAGGTACGATTCAGTCCGATCTTGACCGATACACCATCCGCATCTTCGGGGTGAATGACGCCTTAAGTCAGAACGAATTCAAAGTCGGTGTTCGCCTGCTGAAAGATCGAAATATCGTCGACGTTGGTGCCAGCCACGGTCGAGTGGGACGTGGCAAGATCACGCGCAAATCCTTCTTCGTCATTCATGACGTGATAACACGCATTGATATGCACATCTACATAATCCGTACCGTCAACGGTGCGAGTTGACGGCGTCTTCACGACATACGACGACTTCTCGCCATACGTCACTTGAACATCTGCCCACTCATAAGCAGGAATTTGCTTCTCAGCCGCATCCGGACTCGTCTTGCCGTAGAGAGTGCAGTACATCTTCATCTTTTTGGTACCCGTACGCGATTGGTCGTACGTCCACCCCGGATTGCTGTCATACGCCTTCCACTTGAAGTTCAGCGTATAACTGCTCTCAGGCGGTTCTTCAGCTGCCTGCGCCACACTTGTCATGCCCTGCACACCTGCGACCAGCGTAAAGGCTGCAAGAGCGCTCAGTGACGCCCTCGTTTTCATTCTCACAGTAGCGAGTCCTTTCTCAAACCAGGTTGATGGTTGGGGGCATTCTACATTCCCAGTCCACAAAATCCAACACTTTGGCAGAAATGGCCCTCTCGCCAGAGAACCGAGTACCGCTTGAATGGCCGTGTTCGACTAATGATTGTGACGGCATCGTCACGTAGATCGTACTGGAAGGGATGCGCCACAGCCTGGTTCTTCGGGTGATATGTGCACGTTGCCCTCATTCTCAGGCTCTGTGGTGCACAATTCCCTCAATCTAAGGGCGGCGTGTGCACGAACCCCCTGATCAACAGTGGATGGGGGCGCCCTCGTCAATTGCCATGCGGGGTGCGGGCGTGTACTGACAGACCTGGCCCCTGCCGACTCGCAGGAGAGGGCAGGAGCCAAAGAAGGGTTAATTGCCAAAACGTGGTGCTCCGGTTGAGTGTTTTGGCTTGTCAGGTCGGCGTTTCCTGGTGAACTTATGTTTTTCGGGGTTAAGTCGTGATGATTCTTGATTTCTTGTGTTGATTATGATTGGTGAGGAAATCCCGTCAGACTCGGCTTTGCCCGGTGTGCAGTCAGCCGATAAAGAAGAACCGTAAGACCGCTGCAGGCACGGGCTTCTCGGCGTGCATGTAGCACCACCAGAAAACCGCCTTGATCCGCCAGCTCAACCGCATTCCCCGATGATCGCGCAGTATCTGACACAAAAGCGCTTTCACGGCCCCCTCGATCCGCTCGCTCATCGCCGGCATCACCCGCTCCCACGCCGGATCCAGGAACGTGAAGAACGCTCCACTAGCTGTACTTCCCTGGGAGGTTGTGAACGCGTTGTGTGGGGGTTAGCCCGCTGCTGGCGGCGTGGCGTTGTTCGTCTTGTCGTGGACGTTGTCTCGCTTGCCTTATCGCTGTGTCTGTGTGGCTAGCAGTGAGGGTGTTAGGTGCTGACCGCTACGAGTAACAGGGTGCAATATCGCGTGGAAGTTTTCCCCGAAGCCCCGCGTATGTCCCACGCGGGCGATTTTCTGAACCGCTGACCCTGACTTTTCGTTGGTATCTTGCGGTTCTTAATGGCGGTAGCGCTGGGATTCGAACCCAGGGTGGCTTATCACCACACAGCATTTCGAGTGCTGCACCTTCGGCCGCTCGGACACGCTACCTCGGCCAGTCAGATTACACGAAATCCGTCGCCCAACGCCACTTCAGCAGCGATCTGGCGGCTAACCGTGGCCAAAAACACGTTGCAAGGCGCTCGTCATCAGGATCACCCACGACCACGCAGGCGAACCCCCCTGGGCAGAAGATCCTCACCACGAGACTCCTGCGGGGCAGGTTGAGAAAGGCCGCTCGGCGTCGCCCTCGTCGATGAAGAGGCAGAACGTGTCGCCGCAAGGCGGGTGGAAACAGGAAGAACGCCGCCGGAAGGAGACACGCTCGTCTGATGCTGCACCCTCTTCCCCAGAAAGAAACCTTTGAGCTGGACTTCCACTTCCTGGCGCAAGACTCCGCCGATCACTTCCACTGTGTGGTTCAGACGAGCGTCACGCACGACGTCGCGGAGCGAACCGGCAGCTCCGGCCTTCTCGTCCCACGCGCCGAATACCAGGCGGTCGACGCGCGAGTTGACCACCGCTCCGGCGCACATCGTGCAAGGCTCGAGGGTCACAACCAGGGTGCATCCCGCAAGGTTCCATGTGCCCATCGCGAGGCCGGCCTGACGCAGCGCCACAATTTCAGCGTGAGCACTGGGATCGTGGGTCGTTTCCCGCTGGTTCCAGCCTGACCCTATGACCGTGCCGTGCGGGTCCAGGACCACCGCTCCGACAGGGACATCGCCCGCTTCGCGGGCACGGTTGGCCAGAAACAGTGCGCGTCCCATCGCCTGGGACCATGATTCGTCGACCGTCACGAGGTAAGCCTACCGCGTCATCCACTCAGCATAAGAGCATCTGTTCGGCGCGCAATCGCCTCAGGCATGTCCGGCGCGGTACGCTTGAACCATGCACCTACATGTCGCTGATCATCCGCTGATTAACCACAAGCTCACTGTTCTTCGAGACGGTCGCACTCCGTCGGCAACATTCCGCCAGCTCGTTGATGAACTCGTCACGCTGCTGGCCTACGAGGCAACACGTCACGTTGCCGTGAAAGATGTCGAAATTGAGACTCCCGTGTGCCCCACCATTGGGACACGACTGTCCGATCCACGTCCGATTGTCGTTCCCGTCCTACGTGCAGGCCTCGGAATGCTCGACGGGATGACTCGCCTGCTGCCCACCGCCGAGGTTGGGTTCCTGGGTATGAAGCGTGACGAGGATACGCTTCAGGTTGAAACCTATGCGAATCGGCTGCCGGACGACCTGTCGGGCCGTCAGTGCTTTATTCTGGATCCCATGCTCGCCACCGGCCACACGATGGTAGCCGCGACGAACTACCTGCTGGAACGCGGCGCCCGTGATGTGACGTGCGTATGCATTCTGGGGGCGCCGGAAGGCATTCATGAGGTGGAAAAAGCCGTGGGTGATCGCGCTGATGTCACCGTTGTGCTCGCCGCCGTTGATGAGGGCTTGAACGAGAAGTCCTACATCGTGCCCGGCCTGGGCGATGCCGGCGACCGCCTGTACGGCATCATCGACTAAGGAAAATGTACTGATGGGGGCGGCACACTTCCGTTCGCGAAGTGCGCCGCCCCCATCTGTTATGAAGTTTCTCCCTTGAATGGCAGCTACCGCGTAAAGCGGTCGCTGCCGTTGCTATCAGGAGGACAGCCCTATCTGGCACTGCTCAGCACACTGTCTGGAGCAGTGCCAGCAAGCTGCTTAGAACGCGGGAAGGACGGTGCCGTCTGACCAGTTCTCTTCGAAGAAGGTGCGGACCTCGTCGGAGTGCAGCAGCTCGTCAAGCTTCTTCACACCTTCGAGCTTGTCACCAGACAGATCCTTCTTCCACACGAGCAAGTTGGTGTACGGGCTTCCCTTACCCTGCTCGGCAACCAGTGCGTCACCATTGATGGTCAGGCCACCTTCCTGCGCGAAGTTACCGTTGATCACGGCGATGTCAACGTCAGACAGTGAACGTACCAGCTGTGCGCCTTCGGCTTCAAAGAACTCGAAGTTCTTGAGCTTTTCAACAGAGTTGATGTTGGCTGCCTCGTCACCCTCGGCAATCTTGACGAATCCGTTGGCTTCAAGCAGTTCGAGTGCACGACGCTGGTTGGTCACATCGGAGATGATGCCGATCTTGCCGCCGTCGGGGAAGTCTTTCAGGTCTTTGATCTTCTCGGAGAAGATACCGAGCGGCTCGATGTGGACGCCCTCGCCCTGGTCGAACTCATAGCCGAATTCCTTGACCTGGTCTTTCAGGAAGTTCGGGGTCTGGTAGAAGTTCGCATCCAGGTCACCGCTGTTCAGTGCAACGTTCGGCTGGTGGTAGTCGGTGTACTCGACGATCTCCAGGTTAATGCCAGCTTCAGCAGCCAGGTTGTCCTGAATAAAGTGCAGGACTTTGGCATGCGGTGAAGGGCTGGCACCAACGGTCAGGTCAATAACGCCGCCGGTTGCTGCGCCGCCTGCTGTGCCTGAAGCTGCCGTGTCGGTTGAGCCGCTCGTGGCGGTCTCATTCGAGCCGCCGCCGCAGCCTGCCAGTGCGAAGGATGCTGCCAGGCCGCACACTGCGAGGGCCTTGAAAGAGCGTGTGTTCAGATGAGATAGACGCATGAGAGTTTCTCCAATCATGTTGCCGGTCTGCCGATGCAGACCGTTTCTAAATTCAGAATGGTCAAGTTTTCAGGTTTTTTCAATTGCGCTGAAGCATGAGAGATGAACGAGGGTGACGTTCCCGTTGATGCAATGCACTCCGCTCATGTTGCAGGCGTATTGCAGGTCAGATGCGACGGGGTGTCGCGTAGATCTGGTACGGGCATGTGCCCGTGAAGTGTGCCGGCTGGTAGTGCCTCAGCGGTGGTCCACCAGCCGGCTGATCATGTCACCCATCATCTGGATCACCTGGACGATGATGATGATCGCAACGACTGCGCACAGCATGACGTCGGGCATGAATTGGTTGTAGCCGTAGTTGATGGCCAGCTTTCCAAGGCCACCGGCACCGACCGCTCCGGCCATTGCCGAGTAGCCGATCAACGTGATCGCCAGGACAGTCACCGACTGGATCAGGGCAGGCAGAGCTTCGCGAACCTGGACACCCCAGTAGATGCGCTGGTTGGATGCGCCCATCATTTGGGCTGCTTCAATCTTGCCGCGTGAAACGGCCAGCACGTTTGTTTCCACCAGTCGTGCAAAGAACGGGATGGCACCAATAATCAGGGACGGCATCGCGGCTTTCCAGCCGAGCGTGGTTCCCACCAGGAACCTGGTCAGCGGCACAATCGCGATCAGCAGGATGATGAATGGGAATGAGCGGCCGACGTTGACGATCACGCCGAGAACCTGGTGCACGATGCGGTTGGGCGTGAGCCCGTGGCGCGACGTGTTGACGACCAGCAGGCCGAGCGGCAAGCCGAAGATCACGGTCACCAGTGTGGCGACGCCGGTCATCACGAGTGTTTCCCACACTGCCGGCAGGAACTGCTTGGTCAGTGCCGGGTTGTCACCCCAGGTGGGTTTGTCTGCTGCAATCGACATCATGGCGGACTGAAATTGTGCAACACCGATGTGGGCAGCAAGCAGTACATGATTCATGATCATGCCAGCCTTTCAGTCGCGTAGATACCTTGGTCATGAAGCTGTTGAAGGATCTGCTGAGTGTGGTAGCGCGGCACTGACAGCGCCAGGCGTCCCACCTGCGTTGATCCGATGGACTCGAAAACCCCTGCGGTCACGTCGGCACCCATCGACGCGCTCATGTTGAGCACACTGGCACCGGTGGGCACACCGGGGCGTGAAGTGAAAATCAGGTCCAGCAGCGCGCGGTCTTCCGGGATCACGGCATCGTCCACGTTCGGCAAGGGGACCAGTTCCTGAGCCAACGGCGAGGACGGATCCTTCATGATCTCTTCGATCGTTCCACTCTGGAGGACGCCGCCGTGGTTGAGCAGTGTCACCGAGTCACAGATTTCGCGTACAACCGCCATCTCGTGCGTGATGATCACAATCGTCACACCCAGTGAGTCGCGCAGGTCGCGCAGCAGATCGAGGATCTGGCCGGTTGAGTCCTGATCGAGTGCGGAGGTCGGCTCATCGCAAAGCAGCACTGCCGGAGTTCCAGCCAGGCCGCGCGCAATGCCGACGCGTTGGCGCTGGCCACCTGACAGTTGCGAGGGATAGGAGCCGCCGCGTCCCTGCAGCCCCACCATGGTCAGGAGTTCTTCAACGCGCTCGTCGATTTCTTTCTTCGGGCGACGCGCAATCTGCAGCGTGTATGCAATGTTTTCTGCCGCCGTGCGCGCATCGAGCAGGTTGGCTGCCTGAAACACCATGCCGAAGTTCCGGCGAGCCTGACGCAGTTTCGCTCCGCGCAGCTGAGTCATGTCAACGTCGTTGACCACGATTTCACCACTGGTTGGGCGTTCGAGGGCGGTCAGACAGCGGATCAGTGTGGATTTTCCGGCCCCCGACTGACCCACGATTCCGTGAATCGAGCCCGCATCGACGTGCAGCGTCACGTCATCAAGTGCGACAACGTCATTCCCGCCGCGCAAGTGATACACCTTGCGTACGTCGTGAAGGTCAATCATGGTTCCTCCATCGGTCCTGGCGGAAGCACCCTCTCCGTGACCGGGGGTTGCTGCAGCGTCATCGAGCCAGGTCTCTTAGCTGCTCTGGATGGTCGATCACCACTTTAAAGTGTCGGCGCGTTTAGAGCAAACTTCGCGGCCCAGTCGTGACCATATTCACCCGCCTGTGCTCACCGTGGCCAGAGCAAAGATCGCGATCGAAGCAGCGGCTGTCCCCACAATGACAGCCACCACGCATAGCGCCCACACACCGACCAGCAGGCTCGCACCAAGGGCCGTGCGGTGGCTTCGCAGCACTTCACACACGTCAACGACGGCGGTGGAAAACGTCGTGAACGCACCGAGGAACCCCACGCCGATCACCGTCCACCAGTGCGGCCATGTCATCAGGAACGTGAATGCGCCGGCCAGCAGGCATCCGATCACGTTGACCGCCGCGATTCCACATAGTGGACGCAGGAGCTGGGCGCGCGAGCCGGGCACGTGCCGTGTTATTGACGAGGCAGACGTCGGCGCGTTCAGTCGCCGCGTGATTGCTCCCGACAGCAGCCACCGACAGGTGGCCCCACACCCGCCGGCAAGGGCGGTGAGTATCCACATCAGCGCGCTCATGGCCGCGTCTTTTTTCCGAGCCACCAGCCGGCAGCGGCGACACCTACCCCCAGGACAAGCAGGCCGAGGGTAATGGCACTGCCAGCAAGGATTCTGCCCATCGCGCCCGTCGTGGTGTCGAGCGGAGGGCTGTGGACGAATGTGACTGCGCCAAGCATCATGGTCGAATATGTAGTCAGCGCCCCGCATATACCAGTGCCGATCAGAAGGTTGACGCGAGCGCTCAGCCACCGGCCGGCTCCTGCGCAAAAACCAAGGATAAGCGCGCCCGCAAGATTGCACGCAATGGTCGACCACGCCAGCACCAGCGCCGATGAGGCGGGATGTGCCGCCGCAATATGGTCAAGACTTGCGCGGATGAGGGTACCGATCATGCCACCGAGGAACACGCACGCAATGTCAGCCAGGCGAGCGCGCGAAAGTGCAGGCGTGCGCCGCGAATGGGACTGGTCATCAGAGGCGGTGTGCGCGGATTCCACACGGCCAGCCTAACGCCACGCGTGCCATCATGCCGGCGCGGTAGGGTGAAGTAACCGAGGTAAGGAAGCCAACCATGACACGCGTTTTTTCCAGACGCCAGGTTCGCACCTGGTTCGCAGGGGCCGCATCAGGAGCACTGGCATTCACGTTTGTGGCCTGCTCGCCGGACACGGGCGGCAGCGGCGAAGACTCTGGAGCCTCCAGCCAGTCATCCGCCCCTGCCGCCGAACGATCAGACGGCGCGCAATCCGGTGCGCAATCTGATGAGACAGATGGGGACTCCCTCGCCAATGAAGCTGAATTAACGGAAGAGCAGGTGGACGCTGCAGTTGCCGCACCATTGTCTGACGGTCGCACCCTCAAGAACGTTCCCGAGGGTGAGGGCGATGACGGCGCTGACACCAAGGCGGACCCGACCGGCGCGGCTGAAAGTGATCTGCCACCCGAGGCGATAGAGCCGGCTGCGTGCGCGTCGATCCTGTGGCGGCCTCATACTTTCGGAGGTCTGAGCGCCCAATGGCCCCACCGCAGTCTCTATCTTCCGCAGGAAGGCGACGAACAGGCAGCCGATATGAAGGGGGTTTTCGTTGCTGTCGCACCGTCGGGTGACGAGGCAGCAGAAGCAGTGTCTGCCGTTGAGGATCTGGCGGCGCAGTGCTCGCAGTACACGGTCATGATTGGTGGCGGGGCGCCTACGACGCTGACGTTGTCCAACTGGGATGATGCGGCGATCTCACAGGGATGGGTGCTAGAAACCAGTACGCAGGCAGAGGCAGCAGAACACGAGGTGAGCGTCGGCGCCCGTGTTTCCAATGTGCTGATCTCTGTTGGCCCGCAGCCGGCGGATCGTCTCGATGAGGTGAAAGCGCTTGTCAGTCAGATCGCCGGGCAGTTGACGAACCAGTAACGGAGCCTGATGCGTCAGGCTCGGGTCGCCTCGCGCGCGATGCTGTGGATTCGGCTCGTGCCCCGAGTGTGTAGTCGAGGTGAGTCCGCCCCCAATGAAGCCCGCCCTCAATCAAAGGAGAACTATGACTGACATGACGGCAGATTCGACTCCCCTGATGACCGAACGCCTCTGCCTGCGGCCACCACAGGACGCAGACGTTGACGCTGTCTTTAAGATTCACTCGGACCCGCTGACCTACAGACACCGACCGGAGCTCACGATGAAAGACCGTGACGAAGCCGTGGAACTGACGTCCGCGTGGCAACAGGATTGGCACCAGCACGGCATCGGTTACTTTGTCGTGTTGACTTACGGAGGTGAAACTATCGGTTTCACTGGCGTGCGGCATGCGGTCGAGGGTGACGAGACGGTCCTGAATCTCTACTACCGCTTCGCGTCACAGGCGCAGGGCAAGGGGTACGCGACCGAAGCTGCCAGTGCCGCACTCGAATGGGCACGCGACCGCCACCCACAGCTCCCGATCGTGGCGATTATCGACCCCGCGAACACAGCCTCGGCTCGACTTGCTGAAAAGCTCGGACTGCGCCTGGTCCCCGGTGCCGGGAAGGCGGGAGATCATGAAGTCTACCGGCTCCAAGGCTGAGCGAAAGGGACTGTCCCGCAATGAGGGGTCTGACAGTAGGGCCCGATGGCGTTTGAACGATGGCCTGTGACACCGCTGCAGCGCCCGAATGCGCCTATATAGAGGTACGACAACCAGTCCGCCACCCTAGATATAGGGGCGACACGCCGAAGAAACGCAACACGCCCACTAGATATATGGATTGCGCACCACGCTGGAATTCCATCTATCCACAGGCCCGTCCGGAGTTTAAGCTGTCAGATACAGGCCCGCCGATCGCTGTCCACAGCCTGTCCACAGCGCGATGCACACCATCACTCAGACACAACATGTAGTGGTCACTTGCACTTGGCGCCACAAGGTGTAGTGTTAATACATCAACGGAGCCACTACGGCTCGGGGTATCAAGAAGGCGCGCAGGACGCGCACCGAACCTGACGATCCCCACCACCTCACAGAGCGCATAGAAGAAAAAGGAGCATCCCATGACCATCACCGTGTACTCGAAGCCGATGTGCGTGCAGTGTGATGCGACTTACCGTGCGCTCGGCAAGCAGGGCCTGGAATACACCTCGATCGACGTGACGCAGGATCCCGAAGCACTCGAATACATTAAGGGACTGGGCTACCAGCAGGCACCCGTTGTGATCGCCGGCGAGGACCACTGGAGCGGCTACCGCCCCGACCGCATCAAAGCTGCTGCGGCAATGGCTGCCGAGGCTGCACCGCTGCGGGTCGCCCAAGCCTGATCAATGCGTGAAGCCCGGTCACCTCGCAGGTGTCGGGCTTTTCCCATGCACAGGTCAGACGCGGAAGGCACGACCGACGGTTCACACCATCCACGGCGCATGCCACCCTCGGCCCGCAGGCTCACACACTTAACCGGCTCTCACGTCCATATAAGGAGATTCCTCAGTCATGGTGGAGATCGTCTACTTTTCGTCGGCGACGGGGAACACGCGCCGTTTCGTCGAAAAACTGGGCTATCCGGCGCACCGCATCCCTCTTCACCCGCATGATGAATTCCTGCACGTTCACACCGACTTCATTCTGATCACCCCTACCTACGGCGGGGGAAATATCAAAGGAGCTGTGCCCAAACAGGTCATCAAGTTCCTCAACGATGCCACCAACCGCTCATATTGCCGGGGAGTGATCTCCTCAGGCAACACCAATTTCGGACCGGCGTACTGCTTGGCGGGCGATATCATCTCTGCAAAGCTACACGTTCCCCATATGTATAAGTTCGAGCTTCTCGGCACGTCCGAGGATGTCTCCCGAGTCCGCGAAGGATTGAAGGAATTTTGGTCGAAAATCTCACCGACACCGGCCCAGAAGAGTTGAGCACTGACCTCGACTACCATGCGCTGAATGCCCAGCTCAACCTGTATGACGAGAACGGCAAGATTCAGTTCGAAGCGGACCGTCAGGCGGCTCGCCAGTACTTTCTCCAGCACGTCAACAAGAACACCGTGTTCTTCCACGACCTCGAAGAAAAACTCGAGTACCTGGTGCGCGAAGGCTACTACGAGGGCGACGTGCTCGAGCAGTACGAGCCTCAGGACATCAAGGACCTGTACAAGCAGGCCTACGCCTACAAGTTCCGCTTTCAAACGTTCCTGGGGGCATTCAAGTACTACACGTCGTACACGCTGAAAACATTCGACGGCAAACGGTACCTGGAACGCTTCGAGGATCGCGTTGTCATCGTGGCAATGTACCTGGCGCGCGGCGACATCGAACTGGCACGCAAGCTCATCGACGAGATCATGTCAGGACGTTTCCAGCCGGCCACACCCACCTTCCTCAACGCGGGCAAGCGTGCGCGCGGCGAACTGGTCTCCTGCTTCCTGATCCGCGTCGAAGACAACATGGAGTCCATCGCCCGAGGTGTGAACTCCGCTTTGCAGCTGTCCAAGCGTGGTGGCGGCGTGGCACTGTCACTGACGAACCTGCGCGAAGCGGGCGCACCGATCAAACGCATCGAGCATCAGTCCAGCGGTGTTGTTCCCGTGATGAAACTGCTGGAAGATTCGTTCTCCTATGCGAACCAGCTGGGTGCGCGCCAGGGCGCGGGAGCCGTCTACCTGCACGCCCATCACCCGGACATCATGTCCTTCCTGGACACGAAGCGTGAGAACGCGGACGAGAAGATCCGTATCAAGACGCTCTCCCTGGGTGTCGTTATCCCGGATATTACGTTCGAACTCGCGCGCGCCAACGAGGATATGTACCTGTTCAGCCCCTACGACGTCGAACGCGTTTACGGCAAGCCGTTCAGCGAAATTTCCGTGACCGAGAAGTACCGCGAAATGGTCGATGACGGGCGTATCCACAAGAAGAAGATCAACGCTCGCCGCTTCTTCCAGACGCTGGCTGAAATCCAGTTCGAATCCGGCTACCCGTACATCGTCTTCGAAGACACCGTCAACCGCGCCAACCCGATCAAGGGCCGCATCACGATGTCGAACCTGTGCTCGGAAATCCTGCAGGTCTCCGAAGCCTCCGAGTTCAACGAAGACCTGACGTATTCGCACGTGGGCAAGGATATTTCGTGTAACCTCGGATCCCTGAACATTGCCAGGACAATGGATTCGCCCAACTTCTCGCAAACCATCGAGACGGCGGTTCGTGGCCTGACGGCAGTGTCCGACCTGTCCAATATCCAGTCCGTGCCCTCCATTGCGCGCGGCAACGCCATGAGCCACGCGATCGGTCTGGGACAGATGAACCTGCACGGATACCTTGCGCGCGAACGCGTGCACTACGGCTCCGAAGAAGCACTCGACTTCACGAACATGTACTTTCTGGCCGTGGCGTTTGAGGCGATCAAGGCGTCGTGCATGATTGCGCGCGAACGCGGTGAAAAGTTCGTCGGCTTTGAAGATTCCGACTACGCCAGTGGCACGTACTTCGACAAGTACATCAACGGCACGTGGGAGCCGACAACGGATAAGTGCCGTGAACTGCTCGCCAAATCCTCGATCCACATTCCGACCCAGGAAGACTGGAAGGCACTGGCAGCGGACGTGGCGAAGTACGGCATGTACAACCAGAACCTGCAGGCCGTTCCTCCCACCGGGTCGATCAGCTACATCAACAACGCGACCTCGTCGATCCACCCGATCGTCTCCAAGATCGAGATCCGCAAGGAAGGCAAGATCGGCCGCGTGTACTACCCGGCGCCCTACATGACCAACGACAACGTTGAGTACTACGAGGATGCCTACGAAATCGGCCCTGAAAAGATCATTGACACCTACGCGGTTGCCACGCAGCACGTTGACCAGGGACTGTCGCTGACACTGTTCTACCCGAACACCGTGACCTCACGTGACGTCAACAAGTCCTACATTCGTGCGTGGCGCAAGGGCATCAAGACCATGTACTACATGCGGATCCGTCAACAGGCTCTGGAAGGCACCGAAGTCGAAGGCTGCGTTTCCTGCATGTTGTAGGCATGCGCCAGGCTTTCAGTTCCTCGGCTCTTTGAGGCACCTGCGGTCGCCCTCGTCGATTTTTCACCTTCGACGAGGGCGACCCATGTTTTACAATGATCGTGAGCCTAAGGAGGTTTGCCGTGCCGATGTATCAATACGCCACCGATGACAATGACTCGAAACGTTTCGCACCTGATGCTGAGACCGATGAGGCCTCATCCGCTTCACAGTCCCACGCCTCCGATACATCAACTACCCGTCAGACCAACGCCGGCCCATACGAGTCAGCCGGCAGTTCCGGGTCCGGAGACTCAGCAGGATCCGCAACGGCTTCACCGTCATCGTGGCAAAGTTCGGCTCCCCGCTACGGCGCACCGGACACGCATCCGCGATCGGGAGGCACGCCCCAGGGCCAGTACTCACCGTGGACGCCTCAGCAGCAAACTGACGGCCCGCAGGGACCTTACTGGAATGAGCATTCCTCCCAGCAGGTCTACACGGAAATTGAGTCGAACGGGCTGGTGGCGCTGATCCTTTCCATCGTCTCGTTCTTCACGCTGGGAATACTGCTGTCGGTGCCGATGTGGATCTGGAGCCAGTCGATGATCAACAAGGGACGCAGGGCAGGTCTGCCGTTTCAGGCGATGTCACGTGCCCGCATTGCGCGCGGTATCTCAATTGCGGTCACCGTCATCTACATCCTGCTCGGTGTCGTCTGCGTGGTGCTGGCCATAATCGTCGCGATGGCGAATCTACAGGTTTAAGCATCGACGAGGGGTCCCATGCGCGGCTGGCCTGATATTGCCGCCAGATCGGCCAGTGGTGGCAGCCATGCGCGGCTGGCCTGAGACTGCCGCCAAAGCAGCCGATGGTGACAAACCCGGCGCAGCTGACGTTCGTGTCCGGACGCGTGAAGCCGTAGGCTGGGATCATGACTCCTCGACCCCATACTCCTATCCGACGTCGTTCCGGCACCGATCGAGACCTGATTGAACTGCTGCGCCGCCTGGACGGAAAAAGCTACGGCTCCTACAAGTCAGCAACCGGAGACTGGGATTACGGCGACTTTTCCATCGCCATTGACCGCGTCCAGTCCGACCCGTACGCACCGCCATCGGCTGTGCGCGTGATTGCCTCACCACAGACAATGGGGATCCCCGACGACTGCCTGTCCACTCACACCCAACGCGTCGCCAGCGCCGACTTCCTGCTGCGCTCTTTTAGCCACGCGATCCGAAAAATGTCCGGCCAAGGATCCGGAGGGGCCGGTCACGGCTCCCCTGTCCAGGTCGCACGCACCGGGCAGGAAATCCTGGAGCGCTCAGCCTGCACCGTGATGCCTGACCGGGTTGAGCTGCGATTCCAGGTCCACATGCCGGCACGTGGACGCACCATTCAGGGTCTGACAGCCGCCCGGATCTTTGACCAGGACGTGCCAGACATCGTGGTGGAAACCTTCGACTTTGTCTCTGACCAGGCCGACCGGCACCTCGACGAACTGCATCAACACGTTCACACCTACGAGGACTACCAGGCCCTTCAGCAGGCACTGGTCGACAACAACTGGGTCACATTCGTGGCTGATGATGCGATTCTGGCGCGCAGATCCGGCGTTTCCGACCTGCCGATGGAGGACGCCGTTCCATTCAGCTCACCGGAATCACTGCGCCGCACAGTGACCTTGCCTCACGCCGGCGAGGTGTCCGGCATGGCGCTCGAGCCGGGCGTGACCGTCATTGTGGGCGGTGGCTATCACGGTAAATCCACCCTGCTCGCCGCGATTCAACGCTCGGTATACGCCCATGTTCCTGCAGATGGCAGGCAATTGGTGGCGACGACGCCCTCGGCAATGAAAGTGCGTGCAGCCGATGGGCGCCCAGTGACGGGCGTAGATGTCTCCGCCTTCATCGCGCATCTGCCGGGCGGTGCGGATACCAGCGACTTTTCCACGCAGAATGCCTCCGGTTCAACCTCCCAGGCCGCAGCCATCGTGGAGGCGGTCGAATTGGGCAGTCCACTGCTCATGCTGGATGAGGACACGTCAGCGACGAACCTGCTGATCCGTGATGCGCGCATGCGTCGCCTTGTTGCGGCCGAACGTGAACCGATCACGCCGCTGGTGGACCGCGTGCGCGCCCTTTTTGATCAGCGCCACGTCTCCACGCTGATGGTCATGGGTGGGTCAGGTGACTACCTCGACATCGCGGACTGCGTGCTGATGATGGACACATATCAGTGCCGGGATGTCACCGACCAGGCTCGTGCGGTGGTGGCGGAGATGCCGCGCGAACGCACAGATGAGGAGGACTTTCCGGTGGGCAGGCCACGTGTGCTCATGCGGGATCGAGGCAATTCGGGTCGCGGCAAGCCGAAGACCAAGTCGGCGGGCCTCGATACGATCACACTGGACCGACACACTGTGGACGTGTCCGACGTGGAGCAGATTGTGGATGCGGGCCAGACTGAAGCAATCGCGTGGGCGTTGCGCACCGTGCTGGATGACCTCGCAGACGGTGAGCACTCCATCGATCAGGAGCTGGAGCGCCTCGACGAGATGATCGGTGAGCAAAGTCTGGACGTGTTGACGAAGGATCGAGGCAGGCCGTGGCCGGCGTTCCTGGTGCGGCCGCGTCCCATTGACATCGGTGCTGCCGTCAACCGGTATCGCGCTCTGACCATGCGCTGAGCTGGGCGGGTGGTCAGGTCAGCAGTCAGGGTAGGTCAGGTCTTGTGGGTATTGCAGCGCTTCTCGCCGTCACCGTCGCAGGGGTGGTGGCCGGTGCGATCAACACGATCATCGGGTCAGGATCACTGGTCACCTACCCGGTGATGGTGCTGCTCGGCGTCCCCCCGATCAGCGCCAATGTGGCGAACACGGTCGGTTTGGCACCCGGCGCAGTGGCCGGCGCCTATTCCTACCGCACATTCATGCACGAGGGAGACTCCGCCGCTGCTGTTTCTGCGCCGTCAGCATTTACTCTGTCGCGCGGCCGCATCGGTGGCCTGTCGCTGTGCGCCGCTGGCGGGGCGCTCATTGGTGCCGGCCTGCTGCTGCGCGTATCTGCCAGCACGTTTACCCTCATCGTGCCGTTCCTTATTGCCCTGGCGACTGTCCTGGTTGCGTGCCAGCCGCGCCTTGCCCGGATGGTGAGCGCACATGATGACGGCTCGGGGGCGCTGCCCGTGTCCTCTGCGCGACTGGGTGTACTGGCTCTGTTGGTGGTGTGCGGCGCAGTGTATGGCGGGTTCTTTTCCGCTGCTCAGGGGATCATTTTCCTGGCGATTCTGGGAGTTTTCCTGCCCGGCAGCATCCATACGCACAACGCTCTGAAGAATCTGCTGCAGGCGATCGTCAACGTTGTCGCAGCGTTGTTCTTCATTGTCGTCGCCATCGCAGTGGCTGCGGGGGCGCAGGATCCGACGCTATCGGTCACTTCACCCCTGTCCGGCACTCTCGATACTCGCACGTGGATCGCTGCTGCCTGCGTGGCGGTCGGATCGCTCATTGGCTCTCCGCTGGGAGCGTGGATCGGTGTGAGGATTCCGGCGCGAGTGCTGCGAATCAGCGTGGTGATCTTCGGCGCGTGCATGGCCGTTCTTATGGCAGTGCGCGCATGCACAATCCCCTAAAAAGTCGCAGTTTTTTGCACAATCCCCTAGCTAAACAACGGACGGGACCACCCTCGACAATCCGAACACCCCGCGACCTGCAGCTTTCAAAACGGGGCGGAAATGCGGCGCGTTAGATCTAGGGGATTGTGCATCCTGAAGGGTCAGATTTAGGGGATTGTGTACCTTGGGGGCTTAAATCTAGGGGGTTGTGCACCTTGGGGGCTTGAATCTTGGGGGTTGTGCACCTTGGGGGCTTGAATCTTGGGCATCGTGCACGCGGATGACGCGAGGCTCGGCCTGAGGCAGCACCTCCAGCCCTGGCGCCCGCATCGAACCGGCGCGCTGCCAAGCGTCTACACTGACAGCCATGCACCACTCTTCCGCGCCATCTAATAACAAACAGCACCACGACGCAGGCATCCAGCCGCCGCGAGCGCAGGCTCAGCCACCCGTTCCGCCGCGAGCACAGTCCCGGCCATTGGATCCGCCGCGTTCCTTCCACGGTGATTCCTTCGCAGATCCCTTCCAGTGGTTGCGTTGCGCGGACGACCCTGCAGTCATCGACCTGGTGGAAAAGGAAAACGCGTGGGCCGATCACGTCACGGCTCCGCTGCGCGCGCTGAGCGACACGCTGGTCAGCGAGTTCAAGGCGCACACCGTTGAAACCGATGTCACCGTACCGATCCGCATCGGCCAGTACTGGTATTTCGATCGCACCGAAGAAGGCTCACAGTATGTGTCTCATCAGCGCGTGCCGGTCACCCTCGTCAATGACGAATCGCCAGCGCACGTCGACGCCGCCCCGCTTTCTCCGCCCACGATCCACGCCGACCGTCCCGCTCCGGGTGAGGAAACCGTCATTGATGAGAACGCTCAGGCTGCGGGCGAAGAGTTCTTTTCTGTGGGCGAGTGGGCGCCCAGCCCGGACGGTACGCGCGTGGCGTGGCTCAAGGACACGAGTGGAGATGAGCGCTACACGCTGGTGGTCACGGATATTGCCTCCGGGCGCACGGTCGATGAGCAGGTCACGAACGTTGGGTACGGCGTGGCATGGTCAGCTGATTCAGCGTCGGTGCTGTACACGCGGGTCGACGATGCCTGGCGCGCATGCCAGGTGTGGCTGCACGTCGTAGGTGAGGATCCAGCGCACGACCGCCGCCTCCTTGACGAGCCGGATGAGCGTTTCGAAGTCTACTTTGAGCAGGCACGTGACCCGAACTGGGTGGTGATCACGTCGGCTTCGACGTCCACCAGCGAGGTATGGCTGTGGCCGACCCTCCAGCCGCACCACATGCCGGTCAGCGTCACAGGCCGCAGACCGGGCGTCCTGGTCAGCGCAGAACCGGCCGGCGATCACCTCCTGTTGATCCACACCGCCGACAGTCGCGAAGGCAGCCTCGCCATCGCACCGCTTCCGCAGGTCAAGGACGAGGGAGGCGCTGCCGAATCGGTGGATTATTCGACGTGGCACACGCTGATCGAGGGTGACAGCCAAGGACCGCGCCTGCTGGATGTGGAGGCGTATGAGTCGATGTGCGTGATCTCGATGCGTCGCGATGGCCAGACCTGGCTGGAGTACATGACGCGCACCGCTCCCACCGCGCCCGAAGCTGCCGCTGCGAGTGCGCGTCAGCATCGTCCCGACTACGCGCAAATCTGGTCCGAGCCCCGCGCGGTCCTGCCCGGCGCTCACGATAACGGTGCGGTCCTCACGATGAACACTGTGGGTCAACTGGACTGGCACGACCGGCTGATCCTGGTTGAATGCCAGTCGATCACGCAGCCGCCTCGCACGGTCGCCGTGGATCCTCGTGACGGATCCGCACACGTCCTGCGTGAAAAAGCAGTGCCCGGGTGGGAAGCCGAGCAGCGCGCCGGCTATGTGGAAGAGCGCGTGTGGGTCACGGCTCGTGATGGCCACACCCGTATCCCGGTCACACTGGTGCACCGCCGCGACGCTGCGTGCGATGGACGTGCAGCAGGCTGGCTGTACGGCTACGGCTCGTATGAGATTTCCAACGACCCGGAGTTTTCCGTGCTGCGCCTGCCGGCCATTCAGCGAGGCGTCGTGTTCGCCCTCGCTCATATTCGTGGCGGCGGTGAGATGGGGCGCTGGTGGTACGAGGATGGCCGGCGCGAGGTGAAAACCCATACGTTCACCGATTTCATCGACGTGGGGCGCTTCCTTGTCGACGCCGGGTGGGTAGCGCCACGCCGCCTGATCGCGGAGGGACGTTCGGCTGGCGGCCTGCTCATGGGTGCGGTGACGAATATGGCACCTGACCTGTTCCGGGTGATCTTGGCCGGTGTGCCGTTCGTTGACGCACTGACCTCGATCCTTGATCCCTCGTTGCCGCTGACGGTCGGTGAATGGGAAGAGTGGGGCAATCCGATTGAAGATCGCGAAATCTACACCGTTATGAAGTCGTATTCGCCGTATGAAAATGTTGCCGACGGCGTGGAGTACCCCGCGATTATGGCCTCCACCAGCATTAACGACACGCGCGTGCTCTTCGGTGAGCCGCTGAAGTGGGTGCAGCGCCTGCGCCAGGCCACTGCGGGCAATCCGACAGCGGCGGGCCGTGCATCTGAGCTGGGCAGTGCAGCCGTCACAACCACATTTGCCGGTCAGAGCGACCCGACTGAGCGCCCGATCATCATGCGCACCCAGATGGTTGCCGGACACCGCGGCCCGTCCGGACGCTACGGGCATTGGGCCTCCCGCGCCGAAGAGTTCGCTTTCGCCCTCAGTCAGGTGGGAATCGATGAGTGAATCGTCAGATCCGATCCGCGCTGCCGTCGACGGCTCATCGCTTGGAAATCCAGGACCTGCCGGATGGGCGTGGGTCGTGGACCGTGACCACTGGGATGCCGGTGGCTGGCCGTCAGGAACGAACAACCTGGGCGAGCTGACCGCCGTGTTGGAGCTCCTGCGCGCAACCGACACGGATGAGCTGCGCGGCAGACGCCTGGAAATCCTGGCTGATTCACAGTACGCCATTAACGTCATCACCAAGTGGGCACCGTCGTGGAAGAAGAAGGGGTGGCAGAAAGCCGACAAGAAGCCGATCGCGAACCTCGAGGTCATTCAGGAGATTGACCGGCTCATCGCCTCACGCGATGCACACTTCGCGTGGGTGCGCGGCCACGCCGGACATGACCTCAACGAGCTGGCTGACACTCACGCGCGCGGCGCGGCAGAAGCGTACCGCGATGGTCGAGCCCCCGAGCCGGGCCCAGGTTTCGCATCCGTATCCGGCTCAGGTTTTGAGTCCTCACCAGGTTCTGGTTGTGCATCTCCGATTGACGAGGGTGACCCGTCCACCGTTGACTCCGCAGCGACGATACGGCGTCGGCAAAAGAGTCTGATCCGCGCGTGGGCCAGCCTCAACGTCAAGGAGCTTGGCACGTATGAGGCAGAAGGTGCCCGCATTATTGACCATGAGGGACACGATCGCTCTGACCTGCGTGATGTGCCGATCCGTCCGGGCGAGTCGTGCCGGGTCAGTCGCATCGAAATCTGCGAAGGCGGCGCGAACATATGGATCGCTACCTTTACGATTTCAGGCAGCGATGCGACGTGGCCAGGCACAATCCGCATCACTCACGTGTGGGCAGGGTCCAGTGCTGACACGGCGCGCGTCATCTGGCAGCAGTTCACGCCAGTGGTCGACGCCGGCTAAGCCAGGCCGGCACGAGCGCGACGGTACGCCGGCAATCAGCGCTGCGCGTGCTGCTCAGTCAGGTAGGCCAGCACCGCGCGCACCCGACGGTTCTCCTCACCCGGCTCCATGCCGAGTTTGAGGAAGATGTTCGCCACGTGTTTCGACACGGTTGCCGCCGATACGACCAGTTCATCGGCCAGTTCCGCATTCGACAATCCGCGCGCCATGAGCGCGAGAATCTCAATTTCGCGCTCAGTCAGCGTGGACAGCTTCGACGGCTCGTGCCGCATCAGCTCCGCCGCCACCTCCGGGTCGATCACCACGCCGCCAGCAGCGACAATGTCGAGCGATCGGATGAAGTCAGCCACCCTCGCGACACGGTCTTTGAGCAGGTAGCCAAGCCCTCCGGGGGCGTCCTCATCCGCATTGCCGGCCGAAGGTGACCCCGCAAACCTGACATCCGAAGCCGGATGGTGGGCGGACTGCGGGTTGAACAGTTCGCGCGCGTAGGCCGGTGCCACATACTGTGACAGCACCACTATTCCTAAACCAGGGTGCTGTCTGCGAATTTCAACAGCTGCGCGCAGGCCGTCATCACTCATTCCCGGCGGCATGCGCACATCGGTGATCACCAGGTCCGCGTCGACCTGTCCAACTGCGTCAATCAGCTCCGGCGCTGTGGCGACGTGCGCGATGACCTCATGGCCGCGTCGCTCCAGCAGGCCGATAATGCCTTCACGGAAAAGCGTGGAGTCATCTGCCACGATGAGTTTCATCATGCCTCCTTATTGGTGAGGGGTGAGCCGGCTTGTGATGTGACGCTGAATTCGCCGCGCGTCAACATGAGCGGAATTCGCCCCGAAATAATGGTCGGGCCACCCTCGGGACTGGACACATCCAGGGAACCGCCGAAGGAGGCCAGTCGTTCACGCATGCCAGCCAGTCCGCCGTCGGCGCGCACGCTTGCTCCTCCAGGACCGTCATCTGTCACTGTGATCTGCAGATTCTCACCGGCGATGACCAGCACGGTGACATGCGCGTGAGGCGCATACTTCGCGGCGTTCGTCAGGCATTCAGCCACCATGAAGTATCCGGCAGCAATTACGCCCTGAGGAATGTCGGGAAGTGGGATGGGTACCTTGACGTCGGCGTCCAGCGGACTGGCGTCCGTCAGGTCTCGCACCGCTGCCTCAAGCCCCAGATCTGACAGCACTTTAGGGTGGATGCCGGCAACTGTGCGACGCAAGGCGGACAGAGCTTTTTCCGTGCGCTGGGCTGCTGATTCGAGGCGTTCGCTGACGCTGCGCATACTCGCGGGATCCACGCTGTCGCCCGCTGACAGGTCATCGAGCATCAAAGCCGCTTCCCCGATATCCATTGATGCTGCAACGATGAACTGCTGCGCTCCGTCATGCAGGTCGCGTTCAATGCGGCGGCGCTCAATTTCGAAGGCATTGGCGATGTCTCGCTGCGCGTGCACCACCTCGTCAAAAGCGTCGGGCGCTGCAGGAGCAGTCGAGCGGCGCCACCACGCCCCACCGTCGTGGTCCCTGACCATTGTCCACACGTTGAACAGGCAGGCCGCCAATACGGCGAGTGCGCACACGACCGCCACACCCAGACCAATCCCGGGATTGCTGAGAAATATCATGGCAAACAGGCATGCAGTCAGAGCGCTGAGACATGCGCCTGCTCCACATAGGAACGCTTTCCATTCATCTCGCATCTGCACACGATCATCCTATAAGCGCCACACGCAGCCCGGAGGGTGACGGCGCGCTCCAGTACTGGTCGGTTCAGACAGTAGACCTAGCTCTACCATGAAATATCGCCCCTGCTCACTGTTGAATCAGCACGCAAAAGGATGTACTGGTGACATGGCACAAAGAATGAATTCCGCGTCCGCAACACCTCAGGTGCTCAGCGGCCACGCGTTGACGAAAAATTTCGGTACCGTACCGGCTCTACGAGGCGTTGACATCGAATTCCCGCCCGGGCAGTCAGTGGCGATCATGGGTCCGTCAGGGTCCGGCAAGTCCACACTGCTGCACTGCCTAGCTGGGATTCTGCCACCCACATCGGGAGCCGCGTTCCTGGGGCAGGACAACATTTCAGCACTGTCCGACGCGCGCCGCTCCAAACTGCGCCTGGCCCGATTCGGCTTCGTGTTCCAGGATGGCCAGCTCATCCCCGAACTTCCCGCACGTGAAAACGTGGCCGTGCCGCTCATGTTGACCGGACAAAGCCGCAAAGCGTCCCTCGCTCAGGCCGATATCTGGCTGGAGCGGCTCGGCCTGGGTACCGAGAAGTCGCGCCGTCCCGGTGAAATGTCAGGCGGGCAGATGCAGCGCGTCGCCATCGCACGCGCCCTGGCAGGCTCTCCCAGCGTGGTTTTTGCCGACGAGCCGACCGGCGCGCTCGACCAGTCCACCGGCCACGAGGTGATGCAGATTCTGACAACAACAACGCAGATGAGTGGCGCAACGCTCATCATCGTCACGCACGATTCACACGTTGCCGACTGGTGTCAACGACTCGTTGAAATCCGTGACGGCGTTGTGCACGCAGATTCGGGTGTGCGCGAGGTTCCTGCTCAGGCCCCCGGTGGTGATCTGCGATGAAGACCCTGCACTTGGCTCCGATGCTCACCGTCGGCAGGCTGCGCTCCCGTGCCGGAGACGCGTGGCTGGACGTCCTGGCCGTCGCATCATTTGCACTGTCCACCGCGATGACGCTGACTGTGGCAGGCGGCGTGTGGATGTTCAACACATGGGCAAATGATCCTTCCGAGCGCCTCCTGGAAGCGTTCGTACGCCTCGACTGGGATCCATCGGCAACAGAAACTTATCTCGTGTTCGCCCTGTTCGCAGTCGTCTTACTTGCCTTCCCCGTGTTCTCTCTCGGGTCCTCAGCGGCACGCCTGGGAGCACAGGGCAGATCCGAACGCCTCGCCTCACTGCGTCTGGTTGGAGCAACAAGTGGGCAGGTCATCCTGATCGCACTGGTGGAAACGGTTATCCAGTGGGTAATCGGCGCAGCCATTGGCGTCATACTGTACGTGGTGACACTGCCGTTGTGGTCGCACGCTCATTTCCTCACTGTCGCCATCGACCCTGCCGAGATGCTCGTGCCTGCATGGATGCTGGCGATTGTGCTGGCCGTCCTGCTCACTATCGCAGTCATCTCAACACTGGTCGGCCTGCAGAAAGTGCGGATCTCACCGCTGGGAGTCGCCAAGCGGCATACACCGAAGGCACTGCGGATGTGGCGCCTGTTCGTCCTGGCAGGAGCAATCGTTCTGTTCTGCACCTTCGCTATCTTCCCGACCGCCGACTTCAATACTCACGGAATGCTCGTTGTTATTGCGCTGCTATCTGTCATCATCATCGCGATCGCAATCGCAGCGCCGTTCATCATTCAACTCCTGGCTGCACCATTCACGCTGAGTCACTTCCCCTCGGTGGTCCTGGCGGCCCGCCGCATCATGGATGACCCGCGCGCTGTGTGGCGCGCAGTCGGAGCGCTGTCCATTCTGTGCTTCATCGGCGGGTTCACCTCCGTCATGGACTTCGCTACGGTGTCCACCACAAAGCAGGAAATACCACCAGCGGTAATCGTCTTCATGCACGACGTCCCGCTGGGCGTGACGATCACGCTGGGAATCGGCTTCGCCGTGTCAGCCCTGTCCACCCTGATGAACCAGGCGTCAGGGGTCTTCGATCGACTCACACAAACTCAGGCCCTGGACCGCATGGGATTCCCTCGTCACCTGTTCACCCTCGTTCGACTGTTCCAGAGTTTCGTACCCCTGATCGTGACATCCACCCTGTTCGCCGCTTTGGGTCGTGGCCTGTCGCTGGCGTCAACTGGAGGACGCAACGCCGCCACGGACGACGCGCTGGTGCGCCTGCTCATGATTGGCGGCATCGGACTGGGAATGAGTCTGGTGGCGTTGCTGATCTGCACACCGCTGGAGCGTCACGTCCTGGCTGCCCTGGGGCGCGCCAACGACTGAGGCTCGCCACCCGTGGCTACACTGTGGTGCATGCGCATCGGAAGCCACATTCACCATTCAAGCACCATTCACGACCACACATTCACCGTCCCGCTGGATCACAATGCGCCCGATGCGCATGACCACGGGACGGTGGATATTTATGCTCGCGAGATTATCCCCCCCGGTGGAGACAACCTGCCATACCTAGTGTTCATGCAGGGTGGTCCCGGAGGCGAAGGCCCCCGTCCAGGCGATTTTCGCGACGGATTCATCGGCCGCATGCTCAAGGACTACCGCGTCGTTCTGCTGGACCAGCGCGGGACGGGCAGATCCCACCGGCTCGACAAGCTCACGCTGAGTTCCCTCGCCAATCAATCCACCACTGACGAGGGTGATCACGCTCCCACTGCTCAGGAAATTGCTGACTACCTGATGCTGTTCCGACAGGATCAGATTGTGCGCGATGCGGAAGTTGTGCGCCGTGAGCTGGCTGGCGATGAGCCGTGGACGACGCTCGGTCAGAGTTTTGGCGGCTTCATCAACACGTGCTACCTGTCGATTGCACCCGAAGGGCTGCGCGCCGTCTTCAACACCGGCGGTCTGCCCGGTCTGACGGACATTGATTCGATTTACCGGCTGACCTACGAGCGTACCGCAGCACGCAACCGCGCGTACTATGAGCGTTACCCTGACGATGAGCCGATGATTCGCCGCATCGCCGCGCATGTGCGTGACCACGAGGAATGTCTGCCAACCGGTGAGCGCCTCTCCACGGAGCGTTTCCGCATGATCGGCATATGTCTGGGTGGGCAACTGCGTTTCGACACGCTGCACTACATGCTGGAAGCCCCCTTCGTCACGGTTAACGGGGTCTCACGCCTGTCGCGTCACTTCCTACAACAAGTGGCAGACGAGGTCGCTCAGACCACTCCCATGTATGCGGTGCTGCAGGAAACGATTTACGCTGCGACCACCCCTGCCCTGGCGGGCACTGCAACCCGCTGGTCAGCGGATCGGCTTTCGCGTGAGATCGCGGGGTTTGATCCAGATGCTGACCCGTTGGATACGTCCGAGCCGTACTACCTGACCGGCGAGCACATGATGCGCTCGATTTTCGATGAGGATCCGGAGCTGACCGGACTGGGCGAGGCTGCCGACATCCTGGCCAACCGCACCGACTGGCCAGCGGTGTACGACCCGGAGGTGCTGGCTGAGAACTCGGTACCTGTCGCGTCGGCCGTCTACTTCGATGACATGTTTGTGCCGCGTGAGTTGTCACTGGAAACTGCGAGCGCCATTCGCGGATCGCGCGTGTGGGTGACAAACGAGTACCAGCATGACGGTTTGCGTGTCTCAGGAGGCGCCGTGCTTGACCATCTCTTTGCCCTACAGCGCGACTGACGTGGCAGATTCACAGCACACAGCATCCACCCGGCGGCGCGTTCCCGGCCTTGACGGGCTGCGCGCGCTGGCAGTCGCAGTGGTGCTGATCTACCACCTGATGCGCTCGTGGATGCCGGGCGGCATGGTAGGCGTGGATGTGTTCCTGGTGATTTCGGGATTCCTCATCACGTCCCTGCTGATCCATGAGTTCCGCACGGCCGGTCGCATTGATCTCAAGGGCTTTTGGGTGCGGCGGGTGCGCCGCCTGGTTCCTGCCGTCGCAGTCATGGTGGTGGTGGCCACCGCTGCAGCCGCCATAGTCGGCGGGGATGCGCTGCTGGCTATCCGACGCCAATTCGTCGGCGCGTTGACGTATACCTATAACTGGGTGGAGATTGCTGCCGGATCCAGCTACTTCGACCGCAATCAGCCGCTGCTGCTCACCCACATGTGGTCCCTGGCCATCGAGCAGCAGTTCTACCTGATCTGGCCGCTCATCGTGATCGCCCTTCTGTGGCTGGCGCGCCGCGTTTTCACCCATTCAGAGCGCTGGATCTGGATCGTCGCTGTATGTCTGATGGCGGCATCAGCTCTGTGGGCACTGGCATTGGCAGCGGGAGGTGCTGACCCCTCGCGCATCTACATGGGAACCGATTCGCGTGCCTTCGGCCTGATGGCAGGCAGCGCGCTGGCGTTGGCCTGCGGCGATCCGCTCAGCATCGATGAACCCGCCCCGATCAGTGCGCGCACTGCGACGGCTCGCGCCTCGCTGGGCTACGTGGGCGCCGTCATCATCGTGGTGGTCGCCATCATGTTGCCCATGAACAACAGTCCGCTCGCCCTGGAAATCGTTCTGATCCTTGCAACGCTCGGCGCGGTCGGAGTGATCCAGGCGATGATGCCGGCAGTACTGAGCGGTTCCGTATCGGGACTTTTCCTGTGCCGCATCCTTGATGCACCCTTCATGCGCTGGATTGGTGAACGCTCCTATGGCATCTACCTGTGGCACTGGCCGCTGTGGGTTCTGGGCTACTACCTCGTCGATGGCGACATGCCGCGCCCGATGGCGCTCGCTCTGGCAGCGCTCAGCGTCGTGATCGCAGAGGCCTCGTACCGGTGGATCGAAACGCCGCTGCGCAAGGGCGGCATCATCGCCACAGTGCGCTTGTGGATCACGAGCCTGCAGGAGCGTGGCCGCATCATCGTGTTCATAGTCTCGATGCTGATCATCGGGGTGCTCGTGACTGCAGTGGCGCGCCAGCCTGCCATGTCCAGCGCCGAGCAGGCCATTCGCTCCGGCCAGGCCGCCATTTCCGGCTCGCAGTCCGCTGCCGGCGATACCACCCCCGCGTCCGGCCAGAAGGCCGAGGGCGACCCGTCTGCTGCCCAGTCCGCTGCCGCAGGTGCCGTATCCGGAGCGGGACACGACCATTCAGATCAGCCCGCCACACCGATTCCCGGCAATCAGATCACGGTGATCGGGGATTCGGTGACGCTGGCGGCTGCGCCTGCTTTAACTGAGGAGCGTCCGGGTATTGCGATCAATGCCGAAGTGTCGCGTTCGATCTATCAGGTTTCATCCGTCCTCACGCAGGTTGATGCTGAATATGGTGCCCGCCGCTACGTCGTTGTCGCTCTGGCCACTAACGGTGATGTTCCACCCGAGCAGCTCGATGAGGTGCTCAAGCAGCTCGGGCCGGATCGCCGCCTCGTGCTGGTCACCGGGTTTGGCCCTGACGATGACACGTGGATTCGTCCCGCCGCTGACACGATCCGCTCGTGGGCGGCAGCGCATAAGGACCGGGTTCGCGTGGCCGACTGGGCCGCCGCGATTGCAGAGCACACCGACCTTCTGGCCTCCGACAACGTTCACCCCGACGAAGAGGGCGCAAAGGTGTGGACGCGGACTGTACTGGATGCTCTAGCGCAATTCAAAAATTGACATTCATACACGCGCCTCAACACGGGGTTAGTTCCCAAACTTCGACCCTATGCTGCGAAAACTACTTCAGCCAACGCGCACTTGACCCACTGAAATGAAGTATCGTGGGCTTAAGCTAAACCTTTTAACCTAAGCCCACGATGTCGCCCAGCTACTAGAAGCATACTCACGAGCGCTTAGCGCGCGTTTTAGCTCAAACCGCTAAGCTCTTCGCCACGACCAGCCGGAAGGCTCTCTTCATGCAGACGACGCAGGGTGTTTTCACTTTCTTTCCCAACTTTCCCGCCCGGATGAAGAAACAATATATCGTCCCATGCGAAATTGCGTGCAGCACGAACGTACATAGCTAACGCATCGCCCCAAGCGCAATTCGACAAAGTCGACCCCATGGCAAGCACATTTTCTGGATCCCCAGAGTAGTATGGCAAAACACAGCAATAGTCACTCAAGCCTTCTAGCGATGAGTGCTCAAATGCGGTAATAACCACAATCTGAGCCCCTCGAGCCTTAGAACGCTTCACAAACTCGCATAGTTCGTCCGACTCACCACCCTTCGAAATAGCGATAACCACATCACTCTTGGTGACCACACCCAGACTTCCGTGCAACGCATCCGAAGGATTTTGGTAAAGCGCAGGCGTTCCAGTTACGTTAAAAAGGTGCGCCATGCGCCGAGCAACCGTACCGGATGTGCCCGCTCCACTACAAATTACCTTTCCGCTGCAGGCCAAAATCAAGCCCGCAACACCCACAAAAGCCTCATCCAGAGAGTCCACGGTATTTAATACATCGCCAGCCTCTCGCCGAATGAGCTCTTTGCACGCCTCAAGCGTCGACTCTTCTCTCATGACATCTCTTCCTTTCATTAGCCAACCGACTCAACTTTCTTGTCCGAGTCTCTCTTAAGCCTCATAGCTCGCTTATTATTCTTTGTAGAGCGCACCTCCCACTGAACCACAAATACTGAAATCAGGATGACGCCCTGCACGATTTGATAGAAGTAGGAAGAAAAACCAAGCGAGTTGAGACCGGAAGAAATCATTTGCAAAATGATCGCGGCAATAGCACCACCAAATATAGCTCTCTGACCACCGAATGGATTTGCACCTCCTAAAACAGCAATGGTAATCGCCAGCATCAAATACGAACCGCCGAATCCTGCTGATGCTGACCCGGTTCGCGCAGCCATCAAGACACCAGCCGCTGAGGCAAGAATTCCGCATAACATATACGTTTGAAGAGTCACCCTGTTTTCACTAATACCGGAGTAATCAGTAGCTCTAGCGTTTTCACCAAGCATCACAGCATGCAGACCAAACTTGGTCTTATTCATACACAAATGAAGCACCACAACAATACATACAAACACCCAAAATACAAGCGGAACAAAAGCAAACGTTCCGACTCCCAAGATATTTAGTAAATCAGTACCGCCATACAACGCCTCCCCTTTTGAAAGAGCAATGGCAATTCCCACGAATATCTGCTGGGTCGCCAATGTAGCAAGTATCGGCCTAATCCGAATGGCGCACACCAAGTATCCGTTCAGCAAACCCGCCATGAGTCCGATGATTGCACATACCGCCAATGAAACAAACGTTGCTAAAAGGCCATTCATTCCCGCTTCACTCAGCGTATTAGATAGCCAAATTGTCGCAAGCGCCGATAAGTTTGCCACTGCCACCACAGACAAGTCAATTCCCGCAGTTGTCATTGCAACCGAAATCGCAAGAGCCATTAACGCAATCTCAGGAACCGCATAAGCAATGGACTCCACATTAAGCAGAGAAAAAAAGGAAGCTGGCGAAGCTACAGAAAATACAATTGCAATAATAATTGCAAAAAGAAATAGGTTCAAAGAATAGCTAACCTTGCTTTGAATGCGCCCTATTCTACCCATAGCTGCCATTACTTTTCACCAACTTCTTCCAAAATTTGTGGACGTCGAATTGACAAAACAGTGGACTTCGCTTGCACCACAACGCCCATCAAAATAACGAAGCCGACAACAAGCGTCTGCCAGTAGGATGAGACTCCAAGCCTTACCAGTGAATTCTGGGTGAGTGAAATCAAGAGAACCCCTAAAATTGTCCCCTTTACAGAGCCCCGTCCTCCAGAATCCAAAGCTCCACCAATAACTACCGCAGCAATCACAGTCATCTCAGTACCAACAAGTTCGAACGGGGACGCATGTCGGGAAAGAGCAACGTGAACCATCCCTCCTAGGCCCGCAAGCAGTCCAGCTATAACGTAGATACCAACTTGCACACGCTTAACATTGATGCCGACTCGTCTTGAGGCCTCTTTACTCCCCCCCACTGCGTAGATCGACCGCCCGAAGGTCGTTCTACTAAGAACCCAGGCAATTAACAATGCGCAGCCTAAAACCACGAGCACCGTCACATTTACAGGCGAATTTCCCAGCTTGAATAAACTAAGTTGTCCCACAGAGTCCAACCTAGGCGGCAACGTCGCCAAGTAAGTCGAGCCGATAAAAGCAAGCAGAACACCTCGAATTACCACTTGGGTGCCCAGCGTTGCCACCAGGGTTTCCATTTGATATTTAGCCACCAACACCGCATTTAGTACTCCCAGACATGCACCAATTGCTGCAGCTGCAAAGAATGGCCACACCGCTCCGTCAATCCCCAGACGCTGCATGAACAACACCACGCAATAACCCGAAAACACCGCAATTGCAGTAAACGAGACGTCCATTCCGCCAGAAATGATCACCAGCAAAAGCCCAAGTGCGAGGCTCATTGTTACAATTCCGGAGCGAATGATGTCGCCGAAAAAGGTTAGCGAGACCTGCTCGGGCGCAATTAGAAACATCAAAATGAGAATTCCAGCAATAACCAACGTTAGAATACCCTCATTATTTCTTCCTTTTAGCGAAGCAATCGAAATGCGAGACAGTTTAGCAGAAACCGACTCTTGCAACCTCCCGTGATCCATAATCATTACACCTCCTGCAAGACTCTCGAAATAACGTTTTCATTTACATCTGCACCTGCAATTTCGTCAACCACCCTGCCGCGATGCATTACCACCACTCGATTACACACAGAAACGAGTTCCGGAATGTCGTCTGAAATCAGCAGTATGCCAATGCCTCTTTTCGCTTCATTTCTCAAGATATCCATGATGGCTGCCTTCGCTCCTATGTCAACACCAACCGTCGGCCCATTTAAGATCAAGACACGCGGCTTCGTAGTCAGCCATTTTGCTAAGACAACCTTCTGCTGGTTTCCTCCTGAGAGCGAGGAGACCGGATCATTCGCTTTGTCTATCTTTATGGAAAGTTTCTCGACTTGCTCATCAATAGTGCCCTTCACCAACCGCTTCTTTAGCCATCCGCCAATTCCACAAAAGCGATCAATCGCCGCTGAAACTATATTGAGCGCTATAGATTGCCGCAAAAAGACGCCCTGAGTTAGCCGGTCTGGTGGAACGTACGCAATACCTGCTTCGATTGCAGCTTTCGGCGAGCTTGGGTTTATAGGCTTTCCATCAACCAGTATTTCTCCCTCATCGGTCTTAATGCGCCCAAAAACTGCTTCAGCAACCTCCGTCCGTCCCGAACCAAGAAGGCCCGTAAGGCCCACTATTTCTCCACTGGCAACGGTTAAGTTTATGTCCTCAAAAATTCTTCTTGCGGACAGCTGTGACAGTTTTAAAGCCGGCTCATTCTTGTTTGGGAAGGTGGGTACTTTTCTTTCTTGGTTTGCAACATATCCCAAGAGCGCTTCCATCAACTTTTGTGAGTTGAATTTTTCCACGCTGTCATCGGCCACAACTCGACCATTGCGCATTACCACTATGCGGTCTGAGACTTCAAAGACCTCTTCGCTCTTATGCGAGACGAAAACTACAGCTACTCCATCTTTCTTGAGGCGCTTCACTACAGTGAAGAGATTCTGAACTTCCTTCCATGTCAGAGCGGTTGTAGGCTCGTCCATGAACAGCACTTTTACGTCTCTATACAGGGCTCGCGCGATCGCGACAATTTGTCTGTCAGCAATAGGTAGTTCCTGGACTTCGGCTCGGAGATCTATTTTGACACCTAGACGATTCAGTACAGCTTCGGCTTTTTTCTCTTCGGAAGAAGTTTGAACGGTTTTCACATTCTCCGCTATGCGCCCAGAGAAACATATGTTTTCGGATACTGTCAGATTCGGAAAAATTGACATGTCTTGAAAGATTACTTGTATGCCCTTTCTTATAGCCGTAAGTACGTCTATTTCGGCATTTTCTTCGCCCGCGATGGTTACCGTTCCTGAGTCGAGTCTCTCAACACCCGCTAGTATCTTGATGAGGGTTGATTTTCCGCAACCGTTGCTCCCTGCGAGACACATGACTTCGCCACTATGAATTTCCAAAGTGACACCATCAAGAGCCTTGACTCCTCCGTAGGCCTTGCGAATGTTGTTTGCTCGCAACACGACCGCTTGATCGGACAACTTGACTCCTTTCGTCTGGGGAGTCGTATACATGTCAATTGGTACGACTCCCCAGACCTCTTGTTCAGCTATTAGAAGGGATAGTCTTTGGTTGTGTCCTTTGTTATGTCAATCCAAGCGTTTCCATAGAATGTTGTGGGCGAATTGGAATCCTGCTTGAGATTGTCGTACCCTTCGACGCCTAAGTCTTGGCCGTCGGAAAGGCTCTTGCCGTCAAGGATTAGCTCAGCCGCAGCTAGCATCGCTTTGCCTTGCAACGCTGGATCCCACCCCGTTATGACGTCGACAGAACCATCGTCAATCAAAGTGCCAACAATTGCTGGAGTGGAGGTTCCAACCACGCACGTTTGCTCTTGCAAACCAGCCTCCTGAACTGCGCGTCCAATCCCAGCAATATCAGTTGACGCTGATCCGATAAACCCCTTAATGTCGGGATAGCGGGCTATTAGCTCCTTAGCGCGCTGGTATGCGGTTTCCTGCGATTCGTCTGAGGAAATCGGATCACTTACCCGGGTAATGCCTGGGAAGTCCTTCAAATGCTCCTCAGCACCAGCCGCCCATTCGTTGTGTGATTTAACGGTCAAAGACCCCACGAAATGCGCATAGCTACCTTTGTCACCCATGCATTTTGCCATCACATCAAGCTGGTGTGCTCCATAGTCTTTGTTGACGAATGCTTCAATATCCGCATCTACCCCCTTCATTCCTGCAGCCTCACCGGTGACTACAGCGATCCCTGCTTTTTTGGCGCGTGCAAGCACGTTCTCAAGGGACTCTGGAGAGTTGGGTACCACGGTTAATGCGTCAGGCTTCTGAGTAACCAAGTCATTTAGAATCGCGATCTGCTTCTCTTCTGACGCATCGTCTCCCGCAGTTTGCGTAACTTTGATATTGTGCTCGGTCGCATATTCTTCATTTCCCAACTGCATGCGGTTAAACCAGTCTCCACCAGCAAGCTTCACCACATTAACGATTTCTCGTGTTGGCGACGTTCCACTTTCACCTCCTTCCCTCTCTCCCGACAACTGGTTACCGGTTGTCGAACAGCCGACCAGCGCCAAAGCTAATGCCGATGCAGCTACTCCTAGGTACCTCTTTGCACTGTGACTCATTTTTCTCTCCAATTCATGTGATTATTTCCCGATACGGACCTTGTGGCTCGCAAAGAATGCATAATTTCTGGTTTTTCTACACCAAAGAAGTCGTGCAGTTGCATATAGACCTGGTAGAGCGAGTCATACGCCTTTTGATTTGACTCTATTGGCCTATACGTAGTTACTTGACGTTTTGCTACGTCAGCTGCCTCTTCCCACGACTCGACCGCCGCCCCAGCAATCGCTCCGTGTAGTGCTGCACCTAATGCCGGCGTGTTCGAGCTAGATGTAGCCTCAATTTCACGCCCAGTTACATCTGCGAGAATCTGCATAAGAAGAGGGCTCTTTTTCGCCAGCCCTCCACAGGCCACAATTCGTTTAATTTCAATTCCATACTCTTGGAATGCATCGAAAATAACTCTTTGCCCCAGGGCCGTAGATTCAAGCAGAGCGCGATAAATCTCCGCAGGTTGAGTGGAGACAGTAAGACCGACAATGACACCAGATAGCTGCGTGTCGATTAGCCTAGATCGATTTCCATTCAGCCAGTCTAGAGCGATAATGCCAGTCTGAGCGGCAGGGATATCTTCTGCCTCTTCCTCAAGCGACCGGAAAATCTCTCCGGCTGTTCTTTGCGGATCACATTCCGAATTTCGCATGAGTTTCTTAACAAACCATGCGTAGGTATCGCCGACTCCCGCCTGTCCAGCTTCATACGCCCACATCTTGGGAAGTATGCCATTACGAACTACACCTTGGATTCCCTTAACCGCGGCCAGCTTGTCTGAAACGAGTAGGTCACAGACACTTGTTCCCATCACTGCAACTATGACATTTGGTTCAACGACTCCTGCCCCAAGCACGGCCACATGGGCGTCCATGTTACCGACAGCGACCGGCAACTCTCTTGGTAGTTTCAAGCGATCTGCCCACTTCTCGACGAGAAGCCCTGCGAGTTGCCCAGGGGACTTGAAATCATGCCCCAGCTTATTAAGTACCGCCGAAAAACCCGAAGATGCCTTGTCCAAAAGTTTCGCTGGCGGGTATCCAATCGACTCTTCGCGATATCCCCCCTTGTATCCCGCTACATGCGCCCCTCTAACAACCTTCCCGACCAAGTTCGAAACAATCCAATCTTCTTGTTCCAAGAAGAGCTCTGTACTCTCAAATACACTCGGAGCTTCGCGATAAATCATTAGTGTTTTTGGAAGCATCCACTCAGGAGAAAGACTTCCTCCGTAATACTCCAAATATCCTGGAGTGTCGCGAAGAAGGCCGTTTAGGTCGTCTGCACAGTACTGTGACGAATGGTCTTTCCACAACTTTGCATATGCATATGGATTCTCGCGAAATGACGCCAGTCGCGACAACGGAACAAGATCGCTTGTACATGGAACCACGGTGCACGCCGTCGTATCGATTCCCAGCGACACCACATCATCAGGACTCGCAGCGGATCCATCAAACACATCCCTAACACTGCGCTCCAGCGCATCTAGGTAATCATCCGCATCCTGCAAGGCCCACTCGTGCGGAAGTCGCGCACTACTAGACGGCAGCACTTCATCAATGACTCCATGCCTATAAGACGCCTCCGCACTACCGCATTCTTCCCTCGAGTCAAGATCAACCAAAAGTGCTCTCGCGGACTCGGTCCCGAAGTCAACGCCTAAAGCTACCCTCATAAGAAACATCCTCCCTCGCATGCTCATCTGAGCGCCCATGTTGCTCGTTTGTGAGTATGATCCTAAGAGGTCACAGTCAGGATGTCAACCACAACACAAACCACCGAGTCAAAGGAGCTGCCATGACCACCAACGAGCAGGAGCCAGTCAACCTAGACAAAGAGACGCAGAAACTAATAGCTGAAATTGGGCGACAATTTTACCTCAATGAGAAATCCAAAATAGAAATTGCCAAAACCCTCAAAATCTCACGCTTTCGCGTAGCAAGACTTTTGGAACTAGGAAAAAAGAGCAAGATCATAAAAATCACCATAACCGAACCCAGCACTAACTTAAACTCTGTGTCAAACACTCTTTCAAAACACCTCAATCTGAAGTCAACAAGAGTAATTGAATCTTCAGGGTCGGAAAGCCAAGTCCGTGACCAACTAGGAGAAATGGCTGCTAATTACCTATCTCACATAGATCTAAACGGAAAAACCGTCGGCGTATCCTGGGGGCGAACTTTAGCCGCAATGACCAACTACCTACCCCGCCTCCCTTTCAGTCGAATAGTTCAGCTCACTGGAACCGTGGGGTGGGACATTTCACAATCTCCAGTCGAGATAATCAGGCGGATGAATGACCTATCCGAGGCGGAAACATTTGCGCTATTTACACCATTTTATGTAGGCGAAGCCGCCGATTTTATTAAGAATCAGTTCTACGTGAAAAGCGTCATTGAAATGTTCGATGAAATAGATGTCGCTATTCTTTCAGTTGGCTCATGGACTCCTTTAGAGTCACAATTGCCTCAAACATTTCCTGAAGAAGTGAAAACGCATTTATCGTCTAAAGGAACCCGAGCTGAGGTCGCAGGAATATTTCTAAATGACGACGGAGAGGTGGTAAGCTCCGACATATCCGACCAGTGTATCACCATTAAGCCTAGTCAACTTCGCAACATACCACGCGTGATCGCAGTAGCCGGTTCACCCAGAAAAACACAAGCAATTTACGCGTTATCAAAATCAGGTTTAATTACAGACTTAATTACCGACATGCAGACTGCTGCGGATCTTCTTCAAATGCCGACAGTCGAAAAAAGTTCTTACAACCTGCCAAGAGTCCCAAGGTGACATTTTCGGGTTATAGGACATTTGGGGGTGCGGACGTTTTTTTAGACGGTTTCGTGTGTCAGTGTTTTCTCACGGTAGGCCTTGATAGTTAGTCCACCGAGTTCAGTTTTTATTCGAGTGTTGTTGTACCAGTGGACATACCAGTCAATCGCTTCTTCGATTTGCGATACTGAATTCCATGTACGGCCGTAAAACATCTCGCTTTTCATCGTGCCGAAAAAGCCTTCGCATCGAGCATTGTCAGGACTGCATCCTTTGCGGCTCATAGAGCGGATGATCCCCGTCTGTTGCGTGCGGCTAATCCAGTCCTTGCACCGGTAGTGTCCACCACGATCAGAGTGCAAAGCAACGCCCCCGACTGGTTTTTGGCACCTGGACAGGTATGCAATAGCATCTTCCAACATGCCTTGAGTAAGGGTCTTATGCGCATTGTGCTGGTACCGATAGGAAACGATCTTGCCATCAAAACAATCTATGATCAGGCTGAAATACACTTTCCCGTCAGGCCCAGCAAATTCCGAAACATCAGTCAGCCACAACTGGTTGACCGATGCAGCATGAAAGTCACGTTTGACACGATCTTCAGGAGCAGGACTGACCTCCCCCTCATACGACGAGTGACGCCGCTTCCTTTTCGCGTAGTAAACCGGGATCTGCTCTTCTTTCATCAAACGGCGAATCACTTTCTCCGAGACTTTCTGTCCTTGCTCACGCAAGGCAAGCCAGATACGCTTCGAACCGTAAATATAACGATTCTTCCGCGCAATACGACCGGTAAGAAGGCGTAAGTGCTCGTACTTGTCAGCCATTGCCGCAGCCTTACGACGGTAGTAATACGTTGCATGCCTCAACCCCACCACGTCGAGCAGGACCGTCAGTGGGTAAGACTCACGCAAGTCATCAACAATTCTTGTTTTGATCGCATTGGGCAGTTCGACCGGGATGCCGCCCGGATTTTTCCCATAATCTCAATTCGTTTTTCTAATACCGCCTTTTCCACCAGCAAACGTGCCGCCAAAGACCTCAGCTGTGCAGGATCATCGGGCAGTGACTGCTCGAGTTGAGCCTGAGTAGCACAACCACCAGCCTTCTTCCGCTCGTTTTTCGTCATCAGCCCCCCACTGCCCTTCCCTTTTCCACTGCCTCACCCACCGGTAGAGCAAAGGCGGCACATCAATACCAAGATCCTGGGCTATCACGCCCACAGCCTCGCCATGATCCACACTCTCGACAGCTTTGAGTTTAAACTCCCACGAATAACGGCGAGGAGGCTTACGCTTTTTCACCGCTCTTCTTCCCCGCCCAGACTGTCCCACCCAATCCCTCAACGTGTGAAGCGAGGAATAACCAAGCACCCGGCACGTCTGAGTATACGAACGCAACTTCCCAAACATGGCCACAGCCACCCGACGCTGCTCATCGGTATAAACAACTTTCATCCCAGTCTCCCAAAAACTCCAAGAAACTGTCCGGCCCCCGGTGACGGCCTGGACGAGGACTTGGAGCGCTCGCGGCCAGTGGCGGGGGCGGGCAGTATGCGTGGCGTGATCACGGTCGACGTGTTCCTCGTGCGCGGACTGTCCCAGCAGGAGCTGACGCATGATGGGATAGCCCGACAGGAAAACAACGTTGTGGAGCAGTTGAATGACGCCGCCCGCAAGGCCGGCCTGTGGTCCGATCAGGGCCAGTGCGATAGGCACACCCATGTATCCGACGTTGCCGAAGGTCGCGCCCAAAACAATGGGGGACGGGTTGAACGCTCCGCTTGTGCGGGCACGGTCACGGGCGGAGAGATCAGCGTCCGTTTCCTGTCCTTCACGACGTTCCTGACACAGCCGACGCCGCTTAGAGACTGCTCGGAGAGTGAAGCCGAGCAGGAAGTAGAGGAGCACTGCGATGACGGGGCCTGAGAGTGCTTCCACGACCGGGGTAGCTGACGTGTCCAGTGGCGCATTGAGCACGACGGTGAACATGTAGCACGGCAGGGTGACATAGAAGACGAAGTCGTTGATCGGGTTCAGGGCACCGACAAAGTGACGGTTGCGTGCGAAAAGTGTTCCCAGCACTCCCACCGTGATCATGGGTGTGATCGTTGTCAGTATTGTCCCTAGCACCGTTTCCTCATCGTGACATCCAGCGTGCTGCCGGCATTTTCACGGACCCATGCGGCCCGTGCTCTTTAACAATAGGAGTCAGTTCGAGGATGCGCACAATTGGTCCACCGCACCACCCTCGTCAGTGCAAACTGGCGTCTGCAGGGCCGAGCGTCCATGACGAGAAGGCGATGGACAGTCCGCCCCTGGACGGCGAGCACACGAAGGGGCCTGCCTCCACCACCGAGCCATCATCAGGCAGACACGGCAGGACTCGCACCAACCTGAGTTCCTCGCCCACCACGCCGGCACGCAGGATAATCGAATCGTCGCGGCGGCTCACGCGGATCACCACATCTTTGTTGAGCCATTCGTGGACCGGCGACACTGACCAGTCGGACACGCCGCGCGTGACGACCGCGCCCAGCTGCAGCACTCCGTCGGAAAATTCAAGGCCCGCTTTGACCCAGTTCTTCGCGCCGGCGCGCACGAAAATGCCAGCCTGGTCGAATTGCTCGGAGAAGGCCGCGTTGAGCGTCACCTCCATTGCTGCACCGTGGGGAAGTTCCCTGACCAGGGCGTTCACAGTGTTCACGCTGAAGCCGTAGTAGGTACGCTCCCACGCATCGGATTTCTCGGTGGCGGTCACCACCAGCGTTCCCGCATCGTCGATATGGTGTTCGGCAGGGTCATGTAGCCAGCGGCCCTCGCTCCAGGCAACGGTTGTGTGAGTGGTCATCTCGCGCTCCTTACGCTCCAGGCAGACTCATCCGGTCATAGAGATACGCGGGGCAGGGCGTCCCGGTCATCAGCACCGACGAGGGCGACGCTGTCCGCTGCTGCTTCTACTGTTTCATACCGGGGCCTCCTGAGGTGAGCGACTGGAGCACTGCGTGGCGGGAGCGTTCGTCCGGCTCGGCTGCAAATGCACATGCCGCCACGTAGGATTGACAGCACTGGATACATGGGAGGCTTCTGATGACTTGCGATTGCCGCGATCACGACTGTTCAACCAGCACGGATGTTGGCGGGAGCTCTGCGTTTGACCGCATTGAGCAGGCGCTGAGTGATCCGCGCAAACTCGGTTATGTCGCGTTGATGTCAGGCGGCACGCTCGCGTGGTATGCCATGCCGGACTTCGTGCGCTCACGACCTGTTCGCGGCGTGTTGAAGGCCGGGCTCCTGGGCGGAATTACAGCCGCATTGGCGTCAATGTTCAGCTGTGAGGATCACCGCGCGTTCGTCGGCAATTGTGACGAGGGGGGCGCGTGCGCCTGCTGCAACGAAGATGCTTCATGCGAGGGCAAGAGCTGCAATTGCGGTGAAAACGATGGATGTGGCTGCGGTAAAGGTCAGGACGGCTGCGCGTGTGGCAAAAGAAAGGGCAAATGTGGCTGCGGATCGGATGAAGGTGCCGCAGCCGCTGGTGAGCGTACCGTTCCGCTGATCGACAAGGATCAGGCTGGCCCACTCGACCCAAATCGGACGTTGGAGCCTGAACCACACAAGGAGTGCGACTGCCAGAGCGACGGATCGTGCGGCTGTACGGGCAATCGACACCACGACGGACAGCATTGCGATCACGACCAGTGCGGCTGCAGCACAGAACATCATCGCCACGGCGATCACCGCAGTGGCCACCACCAGGCATTGGACACCCTTCAAGAAACTCTGCAGGAAAATCCTGCGCTTATTGGAGCCGCGGTCGGCATTACTGCTGTGACGACGGCTGCAACAGTGTGGATCGAGAAAACTATCTTTCGGCGCGGCGAGAATCGCAGAGCTGCGGGCAAGAGATGTGCGCACACGGATCTGGCCGCGCTGATGGCAGCCCTCGTTGCTGGAATGGAAACGGCGCACGTGTCCGGTTTGCTGAGCTCAAGACAGGACGCCCACTGCCCACATGATTGCGAGGACTGCGGGCGCTGACCACGACGAGAGTGACAGGCAATGCGAATGCGGGTGCGAGGTGCACTAGACACGGCCACATCACATCTGGCGGGCGTGTCTTTTCGACGCTCAGACCAGTAGGCTGGGCTAGTGGCGTGCATGTGCGACATCACCAGGATTGAGGAGGAACAACTGTGGATCCCATTCATGCATCAGAGAATGAGACGATCGAAGCCATTAACTGGAACAAGATCATCGATGAAAAAGACGAAGAGGTATGGGATCGTCTGACTCGTAACTTCTGGCTGCCTGAGAAAATCCCGTTGTCCAACGACATTCAGTCGTGGAAGACGCTCAACGAGGATGAGCAGACCATGACGAACCGCGTGTTCACAGGCCTGACCCTGCTGGACACGCTGCAGGGCACCGTCGGTGCCGTCTCCCTGATCCCCGATGCGCGCACCCCTCACGAAGAAGCGGTCTACACAAACATCGCGTTCATGGAGTCAGTTCACGCCAAGTCATACTCGTCGATTTTCTCCACACTGCTGTCCACGCAGGAGATCAATGAATCGTTCCGCTGGTCGCGTGAGAACGAACCACTGCAGCGCAAGGCGCACATCGTGAAGTCGTACTACGACGGTAACGATCCAGAAAAACGCAAAGTGGCGTCCACGATGCTGGAATCCTTCCTGTTCTACTCCGGCTTTTACGCCCCGATGTACTGGTCGGCGCACGCCAAGCTCACCAACACCGCCGACCTGATTCGCCTGATCATTCGTGACGAAGCCGTGCACGGCTACTACATCGGCTACAAGTATCAGCTGGCTGTCAACGAGGCCGATGAGAAGCGCCGTCAGGAACTGAAAGATTACACGTTCTCACTGTTGTTCGAGTTGTATGAAAACGAAGAGCTGTACACCGAGTCGCTGTATGACCCGTTGGGGTTGACCGAGGACGTCAAGAAGTTCCTGCGTTACAACGCGAACAAGGCTCTGATGAACCTGGGGTATGAGGCACTGTTCCCGCATGATGAAACCGATGTGAATCCGGCGATCCTGGCAGCACTGTCACCGAATGCCGACGAAAACCACGACTTCTTCTCCGGTTCCGGCTCTTCCTACGTCATCGGTGAGATCGTCGACACCGAGGACGAAGACTGGGATTTTTGACAACCCCTGACAGACCCAGACGCTGCCTGGCGGTAAACAAGACGGCGCACGCACTGTAAGTGCGCGCGCAGCGCGCACGTGGAATGATACAAGTGGATTCAGGCCGCCCGACTGGTCGGCTCGGGCGCAGCGGGCGCCCATGGCAGTCGCATTGCCAGCCTGCCGAATCGTTGCGTCAATAGATGGGAGACAACATGCTCGCAGTGACGACACCGTCCATCGAAGGTCAGCCGATCACGCGTTACATCGGCCTTGTATCAGGTGAAACTGTTTCATCTTTCCCCGCGAGCGGAATGCTGAAAGCGCTCAACGGCGGACGCAAAAGAGGCGAGGAAAACCTGCAGACCGCTTTTGAAAATGCTGTCAACCAAATGTGCGAGCGTGCCGAACTCCTCGGAGCTGACGCCGTGATCAGTGTTGAGATGCACTACACCTGCATGCAAGGCACTCTGATCTGCACAGCAACCGGCACAGCCGTCACCCTCTGATTTCAGACTGCCTCCTGTCATCCTGCCGTTCCTGTCAGTGGATACACAATTGTCATCACACCGTTCTCACACGCGATCCACGGCAGGCACCGCACGCCCGACCGGCGCGCTCACACCGGTTGAACTTGCTTCATGCGGAGTGCTTGCCGGACTGGCAATCGTGGCATGTGTCGGCGCCACCATCCTGCCGTTCTTCAACAACTTCCTGCAGCTCATCGCTACAATCCCGATCGCCATGATTGCGGTCAGGCTCCGCCCTCGTGCATCACTGACCACCGTGCTGACCACCTGCCTGATCGGAGCCATCCTCGGCGGAGTCAACACCGCACTGACTGCAATCCAGGCGGCACTGGCAGGGTGGATCGTCGGAGCACTCCACCGCAAACACATCCGCACCCGATTCGCATTCCTGATCGGCATTATTGTCGGAGTCATCCTCGGATCACTCACTGACCTGACGCTATGGCTGCTCACCGACCTGCGGGAACTCACGCTTGAATCTGTGCGAGTCTCGGTCAAAGGCTACGCGCGGCTGTTGTCCGGATGGAGCCTCACCCGCCCGATGTCCGACCTGCTCCTGACCTTCACCGACTGGATGGTGGCCTACTGGTGGGCATGGCTGCCGGTATCCGTGCTTTTCGCATTCGCACTCACATTGACCGTTGCGCACTGGCTGATGGGTCACGTCCTCGCCCGCATTCCGCAGGGCAATGCATTAGATCCGCTGCGCGCCGACGAGGATACCGCTGTCCCGATCCAGCCGTTGCCCACCACGCTCACCGACGTCCACATGCACTATCCGGGCGCCACGCGCGACGCGCTTGACGGCGTGAGCCTCACCATCGACCGCGGCCAGTTCGTCGTCATCGCCGGGCCGAACGGATCTGGAAAGTCGACCCTGGCATCCATTCTTGCCGGTGCGCGCCACAGCGCCGGATCCGTGAAGCGGCCCGGCCGGATTGGACTGGGTCGACAAAGCGGGGTCGCACTGCTGGCTCAACGCACCGAATTGTCATTGCTGGGCGAAACGGTCGAAGAAGACATCCTGTGGGGTATGAGTTCCGACGAGCGCGCCGCGCTCCCCCTCGACATTCTTCTGGATCAGGTCGGTCTGCCTGGCCTGTCCGCGATGCCGGTACGTCACCTGTCGGGCGGCCAACTGCAACGACTCGCACTGGCCGGAGCCCTGGCACGCCAGCCTGCCCTGCTGATCTCGGACGAGTCAACCGCCATGATCGACCAGCAGGGGCGCACCGAACTGATCGCCATCCTCGCTGACCTGCCCCGCACCGGCACAACCGTCGTTCACATCACCCACGACCTCACTGAAGCGGCACGGGCCGACCGGCTGATCACACTCGACAACGGTCACGTCACCTTCGATGGTGCTCCCACCGACCCGACCAGTCCGCTCACCGACAGCACGACCACCGGCGCACCTGGCTCCCTGACCTGCCACCTCACCAGCGGCGCTGCCGATGTCGTGGCCGTCCCCACCGACGATGCTACTGATTCCACAGCCTCTCCCACCCGCCCGCCAACCAGCAGCGTGCACGACTCCCCCATTGACGAGGGTGACCCATCCGCGGTTCGCACCGCACCAGTCATGCCTGTGGTCTCCACCGACGATGAGGCTGACGACATCGTGTCCCACCTCAAACGGTGGGGGGATCACTTCGCCCCGGCGCTGACACTGCACGACGTGTCGCACGCCTACGACGTGAGGACCCCGTGGCACAAGCAGGTTCTCTTTGACATTAATCTGGACGTTGCGCCAGGTGAGAGTGTCCTGATCGCAGGTGAGAACGGGTCGGGCAAATCGACACTGGCACGCATCATGACAGGACTGATGCCTCCCACCTGGGGAGATTGCCTCCTGGGCGACAAGCCCGCCAGCCAGCAAGTCGGATCCATCGGCATGTCGATGCAATTCGCCCGACTTCAGCTCCAACGCCCGTCCGTGCGTCTGGACATTGCCGCGGCCGCCAACATCGACCCTGACGACACAGAGCGGGTCGACGACGTGGTCAGCCGCGCGATGGCGGAAGTGGGACTGGACTGTGAGTTGCAAAGGCGCGGTATTGATGAACTCTCCGGCGGACAGATGCGGCGCGTCGCGTTGGCTGGATTATTCGCAGCGGACCTGAATTTCATTGTGCTTGACGAGCCTCTGGCGGGCCTGGATGCCACATCGCGTGAACTGGTCATCAGCGCGCTGAAACGCCGGCAGGATCGCGGCATGGGAATTATTGTGATTTCGCACGATTTTGAAGGTTTGGATCAGGTGTGCTCCCGGCACCTTTCCCTCGTCGAAGGGAAACTGTCATGAGTACATTCGCACGCAATACGCCACCCAACACAGGTGTTCGCGGATCTGCCGCTTCGCGCAGGCGCCCTCGCCCATCACCTACGTTGGCACTGCCCCGCCCGCTGCCGTGGGAATCTCCCCTGACGCGCATGTGGGTCGGCACGAAGATCATCTGCCTGGCAATTCTGACGACACTGCTGGTCCTGCTTCCCACGTGGCCAACTGTCACGGCGGTCGGCGTGTGTCTCCTGGTTGCGGCTGTTGTCGGACGCGTGCCCATTTCGGCACGGCCGCGCCTGCCGTCTTGGATCTGGGCCGGCTTCATTGGCGGCATGATCGGGGCCGCAATCGGCGGCGGTGCATTGATTTTCGTCCGCGCCTTCCTCGTCATGGTCGAAGTGGTCCTCGGATCACTGCTGCTCGTGTGGACCACACCCATTGAACGAATCGCTCCGGCACTTCGGATACTGCTCCACCCCCTCACGTGGTTTCGAGCTCCTGTCGACGAATGGGTGATGGCGGCAAGTTTTGCGCTTCGAGGCCTATCGACCGTGCGCGACCAGATGCAGGCAGTGTTCGACGCTGTGCGCCTGCGCTGGACAGATGATGGGCCGATGATGACATTTCGCGGTCAGCTCAAATTGATCGTGGATATGACAACCGCAACGTTATCCGCGTCCTCGAGACGTGCCGATGACACCGGCAGGGCAATGACAATGCGCGGCGGAATCCCGCCAGTTGAGCGCGATCGGGTTCGTTTTCGCTGGCCAGACATCATCGGGCTGGTCCTGGTTCTTGCCGCAACCGTCATCTCCGTCATCTTCCGCTCCGGTGTCCCGTGGCAGTGAATGTGACTGGTCTCAACACCTCTTGGAGTGGATTCGGTTTGACGAAGACGCCCTCGGCCTCGTAATCTTCTATAGCAACGCGCGAGTGGCGGAATAGGCAGACGCGCACGGTTCAGGTCCGTGTTCCAGTTGATGGAGTGGGGGTTCAACTCCCCCCTCGCGCACCGTTGTGATGTGTCGGGACATCGTTGACAGTTTGTTGGCGGTGTCCCGATCTTTCTGTATATCGCCGCGTTTCAGTACACTGCCGGCGTTTCCACATCTTGCGGGCCTTTCTGCATTTCACCGCCTTTTTGGGGTTAATGCCCGAAATGTGTGTATGGGGTGGGCGTGTCGCGGGGTGTTTAGTGTCCGGCCCAGCCTTTTTGGGTGTGTCATGACCGCAGATCCTTCGGGCGGGGATGCCACTGCTGTCCTGCCGCGCGCACCAACACGTGCGCATACCCCTAGATTTAAACCCTCCACGTGCACATACCCCTAGTTCTAACCCCGCCTCGTGCACATACCCCTAGATTTAAACCCTCCGCGTGCACATACCCCTAGTTCTAACCTCGCCGCGTGCACATACCCCTAAAAAGTCTTGTAAAAATGCACAATCCCCTAGATTTAACGCGTGAGGCTCGAGGCCGCCGGAAGCTACTGACGGCTGACCTGCGGAAATAGGTTTTGTCCTTTTGGGGTGCCGACTTTAGCTAGGGGTATGTGCAATTTCTGCGTCAAATCTAGGGGAATGTGCATCAAGACCGTGAAGATCTAGGGGAATGTGCAACGCAGGCACGAAGATTTAGGTGTATGTGCACCAGACGGTGCATATACAGGGCCCACGCTCGCAGGGGAAGTATCGTGGCTCACCGCCGCGCATACTCACGTACTGCGGCAGAGCCATGCTCGCGGGGGATATCGATTCAGAGATCAGCGTTGACAGTGCGACGAGGTTCGAGGGACGTTCGTGTTGGACGCCGATGCGTCGGCATATGCGAGCAACGTTTTTCTGTGTCATGTCACCAAAAGGGATAGGTTCATAAAGAGGGTGCCGAAGCTTAATGGGCGCCCGTTTCGTTGTTGATCCGCACTTAGAGCCTCACCCACTTGATCGGGGACAGTCCATGACGAATCCACCCACCACCCCAGGTTCGAACGGTAACGACAGGTACTCGACGGGCACCCATCGGGAACTTTCACCTTCGCCCGTCATAATGCCTCTGTTGGCGATACGCTTAAAGTGAATTGAGACCTCAATCAAAGAGCCACTTTGGGTTCCACAGCCACGCATCTGATCTACCGCGCTTACACGAATGTCGTAGAACGAAGGATGAATCATGACGAATTCACGCCCACCGACAGGTAACGACGCCAACTCGCACCAGCGATACGGCAGTAGTCCCTACGGTTTCGACTACGCAGGCCAATTCGGGTCCAATCCAGATCAGACGGCACAGTGGAATGGACAAGGCGCGAATACCTTGAGCCGGGACGGCGATGGCCGGTTCAGCCCCGAAGGTCCCACGTCACAAGGCTCGAACTCCAACGAAGATTACGGCCGTTGGAGCCGCGACCAGCAGACAGCGCAGATGCCACCTGCACATGAGCAATGGGCAGGCAACTCGGCAAGGCAGCCGGGCCAACCGGGACAGCCGGCGCGACCGGGGCAAAACGGGCCAAGCTACAACGACCAGTGGTCACACAATCAGCAGTGGTCATCGTCCAATTCTCAATGGTCATCCACCCCGTCATGGCAAGACGGCCCACAGGGGCCCTATACCCCACAGGGAGCATACGGTTCGCAAGGCCCCACGAATCCGCAAGGATCGTACGGACCACAGGGACCATATGGCTCGCAGGGTCCCAACAGTCCACAAGGGCCCTACGGGCCGCAGGGGCCTCAAGGCCCTGGTGGCTCATGGTCACAACCAAACCAATCCGGTGGAACGAAGAAGATCAACATCGTCGCGTTTGTTGCGCTTGGCCTTGCAGTCCTCGGCCTGATCCTCTCTGTCATTCCAGTGACGCAGATCGTAGGGTGGGTCATCCTCGGCGTCGCGTTTATTTGCTCCCTCGTCGCGCTCTTCCTAAAGAACCAGCCGCGCGTCAGCGCACTGATCGCGCTGGCAGTGACGGTTCTTTCGGCACTCATTGCTCTGGTCGTCGCCTTTGTCATGGCCAATCTGTCTAACGTTGATGAGACTGTCGACGAACAGGAACAACCCTCGGCGACAGAAACTCAGGATCAAGATCCGCAAAGTAGCCCCATTGCCCCAGCACCTACTGTGCCTCTTCCAACCACGCCCCAGCAATCAGGAGACCCAGGTCAGGCAGGACAGCAGCCTGGACAGATGCCCACCCCCGGAACGGCAAGTTCGCCCCAAACCTCGAGAGACAATCCCGCAGCACTGGGAGAAACCATCACCGTTGGCCAGTGGGACGTGGCGATCAATTCATTCAATCCCGACGCCACCGAACAAATTGTGAACGGCAATATGTTCAACACTCCTCCGGATGACGGCACGGTTTACTCCCTGCTCAATGTCACTTTCACCAACAAGGGCACTGAAAAGACCCTGCCCTTCCTGGCATTCGCCTTCATCGACGAGGCAGGCCAGACGTACTACGACTATGACAACCTCGTGGGTCTGGAGGACTCGTACTACCTTCTGGACCTTGAACCGGGACAGCAAGGCACTGGTAGCGTCGCTATCCAGATCCCAGCGGGTGCGAGCGGTGTTCTTCAGGTGACAGATGTCCTGGGAACGAGCATCGCGTACGTCTCAACGCACTAGGCAATGCCTGCAGCGCCAGCGGGATGCTGCGAGGCTGGCCAATTGCCGCCTGCTGAGTAAGCATGACCGCCGGCCACCTACTCGCCAGTAACGCTGCCTCCGCGGCAGCGCCAGCCCCCTAATAATACGACTGCCCAGCCTTCACGCCACCGAGCAGCGTTGGCACTGTGACCAGCGTGAAGCCCTGGCGCTGCAACTGATCAATGATGCCCGGGATAGCTTCAATGGTCGAAGGGTGAACGTCGTGCATCAGGACGATCGACCCGGCGCGCACAGTCGCCATAATCCGATCGGTCGTGCTCTTGACGTCGCGGTTCTTCCAGTCCTCAGAATCCACATCCCAGAAGATCGCTGCCTGACCCGCCTCACTGAGCACGCCGGTTACCTTGTCATTGGTCGCTCCATACGGAGGACGCATCAGCGCCGGCAACAGCCCACTGGCCTGCTGAATCGCATCCCGCGAGCGCGCTACCTCATCACGGATCCCCTCGACCGGCAACGTGTCGAGCTGTGGGTGCGACCAGGAATGCGACCCCACCACATGCCCTTCGTTCACAGCGCGAGCGGTGATATCCGGGCGCGCCGCCACACTGGGTCCCAACTGGAAGAACGTGGCGTGCACGCCTTTCGATGCAAGCACATCGAGCAGTTTTGGCGTCAGGTTCGCATCGGGACCATCGTCGAACGTCAACGCCACACACTGCGCCGCACTGCAATCCACATTCTCGGTCGGAACCATACCCATCACACCTGATCCATCTGCGGGCAGCGGCTCGAGGGGAACGAATGGCGGTTCGGGCTGGGGAAGCCCAGCAAATTCCGCGCCTCCTGTCACCGCCGCAGTTACAGCGCGACCCAGGTCGCTCGACACCTCGGCAGCCTGATCGGGGGACACTTCCAGCACCGCGCGATCAGCGTTCACACCACTATCAGCGTTCAGGATCAGCGCAAATGAGCCGTCCTGGCCGATTCGCACATCATCTGGCCCATGCCACGCCTCGTTCGTACGCAAGCCGAGCCTGGCCAACGCGTCCTGATAGGTTCCCGGGTCTCGATCTGCCTCACGCAACGCACGCTTGGCGGCAGGGAACAGCTGCACCCGCTCATCCTCATTGACGAGGGCGGCCGCAGGCGCCACCGTTTGGTCCTGGGTATCAACGATCCATGATGACGAGCGCGTGACCTCGCCGTCGTCGGTGCCGGTGATGGCTTCGAGGACGAACCCGATCCACTGCCCCGCAGCGAAGGACACGTCGTAGCGCACTTCCTGAGAATCCGGCCAGGATGCCATCTCAAGGGCCCGCTGCTCCATGAACGCGTTGACGTCGTCGAATCCCTGGATACCCGGCCAGGTCACAGGGATGTCTGCCGTGGACGAACGGTCAATGACATGACCGATCTGCGGGTCATCAGCGGGAAGCGCCTCAGGCATGTCAGCGACGTGGGACCGTATCCCGGCAGGTGAGGTGGGCGGGCCAGACTGGGGTGCGCTTGACGCAGCAGACTGGCCTGATTCCTGTGTGCCCGATGGCGCAGTGTCCCCAGAACCAGGATTGCACGCCGTGAGTCCCGTGAGCACAGCGACGCACGCCAGGGCGGTGCACCACCGGTGCCGGCCGAGGCGGTTGGAACTGCCGTTGTATTCACGTAGTGCCATCATGGCGCCGATGATAGCGAGCCAATCGGCCAGAATCCACCCTTTTATGTTCCACTAGACACAACCATGCCGGTATTGTCGTTACTATGAGTACCGACTCTGTGCCGCAGACAGCTGAAGTCCTGTCGGTCCTGTCCTCTTCGGAATGTTCGCTTAGGAGTGTTCCGCCGACACGGTTACACTGGCCTTTGCACTGCATCAGTAGTGCATGCGTGATCGGCGTGTTACGCGTGACGCAAGGGAAGGGGACGCCATGAGCATCTTTGATCGTTTCGAAAACGCGGTCGAAAAAGGTGTGAACTCGGTTTTTTCTCGTGTCTTTCGTTCCGGCCTCAAGCCAGTTGACGTGAATTCTGCAATCCGACGTGCCATGGAGGATAACCTCCAGGAAGTTTCCTCCGACCGCACCATCGCGCCCAATAAGTTCGTCGTGCGTACCTCCGTGACGGATCTGGAATCCATCGGTGACGACATGCCCGTCCTCGTCGATGAATTTGAACGCGACGCGACAGAGTACGCCACTCAGCACGGCTATGCATTGCTTGGCCCCATCGCAGTCAGTTTCGAGGAAGACGAATCTGAACTGACTGGGCAACTCATCGTTGAAGCTGCCAATGAGCGCGGCGCAGTCGCTCCGGCGACAGTGCTCGAGGCTTCCCCTGAACATCCGATCATCGATGTGGATGGAGACCGCTGGCTGCTGACCGAACCAGTCACCGTGATCGGGCGCGGCTCAGACTGCGACATTGTCATCACCGATTCAGGCGTGTCACGCCATCACCTCGAACTGCGCATCACTCCCACCGGGGTCATCGCAACAGACCTGGGTTCCACGAACGGGACTTTTGTGGAGGGACACCGCATCGATGCCGCTACGCTGGTGGATGGCAACCAACTGACGGTGGGCAGAACCCGGATTCTGTTTTGGACCCATCCTGAACCAGCTGACGAGGAACGGTGATGACAAGCGATCTGGCATTTACTGTTTTTCGCGTCGGATACCTGGCTCTGCTGTGGCTGATGGTGCTCGCCGCAGTGTCCACGCTGCGTCGAGACATTTTCGGAACCGTTGTCACCCCTCGTGGCAAGGGCCGGCGTACCGCTGACAAGAGACGCAAGAAGTCGCAGAAAGCTCGCAAGGATCGCGCATCAGATGAACTGATTCCCAGATCACTGCTCATTACAGGCGGCCCGCTGGTCGGAATGACTCTGACACTTGGCTCCGCCCAGATCACCATCGGACGCTCCCCGAACTGCATCATGGTGCTGGAGGACGAGTACGTCTCGGGGCAGCACGCCATGCTCTCCCCACAAGACGGCGAATGGGTCATCGAGGACCTCGGCTCCCGCAACGGCACGTTCGTGGACGACGAGCGCATCACACAGCCGACCGTCGTCCATCCCGGCACGACGATTCGCATCGGACAAACCACGCTTGAATTGGTCAGGTGAGCGTCGTGAGTCCTGAAGCAATCGAATTTCACTATGCAGCCCGGTCTGATATCGGACTGGTCCGCAAGAACAATCAGGACTCTGCCTACGCGGGCCCCAATTTGCTTGTACTCGCTGACGGTATGGGCGGCCCGGCCGGCGGTGATATCGCCTCATCCGTCGCGATCGCCCACCTGGCGCACCTGGATTCGGAATCATATCCAGCTGATTCGATCGCCAAGCTCCTGCATGACAGCCTGGTGGATGCACACGATGAGCTCTGTGAACGCTCGGAAACTGACCCGGAGCTGAAGGGTCTGGGAACCACCTGCATTGCGATCATGCGTGCCGGCTCAAAACTGGCGATGGTCCATATTGGTGATTCTCGTGCCTACGTGATGCGTGGCCACACCCTCACGCAGGTCACCACTGACCATTCTTTTGTCCAGTACCTTGTTGACAGTGGCCAGATCACGCCTGACGAGGCTGAACAGCATCCTCAGCGCAACGTGGTGCTGAAGATTCTAGGGGATTCGCAGGCCAGCGTGGTTCCTGACGAAACCATGCGTCAGGCTGTTGTGGGAGATCGCTGGCTGCTGTGTTCAGACGGTCTGTCCGGAGTGGTATCGGGAGACACGATCGGTTCGGTGCTGACCGAGTATGAAGATCCGGGCGAGTGCGCCGAAAAGCTCATTGACCTGGCGTTGCGTGCCGGTGGGCCTGACAATGTGACGTGCGTGATCGCGGATATTGTTCCGGCAGGCACAACGAACCAGACTGCTCCTGAAATTGTGGGTGCTGCCGCGACCGACCGTCAGGCACCCACCCGCGGAGGTGACGGTGCTGCTGCGCGCGCAGCGGCCCTGGCCCGATCAACCTCGACTCATTCACTTTCAGATCCTGACGAGGATGCCGCTGAACCTGAGCGGCCTCGCATGCGGTGGTGGACCATTGCCGTGGGTGTGCTGGCCGTAGCAGCTGTGGTCCTGGCAGGCTTTTTGGGATACCGCTGGTCACAGCAGCAGTACTATGCGATTGGCGAGGACGGGGCGGTCGCCATCTACCAGGGAATTCCTCAGACGCTGGGGCCGTGGGCCTTTTCGCACCGCGTGGAGGTCACCTCTATTTCGCTGGCTTCCCTCGATAACGTGGATCGTGAACGACTGCAGGAACCTGTCACCCGTTCCTCACGCGAGGAAATCGACGCATATATTGCGCAGCTGGCACCCGTGAGTGCCCAGGGACCAGACAGTACGGATGCCCAATCGGGTGGTGACCGGCCACAGTCATCACGTTCCTCACAGTCGGGCACCCAGCCGCAGCCACAGTCGCTCCGCCACAGTGATTCCTCCGACGTGGAGGCACTGTAATGGCAACAGTGATGGTGGCGCCGACACGTCCTCGACGCCTGGTGGAAATTGCGCTCATGGTGGTGGCACTGGCCATCGGAATCGGCGGCTACGTGCTGACGACGATCAACCGCACCGGCGTTATCCCCCCGAACCTGGGGATGCATATCGTGATCCTGCTGGTGGTTGCCATAGCCGCTGAAATCGGGATGCACGTGCTGGCACCCTACGCCGATCCTGTCATCTTGCCGATCTCGGTGGCATTGACCGGGCTGGGACTGGCGATGATTTACCGCCTGGATCTGACCTATGACATGCTCGGGCGTTACGACACTGAATCTGGTGGCCACCTCATGCCGACCAGCACGAAGCAGCTCATCATGGTGGGTGTCGCACTGGTTGCCGCAGCACTCACCTTGATCGTGGTGCGTAATCACCGCCTCCTGCGCCGCTTTACGTACACGTTCGGAGTGATCTCCCTGGTCTTGTTGCTCCTGCCCATGCTCCCTGTCATCGGCAGTGAACAAATGGGCGCGCGCGTGTGGATCCGCATGGGGCCGCTCAGCTTGCAGCCAGGCGAACTCGTCAAAGTCACCCTGGCCATCTTCTTTGCCGGCTACCTGGTCAACAAGCGGGACTCACTGGCCATCGGCGGTCCGAAGATCCTGGGAATGCGCCTGCCGCGCGCACGTGACCTCGGTCCGATCCTGGTGGTGTGGCTCATCGGCATCGCGATCCTGGTACTCCAGCGTGACTTGGGCACATCCCTCATGTTCTTCGGCATGTTCGTGGCGATCCTGTACGTGGCGACCAACCGTCCCTCGTGGCTGGTGATCGGCGTTGTCATGTTCACCCCCGCCGTTATTTTGGCAGTACGCGCGTTCCCACACGTTCAGAACCGTTTCAACGTATGGCTCAACGCCCTGGACAATGACGTGTACAACGCGCAAGTGGGGTCCTATCAGGTTGTCCAGGGCCTCTTCGGTCAGGCTTCCGGCGGACTGATGGGCACCGGCTGGGGGCGTGGCTACCCGCACCTCGTGGTCCACGCCGAGTCCGACTTCATCTTGTCGTCACTGGCTGAAGAGCTCGGATTGACCGGGCTGCTGGCCATTTTGCTGCTATACCTGATTTTGATTGAGCGCGGTTTGCGCGCAGCCATCGGTGTGCGCGACGGATTCGGCAAGCTACTGGCTGCTGGTTTGAGCTTCTCACTGGGACTTCAGGTGTTCGTCGTCCTGGGAGGTATTACGCGAGTCATCCCTCTGACCGGCCTGACTGCCCCTTTCCTTGCTGCCGGAGGATCATCGATGGTGGCGTCGTGGGTGATGATCGCGTTGCTGGTGCGTATTTCCGATGCTGCGAGGCGCCCCACCCGCCCGATCCCCTCCTCAGCGATCAGTGGACACGCTTCCCACGCCGGTGACAATGCGCTGGCTCAGTCACGCTCCGCACGTGCCGATCACCGCATAACCGCCACTGCATCTGAGGGTGGTGAGGCACAGTGAACACGCAGATCCGCAGATTGTTCCTGTTGATGCTTGTCATGTTTGCCGCCCTGGCATGCGCGGCAACGTCTATCCAGTTCTTCCAGGCTCCATCCCTGAACGCAGATGGGCGTAATACTCGCACCATCTTGCACGCCGCAGAAATCGATCGTGGCCCCATTATCGTCGGTGGTGACGCCGTTGCTTCTTCTTCAAAGGAGGAGGGCTCTGCACGCTTCCAACGCTACTACTCGCAAGGCCCGCTCTACGCACATGTCACTGGCTACTTTTCTTCCGTGTTTTCTCAGGCCAGCGGCATTGAGCGCGCATCCGAAGACGTTCTGGATGGCCGGTCGGACGCCCTCCTGATGCATCGGATCCGCACCCTGTTCACGGGGTCGGAGCGTCAGGGCGGTGGCGTGGTTCTGACACTGAATGAACAGATGCAGCAGGTGGCAGCTGAAGCGCTCGGCGCCAGGAAAGGCGCGGTGGTCGCCCTCGACCCAAAAACTGGAGCGGTACTGGCCTTGTATTCATCACCCAGCTACGATCCCAATCCACTGGCCTCTTTCGATGCTCAGACTGTTCAAAACGCCTATGACGCCCTGGTTGCCGACCCTGCGCAGCCGCTGACGAACCGTGCGATCGCGGGAAATCGGTACGCACCAGGGTCAGCGTTCAAGATCCTGACGGCAGCAGCCCTGCTCGAAAACGGCATGACACCCGATACGCCCGTCGATTCGCCGGTGGAGACACCACTGCCCGAGTCCACTACGACGGTGTCGAATATCGAATCCACAACCTGCGGCAACGGAAAACCTGCCTTGCGTGAAGCATTTGCCCGCTCCTGCAACACCTCCTTTGTCATTGCCTCTCAGCAGCTGCCTGACACGTCACTGGCCGACATGGCCAAGCGTTTTCAATTCGGAACGGAACTGTCCATTCCGCTGACGGTGACACCCTCGCGTTACCCGGAAGATGCCAATGCGCCTGAACGGGCGCTCACATCGATCGGACAGTTTGACGTCCAGGTGACCCCGATGCAGATGGCGATGGTGGCCGCGACGGTGGGTAACCACGGCGTCATGATGAAGCCGCAGCTCATACGTGAGATCGTGGACGCCGATCTGCAGTCCACTCAGCAGATGACACCGACCAGGCTTGCTGAACCGATCAGCGCTGGTGTGGCCTCGCAGCTGACCTCGATGATGGTGTCAACGGTGAATGAGACGTACGGCACGGGCGGCCTGATGGCGCTGAGCAACTGGCAAGTGGCGGCAAAGACCGGCACGGCGGAAACGGGTGACGGGTCCGGCAAGGCCAATGCGTGGGCCGTTGCGTTCGCCCCGGCTGACGACCCGCAGATCGCGATAGCCGTTTTGGTGGAAGGTGATGATGAACAGCCTGTACCTCATGGTGGTGACACGGCCGGTCCGATCGCACGTGCCGTTATGGAGGCTGGCCTGCAATGAGTGAAGCAACGCATAACCATTACATGCCCGGACACTTGCTGAGCGGGCGCTACATGCTGCTCACGCGGATCGCACAGGGCGGCATGGGTGAAGTGTGGAAGGCACGTGATAAGCAGACCGGGCACATCGTGGCGGCCAAAGTGTTGCGGCCGGAACTGTCCGGCCATCAGCTTCCGCTGTCCCGTCTGCGCATCGAGGCACGTAACGCGATGCGTATCGAGCATCCCAACATTGCGTCTGTTCTGGATTCGGGCGAGGCCGGCGGGTATGGCTGGATCATGATGGAGTTGGTCGAGGGCCGCCCCCTGACGGACTACCTGCGCGGCGGGCGCACCCTGGAGGTGCGGGACATCATTCCGATGATGATTCAGGTGGCGATGGCTCTGCACGCAGCGGCAGCGGCAGGAGTGGTGCATCGCGATATCAAACCGGCCAATATCCTGATCAGGCCTGACGGAGTCGTCAAACTCACCGACTTTGGGATCTCCCGCACTGCCGATCAGGCCGCTTTGACAGCGGCAGGCATGGTGATGGGAACCGCTCAGTACCTGCCTCCCGAGCAGGCAATGGGTGAAGTGGCGACAACCCTTGGGGATCTGTACGCCCTTGGTGTCATTGCCTACGAAGCTGCATCGGGTAAGCGCCCGTTCACGGGAAAGACCCAGGTCGATATTGCGTTTGCGCACGTCAATGATCCTGTGTCGCCGCTGCCATCCAGCGTGCCTGAACCGTTTGCTCGGATCGTGATGAAGCTGCTGGAGAAGAACCCGAAGTCTCGTCCCCAATCCGGTGCGGCTCTGGCTCGTGAACTGGTTCAGGCTGCTCACACGCTGCACCTGTCGACAGCTCCCCGCCCGCTTCCTGCCCTTGAGATTACCGACGACACCATCGCTCAGCCGCCCGTCATCGCGCCGTCCCACCAGGACACGCCAGCCACGCCTGCCATGCCAGCGACTCCTGCCGGGGGTGGCCCTGCTCTCGCTGATGCAACAACGTCTGTCGCTCCCGTTCTGGATCTGACAATCGATACCACCATTGACGAGGATGCCCTCGACAAACCACTGGATCCCCGCGAGCGGCGTCGACGGGAACTGGTGGCTCGCCTCAAACAGCGCGCCGAGGAACGCCAGCGTCAGGAGCAGCGTCAACGCGAAGAAGTGGAAGCTCAGGCGACAGCGGAGCGCGAACGTGAGGCACATGAACGCCGCCTGCAGGCCGGTAGGCAACGTCAGGAGCGTCAGGAAGCGCTCAGGCGACAAAGAGCTCGTGCCACTGCGCAGGCACGCGACACCAAGCATGAGGCGTCCCGCAGTCACTCCGGGTCGACAGGGCACTCCCCTGCCGCCTCGACTAAGAATCGCGCATCCGGTGCGTCGACAGCTGCGCACACATCTGGCTCGTCGACCGATGGTCGCCCACGCGTCCGGTGGCACGCAGTGGACCGTGCGAATGCGCGCAACGGGTTCAACAAGCACGATGAGGCGAGCTCGCCGACACCCACGCGCTTCAACCGTTCGCAGGTGTCACCGCCACTGACACGGCGCGATGTCCTGGGACGGGCGTTGATCATCGCACTGATCTTTGTCACGATCGTCCTGATCGTCATTGCCACCCTTTACAATAGATTTGGATCATTGTCTCTACCCCTAGGGATGAGTCAATTCATCATCGAGGAGGCTCACACATGGCCGATTCCATGGCCCACCGTCTAGGCGGACGCTACGAAATCCGCTCGCTCATCGGGCGAGGCGGCATGGCGGAAGTCCGCCTGGGATTCGACACGCGTCTGAGTCGCATCGTCGCGATCAAGATGCTGCGAACAGACCTGGCGCGCGATTCGATCTTCCAAACCCGTTTCCGCCGTGAAGCGCAAGCGGCAGCCTCTTTGAACCACCCCAATATCGTCGCCGTGTATGACACTGGCGAAGAGGTTGTCACCACGCCCGATGGTTCGGGAGTATCCGTTCCCTACATCGTGATGGAGTACGTCGAAGGACACACCGTTAAGGATCTGCTGGCTGACGGCACTCCGGTTCCGATCGACGAAGCGGTCGAGATCGTATCCGGCGTCTTGTCGGCACTGGAATATTCCCACTCGCAGTCGCTCGTCCACCGCGACATCAAGCCGGGCAACATCATGCTCACCACTGACGGCAAGGTCAAGGTGATGGATTTTGGTATCGCCCGCGCTCTGACAGATTCTCAGGCGACCATGACGCAGACCAATGCGGTTGTCGGCACGGCGCAGTACCTGTCCCCTGAGCAGGCCCGCGGTGAACAGGTCGACGCGCGTTCCGACTTGTACTCCACCGGCATCGTCCTCTTTGAACTGCTCACAGGCCGGCCGCCGTTCAAGGGAGATTCTGCCGTTGCCGTGGCCTATCAGCATGTCTCCTCGACGCCACCGCTGCCCTCGTCCATTACACCGGATATTCCTGAGTCGCTTGACCGAGTGGTGATGAAGTGCCTGGCGAAGGATCGTGAGGATCGGTACTCCTCAGCAGCATCGATGCGTTCTGACCTGATCCGGGCCGTACACGGTGCTGACGTGGATGCACCTGCCACCCAGGTGTGGGAGACGGCCGCACTGGCCAATGCGGGCAGCTCATCTGGTGCGACCGCCACGATGCCGTTGTCGCAGATGTCATCGCCTCCCCCACCACCGCCGAGCTATACGAACAGGAACCGTGCCCAGTACGCTGACACGTCTGTGGCGACCGAGGAGGAAGCAGAACCGCGCAAGAAGCGCACAGGTCTGATCGTCGCACTGGTGATTCTTCTGATTGGCGCGCTGGGAATCGGTGCGGTCGCCCTCATGCAGTCGAACAAGGATCCTGAAAAGGTCACCGTTCCTGATGCTCTGATCGGCATGACGCAGGAGGAAGCCAAACAGGCTGTCGAAGGTGCGGGGCTGGTCTTCGCCATTGGTGATCCCGTCGAATCGGAAGATGTGGAAGAAGGCCGCGTCGCTCAGTCTGATCCGCCGCCCTCCACCCAGGTCGAAGAAGGCTCGTCAGTTACTGTGTTCCTCTCCTCGGGACCAGCTTCCCAGCCCGTTCCTGATGTCACCGGCAATCCGGTGGATCAGGCGCGCACAATCCTGGAAAACGCCGGTTTCGAAGTAAAGGTCTCAGACCAGAAGAAGCCATCCGATGATATTGCTGAAGGCAGCGTCGTCGAAACCTCACCGAAGGCTAAGGAAATGGCCAAGAAGGGATCGACGGTTACGCTCATCGTGTCCTCGGGCAGCAACCAGGTTGCCGTTCCTGATGTCAACGGAATGAGCCAGGAGCAGGCGCGTTCCACGATCGAAGCAGCCGGACTGCGGGTCGGATCCGTCACGAGCGTCGATTCCGCCGAGCAGGCGAAGGATCGTGTCGTCTCCTCCGCACCCGCTGCCGGTGAAAAAGTTGCCAAGGATTCAGAAATCACGCTGCAGCTTGCGTCCGGAAATGTGGCTATCCCTGCCGGCCTTCCCGGCCAGTCCCAGGAAGCTGTGGTCAACGCTCTCAAGGAACTCAAACTGGTTCCGGATGTGTACGAGATGGACAGCAACGATGTCGCCAAGGGAATGGTCGTCAACGTTGAGCCCGGCGAAGGCCAGCTCGTCTCCCAGGGTGGCACGGTGAAGGTGTACGTCTCGAGGGGATCGTCCTCAGGCTCTCAAAGTGGCAACTAAGTAATCGACGGTAAGCGCCGGCTCGGTGCCGGGCCCCGCGGTCGGCCCGTTAGTCGGTTAGCTCAGAGCGCTCGGCAACCACAGGTGTCAGCTCACGTGCGCGCCTGGGCGCGTCCGCGTCACCGCAGGCTGCCAACCAGTTGGCCAGCATGAGGTGGCCCGAGCGCGTCATCACCGATTCAGGATGGAACTGCACGCCCTCAAGAGGAAGCTCTCTGTGGCGCAACGCCATGATGATGCCACTGTCCGTGGTCGCACTGACCTCCAGGCACTCCGGCACCGTCGCAGGATCGACAACCAGCGAGTGATAACGCGTGACGGTGAGAGGATTCTCCGCGCCGGCGAAAACACCGCGCCCATCGTGCGTAATCGGTGAGGTCTTACCGTGCATCAATTCGGGAGCGCGCACCACGTCCGCTCCGAAATACTCACCCAGTCCCTGATGCCCCAGGCACACTCCCAGCATCGGTACGTGCCATCTGGCACACACATCGATCACATCGAGCAGGCTTCCTGCCTCCTCGGGTCGGCCTGGCCCGGGTGAGACGAGCACGCCGTCATACGTACGCTCACCATCAGCAGCGGCCCCGCGGGCGCCCTCGTCAATGAGGGAAAGATCCACCTGGTCGTTACGCACGACGTCCACGTGCGCGCCGAGGTGACGCAGGTAGCCGACGATGGTCCAGACGAATGAGTCATAGTTGTCCACGCACAGGATTCGACGCTGGCGCGGAGCAGATTCGGTTGGGGCCATTGACGAATCGTTTCCAGGTGTTGTCATCAGACGGTGACGTTCCCGTCAATGTAAGTGGACTGGAACCACGGGAACACCCATTGGAACAGCACGGCGATGACAAGAACGATCAGCAAAATAGCCTCGATGGTCTTGAGCCAGGCCGGGCCAGGTAGGTGGCGGAAAATCCATGCGTACATGTTGGTCGAATCCTCTCTTCACACGCGGGGCAAGACAAATACGGCGGTCATTTCGCAGGCTCGCTGGCCAGTGCTGCAGGAACACCGGTTTCCTTGGGCGTCCACGAATCCAGCTTGAGGTGCACGATGTATCGCTCCGTGTTCGACCACTCGGGATGGCACGTCGTCATCGTCATCCACCGCTCGGTAGGGGTTTCAGAAAAACTGAGGTCGCCGGGGACCGGGGCGATCGTCTTGATGTTTGTTTCATCGTCGGCGGAGTAGATCTCGAAATTGTCCATCGTGTACACGTAGTACGTGTTGGCCGTTTCAACAACGACCTGGTCACCAGGTTCGAGGCGGTCAATGAAACGGAAGTTATTGCCGTAGGTTCGCCTGTGCCCGGCGACAGAGAAATTGCCGAGGGCGCCCGGCTGAGCCGTTTCCACGTAGTGCCCGGCATACGCTTTCGCGAGCACATCGGGAGTGGTGCCTTCAGCAAGCGGAATCTTTGCCCAGTTCCATTTCGGCACGTGAACAACGCCGTACACCTCACCAGGAGCAGGCTGATCGATCGCCGGTGGTTCATCCGTGCGCCGTTCACCTGATTTTTGCGGGGCCTGGTGTTCCTGTTCGAATTGCAGAACCGTTTCTTGGGCCGGCCCGCTGACTTGGTAGCTCGTCCAGAACAACTGCCAGAACGCGAAGAGGCCCAGGATGATGGCAACGGTGATGAGCAACTCACCGATCACTCCGATGATGCGGGTCGGCAATGATGCTGGGGCGCTCTCAATCCTCCGGACGTGAGCCGGTGTGCCTGAACTAGCCATGATCCTCCACAATGCGCGCGTACTGAGGTGAAGTGTCTTCGGGCAGTGCGGTGAATGTCAAGTCCTTTTCTTCATCCAGACGCCAGCCCAGGCCGTACTTCACGACATACCTTTTATAGTTGATTATTCTCTCATCTGAATTGATTGCTCGCTTGAGGCGATCAGGATCGCCTATGGCGGAAATCGCATACGGCGGTGAATACGAGGTGCCGTCCACCAGGATGACGTTGCCGATACAGCGAATGACCGAGCGTGACGTGACGCGCTTGCCCTGCACCGTCATCGCTTCCGCACCGCCGCGCCACAACGCATTCATCACATCTTCAATGTCCTGCTGGTGAATCACCAGATCGTCGGGCTGGGCACCCTCGGGCAAAATCTGATCTGCAGGCGCGTCAGTGAGCGTGACGGTGACACCCGGCCCCTGAACAGCGGTAGTCGTTCCGATCGGGATTGACGAGGCAGCTCCCTCATTCGTTGCAGGATCGTCACTCGATGAGGTGGTGTCCACGTAGCGATGGATGGATTCGCGCAGACTGTTGCGCTGATCTGTCAGCTCCTGAACGGTTTCCTGCCTGTCTCGCACCATGGACAGCAGGTTGACGTCGCTGCTTGATGCCTGGCCCCGCGTATTGGAGGCCGCTACGCCGAAGACGACGCCGCAGGTCACCATCACGACCAGGATTGCCAGTGCTGAGCGCATCTTCTTCCACGTTCGTCTCTTGGGCGAACGCTCCCCTGAACGTTTACGTGGTGGATCCATCCGCGCACGCGGGGCATAGCTCGGCGGAGGTGACTGCGGCGAATCGCTGTCGCTCATCATCCCTCCTGACTGGTCGGACCATATCTGAGCGGTGGGTGCATCACGTTGGCAGGCGGCAGACCACAGTGAGATAGACCGAAAACGACTACCGCGTGTCGATCGCTTTGGCCGATACCCCACTCCGAGACTACGCTAGAGGATATCCAGGCGCATAACGCGCCACGGCAGTTATTCAAGTCCCGGCCCCATTCCGGGAGAGCGATCAGGAGTAGGTTGTGGCCGAGTCGAAAAAACGCAAGCGCAAAAGCGGCGAAGTAGCTGAGCAGGATACCGAAGTCCACTCATGGACTGAAGACATCCCCATGAGCCCATCGTGGTGGGCTCCGGCTTTCATTACACTGCTCATTGTTGGCCTGGTGTGGGTCATGGTGTACTACATCTCGTCCGCACGCTTCCCGATCCCCGGTATCTCATGGTGGAACCTGGTCATCGGTTTCGGCATTATGCTGATCGGTTTCCTGATGACGCTGCGCTGGCGGTAAGCTCGACTGCTCGGCGAGCGTGCTGACATCATTTACCATGCGGCGGCGCTCACCTCGCCCCGTCCGCCCGTAAACCGACTAGTAGTTCAAAGCGAGCAACGCGGCATATTCCACAGCCACCACGGCGCACACGGCGATCAGCATTCCTGCACCGGCCAGTGCGCTGATGCGTGTCTTGCGCGTGGCCTCGGCCTGACGGTTGACGACGACCTCACCGCTCCTGCGACGCGGCGGGCGCCTCATGATATGCGCAAAGCCCCACGTCACCAGCGCGCCCACGATCATGCCGCCGACATGCGCCTGCCAGGAAATATTGGGCACGATGAAGCCGTAACCGAGGTTGATTGCCAGCAGGATCAGAATCGATGTCGTATTGATCCCGCTCATCTTCTGAAGGACGAAAATCGCGGCGAACAGGCCGAATACGGCGCCCGACGCCCCAACAGTGGTCACCAACAGTGTTTGTCGGCTGACGAAGCACCAGGCCAGGACACCGGCACTGCCACCGATCGCGCTGGCGATATACAGGATGAGGAAACGCCACCATCCAAGCACAGGCTCGATGCTCGAGCCGACAAACCACAGTGCGACGAGGTTGAACAGGATGTGCAAGACGTTGGCATGCAGGAATGCAGTCGTCAGAATTCGCCAGGGCTCAAGCCATCCGATCGCCGGCATGAACGCCAGGGAACTGTAGACCTGCGGAATGAGCTTCATCGCCACGAATGTCACTGCGCACAGGCCAATAAGCACCATCGTCACGGTCGGTTTTTGAGTCCAGCGCATCTGACGGCGTCCGCGTCGGCCTCGTTTCTTCGCACAGTCCACACACATGGCGCGCACTTCCACCGGTACACGGCACTGCGAGCACATCGGCCGGTTACATACCTTGCAGTAGTCGATGGACTGCACATCAGGGTGACGTGGACACGGCGGAGCCGCATTCGGGTCTGAACGCTGACCGTACTGAGGTATCTTGGCCATACTCATCCTTTGTTCGAACTCACCGTTGGAAGGGCTGCGCCCGCCACAGTGGACGAGGGCGTCCCATCCGGCTGTCAGGGCTGGCAGTATCCAGCTTACCGGTGGTCGCCCTCGTCACTGATGATGCAGGCATCAGCCCGCGTCTACTTGTCAAGAATCTCCACGGATTCAATCACGACGTCTTCGCGCGGCTTGTCGCGTCCGTCGGTGGGAACCTGTGCGATCGCGTCGACGACGCTGCGTGACTCATCGTCGGCCACCTTGCCGAAAATCGTGTGCTTGCCCTGCAGCCACTGGGTCGGTGCGACGGTGATGAAGAACTGGGATCCGTTGGTGCCCTTCCCCATGCGGGTTCCGGCGTTGGCCATTGCCAGGACATACGGCTCGTTGAAGTTCAGTTCCGGATGGATTTCATCATTGAACTGGTAGCCGGGGCCTCCTGTACCGGTGCCGAGCGGGTCACCTGTCTGGATCATGAAACCGTCGATGACGCGGTGGAAGATCACGCCGTTGTACAGCGGTGAGCTCATTTCCTGACCGGTGCCGGGGTGCGTCCACACGCGCTCACCGGTTGCCAGCCCCACGAAGTTCTTCACCGTGAACGGTGCGTGGTCGGGGTACAGATCCAGGCGGATATCGCCTTGTGAAGTATGAAGAATAGCTTGCATGAATCTATAGTGACAGATTTTCCGCCTGTGAGCACGCGTGTGGACAGCCGTTCGCCCAGCGCGCATTTTACGTAAATGGTCACTGTCTGCCGGCCTTTTATGGTGTGATTAAAGTGCATTGAATCGTGTGACGGTGCACAATAGGGGGGAAGACCCTTTGCGTCATTCGTCGCAATGAAGAAACAAGATCCGGAGGCATCAATGGCTAAGAAACACCAACTCGATCCGGAGCAGATTAAATCTGATGCCGTTCAGCTGGGGTCCACTCTGGCTGAGCAGGCTCATGCCGCTGCCGAAAAGGTCGCTGACCTGGCGGAACAGGGCTTGGACTGGGCCGGCCCGCGCGCTCAGGAGGTATTGGATAATGCTCGCAAGACTGCAGACAGCGCCCGCAAGTCTGCCCAACCTTACATTGACGAAGCGACTGACCGTGCCCGCGATGCTGCAGACAAGGTTCGTCCCGTGGTTGAAGAAGCACGTAAGCGTGCCGAGGATGACTACCTGCCTCGCGTGAACCGCGCATGGACAGAAGCAACGGCTGCCGCTCAGACTGACGGTGACCTGATCGAACGCGCTCGCCGCGCTGCCGATGCCGGATCATATGCGTTGACCACGCCGACCCCAAAGCGTAAGTCACACCGCGTTGCCAAGTGCCTCGGCTGGACGGCACTGGGGCTGAGCGCCGCTGGTGTGGGATACCTGTTGTGGCGTCGAAGCCAGCCGATCGAAGATCCGTGGGCCGAGGAATACTGGGCTGACCTGGACACCGATGTTGAACTGCCTGACGTTGAGGTAGAAAGCGCTGATGACGCGCAGGGCGCGTCGCAAACCCCGACCGACGAGGAAAAGGCTGCGGCTGAAGAGGCTGCTCAGGCCAAGCTTGAAGCCGATGAGAAGGCCAACAAGGAAGCTGAAGAAGCTGCCAAGTAAGGCCTCCAGCGCGGGCACGTGAAAGAGGGACGCTCCCTTTACGAGGTGTCGTCTTTCTGAGCGCCCGCAGGGCTGTGAACTGCTGACCGGCGTGTGCGTCTGCGTGACGTGCACGCCGGTTTGCTTTCACGGGGCGGGCGCGGTTTGCTTTCATGGGTCGGCGCCGGTTTGCAGTTGGCTGTGAGGAGACTGCACGGGGAGGCGCTCTTACCTTGACCAGTTGATCCGACGCTCCCGTAGCACCTTGACCAGTTGACTAAGACCTTTGCCTGTTGATAGTTCAAAGTCTTATACCTTGATCCGTTGATTTCTACCTTGAGCGCTTGATTGAGGCGCGCGCCAATTCCGCGCGATCGGTGCCGACACCGAGCAGATCATGGCGCTGTTTGCCCGCGAAGCTGATCGGATGCAGCGCGATGGACTTGATCAGTGGCAATCTGGCATCTATCCATTGACCGAGCATATTGAGGCAGATATTCGAAGCGGCTACGGATGGGTGGTTGCCAGCAGAGGAGACGTCCTGGCCTATCTGAGTATCGACGACACTCCCGACCCGTTTTACGATGCGGCCAATCTGACGTGGAAGACTCCGCGCGAGGGAACATAGGTGATGCACCGACTGATCGTTGCCGAAGAAGCTCGCGGAATGGGACTGGCTCGCAAGCTGATTGAATTCGCTGTGACGCAGTCACCGAACGGGTATCTGCGCGCGGATACGGATCCGAAAAACACGCCCATGCGGGCACTGTTTGAGCGGCTCGGATCCCGTGACGCTGGATTGCTGACCTATCACGAATTCAACGATTTGCAATGCGTGACCTACGAGCGCTGGGTGCACTCGGTCGTGCGGCGACAGATGAGCCAACACGTCCAGGTGCACCCGGCCAGGTTCGGCTGGATGTGGTAGCGCCGCCAGGCGCCAGCACCGCATTCCCACGCGCATGGCCTCACCCCGGATAATCTCGCCGTGCGCTGAATATTTCCATTGAGGGCGCGCCGAGCCGGCAAATAGGGTAGACATGAAGTGCACATCCACTATGAGAGGAGTCACAATGGCGAATTCAACTGTGAGCACTGCGAGCACCCACTGGGAAGGTGGCCTGACAGACGGCGCCGGACAAACGACACTCGAAACTTCCGGTGTGGTCACACTGGACGTCGCGTGGGGCAAGCGCACTGATCCAGGCCAGGGCACCACGAACCCCGAAGAACTCATCGCAGCGGCCTTTGCCACCTGCTATTCGATGGCACTGACCAACGAACTGACCGAAAACGGCCATACGCCTGAATTCCTCGACACCACTGTTGAGGTCTCCTTCAACCCCAAGGACGGCATTTCCGGAGCCAAACTCACCGTCAGCGGTAAGGTTCCCGGCCTCGATGCTGACGCATTCAAGGAAAAGGCTGAGTGGGCGAAGGACAACTGCCCCGTTTCCAAGGCACTTGGTGGCCTCAACAAAGAGCTTGTCGTGAATGCCTGAGTTTCATCTCAAACGCATCCACGAGGACCCGGAGCCATCTGACGGCCTCCGGGTTCTCGTCGATCGCCTCTGGCCAAGGGGGATCTCCAAAAAGCGCGCCGCACTGGACGAATGGAACAAAGACCTGCCACCATCACCGCAGCTGCGCACCTGGTTCGGACACCGACCCGAACGTTTTGAGGAGTTTGCACACAGGTACCGTCAGGAACTGGCTGACAGCGGAGCCGCACGCGACTTCGTGGAAAACCATCTCACCTGTGATGTTGTCACGCTGCTCATCGCGGCAAAAGACCCCGAGCACAACCACGGACTGGTGCTGCAGGACGTTCTCACCACACTTGCCGCTGAGCGTGCGGATCGCCAGCAATGCGGATCACCATGACAGCACGAACCGATGACACTGCGCATCCGTCTCAGTAGCGACGCAGCGACGCCCTCGTTCAACCATGTTTGACGGAGTTGACGAGTTCGACTGTGGACGTCGCCCCTGTCACATGTGAATAACACAAGGGGCGCCCCGGAGTTCACACCCCGAGGCGCCCCTTGAGTTATGTGTACGGGATCAGCCCTTCACGGATCCGCGGGTTACACCCGAGATCACCCAGCGCTGAGAGAACACATAGACCAGCAGCAGCGGAGCCATCGCCATCAGGTAGGAGGCGAATGCCACCGAGTAGTCCAGGTTGAACTGTCCCTGGAACACATACTGTGCCAGCGGCAGCGTGCGGTGCGCCGGGTCGGTCAGCACAACCAGCGGCAAGATGAAGTCATTCCATGCCCACACGCACGTGATGATTCCGACCGTCGCATTCATCGGAGTGAGCAGTGGGAAAATCACCTGCCAGAACACACGCCATGTGGATGCGCCATCCACGCGCGCCGCCTCTTCCAGCTCAATGGGAATCGAGCGGATGTAGGAGACGTAGATGAACGAGTTCATCGACAATCCGAAGATCGTGTACAGGATGACCATGCCGATGGGTCGATCCAGGTGCAGGATCGACATCTGCTTGATGATCGGCAGCATGATGATCGGGAACGGGATGAACAGTGCCGACAGCAGGTAGTAGAACGCGCCCTTGAAGAACGGCTTATGCAGGTTCCGTGCAATCGCCCAGGACACGATCGACGAGGTCAAAATCGTGAACACCAGGGTCAGTGCTGTGACGAACACGGTGTTGACCAGCGCGTGCTTGAAGTCGGCGCGCTCCCAGGCGTCCGCGAAGTTCTGCCAGCGGATCGAGGTCGGCAGTTCAAACCCGTTGCCGTTGAGCACCTGATCAGGCGACTTGAGCGCAACAACCACGGCGAGGTACATCGGGATCAGCACGCCCAGAGACGTGAACAGGATAAACAGCGTGGCCACCCAGTTGATGCGGCGCCTCTTTGAAGGGCGTACCTTGCGCGTCGAGGTGTTGGTCAAGTTCTGCCCGGCTGTCCCTCGCGTCGAGGGCGACGACGCTGACGAGGACGTTGATTCGATCGGTGTGCCTGGTGTCATGGGAGCAGTCATGTTACTTTCCCTCCCCACGTTGCAAAATTCTGAATTGGAACAGCGACACGATGGTGATCACCACGAAGAAGAACACCGCGTTTGCTGTCTGGTAGGCGAACTCACCGCCGGTGAAGCCGCCTCGGTAAATCAGGACGGACACTGATTCCGTAGCCGTGCCGGGCCCGCCATCGGTCAACGCGATGATCGGGTCGAACACTTGGAGGAAGCTCTTCAAACTCAGCACCATATTGAGGGTGAAGAAGGGGCCGATCAGTGGGAACGTGATCTTCCAGAACTGTTGCCACGAATTCGCACCATCCAGTGCGGCAGCCTCGTACACATCGTCTGGAACGGTTTGCAGTCCGGCCAGGTACAAGATGATCGCGAATGCGCTTGCCTGCCAAACAGCAAGCGTGATGATCGCTCCCCATGCGGCGATCGGGTGCGTCAAAATGTTGTCTCTGAACAGCGGAATGCTCGAGAAGATTTTGGGCAGCGACGTGGAGAACATGAACTTGAAGACGTAGCCGATGATCAGCACCGACAGGACGTAGGGGATGAAGAACACGCCCCTGAAGAAGTTACGGGCCAGAATGTTCGAGTTCAGCGCCACGGCGATGATCAGCGAGATCACGTTCGTCAGGATCGTGGCGATGATGGCGAAAATGAAGGTGGCCGCATAGGCGTGGAACATGCGCTCATCGCGGAAAATGTTGATGTAGTTGGAGATTCCAACGAATTTCCACGTTCCGTATCCGGCATAGTTCGTGAACGAGAAGAACACGCCGATCAGGACGGGCAGTGTATGGAACAGTGCGAACGCGATGAGCGCGGGCACGACAATCATCGTGTACGTGCGGTCTTTGGTGGGCGACACTGTCCGTCGCTTCCCCTTATCTGAACCGGATCTGCGTGCGGACGAGGCCGAGGACTTAGCCGAGAGCGTGCCCGATGAGGCCGTACCCGACACGGCCGTAGCCGTTGCCGTGGTGGTCACCGAACGTGCAGGTTCACTCGCCGTTGCTGTGTCGCGTGAGCGCATGCGTTCGCGCAACTGTGGCGGCAGGTCAACCATGCGGCCGTCTTCGCCGTCCGTGCTGCCGGCATTGTGCGATCCGGCGCCAGCACCAGGTGTTGATGACATGGATTTTCCTTTCACTCCACAGTGCGTGCAGCGTATTCACGCCACTGGCGATCCAGCTGCTGCAGTGTCACCGATGGGTCTGCATCAAACAATCCTTGCTGGACCAGAGGGTCCAGTCGGATAGAGGCGGGAACGTGGTGGTCCACGAATCCTGCGATGTGGCCTCCGTCGAAGAACGGAGCCAGTTCCTGAATTGCCGGATCATCCGGGTAGTCAGCTTCCCTGAGGGAGGGGAACATGGATTGCGACTTCGCGACCTTCTCGATGACTTCAGGCTGGAAGAGGTAGTCGAAGAAGCGGCGCGCCTCTTCAGGGTGCGCTGCCCCCTTCCCCATCGTCACAACGACGTCCACGCCAGTCACCAGCAGGCGCTGGTCGGCACCCTCACCTTCGGGAGCCGGATACGGGAAAATTGCCGCATCCACGTCGGGGTTTGCCTGACGGATCGGATTGAGCGCCCAGATACCCTGCATCAGCATGGCGACTTCACCGTTGGCAAATGCGGCGTTGCCGTCGTCGTAGGTTCGGGCACGCCATCCGTCCTGTGCGTATCCGAATAAGGTGAGTTGGCGCTGCATCGGTTCGGTGAAGTTCTTCTGGAACGACACCGCCGAATCCGGCCCGATATCCGTACCCTGCTCGCGCATGGTGTCGAAGAACCCGTCGCGCGCGGCGTAGGCGCCCAACCCATTAAACGAGGGCAGTGTGGTCCACGCGTCGGCCACCGTCCCGTAGAACGGTGTGATGCCAGCGGCCTTGAGCTTTTCACACACATCGAGCAGTTCTTCCCATGTGGAGGGAACTTCCAGGCCCTGTTCCTTGAAAATCTGGCGGTTGTAGATGATGCCGTCTGCATTGTTCAGATAGCCGACACCGTTGACTTCGCCTTCCGCATTTCCCAGGTCAGCCAGAATGTCCTGCACAGCCGGGTTAATGTGCTCAAGCAGCGGGTCATCTGAAAAGTCGTGGAAGACGCCGGCTCGTGCCAGGTCAGCGAATTTTCCGTTACCGTTCAGGGTGATGACATCCGGCGGGCGGTTCTTCACCAGGAGCGTACGGATCGCGGTGTCCGCATCTGCCGATTGGTTAATGACTATGTCAATGTCGGGATTTTCGGCCTCAAAGTCAGCCGCGATTTCTTCGAAATCTGTTTTGGCTTCACCTTTGAACTGGAAAAAGTCCAGTTCGGTTTTCTCCTGCGCCTGGGGCGTCCCGCAGCTCGCCAATGCTCCACATATGCATACAGCCAGAGCCGCAATCAGTGCTCGTCGCATTCGTGGTTGCCGAGGGCGACGTGTGGCACCGTGAGCATCTGGCTTGGATGTGTGCGTCGATGATGAGCACTGGGATTCGAGCGGAGAATGCTCCAAGGGCGATGCGTGTGAATACATCGTGACATCTCCTGCCTTCAAATGTATGGACTGAGCGCTCATTCACCCCTGCGGCATACGCAAGCGAGTCGGCGTTCAACGTGTGTGACGGGTGCTCCTCGTATCGGCCGTAACCATTACGATAAGCCACTTCATTTATATCTCATTGGCCACGAACGTGAGGGGCCGAGGGTCCTTTTTTCAGCAATAATTCGTTTTGACACCTGACAGACACCGTTTGCGTGTCGAGCCGCCAGTCGCCGTCCTCAGGTCTGTGACAAGCCGGTGAGTCAGAAGCGATTCAAAATCGCGCGAACCAGAGCAGCAGCGCCGTCATTCTCCACCGACCCGGTCACCGCGTCGGCATGACTGCGCACGTCCTCATCAGCGCCGCCCATCGCTACGCCGTGCGCAGCCCACTGCAGCATCGGGATGTCATTCGTTCCATCCCCCACCGTGACGATGCCGCTATGGGGCACCTGCAGGTACTCAGCCAGTTCTTCCAGACCGGTCGCCTTGGTAAAGCCACGAGGCCCGACATCCACCCAGGACGTCCACCCGATCGCCACTTCATGCGTGTCAACCAGGCCAGTCTGCGCGATCGCCTCGCTGAATTCTTCACGCGTCAACGACGGCGCACGGCCAACAACTTTGGTGCTGGGAGTGCTGCGCAGGTTCTCCATCGATTCGACGCGGAACGTTTCGATCAGCTCACCATGTGGGAACGGCGCAGAAACAGCGTATCCATAGTCGCGTTCTGACCCGATCAATGCATCCGGCATGACCTGGCGTAACGCGTCAATTGCTTCTGCGGGATTGAAACTGTGCCGGCGCACCACGCGTCGACCACCCTCGAGCTGGGGATCCCACTGACCCATCGTGGTGCCGTTCGAACACACCGCCCACCCCTGACTGGCTTTCAGATAGCCAAAGACCGGGTCGACGGCATTGACGCCTCGCCCAGTGGCGATCACCATCTTCATTCCGGCAGCAACACCGTCATGGAATGCGCTGATGACACGCTCAGAGGCACCCTCGGGAAGCAACAATGTGCCGTCAACGTCCAGGGCGACCATGATTTTGGTCGGATCGCCGGGAAGTGACGAGGGCAGGCCGGCCTCGGCCCTCGCGACGAGTTCATCGAAGGGGATGGCCTGCTCGCCGGACGGGGGCGGTGTGAGGAGCGGGATGCTCACCGCGGCTCCAGGACGTCGATTCCACCCAGGTAGGGCCGCATTGCTTCAGGCACGCGCACGGACCCGTCTTCACGCTGATGGTTCTCCAGGATCGCGACGAGCCAGCGGGTTGTCGCCAGTGTGCCGTTGAGCGTGGCAACCGGGAACATCTGGCCATCGCGGCGCTCTCGAATGCCCAGGCGCCGGGCCTGGAAGGTTGTGCAGTTCGATGTGGAGGTGACCTCCATGTAGCGCTGCTGGGTCGGCAGCCATGCCTCGCAGTCGAACTTGCGTGCTGCCGAGGTGCCGAGGTCGCCGGCCGCAGTATCGATGACGCGGTAGGGCAGTTCCATCTTCGCCAGCATCTCTTCTTCCCACGCAAGGAATTTCTTGTGCTCCTCTTCAGCATCCTCAGGGCGGCAGAACGAGAACATTTCCGCCTTGTTGAACTGGTGGACACGGATAATGCCGCGCGTGTCGCGCCCGGCTGCCCCAGCTTCGCGCCGGTAGCAGGTTGACCATCCGAGGTAGTGCTTCGGGCCGTCACTCAGGTCCAGAATCTCACCCATGTGGTAGCCCGCGAGCGCGACTTCTGAGGTTCCCACCAGGTAAAGATCGTCAGCAGGCAGGTAGTAGATTTCATCGGAATGCTCGTTGAGGAATCCTGTGCCACCCATGACCTGCGGTGTCACCAGCGTCGGCGTCATCATCGGAGTGAAACCTGCAGCGACAGCCTGATCCAGCGCCATGGTCATCATCGCCAGCTCCAGGCGCGCACCGATTCCCTTGAGGTAGTAGAAACGCGATCCTGAAATCTTGGCGCCGCGTTCGACGTCAATTGCGTCCAGTTTTTCACCGATTTCCAGGTGGTCTTTCGGCTCGAACCCTTCGGCCGCGAAGTCACGCGGCTCGGGGCCTTCATGGCGCAGCACCACGAAGTCTTCTTCACCACCGGTGGGCACTCCCGGCAGAATCAGGTTCGGAAGCATGCGTGCCAGTTTGTCGGCTTCTTCGCCTGCTTCGTTCGATGCGGCCTCAGCATTCTTGACCCGCGCAGCCAGTTCCTTGGCCTCAGCCAGGATTGCGGGCCGCTCTTCCTTGCTGGCACGCCCCACAGATCGAGAGACCTCTTTTTGCTGCGAGCGCAGCTGCTCGAATTCCTGGAGCAGTTCACGCCGCTTCGTGTCGGCTTCGAGGATTCGGTCCACCAGTTCCACGTCTGCGCCGCGCGCACGCTGTGAGGCGCGGGCCGGTTCGGGATCTTCTCGCAAGGCACGCATATCAATCATGTGTTCATGGTAGTTCAGATACACCGCCCGTTACTACCGCGCCAGCGGGGAGGGGTCGCGGGCATGTGCGGTGACGCCCCTCAATCGCGCGCACACGGCAGGGCTGGTCAACTATAGTTCGTGGGTATCACTACTTCGGGTCACTGACGAGGGCGACTTTCCCCGCGGCGTGTGCCACGCCGCGACGGTGCGCCGGCGCTATGGAGGTGCCCATCAGCGAGGAAGCGACCCGGGAACGGATCGACAGATGAATAAGAAAGTCCTGACCGTTGCCATGGCGTACATTGCGATCGCCGTGGGTGCAGGCTTTGCCTCCGGGCAGGAAGTCCTTCAATACTTCGTCGGTTTTGGTCCGTGGGGCCTGGTCGGCGCATTGGCCGCTGCCATTGTGTTTTCATTCGCAGGTTTCGTGATTGTCCAGCTCGGGTCCTATTTCCTGGCCAGCGATCACAAAGTCGTGTTCGGCGAGGTGGCGCACCCGGTTCTGGCATTCCTGTTCGACGTCACCGTCACTGTCACAGCTTTTTCAATTGGTTTCATCATGATTGCCGGCGGAGGAACGAACCTGAATCAGCAGTTCGGCCTGCCGACATGGGTTGGCTCAGCGATCGTGATCGTGGTTGTTCTGGCGATGGGGTTTCTGGATGTCAGCAGGGTTACGCGCATCATCGGCGCGCTCACACCGGTGCTGATCATCTGCGTCCTGGCGGTGACCATCTACGCGCTGACACACATCGACGCCACCTGGAGTGACATCCACGCTTCAACGCAGCTGGTTGACACCACCATTGCGCACTGGTCATTGTCGTCACTGAACTACGTGGCAATGAACCTATGCGTGGTGGCGTCAATGGCGATCGTCATCGGTGGCGATATTTCCGATCCGAAAGTGGCCGGCTTTGGCGGCCTTCTCGGCGGCGTGTTCTTCGGAGTCCTCCTGCTGGCGATCACGGTGTCGCTGTATGTGCACGTGCCGACCGTGTACCGCGATGACATGCCGATGCTGGCGTTGGCCGCCAGCGCGGCACCGTGGGCGGGGCACGTGATGGCACTGGTTGTTTTCGGCATGATCCTGAACTCTGCGATCGGCATGTTCTACGCGCTGGCTTCGCGTTTCTCCACAGGAAGCACCGGCCGTTTCCGCCTGGTGCTGGTGGCGCTGGTTGTGGCCGGCACCGTCCTGTCGGCTTTCGGCTTCAAGAACCTGGTGACCTGGCTGTTCCCCGTCATTGGTTATGCCGGCTTCATCCTGATGGGCGTGCTGGGCTACTCGTGGATTCGTACGCGCCGCATGATTAACGAGGAAACTGATCGACGAGGGCGAATCACGCGTCTGCTCAGACGCAAACTACGCACGGATCGTGTGTTTTCCAGACGCGATCAGGCACGTCTGGACCGCGAAGTGAGCGCCTCATCCATTGAAAATGCTCAGCTGGTGGGGACCATCGGATCAGAAACGTGTGACGACCTTGATGCGCGTGGTATTGCTCACGACGATCTTGACGGTGAATCAGTGTTGCAGAACCAGGCCGAACCTGGTGCCCCTACCGGCGAGGTGTCGGCGAAATAAGCGACGTCAAGCCACAGCTATCTGCTGAATGACACTGATGTAGTTTTCCCCATGTGTGGATAAGCGTGTGGATTAAGTGGCAGCAGTGGAGGTGGAAGCCACCCTCGTCAATAGCGGCGAACACAAGGAAGAATCGCCGAACTGGCCGATCGCTGCCGCTGGCGCCCGGCATAAAAGTCGCATGTGAACGAGCAAAGCAGGTTAAAGTATCAAAGGAAATGTTCGCGTCGAAAGCCGTTCATGAATAAAAAAGTCTTGACTGTTGCCCTTGCCTTCATCGGCATCACCGTTGGTGCAGGTTTCGCCTCAGGCCAGGAAGTTCTGCAGTATTTTTCCGGATTTGGGGTGTGGGGCATCGTCGGCGCCGTCATCACCGGTGCGGTGTTCTCATTCGCAGGTCTGGTGGTCGTTCAGCTCGGATCATACTTTCTGGCCAGCGACCACAACGTGGTATTCGGCGGGGTGGCACATCCATTCCTTGCCCGCCTGTTCGACATCATCATCACGTTTACGCTCTTCAGCCTGGGTTTCGTCATGATTGCGGGTGGCGGCTCGAATCTCGAACAGCAGTTTGGACTGCCGACATGGATGGGTTCCGCGATCATCACGGTGCTGGTCATGCTGGTGGGAATGCTGGATGTGGACAAGGTTACGAAGATCATCGGCATGATGACGCCCGTGCTGATCCTGTGCGTCCTCATCGTGGTGATCTGGTCATTCACGCACATTGATGCGGCGTGGGAGGATATCCACGAGTCTGCGCAGCTGGTGGACACGGCCCTTCCGGCGTGGCATATTTCGACCCTGAACTACGTGGGCGTGTGTCTGTCCACCGTTGTGTCGATGGCGATCGTCATGGGCGGTGACATCACGGATCTGAAGGTTGCCGGGCGCGGGGGAATGATCGGCGGCATAGTCTACGGCGTACTGCTCACACTGGTCGCCGGCGCGTTGCTGACGCAAATGACGACCGTGTATGACCAGGACATGCCGATGCTGGCACTGGTCAACCACATCCATCCGTGGTTTGGCTTTGCGATGGCAATCGTGACGTTCCTGATGATTTTCAACACCGCGATTGCCATGTTCTACGCGTTAGCCAAGCGTTTCTCCAACGGTGGCGACATGCGGTTCCGCGTCATCTTGCTGGCGCTGACAGTGGCAGGGTTCGGGCTGTCATTCCTCGGGTTCAAAGAGCTGGTCAACAAGCTCTTCCCGATCTTGGGGTACTGCGGCATCGTGCTGATGGTGGTGCTGTTTTACTCGTGGATCAAGACTCGCCAGGACATCATCGACGAGTCGGAGCGACGCGACCGCATTCTCAAGTTGATACGTCGCCGTCTGCGCCTCGATCGCGGTTTTTCCCGCAAACACGCCAGGCAGCTGCGCCACGAAGTCGAGGACTCCGATGTTGAAAACGTCGAACTGGTCGACGCGATGGGGGCCGTCGCCGCGGAGGAACTTGAAGAAGAAGGCATCGACCACGACGATTGGGAGTCGATAGCCGACCGTCAGGAAAACCAGGCTGCCACAGAAGCCGGCGAGCAGGTCTCAGCTGACAAGCACTGAGTCATACTCCGCGCGCCCTGCGCTTCGTCAGTCGCAGGCAGTGATGCGGTACAGTTTCGCCGTGCCGCCAGTGTCGACCAGCTCGAAGCCGTGGGATGTGTCCACGTTGTAGAACCCTGGCATTCGCGAGGAGCGTGCGAAGTTGTAGTACTGGCCATCTTCGTCCTCAAAGAAGTGCGTGATTCCAAGGTCACGAACCACTTGGCACACTTCGGGATTGGTGTGGATCTCATTAAAGGATCGGCGCAGGATATCTTGCGAAACCGTGTCCTTGTTAACCGTCGACAGTTGCCTGAACACGACCTGACGCTGTCCGATCGACAGCGAGTAGGCCTCGCCGGCGATGGGATCTCCGACGATCAACGCATCTTCTGGCACCGTCTGAGGCATGCGCCGGAACATGTTCAGCTCCGCGTTCGTTGACATTCCGGGTTTGCCCAGGTGATCTGCGTCGTACACGTATCGCACCGCCCACACCCGAGCATCCATCGCGCCGCCCAGTGACATGGCAACGATCCACACGCCGAGCAGTGCGCCGACCCGCCACAGTGACGATTGCGCATGATGCTCGTCAGCGGCGCGCACCCTGTGCGAGCGCACCCAGTTCACGAGCTGCTCGAAACCGAACGCGATCAGAGGAATCATCGTGAGGTTCTGTACCCCCATGATGCGACGAGCATCCATGTACCACGGTGCCAGCAGGTAGGTGCGTCCGGGAAAATCTGGCGCATACGCCATGAAAGTCAGTGCCGCGAACAGCAGGAAAGAGACAATGAGCCAGGTTGTCGGACGCGGCCCATACGATTCGCGCACGCGCTGGCGCGTTGCGATCCACAGGTCGGCTCGTTCGCTCACGGTCATGGAGGCCGTCGACGAGGGCGGCTCCGTCGAATCCTGCAGCATTGCCGAGGGCTGCTCTGCCGCATCGTGAGGATCTGCTGTCTGGCAGTGGAGTGCTGCATCGGTTTGCGCTGCCTCGTCGGAGGGGGCCGCTGCGCCGGAAGGCACTACTGCCTCGGGCTGCGGCACTGACGGCCACGGCCAGGTGGGAATGTCGTTCTTGACCACTCGAGACCACACAAATGCGCCGCGGATCAGCGCAATGATGCCGATCAGCATCAGCACCGCGGTGATCGTGATGGTCAAGATCAAGCCGATGGTGCGGGTGAAAGGCGGATAAGGGGTCAGGAAGGTCGAGAAAGCCTGCTCGTAAGAAATGCCCCGCCTCGGGTAATCCCCCATCGCCTGCACGCGATCCATACCCAGCATCCACAGCGGCGCGCACACCGCCACCACGCACACCACCCCTGTTGCCGCAGCCACGCCGTAGTGACCGATCCACGCGGAGCGCCTGACGAGGATGAACATGGACGCAATGATCGGTGGAATCAGCAGCACAGCCAGTGAAAACGCGGCCGTGGGGTGGGCGAGCACCATGCCGACGAAGCCCAGGGCAATCAGCCCTCCCAGCGGAAGATGTGCAAACGCGCCAGCCAACCCACGATCGGTCGATCGCGCCAACCGCCTGCCCCAGACCAGGCTCATTGCAGCAATTCCCGGCAGAAGGATGACTCCCAACGCGTTGGGCCACTGGTTGTACATGGTCAGGGCGTCAGCCGGCATGGAGAGCATGCAGCCCGCAGCAACGGGTGCCACGACAACGGCAACCCGTGAAGTGGTGACGACAGCAGTGAACGCTGTGCCACCGATCGCCCACAGCGCCATCAGTGCCAGCGAGGCCGCGTTTGACGTTTGAATCACGGTTTCGGGCGTGGCGAACAGCGCCGTGAACGCATGCCAGGCGTTCGGGTAGAAAACTTCACGTCCACCGTACAGAGGTGCCAACCCTCCGAAAGGATCCGCACGTGAGGTCTCCAGAATCGACCACACACCATTGACGTGGAAAACAGAGTCCCACTGTTGCACGGGATCACGCGGATTGGCCGCGATCAGCATGGGCAGTGCGGCCAGCACCCAGCCGACAAACACCATGAACCAGATTGCGCCGCGCGCTCTGCGCGACAGAATGCGGTAGGCGTGCGAGGCCGGCGCATCTGCCCGCAGTGGTGGCCGCGCCACCAGGCTGTCTCCAAGCAGTTCGCCATGTTCAGGGTTTGCGCGCCGACGCAGCACATAAACCGCAGCTCCGGCGCAGGTCAGCAATGCCAGGACCGGCATAACGGTAGCGCGGGTATACGGAACTCCCAGCGCATGCCAGATCATCGACAGGATCGACACGGTTCCGACAGTGAGTGCCGGTCCGGCTGCGGCAGCCACCACCGATGAACGGATCTGTGTGCGCACCCAGAAATAGCCGGGAAGGATTGCGATGACAACCATCGCGATCACCAGTGGCATCAGCCCCAACCATGCAACCCAGTTCATGAATCAGCTTTCTGTGGCGCGATCGGTGCCGGTCGGGTCACCCTCGTCAATTGCCGTGCTGCTGGCCCGCCGAAATGCCTCAGGCTTCGGGTCGACAGCTTCGGGACCAGAGCTGACTGACCCGGACCTGCGATCAGCAGCCTCAGAAGCGGCATCGACTGCATCCGACACCTGCGCGGATGCTTCGGCTGCTTCAGCGCGACCTTTGCGAGACTGACGGACACGCTGAATGGCGAACTCGGCGATCATGGGGATGACCGAGACCACGACGATCAGGATGATAATGACTGACAAATTATCGTGAACGAATTGGATACCGCCCAGCGCGGAGCCGGCCCATGTGATGCCCACGCCCCAGGCCAGAGCGCCCAGCGAGTTATAGATGACGAACTTGCCGTACGGGTAGCGCGCGATACCGGCGGCAAGCGGAATGAATGTGCGCACAAACGGGATGAAACGCCCGATCACCAGCGAGCGCCCGCCATACTTCACGAAGTAGCGTTCAGCCTGGTGCAAATGCTCGGTCTTCAAAATCCGCGCATTGTCAGAAAAGAGACGCCGCCCGAATCGATGCCCCAGCCAATAGCCGATCTGTGCGCCGATAAACGCAGCGACGAACGTCAGTGCAATCAAGGTCGGCAGGTGCAGCCCCAAGCGCTCATGAAGCAGACCGGCCGTGAACAGCAGGGAGTCGCCAGGCAGCACCGGGAACAGAATGCCCGATTCGATCAGGACGATCAGCAGCGTGCCCCACAGCACCCACGGACCCATCGCGAGCAGCAAGGATTCGGGATCGTGGAACCAACCGATGACGGTTGTCAACCACGATTGATCGGTTGGCATCACGGTTACAGCCAGCACAAGTTCCCTTTCATTAGCGGGGCATAACACCTCAAAACGGTGCACGCACTACCCTATATGTGTTACTGCACGAATAGGCGTTGCGCCATTAGGATAGATCGTATGACTTTGAAGGGCGCGGATTCGACGGCACCCCAGTCGACGACATCCGATTGGGTCGAATCTGGCTCAGCCACACCCACATCCGCATCGCCCTCCGCGACGTCAGGCCCGTCGACGCCCACACCGCACGGATCCACCACGAACGCTTCTGCCAAGACTGACACTGAGCCGCCCGGCTCAAACCCCGACGCGTCCATCGATGACCTGTCGATCGACCAGCTCGCCGCCACTCAACGCGCGACCGCTCTCCTTCCGCGCCTGTCGCGGCCCGCGTATTTCGCTGACCGTCATGAGGAGCGCACGCGCCGACGTGAGGATCTGACCGACGTTATCCTCGCACTCCTGGGAATCGCACTGGTGTGGGTGTTGGGTATGTACGCCCATTCAACCACGCAAGGGGTCACCGACGATGTGCGCAACGTCTTTGCCGGCGCTCTGCGAGCCATTTTCCTGCTGCCCGTCACGCTGATCGAGGGCCTGATCATTCTGGCCGGCCCTATCGTCATCGTGGGCGCGCTTGCCCGGCGAGGAAGACTCACCACCATCATCGAAACACTCCTGACCGCGGCGATCGCGACGTTCACTGGTTGGGTTCTGATGATAGTGCTCGATCATGTACCTGCCGATTTCACGGCTCCGTTAGGTGCCACCGGCACCTTCGGCGCACACGCCGCCATCAACCTGGTCCTCATGACGCTTGCCGCGTTATTCACCACAGCCGGCGAAACGACGCATATGCGTTCCATCCGCTACGGCTGGCTCGGTCTGGCGGTCGTCGCATTTTTCGGCGTCATTCGCGGCACCATGAGCCTTCCGTCAGCGCTCGTCTCCCTGCTGCTTGGCCGTATGATCGGCTCACTGGCACGATGGGTCCTCGGTTTCGAGGATCAGCGTGCCACTGGAATCGACATTGTCGAAGGCTTGCTGTCGATCGGCATTGTCCCCTCGCGGATCATCCGTTCCGACCTGGAAACGTCAACCTCGCCGCTGGTGACGTGGAAGATTGACGAGGTAGACTCACGGCGCGTCAATCCGGATCGCCATCCAACAGGGGACGGGTCTGCCTCGGCAATCAGTGGGGCCGACATGCAGCCGGGGCGCGATACGGCACTAGTGGGTGCTCGGCCAGGATCGACCGCGGTGCAAGCCGGCAGCGAGACGACCAATGCCGGCACGCCTGAAACTGACGTGACCGATGAGGTGACCACTTCCACTGATGAGGAAGCTGACGTCACTTCCACGCGCCAGGATCTGCACATTTTCACCACCGATGTGGACCTGGTTGAATACACCGTCACGCGTTACCCGCAACGCCCCGACGCCCGCCACTATGCGGTGTGGGATGACCACGGCAGGCTGTGGGAAGTACAGGTGCTTGATCCGGGTCGCGAACTGACAGGCACGCTGATCGACGTATGGAACAATCTGCGTCTGCGCGGGATATCACGATGGGTCTCGCCGTCGCTGAAAGCCAACGCTGAACGCTCCACGCTGACGACGCTGGCTGCGCACAGAGCGGGCGTGCATGTTGCTGAACCACTGGGAATGGCCCAAGTAGGCGATTCAATCCTGGTGGCATCCAAGGCGATCCCGCCGGTGACAACGCTCAAGGATTCGCCTGATCACCTCCTGTCTGACGACGTACTGGATCAGGTGTGGAATCAGTTACTCCTGGCGCATTCCCGGTCGATCACGCACCGCGATCTCACGTTCGACTCGGTGATGCTGGACGCGTCCGGACAGGTATGGCTGCTCGGCTGGGATCAGGGCGAAGTGGCAACGAACGAGCTCAACCGCAGGATCGACATTGCTCAGATGCTGGTGTTGCTGTCGGTGTGCGTGGGTGAAAAACGCGCCCTGGAAAGTGCGGTGCGCGCGGTAGGCATCCGTGAACTCAAGGCCAGCGCGCCGGTGTTGCAAGGCGCGGTGCTGCCCGCGCAGATCAGCCGCGCCGTGCGTAAGAGTGAAACGTTGGCAAATCTGCGAACTGCGATTGTGGGCGATGAGAAGAACGAATCCGCCCAGCTTTTGAAACTTGAACGCTTCGCCCCGAAGACGATTATCACGGTCGCGATCCTGGCGGTGGCCCTCATCGTCGTGCTCGGCTCGATGAACTTCCGCGAAATCGCTGACGCAGTTACGTCGGCCAGCCCGGTGTGGATTCTCATCGCGTTCATCCTGGGTGCGCTCACGTGGTTCGGTGCTGCCGTGCCGTTGGTGGCGCTGTCTACCGAGAAAATCAAACTGTCCGACGCGACCCTGGCACAGATTGCGGCATCAGTCGTCACGGTCGTGGCTCCTGCCGGTATCGGTCCTGCGGCGCTGAACCTGCGCTTCCTCAATAAGCAAAAAGTTGAGACACCGATGGCGATCACCACGGTCACGCTCATGCAGATCTCCCAGTTCCTGACAACTGTCGCATTGCTTCTCATCATCTTGCTGACCGGAGCATCATCCACACCGCTCAACATTTCCCTGCCGACGTCGACGATCGTGCTGATCGTGGTCGCAGTACTGGCGGTGGTTGCCACAGCACTCGCAGTGCCGAAATTGCGCAGGTGGCTGTGGGCAAAAATCAAGCCGACGTGGAAGCAGATCTACCCGCGTCTGATCTGGATCGTGGGTCAGCCCAAGCGTATCGCCGCCGTCCTGGGTGGAAACATCGTGATGAATATCGGCTTCGTCGGCGCGTTCTGGGCAGCGCTCAAGGCTTTCGGCGGTGAGCTCAACCTGCTGACCCTGGCGGTGACATATCTGGCGTCGAACTCGTTGGGATCAGTGATCCCCTCGCCTGGCGGTATCGGTCCGGTGGAAGCTGCGTTGACCGGCGGACTGCAGGTTGCCGGCATCCCCGTCTCGGTGGCACTGTCCACTGCCGTCCTGTACCGACTGGTGACCTTCTACGGTCGTATCCCCTTCGGATGGGCGGCCCTCAAGATCATGCAGAAGAAGGATCTGCTCTGAATCTTCGGATCGCATCGCGTTGTGCACCGGAGATGGCTCGACCGACGTGGCCGCCTAAAACGCGATAATGTGCGTGTATGGACAATCAGCGTACTTCTTCTGATTCTGAATCATCTGGTCGCGCAGATTCACATTTGACGCGCACCGTGCCCCTCTCCGGCTCACAAGCCTCCTCCACCGGCTCTACTGGTGCAGACGAGAATTCCGCACCAGCAGGATCAGCTACGCACGGCACTGATGCTCGTGCGGCGCGCTCACAGTCGTCGCGCTCCTCGTCATCCGTCCTGGTCGCCATTGCCGCTGTTTTGGCAGTGGTCCTGGCGTTCGCCGCCGGAGTGTTCGTTGGGCGAAGCACCGCGCCGCAGCCGTCACAGGCACAAGGCGAGGCGTCCTCGCAGACACAGGACGAGGCGGCATCGCAGCAAGGTGAAAACTCTGAATCCGCAACCACTCAACAGCAGCTGGACTACGCTCCCTCGCAGACCAATGAGGAGGCGTTGAAGATTCTGGCCGATGAGCCACGACGCGATCCCAACGACCCGATGGCGCGCGGCGAGGTCGACGCTCCCGTCGTGATGGTCGAGTACTCGGATTACTCGTGCCCCATGTGCGCCAAGTACGCCCAGGAGGTTGAGCCCAAGTTTCAGGAACTGATTGACAATGGGACGCTGCGCATCGAGTACCGCGACATGGTGATCTTCTCCGACAAGGGGTCTGACATCGCTGCCGCCGCTGCGCGGGCAGCCGGCCTGCAGGGCAAGTACGTCGAATTCCACGAAGCGGTTTTCGCTCAGGCTCCCACGCAAGATCATGCGTCCTACACTGAAGAGTCCGTCACGCAGATTGCTGAGCAGGTAGGTGTGGCAGACCTGGATCAATTCCGCGCCGACCTGACGTCCGAGAAGATCAAGGACGCCGTCCAGGCTGATACGCAGCACGGCAAATCAGTGGGGTTGACGGGAACACCCTCGTTCTTCATCAACAACGCGTACCTGACAGGTGTCTACCCTGTTGACTACTTCATCCGCACCATCGAGAATCAGGCTGCTGAAGCCGGCAAGGCGATCGAGCCGGCGGCAGAGAATTAGGCAGAAGGATTAACCGCCGCGCCCCTGCGCCCACTTTGCCCGACAATAGAGGTAGAAGGTGGCAGAGAGTCGAACAGGACTGGCGGGCCGGCCCGTCCGCACCGCTGGGAACTCGAAGCTGCACAGTCCAGACAGTCGCACCGTCAGATAGGAGCTTTTCATGGGACGCATCAATCTTTCACGATGGATCGGTTTGGCCACGGCTGGCGCTACAGCAGCTGGTCTGGTGTTGGTCGTACGCTGGCTCGCCTTCCAGCAATCGCGCTCAAATGCGCGCCAGGACGCCCAGTTCGACGTCAACACCCATGAGAGCGACAAGACGCTGGAGAACGTGTGGGTCGTGTTCAACCCTGCAAAACAGTCCGACACTAAACAGTTCCAGGCCCACGTCGAAGAAGTAGCGCGCTCATGCAACGTCTCCCACATCGAGTGGATTGAGACAAGCGAGGAAGATCCCGGCACCGGGCAGGCCATTGAGGCCCTGACGAAGGGCGCATCACTGGTCATCGCTGCTGGCGGTGATGGGACCGTGCGTGCAGTTGCGGCCAGCCTGGCTCACAGCGGCGTGCCGATGGGAATCATCCCCGCCGGAACCGGCAACCTGCTGGCACGCAACTTGAATATTCCCACCGACGACCTGGATGAAGCCATCCGTATTGCGCTGGGCAGCACCTTTATTCACGGTGACTTGGCGTGGCTGCGGATGGAAGATCCGGACGAGGTTGGCGACCTGGCCGCTGAAGGCCAGCTGATCCGCGAAGCACGCGAACGCCTGGATGCGAACGGTGACACCATCGCAGAGGATGATGAATTCGCCTACACGGTCATTGCCGGAATGGGCTTTGATGGCGAGACGATGGCGAACACGGATTCTGGTCTGAAGAAGAAGATCGGGTGGATTGCCTACGTCATTTCCGGTGTGAAGGCGCTGCACGGCAAACGCATGAAGGCGTCACTGAAGTTGAAGGATGCCGTCTCCGCCGACCAGTCGACGGTGGCTCCTGACTTGGCAGAACACCCCGACGCGCAGGCAGACGAGGGTGACCGCCCTGATATTGAAGAACTGAGCGATGTGCCGGCACGGACCATCATGGTTGCCAACTGTGGTGAGCTGCCCTACCTGGTGCTGGTACCTGATGCGGATCCGACTGACGGACTCCTCGACGTGGTGGCAGTGGACGTGCGCGCAGGTCTGCTTGGCTGGGCAGATGTTGCGGGGAAGATTCTTGCGCAGGGAGCAGGATGGACACCACTGGATCTGCCTGCTTCGACTGGCCACATGACAGCTCGCCAGTGCCGCGATGTCAAGGTCGACGTCGATCAGCCGCGCATCGTGCAAGTCGACGGGGATCCGGTCGGAACAGCCTCGACGGTACATGTCAGGGTTGACGAGTCTGCCGTCGATATCGCAGTTCCGCGCCAGTAACGCTCAAGGGACTCGCTCTTTCGGCAATCTGCCTGACCGCCGCCTACTGGCGTTCGGACAGCGCAATGTTGGCGGAAATGGCGTGCCCGATCCTCCGCAGCATCGCATCATCAGCCCACTGGCCATCGGGCAGCGTGTTGGGACGTTCTGCGTCCCCAAGCCCCAGCAGTTCCTTCCACATGGGGATCAGTTCGTGGTGGTAGGTGTGCCCGTGCCCACCGGGTGCCCGACCCGCCACCGGCAAATCAGCCAGCACCTGCAGGTATGTCCCGATACGGGTGTACTCCATGGACGGTGACACGTCGCGACCGGCTTTTTCACGCATCCAGTCCGGCTGGTACCACGCCAGGCGGCCCGTCCACCACACCACCGGGTCGGACGGGTGTTGTGCGTAGATGATGCGCGGGAAGTGCCACGGCCCGAGTTCACGGCCGTATATATCGTGGCGCAGATCCTCCGGACCTGTCGCAAAGCGCACATGCCGCGCGTTGTCCACGACAGGTGCCACCTCGGGCGATCCGCGATGCCTCTTTTCTGTCAGCTCCTGATGCATCGGGGTGAACGAGGGCGTCCCCACCCACAGCGCACCGTCCACCTGACGCATCACATCGGCCAGGTCGGTATACACAGCCTGTGAGGCGAATGCGCCGAGCGACTCTCCAGTGATATACAACGCCGGCCGCTGATTAGCAGGCAGACCGTCCACTGCCTTCTTGACTGCCTGGTACAGCATGATCGCGGCTTCGACGCAGTGGTCCAATCCGGTCATCCAATGCAGGGACGAGGGCGCGTAGGAATACTGCATCGATGCTGTGGCGCAGTTGCCGCAGGTCAGGTACTCCAGAGGCTGCACTTCCCACTCGTCAACCCAGCCGGATCCCGTTGACGTATTGACGGCGATGACCGCCCGCTCGAATGCACCGGTGCGTTCCAATTCGCGCACCACCATGTCAGCTGCGTCAGCGAGGGTCTGCCCGCCTGTCGGCATGCCGGCGTAGACGCGAATAGGTTCGAGGGCCTCGCGCCCGGTCACCTCTTCAATGTCGTGGCGCGAGGGGCCTCGTCCCAAAAACACGCGGCCCTGACCGCCAACGGATGCCCACGACACCAGGGAATGGTGGGATCCGGACCGTTCGGGCACCTCGGGACGAAAGATCCCTTTGGCCGTGCGGTTGTTCATTTCCCATGCCTTTCGGGAAAAGAACGTGACACCTCCAGCGATAATCACTTTTGAGGTCAACAGGATCAGCAGCGCCACGATGATTGCGCATCCCACCGCCAACGCGATCCACACCGGTATCCATCGCGCCAGGAAAGTGACCAGGGTGGCCAACATCCACAGCAACGCATCCAGTACACCGATGATCACGTGGAAGAGCACAAATGCTCCGAGCAGTCCCAGCACAATGGAACTGATTCGCGGACCGGGCATGTCCACCAGTTGCGCAGCTGAGCGGGCGTGGATGAATGACTGAACGACTGATCGGATGAACCAGATCATGAAAATAAGGAATGCGGCCCACCGCAACCCGGTCTCGGTGGCATGCGAGGCACTGATGGTTAAGTCAGTCAGGCGCAAAATTAACGTTCCCGCGCTCTCGATCACCACTCCCATCACGTATCCGAGCGATGCCAGAACGCCGGACACGACGGATTGCCACCACCAGGATCTGGGCAGAAGGGACGGCGACACGGACACTGCGTACATCACTAGCGCGGCGATAATGCCGAGCAGGGATGGACTGTCGAGCACCCGTCACCTCCGTGTTGCATGGGATGTAAGACATGGGGATACGTTCACGTCCGTGTCCTCTTTATTGTACGAACATCGCACCGCATCACCACGATTCACCTGACGGTGGCGCCACCTTCGACCGCACGTAATCGGCACACATATGTGACAGAATCAAATTATGACAGCAAATACATCGAAGACACCCTCATCCCCCCATCAAACCCTCCCGGAGTTGCCGCCCGCGATGCGCCGCCTGGCTGGCGACGTGCACATCCCTGACCCGATGGATGCTCCCAGTATTCGGTGGGGAGTCATTGGTGCCAGCGGCATTGCCCGCACGATGTGTACCGCGATCAATTCGTACACGACTTCACGCGTTGTCGCGGTCGCTGCCCGCGAACCGTCCAGGGCAAAGGCGTTTGCACGTGACAATGGCGTCGAGCGGGCTGTGGATTCGTACGAGGAACTCGTGGCGTGCGATGACGTGGACGCGGTGTATGTGTCGACGATCCACCCCTACCATGCACGTTGCGCGCTGATGGCTCTGCGTGCGGGCAAACCTGTGCTGGTGGAAAAGCCGTTCACGATGACGGCACAGCAGGCACGCGATGTTTTCGATGCGGCTGAACGAGCGCACCTGTTTGCGATGGAGGCTATGTGGATGCGCCACTTGCCTCACCATCACGTTCTTCGCGCCATCCTCGCCGGAGGGGGTCTGGGAGCGGTGCATTCGGTTCATGCTGATCACGGACAGCGCCTCCTTGACGTTCCGCGCCTCATTCGCCCTGAGCTGGGTGGCGGAGCCGTGCTGGATCTGGGCGTGTATTCCCTGTCTTTTGTCCATCAGGTGCTCGGTGCGCCCGAGGAGCTGTCGGCGCACGGCCGGATGCGTCCTGATCACCTTGACACCGCTGAGGTTGTTACTGTGCGCGCAGGCGATGCGCTGGGTGTGGCTCGCGCCGCGATGGATGCGCGTTCAGCTACAGCGGCCGAAGTGGTTTGTGCAGGTGGGTGCCTGGAGTTGCCTGAGCAGTTCTACCAGCCCGGTATCCTGCAGTTGCGCACGTGGGATGACGAGGGGACCGAAGTCGTGGAACAGTGGGATGCCCGCATTCCCGGCGGCTTCCAGTATGAGGCGGCTGAAGTGGCGCGCTGCCTGGCTCAGGGTCACACCCAAAGCAGTGTGATGCCGTGGCGCACAACGGTGGAGGTCATGGACATGATCGATCAGGTGCGTGCCCAGCTCGACATCCGCCATCCTGGAATTAATGGGTAGGGTTTGCGCTGGTGGCGGCGCGTAAGAATCGCCCCGGCATCACTGTTAGAGCTGCCGGCACACCTTAGTCGAGTCCGTTGCGCGCAATCCACGTCATCGTGACGACAGGGATGGACACCCACTGGTCGCTTTCGTAGCGCAGGTGTTCGTACAGGTACCAGTGCAGGTTGCGTTGCATGCGTTTGCGCATGGCCGTGCTCGCCCGCAGGTACGAGGAGCGGGTGCGTGCCAGTTCCATCACCTGTTCGGGCAGTAAGACGTGCATCCACCTGCAGGTATGCAGCGTCGCCGGTGTGATCGGCGGGTCCCACCTGGGTGGTTTGTCGGGCCGGTGCACGTCGCCCGAACGCATGATCCGTGTCAGGCGGTGCACCCACGGCATCCGCACATCCATCTGGTTGAACACTGCTGCCACCACGCCGCCAGGTCGAACAATTCGCGCCAGCTCGGCGCTCGCCTCATGCGCATCGACCCAGTGCCACGACTGTGCAAATACTGCACCGTCGACACTTCGATCCGGCAATGTGGTCCGCTCCCCGGTTCCATCAATCACGCGGATAAGCCCTGAGTGCGCCTGATGCCATGGTGTTCCATCCGCAGCTGGGTCGCCCTCGTTCATGGCCGAATTGTCGGCGACGTCATGCCCATGAAGAACGCCGGTGAGTTGATCGCGCATTGCCCGAGCCGGTTCAACGGCAACAACGTCGACTTCGCGCCGTGCCAGTGCGAACGTCATTTTTCCTGTGCCGGCACCGATGTCTGCGATACGCACTGGCGACCCGGTCTGCAGGCCGCTCGCCTCGCAGGCACCGATCAGTGTGTCGACCGCTGCAGCCGGGTATCCGGGGCGGATGTGCCCATACGAGGACGTGGCACGCTCGAAAGGGTTGACGTCGTATGTTTCGGCAAGATGGGAAGTCGGCACTCAGTCAGCCTACTGCATGGGTGATGCGCCGCAGACAGACCGACGAGCCGGCGCTGTACCCAGTGAGGTACCTGCGGCCGGCTCGTCTGTCTTCGTTCCTGTTCAGGTGCCGATTGACTCGAAACAGCCGAAACGGATTGCTGTGGTCAGTGCGATCACCGGGATCGCGATGCACAGCACCATGAAGACCATGTCCGCCCAGCTGACTGTGGAGGGGCGCGCCCAGGTGCGCCGTGTATCTGCACCGAATCCTCGTGCTTCCATCGTCACCGACAGTTTGGCGGAGCGGCGCAGCGCAAAGACGAGCAGTGCGAACGCTCCCTGGAAGAACGCGATGAATCTGTTGGCGTCACCGAGGCCGCGCATGCGTCGAGCCTGCATGAGCGCTTTCCAGTCGGCCATCATGAGTCCGGCCATACGGACACCTGCCAGGGATGCCAGGACGGGGCGTGCCGGCAGGTGCAGTATCTGTCCGAGCCCATCTGCCATGTCAGTCGGATCGATGTGAGAGAACACAACGATCGCCGGCATTGCGACGGCGATGATACGAAGGAATATTCCTGCCGCCAACGCGATGGAGCGATCACTGATCGCCATCGGCCCCCAATGCCAATACAACGTTCCACCAGGGTCGGCGTACAGGAGCATTGACACTGATGCCAACGGTGCGGCTATGAGGACCGGAATCATCCTCACTGCCATCTGTTTCGCACTGATTTCCACCAGAGGAAGCAGCACCAGTTCACAGATCAGCGCAATGCCTGCACTGACTGTGTCAATGGAAGCGATCAGAGGAGTCGTCATCGCAGCGGTTCCCAGCACCTGCGTCACAGGGTTGACCTTTTTGAGCATTGCGCCCCGCCTGTGTGCACGCGAATGGCCCTCATTGCCGAGGGCGTCCCCACCATCTGTACTCTCCACGCCACCGGCAGATGTTGAATCCGGGCGCGCGTCGCTTCCGACTTCGCTCAGATCAATAATGTTGTCCGCCATTGCTTCAACAAATGAGTGGTCGTGCGTGATCGCCACCAGCGTGGCGCCGGCATCGACCACTGAGCGCAGCAGTATCACCAGTTCCACCCACGTGGAGCGGTCCTGTCCAAAGGTCGGCTCATCGACGATCACAATGTCCGGTGCGCTGATCAGTGCGGTCGCCACCGACAGGCGGCGTTTTTCTCCACCGGACAGTGTCATGGGATTCGCACGAGCAAGGTGCTCAAGTTTCAGAGCTTTCAGGAAACGTTCAACCTGTTCGTCGCGCTGGTCGGAGTCACACTTAGCCAGTGTTGGTCCAAGTTCCAGCTCTTCTTGAACAGTGCGGCAGACGAACTGATATTCGGGTTCCTGGAACACCATGGACAATCGTCCGACCAGATCCGGCGAATGCCACTCGTACGGGTCGGTGGATTCAGGGCGGCGTGAAGCTGTCCGTTCGGGAGTCTTACCGGACGCGGACGTCTTATCCGATGCTGCAGGGGGCGTCGGACCGATTCGCACCATGCCGTCAAGTGGCTTGAGCAGGCCGGCCATCGTCAACGCCAGTGTTGTCTTTCCCAACCCGTTTCCGCCGACAATGCAGGTGCATTTGCCCTGCGGAATACGCATCGAAATGTCGCGCCGAATCGGATGATCCAAGTCGTATCCGATGGCCAGGTCACTGACAGTGATGGCATCCGTGTTGGTGGTGACCGGATCAGCCTGGCTGCCACTCACGATGCTGTCAGTGTGCTGATTGCGTAAGTCACGCCGACTGTCACCGATCACAGCTTCTTCGTCACCAGGCAGCCAGATCCCGCATTCACGCAGGTAATCAGCCTGGTCATGCAGGACTTCCTGCACGGTGCCGTCAGCACCGATTGCGCCGTCGATCACCACGATGACGCGGTCAATCAGTTCCATCCAGACGTCAACGCGGTGCTCGATGATGATCGCTGTGGCACCGGTACGTTCCAGTACTGCGCGGGTCGCGTTGCGGACCTGCTGAACGCCCTGCGGATCCAGATTGGCCGTCGGCTCATCCAGGAGCAGCAGGCGCGGATCCATGGCGAGCACGCTTGCCAGTGCAAGACGCTGTTTCTGCCCACCGGATAGTTTTGATGTTGGATAGTCCAACGGAATATCCAGGTTCACAGTGTGCAGCGACTGGTCGACGCGCTGCCAGATTTCATCACGCTCCACCGCCAGGTTCTCGCATCCGAATGCGACGTCGTCACCGGCTCGCGCCAGCACGACCTGTGCTTCCGGGTCCTGCATAACCAGACCGATGGAGCCACGCATTTGTTCCGGGCGAGCTCCGTCGACAGTGAGTGTGCCGTGAGATTCACCCTCGTCGTCACCTCCGAGTACGCCGGCAATACCGGACAGCAGTGTTGACTTGCCGGACCCGGATGCCCCCAGTACGAGGACGTGTTCGCCGGGCCTGATGTCGAGGGTGATCTGATTCAGTGCCCATGCGCGTCTACCGGCGTGCCGCCATCCCCATCTGTCGATGTGAACGGAGGCTCCGATATCCACGCGGGTAGTTGCCGCCGGACTCATACGAGTTCGTGGCGTTCGCGTCCAGCTGCGAAACGGTCAAGCGCGCCGGTCTGAGCCAGTCCGCGCACGATGAACCATCCGAGCAGGCCTGCCAGCAATGCGCCGGAGATCTGCGTGGTGATGAAGTACGTGACGTTGAAGAGTGCGCCTTTGGCGTGGTTGTAGGCGATGAATTCCCAGACGAATGCACCCAGAGCTGAACCCATACCGGTCAGAATGCCGATCGGCAATGTGAAGCGGCGGTACAGAACAATCAGGAGGATCAGTTCAGCTCCGAGTCCCTGCACGATGCCTGAATACACCGCGCCGATGCCCCATTGTGATCCCAGGGCTGCGGACATACATGCTGCCAGGAGTTCAACGAACAGTGCGGCACCGGGTTTGCGGATGATGAGGCCACCCAGAACACCGCCAATCAGCCAGATTCCAATGGCGATTCCACCCAGACCCGGGGTGAGGGCATCCATCGCTTTGGTCCATAAATCACCGGGCTGGTTCCACAGCAGGAAAATGCAGCCGCAGGCTACCGCGAGGATTGCAGCTGTCACAAAATCAACAACGCGCCAGCTCAGGCGCGGCTTCTGGTCAGTCATCGTGTCCTCTTTCTCGTGTATGACCTTGAAGACGCGCACGAGAAGAGAGCCTTCCTTCGCCGGTTTTAACCCGGATCAGGTTCAACGGTCGAGGGGCTCTGTTCCCCCTCCTCTCAACCCAGCACAACTGGGCTCCCGTGGCAGTAAACGTGAGTATAGTACGTGCTGGCTCAGTAGCACAGCCTCAGGCTGCGCCTTCCAGGTAGGCCTTCAGTGCCGGCAGGACAACATCCCACGTGCCCTGCGCGTCTTCCCATGCCTGGCGCACTTCAGCCTCGTCATCGCTGACGGATGTAATATCTGATTCCTCGACGTGCACCTGCACCAAGCTGTCCTTCTCGGACAGTGACACTTCCACGCGCGTGGTGCGTTCTTCAGGGAATTCGTCCCCTGCCAGCGGGTACCACCGGAAGGAAATGAGATCCATCGGATCTTCATCTTCCTTTTCGATCAGCCATGCACCGGCATCCGGATCTTCGATACGGTACAGGCCGTCCTCGCCGCGTTCAAATTCATGGTCGCCGAATGGCCCGTCGTTGACCCACCAGCCCGGCTCGCTGACCGCTTTCCATACGGATTCGAGGTCCGCTGCAATTGAAATGTCTGCTTCAACCGCGTCGAGGTTGTCCACCTTGTCCATTGATTCGTCATCGTCGTCGAAGTAATTCATGTCTTAACGGTAATCGTTGCCCACCACGACTTTCCAGCTTTTGACGCATTAGCAGATCAAAGATGCGGCGCATGACGGTTTCCACCGATACGATAAAGACGTGAATGCGGCGCAACGCTCAACTTTGCGCTGTGCCTTCTTCACAACACCTTTCTGTGCGCGTGCCACGAGCATCGCACAGTCGCTGCTTGAACAAAGGAGTACGTGTGCTCGTCGGAGTACCAGCCAGCAATGCTGATCAGCCACTTGTCGCAGCCACCCCTGACACCGTCACCAAGCTCAAGAAACTGGGTTTCGACGTGTGCGTACAACGAGGCGCTGGGCAAACCGCTCAATTTCCTGATTCATTATTCGAAGATGCGGGAGCCACCCTCGTCGATGACCGCGGCGCGTGGGGAGCCGACATTGTCCTCACTCTCGACGCCCCCACAAGCGAGCAGATCGCGGCGATGCAGTCGGGCGCAACACTGATTTCCCGCCTGGCACCCGCGCGCCACCCCGAACTGCTCGACGAATTGGCGAGGGCGAACATCACCGCGCTGGCTATGGACACCGTGCCGAGAATTTCCCGTGCTCAGGCGATGGATGTCCTGTCGTCCCAAGCCAATGTTGCCGGATATCGAGCCGTCGTTGAGGCCGCTCATCAATTTGGCCGCCTCTTCACCGGTCAGGTCACCGCGGCCGGGAAAATGCCGCCGGCACGTATCTATGTGATCGGTGCGGGAGTTGCCGGTCTGGCAGCGATCGGCACCGCCAACTCCATGGGCGCTGAAGTCTACGCAACCGACGTGCGTCCCGAGGTGGGCGAACAGGTTGAATCGATGGGAGCCACATTCGTTCCGATCCCGGTGGGCCGTCAGGAATCCAGTGACGGTTATGCCAAGGAGATGGACGCTGATCAGGCGCGCGCAGCTGAAATACTGTACGCCGAACAGGCTGCCTGCTCCGACATTGTCATCACGACAGCAAACATTCCGGGGCGTGCCGCTCCGCGCCTGCTCAGTGCCGACGCGATTGATGCGATGCGTCCGGGCAGCGTGATTGTGGATATGGCAGCTGCCAACGGCGGTAACTGTGAACTGACGTCACCCGGGGAAATTGTGCGAACCGAAGGTGGCGTCACCATTATCGGCCTGACCGACCTGGCGGGCAGACTCCCAGCACAATCCTCCCAGCTGTACGGGCAAAACATTGTGAATCTGCTGCGTCTGGCCACGCCCGACAAGGATGGTCAGCTCACGCTGGACATGGATGATGAGATCATTCGCTCCATCACTGTGACGCACGAGGGCGACGTGATGTGGCCACCGCCGCCGGTCAACGTGTCGGCGGCTCCTGCTCCTGCTCCGACTCCGCGCGAAGACCCGGCGGCAGTCGCTGCCAGAGCGGCTGATGAGTCACGAAAGGAAGCGTCCCACAAGCGTAACCGCGTGATCGGAATTGTCGTGGCGATAGCCTTGGCCGCCCTGTTGATTTTGACGTCACCGCTGATGGTCTCCAGCCATTACATCGTGCTGGCGCTTGCAGTGGTCGTCGGGTTCTACGTCATTACGAACGTGACGCACTCGTTGCATACGCCGCTCATGTCGGTGACGAACGCGATTTCCGGCATCATCCTGGTCGGCGCTCTGCTTCAGATCGGATCGTCGAACGTTTTGGTCACGATCATTTCCTTTGCCGCCATACTCGTCGCGTCGATCAACATTTTCGGCGGCTTCACAGTCACCCACCGCATGCTCGCGATGTTCAAGAAAGACTGAGGCAGATTTACCGTGTTCACCAACCTTGTCACACCGTTTCCCCAGGGCCTCATGTCAGCTGATATTCCGGGTGCCGAGCTCCTGTCGGGCGGTTTCGTCTCACACTTCGTTGTTTTCGCCTACATTGTTGCCGCCATATTCTTCATCCTGGCGCTGGCCGGACTGTCCCGTCATGAGACGGCTCAACGTGGCAACAATTCAGGCATCATCGGCATGGCGATTGCGCTGGTCGCCACCATAGTCCTGGCTCTCACGTCGCAGCCGGCACGCGGGGTGGTCGTCACCGCGATCCTGATTGCGCTGGCAATGAGTATCGGCGCAGTGATCGGCATCTGGAAGGCACGCAACGTTCAGATGACCGGCATGCCGGAACTGATCGCATTGCTGCACTCATTTGTCGGCCTGGCAGCAGTGCTGGTGGGGTTCAATTCCTACCTGGCACCCGACGCCAATGCGCTTCTGCTGGGAGGATTCCACCTCGGTGAAGTGTTCCTGGGCATCTTCATCGGTGCCGTCACCTTGACCGGCTCAATCATCGCGTACCTCAAATTGTCCGCGAAGATTTCGGGCGCACCGTTGATGCTTCCGGGGCGCAACTGGATCAACCTTGCTGCCATCGTCGTCTGCCTCATCCTGATGGTACTGTTCGTGCGTCAGGACGGTTTCACCGGAGTTGGCATTGCAGCGTTAATCATCATGACTCTCATCGCGCTGGCACTGGGTGTGCACCTGGTGGCCGCGATCGGCGGCGGAGACATGCCCGTTGTCGTTTCCATGCTGAACTCGTATTCCGGGTGGGCTGCGGCAGCGGCCGGCTTCATGCTCAACAATGATCTGCTCATTATCACTGGCGCGCTTGTCGGCTCCTCCGGCGCGTACCTGTCCTACATCATGTGCAAGGCGATGAACCGTTCGTTCATCTCCGTCATCCTGGGCGGTTTCGGATCGACAGGTGCGACTGCGTCAGCCTCGGACGAAACAGGCGAATATCGCGAGATTGACGCTGCGCGTGTCGCCGAGATGTTGACGGATGCGCAGCACGTCATGATCACTCCCGGCTACGGCATGGCAGTGGCTCAGGCACAGTATCCAGTCGCGGACCTGACGAAGCGACTGCGCGAGGCGGGTGTGGATGTCCGCTTCGGTATTCACCCTGTTGCAGGTCGCCTGCCCGGTCATATGAACGTGCTGCTGGCTGAAGCCAAGGTTCCCTACGACATCGTGATGGAAATGGATGAGGTCAACGATGATTTCGGTGATGTTGACGTCGTCCTCGTCATCGGCGCGAACGACACCGTAAACCCCGCGGCCGAGCAGCCCGGCTCCCCGATTGCGGGAATGCCGGTGCTGAAGGTGTGGGACGCACACGATGTCATCGTCTTCAAACGTTCGATGGCGACCGGCTATGCGGGTGTACAGAACCCGTTGTTCTTCAAGGACAACACGCACATGCTCTTCGGTGATGCCAAAGCCTCAGTCGAAGCAATCATTTCTGCGTTGAACTAGCTCGTACGCTACACCTCGGCAAGATCGCGGCGCATCTCCACCATGGCACCGGGATCATCCACCACGTCGATTCCCACGTCGACAAGCAAGTCGCGAATGGTCACTGCCAGCGACCGAGGCTGATAGTCCCATTCGTTGCGCGCTTTCGCGCCTGAAACGTGTGGCAGATCCTCAAGGGCACCCAGCGATGCCGATGTGAAAATATCCGAATTGACCCACGATCCGATTTTTTCGCCCACGGGAGCCAGCCAGTCCACCCACCGCAACGGAAATACCGGCACCGCACGCCCCGAATGTCCTGCGAGCGCGGAAGCGATTCGCACCAGTGTCGACATGGATGCTCGAACGCCAGGCAACAAGTACTGCTGCGAGGTACGGCCCTTCTCGAAGGCGTCGATCAGCCCTCCGGCAACATCGCGTACATCCACCCAGTCGAAGCCGCCAGCCACGACCGCAGGTACCCGGCCTCGTGCAGCATCCAAAATGATTTCGTTGACGCGCGACTGTGTCGGGTCGGTCGGCCCAATAATTCCGGTTGGCATACACACCACCGCGTCCAGTCCACGCGCGATCTGTCGACGCACCGCTCGATTTCCTGCCGCCTTTGAGCGGTCATACAGCGGGCGATCTGGCCCGGCAGGCGGCGACTTTTCAGTGATGACCCCTTTAGTCGCATTGTCGAGGGCATGCACGGACGAGCAGTGAACCATTCGGATGTGGTGTTTCAGCGCCGACCTGGCCACGACTCCGGGGCCAGCCGAATTCAACCTCCACGCCTGCGGATCACGCTTCTTCAAGGTGATGGCGGCCGCCAGGTGAATGACACCATCAACGCCGCGCATCGCCTCATCCACCTGGGCGGGTTCCAGCACTGATCCGGTGACATACTCTCGCTGCGCACTGCACACACCATCATGAACGAGGGCGCCCTGCGTACCACTGGCAGGTGCCACCTGATCGAAACAACGCACGGCATAACCTCGTGCTTCCAAAGCGGGCACGAGGTTGCTTCCCACATATCCGCTGGAACCTGTGACTAAAATGCGTGGGTATTCAGTGGCATTCGTGTGCATCGCTATCCCCCTTTTCTCACCTTAGTGCGCGTTGACACCGAGGGGGCGTCCTGGGCGGGAAGACGTGTGGGCTGGGTTCAGTTATTCAGAGCGAACTCGACTTCCACCTCGACTGACGCGTTGAGCGGCAATGCGGCTACGCCGACGGCAGAACGTGCGTGAGGCGTCCCGAAGATGTCCTGGAAGAAGTCAGAGGCCCCGTTCAGAACACCAGCCTGGCCGGTGAAGCTTGGGCGGGAAGATACAAAACCGGTGACTTTGACGACGCGTGCCAGGCGGTCGACGTCTCCGGCGACGCTTGCTGCTGCCGCAAGCGCGTTGAGCGCGCAGATGCGGGCTGCCTCGTAAGCATCGTCTGGGTCTGCGCCGTCCTCTCCGACTGCACCGATGCAGGAAAGCTCACCGTTCTCCAATGGCAGCTGGCCTGATGTGCGAATCACTCCGCGGTCTTCAACTGCCGGAACATAGGCCGCAGCCGGTGCTGCAACTTCCGGAAGTTCGTATCCTGCCTGCGACAGTCGCGCGCTCACCGATTCCATTGTGATCTCCTTAGTTCGAGCTGTTCAGCTAACTAGGTTTATTTGACCATTTTGGTTCGAGAAAAGCGACGCAGCAGCGCGAGATGTCTCCACCTGAAGCAACCACCTGTCATGTCGCATTAAAAAGGGTGGGCCGCGAACCTTGCGGTCGCGACCCACCCCAGTTGAACTAGAACATGCCAACTAGTTCACTATGCGTGTTGTCTCGGAGGAAGACAGGAATCTTGTCCAGAGGGCACTCGACATCGATCGACTGACCGCCTTCGTGCTTGTCACCCGTTGACGCGTCAGTCCAGGAAGCTCCGGCCGGCAGATACACCGATCGGGAGGTTGCAGCGGCTTCCAGAACTGGAGCGACCAGGATGTCTCCGCCTAGCAGGTACTGGTCGGAAATGGACCAGCACTTCTCGTCGAGCGGGAATTCCTGGAAGAGCCCTCTCATCACAGGTTGTCCTTCTTCATGGGCTTCCAACATGACGTCTCGCATGTAGTCGCGGAGCTTTTCTCGCAGCTGAATATACTTCTCAAGCACGGCATACACGTCGTCTCCAAAGCTCCAGAGTTCATTCTCAGCACCGCTGGGCAGTCTGTAGGAGCCATCCTTGGCGCTGACCTCTTCAACTGGCCGTCGGTCACCGTGCAGCCTCATCACCGGGCAGAAAGCTCCGAACTGGAACCACCTGATGAGAAGTTCCTTGAATTTCGGATCTGTGATGACACCATCGTGGAAGCCGCCAATGTCGGTGGTCCACCACGGGATTCCTGCGGCACCCATGTGGATTCCCGCAGCAACCTGGCACCGCAGGTCTTTCCATGTTGAGCTAATGTCGCCAGACCACACAAGAGCACCGTAACGCTGAGAGCCCGCCCAGGCGCACCTCAAGAGGTTAACAACGTCGTCAGTGCCGGATTCAACCAGTCCGTCGTAGAACGCTTTGGCGTAGTTCTGCGGATAGATATTTCCGACCTTGACGTTGGGGCCAGCGTTGTAGCGGTAGTTATCGAAGTCGTAGGCACCGTATTCAGGCTCAGCCTCATCGAGCCAGAAAATCTTGATGCCGTACTTGCCGTAATTTTCTTTGCACTTCTCCCAGATGAACTTTCTTGCCTCGGGATTGGTCATGTCAATGAAAGCGCTCGGTCCCTGGAACGCCATATGGACATCTAGGCCACGTTCTGCCCGTGCCAGCAGGTTGTTCTTCTTCAACTCATCCCAGTTCTCGGATGCGTGCGCAACCTGGGTCCACACCGAAACCATGAGCTCAACGCCCATGCTATGGAGTTCATCAACCATTGCCTGAGGATCCGGCCAGAATTCCTCCTCGAAGCGATAATCTCCCATGTGGGGCCAGTGGAAAAAGTCGATCACGATGACGTCCAGGGGCAGTCCACGGCGCTTGTGTTCTCGCGCGACTTCAAGGAGCTGCTCCTGGTTCCAGTAACGGAGCTTGCACTGCCAGAACCCCAGTCCATGTTCTGGCATCATGGGAGCGAATCCGGTTGCCGCGGCATATGCCTTACTGATTTCCCGCGGGCTGTCTCCAGCCGTGATCCAGTAGTCGAGTTGATCGCAGCGCTCTGCTGACCACTGAGTTACGTTCGATGAGAAGCTTACTTGCCCGATGGCAGGGTTGTGCCACAGGAAGCCGTAGCCCTTGCTGGAAATCACAAAAGGAACGCTCGCCTGGGAGTTGCGATGAGCAAGTTCAAGAGTGCATCCCTTGAGATCACCGATACCCTCTTGGTACTGGCCCATTCCCCACAGATGTTCTTCTTCTGGAGACTCGAACGACATTGTCAGGGAGATATCGCCGCCAAGAACGGGACGCAGATCGCGAGCCTTCAAGTCCAGAGACCCGCCCCGATCCCTTTCACGCAGTAATGGTGTTCCATCCGTTTTCTCAAAACTGATACTGCAATGGAAAGTCTCGTACCCAACTTTTCCATCACACATCGCGGTTTGGCGCAAGATGACGCGTAGCGATCCGACCTCGAGTACAGCTTCATCGCCCTTGAGTTCGACGCTCGATTCCTGATCTTCAGGTTGATCGAGCAGAGCCCAATTCGATTCGATGACATCTGCCATGAGTCGTGAACGCACACGGACTGCGTCCTTTCCCCAAGGCTGAACTGAAAGTGTTGTTCCGTCACCACGCCACCGTAGTCCTAGACCGTCTTTTTCAAACGCCTGCTGCAAGGCTCTTTCCTTTCATTCACTATTCATGAATTACGGCTTTTCACTACGCAGTTTCACGCATGAACAGCCCCTCAGCCAGCCCTGCTTCAGGCTCCTAGTGTTGTGCCATCTGTCCGGGATGGACGATCGACTTCAGCGTGGTCGGCGCGGGCTTGTTGATGATGGGCTGGTCAGCTTCGTCGAGGGCGTAGTGATCAGTGCACAGGCGATCCAGGTCGACCGCTCCACTGGCTACCAGGTGGATGGCTGTGGGCCACGTGTTGTTGTAACGGAAAATCCCGGTCACGTTGATTTCGTGCGCGGTGATGAATCCAACCGGCAGAGACATATCATCGTCACCCATACCAATCAGCACTGCGGTGCCGCCAGACGCCAGACGCATGATGCCGTCCTGCACAGCTGCAGTGACGCCCGTCGCGTCAATGAACGCGTCAAAGTGTTGACCATCTAGTGCCGGGTCACCTGGCTCAACAGCCTGGGTTGCTCCCAGCGACAGTGCCAAATCGCGCCGACCTTCAACAGGATCACTGACGACCACCTCGGCAGCGCCAAATGCCCGCGCAACCTGGATGACGATCGCACCGATCGGACCTGCGCCGGCAACAAAGACGCGGTCCCCCACTTTCACGTGGGCTTTGCGGATTCCGGCAATACCCACGCTCAGGGGTTCCATCAAGGCTGCCGCATCCCACGAAATGGAGTCGGGAACCTCGTAGGCGAAATCGGACTGAATCAGGACATATTCGCAAAAGGCTCCGTCAATGGGCGGCGTCGCGTAGAACTCGATATCGGGGCACAGGTTGTATTCTCCGCGCTTGCAGTATTCGCACACTCGGCAGCACCGTTGCGGCTCGATGGAAACGCGCTGGCCGATGCGGGCTGGATCCACGTCATCGCCCACGGCCACAATCTCTCCGGAGGCTTCGTGCCCCAGGATCATCGGCTCGTTCACCACAAAGTCACCGATGCGGCCCTTGTGGTAGTAGTGCACATCCGAGCCGCACACCCCCACCGACTCCACGCGAATCAGCACCTGGTCCGCATCCGGTGTCGGAACCGGTCGTTCCTCCATCTCAATGAGACCCTGGCGAATCAGGACGCTGGCTTTCATAGTCTGTGGAATCTGCGTCATCACTGTGCCTTTCCTGCGCGTTCCATCACGCGCGCTGCTTGACGGGCGGCGCCCAACGCTACGTATTCTCCCGACTTGGGTACTGTAACTGTTGCGCCGAGGAATTCTTCGGCCAGTTCGAGGACGGCGCGCGATTTCGCTCCGCCGCCGACCATGACCACGTGTTCGAGCTTCACATCCAGTGCGCGCACCGCATCCAGAGCGAACTTCATCAAGTTCAGCAGTCCTTCCACCGTTGCGCGTGCCACGTGAGCGCGATCCGAGTTCTTCAGAGTCATGCCCTTCAGCTCAGCCGTAGCATCAGGCAGGTTCGGGGTGCGCTCGCCCTCGAAATAGGGCACTAAAGTCAATCCCGCGGCATCGTCCACACTCAAGGCAAGATTATCAAACTCGTCGTAACCCGCATCGATCACCGCCATCATTGCGTCGATGATGCGCGAGGCATTGAGCGTGCACGCCAATGGCAGCCAGTTTCCTGTCGCATCGGCAAAGCCGGTCACCAGTCCTGAATGGTCAGCAACCGGGTGATCTGACACGGCGGCAACAACTCCGGATGTGCCCAGTGACAGCAGAGCCTGACCGGGTTTGAGGTCGACACCCAGCGCTGACCCCGCATTGTCTCCACACCCTGGTCCCAGCATGATCTCACCCCAGCCTCGCGACTCATCACCACGTCCGGCCACGTCCCATGGTCCGAGGATTTTCGGCAAGATGATGGATCGTGCGACGTCCTCGTCGATGCGCAACGCGTGGGCAAGGATGTCGCGGCGGTAGGTTGGCGTAGCGCGGTCCATGTAACCGGTACCCGACGCATCGGAGCGGTCCGTGCGCAGATCCTCCAATCGACCGGTTCCCATGATTTTCCACGTCAGCCAGTCGTGCGGCAGGCAAATAGCTGCTATACGGCGCGCGTTTTCAGGCTCGTGGTCTGCCAGCCAGCGCAGCTTCGTCACGGTCAGCGAGGCGACGGGCACTGATCCGGTGGCATCAGCCCACCACGCGGCACCGGCTTCCTCGTCACCCTCGCCGTATTCGGCAATAAGGTCACGAGCAGCGTCGGCTGAACGCGTGTCGTTCCACAGCAGGGCGGGTCGGATGACTTCTCCATCTTTGTCCAGGCACACCATGCCGTGCTGCTGTCCGCCCACGGATAGCGCCACCACGTCCTCCAGGCCACCTGCTGCTTTGACGGCCTCGTTGAACGCGTCCCACCAAGCCTGCGGGTCCACTTCCGTGCCGTCAGGGTGCGTCGCTTTGCCTTCACGCACGACCGTTCCGCGCAGGGCGTCCACGATGACAACTTTGCATGATTGGGTCGACGTATCCACGCCCGCAACGTACGGTCCATACATCGTCATGTTCAGCTCCTTGTTCCATGTTGAATAATTTCACGCTGCTTGGAAGAGGCGTGGCGTGCACGAGAACCCCATTGTGTTTCGTTACTAAACAAAATAGCGGGGTGAACGAGTATAGTCAACCCATAAGGCCACGTCGCGACGCTGACACATAACCAGAATGTGAGAGAACAATGACCCGAGCACATAAGTCCTCATCACGCCTCACCTCCCTGCCGCGCAGTGCCCGCACATCCTCACGTGGCAACGGCGGCGTCAAAGCTCAGTCGTTGCGCGCCATGAATCTCGCCCTCGTCTTTCGCTATATCCTGGCCGATCCCGGAGCAGTCACCCGCGCCTCGGTCGCGGCGACAACTGGCATTACGCGAGCAACAGTCTCCCGCCTGGTGGACGAGCTCATCTCGGCTCACCTGGTCACCGAACTCGACCCGTCAACTGATGCTCGACGAGGCAGGCCAGCGGTGCGCCTGACCCCGCGGGAAGGATATGCGACCGCACTGGGATTGGAAGTCAACGTCTCCTACCTGGCTGCACGCATCGTGGACCTGTCAGGGCAGATCGTGGCAGAAGGCGTGCAGGAAGGCGACTTTTCAGACTCAGATCCGCAGCAGACCATGCGCGCTCTGGGGGAGCTGGCTGATCGGGTAAAAGCACAAGCCGATGCCGCGACAGAAGGCGACACACTGTTTCTTGGAACCGGGTTGGCCGTGCCCGGCATTGTTTCCGCTCAGGCTGTGATCCTCGCTCCCAACCTGGGGTGGCGTGACCTGCCGTTACACACGCTGCTCGCACCGCTGTCCCACCTGGGTGTCGTCACCGTCGCGAACGAGGCCGACCTGGCAGCGTGGGCCGTAGCATGTCCGCAACCTGGTGTCCCATCAGGGCCGCCCTCGTTCGTTTACGTGTCCGGTGAAGTCGGTATTGGCGCAGGCATCATCATTGACCACGCTCTCCTGCCCGGTTCGCACGGATGGGCAGGCGAAATCGGACATATTTCCACCGACCCTGCCGGCCCGACATGCAGATGCGGCGCGACGGGATGCCTGGAAGCCTACATCGGCCAGCGCGCACTGGTAGAGCGCGCAGGTCTGGCCCGTGGCGCGACAAATGTCGATGTTGTCGCTGCTGCTCAAGCGGGCAACGTTGCTGCCCGCGTTGCATTGGACGAGGGGGGCGCTGCTCTGGGGCGCACACTGTCTGCCGTCATCAACATGCTCGACATTCCTTTGGTGGTGTTGGGCGGCTCCGTCGCTGACATTGGCTCTGAACTGCGCGAACGGGCACTGCCTGAATTGCGCACGCGGGTCCTCCACTCTGCCGGCAGCCCCTCTGAAATCCGCATTGCCGAGCACTCTGCTTCACTTGCCACGATCGGCGCTGCACACCGAGTCCTGCAGCACCTCGTCGATGATCCGATGGCGTGGACGGCACGCGTGGAACGGTCGCAGGAAAGTGCCTGACGGCCATAGCGATGAAGTCTTTACGCCGACCGTCGCCTCTGGGTGGACGCAAGCCACACCAGAGTGATCTGGCGTACTTTGCCACCGATGATCCTCTGGCTCTTGACGATGTGCTCCCTGGTCCGCACTGCGGTGGAGCTGAACTGACGCTCCTGATCGTCGGAATCAATCCGGGGTTGTGGACTGCGGCCGTTAATGCACCGTTCGCGCGACCGGGTAACCGCTTTTGGCCCTCTCTCGCTCGAGCGGGTCTGACTGACTATGAGATCGATGCGTCCTGCGGCCTCAGCGCCGAAGATGAGGAACATATTCTGTCACGCGGAATCGGCATCACGAACCTGGTCGGCAGGCCCACTGCACGCGCAGATGAATTGAGCCGCGATGAACTGCGCGAGGGCGCTGCCCACTTGGTGACTCGGGTTGGCGACCTGAATCCACGCGCCGTTGCCATCGCCGGAATTACCGCGTACCGCACGGCGTTCAGGCAACCCCACGCAAAGCTCGGGAGGCAAGATGTTGACGCGATTGACAACTGGCCGCGCGGCATATCCCTGTGGGTTGTTCCCCAGCCAAGCGGCCTGAACGCACACGAAAATATCGACTCGTTGGCCGACAAGTGGCGTCAGGTGTGGGCAGATGTCACTCGGCCCGAGTGACCGGCGGGCTGGGCCGCTCCGGGACACACTTTCTGCGTGGTAGTCCCGTCATAGCCGCTCATCCCCCAACTGGGTGCAGAGGACCGCTCGCGTCTTACTGCGTGCGTTGGGCACGCCACCGGTCAAATTCGTCGGCTGTGGCATATGAGTACTGGGTGCCGCGTTTGAGCACCGACATTGCCGCATAGCTGTTGGCGTACTCCAGAGCCTCCGGAATTGCATCGCCGTGGACGATCCGGTGCGCAAAGGCTCCGATAAACGCGTCCCCTGCTCCAGTCGTATCCACCGAATCCACACGGAGTGCGTCAATACGCTGACTGGCAACGTGCAAGCCACCCTCGTTGGCCCGCGTGAACCACCACGCCCCGCGTGACCCGAGCGTGACGATGACGTGTCGGCAGCCGTGTTCAACGAGGGTGCACGCCGCAGCCTCAACACCTTCATCGCTGTCGCACGGCATACCGGTCAGCAACGCCAGTTCACTTTCGTTGGGCATGAGGTAGGTGCAGCGCCGCGCCCAGTCAAAGTTGAAATCAGGGCTGGCGGGAGCGGGATTGAGCAGCACGGGCACACCGACCTGTTCGCCAAGCGCTATCGCCGCATAGACCGTATCCAGACGGATTTCTAACTGGCAGACGATCAGTGCGCACTGTGCAATCTGCTCGCGGCAGGCCTCCACGTCCTCAGGAGTCAGGTCGTTATTGGCGCCTTTGACAATCAGGATGGAGTTGCGCGAGTGTGGATCGACAAAGATCGGCGCCACACCCGACGTGCCGTGCGCACGCTTGACGTGGTCTGTGTCGATGCCGTTATTGCGGTAGTTTTCTACCGTCATGTCGGCAAAAATGTCATCACCTACGCAGGTCACCATCAGGACACGCGACCCCAGGCGCGCAGCGGCCACCGCCTGATTCGACCCCTTGCCACCGCACCCCAGTTGGAACGAGGGCGCCTCGAGCGTCTCCCCTTCGGTGGGCATGCGATCGATGTAGGTAATGAGGTCGACATTGTTCGACCCGATCACTGCAATATCCATGACGCCTCCTTGTGAGCGGGGACTATCGCATGGCATCCATAATACGAACCGCATCCAGCACGGGCATGTACGGCAACGGGTCAACACCTGATTCAAGGACATAGGTGGTCAGTTGGTCGCGCACCGTTGCCACCAGCTCATCACGTACCCACGGCTTGGCGATGTAATAGTCCAGACTGGCTTCATTCAAGGCGCGGATCGTGTCGCTTTGATCGGCCTGACCGGTCACCAGGACGCGCCGCGTATTGACCGTGGAGGGCTCATCCATCATGTCGATCAGGAAGTCCACGCCGTTCCGTCCGGGAAGACGGTGGTCAGCCAGGACCAGCGCAAGCTCATCGCCGTCTTCGTCAATGCTGCGGATCGCCTGCCATGCATCGTCAACATCTTCGGCAGTCTCCAGTCGCAGCGTGTCCCAGAACTCGTCACAGTCGCGTTCCAGAGCGTCACGCACTTCCGCTTCATCTTCCAGTATGAGAACAGCTAACGTCATGATCTCTCCTTGTGTTCACTGTGGGTAGGGCCGCCCTCGTGGTCGGCAGCTTTCGGCAGACGTATCGTGACCTGTGTGCGTCCGGGCTGAGATGCCACATTGATGGTGCCGCCTGCATCTGTGATAATCGACCGGCAGATCGACATCCCCATGCCCAGACCGTAACGAACGCGCCCCGATTTGGTGGTGAAATGCGGCTCGAACATTTTTGCCAGCACGTTGGCGGGAATCCCCGGCCCGTTATCCACGATGTCGACCACCACATCCGGCCCTGCTGTGCGCGCACTGACCGTGATACTCGGTGGCTCATCTCCGCGCGCCGGCTGGGCGTAGGCATCGGCTTCGTCCTCGTCTTCGAATGCTTCAGCCGCGTTGACCAACACATTCGTCCACACTTGTTCGAGTTTGGCCGGATGACCCACCACGAGCGGCTCGCCCTCGAAATCACGGAGCACCTCGACGTGGCGTAGGCGGTGCGCCGTCAGACGCAATACGTCCTCGATCCCTTCACGCACGTCAACGATGCGCGCATCGGTACCATCAGGCCGCGCGTAGCCCTTCAGGGAATCGGTCAACTGCACCACGCGCCCCGCGGCCACTGTCAGCGAGCGCAGCGAGGATCCGATCTGCGCGCCGGTCTCCACCATCGTCATATACGAGGGAGGCGCTGACGCCGCGACAAGGGGTCGCGCAGTTGCCACATCGTGTACCCCTGCTCGCACCAGGCGGCGAGCGACCTGACGGCTGACTTTCAGCTCCGACATGAATTCACTGACCAGTCGGCGTTCATCGGCGGTGGAGCGCGGATGTGCGTCGAGCGCGCGGGTCATGGCTTCATGTGCGGCGCGCAGCTCGTCGCTGGGGTCATGGTCGGCGTAGGCACTGTCCATCAGCGTTGTGATGTCGTCACGCAGATGGTCGGCAGCCCGGTCCACCGCGGTGATCGGATTGTTCAGTTCGTGCGCGATGCCGGCGCTGAGTTCACCGAGCATGGCGTAACGGGCGCGCTCCACAAGTTCTGCGCGCGTGTGCCGCAGGTCGTCAACCAGGACGCGATTTTCGATGTGCAGATATTCTGCGCGCACGAGGCGGCGGGCCAGGGATTGAATGGCGAGGGCAGCCAACGTCGCCGCCATCGGAGGATCTTCAGCGATGACCAGCTGGAGTTGTTCATTGGTCAGGCGCACCACCTTGACCGGCGTGGTGGTCGTCGACGTGAAAAATGCGTTTTCGCCGCGCGCCAGGGACACCAACCCGATCAGGGGTCCCGATGTGGCATGGTGCAGCAGAATGTCGCCCTGGTCGGAATCGCGGTGCAGGGCAACGTGACCGTCGAGTACCAGGTGCACAGCGCGCACGGGCTGACCCTGCGTGGTCAGATCGGTATGAGGGCCAACCTCCAGGATGGGGCGCGGCCCCAGTACTCGTTCAGCCCCGGCCAGGAGGTCATTCAGTACTTCCCGTTCACTGTGGTCAAGGCCAAAGAGCACAGGGCCTCGCACGGCATTGTCGGGAACAGTGCCGGCGATTCGTTCACGTTCAGCCTCGTTCATTTCATAGCGCAACAGCAGCCGCGTGATTGCACCGTAGCTTTGCGCCACCAGCGTCGGAAGGGTCCACGGCACGGAGATGACAGATGCCAGCAGCCCCGAGGCCAGGGCGCGGCTCATGTCGGTGTGCGTGCGGCTGCGCGTCACCACCACCCATTCATTGTGCTGCGTGCACGGGTATGCCTTCAGCGCCTCGAAGGCGCGGTCGAGAGAGCCGACCTCGCTGGTGACAAATCCCAGGACGAGGCGCGTACGGCTGCGCGCCAGGTATGCGCATTCGGCGTCAATGCCGTCGATGTCGGCGATTGAGCGGACCTCGATATGGCTGAAAGCACCCGTTAAATCCTCAACCAGTGTCGCGGCAATCCCGTCCGACCCGTCGCCTATCACCAGGATGGCGCAGGCATCTGCGCGTCGCGGATGGAGTGCGGATAGGGTGCCCTCGTCAATCACCTACAGCACCCCCAGCACACGCCACGTGAGCGGAGCGACGAAGGCGAGCAGAAGGACGCCACTGATGCCGACGACGATGCCGACTCTGACCATTTCGGGGGTGGGTGTCGTGCCTGTCGAATACGCGATGGCGTTGGGTGGGGTGGAGATCGGCAGGCACATCCCCAGCGAGCATCCCAGAGCCAGGACAACCGCGATCTGGCTCGGGGACGTGCTGACCGTTGCTGCCAGCCCCATCCCCATCGGGATGAGTAGGTTGGCGGACGCGGAGTGGGAGATAACGTTCGAGGTCACCCAGCCCACTGCTGCCAGAGTCAGCAAGAGTAACGCCATCGGGATTGCCTGCCAGGAGATTGAGCCGATGAGCCACTCGTCCAGGCCGGTTGCTCCCACTCCCGCTCCCAGGGCGATACCGCCTGCGACCAGCCACAGTACTGGCCAGTCGAGTTTCTTGACGTCGTCGCCGCCCATGACACCCAGGATCATCAGACCGGCGACAGGGATGAAGCCCACTGTGTTGGAGGAAATGTGGTGGAGCGATTCAGTCATCCACAGGCCGATCGTGATCATGGCGACCACGTAGAACATGATGGCTTTCGGGGTGCGCTCGAAGGTTGCGGATGTGTCGACGTCGAACTTGACGTCGGAGGGGATATATCGCCAGATGATGAACAGCCAGGCGATGACCAGTACAACAAGCATGAGCGGAACTGCGGCCAGCATCCAGTCAATGAATGTGACGTGGATGCCGTGGTTTTGAAGGGCGCCCAGAGCGATGGCATTGGGAGGGGTGCCCACAGGTGTTCCCATGCCACCGACATTGGCGGCCACCGGCACCGACAACGCAAGGCCGGTTCTCGCGCGTCCCTTCGGCAAGGCTGTAATCACCGGCATCATGACAGCGAACATGGTGGCGGTGGTGGCGGTGTTCGACATGAACATGCTCATCAGCGCGGTAATCATCATGACCCCCATGACGGTCATGCGCGCATTACGCAGGAAAGGTTTGAGCATGAGAGCGGAGAGCGCTTTATCAACGTTGTATTTGGCGGCTCCGTCGGCGAGCATAAATCCGCCCATGAACAAAATGATGACGGGGTTGGCCAATGAGCCGAAGATGGCGGTTGCGGCGGGCGCTTCTTCCGAGACGCTGAGCACTGCCTGGTTGGAGATCAGGAGTACTTCCATCAAGATGACGCCAACTGCCGTTGCGGCCAGCGGGATAGCTTCGGTGACCCACAGTGCGATGGCTGCAATGAAAATGCCGAACATGCGTGAGCCGCTCGCATCAAGACCGGGCAGCTGGACGAACAGGAATGTCACAAGGGCAGCGGCCGCGATGATGCGGCCGACGAGTTTGCTGCGGGTCAGGGTTGCGGGGCGCCCTGATTCGGGGCGCGGTGAACGCCTCGGGCGTTGCCTGGCGTGTGCCTGTTTTCGTGTGCCACGCGAACGCTTCGACATCGAAGTTGGCGTGACTGGGTTGGGCTCGGTGTGGGTGTGAGCCGCGTCAGGGTGCGGCGTGTCAGCGTGCGGCATGTCATGGGATGGGGGTCGCGTCATTGTGTCTATACCTCCGTACCTACTTTATGAAGTGGTTCACACACCAGGATCCGACGAAAGTCCCATCTCGTCAGAGACAGACGCCAAGCGCCGGGCAGCGGATGGCCGGCAGTGAGTGGGGATGCATAGCCGCGGGTTCTGCTGGACTGAGGCGTGGTGGGGGCTTCGGATGGCGGGCGGTGGGCGATAGGTACGCGGCAGACTTTCCACACGATGAGGCATCGGGGCTCCTGCATTAGGGTTGCGTCGAGCCCCTCAAGCTGGTACCCCGTCAGATCCTCAAACATGAGTCGCGTCGGAACGCGTCCGTGTCGACTGATACCGAGCTGTGACCTGTGTTGCCTTTTTTCTAGCCCAATGTGCGGTAGCGTTGATGTCGCAGTCGTTATGTTCCGCTTTGCGGTGGGCATGAAACTGTGTCGGTCTCAACCGGGATCGAGGTTTTTCCCCTGCGCAGGGGCTTTTGTAGACAGGACAGCGCTTTCATGACCACTGGTGTCGTTAAATGGTTCAACGCGGACAAAGGCTACGGCTTCATCACTCCCGATGACGGATCTGCTGACGTGTTCGCTCACTACTCACAAATCGAGGCGTCAGGCTTCCGCACTCTCAACGAGGGTGAGAAGGTTGACTTTGAGGTCTCGCAGGGCCCGAAGGGTCTGCAGGCCGAGCACATCAAACGCGTCGAGGAGTAAGGCCGACAGGCCTTCATCTCAAACCTCCACGTCAATCCGGGTGATATTCGGGTTGGCTGGAGGTTTTTGTGTATTTTCGGTTGATGCCGAAACGTTGGCATGAACCGAAGCCTGGGCGCTGAATGGACCAAAAAGTGCGACGATGCTCCACCATGGCGACGCGTCTTCAATTCTTGGAGGGCGTGACCACCCCGCTTATTCGAAAGGTTCGGTGAAATCACCATGGCTGATTTCTTCTCCGCACAACGTGTCACAAACCGTGTGACCGCTATTCGCACATTGACTGGTGAACTCCTCTATCTGGTGGAGGGTGCTACGCGCGCTGCTCTCATCGATTCGTCATTGGGAATACGAGGCCTGCGAGCTTTCGTCGAACGTCTGACGAAAAAGCCGATCGTGACCATCTTGACTCATGGCCATGTCGATCATGCAATGGGCGGGCCGGAGTTTGACAACGTTTACATGAATTCTCTGGACGTGCCGGTATACGACGAAATGGCAGCCCTGAAAGTTCGCCGTGAATACATCGACTTGTCTGTCGGTGATGCATCACCGCGAATGAACGACTCTGATTTTGTGCCACCTCACCCCTTGAACTTCGAAGACCTCACCGACGGTCAGATCTTCGACTTGGGCGGAATATGCGTGGAAGCCCTTCACTTCCCCGGGCACACTCCCGGCATGACTGCGATTCTTATCCCAGAAGAAAGAATCCTCATCACCGGCGACGCCTGCAATCAGCGAACTTTTCTGTGGGACCACAATTCAACGTCTGTGGAAGAATACCGCGACCGTGTGCTGAGCATGAAAGAGCGCACTGCAGATTCCTACGACCGGCTTTTCATTTCCCATATGACGATGGATATGCCGTTAAGCCTGTTCGATGAAGCCATCGAGTTGTGTGACCAGGTGCTGAACGAGGATGTTGATGACGTGCCCTTCGAGTTCATGGGCTCCAGCGCTCTGATTGCCAAGCGTTTTGACGAAAGCCAAGCCCGCCTGGATGGAAAATCCTTCAATCTCGTCTACTCCAAAGATCGGATGTGGCGTCAGCAAATCAAGTGACGTTGTCAGTAGTCTGCACGCTTCACGGCAGAGGTATCCCTTGCACTGCGACGCAGGAACCTTTCCAGTACGTGTACGCCATTTAGCAAGAATCAGTCTCGTCAGCATCAGCTACGCCAAGGAGAATCGATCTACCACTCGCTACCACGTGGTCCAGCGATCCCGCGTTCATTACTGTGATCAACTCAACCAGCATCGGTGCTGATAAAGGGAGATAATGGAAGTGCATTGATCCACGGGGAATCTGCCCCACCGGATTGAACACAATGCCGTGCGGGTGCACGGTGTGTGTCATCGGGTCTCCTGCATGGCCGACGAAGATAAACAGGAGAGACCATGACATCAACTCAATCGTATGCAATTGCACAGCCTGCCCTGACGCTTCAGCTGTCAGCACCGGCTCAGCATCGCATCTTTGTTGTTGCTCTTGTGATCAGCTTGGTCGCCCTCGTTGCCGGAATTGCCGCCGCTTCACCAGTTATCACACTGATTGCCGGACTGTGCACTCTGGCTCTGGGAGTATACGCACTGTTCACGCGTGTTCTTGATACCCAGGACTGACTGATCCCGATCGCGTCCAGCTGACGCGGCTTCACCTAGGCGATACCTTTCGGTATCGCCTTTTGCTTTGCTCGGGTGAGCATGCAGCATTCCAATAAGGGTGCGGTGCCAGGTCGCGACCAGGTCCTGCGAACATGTGCCATCCACCGCGATGAGACATAGCGAGGACGGCCATACGCAACACCACATCTAGCAGTGCCGCGCACAGCCGCCCTCGTCAATGAAAAAGATCAGCGCACGGGAAGACCGGCGTCACTCTTCACGCTGGAACGACATCGTTGCCTCATAGGTCTTCTCACTGGGCCAGCGAGACGTGATCGCCTTGGCGCGCGTGTAGAAACGGACACCTTCCGGACCGTGGATGTGGGTATCGCCCAGCAGCGAATCCTTCCACCCACCGAAGGAGTAGTACGCAACAGGTGTCGGGATCGGGACGTTCACGCCCACCATGCCGGCCTCAACATCGAGTGTGAAGCGACGTGCGACGCCGCCGTCGTTAGTGAAGATTGCTGAACCGTTGCCGAAGGGGCTGGAGTTCACGATCTTCATCGCTTCCTCGTAGGTGTCGGCATGGACGATTGCCAGGACAGGTCCAAAAACTTCCTCGGTGTACACCGGCGCATCCAGCGGAACATCATCGATAATGGTCGGTCCCACGAAGTGACCACCCTCGTACCCCTCGATGACCAGGTCACGGCCATCGCGCACGATTGTGGCGCCGCGCTTTTCCGCATCGTCGATCAGGCCAACGATGCGTTCCTTGGCTTTAGCGGAGATGACCGGGCCCATTTCGACGCCCTCATCCATGCCGTAGCCAACCTTGATTGCATCGGCGTGCTTCTTGACCATCTCGGCCAGTTTCGGGCCGATTCCACCGACGGCGACAACAACCGGCAGAGCCATGCAGCGTTCGCCGGCCGCACCGAAGGCTGAGGCGGAGATGTGCTGTGCAGCGAAGTCCAGATCAGCGTCGGGCATCACGATCGCGTGGTTGTTGGCGCCGCCCAGTGCCTGGACGCGCTTGCCGTGGGTCACACCAGTGTCCTGCACGATGTGTGCCACCGGGGTTGATCCAACGAATGAGATCGCGTTGATTCCGGGGTGCTTGAGGATTGACTGCACCATGTCGCGGTTGCCGGACACGACGTTGAACACGCCGTCAGGCAGGCCCGCCTCCTTGTAGAGGCGTGCGGTCAGCAGTGCTGCCGACGGAGTCGGCGAGGCGGGCTTCAAGATGAAGGCGTTGCCTGTAGCGATCGCCAGCGGGTGCATCCACATGGGAACCATCGCCGGGAAGTTGAAGGGGCAAATGCCTGCTACGACGCCCACAGGCTGACGGGTGGTGAAGATGTCCACGCCGGTTGATACGTTGACGGAGTGCTCGCCCTTGAGTGCGACGTTAATGGCGGTGGCAAAGTCGAGGGTTTCGCGTCCACGCTGAATTTCACCGATTGCGTCGGAGTAGTTCTTGCCGTGCTCTTCAACGATCAGCTTGGCCATTTCATCCTGGTGATCCAGGACGAGTTGACGCATCTTGAACATGATCGCGGTGCGCTTGGCGAGTGACGTTGCTGCCCACTCTTTTTGCGCCTCGGTTGCAACCTCAACTGCGTGGTTGAGGTCGTCATCGCTTGCCAGGAGCAGCTGGCTGACCACCTCACCGGTGCCTGGATTTTCGACATCGAGAGTCTTGGTCGGCGTGCCTTCGTATTCGGCACCACCAATCCAGTGCTTAATTGTATTCACCTGTGACAGCTCCTTCGTCATTGTCATCGTTCGCGACCACTGTCATGGCCACACTTCCCGCGCCCGTGCCACCTCGTATTCCCTTGTTTCGATGAGGACGAGGGTGGCCTGCGCACTCACCACCTAGTATAACCACGCAGTCACACTTTGTCAGTACAAATTATGGGAGGATGTTTGATTGTCGTTCTGCCTCATCACACACTCTTGACTGTGCCATCGCTGCGACGCAGCAGGTCGCGAACTCATTTGGCATACCAAACAGCCCACGAACCATTTAATCAAGTTCATGGGCTGTCTGGTATGCACGTTGGCTCGGTTTGTTGACCTCACCTGGCGCGCCGCCGGGGCGATGCCGGATCAGGCCTGCGCGAGCGCGTCGATGATGTAGTTGTTGATGGTGGCCTTGACGCATTCGAGGTGGTCAGAGCGCACCGCCTTCATCAGGTCAGCCTGCGGCACATCGAGGGCATGCTCTTCCAGGCTGGCAAGGGTTGCCGACCCGTCCTCAACTGTCGCACCGATTCCAGAGTCGAATGACTCGTATCGGGTGGAGACCAGTTCTTCAATGAATCGATCCTCGTGCATCTTGGCGGCAACCAGCAGGCCTGCGGCATACGTATCCATGCCGACGATGTGGCCCAGGTACAGGTCTTCGGCGGTGAACGAGGTACGTCGCGGCTTGGCATCAAAGTTCAGTCCACCGCGCGGCCCGATCTGCCCCTCGTCGACGATTTCCCACATCACTGCAGTGGTTTCGTACAGGTCAGATGGGAATTCATCGATGTCCCAGCCAATGAGCTTGTCACCTTGGTTGGCATCGAGTGAGCCGAGCATTCCGGCGGCACGCGCCACGCGGATCTCGTGCTGGTAGGTGTGTCCGGCCAGGTTCGCGTGGTTACCTTCCAGATTGAGCTTGAAGTGATCGGCCAGGTCGTAGGTCTGCAGGAATGCGATCGACGTGGCAGCATCGAAGTCGTACTGGTGCGTCGTCGGTTCCTTGGGCTTGGGTTCGATGAGGAACTGTGCGTCCAGGCCGATCTCCTTGGCGTAGTCCACGCACATGTGGAAGAAGCGGGCGATGTGATCCTGTTCGCGCTTGAGATCGGTGTTCCACAGATTCTCGTATCCTTCGCGCCCGCCCCAGAAGACGTAATTTTCCGCGCCCAGTCGCTTCGCGATTTCCAGAGAGTGCTTGAGCTGGCCGGCTGAGTACGCATAGATGTCCGCGAACGGCGAGGTGGCAGCGCCGGACAGGAACCGCGGGTTAGTGAACAGGCTCGAGGTATTCCACAACAGTTTCATGCCGGTGTCGCGCTGGAGCTGTTCGATCCGGTCGACGACCCTATCCAGGTTTTTGTTGCTCTCACGCAGGGTGTCACCCTCGGGAGCAAGGTCGCGATCGTGGAAGCAGAAGTACTGCACACCGAGCTTGGTGTAGAAGTCGAATGCGTAGTCCACTTTTGCCAGTGCCAGTTCCATCGGATCGGTATAGCGGTCGAAGGGACGCTGAGCGGTTCCATCTCCGAACGGGTCAACCAAGCGCTGGTTGAATGTGTGCCAGTATGCCACGCCAAAACGAAGCCATTCTGCCATTGTCTTTCCGGCAACGACGCGGTCTGGCTGGTAGTACCTGAATCCCATGCCCGCTTTTGGATCGTCCGTCCCAACGAAGGGGATCGGACCGTTTGACCACAATTCACTCATAGTAAAGACACCTCCATGTGCACGTACGCAGCTCTGTCGCCACATCACTTCAATTTGTTAATCACTAAAACAATATAGAGCATGAAGGCCTCTGTCAAGACGGACACCATCGGCCTTCCACGCTCCGCACCGACCAACCTCGCATGTCATAACAAAAAATCGTTTGTCCTCAGGTGATACGATTCGCTCAATGACATGAACCAATCATGAGACGATCTGAAGGAACCCACAATGGCCAGTGACCAAGGAAATCTCGACGAACCCTTTGAGCTGTCAATCGATCTGGACCGTACCAGTTCAACGCCCCTGTACACCCAGATCGCCGAACCTCTCGAACATCTCATCTCCACCGGCACCCTCCTACCCGGCAGACTGATCGAAGATGAAATCTCCATGGCATGCCGCCTGTCCGTTTCCCGCCCCACCGCGCGCCGCGCACTCCAGGAACTCGTCTCCCGTGGCCTGGTGACCCGCCGGCGTGGCGTCGGCACACGCGTCACCCCCAAACACGTCCGCCGCCCCCTCGCCCTGACCTCCCTCAACGACGACCTGACAAAAGCCGGCTTCACCCCACGCACCGAAGTGCTGCGCTATGAAGTTCTTCTAGCCGACGAGGATGACGCCGCCAAACTCGGATGCACCGTCGACGAGGAAATTGTTCGCGTCACCCGCCGCCGCTGGATCGACAACAAGCCACTGGCGATCATGACGAATCTGCTGCCGGCTCGCTACGCCCCCTCATTCACAGATCTGGCGCACCAGGGCTTGTATTCATGCATCCGCGAGCGCGGCATCGAGCTGCTGTCCGCCACCCAGTCTGTCGGTGCCCGAAACGCCAGCGAGGTCGAAGCGGATCTGTTACACATAGGAACTGGAAGCTCGCTTTTGACAATGGAGCGCACGGCATATGACGGTGCGGGCGCAGCAGTTGAATACGGCCTTCACTACTACGATGCCCAGCGCTACTCCTTCAAGTTCACACTCTCATCGGAATAAACAGGCGTCGAAGAGCCCGGCCCGCTCGACGCTGCACGTGAAAGGAGCAGGGCCGTGCGCGATAATCCGTGGCGCCGTCTTGTGACATATCTACTCACGACATTCGCGATCACATGGATCTGTTGGGGCGCGACAGCACTCTTGGTCCACTTCACATCACTTCGCGCCACCGACATTCCCGCTATGGCGTTGTTTGTTCTGGGTGGATTCGGCCCGACCATCGCTGCTTGCGTGTGCCTGCCGGGTGGTTTTTCGTGGAAAAATCTCGCGCATTTTCTGACCCGTCGCGCCCCGCACGCTGCGCTTTATTTTCTCCTGTGCGCTTTGCTTGAGGTCGCCGCATTCTGGCTGTCATCACACGGATGGAGTGCACCCGCCGACTCGGCAGGCACCTCATTGATCGCCATCGTGTCCATCTTCTTGGTCGTGACGCTGGTGGCCGGCGGCAATGAAGAGTGGGGCTGGCGTGGAATCATGCAGCCTCTGCTCGCGCGCCGCTTTCACAATTTCATAGCGCCAGACCTAGTAGCGGCCCTCGTTGTAGGGGCGGTATGGGCATGCTGGCATATCCCCCTGTGGTGGATCGACGGCAACCCGCATCAGGGATCCTCATTTGCGGCATTCGCACTGACCTCTTTCGCGCTCAGTGCGTGGTTGGGACTGTTGGTCGCCTTCACCAGATCAGTCCTGTGGTGCATGGTGTTCCACGGGATGGCCAATACGCTCATGACTGTGTTCCCACCGGCTGACGACGTGCGCCATCACCTCGTCATTGCCGTCTGGTTCCTGCTTGCTATTCCCGCGTATTACGTGTTCCAGCGGGTGGCCCGTACCCCTTAGTTTCCTCCGGCCAGCATTGTGGTTCGAGGGCGAGCGCCCCGCATGCGCATATGCATACGCACTTCCTCAACGTCAATCATCGTCGTGTCGGTGTGACTACGGGCGGCAATATGGCGCGCATTCGTGCATTGAACATGGCGACGATCAGTCTGGTCGAATGACCGCAGCGTCGGGGTCATAGGTGTGGTGCCACGAAAAGTGTCGCGGAGTGTGCTCATCAGGTTTCACTCTCCTTCCTTGCCTTCTACCGTGCAACACTTCTACCGTGCAACACTCAGCGCCGCTTGGCTACCCTCCAAACCGAAGGCAAGGGGAGATTCAGGGTAAACCCTGATGAAGTGAAGGGGTTATGCGCCCGGTTCTTCACGTCCCGTGAAGTTCGCAAAACGTGCCATATGACCCTGGAAGAGTGCGCGAATCGTCGCAGTTTCACCGTTACGGTGCTTGGCGACGATGATGTCGGCTTCACCGGGGCGTTCCTCGGAGTTGTAGTACTCCGGGCGGTGCAGCAACATGATGACGTCGGCGTCCTGCTCCAACGACCCGGATTCACGCAGGTCAGCCATCATCGGTTTCTTATCTGTTCGCTGCTCGGGCCCACGGTTCAGCTGTGCGACAGCCACGACCGGAACTTCAATATCTTTGGCGAGCAGCTTCAGCTGGCGCGACAGCGTGGACACTTCCTGCTGACGCGATTCCATCTCGCGTCCAGCTGTCATCAACTGCAGGTAGTCCACCACAACGAGGCCCAGGTTGTGCTGCTGTTTCAGTCTGCGGCACTTGGCCAGAATCTCCGTCATCGCCATGTTGGGCGAGTCGTCAATAAAGAGCGGAGCTTCGGACACTTTCGCCGTGGTGGCAGACACGCGCCTCCAGTCTTCACTGGTCATCTCACCTGCGCGCATCTTCTGCAAGAAGACGCCGGATTCTGCCGACAGCAGGCGCATGGCAATTTCGGAGCGCGACATTTCCAGTGAGAAGATCACCGATGCGACACCGTGGCGGATCGATGCCGAGCGGCAAAAGTCCAGTGCAAGTGTCGATTTACCCATTGCCGGTCGGGCGGCGACAATAATCATCTGACCGGGGTGGAGACCCTGGGTGAGTCGGTCCAGATCAGCAAACCCGGTGGGCACGCCCTTGAGCTTGTCCTTGTTGCGTTCAATTTCCTCAAGTTCGTCGAGGATGGACTCTGACACGTCCGACATCGACAGGTAATCAGTGCTCGCCTGACGTTCTGAGACCGCGTAGATTTCCGCCTGCGCCTGGTTGACGATTTCATCGACGTCGCCCCCGGCATCAGCGTAGCCGAGCTGCACAATGCGTGTACCGGCACTGACGAGGCGTCGCAGCAACGATCGCTCGCGCACGATTCGCGCATAATATCCTGCGTTCGCCGCTGTGGGGACGGCTGCAATCAGGGTGTGCAGATATGTGGCGCCTCCGACGCGCTGCAGCTCGCCGCGACGCTGTAATTCGCCGGCCACCGTGACGGCATCGGCCGGTTCGCCTCGGCCGGAAAGATCCACGATGACGTTGTGGATAGTTTCGTGAGCAGGCTTGTAATAGTCCGAGCCGCGAATCTCTTCCGTGACGTCGTTGATGGCTTCTTTCGACAGCATCATCGAGCCCAGCACAGAAATCTCCGCATCCAGATCCTGCGGTGGAACCCGGTCAAAATCTGAATCTGACGCCATCGGCCTGCCAATCCTTCCATTGCCTGCGCCCGCTCGTGCGCGCATACGCGAGGTTATCCTCTTTTTCCGCCTCACGCGAAGCTCTCAAGGATCACTTGATGTGGATAACGTGTGGATAGACTGTGGACAACTCGGCAGGTCGTCCACAGTACATGTGGATAAAGTTGGGACGGGGATTTGATCCCCACCACCATGCAAATCGCTCAAGAGGCGTTTTCATGCGGAACATCACCACCAGGTTGTCCACAGATCTATGCACAATGTGTGGACAACAAATAGGAGCGTAATCAGTGGATGAACAGAAGATGAATTCTTGCGACCCTCAAGATGAACATAAAGGTACGGTTACATCCACGTCACACTCCTCTCACAGCGCCCCCACCACCCCCTCAGGGTCACTGACCCGTCAGATTCTGTCCCTCGCAATCCCGGCACTGGGAGCACTCGTCGCACAACCCATCTTCACCCTCATCGACACCGCGATGGTGGGCCACCTTGGCACTGAAGAGCTGGCCGGCCTGGCCACCGCCACCACCATCGTCCAAACCATCGTCGGACTGTTCGTCTTTCTGGCCTATTCCACAACCGCGCTCGCTGCACAGGCACTCGGGGCCGGTGACAGCGTGCGCGCCATTCGCTCCGGTATTGAAGCAATGTGGCTGGCAGCCGGATGCGGCATTGTCACCGCATGCGGCTTGATCCTGGGCGGTCGGGCGCTCGTGGAAACCCTGGGCAATTCACCTGACGTCATGCCGCACGCGCTCGCCTACCTGCACACGGCCTCTCCCGGCCTGGTCGGAATGTTCGTTGTCCTGGCGGCCACAGGCACACTGCGCGGCCTGCTCGATACGACCACGCCGCTGTATGTTGCCGCCGGAGGTGCAGCACTCAACGTCGCCCTCAACGCGCTGTTCATCTACGGGCTGGACATGGGAATCGCCGGGTCGGGACTGGGAACCGCGCTGGCTCAGACACTGATGGCTGTCGTCCTTGTCGCCGTCATCTTGTCCAAAGCGCGAGGCCGGCACGTGTCCTTGCGGCCATCAGGAGCGGGAATCTGGAATGCGGCTCTGGACGGCGCTCCCCTGTTCGTGCGCACCGTCGCCATGAGGATCGCCACCATCGCCACCCTCATGGTTGCCACCTCCATTTCCGTCACCGCCTTGGCGGCACACCAGGTGGTCAACGCCGTGTGGATGTTCACCGCGCTGGCACTGGATGCGCTGGCCATCGCCGCGCAGGCATTGGTGGGCTTCGATCTGGGTGCCGGACGCCGCGAGCACCTGCGCACCCTGCTGCGCAAACTCACCGTGTGGGGCGCAGCTGTCGGCCTGATTCTCGCGGTACTCATCGCTGCTTCCAGCCCGTTTTTGCCTCACTTCTTCGGCTCTGACCCATCGATGCACCACATTGCGACATGGGCGCTGATTGCCAGCGCCTGCGCCATGCCGTTGGGAGGGGTCGTGTTTTTGCTTGACGGCGTCCTGATCGGCGCGGGGCACGGCAAGACCTTGGCCTTTGGCGGTGTCTTCATGATGGTGGTCTACCTTCCGTGTCTGTGGACACTGGACCGCTGGATGGCTGCCCAGCGCATTGATGACGCACTGAGCCCAGCGGATCAAGGTATAGCAATGGTGGCGCTGTGGCTGATCTTCGGTTTCGTGTTCCTGGGGGTGCGCGGCCTCGTGAACGCGTGGCGCACCTGGTGGTCACCGCGCCGCGCTATTGCCGACCTGCACTGAACATGAGCCTCCTTGCCGGCCGTTGGATGTGGCGAACTCGACCGCACAGATTCACTCCGCGGGGTAGCTAAGAGAGCCTCGAAGCGACTAAAATAGACAGTCGGACCGTGTTCTGCATAAGGGACACTGTCCACGCATTACCCTCCTGTCACGGAAAGTCCGTGACCGCTAAGACCATAGGAGGTGGGTACACACGTGCGTACATATGAACTGATGGTGATCCTCGATCCAACGATCGACGAGCGCACCGTCGTCCCCATGATGGAAAAGTTCCTGGCCCCTGTGAAAGCCAGCGACGGCTCCGTCGAAAAGGTGGACGTCTGGGGCAAGCGTCGTCTTGCCTACGACATTTTGAAGCAATCTGAAGGCATCTATGTTGTCATTAACATGACAGCAACGCCTGAGGCTGCACAGGAAGCAACACGTCTGATGGGCTTGAATGAGTCCATCCTGCGCCACAAACTGATGCGCCCTGACGCACGCTGAATTAAGAGCGTTTGACCACCCACCAAAGGAGTTGACATGGCTGGAGAACCTGTCGTCACAATCGTCGGAAACCTGACCAGAGATCCCGAATTGCGTTTCACGTCATCGGGAGTAGCCGTTGCCGACTTCTCGGTGGCAATGACCCCACGTTCGTTCGACCGCAGTGCGAACGAATGGCGCGACGGAGACACGCAGTTCTACCGTTGCTCCGTCTGGCGCGACGCGGCTGAGAACGTGGCCGAAACCCTGCGCAAAGGCATGCGCGTCATCGTCCAGGGTCGCCTGACTTTGCGGTCCTATGAAACGCGCGATGGCCAGCAGCGCAGTGAATTGTCCCTGCAGGTTGATGAGGTCGGCCCATCCTTGCGTTACGCAAAGGCTGAAGTGACCCGCATTCCTCGAGGCGATTCCGGCCAGGGCGGATACTCCCAGGGTGGATACCAGAGCCAGTCAGGCGCTGGCGCGCAAGGTGGTTCCGGCAGCTACCAGGGTGGATATGGTCAGCAACAAGGCAGCTACAATGCGCCCGCCGGAGGGTCCACTTCCGATCCGTGGCGCACCGAGGGAGCGTCCTCTTTCGGTGAAGAGCCGCCTTTCTAAATTCAATTGACGAGGGCGACGCTGATCTGACGCAACGCGCTTTCGCAATGCATTCTTATCGCTTCATTTTTCGTATGGGGTAATCACAGCGATTACCTGGATCCAAGGAGAACACTATGGCGAAGCCTCAACTTCGCAATAAGCCCATTAAGAAGAAGGCCAACCCGCTGAAGTCGGCCAAGATCGAATCCATTGACTACAAGGACACTGCTTTGCTGCGTAAGTTCATCTCGGACCGCGGCAAGATCCGTGCCCGCCGTGTCACTGGCGTATCCGTACAGGAACAGCGCCGCATCGCCAAGGCCGTCAAGAACGCCCGCGAGATGGCTCTGCTGCCGTACTCTTCGTCCGGTCGCTGAGATTCATAGGGAGGCTTTTTCTGATGGCAACAACGAAACTCATTTTGACCCACGATGTCGACAAGCTCGGTTCAGCCGGTGACGTTGTCGAGGTGAAGAGCGGTTACGCTCGCAACTACCTGGTTCCTCGCGGCCTTGCCACTGCATGGTCCAAGGGTGCTCAGCGCCAGATTGACGACATGGCTCGTGCTCGCCGCAAGCGCGAAATCGCGTCCGTCGACGATGCCCGCGTCGTGCGCGATCAGCTCCAGGAAGTCAAGTTCGTGACTGTTTCCGGCAAGACCGGTTCCAACGATCGACTCTTTGGCGCCGTTTCAAGTGCCGACATCGCTCAGGCCGTTCAGGATCAGATCGGCCAGACGATTGATCGCCGCAAGATCGTCATCCCTGCTCCGATCAAGACGCTGGGAGACTACACCGTCAAGGTCAACCTGCACTCTGAGGTGTCCGCAAACCTGCGTGTCCGCGTCATCGCTGAGTGACAGTGACACACCACCGAGTGTGATCCCGGCGTACCGATGAGTACTCCGTTTCTGTAAGGAGGCTCCGGGACGCCGGGCACATTCATACCGGGCCGCACCCGCGCAGTGGATTTTTTCCACACCGTGGGTGCGGCTCGATTTTCATGCAGTCGGATAGCCAACCGGCTAGGCCCACGTGCCCACCAGCGCCAGACGTCTAGGAGGATTGAGAGCCGCCCGTATCGTGGTCGTCATCGTGACCCTGACCAGGCTGGCTGGGCTGAGTCGGTTCAGCTGGTTCGGGTTGTGTGGGCTGAGTCGGTTCAGCTGGTTCGGGTTGTGTGGGCTGAGTCGGCTGGGTGGGCTGGACCGACTGAGGTTGTGTCGGCGTTGGTGGAGTGTTCTGTTGAACTGGGTTCGGTTCGGTGTACCACGAGTAGTCACCGTTAGGCAGGTCAGCAGTTGCAGCCTCCATGAATTTCACCCACACGTCAGCTGGCCAGTCGCCTCCGTGGAACTGATACAGGCCGCCGATGTTATCCAGCGAAACCGGGTTGCCGGCCTCGTCGGACTGATACATCGAGACACTGGCGACAAGGCCCGGAACCATTCCAACAAACTGTGCGGACTTCTGATCATCTGACGTACCAGACTTACCGGCCGCTTCACGTCCCAGAACTGCCGCCTTCTCACCGGTGCCACCCGGCTCCATCACTGCCTTGAGCGCCGGCATAATCGCGCTGACCGTCTCTGCATCAAAGACCTTTTCCGACTCAAGCTGCGCGCTGTAGACCTTGTTGCCAACAGAGTCACGCACCTCTCGCAGGATATGCGGGTTCATCCGTGTCCCGCCGTTGGCGATAGTGGCATACGCATGGGTTAGGTCAATGTTGTGCGTTGATGCCACACCCAACGTGTTGAGCAGCGTCGCATCGAGCCCGTTCGTGTCTTCAGGGATTCCCAGCTTCACGGCTGTGTCCACTGTCGCCTGCGGACCGACTTTCTCATTCAACGTCACAAAAGCCGTGTTGATTGAATAGGACGTTGCCTTAATCAACGACACATTACCCCACGAGGTGTTCCCCACGTTCGACACTGGTTCAGCCAGGCCGTCAAATGAGCGCGGTGAACTGCCATCAACCTGATCGTAGACACTGCCGCCCTGATCGGCATACGCCAGCAAGGTAAACGGCTTGAAGGTTGAACCGGCCTGTGCAATGTCATCAGTGACCGCATTACGTTGGACTTTTTGATAGTCACTGCCCGCAAACTCAGCGACAATTTCCCCCGTTGCAGGGTCAATGGCAGACAGCGCCACGTGCATGGAATCAGGGTTCCATCCCTCGACCTCGTTCATCATCTGGGCCGCATTGATTGCGGCTTCCTGACGAGCCTTGTCGATAGTGGTGATGATCGACAGGCCACCCGAATCGATCTGCTCATCAGTGAACGCACCTGTCTCGGCCAGCTCGCGACGCACCTGCTGCAGGAGGTAGCCGGTCGTCCCGGTCATTGACGAGGTCGTCTCCTGGAAATCAATGGTCTGCGGGAATTGCTGCTGATCTGCTTCCGCCTGGTCGATCCACCCGTCCTGCACCATCAGTGAGATGACTCGTTCCCACCGTGAGTGCGCCATATCAGGATCTTCTGCAGGATCCCACGCCGATGGTGCCGGGATGATCCCTGCCAGCAGCGCGGATTCTGACAGGGTCAGTTCTGATGCCGGATGTCCGAAAAAGACTTTCGAGGCTTCTTCGATGCCGTAGGCTCCCCGGCCGAAATAGATAGTATTGAGGTAGTTGCCCAGCACTTCGTCCTTGGTTTGCTCACGGTTGATCTTCACCGCCAGGACCGCTTCCTTGACCTTGCCTTTCAGCGAAGTAGTCTCACCCATGTAGTAGCGCTCCACGTACTGCTGGGTGAGCGTGGAGCCACCTTGTCGCGGCAGTCCTCTCAGATTATTGACGAGGGCACGCGCAATGCCTTTCAGATCTATTCCGGAGTTGGAATAGAAAGTGCGGTCTTCGGAGGCAACAACGGCCTGCCCCACATAGTCCGGCAATGTGGACGTGTCGATAATGGAGCGATTGATCTCAGAGAACTTCCCCATCTCGGAGGTGCCGTCCGCGTAATACACGGTGCTGGTCTGAGCCAGGGCCACCTGGTCGGCCTTGGGAATATCCAACGTGGCGTACAGGAACAGGAAGGATGCCAGTCCGGCAATAATGACGCCGAGGACGCTGAACACGAAGGCAAGGCCGATGCGTTTACCCCATGACCGCCTTTTGCGCCCATTCGCTGTGCGACCACTGGTCTTGCGTGAGTTCGACCGGCTGGTTTCGCCTTTCCGTCCACCGGCCTTGCCTGCCGCAGCGGAGCCAGCCTGCCTGGAAGTCCCGGGCGACGAGTTGGAAGCGGATGACCGACGGGTTCCTTCATGTCGCGCTGCGCGCTTGGGGAATGCCGGATCGGGACGCATCGCGTCTCGCGATGTGCCGTGCGATGAGCGGGACGAGTGACGCCCGTTCTTGGCCTCATCCGGATTCATCCTGCCGTTTTTCGACACGCGTTCACCTTTCGTTACAGGCACCGTCTCTACGAGCCTTGCCCTTCAGCGTAAGCATGTCGACGGTGATCGCGCCATGAACCGCGCCACTATTCCCCTCGTTTCACATGGAAATCCCAGCTTTTCCATGAAGGGAATCACACCTGGGTATGGTCCGAGCCTAGTCCCACTGTTCTTCGGGCTTGCCCTCGTCAGCCCACCGCGTGTGGAATGTTCCCTCGCGATCGACGCGCCGGTAGGTGTGCGCGCCGAAGAAATCACGCTGACCCTGAATCAGTGCTGCCGGCAGTCGGTCGGCACGCACCGTGTCGAAGTAGGCCAGGCACGACGAGAACACGGGGGTAGGAATGCCGTGCGTCGCTGCCAATGCCACAATCTTGCGCAGTGACGGGATGCATTCCTCGATCCGGGAGGCGAAGGGTTCGGCTGCCATGAGCAGAGGCAGATCGGGATCCTCGTCGTACGCCTGCCCAATGTCGGACAGGAACGTGGCACGAATGATGCATCCTGCGCGCCAGATCCGCGCCACAGAACCCTTGTCAATCGTCCAGTTGTAGGCGTGTGCCCCCTGAGCGATCTCATCGAATCCCTGTGAGTAGGCGATGATCTTGGAGGCGAACAGGGCGCGTCGTACGTCCTCAACAAAGGAGTCATGATCGGCCTGTTCTACCTTCAGCTCCTGGGCGTGGCCCTCCATGTGTTGTGCGGCTTCACGCTGCGTGGTCTGCGAGGATGCGCCGCGCGCAAAGGTTGCTTCAGCAATGGCGGTGACGGGAACTGCCAGGTCCAGCGCTGTTTGCACGGTCCACTTGCCGGTGCCCTTCTGCGATGCCTGGTCCACAATCATATCCACCAGCGGCTCACCTGTGCTTGCATCCTTGTGGCGCAGCACCTGCGCCGTGATCTCGATGAGGTACGAATTCAGCTCGCCCGCATTCCATTCGTCGAAAATGTCCGCCAGTTCGCACGGTGTAGCACCCATGCCGCGGCGCAGCACGTCGTAGGCCTCCGCGATGACCTGCATATCTGCGTATTCGATGCCGTTGTGTACCATCTTGACGAAGTGACCCGCGCCGTCAGCACCCACGTGCGTACAGCACGGCTCGCCGTCCACATGGGCGGAAATCGTTTCAAACATCGGGCCAAGGCGCTTGTAGGACTCTTCGGTTCCACCCGGCATGATGGACGGCCCCCACAGAGCACCTTCCTCACCGCCTGAAACGCCAGCACCGACAAAGTGCATCCCACGCTCACGCACCCACTTTTCACGGCGAATCGTGTCAGTGAACAGGGAGTTTCCACAGTCCACGATAATGTCACCCTCGTCCATGTGGTCCGCAAGCTGTTCGATGACCCAGTCAGTGGCCTCACCTGCCTGCACCATAATGATGGCCACGCGCGGCTTTTCGAGCGATTTCACGAAGTCTTCGGTGGTTTCCGAGGGAATGAAAATGCCCTCGGATCCGTCGCCATGTTGGTCCATGAGGCGCAGCGTGCGACCGGGTGAACGATTCGTCACCGCAGTGCGATACCCGTTGCGTGCGAGGTTACGCGCAAGATTCGACCCCATCACGCCCATTCCATACACGCCAATATCAGCACTTGCCGTTTCAGGTGAAGTAATCGTCATCGTGAGCTTCTTTCATCCTTCGTCGTGGCGCGAGGGCGTCCGATCCACGCTATGACGCCCTTCACATTCAGTGTACAGTCCGGCCACTGTTTTACGGTGCGAACGCCGTGTCTTGGGCGGCCGGCGGGTGTTTCAGTCCCTGGCACCCTGCCGGGTCCACCAGCGCAGTAGTTCCTCACGTGCCGCGTCCTGACCCATCGGGCCGTTCTCCATGCGCAGGTCCAGCAGGTGCTGGCGTGCTCGACCCACATCGCGGCCAGGTGGAATGTTGAGGATTTCCATGATCTGACTGCCATCCAGATCCGGCCGGATCGCATCGAGTTCTTCCTGTTCACGTAGTTGAGCGATGCGTGCTTCCAGATCGTCATAAGCGGCCGACAAGTGCATCGCTTTCCGGCGGTTGCGCGTCGTGCAGTCAGCTCGAGTGAGGCGGTGCAGGCGCTCCAACTGGTCACCAGCATCAGCAACGTAGCGGCGCACAGCCGAATCAGTCCAGGCCTGTTCGCCATAACCGTGGAAACGCAGATGCAGCGCCACCAGATGCGTCACCGCATCAACTGTGTGCCTGTCAAAGGTCAAGGCCTTGAGGCGTTTGCGCGTCAGTTTCGCGCCGACAATCTCGTGATGGTGGAACGACACGGTGCCGTCTTTTTCAAAGCGCCGCGTGGCAGGCTTGCCCACATCGTGCATGATCGCGGCCAGCCGCAAAATCAGGTCCGGTGCCGGCACAGGGCCATCGAGCCCGGTTTCCAGGTCCATCGCCTGATCGAGCACGGTCAGCGTGTGCTCGTACACGTCCTTGTGGCGACGGTGTTCGTCGCGCGTATCGACCAGTGCGTCCAGCTCCGGAATGACAACAGCTGCCACGCCGGTGTGCACCATGACTTCGATGCCGCGCCGCGGGTACGGGCTGACCATCAGGCGTTCAAATTCGGCCCGGATCCGTTCGTTGGACACAATCGACAGCCGTGAGGCCATCGACTCCATCGCATCCATCACATCCATGTCGACGTCGATGCCCAGTTGGGCGGCAAAACGCGCCGCACGCATGATGCGCAGCGGGTCGTCGTCGAATGATTGTTGAGCGGTGACAGGTGTGCGCAGGCGTCCGTCGGCCAGATCGTCAAGACCGTGGTGAGGGTCCACAAGTGCCATCGTCGGCAGCCGCATCGCCATGGCGTTGACAGTGAAGTCTCTGCGCGTCAGGTCTCCCTCGAGCGTGTCTCCGAATGTGACGTCAGGCTTGCGTGAGCCGATGTCATACTCGTCGCACCTGTATGTGGTGATTTCCACAACGATGTGATCTTTGCGTGCCCCGATCGTGCCGAACTTCTTGCCGATGTCCCACACGGCGTCGGCCCACTTGCTGAGCAGCTCCTCGGTTTCGTCGGGGCGTGCCGATGTTGCGAAGTCGAAGTCATGCGGCGTCACGCCGAGGAACGCGTCGCGCACAGGTCCGCCCACCAGCGCAATTTCCTGGCCAGCGTCGTCAAAAAGGTGCGCCATTTCCAGTACTTGCGCAGGTAGATGGCTGAATGTGCGTTGAGCGTTGACCAGCAAAGCTGGCACGTCCTGAGATCCGACACCCTCGAGTGCGCGTGTCTTCACACCGTGTCCTTTCAGTTGCTGGCGGTCAGCGTGGGAACCGTGCTTGTGCGTATCCATTACGTACTAGAGTGCCACGTTTTCGGGCCTCGAAAAACCTCAGGAGCCGCGACGCAAGAATGTCACGTCACCCGCCATCGCTCCAAGACTAATAGAGTGGAACTATGTCAGCCCGTCGTTATGAGCGCCGTGTGGGGACACCTCGTCCCCCACGCCACCATGCCTCGATACGGGCGTATCACTCTGCCAGTTCCCGCCTGCCGATTGTGGGAGAAACATCGGCGGGCGGCCTCGTTATCGATGTTGTCAACGGTACCCCTTACGCGGCGATCATTGCGCGACGTAACCGGGCCGGCCGCATCGAATGGTGCCTGCCGAAAGGCCACCTGGAGGGACGCGAAACCGCTCAGGAAGCCGCATTGCGCGAAGTTGCGGAAGAGACGGGGATTACCGGACGGATCATTCGTCACCTCGCGTCGATCGACTACTGGTTTTCCTCTCCTGATCGGCGTGTTCACAAGGTGGTGCACCACTTCCTCATGGGCTACGTGTCGGGATCGATCACCGTGGAAATGGACCCTGATCACGAAGCTGAAGACGCGTCGTGGGTATCCTTGCAGCAGCTGATGCGCCAACTCGCCTATCCGAACGAGCGTCGTATCGTCAGAATCGCATTGGATCTTTTGTACCGGGACGTGTGATGAAGAGCCGCGCACGCGTTTTCTCCACGGTCGTCACTGCCATTGTGACTGCCGCGTGCCTGTGCGCGCCCGCGGATGCCTCGAGCATGCCACCAACTGACACCAGTGCGCGTGTTGCTTCTTTTACTTCCACGTCCGAGGGTGACCCGTCCGGTATTCACACCACGCGCCCCAGCGTGCTCGGTGAAGCCGATGAGGGCGGCAATCTGCAGGTGTCGATCACGTCGATCACACCCACTGTCCTTGATGACACGTCAACGCTCACCGTGTCGGGCACATTGACGAACCTTTCGGGTGCACAGGCCACCTCGTCAACTGTGCTGCGCCTGTTCATGTCCGTCCATTCAGCGGTCGCGGCACCTGACCTGAGCGCATACTTTTCGGGCCACACTGATGCCGGCATCCCGGTAGCCGAACGCACCATCGACAGGCAGCTTGGCCCGCGTCAGAAAGTGGGTTTCACCTTGTCGGTTCCCGCCGAGGAGCTGCCGCTGGATGACAGTTTTGAGTGGGGGCCGCGCGGTATTTGCGTCCAGGCGCAGGCCACCACTGATGAGGGTGATATAGACGGTGAGGACCGCTCCGTGGTCGTGTGGGATTCTTACTATGAGCGTCAGCAGACACCCATATCGGTGCTGGTTCCTTTCACGTCGACTCTGGCACTTGGCTCCACGGAGCAGTGGAAAGCTCTCAGTGAACTTGCCCGCACACCAGGCGTGACACTGGCTGTTGATCCTGAAGCGTTGACCAGTTTTGTGCGCACCGGCATTCTTGACGCCGACGGGCGGCTGCGCTCACCGACTACGACCGCTGACCAGGCTCAATCTGCCGGAACAAGCGCCCAGCCGCAGTCGACTGCTCCGACCAGCCAGTCCCAATCCACTGCCCGTTCCGATTCTGATTCGGCCTCCCCGGCGCAATCCGGTGAAAGCAGCCAACCTGAAGGCACTCAGTCCGGCAGCGCGAACGGCACGGCGGCAGATGCAGGCTCTCAATCCGGCGATCAGCCTCAAAGCGGAAGCGCCGGTCCAGCAGAGATGACTCCGTTTCCTCATTGGCCTTCACCCAGGTACCCCACACCGTCATGGTGGCATTCACCGGCAACTTCCGCGTTTGTCTCGCGCGCACTGGACACCCTCGTCGGATCGGGGGGGCAGGTTGTTGCCCTGCCCAGCATGGATGCAGACCCCGCTCGGCTGCAAGAGCTAGGCGATGAGCGTCTGACCGAACTGGCGCGTGAGTCGATGAGCGTTTTTGGCACGCTGTCCACGCCCGAGCAGGTCGTCAATCAGGCCGGTCAGGCAGATTCGACCACATCACGCACTGGTTCAGCTCAGTCAGTCAGCGTCATCGGATCAGTGCTGTGGCCACGCTCATCGACTTTCGGGCTGTCCATGCTGCCGGAGTCAACTGGCCGCACGATCATTGCACCCGCCGGTGAAGTCGGGCCTCCCGAGGACGCCTCTTTCACATCCGTGACACGCGTCGAAGTCGATGCTGATGATGGTCACACCCACACGGAGGGCGCATCTGATTCGACTCGCACGGTGCTGACCTCGACTCGTGAGCTCACGGAGTTGCTGGCGTGGGATGCGCCTACAGACAGCGATGAGCTGGATGCGCGTCAGGCAGCCCAGGCAATGGGTGCTCTGATCACGCGTCAGCTTCCCAATATCGCCCGACCTCAGCTCGTGACCGTGGCGCGCAACACCGCCGTCAACTCCGAACTGGTCTCACGTATCCGCTCCCTGACACAGTCGGACTGGATGGCACCGCGTTCTTTTGCCGAGATCGCAACGTCAGAGCCCACCGATACCGAGCGTGAAGACGTACATCCCACACCTGAGGTCCCTGACCATTGGGAGCACACACTGCACACGCTGAACGAAGCACGCGCTCAGGTTGCAGCCTTGGCGACCGCACTCGACGAACCCCACCAGCTGACGAGCGTCGTCAACGTGGCGATGCTCAACGCCGTCAGTGCAGGACACGACGATGATCACGCCATTGAGGCGGCGAAGAACCTGCAGGGAGCGATCAGCGAGCTGTACTCACTGGTCCATGCCGAACCATCAGCGACGATCAATGTCATTAACAAGACGGCTGCGTTCCCTGTGCGCGTGACGAATAAGCTGCCGTGGACAATCACCGTCACCGCAACGCTGAAACCTGACGATGCGCGTCTTCGTGCGACACCCAGCGCCGCTCAGCCCCTCGAGGCGAACTCCACTGGTAACGTCGAAGTTCCAGTTCAGGCCATCGGATCGGGGAATATCGACGTCACCTACATTGTGGCCACACCGCGTGGCACCATACTCGATAGCTCTCAGTCCGTCATGGTACGTTTGCGCGCACAGTGGGAGGATATTGGGACGTGGTCAATCGCGGGGCTGGTTGCAGTGGCGTTCTGCGTCGGTTTGATTCGCAATGTGCGCTCGCAGTGGCGATCACGCGACCCGTTGGTGTCGTCGCGACGCAAGCACACACACTCAGATGATGGAGACACACCATGAACCAGTCACACGATGCATCTGATTCGCGTGCCCCCAGGCAGACGTCCCTGCTGAAGTCGTCAGCCATCATGGCGTCAGGCACCCTGGTCTCCCGCATCCTCGGATTCGTGCGAACCGCGCTGCTGATCATCGCGATCGGTGAAGGTGCCGGCTCCGTGTCAGCGACCTTCCAGGTGGCCAACACGCTGCCCAACACGGTCTACAACATTCTGGCGGCAGGTGTCATCGACGCTGTCCTCGTTCCGCAGATCGTGCGCGCACTGAAGTCACGTTCTGGGGATCGTTACGTCTCGCGCCTCCTCACGCTGGCCGGACTGATCCTATTCGGCGTCACCATCGTGATGATGGTGGGCTCGCCGCTCCTGGTGACATTGTTCGCCTCCAGTTACGAGGGTCCCGCCCGCGCACTGACCATCACCTTCACATTGCTGTGTTTGCCGCAGATTTTCTTCTATGGGGTGTACAACCTGCTGGGCGAATTGCTGAACGCGCGCGGCATGTTCGGTCCCTATATGTGGGCGCCGGTGCTCAACAATGTCATCGCCATCCTGGGTCTGAGCATCTTCCTGATCTTGTGGGGCCCTCACCACGGTGTCTTCCCGATTGAAGAATTCACCTCTTCTCAGTTCTGGGTGCTGGCCGGATCGGCCACGCTCGGCGTGATCCTCCAGGCATTGATCTTGCTGATACCGCTGCGTCACGCTGACGTGAAGCTGCGCATCGACTGGCATTTCAAGGGCACGTCCTTCAAGTCCGCCTCACGCGTGGCCGGCTGGACGTTCGCCACGCTCGGCGTGAGCCAGATCGGCATTATTTCAACAACGAACCTGGCTACGCAGGCTGACCACTGGGCCACTCTGCATGACGCGTCCATTGCCGGTTACGTGGCCTACACGGCAGCGTTCATGGTGTACATGGTTCCTCAGTCATTGATCTCCGTGTCGCTGGCGACCGCGATCTTCACTCGGATGGCCAATGCGGTCACCGAAAATGATCACCGGGAGGTCGCGCGGAATTTCCACACAGGCGTCAATGTCATCACCTTGTTGACGCTGCTGGCTGCGGCCATTTTGATCGCGGCAGCTGTGCCGGTCATGCAGCTGGTGTTGCCGATGGCCTCGCCGGAGAATGTGCGCGCCTACGCGGCAGTGTTGATCGCCCTGATGCCGGGCGTTGCTTCGACCGGCATGGTGCTGATGAGCCAACGCGTCTTCTTCGCCTACGAGGATGCCAAACCTGTTTTCCTGATGGGAATCGTCCCGACGATCATTCAGATCATCGTCGGATGGTCAGTTTTCTTCCTGGCAGGACCCGGCTGGTGGACGATCGGGGCCAGCGCAGCTGAAACGGTGTGCCGACTCCTCCAGGGCTTTATCGCCGTCTTCTGGGTTGCGCGAAAGATTCGCTACGTCAACCCGGGTCTGATTGTCGCCAGCTATATCAAATACTTCACTGCCGCCGGTGTGGGGGGTCTGGCCGGTGGTGTGGCTATCTGGCTGATGGGGGCGTCCACCCCGATCGATCAGTGGGTGGCGCGTTGGCTGGTCGCAGCTGTGAAAGCCGTGGTGGTCGCCCTCGTCGTCACCATCGTGTTCGCATTGATGATGCGTCTGCTTGATCCTGCCTCCACCAGTGATGCTGTGCGCAAGGTGAACCGACGACTACCCGTACCAGCGTTGATCCGCAAGGTGTTCGTCGTTGAAGGAGCGGGCGCCTCCACCGCCTCTTTTGCTTCACACGCACGTACCACCGTGCCGCAAGCCCCCGACGCTGAGCGCGACGAGTCGGATTCAGCTGCCGCAGATCGCGCGCAGCCGACAGCAGATTCTGGTGAGCAGCAAAGCACGCAGGCCGACGCGGTGGTGGACGGATCCTCGCACGATACCGATTCGCAACGCACGCAGATTCACTTCTTTGACTGGTCAAAGTTCCTGGGTCGCGAGCAGGCTGAGGTTGGTCAGGAACTCACCGACGCGCAATACGACACCACTCTTAATGTTGATCCGTTCCCCGCTGACGCTCATCACAGTGATGACCCGGCCCAGGTGGAAGAAGATGCACAGATCCCCTCGAGCATTCTGCAAAGAGGGTTTTCACCTTCAGATCCGACGAACACGGGTGAGATGCCGGTGGTCAGCAGGTGGGGTGCCGCGGCGCCGGAGCCGGATGCTCAAGACGGCCTCGCCTCGGCGGTGACGCCCGACGAAGAGACTCCACACTTAGTACAATCCCAAGCGAACGACCTGCGCGCCTCTGAACCGACGCCAGCTCACACACCTAAGGAGCATCCCGTGCCCTACCCACCCGAACCTGATGAGAACGACGAACTCGATCAGTTTGGCTCTCATGAACATGGCGCTCATCAGCCCGCGCGTCCCAGCTTCGATGAGATTGCGTTCGGCAGGCTCACCGATCATGCCTCCTCGGGTCACGAGTCGAGTGATCACTCCGTGCCGCCGGCAGCTGCCGCTTCAGGTGGCATAGGTGCGGCCGGCACTCCAGGTACAGCCGGCACAGCAAGTACGACGGGAGCAACCGAGGCTGCGGGAGCTGCGTCTGAGACCGGGCAATCTGCAGCAACCGAACAGCCCACAGCAACCGAGCAGCCCGAGCCGGCCTCGAACGCATCTTCGACGGCAAGCCGCGCCCTCACCACGCGCATCAATCCCACGATTCCGACCGTGATTTTTGCGGCGATCCTGGTCATCGGTGGCGGGCTGTGGGGTGTCAAGACCATGCTCGCACCTGTATCCGGCGAAGGCTTCTCATTCAGTCCTACCCACAACGAGCAGGAATCCGGCCAATCTGCAGAACAGTCGGGATCCGGCCAGTCAGGATCCGATCAACCTGTCGAACCGGAGATCATCCGTCCGCAGGTCACCTCCGTGGACGCTTTGTCGTGGCGTAACGACAATGGTGACAACCCGGACCAGGCGATCTACGCCATCGACGGGAAACTGGACACCGCATGGAGGTCGCGTTCCTTCGACTACAACCAGTTCCCGCCCGATGAGATCGTCTCACTCAAACTGAACCTGCAGGAAAAGGCCACCGTGTCCAAGGTGACTGTCCACATGGCTCCGGGCACTACCGGGGGCGAGCTGGTCCTCACCTCCGTCGACCCGTCAGTTGACGTCACCGCTGCACGTCATGGCACGGAGCTGGCAACCACGGCAATGAGTCCGACAACTGACATCACATTACCGGAGCCTGTTGAGACCCAGGGCCTCGTGCTAATGTTCCGCTACATGCCCTCGTCTGACGAAGGTAGCAACCAGGCGTGGGTCTATGAAGTCACTGTGGAATGACAAGGTGCATCATGACTGATTTTTCCGTCTCCTCTATCCCCTCTATCAACGCAATCAGCCTGGGCGACAGTCAGGCGGACGATGCAACGGCCCCTCAAACCGCCGACCAGGCCACCGAGGCTACACAGTCTCACACCGGCGGCACCGTTGATGACGTCATCATCGTCGGATCAGGCCCCGCCGGATACACGGCAGCTGTCTATACCGGGCGCGCCGGCCTGAAGCCCATCGTCATCGCAGGTGAACTGGACGCAGGTGGCGCCCTGATGAACACGACGGACGTGGAGAACTTCCCCGGTTTCCCTGAGGGTATCCTCGGGCCCGAACTCATGGAGAATATGCGTGCCCAGGCCGAACGCTTCGGTGCCGATATTCGTTTCGAGGATGCCCGCAGCGTCAGCCTCGAGGGCGACGTCAAGACCGTGACACTCGATGACGAGACACTGCAGGCTCGCACCGTGATCCTCGCGACTGGCAGCGAATACCGCCACATGAACGTGCCAGGTGAAGATGAGCTTTCCGGCCACGGCGTCAGCTACTGCGCCACCTGCGACGGCTTTTTCTTTAAGGACAAGGACCTGGCGGTCATCGGTGGCGGCGACTCTGCAATGGAAGAAGCAACCTTCCTGACTCGTTTCGCAAAGTCCGTCACGATCGTTCACCGTCGCGACGAACTGCGCGCCTCCAAAGTGATGGCAGACCGCGCCAAGGCTGACCCGAAGATTTCCTTCGCGTGGAACTCGACAGTAGCCTGCGTCGAGGGCGACACCGAGGTGGAAGGCCTCGTTTTGCGTTCCACCGTTGACGACTCTGAGACCACCTTGCCCGTCCAGGGCGTGTTCGTTGCGATCGGACACCTGCCACGCACCGACATCGTGCGCGGCCAGATTGACCTGGATGAAGCCGGTTACATTACCGTGAACGAGCCGTCGACCCACACATCACTGCCTGGCGTATTCGCCTGCGGTGACGCAGTGGACCACATGTATCGTCAGGCCATTACGGCAGCGGGATCAGGGTGCCGAGCCGCCCTCGACGCTGAACGGTACCTGGCAACACTGTGAAGCGTGTCGACCTGCGTGAACTCGACACGCTCCTTTCCGACGACCGCATCGTTTTCATTGCATGCCTGGCCCACTGGAGTCCCGAATCGCGCATGGTTGAGCCGGTTTTCGACGAACTTGCATGTGAATTCGCTGCAGATGTCACGGTTGTGGCTGTCGATACCGACGCCCCGCAGTTCGTCACCTTTGCGAAACGATGGCATGTGACGTGGGTTCCCAGCGCCGTCCTGATCAATCCGTATGACGACGAGCAGCCCACCCGCACGTGGGATGGTGCGCAACCGAAAACCGAGTTGCGTCACGGACTGGACAGTGCTTGCGCGATGAAACATCGGCGCGCTAGTGTGACCTGATTCATCATATGTCGCCTCACGAGTGTCACCGTTACTGACCGTGTGTGAAGTGGTGGCACACTGGTGATAGAACGTGTGATCAGCACTTGCGTAGCACAATGGAAGGAAATCGTTGTGAGCCAGATGCCCGGCCGGGAAGCCGCTCAGCATGGAAACCGTCTCGACCCATGGTTTGACCATTATGCCGAGCGAGCTCACAACCTGCGCGCCTCTGAAATCCGCGCGTTGTTCTCGGTAGTGTCGCGCCCCGAAGTTGTCTCACTGGCTGGCGGCATGCCCAACCTGAAGGACCTGCCTATTGAGCGCCTGGCTGACTCGGCGCGCGACTTGATCGCACGCAACGGCTCGGTCGCCATGCAATACGGCTCCGGTCAAGGCTGGGAACCGCTGCGCGAACAGATCTGCGACGTCATGTCCTATGACGGCATCGCCGGTGCCGACCCCGATGACGTTGTCATCACCACCGGTTCGCAGCAGGCCCTGGACCTTGTTTCCGAATTGTTCATTGACGAGGGTGACGTTGTCATCGCGGAGTCGCCGTCATATGTGGGAGCCCTTGGTGTGTTTCGTGCGCGTCAGGCCGATGTGGTGCACGTCGACATGGATGCCGATGGCATCATTCCGCAGGCGTTGGAGGATATGATCCACTCTCTGCGTAAGTCTGGAAAGACGATTAAGTTCCTGTATACGATTCCGAACTTCCATAACCCAGCGGGCGTGACGCTGAGCGAGGAACGCCGACCGCAAATCGTTGAGATCTGCGAGCGTGAACACGTGCTGATCGTGGAAGATAACCCCTACGGACTGCTCGGCTTCGGGTCAGATCCGCTTCCCGCATTGAAGTCCTACGCACCGGAAGGCGTGGTCTACCTGGGATCGTTTTCCAAGATGTTTGCACCGGGCTTCAGGATCGGATGGGCCTACGCACCCCACGCAATCCGCGACAAACTGGTCCTGGCCAGCGAGTCAGCGATCCTGTGCCCCTCGATGGTGGGTCAGATGGCGATCGGCGGGTACCTGGTTGATTACGACTGGTACAGCCAGGTCAAAACCTTCCGTTCCATGTATCACGAGCGTTGCGACGCAATGATGAAGGCGTTGGCTGAGTACATGCCGGATTGCACGTGGACACATCCTGAGGGCGGCTTCTACACGTGGGTCACGCTGCCCGACGGCCTGAACGCCAAGGCGATGCTGCCGCGCGCGGTGCGAGCCCAGGTCGCTTACGTGGCCGGAACTGCCTTCTACTATGATGGGCGTGGTACCAATCACATGCGATTATCGTTCTGCTACCCCACTCCCGAGGAAATTCGCGAGGGTGTGCGACGTCTGTCCACTGTGGTCAACGCTGAGAAGGAGCTGGTGGACATGTTCGGTGTCGGATCGGTCCCTGCGAACGCGCACATCGATGTCGAGCCCACACTGCCGACTTCAGATAACTGAATAGGTCCGTGAACCTGCCTGAGCGCACTGTTCACACCACTCACGTTCTTTGACAGATATTGCCACGACTACCTCAGGAGGTATCGACGCTATGACTCGTCAGACAGATCACCCACAGCGGGTCTTGATCATTGCAGGTGGACTTACCCACGAGCGCGACGTGTCCGTGCGGTCGGGCCGCCGCGTGGCATCCACCTTGCATCACCTGGGCCACAAGGTATGCGTGTGCGACCTGGACAGTGAATTGCTGACAGGTATCAAGGATTTTCAGCCCGATGTGATCTGGCCGCTGATTCACGGCTCCCTGGGCGAGGACGGATCCTTGCAGGGCTTGCTCGAAAACCTTGATATTCCCTTCGTCGGGTCGAACTCGGCTCAGGCCATGATGGCGACCAATAAGCCCACAGCCAAGAGCCTGGTTGGTTCATCGGGTTTGAACACTCCCGGATGGGTGACACTCCCCCAGCAACTTTTCCGCCAGGTTGGCGCCTCCGGTGTGCTGGATTCACTGGATCAGACAATGCACTACCCAGCAATCGTGAAGCCGGCTGATGGTGGATCGGCCCTGGGTCTGTCGAAAGTGACCTCGGCTGAGGAGCTGCGGCTGGCGCTGGTTGACGCCTTTGCCTATGGTGAGCGCGTCATGATCGAGAATTTCGTGGAAGGCACCGAAGTTGCCGTCTCTGTTCTTGACCTGGAGAACGGGCCCACGGCCTTACCGCCTATTGAGATCGTCACCGATGATGGGCGTTACGACTACGATGCCCGCTACACCACGGACAGCACGGAATACTTCGTGCCCGCTCGTCTTGATCAGGAGGTTCTCGATCATGCGCAGGAAACAGCATTGGAGATCCACGCTTTGCTGGGATTGCGTCACCTCTCCCGCATTGACGTGATCGTTGATCCTGCTGGAACTGTGTGGTTCATCGATGCGAATGTGGCACCCGGAATGACAGACACGTCGTTGTTCCCTCAGGCTGCAGATGCGCAGGATTCATTCAGCGCGGTGTGCGACCGCATCGTGCATTTCGTGGCCTCAGATCTGTGAGGTTGTGGTCGAGCGTGCTTTCCGAAGGCGCCCTCGTCATTTCAGCACTTCAGCGAGTGTCTGCAGCTCGTGTCAGCTCGCTGCGACGCATTCGTCGAGCAGGTTGAGGTTGACCAGCGCCTCACGCGCGGTGGCTGGGTCGGTCCACTGAATGGTGTGCATTCCTGCCAGTGTGGCGGCGCGAATATTGGGCTGTCGATCGTCAATGAAGAGAATGTTGTCCGCTGGCACCCCTGAACGGGCGATTGCTTCTTTATAAATGCGTTGTGCCGGCTTGCACACGCCCAGCGGAGCGGAGAATGTGAAGTGGTCGAAGGCCTCAGCCCAGGACAGTTGCGGGAAGCTGGCGGCAATCGCGTGCGGCGCGTTGGACAGGATCCCCAGGTTCATTCCGCGGGCTTTCAGTTCGCATACGAGTTCGAGGGCGTCCGGGTCAGGCAGGTCGAAGCGTGTAATGTCTTCCTGGACGAGAGCGGCGATCGTGGCATCGCTGAGTTCACCCAATCCGCAATCTCCTGCGACGTGGTCCCAGAATTCACGGTCTGAACAGCCAGCATCGTAGGCATCACGGTGGAACCAGATGGAATGATCAACCAGCTTGACGGTGTCTGACGGGGTGGTATCCATATTCATGACCTGAGCCATCTTCGCCGCATCAGGTCGGTGTGTGACAAGCACACCACCAATGTCGAACAATACGGTGCTGATCAGGCACTGCGCATTCCCCATTGCTGCTTAATCTCCTATTGGAACGGTGGACGGACTCACCGCTGGTTGCGCTGGTAGCGTTTCCGGCAGCTCACCCGTATTCGTATCGCTGCTCTGATTGTCTCCGTTTTTCAGATGTAATGGGATAGTTTGTGATCATTCACACCGGCTTCACGAATAGTATCGATCACAGTCTGCGGCGCACGGCCGGTGAAGTCACGGGTGCATTCCTCGGCGCCTTGCGCCACCGCATCGCATCATCACGGTGTGACAGCGTCATGGCACCATGCCTCTAGCGCATAGCATGACTGCGCGACACCCATATCACCTCTAGTGGTCTAATCCTCAAGACTCATTAACCCATCCTGAGACGCTTGTTGACAATAAATGTCGGCATCACGATCGCGCACGTGCGGCCCTGTCTATATCTGCGTACGCGTTACCTGGCCTGTGCGCGCAGGACTGCTGCGATGCGTTCCAGGTCCTGTGCGCCGGCAAACTCAATGACGATCTTGCCTTTGGTGCTGCCTTCGTTCACCGTTACACGGGTATCGCACAAATCAGACAGTTCCGCTGCCACGTGGCGCCCCAACTCAGAGAGCTGCTGTGGTTTGCGGATGCGTTGTACCCGTGCAGGCTTAGGCTTGTTGAGCCGAGCGATTTCTTCCGTCGTCCGCACCGAGAGCCCTTCTGCCACGATTCGGTCAGCCAACAGCTCCATTTCATCTGGTGTTGACAAAGAGAGCAGGGCTCGTGCGTGGCCAGCAGAGATCACGCCCGACGCAACTTTTCGCTGCACGGCGGGTGGGAGTTTGAGCAATCGCAAGGTGTTGGCAATCTGCGGACGCGATCGTGCAATGCGCCTTGACAGCTCTTCCTGCGTTGCTCCAAAGTCCTCCATCAGCTGAGCATAGGCCGAGGCTTCTTCAAGTGGATTGAGCTGGGCGCGGTGGAGGTTTTCCAGCAGGGCATCTCGCAGAAGGTCTTCATCTTGGGTCCTTCGGATAATGGCGGGAATGGTGTCGACCTCAGCGATTTCAGAGGCGCGCAGACGTCGCTCTCCCATGATGAGTTCATAGCGCGCTTCCGGCTTTTCCTCGATGTATTCACGCAATGTGTCAGGCGTATCAGACGTGATTTCGATGGGTCGAATGACAATCGGCTGCAGCACCCCGACTTCTCGAATCGAAGCGGCCAGTTCGTTGAGGTCATCTTCGTCAAAAACGCTCCGAGGCTGACGGGTATTCGGCACAATCCACTGAGTTGGAATCTCAGCAAAGGTCGCACCGGGAACTTCGACCAGGTCAGACTTCTCGTCACCAGTACCTGCGTGACCAGCGTCTGATCTCGGCACTGCTTCTGCGTTATTTGATCCCGAGTTTTCTTTCGGCGCGTGATCTCCGTCAGGTCCTGGCGAATCGGCGGCCGACGGCGATGTTTCACGTGAAACATTCGCAGGTGTTCCTTCAAGAACCTCAGCAAAGAGCCGTGACCTCGACTGACCTTTACGAGGTGACGCACCCTCACCTTTTCGCGACACTGCGCCGTCATCCGATTGTGATTTGCGGGCTGCACCTTTTCTTGTTCCAGCAGATGTTCCACGATTCTTTCTCGTTGAATCCTTGTGGGCGCGTTCAGAACCCAAGTTGCGGGACTGATTGGATGCAAATGCGTCCGACGACTCTGACACAACGGTTGTTGAATTCCCCGTACCTTCTGACTCGGGCGTGGTCGTGCCCTTCCGGGTGTGTGCTGTCCGACGTGACGAGCGCGGAGACAACAAATCTCGTTGTGACCCTCCACGAACTGGAGCATGGCTACCCGTATGCTCTGGAAATAAGACATCAAGCGGCCGCGACACCGAATGTGGATTTTCGCTCTGAGAATCTGGAATCAGTGCCGCCAATCCACGTCCCAGTCCTCCGTGCCGACGAGTCGATTTTCCTGAATCGGACGATTGATGTGCAGTGTCTTTCTTCCTGGCCATCGTTCCCAGCGCTTCACTTTCTTCGGTCGTATCGATGCTTTCGATTCTACAGTTCTCTGAGCGCCAACGAATGTTCCACGTGAAACATTGCTGTGAGCACATTCGATTGCAACCTTGTCCACCGTCCAAACAAAGAGCGCTCGATATCACGAGTTGCAGGAGTCCCTATCCACCATCATGTCGGGTTCAAATCGCACCTGGTCATCTAACTTGACCGGGCTTTTGTCATCACTGACCAAACGGGCCTCTTCGCGAATGTTTCACGTGAAACATTTCCTGCGTTCGCATACAACCTGACTGACTCATAGGCCCGCCACCCGCACAGACACTGGAACTGTAATTATCCTTCACAGGTCACGGCCACGCAAAATGACGCGATCAGTTACTTCTGTGCCCATCGCTGCGTCAACTCAAGCGCCGCCTTGCGGTACGCAATCGCACCGGTCGATCGCGGATCATAGGTTACTGCAGTCTGCGAGTAACTCGGCGCCTCGGAAATGCGAACGGATCGTGGGATGACGGTTGTCAGCGTGATGTCCCCAAAGTGTTCGCGCACTTCAGCTGCAACCTCTTCGCTCAACTTGGTACGCTTATCGACCATCGTCAGCACAATCGTCGAGATCCTCAACCGCGGATTGAGTTCAGATCGAATCCGTTCGATCGTTGACCATAGCTGGGTCAAACCTTCCAGCGCGTAATATTCGGTCTGAATCGGAATCATGACCTCGTCGGCACACACCAGTGCATTGAGCGTTACCAATCCGAGCGACGGGGGACAGTCAATCAGGATGACATCCACGTCACGGTTCACTGACAAGAACTCCGAAACCGCATCGGACAGCAAAAATGCACGACGCGGCAAATCCACCATTTCAATTTCAGCACCCGACAAGTCAATGGTCGATGGGCACACCCGCAAGCCTTCCACATCAGGGCAGTCCTGAATCACGCCTGCCAACGATGCTCCCTCCACCATCACGTCATAGATTGACGGAGTGCCCACGCCATGTTCTGCACCCAACGCCGTCGACGCATTTCCCTGGGCATCAGCATCAATGACCACAACATTCAACCCGCCAAGAGCCAGAGCTGCAGCAAAGTTGACGGCGGACGTCGTCTTTCCAACGCCACCCTTCTGGTTGGCAACGGTCATGACCACAGGGCGCTCTGGCCGCGTGAAGACCGCGTGCTCGAGCATACGAAGATCAGCATAGTTCTGCTGAAGACGCCGCGATAGGGGAGCGTCACCTTGCGTCAATTCGCTCATCTCAGCCTGCCTTCTTCTTGTCTACTCTGTCAGCCGCTGGTTCCGAGGTCACACATCGCGACGGGCAACGACCACATAGGTCGATTCATCTTCCATCACCGACGGTACTTCATGAACCTCAGCGAGGAGATGATGGCGCTTCAATTCGTTGCGTGCGTCCTCAACTTCGAGCGCAGCGCGACGACCTTTCAACGCCACCAACTGACCATGAGGAGCAATCAGTTTGGACGTCATTCGCACGAGCTTCGACATTTTCGCCACTGCACGAGCCGTCACCACATCAGCACGACCCTTACCGCGCAGATCTTCCGCGCGAGCCTGGTGGATTGTCACATTGTCCAAACCCAGCTCATCGATTGCGTCCGCCAACCATTCACACCGACGCTCCATCGGCTCTGCCAAGTGAACGTCAAGTGATGGTTTACAAATGGCAATAACTAGGCCAGGAAATCCCGCGCCTGAACCCACATCAAGCACCTGTCCACGCTTAGGCAGAAAATCCAATACCGCAGCTGAATTCACAATGTGGCGCGACCACAATCGTCCCGCTTCACGCGGTCCGATCAAGCCGCGCATCTCTCCCTCGTCAAGCAGCATGTCGACCAAGTGCTCCAATGCCGAGAAACTGGTACCGAAATACTCGCGCACAGCTTCGGTGGGCTCTTCGGGGATCACCAGGTCAGCGTCGCCGGTGCCGTCAGGTACACTACCGGCCGCAGGCGCCGCATTCTCACTCATCGTCGCGCTCAGCAAGTTCCGAGGTTGCCTCGGCTACATCAGAAGCCGGAGCAACAAAGTCGCCTTCCTGCAATTCCTCCAGAGCGCGCACCTCGTTAACAGATTCGTCATCGCTGTCTGAATCTTCGAAGTCCGCGTCGTCATCAACGTCGTCGCTTTCATCGTCACGCGGATCGGAGATCACGACATAGCGATGTGGATCTGCGCCTTCCGATTCGGAGTGCAGGCCAGCCTCGGCCACCACGTCGTGACACACCTTGCGCTCAAACGGGTTCATCGGTTCAAGCTTTTGCGGCTCACCCGTCGCATTCAGGCGGTTAATGGCCTCTTGTGTCAGCTCACGAAGCTGGACGCGGCGATCGGCACGGAAGCCCGCGATGTCCAGCATCAAGCGTGAGCGTTCGCCCAGCTCGGTTTGTACTGCCAGGCGCGTGAGTTCCTGCAGGGCGTCGAGAACTTCACCGTCCTCACCGACCAGGTTTTCCAGACCAGTCGCGTCGTCAGCCACGATTTCCACCGACGCGCGACCGTTTTCAACGTCGATCTCAATGTCACCGTCAAGATCGGCAATATCGAGCAGTTCCTCCAGGTAATCTGCCGCGACTTCGCCTTCTTCTTCCAGACGTGACAACGTTTCGTCTTTCTTCTCACTCATTGAGATGTCCTTCCGTGGGGCTCCACTTGTTCAGGTGCGGGGGATCGGCGGTGAGTGTCACTGTCGCTGTGTGTCAGTGCCACCACTTTCCGATCATTTTCTCTTCTTCTTCTTGCGTTGGCCTGGGTTGTTGCGTTGACTCTTGCGCTGTGCGCGGCGGCGTTCCACCTCTTCAGGGGTCAGCTCGCTCTTGGCACGGTCGTTCGCCTCGCGGCGAGCTCGCCGATTCTGTTCGGCACGTTCATGCTCGGCAGCCAACTGACGTTCCTTAGCTTCTGCCTGCTTGCGCTGTTCACGACTCATCCGTCGGGGCTGTTCACGCTTCGCCGCCTTCTCCAGGCGCACCACGCTGCGCTCCTTGGCACGGTGGACACCACGCATCCATGTTTCGTCAGGCAACGTTGTCCACTCCTGCAGCGCCAAATTGCGGTATACGCCCACCACTTCACCCTCACTCATTGATTCAGGGAAGTTGCCGGCTACGCGCTGGCTCCTGGCCTTGCTCTTGATTTCCTTGAGCGATGTTTGGTTCAGCTGTGCGACAGCCTCAGGATCAGATCCGAGTTCCTCACGCTTGCGGTCGTATTCCTCGAAGTAAGGCTTGGCCCACTCCTTGTACCCACGTTCACGCTTGGCCAGCACGTCCTTGTAGGCCGGTGAACCGGGGGTCGGCATCACAGTCATCATCACCATCTGCTGGCCGAAGGTCCACGCGGTGGAGATCGACAGGTAGATCATGATGCCCATCTGCACCACAAATGCCGTGAAGACAAACATCAACGGCATCAGGTACATCATCATCTTCTGGGTGCGCATCATCGGGTTTGATGAATCCTGAGCCTGCTGCGGCATGTTGCGTTCCATCGAGATCTTCATCGTCAGGAACTGCAGCACGACCATGAAGATGGCCAAGATGATGAAGACCGCCAGGCCCACACCCGTCGATTCGGTCAAGCGCCCTGACAGTGACACACCTGCCACCGTCGTCCGCTCGATTTCCTGAGCCAGCGCCTGATCGATCGGACCGATGTGGTCGCCAAGATTGAACGTTCCCTGCGCAACGGCACCCGCGTTCCACAGTGCGCGGTACATACCGAACAGAATCGGCATCTGAACCAGCAGCGGCAGACACGAGGCAAAAGGATTCGTCCCGTACTTCTTGTTGAGCGCCTGCATCTCCTCGCTCATCTTGAGACGAGATGCCTGGTCCGTCTTGCCCTTGTACTTTTCCTGAATCTTCTTCATTTCAGGCTGCATGACGGACATCGCTCGCTGCGAACGCAGCTGCTTGACGTACAGAGGCGTAATCAGTGCGCGCACCACAATCGTCAGCACGATGATCGACACGATCCACGCCACACCTGGCCCACCGCTCATTCCGAGCGCCACCAGCAGATCGTGGATCTTTACCCACACCCATGCAATCGCAACGGTAAATGGGTAAATGATCTTGTCAAACCACATGGACATCTCCTTCATGTGTGTCTCGCACAGGCGAATGTGCGCATGTCTCATCGATCGTATCGTGAGTGCACGAGGGCGACTCGTCACAATCGCTAAGCCCCATCACGGGGAAGTCATCGGGGTCCAGATAACCCGCCCAATCGTCAGGCGGAACCCAGGGGGGTGCACTCCACAGGCCTTGAAGCGGCACATGGTCGACACCGCCATTGGACCACGGGTTGCATCGTAGGAGCCGCCATGACGTCAGGATTGTGCCTTTGATGATGCCGTGAACTTCGATCGCACGCACGGCGTAAGCCGAACATGTGGGTGCGTACTTGCATCGTGGTGGCAAACCGGGAGAGATGAAGCGCTGGTAGAAACGTATGGGTGCCAAAGCGATGGTGCGCAGGAGGCTCATTTCTGGCCCCGTTGCTGCTCGCGTTCATCCCACTTGCGCCATGCCCGCGTCAGTGCCCGATCCAGGTTGACGCCCAGTGTGGCCGAGTCCTGACCCAGAGCTCGGTGCCCTGCGCGGACAACAATGCGCGCACCGTCGGGCTGGTCAGCTACTCGCGCGGCCATGAGGTGGCGCAGGCGACGCTTGATAGTGTTGCGTCGTGTTGCCAACGCGACTTCGCGCTTGGGCACGATGAAACCGACGAGGCGCTTGGAAGCATCCTCGTCGGTTCGGCAATGCACCACGACCATCGCATTACCGCTGCGAGAACCATGACGGATTGTCGTTGAAAAATCGGTCGAATCCACCATGCGATGCGCGCGCGGCAACACCGAAGTCTCAGGCAGAAAGACGTGCGCGGCCTTTGCGGCGACGGTTGGAGATCACCGCGCGACCTGCACGTGTCCGCATACGCAAACGGAAACCATGCGTACGGGAACGACGACGGTTACTGGGCTGATAGGTCCTCTTCACCATGACGCTACTCCTTGACGGTGGAACCCCTCGTTCCACTCTTCCTTTATTTCTTTCACCGCGAGTATCCACCGAGTTGTTCTCGTAGGACGGTTCACGGCGTGCTCATGCGAGCACAGACAGATTTCAAGCGTAGGGGTTTGACCCAGAGCCGTCAACGCAATCGAGGCCAATTGTCACCGGTTCCACACTCCCAATTTTCGTCCACAACTGTGGACTGGCCCGTGGATAACTTTTTCCACATCCGTGGATTTCCACATGTTATCCACAACGGTGTAATTTACGGATTTTCCGCAGCATCTCTGAATTCGGCTTTGTAACTACACGTGTGTCATTTGCCAGCGTGTTTTCCACAGACCTTTCCCCAACTTGTGGATTACGCTCAGATCGATACAGTGAGTTATCCGGACGTCGTCACAAACTGGTAGCGTTCAAGTGTTGAATGTCACGTCGGTTTCGCAGGTAAGGTAAGAACAGTGAGCAAGTCGTTATCCGATGCGTGGGCAGACGCCCTCGAATCGTTGAAATCCGTTGATTTAGGACCATTGGCGGCGTCATTCATCAACATGGTGAAACCTCTGGGCGACATCGAAGGCACCATCTTGCTGGCCGTCCCCAACGAATTCACCAAAGGTTTCATTGAGACACGCGTTTCCGACGAAGTCACGCAGTCACTGTCCCAGGCACTGGGTCGCAACGTGCGCATCGCTGTCACCATTGACACCTCGCTTGCACCGCTTGAAGACGAGAGCGCAGCACCCGACGATGATCATGTTCCACCTTTGCAAACTCCGCGCGACGCCGGAGCCTCGCGCGTGCTCGATGCTGTGAATATCGATTCAACGGAAACCCGGCTCAACCCTCGCTATACGTTCGACACATTCGTCATTGGCCCCTCGAACCGTTTTGCCCATGCGGCGGCAACAGCGGTGGCTGAAGGACCGGCCAAGTCCTATAACCCCCTGTTTATCTACGGCGGGTCAGGACTGGGAAAGACTCACTTGCTGCACGCGATCGGTCACTACGCACTGTCGATGTATCCGCATCTGCGTGTGCGCTACGTCAATTCCGAAGAATTCACGAACGATTTCATTAACGCTATTCGCGAAGACCGCGCGGAGGAATTCCAGCGCCGCTACCGCGAAGTGGACATTCTGTTGGTGGACGACATCCAGTTCATTCAGGGCAAAGAGCAGACCGTCGAGGAGTTCTTCCACACCTTCAACACCCTGCATAACGCTAATAAACAGGTCGTTCTGACTTCGGATCTGCCGCCCAAACAGCTGTCAGGCTTTGAGGACCGGCTGCGTTCGCGCTTCGAGTGGGGTCTGCTCACCGACGTTCAGCCACCGGACCTGGAAACGCGTATCGTCATCTTGCAGAAGAAGGCCGTTGGCGAGGGGATCGAAGTGGATCCGGCTGTGCTGGAGTACATCGCCTCGCGTATTTCGTCGAATATTCGAGAACTCGAGGGTTCGCTGCTGCGCGTGACGGCTTTCGCCAATATCACGCAGCAACGCATTGACTTGCCGCTGGCTGAGATGGTCCTCAAGGACATCATTTCTGATCCCGATGACACCGAGATCACGTCCGCACTGATTATGGGTCAGACCGCGCACTACTTTGATGTCACGCTGGATCAACTGTGTTCAACTGACCGTTCCCGCACGGTGGTGGAAGCACGCCAGATCGCCATGTATCTGTGTCGCGAGTTGACAGATCTTTCATTGCCCAAGATTGGCGCAGCGTTCGGCGGTCGTGACCACACCACGGTGATGCATGCCAATAAGAAGATCACCGAGCAGATGGCGGAAAAGCGTGACATTTTCAACCACGTCACCGAGTTGACCAACCGCATCAAGCAAAAAGCTCGCAATTCGTAAGGATCGCCCGTACCGTTGAGCCACGAATTGACGAAGGGGCGCGTCCAGCCGCATATTCCTTACTTACCCACCGCTGGGGATAAAACTGTGGATATCCTGTGGGTAATGACAAGAAATTTGTGATTCGATCTGTGGATCGATGCCTGCTCGTTGTGGATGCACGGACCGGTCTTGTGTGAATCCACAATCGGCTCATAAAGTGTCCACATCTCGTGCCCACATTTGTCCACGTAACGAATCGTTGAAATCGCGGGGGTTGACGGGCTTTTCCACACTTTCCACATGTCCTATGACGATGAAGAAAAAGAAATAAAAGATGAAAAAGTGGAAAACTCACAACAAACGATGGGTGGCCGATTAATGAGTTCGCGAAGAGCTCGACGAAGCTCATCGCACGGGTTCGTGGTCAGTTCTGATGTAATCCACATATTTCGCCTTGGGGTCAACTTCTGCATGAGAATCGAGTAGAGTTGGTTCGGTTCATCAAAACAGCTAATGAGTGCTCGCACGGGGAGTTGGAGGGGTACAGAATGAAGTTCACTGTCGCCCGTGACATTTTGTCGGAAGCCGTATCGTGGACTGCCCGAGCGTTGCCGCAACGGCCACCCAGCCCGATTCTGGCAGGTGTCAGGCTCAGCGCAGATGCTGAGATCGTCACGCTGTCGTCATTCGACTACGAGGTATCCGCGAACTCGCATATTCCTGCCGAAGTACATGAGCCCGGTGAGGTTCTCGTATCGGGTCGCCTGCTGGCCGACATCTGTAAGTCACTGCCGCAGCGTCCGGTCGATTTCACTGTTGACGGACCGAAAGTGACGATCACCTGCGGATCGTCTCACTTTGTGCTGGCTGTGATGCCACTGGATGAGTACCCGCTGCTGCCCGAACATCCCCAAACACGCGGCACTGTTGATTCTGAAACACTTGCCCAGGCCATCGGCCAGGTCTCGATCGCCGCGTCGCGCGACGACACGTTGCCACTGTTGACGGGTGTGCGTATGGAGTTTGAAGGTGAGCGCATATCGCTGATCGCCACTGACCGCTACCGCCTGGCTGTGCGTGACCTGGAATGGGAACCCAGTGACCCGCAGTTCTCCGATGCGGCACTGGTGAAGGCCCGGATTCTGAGCGACGTGGCCAAGTCCACCGCATCAGGGTCGCGCGTGACGATCGGTCTGTCACGTGAATCCAAGCCAGGAGCATCATCTCTGATTGGTTTTGAGGCATCGGGTCGACGCACCACCTCCACGTTGATGGACGGGGATTACCCGCCGGTATCCCGACTTTTCCCGGAAACCACACCGATTCAGGCTGTATGTGATCGTCACGTGCTGCTTGAAGCGGTCAAGCGTATGGCGCTGGTGGCTGAGCGTAAGACGTCGGTGCGGATGGCATTTTCAGAAGGTCAGGTGGTCCTCGAAGCCGGCCAGGGTGAAAGCGCCCAGGGTTCGGAAGCAATTGAAGCTCAGGTCAACAACGAGATCACCACAGGATTCAACCCGTCGTATCTGATTGAAGGCCTGTCGGTACTGTCGGCCGACTTTGTGCGCTTCGGCTTTACACACCAGTCCAAGCCGGTTGTCATGACTGGTCAAAGTGAACTCGATGGGGGAGAGGACACCAGTTTCCGCTACCTGCTGATGCCCATCCGCTTCGGAGCGTGAGTGTGTGCGTATCTCGCACGTCGCACTTGATGATTTCCGTTCCTACCGTCACCAGGTGTGTGAACTTCCCGCTGGAGTGAGCGTTTTCGTTGGCCACAACGGTCAGGGAAAAACGAATCTTGTTGAGGCCATCGCCTATTTGTCAACGTTTTCGTCTCATCGGGTCGCTGCCGACACGGCACTGGTGCGGGTACCGACCGGCGAGGAGGCTCCTCCTGGTGGTGCCATGATCCGCGTGAAATTGGTGACAGGGGAGCACACGACGTCGCTGAGCGGGGACAACAGTGACAATGCTTCGGATACGTCACAGGCAGGTGAATCCTCCGAAAGGCGCGATCAAGCCGGTAGGCGCGACCAGGTGGTGGAACTGGAAGTGGTGCGCGGAAAAGCCAATCGGGCGCGCCTGAATCGCACCACGCTGGCGGCTAAGGAGATCCTCGGAATGGTCAGGACCGTTGTGTTCGCACCCGAGGATCTGTCCATTGTGCGCGATGCACCGCAGGTCAGGCGCCGTTTCATCGACGAATGCGCGATCCAGCTTCACCCGACGTTCAGCGCCGTTCGCGCAGATTTTGACCGTGTGGCACGCCAACGCGCCGCAGTGCTCAAAGCTGCCAGTGCACGTGTGCGTCGTGGCCAGGTCCCTGACCTGTCAACACTGGAAATCTGGGATGACCAATTCGTGGAACTGTCTGCGCAGGTCACACTTGAGCGCCACCGCGTCGTCACGTTACTGAGTACACCGGCATCTGATGCCTATAGCAGTGTGGCTGACTCGCCTCGAGAATTTTCAGTGGGCCTGGAAGCCTCCGTGTCAGCCTTCAGCGATATCGACGTCACTGACCCGACCGCGCACATTGAGGCATTAAGACAGGCCCTCCAGCATGTTCGAGACGATGAAGTGCGACGCGGTGTGAACCTTGTGGGTGCCCACCGCGACGACCTGGAACTGACTTTGGGACACTTACCCGTTAAAGGCTATGCATCTCACGGCGAATCATGGTCGGCTGCCCTGGCACTTCGCCTGGCATCCTTTGAAGTCCTGAGTGACGAGGGAGAACGGCCAATCCTCATCCTCGATGATGTCTTTGCTGAACTCGATGCGCAGAGGCGTCAAGCCCTTGTCGAGGTCATCAGGCAGGCAGATCAGGTGCTCATTACTGCGGCAGTTGAGAGCGATGTGCCCGATCAGCTGGACGCTCACATTTTTCGCGTCCACTGGGATCCAGAAGATGGCTCGGTGATTGAGCGTGAATGAAAATTCCGGACTGCTTTCTGATGGTGAGCGCACCGATGTGATCGCGCAGGCCACTGCTCGCATGCAGCGTGCCATGCTGGCTCGGGGAGCCACGCGCAGCACTCATCCGCGCGCTGCCGGCTCTTCTGGGCGCACTCAGCGCGATGAGTTCGCCCATGGCGCTCACGCTGGTGCAGGTAACACCGGTGCATCGAACGGTGATACACACAGTGGTCAGGTCACCCTCGAACCTCGCAATGCACGCGAGGAACTGCGAGCTCGTGCCATGCTGGGACCCCTGTGGGCATTGCGGCATCGAAGCGGGGCTGGGCGCGCCGGACGTGTGGGACTGGCTTCTGGTCGCTTGCGGTGGAATGAACCGCGCTCCATTGGACGTGTCATCAAGAAGACCACGCATGATCGCGGATGGGATTCGTCGACCGCGATGGGGTCCGTTATGGCGCAGTGGCCAGTGATTGTTGGAGACAACGTCGCCCAGCACTGTTCAATCGAAACCTTCAATGACCGCACACTCATTGTGCGCTGTTCATCAACGGCGTGGGCCAAACAGCTCGTGCTGCTTCTGCCTCATATTGAGCGCCGAATTGCCGAAGAAGTCGGTGCCGGAGTGGTCGATCAGGTCATCGTCCGCGGCCCGTCGGCCCCCTCCTGGAACAAGGGCCGATGGTCAGTGAAGGGCAGAGGTGTGCGTGACACGTATGGGTGACCCCTCCCACACTTCACAAGAACCTGTCTTTTCGCAGCTCACGAGTACTTTAGCGTGGCCTACACCAACGTGAAATCAAGTCGAAAAACCCTGTTTTTTGGTAAAATATAAACAGATTATGAGTAGTGTGTCATGTGGACACACGGTCCCGGATTTTTCCGGGAGGGCAGCCAGCCCGCGGTGCGCAGCACCATCACAATGAGGGGAGCCGGTGAGTGGCGGACGAAGGGATCAATTCCCAGCCAAATGAGGACCAGGGGCATTACGGGGCATCAGACATCACCGTTCTGGAAGGTCTGGAGGCTGTTCGTAAGCGGCCTGGCATGTATATCGGTTCAACGGGAGAACGCGGCTTGCACCATCTGGTGTATGAAGTGGTCGACAACTCCGTTGACGAAGCTTTGGCTGGATACGCCGACCACATCGAGGTGACGATCCAGGCTGATGGCGGCCTGAAGGTAGTCGACAACGGGCGTGGTATTCCAGTGGATATTCACCCCACCGAGGGGCGACCAACCGTTGAGGTCGTCATGACGATTCTGCACGCTGGAGGCAAGTTCGGAGGCGGCGGGTACGCTGTTTCCGGCGGTCTGCATGGCGTGGGTATTTCCGTCGTGAACGCTCTGTCCACCCGGGTTGATACTGAGGTGCGTCGACAGGGGTACGTGTGGCGGATGTCCTTTGCCGATGGCGGGGCAGTGGTCTCTGAGCTCCAACGTGGCGAGGAAACCGACGAAACGGGCACTACCCAGGTGTTCTATCCAGATCCACAGATCTTCGAGTCCACTGAGTTTGACTTTGAGACGCTGCGTCACCGCTTCCAGCAGATGGCATTCCTCAATAAGGGGCTGCGCATCACGCTGACCGATGAGCGCCCCTGGGTTCAGGACGAGGGCGACGAGATCACCGGGGATGATGAAGGCCCAGCTGACGATCCTGTTCCAGGGTTCCGCCGCGTGTCCTACATGTATGAACATGGCTTGCGCGACTACGTGGAATTCCTGGATTCGAGCCGCAAGACTGACGTCATTAACTCCGAGATCATTGATTTTGAAGCTGAAAACGATCCGGGCACAATGTCGCTGGAAATTGCGATGCAGTGGACAACGGCGTACTCGTCGAGCCTGCACACCTACGCCAACACGATCAATACGACCGAAGGCGGAACACACGAAGAGGGCTTCCGCACGGCACTGACCACGGTGATCAACCGTTATGCCAAGGAGCGCGGAATCCTCAAGGACAAGGACGAAAACCTGTCCGGTGAAGATGTGCGTGAAGGTCTGACGGCGGTGATCTCCATCAAGCTGACCGAACCGCAGTTCGAAGGCCAGACCAAGACCAAGCTGGGGAACACAGAAGCCCGCACATTCGTCCAGCAGCAGGTCTACCAGCACCTGCAGGACTGGTTCGATGCGCATCCTGCCGACGCCAAGGCGATCATCATGAAAGGTCAGCAGGCTCAGTTGGCGCGCGTCGCGGCACGCAAGGCCCGTGAGGCCACTCGGCGCAAAACCGCCCTGGACACGCTGTCGATGCCGACGAAGTTGCGCGACTGCTCGTCCAAAGATCCCTCGGTGTGTGAAATCTTCATTGTCGAGGGTGACTCGGCAGGTGGTAGTGCCGTCGGTGGGCGCGACCCGGAACACCAGGCGATTTTGCCACTTCGCGGAAAGATCCTGAACGTTGAAAAGGCTCGTCTTGACCGCGCGCTGAACTCTGAGACGATCCAGTCGCTCATCAGCGCCCTGGGCACTGGCATTGGTGAAGAGTTTGACATCAACAAGTTGCGCTACTTCAAGATCGTGCTGATGTCAGATGCTGACGTGGATGGCCAGCACATCGCGACCTTGCTGCTGACGTTCCTGTACCGCTATATGAGACCACTGGTGGAGCAAGGCTACGTGTACCTAGCGACACCTCCGCTGTATCGACTCAAGTGGACGAATGCTCCGCACGAATACGTGTATTCGGACAAGGAGCGTGACGACTGTCTTACTGAAGGACTCAAGGCCGGTCATCGCCTGCCCAAGCAGGGCGGCATCCAGCGTTACAAGGGCCTGGGTGAGATGAACGACCAGGAATTGTGGGAAACCACGATGGATCCTGCGCACCGAATTTTGAAGCAAGTCGAGGTGGGCGAAGCAGCAGCTGCCGACCAAATCTTCACCCTGCTGATGGGTGATGACGTGGAATCCAGGCGTTCGTTTATTCAACGAAACGCTCAGGATGTGCGATTCATTGACGCCTAGCGCCGCGGCGCAACGACAGTGATCCGACCATCGTCAACAACCTACTGATCAGGGACCAAGGAGAGTTTCATCGTGAGTGACGAGCCCACCACAGAGATTGAATCAACCGCTCCGCACGGACGGATTGATCAAGTCGACCTCGAAATGGAAATGAAGAGGTCGTACCTTGATTACGCCATGTCGGTCATTGTGGGCCGCGCCCTTCCGGACGTGCGAGACGGCCTCAAGCCGGTTCACCGCCGCATCCTGTATGCCATGTACGACGGCGGATACCGCCCCAATGCAGGTTTCTACAAGTGCATGCGCGTCGTCGGTGACGTGTTGGCGCACTACCACCCTCACGGTGACAGCTCCGTGTATGACGCTTTGGCTCGCCTCATCCAGCCGTGGTCAATGCGTTACCCGCTCATTGCCGGTCAGGGTAACTTTGGTTCTCCCGGTAACCTGGGGCCTGCTGCCCCTCGTTATACCGAATGTAAGATGGCGCCCCTGGCGATGGAAATGGTGCGCGACATTGATGAAGACACTGTTGACTTCCAGGACAACTACGATGGGCGCACCCAGGAGCCTACGATCCTGCCGTCGCGTATTCCGAACCTGCTGATCAACGGGTCGGAAGGTATTGCCGTGGGTATGGCCACGCGCATCCCGCCGCATAACCTGCGTGAGGTGGCCGAGGGTGTGCAGTGGGCACTTGAGCATCCTGATGCCACGCGTGAAGAACTGCTGGCAGCTCTCATGGAACGCATCAAGGGCCCGGATTTTCCTTCCGGTGCGACGATCCTGGGTCGCAAGGGCATTGAGGATGCCTACCGCACTGGTCGCGGCTCGATTATTCAGCGCGCCATTGTCGAGGTTGAGGAAATCCATGGCCGCACGTGCCTAGTTGTCAAGGCGCTGCCTTACCAGGTCAACCCCGATAACCTGGTCCAGAAAATTGCCGACATGGTCAAGGCCGGCCAGATCCAGGGCATCGCGGACATCCGCGACGAAACGTCGGGCCGTTCAGGCACGCGCCTGATCATGGTTCTCAAACGCGACGCGGTTGCCAAAGTTGTCCTGAACAACTTGTACAAGCGCACGCAGCTGCAGGACTCGTTCCCGGCGAATATGCTCGCCCTGGTGGACGGCGTGCCGCGCACACTGTCACTGGACGGTTTCATTCGCCACTGGATCACCCACCAGATCGAAGTCATTGAGCGGCGCACTCGCTTCCGTTTGAATAAGGCGCGCGAACGCCTGCACATTCTGGAAGGCTACCTCAAGGCGCTCGATGCCCTCGATGAAGTGATTGCGCTGATTCGTCGCTCTCCAACAGCCGACGATGCGCGCACCGGCCTGATGGACCTTCTCAACATTGATGAAGCGCAGTCTGATGCCATTTTGGCGCTGCAGTTGCGTCGCCTGGCCGCCCTCGAACGTCAGAAGATTCTGGACGAGCACGCACAGTTGCGTGACCATGTGGCCGACCTGGAAGACATCCTGGCCACCCCGCAACGCCAGCGCGACATTGTGTCCACCGAGCTGGCGGAGATTGTCGAGCGCTACGGTGATGAGCGTGTCACCACGATCGTGCCGTACGCGGGCGAAATGTCGATGGAGGACCTCATCCCCGAAGAGGACGTGGTGGTGACCATCACCCGTGACGGTTTCGCCAAACGTACCCGCACCGACAATTACCGTTCGCAAAAACGCGGCGGCAAAGGTGTGCGCGGCACTCAGCTCAAGGGCGATGATGTGGTGGAGCATTTCTTTGTCACAACCACGCACCAGTGGCTGCTGTTCTTCACGAACCTGGGTCGTGTTTACCGCGCGAAAGCGTATGAGATTCCGGAGGGCGGTCGCACCTCTCGCGGTCAGCACGTTGCGAATCTGCTTGCGTTCCAACCCGATGAGCGCATTGCACAGGTCCTGGCTATTCACGACTACGACGAGGCTGACTACCTGGTGCTGGCCACACGGTCCGGCCTGGTGAAGAAAACGCGCCTGTCGGAATACGACAGTGCCAGAACCGGTGGCATTATTGCGATCAACTTGCGTGATGATGACAACGGAGAGCCTGATCAGCAGGTGTCTGCTCAGCTGGTGAACGCTGATGATGATCTGATCCTGGTGTCCCGTAAGGGGCAAGCGGTGCGATTTACTGCCAGCGATGAGCAGCTGCGTCCGATGGGTCGCGGCACGTCGGGTGTGCGCGGCATGAAGTTCCGTGACGGCGATGAGCTGCTGGCGATGGAAGTTGTGCGCGAGGGTGCTGACCTGCTGATCGTCACAGATGGTGGCTACGCGAAGCGCACCCCGTTGAGCGAATATCCTGTGAAGGGTCGCGGCATTTTCGGCGTGCGAGTAGGCAACTTGGTGGATGAACGAGGTGCACTGGTGGGCGCCCTCGTTGTCGACAGTGACGAGAATGTCATGGTGATTACCGAATCCGGTAAACTTGTCCAAATCAACGCGTCCGACGTGCGTGCCACCGGGCGCAACACTATGGGTGTCATTTTCGCTCGCCCGGATGACGATGACCGCATTATTGCGATTACGCGTCACACGGAGGATGACGAAGATGAGGCCGTTGATGAAACCGCCGACGAATCAGCTGCACAAGAGGCTGATGAGCCTGTAGCGTCAAGTGCAGAAACTGGGGAGGACGAGCAATGAGCGATCTTGAAGACCTCGATCAGCCGATCCTGGATGAGGATGTACCGCGCAGAGTCGACCTGTCGGTAGCGCGCGTGGACCCGTGGTCAGTCACGAAGGTTGGCTTCCTGTTGTCCGTGGCGCTGGGGATAGCGTTGGTGTTCGCCACCCTGGTGTTGTGGCTGATGCTCGACTCCATGCACGTTTTCGGCGACATTGAGGAATTCCTCAAGAATCTGAGCGCGGAACGTTTCGTCACGCTCATGGAGTACCTGCATTTGTCGAAGGTGCTGTCCTACGCGACCATTGCGGCGGTTGCCAACGTCATCATGATCACGGCGATGTCGACGCTGGGTGCGTTCCTGTACAACATCATCGCCTCATTGGTGGGCGGGGTGCGCGTGTCCTTGATGGATGAGTAGAGGCGCGAGCGGTGGAAGATGGCGACTGTGGTGTCGGTGAATGTCATAGACGTCACTAGGCTCTCGTTTTGTTGTCGCACCGATGCTCGGGTACGATAGTTCGGTGCCCTTGGGGCGCGGATGGGCCTATAGCTCAGTTGGTTAGAGCGCAGTCCTGATAAGACTGAGGTCGCTGGTTCGAGTCCAGCTAGGCCCACTGTCCACACTCAGCTGAATGGGAGGCGGAGCGGTGAAGAAGGCGATCACGACCATTGCGGCGCTTGCCGGTGCTGCGATAGCGGGGATTGTCGTTCGTCAAATTGCTCAGGACCTGTCCAATAACGCTGATCTGTGGAGGTCCGTCACCGACGAATATGAGCCGGAATCTTCCACCGCTCATTAACGACGGCGACCCGACCCGACCGCTTTCTGGGCGGTTGTCTGGAGCTGTCACCGTCAGGTACGGTAGGAACTCAATAACGGGGCTATGGCGCAGCTGGTAGCGCACCTGCTTTGCAAGCAGGGGGTCGTGGGTTCGAGTCCCACTAGCTCCACCACTGGACGCTCATTGTGATTCACAATGAGCGCTTTTTGTGTCGCGGCGACGAATATTGGGCTACTGCCGGTTAAACGACAAAATGGGGTTAAACGACAAAATGCGTGTTTTTGTTGGTGTGTCGGGATTGGAGTTGGCCTTTTCGGATGCCGAGTGAGTGGTTGTAGGTGGTGTCGGTAGCTTTGTCGTAGAGGGCTGGTCGTCCGGTTTCGTGGTCGGCTTGGTTCTCGCTGTGGATCAGGATTGGGACTTTGGCGAGTTGGTCTTGACCCTTGTTGGGCTGCTTGGCGATTTGTACTGGGTCGTTGGGCTGGTCCGTTTTTTAGGTACAGCCTCCATTCCAGCATGCGGCGTTGGTGCTCTGCGTGTGTGCCGCGGTGGGTTCTAGCGAGTAGTTTCAGCTGGGCGTTGATCCCGCCTTCAAGGCTGTTGGTAGTGGATTTGAGATGCTGAGGATCCAGGGTTGTGCCGGGTGGGTTGTGGTAAGTAAACAGGAGGTTGCGCCGCCAGAGATTGTTCAGGCTGTTGTATGCCCTACGGGCGCCTTCGTGTGTCCATGGCCAGGTTCTTTGCTTGGTGGTGAGGTCGGTAGTCCAGGTCTTCTCGTTGAGCCAGTTGCGGTAGACGCATTCGTATTGGTGCAGTTGTACGCCCCATTGGGCGGCGTGGTCGAAGCTGGTGATCTTCGTTAGGTTCAGTGCCAGCTGGTAAATCGCACGCCCGCCGTTGGTGCGAGGCCGCGAGGTTGTATGTCTACGTACTGTGCGTTGGGCGTGGATTAGGCAGCGTTGTACTGCGGTGGTTGGCCAGCAGTTGTTGATGGCGTTGGCGGCTGCGCGCCCGCTGTTGGTGACCACGATCAGTGGAGCGGTAATCCCGTCGAGTAGCGCGCTGTAGGCACCAGTGCTTTCGGTTGTGCACCAGTGCCAGGCTATGACGTGGTCAAGACTGGAGGCGGCCAACAGGCACCCGCCTGCGTGCACAATCCCCTCAATCTAGAGGAGAAAAACGCACAACCCCCTAGATTTAAGGGAAGAAAATGCACGAAGCCCTAGATTTAGGCAGAAAACTGCACAAACCCCTAGATCAACAAGGTCTGTCGCGGGCGTCGCTGAAGCTAATGCCGGCTGACGTGGACACATGGAAAAGAGTGCTGAAAAGGCTCTCTTTTTTCCAGGGCATCGTGCACGAGGTCGCCTTAGATCTAGGGGAATGTGCATGTGGTGGCCTTAGATCTAGGGGAATGTGCACAACGAGGCGTCAAATTTAGGGTTTTGTGCGAGGAAGCGGCGGGACTGGGTTGGAGGTGTGCAAGAGACGGTGAGTGGGGTGAATGAGCCGAGGATTCGGCGCGATGGGAGTGGTGGACGAGGGGAAGTCGCATGATCAACACTGATGCGAGAGGTGTCGATATTGCACGGAATCCGGGCGAGCGAATTCGATTCGATCGACACTGATGCACGAGGTGTCGACGGCTTCGGCCTCTAGGAGGTGCAGCGCGTGATCTTCGGCCCAGTCGCTGCCAACACACGTAAGGCGGAAATCACTGCACCACGAAGTGACCCAAACTACTTGATGTGACGTAGTAGTGGGTGTACAGTATTTACTACATCAGACGTAGTACTTCACATGGAGTACTTGCTGAGGGGCATACACATCACCACAACAGTGCGGCGACGGGATCACAAAGGGAGGAACCCACATGGTCAGTAGTGAAGTTCTGCGCGGATGCACGGAACTGATGATTCTGCGAGTTCTGCTCGACTCGGACAGCTACGGCTACGAAATATCCAAATCCATCACCGAACTGAGCAACAGTGACTTCGTCATGAAGGAAACGACGTTGTACTCCGCATTCAAACGACTTGAAAAAGGCGGATATGTGACTTCGTATCCCGGCACCCGAACCGGCGGAAAACCTCGGACTTACCTCCATATCACCACAGAAGGACGCACCTATTACCATGACAAGTGCTCCGAGTGGAACGACACCAAAACCCTCGTTGATCAATTCATTCGTTGAGGAGTAATCATGAAAGCCATCGAGCAATATCTCGATTACATGTTCTCATCCCTTCCCCACACCCCTGAAACCGACCAGGCCCGCAGTGAAATGCTCGAGCTGATGGAAGACAAATACGACGAACTCCTGGCGCAGGGACTGCCCGAACACTACGCACTGTCCCAGGTCATCGCTGATTTCGGAGATGTTGATGAGTTGGCAGCAGAAATGGGAGTAGCCACTCCAGCCCTGGCCGCATCACCCCAGTCGGCAGCGACAAGCCAGGCGGGCGATCCTCAGGTGGCAGCGCCGACCGAACGCACAGTCGCCCTGGCTGATGCACCGATTCAGATCAGCCCTGAACGAGCCGCCGAATTCATTGAGCATCGACGTGAACGGGCACGCCCCATCGCCTTGGGAGTGGCAGCATTTATCCTGTCTCCAATCGTCTTGATCTGCGGTGGCATGGTGGCTGACGGACGCGGCGAGAGCGTTGAGATGATCGCTGTCGCCATCGGACTGACAGTAGTGGCAATTCTGGTCTGCCTCGGACTGTACTTCATGCTGAAAAACCCCTACTCAGGTGAGTATGAGGACATGTCGAAGAAGATTCTGGCGCCCACCATTGCCGCAACGTATCGAACTGAGCAGCAGAAGAAGGAGTTTAAGCCGACATATTCGCGTGCCGTTACGATTTCCGTGATCTCCTATATCGTCGGACTGCTCATTCTGATTCTCGGCGGCATCCTCTCTGAGGTGTTCGAAGACTGGGTCCTAGCAATCTGCTTTGCTCTCTCCCTGATCATCTTCGCCGTCGCGACCTACAGCATTACTGCAGTTCAGACTGTTATGAACGGCATGAACGTCATCTTGCAGGTTGAAGAGTACGACCTGGCCAAGAAGACCTCACACAGCCCTCTGGGCATGATCAGCGGAGTGTACTGGCTGCTGACCGTTGCGATCTTCCTGGTGGTGTCATTCCTGGGCAGTTGGGAAACCTCGTGGCTGGTGTGGCCGATCGCCGGACTGATTCACGGCGCGATCGTGGTGGCCACGAACTACATGTTCAGCAAGGAAAAGTAGAAGCACCGCAATCATCTGAGCTTCACCCCGACGAACGGTCCCTCGAGCGGCCTGATCGACAAGGTGAGGTGTCATAGGCCGGAGCCTTTGTGGTGTCTGCCTCAAGTGATCACAGTGAGATCCTCGGGATGATCCAAATGCTACGATGAGGAATTGCAACTCGTTACTGAACCGTTGTTGTCCGTTGAGGATCTCGAAAGATTCGGCGCAAAATCCTCCTATAGTGACGTTTTTCCAACGAATACGGTCGGTTGGTGGGATACGGATCATCATCCCTGCTCCGTAGGCCAGACACAGAAGGTGAGCGTCGTGAGTCACAAAGAAAAAAGTGCGCCCGTTTCGCGCGACCCTTACACTGCAGCGGAAGTATCGGCTGATTCGCATATCCAGACACTGACTGACGAGGAATACGAGGCATTCCTGTCACGTGCGCAGTCATTGGTGTCGATCGAGGCGACAGTGCAATGGGATCGCGTGGACGCACTGCATGAGGGCCGCGACCTTTGTGAGGGGTTCCGTCACCTGTGGACTGATGGGCACTATGAAGCAGTCTTAACCTTGAAGTCGTATGAGACTCATCGTGTACCGTTCCTGTGGTCTCGTGGCGGGCCGGTCTGGAATGAGCGCCCCCCTGCCTCAGTTGAACGACGCATGGTCGATGACCTGGCCGCGTACGTCAAGAAATCACGCAGTGATGCCACGTTCCTCAGAATTGTGGCGAGCCCTCAGGCGCAGTGCCTGCCGTGCAGCGAAGCCGTGGCCTACGACCGTACGGTGATGCTGGACCTTAAGGGCGATGAGGACTCCGATGTGCTCGCTCGCATGAAAAAACGAGGGCGATGCGACGTGCGGAAAGCCCTGCGCGAGATCGATTAGAGTGCCATTCACACCTATACCTCTTTGAGCGCTGAAGAATTTCGCTCTCTTGTCGAGATCATGAACAATCTGGGCAGCGCGGAACACTTTGCCACCTTCACGGGCGATTACTACCATGACTTCCTGACTGCATTGGCACAGGAGGATGCGGCAACGCTGATCACCTACGCCCCCGAGGGGCAGTCTTCGGCCTGGTTGATGATGACCCATGCGCACGGCCTCGCCACCTACTACTTTGCCGCTGCCACGCCTCAGGCCAAACGCGAACTGGCTCCCGACGCCTTGGTGTGGAAGATGATTCAGGTGGCCCGCGAACGCAAGTGTCACACCCTGGATCTGATGGGAATCGGCTCACAGAACGCTCCCCAGTTCGCCCACCTCGATACGTTCAAGACGAAATTTGCTGCCGAACCGACACAGGTGTGGACGTACGGGGAAATCCCGATCAACATGCTTCGTTACCGCCTGGTTCTGCGTCTCACCGAACTGCGTGATCAGCTGGCGCGCATTCGAACAGTGATGCGGCACGCCCCTCGTCAATAACGAGGGAGCCAACTGTCGGGCAGGGACGCGATCACTGCACGATGTGACGTTGCATAAGACATCCCGCCCGGGCCTTGATGCGGTGGCGCCTGAGCGAAAACCGTGACTACGCTGGATCAAGGCGGCTGACGATGAACGGGCAGGAGGTATCCATGACACGCGGATCATCTCCAGCGCCGGATCCCGAACCCGCAGCAGACTCCGTGCCGGCACCGACAACACTGCCGTTTCCACATGTGCGCACCGAGGCCCCTTCCCTCGACGGGACACCTCTGACACGCGAAAGATTTCCTTTCTCCGTCGTTGCCAAACCCTCTGGTGCGGCGTGCAACCTCGACTGTCAGTACTGCTTCTTTCTGTCGAAGGAACTGCTCTACGACGTGCCGCGCCAACGCATGAGCGAGGACACGCTGGAGCGATACATCGCAGAGTTCCTGGCCGCCAGCGCCGACGGCGAGGTGACGATGCTGTGGCAAGGTGGCGAGCCCACCTTGCGCGGACTCGACTTTTTCAGACGTGCCGTCCAGCTGTGCGAGGATTACCGCCGCCCCTCGCAACGCGTTGTCCACGCGATTCAGACCAACGCCACTCTGATCGACCGCGACTGGGCGCAATTCCTGGCCAAGCACGACGTCCTGGTTGGTGTGTCGATTGACGGGCCTGAGGCGCTGCACGATGCCTACCGACTGAATAAGGGTGGCCGCGGCACACACACGATGGTGATTCGAGGGTGGCGATACCTGCAGGAAGCCGGTGTGCGCTGCAATGTCCTGTGCACCGTTCACCATGCGAACGAACACCATGCCCGCGAAGTGTACGAGTACTTCCGCGATGAGCTGGGTGCTGAGTTTATGCAGTTCATTCCCATCGTGGAGCGCGTCGACCCCGAATATGCTGATCTGGCTGAAAACGGCTGGCGCGGCGAAGGGGAGCGCGCTCCGAGCGTGCTCTACCGTCAGCATGGCTCGGATGTGACATCACGCAGCGTGGACCCTGAGGCGTACGGCCACTTCCTCTCCACCGTTTTCGACTGCTGGGTTAAGCGCGATGTGGGACGCGTCTTCGTCCAGGATTTCGATTCAGCCTTGTCTGCCCTTTTCGGTGCCGCGTCGGTGTGCGTGCATGCGCCCGAGTGCGGATTCAATTTCGCCATGGAATTCAACGGCGATGTGTACGCCTGCGACCACTGGGTTGAACCTGACTGGCTTGTGGGAAACGTGGCGTCGGACGCGTTTGCTGACCTGGCCCGAACTGACACGATGGGCCGCTTTTCACGCAAGAAACGCCTTGAGCTGACCGGACAGTGCCGGCGTTGCCCGTACCTGCAGCTGTGTTACGGCGGATGCCCGAAGGACCGCTTCGTTCGCTCGGTCGACGGAGAGTACGGGCAGAACTATCTGTGCGCCGGATACGAGCACTTCTACCGACACATCAGCGCTGACCTGGAGCGCATGGCGGGCCTGATTGTCTCGGGCCGACCCGCCAGCGACATTATGAATGACACGCGAAAGGGAACATGCAGGACATGATGAGCATTGGTGCAGCGTTGGCAGTCGGATTAGCGGTGGGTGTCGTGGTGGGCGCGCTGGGCGCCGGCGGCGGCATCTTGTCCGTCCCGATCCTGGTGTATCTGCTGGGGCAGAGCCCCCATTCTGCCGCCGCGTCGTCGCTGGTCATCGTGGCTCTGACCGCCGTCGTGTCAATCGTTGACCACCAGCGCCACGGACGGGTTCGAATCAAGGAAGGGCTCATTTTCGGAGCCCTGTCGTGCATCGGGTCTTTGGCCGGTTCACGCCTGAGCGTGCTGGTAGACGGCACCATCCTCATGCTCTGTTTTGGCGCATTGTTGCTGTGCGTGGGCACGCTCATGATCTGGCGAGTGTTGCGCCGTGCCGGATCGCCATCTCGCGATGCGTCCACAGATGCCCTCGACGATACTCCCGTTGATGGTGCTGATGGCGACGATGCTGACCCTTCCTCCACCCGTATTGACGAGGGTGCCCGCGCACCTCGTCGTCTTTTCTCACTGGACGGCGTCAACGTCTGGGCACTGGTCGCTGCGGCAACACTGACAGGCTTCCTGACTGGCTTTTTCGGTGTCGGCGGCGGGTTCGCGGTTGTTCCGATGCTGGTGCTGGTGCTGAAATTCCCGATCAAGGAAGCGTCAGGCACGTCGCTGTTGATCATGATCATTGCCTCAGCGATGGGGCTGCTATCTCGGATGGGAACTCACGTGAGCGTCGATTGGGTTGTGACACTGTCGTTCGCGGCTGCCTCAATGGTGGGTGGAATCTTCGGCGGAAAATTGACCACTCGAGCCAAAGACAGCACCCTGACACTGACTTTCGGTGGGCTGCTGTTAATCGTCGCCGTAGCGACGCTGGTCTCCACAGCTGTGGCACTGTGAGCGACGGCTGCCGTTAGACACAAGGAGTACCGGCGAAAGCCTGAACACCCGCCTTGTCAGAGGTGTTACTAAATTGTGTCCATTTAACGGTGGCAGCCTACGCACTATGGTGGCATGTGGGAAACATCCTGTTGAGAGCGCTCTCAGCCTGTGAACACAATGAGAGAGCGCTCCCAAAGGTGGCCTTATCAGGGCGCTGGTCCATGCGCATCGGCAATGGACGACACCATCACATACGAAGGAGTAGTTGTGAGATCGAGAAAAATGATGGGCACCATCGGAGTGTTCTCAATTGGCGCACTTGCGTTGGCAGCCTGCTCGTCAGGCGGAGGATCGGAATCTTCAGCATCAGGCGAGGCTGGCGGCGGATCAGACGGCGACATCACGCTGACTGTCGCAACATTCAACGAATTTGGCTACGACAACCTCTTTGACGAATACATGGAGTCACATCCGGGCATCAAGGTCGAGCAGAAGAAAGCGGCCACCTCGAACGAAGCCCACGACAACATGCTCACCCGTCTGGCAGCAGGATCCGGCCTGTCGGACATCGAAGCAATCGAAGTGGACTGGTGGCCCGAACTGAAGCAGTACCCAGATGAATTCGTCGATTTGAGCTCACCTGACGTTGAGGGTCGCTGGCTGGACTGGAAGGCCGAAGCTGCGATGACTGAAGATGGCAAGCTGATGGGCTACGGCACGGATGCCGGTCCGGAAGCCATCTGCTACCGCGCAGACATGTTCGAAAAAGCCGGCCTGCCAACTGATCGCAATGAGGTGGCCAAGCTGCTGGAAGGCGACTGGGACAAGTACTTCGAAGTCGGCAAACAGTTCGTCGAGGCAACCGGAATTCCGTGGTTTGACGGTGGAACCGGTACCTACCAGGGTATTTTGAACCAGGTTGAACAGCCCTTCGAAGAGTCTGACAACACCGTGATCCCGCTGGACCAAAACGACACCATCAAGAAGGTGTACGACCAGGTACTGAAGGCGTCGGTCGAGGATAACCTGTCTGCCCACCTGTCACAGTGGTCGGAAGACTGGACCAACGCATTCCAGAATGATGGTTTTGCCACGATGCTGTGCCCGCCGTGGATGCTCGGCGTTGTCGAAGGAAATGCTGAAGGCGTCGAAGGCTGGGACGTGGCTCCTGTCTTCCCCGGTGGCGGTGGCAACTGGGGCGGCTCCTACCTGACTGTTCCTGCGCAGGGCGCACACCCGGAGGAAGCCAGGGAACTCGCAGCCTGGCTGACCGCACCCGAACAGCAGATCAAGGCATTCGAGACCAAGGGCAACTTCCCCTCGCAGCTGGAAGCACTGGATTCTCCGGAGCTGACCGAATACACCAACGAGTTCTTCAACAACGCTCCGATCGGGCAGATCTTCTCTGACATGTCGAAGAAGATCACGGTCCAGCCGTACAAGGGACCCAACTTCTTCGCTCTGACCACGCTGGTCACCGACGGCATTACGCGCGTCGATGTCGACAAGACTGATGATGCCCAGGCGTCCTGGGACAAGGTTATTGCTGAATACAACCAGCTTGATCTTCAATAACTCCTCACTGTGAGACTGTGGCGGGCTCAAAATGGGCCCGCCACGGTCCCCAGCTCATCGGATCCATCTTGCACATTCGTGCTTTTCTACCTGAAAGAACGCAGGAAAACCCATGTCGAGCGATGCTGCCACTGCGCGCGTTACATGGCGAGATCGTCTCAGTAGATTCGAGTACAAAGCCTCTCCGTATCTGTACATTTCGCCATTCTTTATTGTTTTCTCCGTGACCGGATTGTTCCCCCTGGTCTATACAGCCTGGGTGTCCGTCCATAAATGGCACCTGATCGGTGGGGATAAAGGGTTCAACGGAGTTGAAAACTACGCAGCCGTTCTGGACCATTCAGTCTTCTGGATCGCGCTGCGCAATACATTCTCAATTTTCTTACTGTCCTCAGTTCCGCAGATCATCGCCGCGATATTCATTGCCTGGGTGCTCGATGCCAACTTGCGTGCCAGGACATTTTGGCGCATGGGTGTGCTGCTGCCTTACGTTGTGGCGCCTGTGGCCGTGGCCCTGATCTTCTCGAAAGTTTTCGCTGACCAGTCAGGCATGATCAACACGCTGCTGGGCATGGTGGGCATCAGTCCGATCGGCTGGCATGCCAACGCTTTGGCCTCCCATATCGCTATTGCGAATATGGTGAATTTCCGCTGGACGGGGTACAACGCTCTGATTCTTCTGGCCGCCATGCAGGCTATTCCGCGTGAACTGTACGAAGCGGCAACCGTTGACGGGGCAGGCCCGGCCCGTCAGTTCTTTTCGGTGACGATCCCGCAGCTTCGGTCGACCATTATTTTCGTTGTCATCACCTCCACTATCGGCGGCCTGCAGATCTTCGACGAGCCGCGCATGTACGACACGATGGGTGGTGGCGGCGCCGACAACCAGTGGCTGACCCTGACGATGTACCTGTACCAGGTCGGGTGGGGCGCGCAAAAGAGCTTCGGTAAGGCATCTGCCGTGGCATGGCTGCTCTTCCTCATCATCGTTTTCTTCGCGGCGATCAACTTCCTCCTGACCAAACGAATTTCCTCCTCCGGTCGAAGGATTTCCCGTGCTGAGAAGCGCGAGGCGCGTCGGCGCGCCGTCGAAGCACAACATCGCTCCGACAAATCGGGTGCGCAGCACGAACTGGTTGCCACCTCGGCCGCACACTCCGACCACCGTTCGGCACATTCAACTTCTGCAGGGAAAGGAGCTGACCTGTCATGAGTACTCTTGAAGGCGCTTACCAGCCGTCGATTGCCATGATTGAGCAGCGATGCGGCAAAAGGGCTGCGCGCGCAGCGGCGCGCGCGAGAGCCAGGCAAGACCGTCGTCGCACCATCAGGGCACGGACTCAGGAAGGAAAGAGCCAGGCTGCCTCGTCAGTTCAATCAACTGCTCACGAGCTCTCCGAACCTGTGCGGAAAAAGCGTGGCCGGCGCGCGGACACACCCGAACATCGTGGTTTCGGCACGACCCAGCGGCCACGGTGGTACAAGTACGCACTGCTGGTAGTGATCCTGCTGATCTCTGCTTACCCGCTGTACTTCGCGTTTTTGCTCGCTTCGTCCACCGCGCCTGACATTGCCAAGAATCCGATTCCGTCCCTGATTCCGGGCGGGCACCTGATCGAGAATATTCAGCGCGTCCTCAACTCCGACATCAACGTGTGGGGGGCGTTCATCAACTCGGTGATCGTCGCAGTGATCTCGTCCGCCTCTGTGGTGTTCTTCTCGATGCTGGCCGGTTACGCGTTTTCGAAGCTGCGTTTCCGCGGGCGTGAACCACTGCTGACCTTCATCATCGCGACGATGGCGGTGCCCGCACAGCTGGGCGTTGTCCCGCTGTTCATGGTGATGACAAAACTGGGATGGAGCGGCGAACTCGTCTCCGTCATTGTGCCGGGCATGGTCAGCGCATTCGGCGTGTTCTGGATGACGCAGTACATCCGCGACGCACTGCCCTACGAACTGATCGAGGCAGCCCGCGTGGATGGCGCCTCCATGTTCCGCACGTTCTGGTCAGTGGCGATTCCAGCTGCACGACCCGCCGCGGCGATGCTCGCCCTGTTCACGTTCGTCGGCTCATGGACCAACTTCTTCTGGCCGTTCATCGTTCTGGGCGCGAAAAACCCAACGCTGCCCGTTGCACTGCAACTGCTGCAAGCCTCCTACTTCAAGGACTACTCCCTGATCATGGCAGGCGTCGTCGTGGCAACGGCACCACTGATTATTCTGTTCTTCCTGGCCGGACGGCACCTCGTCTCCGGCGTCATGCAAGGAGCTGTCAAAGGATGACCACACTCACTTTCCCTGAAGATTTCCGATGGGGCGTCGCCACCGCGGCAGCTCAGGTTGAAGGCGGCGCATACGAGGGCGGGAAAGCTGCGTCCATCTGGGACGTTCACTGCCAAACCCCGGGCGCCATCATCGACGGATCCACTATCGACGTCGCATGCGACCACCTCCACCGCATGAAAGAAGACGTCGCCTTGATGAAAGACCTCGGTGTCGGCACCTACCGATTCTCCGTGTCATGGGCGCGCGTGATGCCAGATGGACACACCCTCAACGAAGAAGGCCTGGCGTTCTACAGTGACCTGATCGATGAGCTCGGCGCAGCAGGAATCAAACCGTGGCTCACGCTCTACCACTGGGATCTGCCGCAGGTCCTGCAGGACGAGGGTGGCTGGACAAACCGCCACACCGCCGAACTGTTCGCTGATTACGCCGCTGCCGTATACGACCGCTTTGGCGCCCGCGTGGACGTGTGGACAACGCTGAACGAACCGTGGTGCTCGTCATTCCTCAGCTACGCATGCGGTGAGCATGCACCCGGTCACACCAGCCCTGATGAGGCGGTTGCGGCGGCACACCACCTGCTGTTGGCGCACGGACTGGCAACGCGTGCCATCGACGCCCTCGCCAATGAAAAAGGTGAGAAGCCGACGCGTGGAATCACGTTGAACTTTACGGTGGCACATCCAGCTGACCCTGAAAGCGAGGGTGACAAGGATGCTGCGCGCAGGATCAACGGGCTGCATAACCGTATTTTCCTTGACCCCATTTTCCGCGGCGAATACCCCGCTGACGTGGTCGAAGACATGCGTCTGGAAGCCGACATCATGCAGTACGTACGCCCCGGTGACATGGAGATAATCCATGTGCCAATCGACGTGCTGGGGGTCAACTTCTATAACGGAATGGCAGTGGCCGCACCTGAGGATGGATACAGGAAATCGGTGCCTGCACCGAACGCGCAGGGAGTGCTGCGGTCCAGCCCGGAAGTCGGTTCATCATCTGTGCGCGTAGTCTCGCGCAACTTGCCGCTGACAGATATGGGATGGGAAGTTGACGCTCACGACCTGTACCTGCTGCTCACATACCTGCATCGGGAATACACCGAGCCGGCAGGAGCTGACCTTGTGGTGACCGAAAACGGTGCCGCCTACCCTGATGCTGCTGATGAACACGACTACGTTGACGATTCACACGACCGTTTGGTGTACATTCGTGATCATCTGGCAGCTGTTCACCAGGCAATTGACGAGGGCGCCCGCGTGCGCGGCTACCTGGAATGGTCACTGATGGACAATTTCGAATGGGCATTGGGATATTCGAAGCGATTCGGCATCGTGCGCGTCAACTATGACACGCTCGAGCGAGTACCGAAGGCTTCAGCGCTGTGGTACCGCGACGTCATGCGCACCGGAACGCTGGAGATTCCAGACGCCCAGGAATAGAGGATGAGTCATGGGAGTCCCACGCACGGGCGCAGTGCGCCTTGAGGACGTGGCGCGTGCAGCTGGCGTGTCACGTGCAACGGCATCGCGTGTCGTGCGTGGGGATACCCGTGTGTCACCGCAGAAAGTGCGCGCCGTGCAGCGCGCGGTCAAAGAGCTGAACTATCGGCCCAACCGTGCGGCCCGTTCGCTCGTGACCCGGAGAACTGACACGATCGCGCTGATTGTGCCTGAGCCGGATCAACGCATCTTTTCCGACCCGTTCTTTTCTTCGGTTGTGCAGGCGGTTGTCTCCAGCCTGGATGACACGGACGTGCAACTGGTTCTGGCATTTGCAGACAAGGAAGGCCACCACCAGCGCCTGCGACCATTCCTGTACGACGGGCATGTGGACGGTGCGATCGTGACTTCTCATCACCAGATCCCCGGCCAGGTTGAAACCTTCATGCACGCGCCCATTCCAATCGTGTTCATCGGACGACCCGAACAATCCACGTCCTTCAAGGCGTGGGTGGATGTGGACAACAGGCAGGCCGGCCGTCTTGCTGCCCGCCGACTGGTCGAGGGTGGATCGCGCAAACCGGCTATTATCACCGGATCAACGGATATGGTGGCAGCGCAGGATCGTCTGGATGGTTTCTGTGATGAGCTGCGAACTCACGATATCGAGGCACTCGTCGTCAACGGCTCGTTCACTGCTGAATCGGGAGCCCGGGCGGGGTATCAGTTGACCGAGCCGATTCAGCGCGGCGAAGTTGACGCTGTTTTTTCCTCGTCGGACCTGATGACGATGGCCGCAATCAATGTGTGGCGTGACCAGGGAATTCGCATACCGGATGATGTTCGCGTGGTGTCGATCGACAACTCGGAAATGGGAGCGAGCTTCACTCCGCCATTGACGTCACTGACGAACCCTGCTGATCAGATGGCTGACGTTGCCACGCGGATGCTGCGTGACCTGATCAACGGCGAACATACGGAAGCTCCTGTCCTGCTGCCGTGTGAGCTGGTGGTCCGCGCATCAGGTTAGAGTGAAGCATGCACAAGCCCGAATCGAGCGCACCTGATGACGACTCAGCTGTGCCTTGTGATGCGCACAGGAACAGGCGTCAGCGCTGTGATACCGATAGCTGTGAAGAGGGGCGTCCACTGAGCACGTGGCAATTCACGGGAACCCTGCGCACGTACCAACGCGACATTCTTGCCACTTTGACACCAGGCCCGGATCATCCCCTGCATATTGTGGCGCCGCCAGGAGCAGGCAAAACACTGGTCGGCCTGATGCTGGCCATGCGTTCAGGATGGAAAGCCGTTGCATTGGCTCCCACGATAACTATTCGCCATCAATGGGCTCTGACTGCCACGAAGCTGAGCCGGGCGGCCGCCGCCTATGCACCCGTGCCGGACGATGAACCTCAAGCTACGATCAGCGAAGATCCGGAACTGGTCGGCGATTTCACTGCGCTGACATATCAGGCATTGTCCACCGTCCGCAGCACAGATGCTGTTGCTGATTTGGCGCGGGAGCAGTGGATCGACGACCTGGTGGATGCGGGCCGCTCAGTGCAGGCGGCTGACGAATGGTTGAAAGATCTGAAGAGCTCAAATAGCGCGGCTTATCGCTCCGGCATTTCTCGTCGAGCCTCCAAGATCCGCACAACCCTGACAGCGCAGGATCCTAAGCTGGTGGAACGCGTACTGCACCCTCATGCAATTGCTGCAATTGATCGGATAGTTCAGGCTGGCGTGCGCACAGTCATCCTTGATGAATGCCATCATCTGCTTGACCACTGGGCACTGGTTATCGGACTGCTGTTGGCGCGTATTCGTGCCAGTGGCCGCGAACCGATCGTGATCGGTCTGACCGCCACGCTGCCCAGTGTGGACGATGGCCGCGCATTTGACACCTATTCAGGTCTGTTCGGTGACGTCGACTTTGAGGTTCCGACCCCTGCCGTCGTTCGGGAAGGCAACCTTGCACCATACCGGGATCTTGTGTGGTTCACTGAGCCGGCAGATGATGAAATCACATTCCTTACCTCTCATGATCGCCAATTGCGTAGATTTTTGAAGGCAGTTTTTGCAGGGGGTGAAGGCCTCGACTTTTTGTTGGAATCAATAGGTTTCATAGGTATAGACGGCGAGCAGCCTACAGGTATAGATGCACAATTGGAGGCCGATTATGCATTCACGGAATCAGCTGCGCAGATTCTGATTCACACCCACGGTGATCACCCTGCAGCACTCACACTGCCCAGACTGATCGGCAACAGACGCCCCAGCATCGACAGCGCCATACGGGTGTGTGCACGCTTCGCGTTGGAGAAGATTCTGCCGGATGCGAGCCGAGCCGATGAATGGCACGCGATGCGCCGCACACTCAAAGACTTTGGATATTACCTGACTGACAGAGGGATCCGTGCGGGTCGGAATCCGGTTAACACCGTCATGGCGCAGTCACACGCCAAGAACGATGCGGCCGTCGATATTGTGCATCACGAGCTGGCAAGCGCGGACGGTCAACACGTTCGGGCAGTTATCGTGTGCGACTTTGCCACTGAAGGGAATCGACGAGGGCGCTCCACCGGCCCCGTTGCCAGCGCGGTGGAATGTTTTGCCCGAGTGTGTGCTGACGCGACAACAGCGGGACTGCACCCGATTTTGCTGACCTCACAGCATCTGCATGTTGCCAGCGCTGACGCGCAGTGGATCATTCCCGCCCTTGAAGAACTCAGCGGTCTGCGCCTGGCAGTTGATAGCGGTGACGAGAACGAGCCGGAACAGGCAGACCACCTGGTGACCAGAGTCAAAGTGGAATCATCCTCCCCTTCTGCGGCAGTGCTTGTCAGAGCGGTATCCGCACTGATGGAGCAAGGCACAGTACGTCTGCTGGTCGGCACCCGAGGCTTGCTGGGGGAGGGATGGGACTGCCCGGCCGTCAACACGCTGATTGACCTGACCGCTGTGGCCACATCAGCTGCAACTCAGCAGCTGCGTGGGCGCACACTGCGCTTGGATCCCCAATGGCCAGGAAAGGTGGCGCACAACTGGGGAGTGATCTGTGTGATGCCGCCGCGTATCTCCCTGGATTCTGATGCGGAAATATCGCGTATGAATCGTCGCCACGAACAGTTGTGGGGACTGGATGTCACCCTGCCAACCGGTCATGCCCCGCAGGCCAGCGACTACTTGCAAGTCAGCGACCGCCCGCACCCCGGCAACCAGCCGCAGCCCGCCAACACCCTGCTATCAGGTCAGTTCCCACAGATCGTCACCGGCGTCGATCACTCGCTCACGCTCACTGGGCAAGCCAGGTTGCGCGCACTTCTTGAAGGCGACAGGCGTGCCACCATCAACCAGCTCAATGAGCAGACACTGCAGCTCATAGCGTCACGAGCCGCCACCTACGAACAGTGGGGTATCGGCCAGCCCTATTCAGGCGACACCAGCCACGACACGGCAGTGTCGGCCGGAAAGAATCCAACGTTCTATTCGCCGCCCACCCTCTGGACAGCCGTGGCCCTCCTTTCCGGCCTGTGTGCCCTGCTGGCCGGCATCATCTGGCCAATGCTCGTCATGTGGGGCACGCACCCTGTCCGCATCCTGATAGCACTGGCATTCATGGTGGTGCTCCTGGGCATCGCAGGCGCATGGCGGCTCCCCGTTGAAATATGGCGCATGTTACGAGGGCGTTCACACCCCGCCCGCGTCTATGCCGGTGCCACTGTTGCCGTCTCCCGCGGCCTTGTCGCCTCAGAACGCGGCCAGCGCCTTGTCTCACTCGATGAGTTTCAGGTCCGCCCTTACGGCGCGGTCACAGTGGGAACCGAGGCAATGCCCGCCGGCTATGTCGTGTCTTTGCCGGATGTGCCCGATGCGAGTGCACGCACCATCATTGATGCAGTCAGTGAAGTCTTCGCTCCCATTGAGACACCGCGGTTTCTGCTGCGCGTGACCTTTCAGGGAGATTCGCAGCGCCCGTCGACGCTGCTGTTGCGCATGGTCAGCTGGATCGCGCAACGGATCTCACCCTCGGCACTGTACGTGCAGGTTCCCAGGGAGGTGGGAAGGCGAAAAGCCGGAGCCAAAGAATTCGCGCGCGCCTGGGCCGAACTGATTGGACCATGCCAGCTTGTGGAGGTATCGGGCGCCGAGGCGATGAGGCCGCTGGCGCAGGCTCGCCTGGCCAGCCGCAACAATCAGTCGCATTCACGGGTACGCACCGTGTGGGCCTGACGTCAGCTGCGCGGTCTGATGCCGTGCGCATGTGCCCACACCACCAGTTGAATACGATCACGAGCGTGCACCTTGCGCAGCAAACTCGACACGTGAGTTTTCACCGTGGATTCACTGACAAAAAGAGCCTCGCTGATTTCCGCGTTGGTGTGACCGGCTGCCAGAAGTTCGAGTACCTCGCGCTCGCGGTCGGTCACATTGGCGGCTTCCAGAGCCTGGCGTGGATCCAAAGCGTGGCCCGCATCCATTTCAGAGCCACGAGTACCACTTTCGCCACGAGCACCTTCGTTCCGCTGACGCATCGCGTTCATGACAATGCGCGTCACGTCATCATCCAGTATCGCCTTGCCTTCAGCGACGCGCCGAATCGCGTCGAGAAGTTCCTCAGGCCTGCACGTTTTCAGCAGAAACCCGCTGATGCCGGCAGAAACAGCATCAACAACGTAGTAATCATCTCCAAACGTTGTCAGCATGATGATCTCCGGCCCGCTATCTGCACATTCGTCCACAATCTCGCGCGCCGCGCTGAGCCCATCTTTCACGGGCATCTCAATATCCATGCAGATCACATCCGGCCTCGCACTGCGTGCAATGTCGAGTGCCTCCAGTCCGTTCCCACCTTCAGCGACAACCTCCATATCGTCAGCAGTGTTGACAATGATGCGCAGCCCGGAACGCACCAACGCCTGATCATCAACGAGGGCGACTCGAATCATGCCATCTCCTGCCTGGCGACTGTGCTGGGATCACGATCACCGGTCGATTTCATCAGGGGGACATGTGCGCGCACGACGAACCCGCTGTATTGACCGGGATGCGCTTCGACAGTACCCCCGACCGCACCGATACGTTCACGCATACCACGCAACCCCATTCCCGTTGACGTGCTCGCCGAATGCGCGGGCCGCCCTCGTCGATCGGCAATCATTGCCCTGGACGTGTCAACCACTTCAACCTCCACCGCATCAGAGGCGAATCGGACGATGACCTGGACGCGGCTGCGTTTCGGCGCGTGTTTACGCACGTTCGTCAGCGCCTCCTGAGCCACGCGGTATAGAGCGACGTCGACCAGCATCGGCACCGGACGCGGCTCACCCACCACAACTGTGGTTACATCCATACCGATGTGCGCGGCCTCTTCTACAAGGGAAGGGATCTGTGCGATGCCGACGGTCGGCCCGTCTTCACCATTGCTCGGGTCACGTAACGTGTGCACGAGGCGGCGCAGCTCTGTGACCACGGCGGACGTGCCTTCCTCGATGTGCTCCAGGGCGGGGCCGATCTTCGAAGGATCCGATGTCAGGTTCAACCGGGCAGCGCCGGCATGGATGCCGATGACAGAGATGTGGTGAGCCACCACGTCGTGCAGTTCGCGCGCAATAGCCAGTCGTTCCAGCACGACAGCCTGGGTAGCGGTGGTGCGACGTTCCCGTTCCAACTCTCCGCCTTGCGCTTCGAGGCGTGCCCGCGTGCGTGCCCACTGCCAGGAGGCTTCACCGACTGCGCAGGCAAGTGTCAAGTTCAACAGGTTTGTCATGACGGTGATGAGAATGACCGTGGCATAGGCAGAAAAGACGCCGGCGCGGGAGATACCGGGGAAAAGTTCGACATTGGAGGAGGCGAGGATGAGCCACACGACGCACCAGATCACGATCGCCGCGGTGCAGACCAGCCGCACCACCAATGCGCGCACGCGTTGGCGACCCCACGCGCCCACCGTGTACAGAGCGATCGACAGGCACAGGGAGGTGACCAATTGTTCGGGCACGCCAAAATGCGCATTGACCAGGAACGCCGCCGTGATAATGAGGGCCACGGTGCAGGGAATGCGTCGGCGCAGCGCGGAAGCTGTAAACATGATCGCCAGGGAGGCGAGCGTCAGCCACATGGGGGCAACTTCCGTGAATATGCCCGAACGCAAGTAGAGGGGAACCGTCAGAGCTGACCATGCGGCCAGCACGCAGGCCAACACAATGTCACGCCTGAGCCCCTGTTCAGTGGGACGCGGCCTGACCCATGTGGAGTTCAACTCGACAATCGGACCCGTCATGAATCCAGCATAAAGTCATGATCCTGCGGGCACGGGGTCAGGGAGGTGGCGGGAAGCGAAAATCAGTCGCACGACCGATAGGAATCATCCGCCAGACGGATGCGGATCGGCTCAGGTGGCACGTAGCGTAAGCACCATGCTGGAAGTTCGAAATCTTAACCGGTCATTTTCCGGCCACCAGGTCCTCCACGATCTGTCCATGACTGTTGCCGATGGGCGCATGACGGGTTTCGTTGGCGGAAACGGCGCCGGGAAAACAACGACGATGCGTATCATCATGGGCGTCCTGGAAGCTGACTCGGGTGAAGTCCTGATCGATTCACACACGACGAGCACCGCTCAGCGCGCGCAATTCGGATACATGCCAGAAGAACGCGGCCTGTACGCGAAAATGCCGCTGCGCGAACAACTCATCTACCTCGCGCGTCTGCACGGCGTGTCCGCGCACGACGCATCCACGTCCACTGATGAGCTGCTTGATGAATTCGGCTTATCGGAACGCGCTGCGGAACCGGTGGAAAACCTGTCGCTTGGCAATCAACAGCGCGCCCAGGTCGCGGCGGCGATTGTGCACCACCCGACAGCGCTGATCCTCGATGAACCCTTTTCCGGTCTGGATCCTTTCGCGGTGGATGTGGTGCTCGGCGTCCTGCAACGCATATCGGACACAGGTATTCCGGTGCTTTTCTCTTCTCACCAGCTCGACGTGGTCGAGCGCCTATGTGAGGACCTCGTCATCATCAGCGACGGTCACATCGTGGCCGCGGGAGAGAGGGAAGAGCTGCGCGAACAGTACTCGGACCGCTCGTTCGAAATCGAAGTCAGCGGTGACTGCGGGTGGATTCGTGACATGCCCGGAATCGAAGTCAGCGCCCTGGAAGGCGGATTTGCACGCTTTTCAGCACCCGACGAGCAGGCAGAACAACGCGTCATCGAGCAGGCTCTGCACCGTCGCGACGTAGCGGGTCAGCTCTTGCACTTCGGCCCCATCGTCCCCTCACTGGCACAAATCTTCAAAGAGGTCATCGAATGAACTGGTTCCAGCAAGTCGTGCTGATTACCGCACGCGAGGCAAAAACACGATTCACGTCCAAAGCTTTCATCGTCATGGTGTCGATCGTGGGTCTTGGCGTCCTGGCGGGCACCATCATCCCCGGGCTGCTCGGCGGCGATGATGAGGTGCCTTCGGTCGCCACTGTCGGACCCTCCGTTACGCAGATGGCCACGAGCGTGGGGCTAGATGCCACCGAAGTTGCTGACAGGTCCGGCGGTGAAGAACTCCTGCGCGACGGCAGCGTCGAAGCCGTCATTGACGAGGGAGACTCACCCGTTGGCCTGACAGTGGTGGCACTGGAAAAAGAACCGGCCAACGTGATCAATGTATTGGCGGCCTACCCAAAGGTTGAACTTCTGGATCCACCACAAGTGGACAGCATGATGGCGTTCATGATCTCGCTCATCTTTGCGGCCCTGTTCATGCTCAGTGCGGTCACATTCTGCAGTTACGTGGCGCAAGGCGTCGTGGAGGAAAAGTCGAGCCGCATTGTGGAGATTCTGCTGGCCACGACGGGTGCGCGCGCACTGATGTGCGGCAAGATCGCAGGTAACACGATCGTGGCGTTCACTTGTATCGGTGTGGCTGCAATTCTGGCGACGACGGGTCTGCTGGTGACGGGGCAGGATTTGCTGCTCGGTGAGCTGGGATCGGCTCTGATCTGGTTCGTGATTCTGTTCCTGTTGGGCTTCATCGTGTTGGCTGCGCTCTATGCCGGTGCTGCTTCACTGGTGTCACGCCAGGAAGACGTCGCAGGAGTGACCGGGCCACTCATGATGCTCATCATGATTCCGTACGTTCTGGTCATCCTCTACTTTGACAACACCACGGTCATGGCCGTCATGAGCTATGTGCCATTCAGTGCTCCGATTGCGATGCCGGCACGCCTGTACATGGGAACGGCACAGTGGTGGGAACCGTTCATCAGCACGGCGATCCTGATCGTCACCACGGTGGTGTTGGTGTGGTTGAGCTCGAACGTGTACGAGCGTGCGGTGATGCGCATCGGCAAGCGCGTTGCACTCAAGGACGCGATCAAAACGGTGTGAGCAGCGGGAACTGTGCGCGCAGCACGCTCTTTGCCACAGTCCGTCATATTACGAGCCGCAAAACGGCACTATGATGTGGATCCGTACCTGACATGTGACGGACGGGAACTGGGTTTATGGACATCGTGGTGCTCTGCTCAAGCCGATTTGGACATACACGCCGCATCTGTGGGCGCGTCGCTGACATCCTGCGCCAGGACGGGAACGATGCTCGCGTCCTGGACATCACGGGACGCGAACGCATCGAGCCTGCACCGGGTCGGGCAGTCATCGTCGGAGCCTCCACCAGGTACGGTTATTTTTCCCCACGAGTGTGGCGCTTTGCCCGCACCAACGCTGCAGCACTGGCTCACATCCCCAGTGCTTTTTTCGGAGTGAACCTCGTGGCCGCGAATGATGGCAAAAACACTCCGGAAACAAACGTGTACATGCGTCGCTTCTTCGAACACACCCCATGGAAACCGGACATGATTGACGTATTTGCCGGTGACCTCGATTTTTCGCTCTACAACCCGTTCGATGCCGCGGTAATCAAGATGATCCGCCGTTTCATGGGACGCGACATTGACTTCACCCAGCGTGTCGAATTCACCAACTGGGATGACGTGGCCACATTCGCCCACGACTTTTCCGCACTGGCCGCTCACGGGAAGTAAACTATCGCTGATCCGGTTGCTGGATCACACGATATCCCCATGAATACCCCGGATCTGCCGGTGCTGCGCGGTCACTGAAAGTTCGGTGTGTATGCGTGGAGAATCACGGTGCGACAACCTGCTCGATGGTGGACAATGGTGCATTGAGAGGCATGCTGACTATGCAGCCCTCATCAATCCCTTCACACAGTAGTTCAGCTCGATTTTTGCGGAGAACACGTGAGCGCGCAGAATGTGACCCCTGCACCCGAGACTTCCGAATGCGCCGCCGATGCGTCACACTCTTCCAGCTCGCCGGCAGATGAGTGGCCATCACACGGTGTGAAGGTCTACCGCTCCCTGCTGAGCATTCCGCGCACCCCTCGTTTCGCATTCGGCGGCACAATCGCACAGTTCCCGTTTCCCCTGGTCGGAATGGGCATGCTCATCGGCGTTCAGCACGCCTACGGTTCTTATGGTCTGGCGGGTGCTCTGTCAGCGGTCGTGGCGCTCACCTCGGCCGTTGCCGGCCCGATCATTGGCCGTCTGGTTGACAACCACGGCCAGCGCCGCGTTTCCATTCCCATCATCACGATCTGGGTTCTGGCCGACATCGCCGTCATGGCGGCCCTGGCGCTGCGCGCCCCGATCTGGGTGCTCTTTGCTCTCAGCCCCCTGCTCGGCCTGTATGCACCGTTCGGCTCCATGCTGCGAGCACGGTGGGCTGTTGCGCTGCGTGAGCGGCCACAAGGCCTCAACTCTGCTTTGTCTTTGACTTCCACGCTTGAAGAGTGCATGTGGGTGATTGGTAATCCGCTGGCAGCCTTTCTTGCCACCTCCATTTCACCGCTCGTGTCCCTGGCATTAGCTGCGGTCCTCATGAGCGTGGGCATGTGGATCATGCTGGCAGATTCGACCTACGAACCGGCCCCACAGTACGCTACTCGCCACCGATCCATCGCGCGCCAGGTCTCGCGAATACTGCACCGTCATGGCGACGTGCAGGACTCCCTCGTCACTTCACCCACCACGGACGAGGGCGACTTGCCCACCGAAAACCCGCAGCCACAACCGGCGGCGCGCCAGGGCCTGTGGTCGGTTGCGTTCGCATCGATGCTGATCATTCAGCTGGCCTACGGCGCGTTCCTGTCGATCACGACACTGTCGGTCGTGGCGTTCAGTGGCGAGCAGGGCCACCAGGAACTGTCCGGCGTGATCACCGCCTGTTTTTCAGCTGCATCCATGATCGCGGCCCTCACCTACGGTGCGATCGACTGGAAGGGTGAGCTGTGGAAACGTTTCTACATCGGGCTGATTGCGCTGGCCGTGGGCTGTTCGATGCTGGTATTCGTGCACTCCATGTGGGGTGCCGCGATCGTCATGTTCATCGCCGGGCTGGCGCAGGCGCCGACCGTGGTGAACGTGAATCAGATGATTGTGCGTATGGTGCCGTCCTACCGGTTTACCGAAGGTATGGCTCTGTGCGGAACGATGTGGGTGGTCGGCCAGTCTGCCAGTTCACTGATCGGTGGTCACCTGATCGATGCGTTCGGCGCCATCGGAGGATTCCTGACGACGGTCGGCTGCGCCCTGGCAGCACTGATCTGCGCATTCGCGACATTTTTGCCGATTAAGCGCGCCGTAAGCGGGGAGACGCCGGCGAACTACTTCTGAGAGGCTGCCTGAAAGACGTCTCTGAGATGTCGTGCTGACAACTACCTCTGAATGAGGCCCTGATCGTTCATGACCTGCATGGCGGGGGCAGTTTCCGATGGGCTCGTGCCGTACTTCGAGATGATCTGGTTGCTGAACGAGTCGACGCGGCTGTTCAGGTTTCGCATGTCGTAGTACCGGGTGACGAGGGCGTCGTAGTCATCCAGTGCCGCGCGTGCCTGATCGGAGTCCAGGTCAGGGTATACGTCAACGCCGACTGTCAGTTCGCGCGGGAGCCGCGGCTTGAACTGGGGTTCCTGGGCCGGGTGGCCAACCAGGACTCCAACAACGGGGTAGGTGTGTGCGGGTAGTCCGAGCAGATCGATCGTTTCCTGCGGTTTCGCGCCGATGGAGCCAAGGTAGACGGTGCCGAGCCCGAGAGATTCAGCGGCGATCACGTAGTTCTGTGCGGCGATCAGGGTGTCGCGGCCGGCCTGCTGATAGGCGTTGATCGTTGATGCCGGGTCGGTGGGCTGGCCTGCGCGCTCGCGGATCACGGCGTTGCGATGCAGGTCCGCGACGAAGATGACCAGTTCTCCTTTCGTGCCTCCAATGTAGGGTTGGCCCGCGTTGCGGGCCAGCGCGTTGCGCGTGTCCTCGTTCGTGACACGGATGATCGTCATCTGCTGGTAGAAGCTGGAGGTGGGCGAGCGGCGTGCCACGTCGATCAGCGTGTCCATGATGTCCTCACCGACCGGCTCGTCTGTGAATGCGCGGATCGTGCGGTGCGCAAGCTGAGTGCGGATCGTCTCGTTGGTGACCGGAGTGGTCGGAGCAGTCAACAGTGGATCGTCATCAGATACGGGTGGTTTCACTGGCTGGGTCGGATGGGTGGGCTGCGCTGACTGGTCTGAATGGGCTGACTGGTCGGACACGGTGCCTCCTTCGCTGTGCGGCATGGAGCTCGTTGATGTCTGCCCATCATTGTCCGACCCGTCCGGCCAAATCACAACACCTGTCCACGCGGGGGTGAGTCAAGTTCGCGTCGAATGCTGAGCAGGTCGGATATCGCTTGAAGCCGCTGTGTCTGATCGGTTGCCAGCGGGACTGCACACTGTGTGCGTTTCCCTTTTGGCCCGGTGTACTGCGAATACTCAACGAAAATCAGCGGGGTCGTGCGCGGTAGAACTGAATCGGACGCTGCGTTGGAATCGGCGGTCCGCACATCGGCGGTTCCTGTTCCAGCGTCAGGTCGAGTAACTTTCCGGCGCGCATGACTGTGCCAGTCGAGTGTGGGAATTTGCTCGAGACAATCGACGGATCCGCGTCCCAGATAGAAAGGAAAGGCCGGCGGGAAGGCTTTCCTCCCCAGATAACTGGTGAATGACGGGGATGACAGGGCTGATTCCAGTTCGTCGAGGCGCGCGTCGCATACAATCCGGACGATGAATTCCCCATCAGCCAGGTAGGTTCTGTTAACGACTGACGTTCCGTTTTGCTGGTCAGGCGTGAAAACCAAACTATGGTCCGATACTTTGTCACCATGTGACAGAAGCAGCCGCGTCCTGAATTTCGTAGATTCTGTGCGCGGATTGATGGTGTGGTAGTCGTCAACTACGCGCGGCCGCCGGTCCTGGCGCACGGTGAACTCAACATCGTCAAGCCACTCGGGCCAGTCGTCACGCGGCGCCCCCAGTGCTCCCGCTACCAAACCCTTCAATCCCGTCCGGGTGGGAAACCGCTCAGTATGGACGATATTTCCAGCTATTGCCGGTCCAGCCCACGACTGCAGCACTCCCGCCAGGCGCAGATAAATGCCGTCAATCACGCATAGATCCAATCGACGACGCGCTCAATAAGGTCGTGAAGGTTCACTCGGTCAGCACCTGGGAACTCTGATTCCGGACACTTCGCGGTGCCCGATAGCAATTGCAGGTCGCCAAAGTTTCCGGCATCAAATTCGCGAGCTCGCTGGTACTGGTCGCTCAGGGCAGTGATGCTGGGTGCCTCGAAACCTCCGCCTTCGTTCGGCTCGACGGGTGTTTCAAATTCGTATGAGGTTCGGCAGCGCTGCTCTTCCGCCAGAATGAGGACAGGCATGGTATAGGGGGCAGTGGAATTCTCTTTGCCGCGCGGAGCGCCATAGACCATTGCCCGAAGCAGCTCGCGCACATTATCGCGGGATTCGGGATCGTCGAAAGCGCTCCAGCTGCGCTTGAGCTGTTCTTTATCAATGGTCACCGTGCGGTAGAAAGTGCCGTTGACGTAACGCTGCACACCCAGATAGGTGGCACCGGTTTTGTGATCGCGAACCTTCAGGTCATCAACAGTTGTGAAGTAGTCGCTCTCAATGGGCGTGGCATGCGTGGTCACTCCCGGTGACACCGCGATTGCGGCTTCAGTGTTTTTGTTCGGCTTTTTCGCAAACATTCGCCCGAAGGCTGCTATCGCCAGGGAACCCGTCGTGTCGTCTTGGATGAATTCACCGCCCTTTTCGTCCAGAACTCTCTGGGTTGCTACGTTTATCTCTTCTCTGCTCATCCACACTGAGCGGTCGGAACCGTTGGCGCTCTTGCCTTTGTTTGAAGTCAGCTTGCTGACTAATTCATTGGCTCGTTCCTTCAAAGCCTCTAGATCAGATTCTGGCCTGATCGCGTACGCAAGTCGCACAATTTCGTCGGTTAGTTGCCCCGAGCGAACCGATGTATCAAGACTCGCTTCTTCATATCGTGCGCGGATCCCTCGCTTAATGCTCTGTGAGGAGTGGAGTGCTCGCAATTGGCCTCCAACGATCACCCGTTTGGGCGTTCCGGCATCATCTCTGTTGAGATTCGAATACGGCACGTTTGTCAGAAAGTGCAAGGTCAGGTTCTTTGCCATGGAAGTCATTCTCCTTTGTCTGAGTCCTCTGAATGGTCGGCTGCGTCGATGATCTGATCAGTCCGGGGAACGAAATTGGAATAGTAGTCACGCAGAGGTGACATCCGCATTGCTCGTGATTGCGCGCTCGCGCCTTTACCCCAGTGGAGGAGGAGGCGATAAAGATCGAGGTAGTCGAGGGCGGGAACTGCGTCCACTGATTCCGCGATCTGAAGGATGCGGCGGATGGTCTTCACTGCCTCCTCGAAGTCCTGCGTATGCAGATAGGCAAGGCGCTCTGCGATCGCATCGTGTGTGGGTGAAGAACTGGCGAGTGTCTCGGCTGTGCTCGCAGAACTCACCTCCGAGGTTTCACGAGAACTGCGCGACTTCTTTTTCGCCCACGACACCTGTTGGCACCAGCGTCCAAACGGTTTACGCCTTAACTCCTTCGTTCTTTCAAATGAGGGTACATCCGTGAATTCAGCGGCGATCGCAGCCATGCGAAGAAGCACGCGATATTCATGCTCCCGAGTTCCTGCTGGCAGCGCGGGGTACACGTACGGAATTGCGTAGTACTCGGTGGTATCGTCCGCTCCGCGTCTGAGTTCCGCCCGCTGCTTGCGGAAACCGGAATCGTTTCGTCGCCGGAGAATTTCCTGCAAAAGCTGTCTACCCGGAAGACTTTCAGTTGTCATTGCTCACCATCCTGAGAAAATGCGACTTTGCCATCCTTTTTAGCGTCTTTCAGTCGCCTGTTGATGTCCCGTTGCAGGTCGGCGCGGAGCTCGTAAATCTGTTGTGCATCTGTTGCCAGATAAGGTTCAGTGATCTCATCGAAGGTTTCCAACGATGCGGCGCGAAGATCCGTCAAGAGATCGCCTGGGTAAGACTCATGGGCGCGAAGACTTTGAATGAATCCCTCATACACGGCGGAAATCCTGCGCCAGAATTCGCTGGATACGTCGTTATAGCGTCCTGCTAACAGTGGACGGGCCCGTTGGGTGCGTGATTTGCCTCCCTGCGTTTTGGCCTCGCCTCGAGGAAAGGCCGCCGTTACATATCGGTGCAGATCTGTGACAACCACTGCCATTGCGACAATTGCATCCTGTTCGTCCTCTGGCAGATCGAAGCCCCATTGATCGCGGCGTGGCTGAAAGATTTCGGATGCTCGCACGACTGGTGATGGGGACGTTCCCTCCACTAGGTGTCTGAGGAAAACCGGTTCGGGAAAGTCCACGTTTTCGAATCGAGGTGGGAAGAGATTGCCAGCAGATCTGTCTAGGAGCTTTTCAGACTTGTTGAGGGAATACCATTCCACTGACAGATCCGTGGGGTCGCGACCAATGTCCAAGCGTTGCGCCTTAAGCACGCCTTTTGAATCTGCGAGGTAGAAGTAGAAGGGATCCTGCGTATTGCGGTGGTTCCGCCATTCTATAAGAGGTGTATCGATAAATTCGAGTATTTTCTTGCCACGCTTGTTCTTTTCAATCTTTTTGAGAGGAAACGGTAGCCACTCTTCTGGGACTCCGCATACCCTCACCTGAACCAGATCGGTACCTTTCCAGTATCCGATCGCTGTGTTGGAGCTCCATGTGGCAGACCAGAGGGAACAAAAGTCACCATTAGATGCTCGAGATTTTTCACAGGTTCGGTCCGCAAAGGCGGGAAGGCCACCCTCGTTAACCCAGCGTGCGGGGAGGGAACTAAGAAGGGTCTTAAGAAAAGACCCATTGGGGTACCGCCAGTAGAATTCTGTGGCAGTGAGGCTTCGGCCAGGAAAACGGAAGCCAGGAGTTGCTGAACGTGGCTTTTCGACGTAGGAAATAGGCTGCGACGTGGGGGATGTGCGAAAATCAATGGTCACACTGAGGTTTGAGGCCGGAGAGAAGTAGTGATAAGTAGTGAGTTTGAGTAGAGCTTCTGGCAGGGCAAGCGTGGTTGGGTAGGCAACTCTGCGATTCCAGAAATCTTCACTTTGACTCGGAGGCATTGCAGGTGACAGCTTCTTGACAGCGTCTGGTTTAGTTGTCGAATACCTGTCCCCTATTTTCTTTTCTTCTCGAGGAAGTGGGGGGCGCTGCATGAAAGGTTGCTCGGTGTCGAAGACGTTGGATCCATCCTTAAGCTGTTCCACCATGAAGTCTGCAGCGTCACGGGAGAGGCCATTGTTGATCAGGTCTTTCACGATGCCTCTGCCGGGTCGCACATCAGCAGAATCGTGGCGAATCGCGACCGCGAGGATTGAGGTAAGGAATCTGATCTGTGCGGAGACCTCGAAAGCTGGGCGATCAAGGCGGAGAGCCACGTCTGGTGTGTGGCATTCAAGCAGGAAATCCTTGGGCGTCATAAGGCCGACAGTGGTATCGATCCACGCAACGTCCTCGATCGCGTTGAGCTCCAATGCTCCTGTCCTATCTACTGAAGTAAATGAACTAGTGCGGCCATTATACTAGTGGACACGAACAAAGAGTTGTGCAGCTCACTTCAGCGTCGCCCGTGCTGCAGCTGTCGCTCAGGCATTGATCGCCCGACCTGAGGCTTCGCAACGCGGCGTTCTTTGGCTATCGTCGAAGTTGGGCGGACAACAGAAGTCCGACCCCTATGAAAGGCAAAGACATGGGATCCATCTACCTCGTCAAATACCCGATGATGGTTGCTATGCAGCAAGTTCCAGATGCGCAGGGTTCAGTGTCGGGGAAAATGGATGATCCTCTTTTTCGTCATCGTGCGGTGATGGCACTTTTCGAAGATTCTGATTCCGCGAACCCTCGGGCGCAGTGGAATGTGCTATTCCGTGTCGAGCATCTGCCTGGTCAGCCGCCATTCTTCCTCATCCAGTCGAGCGTGGCTCCGGTCAACCTTCCTGAGGGCGCGCAGATGATCTCTCGGGAGCTGCGGCTGGTCCCAGAGGGAACACCGGTGGCTTTCCGCATCGCGATCAATGCTGTGCGCCGGCAGAACAGAGATTCCGGCTCTGATCCTGGGAGCAACGGTGGCATCAAGCCCGTCCCCTTCGACGGCGACGAGCAGGCGCCGGAGTCGATCAGCAGGATGACGCCGTGGCTTCAAGGCAAGCTTGCCGGCGGCCTTTCTGATCTTGAAATCATCAACCATCGGAGGGAAGTGCTGGGGACTTCGCGCCAGGGCAGGAAAACCTCGCAACGAGTTGTGCAGGTGGATAAGGTCGATGGCGCAGCTATTGTTGCCGACTCTGCGCAGTTGAACAAGCTCATTCTTAACGGTGTTGGCAGGGCTAAGTCCTACGGATGCGGGCTGCTGTCAGTACGCCAGTTATGAGCATGCCTCGATACGAGGAGTCTGAGTGCGGAAAGAAGTGCGGATGAACGAGCACCTTGAACTGTGGTCGAAGGATGACGGCGTGGGCACTCCCTATCCGCTCTTGGCGCATCTCCTGGACTCTGCGACCGTCGCGGAGGTGCTTTTTGACCTCTGGCTCCGTGATGGTTTGCGAGATCTTCTTCAGCAAGAACTCGGAGAGCATGCCCGCCGAATTGTTCAGTTCGTCGTAGGTTCTCACGACATCGGCAAGGCGTCACCGATTTTTCAGATGCAGTACCGCAGAGATGACGACCACTGGCGACGAATACGGGAAGTCATCGACGGGTCCGGCTTCTATGGACAGATACCGGTTGGGTCACCCTTGCGCGATTTCGATAATAGATTTGCTCGCAGACACGAGCAGTGGTCTGCCTACTGCGTCGCTGGGGGTTTTCTGTCATCGAGCGACGAGGCGCGGGACAGGTGGCATGCCCTCGCGGCGCTTGGACATCATGGCTACTTTTCGTTGGGGGAGCACAACCGGATTTTTGCAGCTAAGCGGAAGACTGCAAGCAAAGAACTTGAAGAGTACGGATGGCTCCAGGCTCAGCGGGATCTCGTGGCGTGCGTTGCTGCGGCCTGCGATGTTGACGTCAGTGAAATGCCCGATGAAGTGAGCCCGACGGTTACGCTCCTGCTTTCCGGTCTGACGATTCTTGCGGATCGAATTGCTTCAGGGGTGCCGTTTGTGGAAGCCGGGGGTCAGATCCTCACCCGGACCCCTGACGCGTTGAAGAATCCGGCTCAGTGGATCGTCCAGCGGCGAAAAGATGCTGCGAAACGGGTGCGCGATACGGTCGGAATATACAGCTCGTGGGGGAGCGAAGAAGAGGCACAACGCTCGATCCTGGGTGAACACGACCCTCGGCCCGTCCAGGAGGAAGCTTTGTCGGTAGGTGACGGGCTGTGGTCGTTAATGGCGCAAACCGGTGGAGGAAAAACCGAAGCGGCCCTTTTACGCCACTCGACTCGAAATGAACGTCTCATCTTTCTTCTTCCAACTCAAGCAACCTCAAACGCAATCATGCGGCGAGTTCAAAGAGCGTACTCGACGACCTCAAACGTTGCGGCACTGGCGCACGAGTTGGCATCGGTGGAGGATTTCTACGTCAATCCTGTTTCGGTTGATACGCACGAGGACAGCACATCGTCTCAACCCAGCGGACTGTATCCCTCATCATTCGTCAAGAGCGGCGCAGCCAGGCTCCTCGCGCCTGTAGCTGTGGGGACCGTGGACCAGGCATTGATGGCAAGTCTGCCGGCAAAGTGGATTCACCTCAGATTGCTGGCACTTGCTAACGCGCACGTCGTGATTGACGAGGTGCACACTCTTGACCAGTACCAGACGAAACTTCTTGAAGGAATTCTGCCCTGGCTTTCTGCCACCCGAACGCGGGTGACATTCCTGACTGCAACAATGCCGAGCTGGCAACGCGAAGCTCTGATGACGGCGTATAGATCTCGTGATCTCCAATTGAGTGACACACACTTTCCGGCTTCAGAGACGTTGAACGAGGCTGGGCTGAATACAGTGCCAATGTCCGCGGCCAGCAAGACTATTCGAGTGGAACTGGCTGACGAGCCGTATGAAAGGCTAGTGGACTCTCATGTGTCATGGTGTCGGCAGCAGTGTCTCGATTTCCCTCGTTCGCGTATCGGAATTGTGTGCAATACTGTCGCTCGAGCGCAGGAGCTGGGCAGAAAACTGGAGGCCGACGGACGCATTTTGGTCCTTCACTCTCGAATGACAGCTGAGCACCGCAGGCGAGTTGCGAGTGCCTTGGAGGACACCCTCGGGCCGAATGGTCGTGGCGATCAGATTGTCCTAATCGGGACACAGGCGATCGAAGCGTCACTGGATATTGACCTCGACCTTCTGAGGACCGAGCTTTGCCCGCCGGCTTCAGTCATTCAACGAGCCGGACGCCAGTGGAGACGTTCCGATCCTGAGCGCTCTCAGCGAGTGCCGAAAATGGTATGTCAATCCCTGTCGGTCGTTGCAATTTCATCCGCTCAGCCGTGGCAGTGCTTGCCATACTTACCCGCCGAGCTGCGCAGAACGAGGGAGTGGCTCATGAGTCATGAGAAAATCCAGATGCCTGCCGATGCGCAAGCGTTCGTTGACGTGGCGACTATCTCCTTCGATGATGCTGTCGATTCGAATGATATTGAGGAATTGGCGGTGTGGGCGACGAGGGCGCGGGCAGGCATCGACAGAAGGGCAAGGCTATCTGATGCTCTTCTTCCCGACGCCTACGTTGAAGATTTCAGTCAGCTCACCCAGGATCTGACGGTGGAAGAAAGGCAGACGCGATTCCTGGATGGGAGCGAGACGTTTCGCGTCATCCTCGGCGGCGATCCTGATCGAATTCCCGGAGCGTTCGAAGGCGATGCGAAGGATCTATTGGCGGTGAGAGCATTTGATCAAGATGGGCTACGCGTAGCATTAAGAGCTTCTCTTCCGTTGAGCGGAAGACAGTTCGAAGCCTTATCTAAACGAGGGCCGGTTTCGCTTGGGGAGGCGCATTCACTGCTGCGTAGCTACTATTTCGTGCCTGATGCGGAAGATCTTTACGACCCGCTCGTCGGGTTTGAGGATGAGGACTAGGTCAGTGAGTCAGCGATGGGGTACTCCGAGGAAGCTATAGCATTCAGTGTTATTCCGGCAGGTGAGCAGGTCCGTTTCGAGGATCGAGTTTCTTTCCTGTACGTCGATCAGTGTCTGGTTCGGCAGGACCGTACCGGTGTTGTTGCGTTAAGGAGGAGCGAGGGCGACACCGCTGAAGAAGATGAGCAAGTGCTTCTGTCGCGAATTCAGATTCCGGTCGCGGGACTGGCGGTGCTGTGTTTAGGGCCTGGTACGAGTATTTCCAGCGCCGCCTTGACGTCGTGTACCAGATCCGGTTGCACTGTGATTTTCAGTGGTGCGAATGGTGTGAATGCGTATTCGCATGCGACACCGCTGACCTCATCTGCACGCTGGGCGATTGCTCAGACTCGCCTGATTGCCTCGGAGGATTTTCAAAAGCAGGCTGCGGTTCAACTCTATAAGCGCCAATTTGGTCTGGAGGATATGCCCGGATCCAATATTGAAGCCATGCGAGGGATGGAGGGCCGCCTCATGCGAAATGCGTATCGGAACGAGGCGAAGAAGGCGAGAATACGTGGTTTTAGGCGAGATACACACGCGAAGGATCCGGTCAACGTAGGCCTCAACATCGCTAACTCAATCATGTATGGGCTCGCGGCGACGGCTTGTACGACTTTGGGGGTTAATCCAGCGCTTGGAATCATTCATCGAGGCGACATTAGGGCGTTGCTCTATGATCTAGCGGATCTGTATAAGGCAAACACGGTTATTCCATTAGTGTTTTCGCACGCTCATGATGAGGATCCTGTGACCGCGATTCGTAAGGGTCTGCGCGTTGAGATCAGGAGAAAAAGAATCCTGGAGGGAATGCTGGACGCCTTGATGGATGTATTGCGGGTGCATTTGCCGGAACGTGATGATGATCGACTGATCGGGGATGATGAGCAGGTTCCGGGCCATGTGCAGTACGGGCAGGATTCCTGATGTTTGTTGTTGTGAGCGTTCGTGCATCGCAGGAGCATTTTCACGGATATCTAAGCCGCTTCCTGACTGAAGCCGATGTGGGTCTATATGTGGGGAACTTGTCGAAAGCTGTAGTGGAACGTTTGTGGGAACGAATTAGCTCTGTGCCCACTTCAGGCGCTGTTACTATGATTTTCAGTGACCCTTCACGAGAGCAAGGATTCAACGTGGTGTCAGTTGGTGACTCGGCGCGAACCGCTGTGGATATTGATGGGGTAACGGTGATCGCTGGCTTACCCGGCAGGGCCACTCAGAAATTGTACAACTCCCGCTAATATCTGCAGGTCACTTAGACTCTTCCCCGCGCACGCGGGGGTATTTCCGAGCGTCAGATAGGCGATGCCGCGCTACTCGACTCTTCCCCGCGCACGCGGGGGTATTTCCAAATGCGGGTAAATGAAAGCGCGGAATTGCCCCTCTTCCCCGCGCACGCGGGGGTATTTCCCTGATGACCAACCGATCGCACGATTTCAGCCACTCTTCCCCGCGCACGCGGGGGTATTTCCAACCTTCCCACAGGAAAGCCCGCCGCCTATACCTCTTCCCCGCGCACGCGGGGGTATTTCCGGCTTGTGGGGAGCCTATTCCCTGAGGCACAACTCTTCCCCGCGCACGCGGGGGTATTTCCGCGCTCAAGTCGTCCCCGTACACCGGACACCGCTCTTCCCCGCGCACGCGGGGGTATTTCCGAACTCTTTGGCGTGGTCTTGCAGTTCGGCTTCTCTTCCCCGCGCACGCGGGGGTATTTCCTGTCCACTGTTGCCGCGAAGCGTCACAAGCTCCTCTTCCCCGCGCACGCGGGGGTATTTCCCACCTGATCAAGTTCCCAGACCCGCTGGAACTCTCTTCCCCGCGCACGCGGGGGTATTTCCGGGTTGCAGGTGTATCAGGACGGTGAGACGCACTCTTCCCCGCGCACGCGGGGGTATTTCCATGGAGACAATACCCCTGATCAGAGACGTGATCTCTTCCCCGCGCACGCGGGGGTATTTCCATCATGCAATGGGACGAAGAAAAAGAACGCCTACTCTTCCCCGCGCACGCGGGGGTATTTCCGTCTTCAAGGCACTGACTCATCTTGACTACTCCTCTTCCCCGCGCACGCGGGGGTATTTCCGGGAGATTCAAAGGCGAGGGGATTACTGACCCCTCTTCCCCGCGCACGCGGGGGTATTTCCCAGCCCGCACGTGATAAGTGGGTCAATGTTTACTCTTCCCCGCGCACGCGGGGGTATTTCCGTTTTGTTTGGAGAGTGATTCGACCGGGCAGTCTCTTCCCCGCGCACGCGGGGGTATTTCCAGCATGAGAGAGGCAAAGACCGAGAGCGAGCACTCTTCCCCGCGCACGCGGGGGTATTTCCGTGTACGTCACGAACCGCGTGCCCACTGGTAACTCTTCCCCGCGCACGCGGGGGTATTTCCGCTGCGCTGGCCGCGCCGATCACGACACCAGCCTCTTCCCCGCGCACGCGGGGGTATTTCCAAGCGGCTTATGGTGTGAAAGAGACTGTTGAGCTCTTCCCCGCGCACGCGGGGGTATTTCCTGCTGTAGCGTTTCGCCGGCTAATCCGGTGCGCTCTTCCCCGCGCACGCGGGGGTATTTCCGTTTTTTTTGATTCTCGAGCCCGTTTTTTGTGCTCTTCCCCGCGCACGCGGGGGTATTTCCGCCGCCTGTACGACCGCGATCAGCGGATCACGCTCTTCCCCGCGCACGCGGGGGTATTTCCGGCAGTAGCATGGCCATTTACACACACAATCTCTTCCCCGCGCACGCGGGGGTATTTCCAATCGAAAATGACCCGCGCACTCAACCTCACACTCTTCCCCGCGCACGCGGGGGTATTTCCGGCATGAGCGAGCCTCTGGCCGGGTCTGTGGACTCTTCCCCGCGCACGCGGAGGTATTTCCGAAGTGCCAGCAGGCTATGCGCGCATAGGAGGCTCTTCCCCGCGCACGCGGGGGTATTTCCTGATCGCCCTCATCGTCGCCCTACTCGGTGGTCTCTTCCCCGCGCACGCGGGGGTATTTCCAATCACCCGGCGTTTACCAGCCGTCCAGTAGGCTCTTCCCCGCGCACGCGGGGGTATTTCCAGTGGCTTTTGGAGAAACAACGAAAATACCATCTCTTCCCCGCGCACGCGGGGGTATTTCCGAGGCGTGGGCATTCGATCAAGTATCAGGGCACTCTTCCCCGCGCACGCGGGGGTATTTCCATATAGGAGAGGGTGCCACCCTTTGGGATCTCCTCTTCCCCGCGCACGCGGGGGTATTTCCGCGACTGGCCAGCCGTCAGGCATCATCACCACCTCTTCCCCGCGCACGCGGGGGTATTTCTGGCTTGGACGAACTGAGGCGCGCCACGGGTGCCTCTTCCCCGCGCACGCGGGGGTATTTCCTGTAGCGCCTTCGGATCGCGCGGCATGTGTGCCTCTTCCCCGCGCACGCGGGGGTATTTCCGTTGGCAAGAATGTGCCAGCCGAATTTGAGGCCTCTTCCCCGCGCACGCGGGGGTATTTCCAAACCCACAGCGGCGTCGTTGACTTTTTCGCCACTCTTCCCCGCGCACGCGGGGGTATTTCTGTGGATCGGTTGAATGTGTCGCGGATGCGTGGCTCTTCCCCGCGCACGCGGGGGTATTTCCAATACGCAAGCCGCGTTCACCCTTACGCACGCCTCTTCCCCGCACGCGCGGGGGTATTTCCCGCTTTTGGCGACATCGACGAGCCCATCGAGCGCTCTTCCCCGCGCACGCGGGGGTATTTCCGGGCAGTCAAAGATCCATAGCGGATATTCATCCTCTTCCCCGCGCACGCGGGGGTATTTCCGGACCCGCGCCAACATCCTCGACCTCCACTTGCTCTTCCCCGCGCACGCGGGGGTACTTCGCACTGGTGCTGCCTCGAACCAATTCCCGAACGCATACCTAATCCCCACAAACGGATCCGCCCTCGTATGGATCTGACGCAACACAAAGGCGGCCTGTCCGACCCGCCACCCAACACACGTCACACTCAGTTCGTCGATATTCCTGGCGTGCAGCGTTCAATGACGTGGCAGACGAATTCGCCCCAAAGGCTACAGATGCGCCACACCACCGCGGACGTTTCTCAGGTATGCGGTGTTGACGTGGTCATTGCCTAGATCACCGCCGCCGAGTCGGCCTCACCCTCGCAGAAGACGCACTAAGTGTGGAAACTGAATCAACGCACGCCCTCGTACCCAAGACAAAGAGCACATCTAGCGCATCACACAAACCAGTTCCATCACAATCACTATGTTGATCGCTCAAGAAATACTCGACCGAGTCATCCATCGCGTCCTCACCACCAAATCACCACCCACGACCAACCCACTTCCGGAAGCGACCACCGCGTCGAAGCCCACATCTACAGGGAAGGTGTCAGCGCTAGCAGGCTCCTCGACACCATCGCCAACTACCTCGCCCAACAGGTAGACGATAGAATCGACCGGAAGGTACTCGCTGGAGCCGGCGACACCGGCGACATTGTCAATATGCGACACATGGGCAGGTGCATCGTTGTCAGAACAAAAGGGTACGGCGGCTGCGTCCTACCCGGCCAATGGGGCAACGAAGCGCACACCGAGATGGGTAACGATAATGCGCCCGCGGGGACCGTTGTCGCCAACCGCCGCGCAGTCAACGGCCTAGGTTCCCAGTGGGCACTCATGACGCACAGTGACTTAGCCGTCCTTGACTAGTAGTAAGTCGGATACGGACTTATGAACTTAGGAGTTAGCGAGCTGGGAGACGCGCTGTACGGATATGCCCATGATCAATCCAATGTCACGCATAGACAGGCCCGCCTGCGTCAGGAGTTGGATTGCTTTGCGCGAAGACGCGGACAGTTCCTGTTCTGCTTCTCGTGCAGCTTTTGTGGCGTTCTTGTAGCGGTTGATTGCTTCGAGTGGGAGCCCGCAGGGTTCGATGGTGACGGTGAAGCTTTCTTCGGGCTGGCCGGTCATGAGTGTGGCGGCGTCTTTGATCATGGCTTCGAGCTGGTCGAGGCGGCGCGCTTGGGTTCCGTACTCGCGGTTGTTGATGGTGAAGTCGGCGGACCACCATCCGTCGCAGCGGGTGGCGGTTGCGTTGATGTGTGTCATTTCTGTGCCCTACTGATGATCGCTTTCGCTAGTAGCTCGTTGACTTCTCTGGGGCGTGGGAGTGATTGCCGCCTTCTGTGAGAGTGAGTGTTTCTCCTTTGGCTTTGGCGATCTTGTCGAGTTGTTTGATGAGGTCTCTCCGCTTCATTATTATATTCTACCCCCATTGACTTAGTTAAGTCAAGCCCCCTAGAGAATTTAGGTAGGCGACTCATTACGACCACAGCTCACCGCACCTGCCTACGGGTGAAAAACGATTGTAAAACTGCAAGAATTGAAGCCAACACGAAAGGAGCGCGACGATAGGTGCGACAGGACCAAGCACAGCCAGAAACACCCACCATTATTGACGGCAACCCCACCGGTTCCCAACCCCGCGACAAGGAAGCGTTGTCAAGAGAAATGGCAGCTGGTCTGAATTGGCGGAAAGAATCTGGATGTTAAGAGTTGGCGAGTTGCGAGACGCGTGCGCGGGACAAGCCCATAATGTAGCTGATATCTGCCAGAGAGTAATTATCGTCTTTCAGGGCTCGCACTGCTTTTCGGGATGCCGCGGAGGCCGCTCTGGCGGATTCTTCAGCCAGTTTAGATGCTGCGGCAGATTGCTCGACCTGGGCGGCTTGTGCTATTTCAGGGACGATCGTGATGTTCCACGTGGAGTGATCGATGTCTTCTTCCATCGTGTCGAGGTAGTCAATTACTTGCTGGCGGGCTTTGGCAAGAGTGCGCACCTGTGTCCAGATGTCGTTACCGTTCCACAGTTCCCAGCCGCCGCTCCAGCGGCGGGCAGTGATGGTTATCGCGTTCATTTTGTGTTTCTTTTGCTTGCTTCGATTGTTTTGAGTGCTTTGCGGGTGAGGCTTGGAGAGATTTCGCGGGTTTGGGTGATGGTAACGCGGAAAGGCCCGTTGGTCCATATTTCGTGGTCGCCTTTACCTTGGCGTGAAGTGAAGCCTGCCTACTTGAGGAGTGCGGTTAGTTTCCGGTACGGCATTGGTTTCGTCATAGCTAAATGATAACACCTATTAACAGTAGTGTCAAGAGGTGTGTACACCAAAAGATGGGAGACAGGTTGACGTACAAAGACACAACAAAACGACAGGAAAAAAGAGCCATCAACGAGCTATCCGACATAGCCGCATGGCTCCCACTGCTCACCGCGCAGTCACTGGCCGTGTATGGTGTCAGGTCAGCCCGCGTCACGCCAGCCAGGTGCGCCAGGCACAACGGCCTACCCTTCGGGCTCGACCACCGGATCGACCAAACCGATGACGGGTGGCCAGGTATCCGTACACACGTGGGAGCCTTAAAATCCTCTCCTCCTACGCCACGCTGATTGCCGGTGAGCGCGGCACGCACTCGACAGGCAGTCCGATAGCTGACCTGCAGCGTGACATGCCATGGGCAGCAGAACACTACCCGGATGCGGATGCTGTCCTGGACGAGATCCACCGCATCCACCACCACATCGCCCGCCTGACCGAGCATGCTCCCATGCTCGTCGGCACGTGTGAATGTGGTGGGAGGATCTACCGGTACCCCACCAGGCGCGGGCTCACCGACCAGTCGTGGTGCAACATTTGCGACCGCCTGTATCTCGCCCAGGGCGAGGCAGCCAGGACGCGGCTCCTGCATGTTGCCAGCCTAGACGTGTATGTGACGCGGCAGGACCTGAAAACAATATGGCCCACCCTCACAGACAACCGCCTCGACCTATGGGTACACCGGGGGGTCATTGAACCTAGGGCGGGTAAGCCGAAATCCTACCCTCTTGCTGTGGTCAACACGCGCATGAACGCTACCCACTCACACAATCCTGTGATAAAGCGTTAAATGTTTTCAGAGAGTAGTGCGCCTACTTGGCGAGTTGGGATACTCGCCCCGGTGAGATTCCCATGACGCTGGCAACATCGCGGACAGACATTCCAAGATCCCTGAGTGTTGCGACTGTTTTTTTCGATGTGCGTGCGAGGGCTTCTTGTTCTTGGGTGACACGGGTGCTTTTTTCATGGTATTCACGCACAATGGCGGGAACCTGCGGCTTGATAGCAACGTTCTCGACGTTCACATGTTCCATGGTGCAGATATCGCGTATCATTTCTTCGGCGTCTTTTAAGTGGCGTGCTTGAGTGAATCGCACTCCTGCTGGTGTTTCAAATTCGAGTACCCACCATTTGCCGTGAAAGCTGGCGGTTGCGTGGATGTTCATTTGAGTCCTTTCGCTTGTTTGAGGATTTCTTTGGCCAGGTGTTCGTCTATTTCCCTGTGACGGGGGACGTAGGTGACGTGGGGGCCTATTGTGATTTGGGTGTGTCGTCCGCCTTCTGTGGTGGTCATGGGGTTGCCTGTTTGCTGGGCAATGGTTTTGAGTTTCTTGAGTAGGTCTCGCCTTTTCACACATTAAGTATAGCTCACTAAACATTATTTGTCTACTACGCTAAACACTCTAGGTATGCTTATATCACGCACCGGCACATCCAAGTGGAAACGAAGAGTTAATGCTCGAAATGTGTGTATGGGGTGGGCGTGTCGCGGGGTGTTTGGTGTCCGGCCCAGCCTTTTTTGATGTGTAGTGATCCGTTTTGGTAGTTGGTGTTGTAGTCGATGGTGGTGTCGTAGCGGGCTGGTGTGCCGGGGCTGTCGGCACGCGTGGTGAGGGGTTTGTGGGATGGTGGCTGGTAGTGGCTGGTGAGGTAGCGTACCGGTTGGTGGGGTGGATTGATTTGTTGTTGAGGAACTATTGGACCGCGGTTCGCATGTGGTTTTGTGACAGGCTTTTGTGAGCGGCGAGCAGTTTTCTGATGCCGGCGTTGATCCCGCCTTCGAGACTGCTTGTGGTTCTTGGTATCCCAAGGGTGGCAACGCTGGGGTCAAGATGAGTGAACAGGGACTTGTTGGCCAGTAGCTTCGCTAGGCGCAGGTAGGCGCGTCGAAGCCGGTAGTGGGTGTACCACCAGTGTTGTCGTCCTGGTTGCCAGCTGGTGTTGTAGGTTCGTTGCCTGGTGAGGTGAGCGTGAATGTTCCATCAATTGTTGAGTTGGGTGGCCCATGTGGCGGCTTCGTCGAGAGTGTTGATGGCGGCGAGGTTGCCTCCGAGGCGCAGTAATGCCTTGCCGGCAGGGGTTTTCGGGTGCCCTGTCAGGTCGGTTTTCGTGTTGAGCCATACGTGGAACAGGCAGCGCTGAACCCCGGTGGCGGGCCAGCATTGCCGGATTGCTTTGAGTGCTCCTGGCCTGTCATCGGTGATGACCACGGTAGGGGCTGGGAACCTGGAAAGGAGCGCCTGCCATGCGGCTACGGATTCACGGTCGCACCATTGTCAGCCAATGACGTGTGACTCGTTTGTTGCGATCAGTAAACACCAGTGGTGGGCAAGGTAGATCCCGTCGATGATGATCTGGGGATAGGAGTGGCCCGTTAGCGGTGGCTGGGGCACAGTGATGTGCCAGCACCAGGAGACCTTTCTGGCAAACGTGGTTGTCGGCATTGCCAGCTGTTTGACGCACACTCCTGCCACAAACCATGACACGAAAAGTGATGCCTGGGCTCGCCTGGTGGTATCTGGGCGGTTGATAACGCTCGACGCCCCGCACGCTCGGCACCGCCACCTGGTTCTTCCAGCACTGGTTTGACCGTTCTTGACAAGCTTGTGGCCGCATACACCACAACGCGGCCGATTTCTAGCAGCATGGACCATACATGCTTTCAAAGCATGTACACAGCGCTCAAATCCCTGACACACCGAACAAAAACCAACACCACGTACACACAATCCGGGCATTAACTCGCTTTCTGTCAGCGTGTGATCAGATAAGACGAGGCGCAAGGCAATCTCGTTTCGTCATATATAAGAGTCTGGAGTCTCTTCCTTTAGAAGATGCACGCAATATAACGAAAACAGCCTTATGGCAATCTGGAGCAGAGCTCGACAAACTTATAATTATCGTTGGAGACGGGGGTGAGTACCTTGAGTGGATCCGTTCCTGAAGCTATTTATCATTGTGTTGAGTATGCGCGAGAGAAAGAACTTGCGCCGGTTTTGCGTGATGTGGCGTGGACGTGTGGTACTTCTGCTTATCCAGGCTATGAGACTGAGATTTGGGTGGATTCTCGTCATGAGCCGCAAGAGATTCTCGCCGGCTTGCGTAGCCTCGGATTGACGGTTGTTACTGACGAGGTAGCCTCCGCTCCGTGGAACTATGATCCAAGTAAGGAAACTTGGGATCAGCATGTTGAACGCAGTCTAAAAGCGATAGGCCGCATTTAACCTTTCAGAATTTTGCCCCGCATTGGTTTGACCGTGCGGGGTTTTGTTATGCCCCCTTGTGGCGCTCCGTAAACAGCCCGGAGACCATTGGCTGGACCAACAAGGCTGACGAGCCATAAACGGGAAGAAAGGAACAGACCATGTCTGATTCAACTGCGCCCAGCGAGGGCAACACCGATCATTCGGGAGAAAACACAGGCGGATTCAAGCCTGTCACCAGTCAGGAAGACTTGGATCGGATCATTGAAAACCGCTTGGTGAGAGAACGCAAAAAATTGGCTGGTTAACTTAGGCTCAGATATTTGTGGCGCGACCGAATGCCTGTCGTTACAACAGAACTTGCAGCGAACCCAGAGCTTGGAACGTGGCTTTCAAAGATCGCATTTCGTCATACATACAAAAGCCATCGCGGTGATGAGCGTGCCAACGTCGCTGAATCTTGGGGAGAGTTCTCGCTCCGTGCGCGGTATCAGTGTTTGCCGAAGGTTGCTACCTTATTGGTTTGTCATCTCGAAGAGTTGTTTCCCGTATGTCGCGTGCTACGGGAGCTGTTGGATGTTCGATGCTGCATGTGATCTGCACAACGGAGGGAGGCAGGTCAAAGTAATTCATCTCTCGTGAGTTTCGGTTGAGGAGGTCGAGCAATTTACGTCCGCTTGACTCCATCGAGGTTCACCACCGGATGATTGATTGCCTCTGAGGCAAAAGTCCGTGGGAGTCTGTCCCAATGTGCGAGTAACAATCTCTTGCGGATCTAGTTTCAGCTCGTGAAAACAAGTGGGGAGAAGCGCGGCAGGTGGTCGAAGCATGGTCCTCCGATCGAGTGTGCCGTCAACGGGTCAAGGTCGATGAGGGGCTTTTGAGTCAACGGGTCAAGGTAAGAGCGCTGAATGCACGTCTCGTGTAGAAGGAAGACCCCGACTTTTTGGCACCATCATGCGGTTCTCACATGATGAGACTCTTAGCGAGGTCTCTCTTACCTCGACCGGTTGATCGCCAGCCCTCCGGCTACCTTGACCGGTTGATCTCTACCTTGACCGGTTGATCGCAAACCATCAGGCTACCTTGAGTGGTTGATCGGGAGCCCTCCGGCTGTCTCGACCAGCGGCTCCAACCTCGACTGCAAGCTTCAGCCTGTGACTACTGTGTGTCTAAAAAAGCCTTCAAGGTGGCCCGAAACCGGGCGTAATTTGCAGTCACACGCGTAGGCACGAGCTACAGCGAAACCCTGTCATGCCAACGAAAAACCCCGCCGTTCCAACGAAACAGCGGGGCAACCGCGGAGACGGCGGGATTTGAACCCGCGAGGGGCGTGAACCCCTACCTCCTTAGCAGGGAGGCGCACTCGACCGGACTATGCGACGTCTCCAGGTACCGCTTGAGTCTACCGGGCTTGCGCCCGTGCCACAAATACGCAGACTCACGATCCGGGCAAACTTCCCGGCGCGGCGGCACGTAGCTGGAAAAAATCCCGAAAACAGTGATCACCGAGGTGAAGCGCCATTTTCGGGAAATCCCGCGGAGGGCAAGGGATTCGAACCCCTGGTGCCATTGCTGACACAACGGTTTTCAAGACCGTCACCTTCGGCCGCTCGGTCAGCCCTCCCAGCCCGCCTAGTGTACCTGTTCGGGCGCGCAGATGAAAATCTGAAACAGCAGTGAAACACGTGACGATGTCAACATCACGGCACCATCAGTGCGCTGGTCACCCTCGTCAATGATGATGACGAACGAGGGTGACCCACCCGCATCACGCGCCACGCACGACAGCCGAAACGGCCTACCAGCGATGCTTGAAAATGTTCCACGAACGCCGATCCGTAGGTGCTTCCTCCGGATGATCCAGAAGACCGCGCGAAATTGCCGAGGCAAACGGCGGCCACAGCGGCACGCGTGACATCAACAATGTCTGGATTGCGTGGTACACATCCAGGCGTGAGGCGATCGGCTCGGAAGCCGGTTCGTTGTTCTCATCCAGCGCGCGAATCCACCTGCCAGGAGACAAGATCAGGTAGTCGTTGATGAAGTCGAGCCAGGAACGGTGACAGTGCTCGTAGCTCTCCACCTCAGCAGGGTTGACACCGTCATCGAGCATTGCGCGGCGAATCGCCAGCGCAGCGCACACACCTTCGCATACGACCCACTGCAGGTGGTGCGTATCCACAGGCTCACCATCTGCGGACACGGTCAGTGCGAAACCGGGCTTTCCGTTGCGCCGCCATCCATCAACGCGGGCGCGGTGGAAAAGCTCCTGTGCCATTTCGAACAGGTAATCCGGCTGCTGGCGACCCATCGAGCGCAGTGCGGCGCGAATATGGACAGCCAGGCGCGCCCACTGCATTGAGTGGCCAATGACGTAGCCGGTGTACACGCGCCGACCGTCGTCGAAACCGGAGGGGACATGATCCAGCGGTTTCCATTGCGCGTCGTAGTATTCGGGCAGGCGCCAGTTGTGGGATGACGCCTGCTCGTTGACGAACTGCGCGATCACTTCGGCACGTTCAATCCACAGCGGATCGGTTGTCGCCTCGGCGGCCGATAGGTAAGCCTCGGCGGTGTGCAGCAGGCAATCCATCGCATGCAGACGGTCGGTCGGCTTATGGTCAGCGGTCAGCGAATCGTGCACCAACCCGTTCTTGTCCAGCCAGAACCGCTCCTGATCGTGCAGCGCAGCGTTGAGAAGTTCAAGCGCGCCGGGCCTGTTGGCGACTGTGGCCGCGGAAGCCGCCAGAATCAGGAACGCGTGGTGGAACTGCGACTTCATATCGGCGTAGGGGCCTTCCCACGGGACCGCGTTGCCCTCAGCATCCAGGTCGTGTGTGAGGCCGGTGAACCAGCCGCCCTGAGCCTCATCCACAAAATGTGTCGACAGGCAGTGGATCCCGTGGTCTGCGAAGCGACGGCAACCGGGGATTCCCATCAGGACACCCAACGAGTACACGTAGGTCATGCGCGAGGTGACCGCGAGCTCCACTGGTCGGGTCGTGTCAGCGTCCCCCTCCGTGGTCAGGTGAGCAAACCCGGTGGATGCCATCGTGCATTTCGCCTCTTCTAGGAGGGCGCGCATTTGTGCCGATAGCCAGTTATTGTGTTCAACTGAACCAATCCAACCCATTGTCTTCGTTAACCTCCAATGGCACTGATGAGCCTCTATCGCGTCATTGCCTTTTCGTCGTAGAGTGGTTGTTATCAGTACTCAGCCTACCGTCTCAGTGGAGTTCAGATGCCTACTGTCATCAATACGTTCAACGCGTCGTCACCTTTGGCCAACACCGGCGCAACTGTACTGCCGTACGTTCTGATTGGCCTCCTGCTGGTTGTCCTCGCCATCGCCGCGTTGCTGTGGGCACGTCATTCGCGTCGCCAGCAGGCTGAGCAGGCTGCCGCAGCCAAGCCGGTCGTTCCGCCGGCACACACTGACGAGGCAGGCTCCACCGCCACTGATGCAACCGATGCTGCAGGCGGAGCAGTTGCTGCTGATGAGAATCTTGATTCAGGTGAATCCTCCCTGGAAACGCCTATTAATCCCACTGATGGAGATGATCCGGCAACCAAGTAGGCACGTGCCGAAAGCTGGAATAGGGCGACAGGTGGCACCGATCAGTGACACACTGGAGTCATGCATGAAAGAGCTGGCACAGTTGCCCTACCAGAAGACCTGATCGACGTTCAAGAACTTCTTTCCGCGTATTACGACATTGAGCCGGATGTCAGCAATCCGGACCAACGCGTCGTGTTCGGAACTTCCGGGCACCGTGGATCCTCACTCGATGGCGCATTCAATGAGGCGCACATCGTCGCGATCACCGCGGCCATCGTGGAGTATCGCGAAAGCCAGGGATATAACGGCCCGCTGTTCATTGCGCGCGATACTCACGCGCTGTCCGAGCCTGCATGGAAGACCGCCGTTGAGGTGCTTGCCGCTGCAGGCGTGCAGATCAAGGTTGACGAGCGTCATTCCTACACGCCGACCCCCGCGTTGTCCCTGGCCGTGCTCAATGCGAACGGTGCGCCCGAAAATCTACGCACCAGTGGTGACGGACTGGCTGACGGCATCGTCATCACCCCATCCCACAATCCGCCGCGCGATGGTGGCTTCAAGTACAACCCGCCTCACGGTGGCCCGGCTGACACGGATGCCACCTCGTGGATCGCGCAGCGAGCCAACGAGCTCCTTGAAAAAGGATGGCGCTCCATCCCGCGCGTCCTCGACACTGACCTGTACAGCCACGAATGTGTGGGCACATTCGACTTCCTGGCGAACTACGTGCGCCAGCTCGACACGATCATCGACATGGATGCAATCCGCGAAGCGAAGATCCGCATCGGAGCAGACCCGCTGGGTGGCGCCTCGGTGGACTACTGGGCGGCAATCGCCGAACAGTACGATCTGGACCTGACGGTGGTCAACCCGAAAGTTGACCCGGCCTGGTCGTTCATGACGCTGGACTGGGACGGCAAGATCCGCATGGACTGTTCATCCCCCTACGCGATGGCTTCCCTGCGTGATCAGATGACGCCCGATGCCAACGGGCACACCCCCTACGACATCGCCACCGGCAATGATGCAGATTCAGACCGTCACGGCATTGTGACCGCTGACGGCCTGATGAACCCGAACCACTACCTGGCGGTCGCCATCGAATACCTGCTGACGCACCGCCCAGGATGGTCAGAGTCCACAGCGATCGGTAAGACCCTGGTGTCCTCCTCCCTTATTGACCGTGTTGTCCGATCACTGGATCGCACGCTGATCGAGGTACCCGTGGGCTTCAAGTACTTCGTGCCCGGACTGTTGGACGGGTCAGTGGGCTTCGGCGGTGAGGAATCGGCCGGAGCTTCGTTCCTGCGTAAAGACGGCACCGTGTGGACCACCGACAAAGACGGAATCATCCTGGCGTTGCTCGCCTCGGAAATTATGGCGGTGACAGGCAAGTCGCCCTCGCACATTCACGTTGAGCAGGTGGAACGCTTCGGCGCCTCGTCGTACGCGCGTGTTGATGCGCCCGCGAACCGGGAGCAGAAAGACAAGTTGAAGAACCTGGCTGCTGACGATGTGAGCGCAACGGAGCTGGCCGGCGACCCGATTACTGCGAAGCTGGTGCGCGCACCGGGTAACGATGCGGCAATCGGCGGCCTGAAGGTGACCACTGACTACGCGTGGTTTGCTGCCCGCCCGTCAGGAACCGAGGATGTGTACAAGATTTACGCCGAATCATTCAAGGGCGATGACCACCTTGCGAAGGTTCAGGACGCTGCGCGTGACGTGGTGAGCGAAGCACTCACGTAAGGCTTGATGCAACGCTGCTGCACGCTGCCGTAAAGCTGAAATGAAGGTGACGCGGGTCCGACGAGCGAACCTGCCGGCGGGGCAGTGATCCTATACCCGTCTGGGTGACGAATCTGGCCAAAAATGGTGGTGCTGACCCGCCTGCAGACGGTTAGGATAGTGAATCGTGCTCTCGAATTACGCTGATTTGCTGCGCATCCGAGGGGCATGGAAATTCTCACTGGCTGGTATGGTGCTGCGCACACCCATGTCATTGATGGGAATCTCAACGATTCTGCTGGTCAAAGGCATGTATGGCAACTACACGCTTGCGGGCGCGGTCAGTGCAATCTCCGTCGTCTCCTTGTCGATCTGCGCCCCGATACTTGCCCGCCTGGTCGATCAACGCGGCCAGGCTGTCATTATGGTGCCGTCCCTGATGGTGTCGGCACTTGCGACCATCGGACTGTTTGGTGCCGCCGTCCTGCACGCCCCTTCGTGGGTGTTGTTCATCTTCGCCGGGCTGTCCGGCGCAACGTGGGGTTCACCCGGTGCGCTGGTGCGTGCCCGCTGGGCAAAAGTGGTGCGCACGCCGAAACAGCTCACCACCGCGTACGCATTTGAAGCTGCAGTTGACGAGGTTGTCTTTGTCATCGGACCGATCGTTGCCACGCTGCTGGGAACAGCGCTCCATCCGGGGACGGGTCTGATTTTGTCGGTGTTCTTCATCATCGTCGGCTCAATCGGGTTCTTTCCGCAGCGCGCCAGCGAGCCGACCCCGACACCGAAAATCAAGGGCGTGCGCCAGCCGACCGTTCTGCTCAACCCTGTCATCATCATCCTGGTGCTCACCTTCATCGGTGCGGGTGTCATGTTCGGTGCGAACGACGTGGCAGTGGTGGCCTTCACTGAAGAGCACGCTCACCCGGAACTTGCCGGTGTGCTGCTCGGCTTCTTCGCAATGGGCTCGTTCACGGCTGCACTGTTCTACGGTGCTCGCCACTGGACCACTGCGCTGTGGAAACTCTTTGCCATCGGAATCTTGGCACTCGCCATCGGTGTGTCAACATTCCTGCTGGCGCACTCCCTGCTTGCCCTTGGCGTGGCAATGCTCGTGACGGGACTGGCGATCGCGCCGACCATGACGAACGTCAATGCGATCGTGTCGAAAGTCGTAGCCTCCTCACAGCTCACTGAGGGATTGACGTGGATGTCCACGGCAATGAATATCGGTGTGTCGGTGGGGGCGACGCTGGGTGGCCGTGTGATCGACGCGTCCGGCGCTCACGGCGGCTTCCTCGTTACCGTGTCTTTTGGCTGGGTGATGGTCGCGGTCATGCTGATCGGGCTGCCCAGGTTGCGTCGCGACGTGCTGCGCGCTGAAGCCGAACCACTGATCGCAGACTCGCCAAAAGACGAAGACGCAGACTCAGACACGGCCTCGAGCTCACCCGAGGAGCCAGCCTCCCAAGAACCAGCGTCCAACGGGCAGACGCCTGACGAGCACATTTCCAACGATTCTGACAGTGAGAGTGACCCACATTAAAGTGTGCGCCATGAGTGCACGTGGATAAGCTAGTGACAGATCCTGTTGATCCTGTTGACCTGTGAAAGGGACCTGACATGGCTGTTACTCCAACACCGTCCGCACCCACGCTGCGCATTCCGTCCGAGGGAATCACCGTCGATATCGATGATCCCGACGGCCAGATGTTCATGCTGGAACGCTCCCTTCAAGGCTGTGTCTCACTGGCATTTAGCACGCAGATCGACAAGGAACATCCGGGCGATGTTTTCCTGGACGGCTCCCCAACCCCGTACGTGCTGGCTGACGTTCTGGCTATCCGGGGCGTGACCCACCTGGGGATCACAGTATTCGGCGTGCTCACCCAGCGAGGAACTTGCCACCGCGTCACGGTCCGGGGATTTCGCGACCTGAACGGCACGGTGATGGAACCGACCAGCTTCACGCTGACCACCCTGCCCGCCACTGCCCCCGATCCAGCGTTCGCACACCACGACGCCATCGCCCTGCGCGCCGCCGAAGAAGGAATCGTCCTGCTGGAAAACCGGCGCAACACGTTGCCGCTGCCTTCGGGCACACTCAACCTGTTCGGAGCAGGCGTGCACGCCTTCCGCACCGCCATCGTCGGGGCAGGCAGGATCAACCCGCGTTACACGGTGCGGCTGCGTGATGCCATCGAAGCATCCGACACGTTCACTCTCAACGAGGAACTGGCCTGTTTCTACCGCACCGGAACCAACGATCTGCCACCACGTGACCTGCGTGATCGCGCCCGCGCACTGTCCGACACCGGCATTATCGTGCTCACCCGCCCCTGCGGAGAAAACACGGACAACAGCTCAGATGAGGCAGAATTCAGACTTGACAGCGCCGAGGACACCCTCGTGCGCACTGTATGCGACCTGTTCGACCGCACCGTCGTCATCTTGAACACTCCGTACCCCATTGACGTGTCCTTCATGGACACCTACCCGGTCGATGCGCTCATCCTTGCAGGAGTGGGAGGTATGCTGGCCGGCCCCGCCATCGAACGCGTCCTGTCGGGCGCAGTGAACCCCTCTGGCCGCCTGTCAGATTCGTGGCCACGGGCACTCGCGGACCTGCCCGCCGACGTCAACTTCTACGACTGTGCAGGTGGAAAGACGCGCTACAACGCCGAACACCGCACATGGATCGACACGGCGTACGAAGAAGGCATCTATGTGGGCTACCGCTTCTATTCCACATTCGACGCCGAGCCGGCCTACCCATTTGGCTACGGACTCAGCTACACCACATTCGACCTGACGCCCTCGGCAACGATCAACAGTGACGAGGGGGGCCACCCGCATGCGCAAATCGATGTGACAGTGACGAATACGGGGGAGCGTGCCGGCCGGGACGTCGTCCAGGCCTACGTGCGCAAGCCACATGAGCGGATCGAAACACCTGAACGTGAACTCGTGGCATTTGCGAAAACGCCACTCCTTGAGCCAGGTGAATCACATGTCGTGCACCTGGACGTTGGCGCTGACCGCCTGAGTGTGTGGGATGAAGAGGTGTCCAGCTGGATCGTGACGGAAGGTGAGTACACCCTGTTTGTCGGACACGACGCGGCCGATGCCGGCCAGACCTGCCAGTTCCGTCTTGACGCTGACCGAGTTCTTGCCCACGGGCACCCAGTAATGCGCGCACCTGAGCCGGTCACTGCGCTTTCACGGCGCGACCCGTCCCACACCTGGCCTCAGGGCACGCGCAGCGAAATCAGGGATACTCCCGGTTTTATCCCCGTGCGCCATGTCCCCTCGCGTGACGGACTGGAGGAAGCCCTGCCTTCTGACACCCCAGTCACATTTGACGACGTGGCGGCAGGGCGGGCCACGGCAGCTGACCTGGCCAGACAGCTCGACGTGGATCAGTGTGTGCGGCTGCTGGTGTGTTCGCGAGACGACTGGGGGATGGAAGGGACAGGCGCTGCCGGCATCATGGCCACCGTCGCGGGCGTTGACCTGCCTGAATTCGTAGTGGCCGACGGCAATTCCGGTGTCAACATCAGGAAACCGAACATCGGGATGCCGACGACGGTCGTCCTCGCCTCCACATTTGACGTGGATCTTGCTGAGGAAGTCGGTCGGGTGATCGGCCAGGAAGCCCACGCCAACCGGATTGACGTGATCCTGGCACCGGCCATGAATCTGCATCGCCACCCCCTGTGCGGGCGCCACCCTGAATACTTTTCGGAAGATCCGTATCTGACTGGCATGATGGCGGGGCATTTTGCGAAGGGCCTGGAAAGCGGGGGAGTGGGTGCCTGCTACAAGCACTTCCTGGCGAACAACGCTGAAGCCTCCCGCAAACGCAACCAGTCGCTGATTCCGGAGCGTGCGCTGCGTGAACTGTACTTGAAATCCTTCGAAGTCGCGATCGGCGTGCACCCGGCCGCAACGCTGATGACCAGTTACAACGGCGTCAACGGGTGTCACACCGCTGCAGATACCGAACTGCTGGAGACGATTATCCGAGGCGAGTGGGGCTGGCGCGGCATGATCATGACCGATTGGACCTCCTACGACACGTGCCCGGTTGACATGATGGTGCCTGCAGGCACCAACTGGATCACTCCGGCCTCCCCGGATGACACTTTCACGGCTCCGATTGTGCGCGCGGTGCGCGAAGGACGAGTGGGCGAATCAGTCGTTCGGAGGGCAACCGCGGAACTCATTGGTACGCTGGTAACCGTTCGCGCCCTCGCCTCGCAGGCTGATTCGCGTCTCAGTGAGCACAACACGAAAGGTGAATCCGACGATTAAACCGGACACAGGGGATCAACCCGACAGCCTGCACACAGGGGATGCCCGCCGCGAGAACCAGGGTGCCCGCGCCACATTCGCGCCTTTGTTGCGCGCAGTGAATACGGTGAGCGAATTCGCCTCCACCGGCTTGGCGCATGCACTGGCCTTCGGAGGTTTCTATCCCTCCGTCGTCGGATTCGGAGGGTACGGCTCTGCAACGCAGGTGCGCATCCTGGCGCGCGCCCTCATGAGCCGCACAGATGATCAGCGTCGATGGCTGGCCGAAAGGCGCGGCTGGCGACAGTTCTTCGACGCGCAGGTGCCACGCCAACCCGCCCTGATCACCGTGGGAAAGGCGCGCGTCATCTGCTTCGCAAACGCGGAAGGCTACATCGACCTGACACTGAGCGACCATGGACTTGCGCCCGGCTGGCATGACGCGTGGATTCAGGTTCTGCACGCCGGCGACGTGGCACACCTGGGAATTGTCGAGGGCGACGCTCCGATTCTGCATCACGTGCGCAACGAACATACGCACACCGATGTCACGCCCACTGCGGAGCGCCGCCGACTGCGCACTCAGCTTTCACGCGAACAACGGGCAGTTCTTCAGCGCATCAATGCCATCCCCACCATGCCGTCAGGCCAGCAGGTGTTCGTCACTGCAGGTAAGGAACTGTACCAGCTGGTGCCGGAGAATCTTTCCTCAACGGCTGGCGGCCACCTGTCCTACATTGAGCATCTTGTCTTGACGGCAAGTGAGCCCGACAGGAAAGACACGCCTGAGCGTGAGAAGCGTTCGGGCAGAATTCGTGCTGGCCAGCCCGTCGCCGTTAAAGTCCGCATCATCGGTGATGATGAGCGGGTCGGGGTCGTCTCTGACCTGGATGACACGGTGCTGGTGTCGATGCTGCCACGTATGGCAATAGCGCTGCGGCACGCCCTCGTCGATCGTTTTTCGTCACGTCAGTCGGTGCCGGGAATGATGCGCCTGCTCAACGAACTGGCTGAAGGTGACCAGCACGCTGAGGCGATTAACCGGCCGCACGCTCCCGTTATCTACCTGTCGACCGGTGCGTGGAACGTGTTGCCCGCAATGCGGGACTTCCTGGGGCGGATGGGCTTCCCTGAGGGAGCATTTTTGATGACTGACTGGGGGCCGTCCGCCAATACATGGTTCCGTTCGGGCCGTGAACACAAACGGCGCGAACTGCAGCGCGTGGTCACTGAACTTCCGAACGTTCGATGGTTCCTGGTGGGAGACGACGGGCAACACGACCCGGAAATCTATGCGGACTTTGCCCGCAAATATCCGGAACGTGTTGCCGGGATCGCCATCCGATCACTGACTCAGTTTGAGCAAATGCTTTCGCACGGCACGTTGACGCCGCTTCGGCCCGAAGCACTCCATGACATCCCGGAAGATATCGACGTGTGGTACGGGCCGAACGGCTTCAACCTCCTTGCTCAAATGCGTCGCGATCAGCGTTAGTGTCGCCGCCGCGATGCTGCCAGCCCTGCAGCTCCGGCCACGCCGAACGCTGCGAGCATGATGAGTGCGCTACCTGACGCGCCGGTTCGTGCGACGCCACCTGGTCGGCCGGCTGCGTTCGGATCGCCCTGATCGGCGTCGCCGCCACGCTGCCCATCCTGATCGCCGGGCTTCTTGTCGGTATCCGGCTTGGGTGTGGGCGTGTCACCGGCCTTCTTTGCCACTATCGGGTAGGCCCACGCGTTGACAGTGTCACCGTTGCGGTAGGACACCAGCAGGTGAACGTCGGTACCCAGTGCTGCGCGAATCTCATCGGTCAGCTCGATCGTCATGTCGGTGCTCCCCACGTCGGCCTGAGCGCTGGCCAGGAGCCTGCCACCCATATTCGGCTGCCACGGCATCGCTGCCCCGTCATCAGGTGAACATGCGTCGAAGTTGTGCGCGGAGTTCGCGCAGCTGGACGTCCACACCGGAATGAAGGACGGATCCCCTTTCCACAGGAAGGCGCGCGCCGTGCCGGCCTGAGTTCCCGACAGCGGAACGCGGATGGCCTCGGCATCGATACTCGGAGCCACGGTGACATCGGCGGCGGGCATCAGACCTGCAATCGGCACGCCTCGTGTAGCGGACTGGAACACCGTTTGAGGTGAATCAATACTGTCCAGCGCGCTGTCAGGAATGATGGGATCGCCAGCTTCATGGGAACGGTCCGTCGGAGGCTCGTACCCGTCCAGGTAGGCGTGACCCCACCGGTACGGCTCAGACTGCTGAGATCCGAAAGCCGACCAGGCCAGACGGGTCTGGCCAACGAAGTCAGGCGTATCGGAATCGTACGGCGTGATGTTGAAGCCCAGGTAGGTCGGGTTGACAGCATTGCTGGCCTGATCTCCGGTCGGTGCAGTGGACGTGGGGCCAATTGTTGCCGGCAGGTTTGCCAACGGCAGTTTGACTTCCAGCTTGTAGTGTCCATCCGTGTAGGCACCCGAATCGTCACGTGGGGCAAATGCCTTGACTTCAACGTCGGGAGCGTTCAGGCCACCCTCGATAGTTTCCGCCAAAGGTCCTGTGGAGAATCCTTGATGATGGTCAGCGTCACGCGACCAGCATGGGCCGTTCGCGCCGTTGCCGTTCCGGCCGTCAGGGTCGTCAGTGAATGGGAAAACACCGAGCTTGAACGTGGTGGACGTGTCGTTGGACGGTGCGAGCGGGTCGAGCAGGAATTCGACGGAGTCAACCAGCCAGTGACCGAAGCAGCGGTCAGGTGTTGCCGCCGCTGAGGCCTGCTCGTCGACCACATCGACCAGAGCGTACAGCGCATCGTCGTACCATCCCAGCCATGCCTGTGACGTGCCGCCGCAGTCAGCCTCGGAGGAGCACTCCTCGCCTTCCCACCGTGCGGCAACGCTGATCGGCGTGCTGCCGTAGGCTGACGCGTCACCATCCAGAGCAGGGGCCTTCGCCAACTTGGGGATCACCGTTGTCGGCACGACATTCAGTTCGAGCTTCTCGGTCGAAACCGATGTTCCAGCGGTTGTGGTGGCTGTGACCTCGTCAATCGTGTTGCCGACGGCAGCAGGATCAGTGTGAGTGAGAATGAACTCCACCGTCACCGTCTTACCCGGTGCGACCGCATCGAATGATTGTGACGGCTGGTTGAGTGCATATCCTTCCGGAACCGTTAGCTCCACCGTGCCACTTTGCGCTTCACTGGAACGGTTTGTGACGGTCACGGGAACCGTGATCGATTCACCTGCACCGATAGCGCGCCGCGCCGGTGACTGGCCGTAGACAAAGACGTTGTAATCTTCGGTCCACTGATCGTAGTAGGCGGCGTTGCCGGCACGCGTGAAGCGGCCGTTGACCGGGGCCACCACGTCAACATGGGTTTCGTTGTAGCCCGTCATCTCGGCTGAATCTGAGGCGAAACGGATCGGCAGACGCATCGTGCCGAGGGCACTGGAGTCAGGGGCGGTCACAGTGAACGTGACATCGGTTGAGTCACCGGACGCCAGTTCACCTGTTGCCTGTTTGTCGCTGACGGTCCACCCCTCGGGGACGTCAATCGAGACGGTGCCGGCCGGAATTGCTTGCTCGCCAGCCACGAGCGTGACAGTGACGTCGACCGATTCACCGGGAGCTACCATCTGGGCTTCCGGTGATCCATACATCAGTGTGCCCAGTGGCATGCCGCTGGGGTCGGGCAGGGATGCGCCGAAGAGGATGGAACGATCATCGCCGCCACCTTCGGTGCCGTTTTCCTGCATCGGTACCCACGACCTACCCACCAGGAAGCGTGTACATCGATTGTCGACAACGGTCTTTTCCATCAGGCGGGCCTGAGTGGCGTGAGCCTTGGCGTTTTCACCGCCAACCTGCGCCCAGGTCTTGGGTGTTCCGGCAGGCTGTCCCTGCACGTTGCCTTCCACCCACGTGTACTCAGATTCGTATCCTGTCCACGTTCCGGCCACGGTGTAGGGACGTCCCTCGATTCCGGCGTAGCCAGCCAGACAGTTGGCCTGATCAGGCAGCTTGGTGGTGTTGCCAAAGTCAAAGACGTATTCGGTGACTTTCTTGACCTGCCAGGGCTGAACCGCGTTGGGTCCGCTGAGCTGTTCAGGGAAACGGTTGGGATCAGCAGCTGCCTGCGCCACTTCCCATGCCAACATCGAGGCGGCCTGATGGTTGCCGTGACCTGCGTCGAAGGAGGCGGGCCATGTCACCAGGATCTCGGGTCGGGTCTCACGCACAACCTGTGTGGCCCGGCGCAACGTTTCGTCATGGTTCCACAGCTGGTGAGTCAGCGGCGCGGACGTGTTGTAGAAGAAGTCCACCCGGTCAAGGAAGTACACATCAACTGTGCCGTCACGTACGTGCGCCGCACGGTCTTCGTTTTCACGTCGCAGGCCCAGGTCCGGCCCGGCTTCGGAGCCGACTGAATTGGAGCCGCCCTCGCCGCGCGTGGTCAGCATAATGCCGCAGCGTACATCGGCAAGATCACCCCACACGCCACACGGTGCACTGAAGGACGCGTCATCATCGGGGTGCGCCCACACGCCCAGGACATCGAGTTTTGTTGGATCACTGGTTGAGGAGGTTTGGGCGTGGCCGAATGCCCATTCAGGTGCCTCAGACGAGGGTGCCGCGAGGGACGGCGTCGCATACATCATTCCTGGGACCAGAAGCGCACACGCCCCTGCGAGCGCGACCGATCTGAGTAGGTGCTTCATTGCAAATTCTCCAGTTCTTTTCAACAATCACGGTCAAATATCAGCCTTTAACTGCTCCTTCGGTCATTCCGGAAATGAAGCTGCGCTGCAGGGCGAGGAAGAGGATCACCATAGGCAATGCAACAAGAACCGCTCCGGCTGCCAGGAGCGTGGATCCGGTGGTGTACTGGCCCTGGAAGAATGCCAGACTCAACGGGGCGGTGCGCATCCTGCCGGTCGGTGACATGACCAGCGGGATCAGGAAGTCGTTCCACGTCCACATGAACGTCAGCACAATCTGAGTCACGATTGCGGGACGTGCCAGTGGAAGCAGGATCGACCACAGGATTCGGATGTCACCGGCGCCGTCAAGCCGGGCAGCCTCCAGGATGGATGGGTTAACTGAGCGGAAAAACGCGCGCATCCAGAATGTGCCGAATGCCAGTGACTGCGCAATCTGTGGCAGCGCCACCGCCCAGAGCGTGTCGGTGAGTCCGAGGGTGCGAAGATCGTAGAACAACGGCAGGATGATCGCTTCGGACGGCACCATGATGCCCAGGAGGAACACGTAGAACAGAACGTTGGAGCCAGGCGGGCGCAAAATGCCGAGCACGTAGCCGCTCATCAGTGAGAGCACCAGTGCCGACGTCACGACAACCACGGCGATCATCGCCGAGTTCTTCATGTACAGCGAGAACTTACCCTGGCTCCACGCCTTCGCGAAGTTCTCGATGTGTCCCCACGACGAGTCGTTGATTTTCTCTGAACTCAACGACAGGAACAGGACATACAGAATGGGGATCAGGGACTGCAGCGCAAAGAAGATCAACACGATGTAGCTGACAACTTTTTCAGCGGGAGAAGTTTTCATTGGTCCTTTTCCCCCCACAGGTTGATGGTCAGATTGATCAGGAAGATCACCAGTGTTAGTACGACCGCCAGTGACGAGGCCGTTCCCACCTGTCCGAGTCGGAACGCCTGGTTGTAGACCTCGTAGGACGGCACGGTTGTGGATGTGCCGGGGCCGCCCGATGTCGTCATGTAGACCAGATCGAATGTCTTCAGCGCTGCGATCACCGTCAGGGTCAGTGAGACGAGGATTTCACCACGCACGCTTGGAATAGTGACGGACCAGAAGCGGCGAAACCACCCAGCGCCGTCAAGCATGGCTGCCTCGTAGTATTCGCGCGGGATGCGCGCAATTCCGGACATGAGCAGGACGGTTACCAGGCCGGTGGACACCCATGTGCCGATCAGGCCCACGGCGATCAGCGCCGTCGAGTAGTCACCGAGCCACGGCCTGGCAAGTCCGCCCAGACCGATCGCCCGGAGCACACGGTTGAGCAGCCCGTCGGGCGCGTAAATTTCACGCCACGAAATGGCCAGCACCACCATGGCGATGACCTGTGGCAGGAAGACGACGGTTCGGAAAAATCCGAGCCCGCGCACGCTTGAGCGTGTCAGCAGTGTCGCCAGGACGAGGCCGATGATCAGTGGGAACACCGCGTAGAAAATGATGAGGACAAGAGCATGCCAAAAGGCGTCCAACAGCCTGGGGTCGGTGAATGTTGTGACGTAGTTGTTGAACCCTGCCCATGTTCCTACGCCCAGGCCATCCCACTTGTAGAACGACAGGGTGATGACGCGACCGATGGGGTACAGCATGAATGCGCCGTACACCAGCACTGGCAGTGCCAGCAGAGCAATCGACATGGCCCACCGTGACTGTGCGCGTGACCTGTTGCGTCCACGTGCGGGGCGTGAACTAGTGGCGGTCGCTGTCTGTGCACCGCCGGTGTGGTTGGTCATCGAAGCCTCCTCAATGTACACGCGAACGGATATAAAAAGCGGATGGGTCGCCCTCGTTGATCATGAAAGACGAACGAGGGCGACCGGCTGCATTATTGGTTGGTGAATTCGGTGTACGCCGTCTCCAGAGTGTCGACGAACTGGTCAGGGGTGATCTTCGAATCAAGCAGTCCCTGCAGTGCGTCACCAAGAACCTGATCGAAGGTCGGGGTGGCGTAGTCGAGGTACGGCAGAACGTTGCCGGAGTTCGTCAACGTGTCGAAGGCGTTCATGACATCGGCCACGACGCCCTTCTCGTTGGCGGCGTAGGTAGCCGTATCGTTGACGGGCACGTTTCCGGTTTCAGCCAGAACCTTCATCGCATCGGCGTTCGTCAGGAAGTCGATGTAGGCCGCAGCGACGTTGACATCCTTGGCGGCTGACGTGATGGCGAACGGCAATCCGGTGCCGCCGGTGGTCTGCGGCGCATCCATTCCTTCGGCCATTGGCGGCAGCATGAAGCCGACATCTTCACCCATTGCTTCGAGCAGGTCAGGTGCGAGCCATGAACCGGCAATCAGGTACACGCCCTTGCCGCCAGCGAAATCCTGCCAGGTGCTGTCGTAGTCAGCGCCGTTGAAGCCGTCGTTGAAGAAACCGTTCTTGGCCCATTCCTGGATCTGCGTGGCGGCAGCAACGTTTTCCGGTGTCTTCCACGAAGCACCTGCGTTACCGAAGCCGAGCGAACGCACGGTATCTGCGTCCACATGTGCGCCCTGCACGACGCCGAAGACGTGCAGTCCCGGCCACTTCTCGACGTTACCGAGCATCAGCGGTGTTTCACCGGCTTCCTTGATGGTCGGCAGCTGGTCGGCCAGTTCCTGCCAGGTTGTGGGCTCCTTCAGACCGAGGTCAGCGAGCTTGGCCTTCGAGTAGTAGATCCCCACTGATTCGCCGACCTGCGGCAGACCGTAGACGCAGCCTTCACCGAACTTGGTGGCATCAGAGGAGTACGAAGAGTTCGCCAGGATGCCTTCAGCGAAGGTTTCGTTCCACTTGTAGGCCTCCACATAGGGGTCGAGGCACTGGATCTGTCCAGCTTGGACGAACTGGCCCATCATGGAACGCGAGTTGTTGGCCTGCACAACGTCAGGCGCATCCGCGCCGGTCAGAGCCAGACGCAGTGTGGTCTGCAGATCGTCAAAGGACTGGGAGTTGCGCTCGATGGTGATGTTCGGGTACTTCTCCATGAACGCTTTGTTGAGGCGCTCGATCTGTTCATTCTGGCCGCCGCGCACTTCCTGGTCCCACACCACAAGTGTCTGTTCGGGGGCGTTCGAAATATCGGTTGATACTTCGGATGCTGCCGTCGACTGGGAGCCGGAGTCGCCACTGGTCTGGCCTCCGTTTCCGCCGCTGGGAGCACACCCCGCCATCAGTGCCAGGCACGCCAGTCCGGCAACCATTGCCGAGCCGTGAGAAGAATACTTCATCGTGTTACATCCTTTCGGTCGTGTCATTTAAACGTTGAGTACATCAAGAAAAGTCAGGTCAAGTCCCTTGGTGAGGTCTCGCGAAAGGCTCGTGACCCAGTGGTGCAGGTCGGAGCCGGTCGGCGCGCTGGATGAGCCGCCGGGGAAGCGAACGGTGTAGTTACTGGCAGCGATTGCCAGGGAAACTGCGGCGCGCGGTGCGAGCCCCGCATGGTGAGCGAAGGTCAGGCCCGCTGAGAACACGTCTCCGGCTCCCGTCGGGTCAACAACAGGGATATCCAGGGCCGGGACCGTGAACAGCTCCGTCCCATCGCAGGCGACAGCTCCCCTCGGCCCGCAGGTGACAACCACCAGCGGCACCTTCTTCGACAGTGCCCGGGCTGCCTCCTCGACGCTGTCGGTGCGTGTGTAACGCATCGCTTCAGTCTCGTTGGGAGTGAACACATCGGTGACGTCAAGGCCGCGCAGATTGTTGATATCCCACTGCCCGCTTGGGTCCCAACCAACATCGCCCAGCACCCACACATCACCCCACTGAGCAATGCTGTCGTGGTTGGCGTTAATCGCATTCATGTCAGCGACGAGGGCGGCCGGGTGATCCCCCTGGATGACATCTGCCAACAGTGAGACGCTCTCCGAGCCATAGGTCACCATTGCCCGGTCACCGTTGAATGCCAGCGACGTCGTGACATTCTGGCGGTCACATCTGCTCGCCCACCTCAGGTCAATACCTTCACTGGTCAGGATGTCGGCCACCAGATGACCTGCTCGATCCTGGCCGATAGTGGTGACCAGGCGTGGACGGGAGAAATCGTCTGTGTCAGGCGCCTGAAGTAAACGCGCAATAGCGATGGCCTGGTTTGCTGCTCCACCTGCAGTGATGGCGCATCCTGATACCCATTGTTCTTCACCTGGGCGCGGGGGGCCTGCAAGTCCCGACATGACAACGTCAAGGAAGACAGGGCCAATGACGCAGGTTGATCCATCTGACGACACAGTGCCCACGGATGCCTCCTTGCCAATGTGGAACTGAACGTGATCTTGTTCTCATCACACTGTAGCGATATTTCGGCGCATTGTGCTTGCAAATGACCAATATTGCTCACAATTGAAAGAATTTCGTTATAATTGGCACTATGTTGGCTTATCAGCGTCGTGCCAGAATCCTTGACTTGGTACATGACCGCGGCAGTATGTCAGTATCCGATCTGGCACAGCACTTCGGCACCTCCGAGTCAACGATTCGGCGCGACCTGAACCGTCTGGATGAGCAAGGCGCACTGACGCGCGTGCGCGGCGGCGGAATTCACGGCGGTGTACCCAGCTTTAGAGCCCTGAGCGAATCCCCTCACGATACACAGGACCTGCCTTTTGCCACGGTTGCTATGCGATCAGCCGAAGAGAAGGATCGTATCGGCAGGTCAGCTGCAGCCCTCGTACCCGATCAGTCGGTCGTCCTCATCGACATCGGCACCACCGGCGTGATGGTGGCCCGCCATCTCAGGCATCGCGACGTGACCGTTGTCACTGCCTCCCTGGCTGTCGCAGACGAACTGCGAGGCGAATGTGAAGCAACGCTTGTCGTACTGGGTGGTGTGTTGCGAACAAACTACCTGTCACTGGTCGGCAGCCTCACTGAACATGCACTGGAGGCAATCAGAGCTGACATCGCATTCGTTGGCACCTCGGGTGTCCGCCATTCCGGCGCTTTGATGGATTCGACCGGAATGGAAGTGCCCATCAAGAAATCAATCATCGCGCATTCTGAACAAACCTTCGCCGTCGCGTCATCGGACAAGTTTCCGGGATCAGGCCTGCTGACCGTGTGCCATCTCAGTGACTTGACGGGTGTTGTGACGACCGCCGAAATATCCACCACCCCCTCACTGGCAGAGCTTGAGGGAACAAACACGAAAGTGATCAGCGCATGAAACTTGTAATTGCAGGCGGAGGCGGATTCCGCGTCCCGCAGATCATCGAAGTTCTTTCAGCAGCACGCGAGGGCAAGGGGCCTCATAGCGGCCTGAACGTCGACGAAGTGGCCCTCTATGACATCGATCAGCGCAGGCTCGACGTCATGATGGCGGTCATCCGCGGAATGGATTTCGCCCATCCACCGACACTGACCGCCTCCACCGACCTGCGCCAGGCCCTCACGGGAGCCAACTTCGTCTTCTCAGCCATACGAGTGGGCGGCACAGCCGGACGTGTCACTGACGAGCGTGTTGCGCTGGCCGAAGGAATCCTCGGACAGGAAACGGTCGGGGTGGGTGGCTATGCCTATGCGTTCCGTACACTGCCCATCGCGATGGAACTGGCTCGTGCAGTGCGCGAGGTGGCTCCCGATGCGTGGGTCATCAACTTTACGAATCCTGCCGGAATCATTACTCAGGCGATGCGGCGCGAACTGGGCTCCCGTGTGATTGGTATTTGCGATACGCCGATCGGACTGGTGCGCCGTGTCAGCGCGGCGGCAGGCATCGATCATCACTGGGTTGACCAGGACGATCCTCGTCTCACATTCGACTACGTGGGCCTGAACCACCTAGGGTGGCTGCGGTCGCTGGAACTGGACGGCACAGATCGTCTGCCTGACCTGTTGGCCGACGATGCCGCGTTGGATCACATCGAAGAGGCACGCACAATCGGTTTTGAGTGGGTGCGCGCACTGGGAATGTTGCCCAACGAATACCTCTTCTACTACTACCTCAACCGCGAATCAGTCGCCCGGATCAGGCAGGAAAAGGCTACACGCGGCGAATTCCTCGACAAGCAGCAAAGCGCTTTCTATGACGAAGCTGCCGGAGCGAGCGACCACGATGCCGCAGCCGCATGGACCAGGGTCCATGACGAGCGCGAAGCGACCTACATGGCCGAATCCCGTGATGAGGAAGACCGCGCCAACCGTCGTGACGAAGACATCGCCGCAGGTGGCTACCAGCAGGTCGCCTTCGATTTGATGAACTCGCTGACCACCGGCACACGCGCACGCATGATCCTGGGTGTGGGCAACTCGGATGCGGACGGTGATCTGATCGTGCCGCAATTGCGCGAAGACGCGGTGATTGAAGTGCCCTGTCGCGTCGACGCTGACGGAGTTCATCCGCAGCACGTGCGGCCTGTGACCGGTCCCGAACTCGGACTCATCACCACCGTCAAGGGGTGTGAGGAACTCGTGATCGAAGCGGCAACGCAGGGGGACAGCACCCTTGCATGGCGCGCAATGGCCAACCACCCATTGGTCGATTCCGTTGCCGTGGCACGCCGCGTGCTGGAGGGTTACATCGACCAAAGTCCCCAGATCGCGAAGGTTTTCGAATAAAGGAAAGAAGGCTCACACACCGGTAGACCTACACGTTAGGCAGTGTTTACCGGGTGGTTGAACTGCGTCATTAGCGTCAGTGAAGTCATAGTGATTTTTGCTGACTGATGGAGTACATACACATGTTTTCAGTTCGACCTCGTGCCCTCATTATGGGAGTGGCGGCAGCTCTGATGATGACGAGCGTGTGGAGCGGTGGCCCGGCACAGGCTGAGACCATCGCTCCGCCGCTCATGATCACGGAGATTGCGCCCGACAATACCGGCTCTGACGAATACGAATACTTCGAAATCCACAACACGACGGATGCGGCGATCAACCTTGCTGAACAGAAGTACTCTTTCGCTTACACTTACGCCGATTCCGATGACCGATCCCAGGACAGACAACTGACGGTTGACGACGCCAACCTGACCCTCAGCCCAGGCGAAACAATCATCATGTGGCTGTCCTACACGGCGAAGAACCTCGATTCCTTTGCTCGCACGGACGCAGATTTTCGCACCAACTGGTCCATGAGCAACACAGCCAGGATTGTGCGCATCACCGGCCAGGCAGGTATGGCCAATAAAGGTGAGCGCGGAATCCGGGTCCTCAAAGACGGGCAAATCGAATCGTGGTCGTACTACCCGGCCGGATCCGTTGGAGCCAACAAAGTCGCAGAATTCGCCGTATCAGACACCCAGTCGATGACGTTGCTGGCGTCGCAGGCCACTGCAACACCTGGCACTGTCCGCGACGAACAGTTCGTCCGCACCTCTCAGCCAGATCCGGGCGACCAGTCAGGTCAGCCAGACCCCGATGACCCCACGTCGGCACAGGACGCACCTGACACGGCAGCACCTCTGATGATCACCGAACTCGTACCCGACACAGATAACGTGTCCGGCTCAGATGGCTATGAGTTCATTGAGATTGCCAACACCACCGACCAGCCCATCGATTTCTCCAACTACACGCTCAGCTACCTGTACCCCGATTCGAAGAGCTCGGCACTGTGGCCCTCCACCCCTGACAACGTCGTGATCCAACCCGGAAAAACCCTGGTGTTCTGGATCAGGAACGGCAACAACAATGATCTGGGCGCAGCCGATTTCAACAAGCAGTGGGGTACGTCGCTGACTATGGGCCAGGACCTGGTGGAAATCTACTCAGGTGGCATGGCCAATGGTGGCGCTCGCGGCATGCAGATCCAGACGAATACCGGCACGGTCATTAACCGGGCCTACTACAACATGAACGGCAAAGAGGTCGAATACAACAAGGGATTCCATTTCTGCGTGAACACGGACGACCTCACCACACAGGGCCGCATTGGCACTCACCCGGCATCGCCGGGCACACTGATGGCTGCCCAGCTCCCCAGGCCCCTGGTCGCGCTGGCCGCAGACACGCAGGAACCGGCGCTGACAGATGCCACCCCATCCACAGTTCGCGCCGACCAGCCACTGACATTCGACTTCACCATCACGGACAACACCAGCGTCAAGACGGTGACACTGAACATGAAGTCAAGCGCCGATCAAGATTCGCGCGCGATCAACTTGACACATGACAGCGAAGACGTCACGCACTTCACCTTCGAGGTGCCTGCCGCTGACATGACCGGCAAACGCTGGTTCGACTACACGCTGACCTACACGGACGGAACCTTCACCAAAACCACCGCTCCCGTACGAGTTGCCATCCAGGGAGCAACCACTGACCCCTTGCGTATCAACCACGCCGATAATGACTGGGTGTCCGGCACCACCGACCTGATTGCGGCGACCGATGCCCCCTCGTCAATCACGATGACGATCGATGGCACGAACGTGCTGACGGAAGCCTCACTGGAAGGTGAGCCCGTCTTCGCCTTCGAAGCCACGCAGACTGACACGTTCTTCCGCAACGGCGTGCTGGCCCCCAATGGCGACATCCTGACGATTTTCGATGAGGGTACCTACAGCGAGATCACGACCATTTCGACGCCCGTTCCCCTGGTCTACATGGACGGACAGACCGTAACCGCCTCGATCTACGCGGGTACCAAAGCCAAACCCGGGATCGACGAGAACGAAAACAACGACGATTTCGATGTGCGTGCATTGCGACTGATCCTGCCGGACGGACGCACGCTCACCCCACGCGGATACTCCGATGCCACACAATGGCTGCGCATGGGCGATTCCACAGGCAAGCACGATTTCTTTGACGCGACGTTCGACATTCCTGACGACGCGTTCACCGGCGCTCGCCACGCGTGGGACACCACGACAGCAATAGACGGCACGCACACCATCACCGCGCAGGCAACAGTGGACGGCACCCAGCACAACGTCACACGCGTCCTGCGGGTCGACAACACGGCTCCGGTCATCGAGACACACATTGACGAGGGCGCCCTGCTCCAGGGTGACATCACCGTCAATCCCACCGCCACTGACAGTGGGATTGGACTGGATTCACTCAGCGCAACACTCGACGGCAAGGACATCACCCTTCCGCTGACCACCTCGTCGACGACACTGCCGGCCGGCAACCACGAACTGACCGTCATTGCCGTCGACAAACTGGGGAACTCCGCAACTGTCACCACCCACTTCACGACGCCCGTGGAAGACCCCACGGTTGCAACCTTCACTCCTGGTGATGGTGCCCGTGTGGAAGCCGGCGATGTGGTACTGAGCGCCCACGTGGATGATGAAGCAGGCGACCAGGTCACCGCAAAATTCTACGAAGGTGAACGCGTGGACAACAGCACCATTCGCACCGCCTCCGGAACAGTGAATGACGCTGCCCAAGCTGAGCGTGAGTCAGCTCGTCCGCTCACCAGTGACGAGATCGAGCAGCTTGCCCAGGATGATGATGTGGTCAAACAGGTCACCTCAGATGATGCCTTCCCGTATGAACTGTTCGAGATTCCTGTCAGCGACAGCGACGCTGGCAGCACGGTGCGTGTGCACTGGTCCGGACAGGCTGAACGGAACGCTCAGGTGTCGATGCGCGTGCGCGCCGCTGACGGATCCTGGGATGAGGTCGACCGCCACATCACTGGCCCAGGCACGGATTCGGCCAGCACGCGCGCCGCGTCTGCAGCAGATGGTGCGTACGAAAAATTTGACCTGGACGCCCTCGTCAAGACAGATACGTATGCGCATGATGGTGTGATTACCGTGCTGATCCAGCATTCCGACGGGTGGGCCGGGAAGAACCTGACGACGCGTGAGTCCACCGTCACTCCCGCGCACGCCGACGACGAGGCGCGCTCCACGTACGATTTCACGCTCGCCTGGGAATCGGACACGCAGTACTACAACGAGCGCGACGACTACTACCCACATCAGCTCGCCATCCACCAGTACCTGCTGGATCAGCGGGCCAACATGAATATCCAGTACCTGTTCCACACAGGTGACATTATCGACGACTTCGACCAGCAGCATCAGTGGGACCGTGCCAATCCGGCGTATCGCACGCTCGATGAGGCGGGATTCCCTTATGGCGTTCTGGCAGGAAATCACGATGTTGGCCACCTTGCCAACGACTACTCGGAGTATTCGAAGAACTTCGGTGAGGCACGCTTCGCTGCTAACCCGTGGTACGGCGGCTCATATGAGGACAACCGCGGACACTTCGATCTGTTCTCCGCCGGAGGCATCGACTTCATTGCCGTCTACCAGGGCTGGGGACCAGGGGACGCGGAAATTGAATGGGTGAATCAGGTGCTGGCCGCTCACCCGGACCGCATCGCAATCATCGACCTGCACGAATTCATGCTGACGACCGGTGGGCTCGGTCCGATCCCGCAGCGCATCCTTGATGAGGTCGTCGCCACGAACCCGAATGTGCGGATGGTGATGTCGGGGCACTACCACGATGCGTTCACCCGCACGGACAGCTTCGATGACGATGGGGACGGCGTAGCGGAGCGCACCGTGACATCGATGCTCTTCGACTACCAGGCACTTCCCGAGGGTGGCCAGGGTTACCTGCGCTTGCTGCATTTCGACAACGAAGGCCAGCGCATGATGGTACGCACGTATTCACCTTCGCTGCAGCGTTACAATTCCGATGATCAGGGGCTGTTGGGCAGCTCCGACAATCCGTATGAGTACCAGCATTTCGATGTCTCATATGCGCAGCTGGGAATCACACCTTCACAGCGCGTGCTCAGCACGGACACCTTCTCCGCGGACGTGCTGTCCACCCGACTCATTGGGACTGCCGAGGGTGTTGCCACACCTGGCACTGCCAGTGCGACGTGGAAAGATGTGCCGGTGGGGACACATAGCTGGTACGTGGTGGTCAGCGATGTCAACGGTGGTGAAGTGATCTCACCGGTATTGACGTTCACAGCGGTGCCTGTCGGTGAGCCGACCGAGCCGGGCACTCAGCCGACCGAGCCGGGAACCGATCAGAACCGCGGCCACGGTCAATCAGCGCAACCCGGTGCATCGCCAAACGTATCTGCGGGAGGGCGTCACCTGTCAGCCACCGGCGCTGATGGCGGTCTGCTCGCAGCGGTCAGCGTGATCGGCATGGCGGGCGCCGTGATGGTGGCGACGCGACGTCGCCGTCATACGCACTGACAGATAGGGATCTGGTCAGACTCCCCGCACTGCCATCTGGTGGTGTGGGGAGCCTGCCTATGACAGCAGCGGTGTCAGCCACTCGTCGATGAGTCGGTCGACCACCTGATTGAGGTCAGCGACCGTGCCCGTGTTCGCGATCCACACATCGCTCACCGCCCGTCGCTCAGCTTCACTGGCCTGAGAATCGATGCGCTCGCGGGCATCGTCAGCTGTCAGACCACGGCTCACGAGGCGTTCGACTCGGATCTGCACCGGAGCACCCACCATGATGACGACGTCAAAGGTGGATGCCAGGCCACCCTCGACCAACAGAGGAACGTCGTAGACAGCGAAGGTGCCGGGAGGTGCGCTGGCGAGTATGCGCGCCGACTCGCGAGCAATACGCGGATGAGTGAATGCCTCCAGGCGGGTGCGCCGCGCCGGATCAGAAAAAACGAGCTGTGCCAGCGCCGGACGATTCAACGAGCCGTCGGCGTTGAGAATGTCCGTGCCGAACGCCTGCGCGATGTTGTGCAGCGCGGGTGAACCGGGTGAGACGATCTCCCTGGCAATCTGGTCGGCATCTGCGACGGTGGCATGGTGGCGGGCAAAAACGTCCGCCACCGCCGACTTACCGGAACCGATTCCGCCGCTGATGCCGATACGTAGTGCGTCAGGCGGTTGCGTGATGCGACGCTCCGGTGTGCGGAGTGCCGTCGCGTGTGCCTCTCCGCACGTGATGACGTGACCTGCAGCGCTGGGTTTCATGCACTCAAGGGTAGTCACAAATCAATTGGTGACGGTCCCATGGCGAAGTCTTGACCAAAGTGTGTGAAGTCAGACACAATTAGTTGAGGCAAAGATGAGGGTTTGTCTCAAAGTGACGCGACGACACCACGTGAGCTTTCGGCTTGTTTCCAATGATGAAGACGAGTTCTTGATCATTTCGTGATAATTCGTGACCAAATTGTAGCTTCCACATGGTGAACTCTCAACGCTTTGAGGCAGATTGATCGATAGTGTCTGTGACATCTGGCATCCGTGTCCTGTGTATGTGACACAGCGGCCCAGAAGCACCTGCATAAAAATCAGGAGGCATCCCATGAGGATTAAGAGAACATGGCTGGCGGTTCCGGCCGCCCTCGCCCTTGCACTGACCGCATGCGGCGGCGGCAGCGGCGACCAATCAGGAAACGGTGGTGAAAGCGGTGCCGCAGCATCAGGCGGCATTGTCGAGGTCAACGGATCTGAACCTCAGAACCCGCTGATCCCTGCGAACACGAACGAAACGGGCGGTGGCCGTCTTCTTGACGTGCTGTTCGCCGGACTGACTTACTACGATGAGACAGGCGCAAGCCACATGGAAATGGCCGAGTCCATCGAAACTGACGACCATCAGACCTACACCGTCAAACTGAAGGAAGGCCTGAAGTTCTCTGACGGCTCCGATCTGAAGGCCAAGAACTTCGTTGAGGCATGGAAGCTCGGTGCAAAAGAGGCCATGCTCTCCGCTTACTTCTTCGCACCCATCGAAGGTGCCGATGAGGAAGGCAACGGCGATCTGACCGGCCTCGAGGTCGTGGACGACACCACCTTCACCATCAAGCTCAAGCAGCCGGAAGCTGACTTCGAACAGCGTCTGGGCTACTCAGCTTTCTACCCGCTGCCCGACTCTACTCTGGCTGATCCTAAAGCCGGCGGCGAGAACCCGGTCGGCAACGGCCCCTACATGGCTGACGGCGAAGGCGCATGGGTTCACAACGAAGGCTTCTCACTGGTCCCGAACCCCGAGTACAAGGGTGAGCGCACTCCGCAGAACGGTGGACTCCACTTCACCTTCTACGCCAAGCAGGACGCGGCCTACCAGGACCTCGTGGGCAACAACCTCGACGTGCTGGACGCCATCCCTGAAAACGCATTCCAGACCTACGAAAGCGAGCTCAACGGGCGCTCGGTGAACCAGCCTGCTGCTATCTTCCAGGCATTCACCATTCCGAACGACCTTGAGCACTTCACCGGTGAAGAAGGCAAGCTGCGTCGCCAGGCGATCTCCTACGCGATCAACCGTGAAGAAGTCACCGAGAAGATCTTCTCCGGTACCCGCACCCCTGCCAAGGACTTCACCTCACCAGTCGTTGACGGCTTCAACGACTCGATCCCCGGCAGCGAGGTTCTGACCTACGATGCCGACAAGGCGAAGGAACTGTGGGCACAGGCTGAGGCCATCGCTCCGTTCGAAGGCAAGTTCACCATTGCCTACAACTCTGACGGCGGTCACCAGGGTTGGGTTGACGCAACGGTCAACTCCATCAAGAACACCCTCGGAATCGAAGCGGAAGGCAACCCCTACCCGGACTTCAAGTCACTGCGTGACGACGTCACCAACGGCGCCATCAAGGGAGCCATGCGAGCCGGATGGCAGGCTGACTACCCCGGTAAGTACAACTTCCTGGCACCGATTTACGCCACCGGCGCAAGTGCGAACGACGGCAATTATTCGAACCCTGCATTCGATGAACTGCTGACCAAGTCCTCGGGCGCAAGCTCGCTGGAAGAGTCCAACAAGCTGCTGGATCAGGCCCAGGAGATCCTCTTCCAGGATCTGCCGGCAATCCCGCTGTGGTACTCGAACGTGGTCGCCGGCTGGTCGGAGAACGTGGACAACGTGAAATTCGACTGGCACAGCGTTCCGATGTACTACCTGATCACCAAGCAGTGATCTGCTCCGTATAGATCAGCACTACATAGTTCTGTGGCGACCAGGAATGCCCTGTTCGCCACAGAACTATGTTCACGTCCAACCGAGTGACCTGCACAAACATGTCTCTGATGTGATGGGTCATACAGTGCAAAAGTGACGCGAATGCCGCTCAAGAGTCGACTCGGCTCCCAAGACTAAAAGAATTAGTGATACGCTCACCAAGCGAAGCTTGCATATTTTGGCGTGAAGTTTGCACGATGTTGAACATTCGACGTTGGCAGGTCTCACGGCAAAAGGTGAGTGGCCGAAACGATCGCGAGGCGTCAGCTCCGTGATCCTGTAGCACACATGCACGCGATTCTGAGCAATCAGAGGGGCGAGCATGTCCTGTCCACCCCGAAGGAAATACCCAATGTCCCGATATATCGGACGACGGCTCCTCCAGATCATCCCGGTCTTCTTCGGAGCCACGTTCCTGATTTTCGCAATGGTGTACCTGATGCCTGGTGATCCCGTTGCCGCCCTGGGAGGCGACCGTGGCCTCAACCCGGAAGTACAGGCGCGTATCCGTGCGGAATACAACCTCGACAAGCCTTTGTACATGCAGTACCTGCTGTACCTCAAGGGCGTCTTCACTCTCGATTTCGGAACCACCTTCTCGGGTCGTCCAGTTGCCGAAGTAATGGCGGGAGCCTTCCCCATCACCATCAAGCTTGCAGTGATGGCGCTGCTTTTCGAAGCGATCCTCGGTGTGGGTTTCGGTGTCATCGCCGGCATGCGCCGAGGCGGCTTCTTCGACTCAACGGTTCTGGTTCTGTCCCTCGTGGTCATCTCAGTACCGACCTTCGTTATCGGCTTCGTACTCCAGTTCCTGGTCGGCGTGAAATGGGGCATCCTGCCACCGACGGTGGGCAGTAAGACTACGATCACCAATCTTTTGATGCCGGCGATAGTACTGGGCGCCCAATCGCTGGCTTACGTCTTGCGACTGACGCGCCAGTCAGTGTCTGAGCACACCGCGGCCGACTTCGTGCGCACTGCGCGGGCAAAAGGCCTGTCGAACGGACAGGTCATGCGCCGCCACATTCTGCGCAACTCACTGATCCCCGTCGTGACATTCCTCGGCGGTGACCTCGGCGCCCTCATGGGTGGCGCCATCATCACAGAAGGCATTTTCAACATCAACGGTGTAGGCGGCACGCTGTGGCAAGCAGTCATCAAGGGCGAGCCGGCAACGGTGGTGTCCTTCACGACTGTGCTCGTGCTTGTCTACATCATCGCGAACCTGATCGTTGACCTTCTGTACGCCTGGCTCGACCCGAGGATCCGCTATGAGTGAGAATCTGATTCCTTCCGCGTCCATTGAGCGCACTCGCCATGGACAACAGCACTACGTCTCTGAAATTGACGAGACCGGCCTGGGTGCCGTCGACGCCGTAGCTGACGATTCAGCACCCTCATCCATGTGGGGTGAAGCGTGGAAGCAGCTGCGCAAGCGCCCCATGTTCTGGGTGGCAGCCATCATCATCTTCATCGCGCTCCTCATGGCCTTCGTGCCGCAGCTGTTCACCTCACAGGACCCGCGTTTTTGCGAACTGGGCAATTCACTTGAACCAGCCGGTCCCGGGCACCCCTTCGGCTTCGAACGACAGGGCTGCGATATCTACGCGCGCGTCATCTACGGCGCTCGCGCCTCAGTGACGGTCGGTGTCTTCACGACCATCGCCGTCGTCCTGATCGGCGGATCGCTGGGCGCCCTCGCCGGATACCTCGGTGGCTGGGTTGACGCTGTGATCTCCCGCATTATCGACATCTTCTTCGCGGTTCCGCTGCTCCTTGCCGCAATCGTGTTCATGCAGATGTTCCGCGACAACCGCAATGTGTGGATGGTCGTCCTGGTGCTGGCATGCTTCGGGTGGACGCAGATTGCGCGCATCACCCGCGGCGCCGTCATGTCCACCAAGAACGAGGAATTCGTGACGGCAGCGCGCGCGACCGGCGCATCGAGCTGGCATATCGTGGTCAGCCACATCCTGCCGAACGCAATGGCACCGGTGATCGTCTACGCAACCGTGGCACTGGGAACATTCATCGTTGCCGAAGCCTCCCTGTCATTCATGGGTATCGGTCTGCCGTCGTCCGTGGTGTCCTGGGGTGGCGACATTTCGATGGCACAAGCATCCCTGCGCGTTCAGCCCATGGTTCTGTTCTACCCGGCTATCGCGCTGGCACTGACCGTTTTGAGCTTCATCATGATGGGCGACGCCGTGCGTGACGCCCTCGATCCGAAGGCGCGTAAGAAGTGACAACTCCACGTAATCCAGATCTGACACCTGACCCCGACGACCCCACGTTCGCCGCGTCGCGACCGGTCACACCCAACCCGGCCAGTTCCGACTCGGGTGACAACCGCTTTATGCCCGACGTTGACGAGGGTGACTCGACCGACGCTGAGCTGACAGACGAACGCCTCGAAAAGCTGGTTACCCGCACTGTCATGTCCGATGCGCCAGAAGTGGTCAATGAGCATTCACGAGACCAAGGCGACATCCACCCAGATGACGCTGAACCGCTGCTCAAGCTCAAAGACCTTGAAGTCACGTTCACCACGTCCACCGGCAAAGTTCCCGCCGTGCGCGGAGTCAACCTGACGATCTACCCCGGCCAGACCGTGGCAATTGTGGGTGAGTCCGGTTCCGGCAAGTCAACGACTGCCTCTGCGATCATCGGCCTGCTGCCCGGCACCGGTGAAGTCACAGGCGGAAGCATTGAATTTGACGGCAAGGACACCACGCATCTGTCCACTAAAGAGTGGGTGAAGCTGCGTGGATCCGGTATTGGTCTGGTCCCACAGGACCCGATGACGAACCTCAACCCTGTGACCCGTATCGGTAAGCAGGTCGGTGAGGCTCTGCGGGCCAACAACGTGGTCCCCACCTCGCAGGTGGGTCAGCGCGTGGCAGACCTGCTTGAAGAGGCCGGACTTGCCGGTGGCGGCAAGAGGACCAAGCAGTTCCCACACGAATTTTCCGGCGGTATGCGCCAGCGCGTCCTGATCGCGATCGGTCTGGCTGCCCGCCCGAAGCTGCTCATTGCCGACGAACCGACCTCCGCGTTGGATGTGACAGTTCAGCGCCGCATCCTTGACCACCTGGGCACAATGACTCGTGAGCTGGGCACAGCCGTCCTGTTCATTACTCACGACCTTGGCCTGGCGGCTGAACGCGCCGAGCAGCTGGTCGTCATGCACCGCGGACGTATCGTGGAATCCGGGCCCGCGCTGGAGATCCTGCAGCATCCGCAGCATCCGTACACGAAGCGACTGGTGTCGGCGGCCCCCTCGCTCGCATCGGCACGTATCGAGTCCGCCCACGCCCGCGGCGTGAAAGTGACGGACGAAGAACTCACCGGTACAGGAGCAGGTGCGTCCTCCACCGAGGAGATCGTGCGCGTCGAACATCTGACGAAAGTCTTTGACGTGCGCGGTGCGCGCGGCGAAGCCAAGGAACTGCGCGCCGTTGACGACGTCACGTTCGGATTGCGCAAGGGCACAACCCTGGCATTGGTGGGTGAATCCGGTTCCGGTAAGTCCACTGTGGCCAACATGGTGCTCAACTTGCTCACTCCCACCGAAGGCAAGGTGTTCTTCAAAGGGCAGGACACGTCGCAATTCTCATCCAAAGAGCTGTTTGAGTTGCGCCGCAAGCTCCAGGTTGTCTTCCAGAATCCCTATGGGTCACTGGACCCGATGTACTCGATCTTCCGCATTATCGAGGAACCACTGAAGGTTCATAAGATCGGAAACAAGAAGGAGCGCATCGCACGGGCCCAGGAACTGCTTGACCTGGTCGCTCTGCCGCGCTCGGTCATGCGGCGCTATCCGAACGAACTGTCCGGTGGGCAGCGTCAGCGCGTCGCCGTGGCCCGCGCCCTGGCACTGAAGCCCGAAGTGATTGTGCTGGACGAGGCTGTCTCTGCCCTCGACGTGCTGGTGCAGAACCAGATTCTGCACCTGCTTAATGACCTGCAGGCACAGTTCTCGCTGTCCTACTTGTTCATCACGCACGACCTGGCGGTGGTGCGTCAGATCGCTGATGACGTGGTGGTGATGGAGCACGGCAAGCTCGTCGAGGCGGCACCGTCCGACGAACTGTTCGATCACCCCAAGCAGGACTACACGCGCGAGCTGATCGACGCAGTGCCGGGACGAGCCATCCAGCTCAACCTGTAGGAACCCCTCAGCGACAAACTCTGTCGGCAAGTGCCAGGGCCGCATAGCGACGCCTGGACCGGATCATCACTGCCGGAGGAAGCTAGGGCGGCGGCCTCACAATTGCAGCGACCGCACTGAACCACCGGGTTTCGCAGCCATGCCGGACGTACCGTTCCTGTGCCACTTCGAACGCGCCGCTGGCATGACGGGACAGGAACCCTACGAGGAAATTTTCCGCTACCTGTCGATCATGCGCCACAAGGTGGCCACGGTGTTCACCACGCTGTCCAACTTCGACGCAGTGAACCTGGCGAAGAGAGTCACTGTCGGCACGCCGGCTCTGTTTTCAACAGGGGAGATGGATATGACCTGCCCACCTTCGACCGTGTTTGCGGCGCGAAACTGGTGGGGCAGGACTGACGCATCGCAGACCGGGGACGCCCCCGAAATCGTCGTCTACCCCTTCAATCAGCACGAAGGTGGCCAGATAGTGAAGGGAGCAAGCAGCTCACGTGGCTGCGCGCACTGCTCGACGAGTCATCGTCACCGAGCTCGCCACGCTAGCCGCCTACCGGCCCTCATCCAGCGGCGGATGGGGCTGAGTCAGGACGGCGTGAACAGGTCGCCCAGTCACCAGGTCTCCCTCGTCAACAAAACCTTCCTCACGACCTTCGAGTTCGGCAATGAGGTAGCCGCGCGCTTTCTTCAACGCTGACTCGTAGTGCGGATCTGAAGCAAGGTTGTGAAGCTCGTGCGGGTCGTCGGCTAGGTCGAAAAGCTGTTCGGTGCCCCACGATGAGTACCACACATACTTGAAATGCTCGTAGACAATCCATTGCAGTGACTGGCCGAATAACGTGTGCTCACCGTGGATGTAAGTGCGCCATGACGCGTCCTGTCCACGCAGGAACGGTGCCAGTGACCGTCCATCCACGCCCTCAGGCACGGGTACGCCAGCCAGATCCAACAAGGTGGGCATCAGATCGCGAAGTTCAGTCAGCTGGTCGACGCGCGCTCCTGCAGGGATGCCGGGACCTCTCACGAGGAATGGCACGTGAGCGGACCCTTCGTAGGGGTAACCCTTGCGCCACAGGTGGTGGTCGCCCATCATGTCGCCGTGATCGGAAATAAAGACCACATACGTGTTGGAGTCAACGCCGAATTCAAACAGAGCCTGCAGGAATCGTGACACCTGAGTGTCGATATGGGTCATATGTCCGAAGTAACCGGCACGCGCGCGATGCACGGACCGCGGATGATAGACGGCTGCAAGTGCTGTCGGATCCCAGGCGCGCTGCTCATCTTCCATGAGCTCATCAGCCCAGTCGCCCACGGGAGGATCAGTCAGCTCGGCCGAATCGTACTGCTCGAACGCCCATGCAGGCGGGTCGAGGGGCGCGTGCGGGCGATGGAAGGACAGGTACAGGAAGAATGGACAGTCAGGATCGCGCCGGTACATCCAGCGGATCGCCTCACTGACAACCCAGTTCGTCGGATGGAGACGTTCTGCCTTGTCCCACGGACGGGCAACGATGGAATTGCATTCCAGGCCGGAATCAATGTAATCCTCGACAGCGTTTGCGCCCTCCTGGTCGCGCAGCCACGGCAGATAGTCGTCGTACCACGCCACATCGCGTGTGCGATCGCGTGAGACATGCAGGTAGCCGTCGTGCAACTGGACGTCATCAAATCCGATTCGCGTGCGTTCGGGCCAGTAGTGCATTTTCCCGATCGCCTGCGTCTGGTAACCGGCCTCTTTCAGACACTGCGGCAAGGTGGGAGCCACGTCGAATGTGACGCCGTCCTGGTAGCCGACGCGTCGGTGCGACTGAGGGCTCATGCCCGTCATGAGTGACATGCGCGCCGGCACGCATGTTGGAGCCGCGGAATACGTACGCGACATCTGCGCGCCCATCCCAGCCAAACGGTCCAGGTAGGGGGTCTGAACATCCGGATGGCCCAGACTGGAGAGGCAGTCACCCCGCCACTGATCGACACAAATCAGGACGATATTGGGACGCGAATCCTTTTGATCAGTCATTTGATTCGTGCTGCGAGTGAGTGGAGAGTGCCCGGCCGGCTTCCTGCTGAACACTGATGGCCGCCTGGTAGCGGGTCAGGAAGCGCTCGAAACCTTCTTCATCGCGGGCGACAGGATCAATGACCGAGGATTCGGTGTCGGCAAAGACGCGTTCGGCAAGATAATCCGGCAGGGACTGAGCATCCCCATTGGCACGGTCTGCGCGGAACTTCGCCAGGATTGCGATGCCCCATGCTCCACCTTCGGCGGCGCTCTTTCCAACCGCAACGGGCACACCCAAAGCGCCAGCCATCAACTGCTGCGCGACGATCGGTGTCTTGAACAGGCCACCGTGAGCGAACAAGCGGTCCACCTGGACACCCTCGTCCTCAGTCAGAATGTTCATGCCCAAGCGCAGCACGGCGAACGGCGTCATGAGCTGTGTGCGCATGAAGTTTGCCAGGTTGAATGTGGAGGCAGGCGGGTTGACGAACATGGGTCGACCGGTTTCCACGCCGACGATCGGTTCGCCGGACAGGAAGTTGAAGGCGACCAGGCCGCCGCCGTCGGGATCGCCGGTCAGGCCATGCTCGTACAGCAGGTCGTAAACGCGTGGCTTGGGAATATCGACGCCGGCAATTTCAGCGAACTCGCGGAAGATCTTCACCCACGCATCCAGCTCACTGGAACCGTTGTTGGAGTGCACCATCGCAACCGGGGAGCCGTCGGGCGTTGTGACAGGGTCAAGCTCAATGTGCACCTTCTTCAGGGCTTTCTCAAGGACGACCATCGCGAAGATGGACGTGCCGGCCGAAACGTTACCAGTGCGCGGTGCGACAGCGTTCGTTGCCACCATGCCGGTGCCTGCATCGCCTTCAGGAGGACACATCGCGATTCCTGCTTCGAGGTTACCGCTGGGGTCGAGGAAGCGTGCGCCCTCGGCGGTAAGTTCACCTGCATCGTCGCCCGCTGCCAGAACTGTGGGCAGCAGGTCTGCAACGTCCCACTGGAAGCCTTTTTCTGCGACGAGGTCGCGGAACTGCTGCAGACGGTCCTGGTCATAGTCAACGGTGGTGGAATCGATGGGGAACATGCCCGAGGCGTCGCCCACGCCCAGCACGTGACGACCCGTGAGACGTTCGTGGACGTAGCACGCGAGGGTCTGAATCTTCGCCACGTCCGTGACGTGCGGTTCCTCGTTGAGAATCGACTGGTACAGATGAGCAATCGACCAGCGCAGCGGAATGTTGAAGTCGAACAGTTCAGTGAGCTTTTCGCTGGCAGGCCCCGTGTTTGTGTTGCGCCACGTCCGGAACGGCACCAGCTGTTTGCCATCGGCATCGAAGGCCAGGTAGCCATGCATCATGGCGGAAATGCCGATCGCGCCGACGCGAGTCAGCGTGACGTCGAATTCCTTCTTCACGGTGTCGGCTAGCGCGCGGTAGGCGGTCTGCACGCCTCGTTCCACGTCGGCCAGCCCATAGGACCACAATCCGTCAACCAGCTTGTTTTCCCATTCGAATCCACCCTGGGCAATCACCTGGAAGTGTGAGTCGATAAGAACAGCTTTAATGCGGGTGGAACCCAGCTCAATTCCCAGCGCCGTGTGTGCAGCGTCAATATCTGCGCGTTGTTGTTCGTGCGAAGATTGTGCTTCCTGATCTGTCAAAGTCACGTCATACTCCCGGTTCCGACAGTCGTCATCGTGTCGAATCTTCATTAGTCGTCAGGGTCATTCGTGTGCGAATTCCTCACCAGTGTACGTTATTGCGCGCACATTGAAAGTCTGATTGACCAGTTGGTGTTAACGTGATCATCGCGGCAGTGGTTCGCTGATGCACACGCAGTGGGCCATACTGAAGACGAACAAACTGCTCAGAGCGAGAAAAGAATGAAGGCAGTCCAATGGTGAACACGCACATATCAGAAACTCCTATCGCACCACAGCAGATCGATCGCCCGTGGGCACCGGACCCTGACCGATACAGTGGGCCAGGTGCGCACTACCGGCGCTGCGGTGCATCTGGACTGGACTTGCCTGCCATCTCACTGGGTCTGTGGCATAACTTCGGTGATGACCACCCCATCAGTGTGCAGCGGGAGATTATTCGCACGGCCTTCGATCTGGGGATCACCCACTTCGACCTCGCCAATAACTACGGCGTACCGTATGGCTCTGCCGAAAAGAATTTCGGATACCACATGGACCACGACCTGCGCCCCTACCGCGACGAACTGGTCATCTCCACCAAGGCCGGCTACGACATGTGGGACGGTCCCTACGGGAAAGGCGGCGGTGGTCGCAAATACGTTCTCGCCTCCCTGGATCAGTCACTGCGCCGCATGCGTCTGGACTACGTGGACATCTTCTACTCACACTGCTTCGATCCGACCACGCCGCTGGAGGAAACGATCGGCGCCCTTGATCAGGCTGTGCGCTCGGGTAAGGCTCTGTACGCCGGCATCTCGTCGTATTCCCCGGCCGACACCGAACGCGCCGTTGCCCTGGCAGCGGAGGTACACCTGCCGCTGATCGTCCATCAGCCCCGCTATTCCATGCTGGATCGCTCGGTCGAATCCGGCCTCATGGACACCTGCGGTGAAAAGGGACTGGGCATGGCCGTCTTTTCGCCCCTTGCTCAGGGCCTCCTGACCGACAAGTATTTGGGTGACGAGGGTGTCCCTGTCGGATCGCGTATGCGTGAACAACGCTTCCTCCACACCGATGTACTGACCGAGGATCGAGTCAGCCATCTGCGGGCTTTGAATGAGCTGGCTTCCCAACGTGGACAGTCACTGGCGCAGATGGCACTCGCATGGTTGCTCAAAGATGAGCGCATCACCACGGTTCTGGTCGGTGCCTCATCGGCTGCTCAGTTGGCTGATTCGGTGAGCGCCCTCGACAATGCGGCATTCAGTGAGGACGAACTGGCACTCATTGACGAACACTCGCGCCAGGCATCGCTGGACAACTAGGAGCAGGATCGCCATGACAACGCAGCAGGTGGGTTGCGTCATCCACACCGGTCAGGTCGTCGTCGACCTGACCATGAATATCGACCACATTCCACAACCGTCCACGGAGATCTTTGCTGACGGATACGGGCTTGAAGTGGGCGGCGGTTTCAACGTCATGTACGCCGTGCGTCAGATGGGCATCATCGCTGAATACGCCGGCGGACTGGGAGTCGGGCCGTTGGCCGATATTGCGCGCGAACGTTTGGTACGCGAAAAAATCGTTGCCAGCGGGTATCGCGACACGACGATGGACACCGGAATCTGTGTGGCGATGACGGATCGCAACGCTGAACGCACCTTTGTTTCGACCCGCGGCGCTGAACTCAACACTCCACTGGACGCCTACGACGATATTCGACTGGGTGTGGGGGACGTTGTCTATATGACGGGGTATTCGCTGGTTGATGAAGCTCCTAAGGCCGCGCTGCTGCGGCTGATTGAACGGCTGCGCACGCACACGGTTAAGCAGTCGGCTGATTCCGATGAGAAACCCACGATCGTGTTCGACCCCTCCACGATGGTGGCTGACATCGACCGCGACACGTTGGAAAGTGTGGCATCTGTGCATCCGATCTGGTCACTCAATGCCCGCGAATCACGCATTGTTGCGGGCACGCTCGGTGTCGAGATTGACGAAACGGACGATGCCTCACAGCTTGCGCTGTCTTTGTCTGAAACAGTGGACGCGCCCGTCATTGTGCGTCAAGGCGGCAAGGGGGCGTTCGTTGCGGCGGGCGGCCGAGTCGAGACCATCGCGCCGCATGCGGTTGATGCCATTGACACGAACGGTGCGGGGGACACGCATTGCGGCGTGGTCTGCGCGATGCTGGCACGCGGAAGCGAACTCAATGAAGCGGTGCGCGTCGCGAACGTGGCGGCGGCACTGTCAGTGACGCGGCGCGGCCCGGCAACATGCCCGAGCCTGGCCGAACTTACCGCCGCACTGTCGTCTTAACGGTGTCGCTCACCCATGCCCACGCTAGGTTACAGGAGCTGGGAACGCAGCTCCTCGGCGCTCAGCGGTGAATAGTAGGCGGGCGCAATATCGAAGACGGTCATTGCACCAGTGCGTCCCTCGCGGGCCAGTCGGGCAACCGCGCGGGCAGTTGCCGTCGCGAAAGCACCCGTGAACTGCGGGTTTGATTCAAGCGTCAGGCCGAAGGAGACAACCTGGCGCGCACCACCGGCCGTGTGACCGCTGCGAATCACCTCTCCGCCGTGCGGCATGCCAGTGTGATCACGGTCGAACTCTTCACGGCTGATGAAGTGGACCGTGGTGTCGTAGTCAGCAAAGTAGTTCGGCATCGTGACGATCTCGCGTTCGATGCGTACGCGGTCAGCCCCATCGGCCGCTACAACGAAACACTCGCGGGTGTGCTGCTCACGCGTGGTCAGCTCGAGTTCCTCTCCGGCACGAATCCGCTTGCTGTTTTCTTCGACCGGCACCGTGTACTGGATAGCGGTTTCGACACCCTCGATCCGCCGGATAGCATCGGAATGGCCCTGCGAAACGCCACGACCCCAGAATGTGTAGGTCTTCCCATCCGGCAGAGCGGACTGGGCGATAATGCGGGCCAGTGAGAACAAACCGGGATCCCAGCCGGTTGAAATCACGCTGAGGTGCCCCTCGGCGTCAGCGGCAGCATCAACGGCAGCAAAATACTCGGGAATCTTCGCATGAGTGTCGAAAGAATCAACCGTATTGAACAGTGCGGCAAACTCTGGACCCTGATCTGCCAGATCCGTAGCGGATCCGCCACACAGCACACACACGTCAACTTTGTCACGCCACTGAGGCGCATCACTCACAGCGACAGCTTCGCAGAATTGTGGCTTGATCGTCGCGGGATCGCGTCGTGTAAACACTGCGACCAGCTCCATATCCTCAGCGGCCTGAACTGCCTGCTCAACGGCCTTGCCAAGGTTGCCATACCCGTTAATTGCTACGCGAATTGGTGAATGCCCGTGTGTCATGGGTTGATGGTAGCCCGCACCACCTGCCCCCGCACCAGTGGTGTCCACACTGTGAATGTGGCGACGTTGACACCAATTCGATTTGAAGATCAGGCGCCTGACGGTCTAAAGTTAAGTTCAGCCAAACGGCACTGCGCTCGTAGCTCAATGGATAGAGCATCTGACTACGGATCAGAAGGTTGGGGGTTCGAGTCCCTTCGAGCGCGCAGCGGCCCCGCTCGGTGCGATCCACCGGTCGGGGTTTTGCTTTATTTGCGAGGGCGGCGTCACCATCCAGGGCTCTCGCGGCAAGGCGCGAAGCGCCGACAGATCCAACGCGTCAGAAAGATCATTGATCGAACGCGCACCGCGAACTCCCAGTGATTCACCGATCCACTCAATGACGTCGCTAACCGTCCACCCCAGCTTGCGCAGATCCGACAGCGTCACCGCGCCATCGCGCTTCGCCAGGCGCTGACCGGTGCCTGCGGCGAGCGCCAACGGGACATGGACAAAATTCACCTGGTCGATTCCAAGCATGTCGGCCAGCGCTCCCTGCGCCGACGCCTGACTGAGCAGGTCGTCACCACGCGTCACCTGATCCACACCCTGCGCCGCATCGTCCAGTACGACCGCCAGGTTATAGGCGGGCGTACCGTCGGAGCGCTGAATGACAAAATGATCGACCGGAGCGCGCACCTCACCGTAGAGCTCATCGTGAATGGTCCACTCATCCATCGGGGCGCGCAGCCGCAGCGCCGGACGCCTGCCAGATTCAGCCAGGGCCGCTCGGCGTCGCCCTCGTTCCGCATCACTGAGGTTCAGACACGTGCCGGGATAGTGGCCCGGCGGGCGGTGGGGAGCCGACGCAGCCTCACGAATATCGCGGCGCGAACAGTAGCACTCGAAAACCAGTCCCTGCTCCACCAGGTAGTCGATCGCGCGGCGGTGCACATCCAGGCGGGTTGACTGATACATGACTGGCGCATCCCACATCAGACCCAGCGCCGTCAGGTCAGCGATCTGCGAGTCAGCTGCTCCTGAGCGCACCCGGTCCAGATCCTCGATGCGTAACTTGAAACGCCGGCCCGTTGCCTTCGCCCACAGCCACGCCAGCACCGCGGTGCGCAGATTACCCACATGCAGATCCCCCGACGGAGAAGGCGCGAAACGTCCGGCTCCTAGGGCTTTCACCTCACTCATGCGTCCCTCCTTTCATTGTCGAGGGCGCCTAGCGGCCACTTTGATGCAACGTGATGGATGCCCATACGAACAGGAAGACCGCGACCAGGGCCAGCAGGTGTAACACCACGGTGAGCCAGTTCATCGGATGGACGAATGTGCGATACGTGGCCCAGCCGTCCAGAACGAGAGCCGTCATCAGGTAGTACCAGCGGGCAGTGCGCAGGGGATTCGATGTCACTTCCGGGCGTGACGCCAAACGCGCGGCATACTCCTCAGGCGTGCCGAAATACTCCCACGGATCCAGGTCGTCGGCCTCACCCGGTTCAGTCAGGTGCGACTGGGCGTGTTGCAGGTCGGCACGTGCCAGACGCACCTGCGCCTCGGCTTCCTCCGGGGTCCAGAAGTGGGCGGCTCGCAGAACCCGCGAGGTGCGGACGTACCAGTTGTTTTGTCTGTGATCATTGTGCTCGTGGAGGGCGTCAGTCTCGCGCCACAACCCGATGCATACGATGATGACGCCGACGGCGAGGATACCGAGACGCGGAACCAGGACGCTGAGTTCATCGGGCACGCGCTGATCCACGATGTGAGCCAGTGCGATGATCATGCCGATTGCGGCGATGGCGCCGACAGACCACGCCACCATGTGCTGCCACAGACCCCGTACATATGACAGGGAAATGCCGTGCGCACAGGTCGCCACGAAGAAGACGGCGACGGCGATGAACAGGTGCCGGCTTTCAAATATGGTGGGTGCCATGCGCAGGCGCCATGTTCCCTCGCCAAGAAGTGACAACGCAATGATGACGATGCCGAGGATCAGGGTCGCGCCTTTCGCCACGCCCCAGTATCGCTTCGGTGGTGGAGCCATTTCGTCACCTTCTCATTCAGCATTCCACGACGTTGACGGCTAATCCGCCAGCTGACGTCTCTTTGTATTTCGACAACATGTCGTTACCGGTTTGGCGCATCGTTTCGATCACGGCATCGAGGCTCACTGTGTGCCTCCCGTCGCCCCATAGTGCCATACGGGCTGCGTTGATCGCTTTGACGGCGGCAATCGCGTTGCGTTCAATGCATGGAACCTGCACCAAACCTCCCACAGGATCGCACGTCAACCCTAAAGAATGCTCCATGGCGATCTCCGCTGCATTTTCCACCTGGAGTGGTGAACCACCCAGAGCCTGAGCCAGTCCGGCTGCAGCCATCGCAGATGCTGATCCCACTTCACCCTGGCATCCCACTTCGGCACCAGCGATTGACGCATTCGTCTTGATCAGCGCGCCGATGGCCGTGGCTGCGAGCAGGAATTGGCGTATGGCTCGGGTGCGACGCATACCCGAGCCGCCCTCGTCATCACTGGCGAACAGAGATGAGTCGACGCTGGGCGTAAACGTGGTGGCCCCCGCCTCAGGGCAATACGACACAAGGTATCCGAGCACGGCGGGGATGACGCCGGCTGCTCCGTTCGTCGGAGCAGTGACGATCTGGTGACCTGACGCATTTTCCTCATTGACAGCCAGTGCAAACAGGTTGACCCAGTCGATTGCGCGCATCGGATCGTCAGGTCGCTCGGCCCACGATGGTGCTGCAGAATTGCCATGCTGAGGGCGGTTACCTTGGGCGCACAGTTGAGTGAACAATGTGTGGGCGCGTCGACGCACATCGAGTCCGCCCGGCAGGATCCCGGTCGCGCTGATTCCCGCTTCGATGCAGCTGAACATCGTCGCGGCGATGCGGTCAATGTACCCGTCGACCATTTCGGTTGGACGCATCGACCGCTCATTGGCGTAGACGAGATCTGCGATGGACAGCTGCCGGGATGCGCACTGATCCAGCAGCTCGCGGGCTGATGCAAAGGGATAGGGAGCCTGGCAGCCGTGAATGTCGGCAGCATCGGGAGCTACGAGGGATGTCACCTCCGGATGGGCGGTGTCATCGTTGGTTTGCATCATGACGAAACCGCCGCCGATGGAGTAGAAGGTGCGCCTGCGCGCAATGCGCCGATACATCTGGTCTGCCCACGCCGTGATGGTCAGCGCGTTGACGTGGTACGGCAGGATCGTTTCAGGTTCGAAACGAATATCGCGCGCGATGTCGAAGAACACGGAGCGGTGGGCACCCACGGGCAAAATTCCTGTGCGGCTGACCGTGGGGAAGAGCGATTCGACGGTGGTGATGTTCACGGTTTCCGGGTCGTAGCCGGCCAGTCCCAACAACGTGGCTCGGTCGGTGTTGTGGCCTCGTCCAGTTGCTGCCAGCGACCCGTACAGGTCCACTGTGATTCGTTCGGGTGCAGTGTCGGTGTACTCCAGCTCGGTGGCAAAGGCCAGCCCCGCGCGCATCGGGCCAACCGTGTGGGACGAGGAAGGCCCAATCCCAATGCGAAATAGATCGAAGACCGACAGGGGGTGCGGCGCGTCCGCTGCACTGACGGCGCCGGCCAGGAGTGACGCAGGGGTAGGCTCTTCAGCCCCTCCCTGAGCAACAACTGCCTGCCCCCGGTTGAAATAATGGTCGTTAATCCTGTGCATAGGCCTATTGTGCCGCCTAATTGGACTTCAAGTTGCGTAAAGTAGTAGGTGATTATGTTTGTTGCTGCCACCGTTGCGGATGGTCGCTCAATAATCTAACGGAGGGGAAGATGAGAATCGGGACCAGTCTGGTAGAAGTTGGTCAATATAACGAAAAAGTTGTCCTAAATGCTTTAAGACGTCTGGGGCCTGCGAGCCAGCGTGATATTGCCGCAAGCACCCAGCTATCGGTTCAAACTGTGTCGGCAATCGTTCGCCACCTTCTGTCCATCGACGTCCTCAGGGAAATCGGTACGGACTTTCGTGGACGAGGGCGTCCCCACGTCATCGTTGATCTGGTCCCGGAAGCTGCCTACTCGATCGGCGTTCACGTCGATCCGGCGGTGACCAGCCTGGTTATGCTCGATATGAAAGGCCGTGTCGTTGCTTCCAGCGATTCCGATGAGCCAACCTTGGCTGATCCGGTTGAGGCGATGAAGCAGACTGCCGGAAGGATCCGGGAGCTGGCGGAACGAACCGGTGTTCCGGAAGACAGAATTGTCGGCGTGTGCATGGCAGTGCCTGGAGTTGTTGACGTGGCGAACGGATCGCTTAGGGAATCCGTCTGGCTTCCTGAATGGCAGGACGCACCGCTGGGTGCACTGCTGGCGGAAGGGCTGGGAGCTGAAAAGCCCATTCCGGTTGTCAAAGACACGATTTCGGCATCGATCGGTGAATGCTGGGTGCGCGGTGGCGGCATCCTGGATTCAACGATGGTCTTCGTATACTTGGGTGCCGGAATCGGACTTGGCCTGGCGGTCGATGGTGAGCCGCTTGCCGGAGCGTCCGGTAACTCCGGTGAAGTGGGCACAATCCTGAAGACGCTGGGCATGTTCGAAGAGGATAGCGACGGTGGCCTCGACAACGATCCTGCTCTGCTTGTAGAGCGGGCTCACGGAAAGGGTGCCATCGACGGTGATCTTCCGCCGCGCGCCGACCACCACGCTGTGCGCGAAGCTCTGCACCAGGTGTGTGACAAGGCCGAAAATGGCAACCAGGAAGCACGCGACATCCTCCAGGCAGCTGCGCAGCGTATCGCAACCCTGACGGTGGGGGCAGTAGAACTCATTGATGCTGACCTGATCGTGCTGGGCGGTCCGTATTTCAAGGAACTGCAGCCCTACTACCAGAAAGCTGTGGAGGATCTGCTGGCGGAGTCCGCAACTCAGCGTCACCGTGACGTGCAGATCATGGAGTCGATTATGGACGAGGATGCCGGCGCCATCGGCGCAGCAGCCGTCGTTCTGGACCGCAGGTACACGCCACGTTCGCGACGCACGCGCATGGAGGATATGCCGAACAGAGACTGAGCACACCATGTGCTGACGGCACGCGACGAGATGTTTCGGATGAATGTCGCATCCTGGTTGACAAGTAGGTGAGTGCGAATAAGACTGGGTGTGACTCGAAGAACAGCTCGCCGCGTGCCTGTTCTTTTGACGCGGCGGCCCCTTCGGATCAGACAGTGAACACCATCTGACAATCTGACAATCTGACAATCAGAATTTGTACCAATACAGCTCACGCGTAAAAGAGGTTTTCACATCATGAAGCGTCACAATCGTCTTGTTCACACAGCTTTGTTAACTGCAGCAACGTGTACTTTCATCACCGCATGTTCATCGGGTTCAGGCGGCGAAAGCGATCAGCCGGATGCGGGGCAATCCTCGGGCGAAGATGGGGGAGCCATTTCGCTGTCGATCACTGCCAACTCGATTGCCGGAGGCAAGGGAGCGGCTGAAGCCGAATGGATTCAGGACTGGGTTATTCCCGAATTCGAAAAAGCTCAGGCTCAGGCGGGTAAAGATGTGACGGTGACGTTCATCCCGCAGGGGGTTGGCGATGAAGACTACAAAACCAAGATTGCGCTCGACTTTGAATCAGGCAAGAGCGCTGACGTGGTCGGACTGGACGGAATCTGGATCGGGGAATTCGCGGAGGCAGGCTACATTAAGCCGCTGAAAGAGGTTGTAGGAGATGCGGTTAGCCAGTGGGATGGCTGGGAGCAGATCCCTGAAGCTGTTCAAAATGCCGCGTCCTTCAACGATGAGCTGTATGGTGTTCCGGTGGGCGCTGATGGCCGCGTCCTTTACTACAACAGGGAGCTCTTCGCTAAGGCTGGGCTTCCTGAACCGTGGGAACCGAAGTCGTGGGATGACGTTCTCGATGCGGCACGCCAACTGAAAAAACTGGATGGAATCACACCGATCCAGCTCAATGCCGGTACGGCAATGGGTGAAGCGACCACAATGCAGGGCTTCCTCCCAATGCTGGTGGGAACCGGGGAGCAGCTGTGGGAAAATGGCAAATGGCGCGGCGATACCCCTGGGATGCGCGCAGTTGTGAACCTTTACAAGACCATCTATGTTGATGAAGAACTTGGTGACCCGATCCTGCAGCAGGAGAGCGCTGGGCGTGATAATTCCTTCGCTGAATTTGCGGCCGGTAAGATCGGTATTCTTCTTGAAGGCGATTACCTGTGGCGGTCAGTGATCAACCCGGCTGAAGGCGTGGGAACAGCTCCGATTGAGAACCGTGAGGAAGTTGTCGGATACACGCTGATTCCGGCGATGCAGCCAGGAAAGGGCGTGCGCTCGCAGGACTTCGTTTCAATGTCAGGTGGTGTCGCCAGGGTTCTCAATCCTGCCAGTGCGCACCCTGAAGAAGCATGGGAATTATTGACGTTTATGAGCTCACCGGAGGCTTTCGAGGTGCGGGCAAAAGGCACGTTGTCAATCTCTCCGCGGCTCGATGTTAATGAAAAGCTCCTGCCCAACGAACCCATGCTCACCTATGTTTCGGAAAACGTTCTGCCGATTACGTCCTATCGTCCAGGCGTAGCTGAGTACCCGGAGGTTTCTGTCGCCATCCAGCAGCTCACTGAGGACGTTGTCGCAGGCGTGTCCATTGACGATGCCCTTGCCACGTATGTGTCCACGCTTGAAGGAATCGTCGGAGCCGAAGCGGTCGCGAGTGCGAACTGACACCATGAAACGTCGCCGCGTACGCGCCGATGACGTTGCGGGGCTCGGGAAAGCCCGAGCTAGCGCATTCGTCATTCCGGCGCTCGTGCTTATCGCGTTGTTCCTCCTGTTTCCGGCTGTCTGGACGATTGTGCTAGGCATGACGAACTTCAGGCTGACAGGCAGCGCCGCAGCGAACACACAGTTCGTTGCGCTGGATAACTATTTTCACGCACTGAAAGATCCCTCATTTTGGAACTCGGTGCGTCTCAGTGTTGTTTTTGTCGCTCTTTCGGGCGTGGTGGGGCAAACGGTAACCGGTTTCTTCCTCGCGTGGAGTACGCGGCGCATTGCAGGGTGGGCCCGCACACTCTTGGAATCCGTCGTCCTTGCCGCGTGGGTTATCCCAGGGTCAGTCGGCGCATTCGTGTGGCTCGCTCTGCTTGACCGGCGTGGCGGAACACTGAATGCGCTTGTGCACACCCCGAACACCGCTTGGCTCATTGACCATCCGCTCACCGTCATCATCATTTTCAACATCTGGTGTGGAACGGCGTTCTCGATGCAGCTTTTCTCGTCCGCTCTGTCATCGGTGGCTCCCTCGCTGCTGGAAAGTGCCAGGATGGCTGGTGCGTCACCCCTCCGTCAGCTCAATGACGTGGTGATTCCTACCATCCGTGGCCATATTCTCACGAATACCCTGATGATCACGTTGTGGACATTCAATACATTTACGCCCTTCCTCCTGACCGCCGGAGGCCCGGGTCGCAAGACGGAAATCCTTTCGGTATATATCTACAAAACAGCAATTCCGGGCGGAAAGCTGGGCTTGGGAGCAGCACTGTCAGTACTCATGCTGGTGATCAACCTCATCATTGCCCTGATCTATATGCGGGTGGGACGCGGAAAGAAGACTCCATGAGCACGACGTCCATAGGCGCACATGGTCGACATGTCCTGCACAGAATCGTTTTTTCAATTCTGCTTGGGTTCATTGGAGTGTTCTTTGCACTTCCACTGACGTGGCTTTTCATCGCACCTTTCGATGAGAACCCGACGATGGCGTTGAAGATGCCCGAATGGTCTTTGGCCAACTTTCATCGTCTGGCTGACAATCCGTATGCGTTTGCGTCAATCGTCAATTCCCTGATCATTGCCGGTGGGACGATGCTGCTGACAGTCGTTGGAGGCACCCTTGCGTCATACGCACTTTCACGGGTGCGCATTCCCATGCGAGACGGATTGCTCTACGGCATGCTTCTGCTTTCATCCATCGTGACGGGCACTGCCGCCATGGTTCCCACCTTTCAACTGATGAATGCCATTGGGCTGATCGATACACACACAGGTGTCATCCTGGTTCTCACCGGAGGCATGCTGCCTACCGTCATTTTCATTCTGAAAGACTTCATGGACTCTGTCCCTAAGTCTTATGAAGAATCCGCGCGATTGGCCGGCGCAGGTCCTGCACGTATCCTGTGGGACGTTGTGATCCCCATTGCCCGGCCCGGTATAGCATTCGTGGCAATCTGGACGGTTGTGCAGGTGTGGGGTAACTTCCTTGTTCCGTTCATCCTGTTGCGTGATCCCAGCAAGCAGCCAGCAGCAGTAGTGATGTACACCTTCTACACGGAGGCGGGGCAGGTGGATCTACGGCTCCTGTCCGTATTCGCACTGGTTTTCGCGTTGCCGGTGTTGCTGATCTATTTCTTTGTGAACCGTCGTTTCGGTTTTCGCTTCTACGGAGGAATCAAATCATGACTGAGACCGTTTCAATGCGCCAGCTGGTTAAAGAATTCCCGAACGGGGTGCGTGCCGTGGACTCAGTTTCCATGAACATTCATGAGGGTGAATTTTTCGCGCTGCTTGGCCCGTCGGGTTGCGGCAAGACCACTTTACTTCGCCTCATAGCAGGTCTCGAGCAACTTACCGGGGGCTCACTTGAAATCAACGGCGACGACATGACGGAGGTGGAGCCGGGTGATCGAGGCGTAGCGATGGTCTTCCAGGACTACGCACTGTTCCCGCATATGAATATTTCCGACAATATCTCCTACCCGCTTAAGGTCCGCCGGGCCTCACGAGAGGTTCGCCGCGAAGCGGCCGAAACCACTGGTAAACGACTTTCACTGGAGCATTTGCTTGAACGCAGACCCGCCCAGCTATCAGGCGGACAGCAGCAGCGTGTCGCTCTGGCCCGTGCGATCGCCACCCGTCCTGACGTCCTGCTGCTGGACGAACCGCTGTCAAACCTCGACGCTCGGTTACGTCTTGAGGCGCGATCCTTCCTGAAGGAGCTTCAGCGTGAGCTTGGTCTGACTTCGGTGTTCGTTACGCATGATCAGGCAGAAGCGCTCGCTTTGGCAGATCGTATTGCAGTGATGAAGGACGGGAAGATCCAACAGGTAGGAACGCCCCGCGAGGTGTTTCACTCGCCAGAGAATGCTTTTGTGGCGTCCTTTATTGGATCGCATCCGATGAACCTGAATGCTGGGACGCTCAAGGTTGAGAACGGAGTAACGATGCTGGATGCATTCGGGATCCATATTCCGCTGGCCGCATCGGTTATCAGCATTGACGTGCCCGGCAGCGACCCGCGACCCGTCATATGGGGAATCCGTCCCGAATACGTTACGTGGTCGCAAACGGAAACGCCCGGAGCGCTGCGCGCCAGGATTGCGACTGTGGAGAATCTAGGCGCCTCGGCCCTCCTGACCGCACGCTGCGGAGATGACCGATTCCAGGCAGTTGTGCCCGAGAGTCCGCTTCCCCATGTCGACCAGGAATGCTGGTTCGCATTCCCAGTCTCAAAGGTGCTTGTCTTCGATCCTCAAACAGGTCATCGAATTGGCGGAGGCGATCAGTGATGGCACCTGCTCAACGCACACTTGTTGAACGCACCTTCCACGTGACCCTGGCGGATCAGGCCGCCAACCGTTACCCGCGAGTCGAGTTCGAGGTTGATGGGTTCGACTCCATCGAAGCGACACTGAGTTTTTCGCGCGAAGGCGGCGCTGGTATCGACATGGGCTGCGAATCGCCGCAAGGCTGGCGCGGATGGTCCGGGGGTGCGCGCACCAGCTTCATCATTGCCCGTAGCGACGCCACGCCGGGCTACATTCCCGGTGACCTGGAGTCGGGCACGTGGGCAGTCGTCCTCGGACTTCATACTGTCCCTTCGCACGGGTGCGACGTGACGGTGTGCGTGCGCACACCCGCCAGCGGATCCATTGACCACGGACCGGCCGATGAGCCGATCCACCGTGAGGTGCGCGGCAGTGAACGCGGACTGCCTGCCCCGCCCGGACTGACGTGGTACGCAGGTGACCCGCATAATCACTGCCTGCATTCCGACGGGCAATTGTCGCTGTGGCAACTCGCGAACGAGGGCGTCGCCTCCGGCCTTGACTACCTCGGCTGCACGGATCACAACACAGTGAGCCACCATCCCCACCTGGCGGCTGTCAGTGCTCGCCACGGAATTACGCTGATTCCCGGTCAGGAGATGACAACGCACCGCGGGCACGCCAACGCGTGGGGCCAGGTCGGCTTTATCGATTTTCGCCAGCCGGCGCAACGGTGGGTGGACGAAGCTGCTGAGCGTGACGCATTCATGTCCATTAATCACCCGGTGTCCGATGACTGCTCGTGGCTGCATCCACTGGAGACGGAACCACCAGGCGCGGAGCTGTATCACGGAAGCTGGTACCTGCGCCCGACTGACACCTCGATCCTGGCGTGGCATGCCCGCTGGAAACACGATGTGGTGGTGATGGGCGGAGGAGACTTCCATCATTACTCCACACCGCTGCGCCCCGGTATGCCGACCACATGGCTGGCAGCTGAAGAATGTACGCCCGAGGCACTGATCGACGCGATGAAAGCGGGACGTACTACCACCACAGCGGCGGCACGGATGGTCAGCGAAAATGAAGCACGTCCGATCCTGTTCGATATTCCGACAATGATTCGACTGGATGAAGACGGGATTATCGCTGTCGATGCGGTCGGTACCGTTATGGTCGACCGTTTGGGGGAGCGCATCTGTGTCACCGACCAGAATCAACGCATCGCCGCGCCGCGCCGCTTTGGGCCGTTCCGCCTGGAAGGAGCAGACCGCCGCGTACTGGCTCTGTGCGGGTGAGTGCGCTGCGCATGAAACCGCACCACGTGGCTGCCGAATTCTGCACGAATGAGGCATAACGCGTTTGAAGATGTTCGCACTGAGGGCGACGTGGTGGAATAGTAAGATCGGTAAGTAAACAATCGTGGCATGAAGAGCGGAGCAGGTCCCATGGCTACCCAGGCATTTGGAATCGACATTGGTGGATCAGGCGTCAAGGGGTCACTCGTTGACCTGAAGACCGGGCGCGTCCTGCGCGACCCCATCACAATCCCCACACCTGCTCCGGCCACCCCGGACCACGTCATCGCCGCATGCCAACAACTGATCGACCAGTTTGACGTTGCAGACGACGTGCCCGTCGGCATTTCTTTCCCCGCACCGATCAAACACGGCGTGATCCCCTTCATGGCGAACCTTGACCAGGAATGGGTTGGCATCAACGCCGAGGAACGATTCTCCACTCAGCTGGGACGGCCCACCGTCGTCATTAACGATGCCGACGCAGCCGGCCTGGCAGAGGTCCGTTTTGGTGCAGGCGCCGGCGTAGGAGGCGTTGTCATTGTCACCACGCAGGGAACGGGCATCGGATCCGGCATGTTCATTGACGGCACACTGGTTCCCAATACCGAGCTGGGACACCTTGAAATTGACGGGCGTGACGCCGAGTCGCACGCGTCAGCCCGTCAGAAGACGGTGTACAACCTGACGTGGGAGCAGTGGGCAGAGCGTCTTCAGCGCTACTACTCGCACGTCGAAATGCTCTTTTCGCCCGACCTGTTTGTCGTAGGGGGCGGCGTGTCGGAAAACCACGACAAGTTCCTGCCGTTGCTGGACCTGAAGACACCGATCATTCCGGCGAAGTTGGGTAACCTCGCCGGAATCATCGGAGTTGCGTGTGCTGCCGGTGAAGCAGCAGCCCGCTAAGCGTCAGTTCGCCTGAGTAATCAGCTCGCGCATCACGGCGCGGGCACCGTCGCGGCGGATTGCGTGCAGCCAGTGTTCGAAGCGATCCGCGAACTCACTGGTTGATTCCAGCTCGCCGAACAGGCGGGCATCGCTCAGTAAAGCGCGCGCATTTCCGGCCTTTTGCTGCTGCGCCAGCGAGATCAGGCGATCCCGATACTGGTCGTTGATGGTGATCGGCGCGCCGTCCTCGTCGTTGCCTTCCAGTGTGAGCGCCCACGCCGCACACATCGCCGCACCCAGATCAACCGGGCGACCCTGCTCGATGCATCCGCGCAGAGCCGGCAGAACGAATTTGGGCACGCGGTCCGATGCATCTTCGGCCAGACGATTCAGCGTGTCAGCAATGGCGTGATTGGTGAAACGCTCGAAAAGCGTATCGACATACTGGTCGAGGTCGATGCCCGGCACGGGACGCAGGGTCGGCAGTGCTTCACGCTCCAGGTAGGCGCGCGTCACAGCTTCAATGTCCGGATCTTCAGCGGCCTCATGTGCGTAGGTCATTCCCAACAGGCGGCCCCAGTGTGCGAGCATCTGGTGGGCGGCGTTGAGCAGGCGGAGCTTCATCAGCTCGTAGGGCACCACGTCCGTGACCATCTGGGCGCCGACTTCTTCCCACTGCGGGCGGCCTGCCGGGAACTTGTCTTCAATAACCCACTGAATGAACGGTTCAGCGCCAACCGGCCATGCATCTTCGATCCCCCACTGCTGTTCGACCAGTTCGCGATCTTCGTCAGTGGTCACGGGCGTGATCCGGTCGACCATGCAGTTCGGGAACGCAACATTGTCGTCGATCCACTGCGCCAGCTCCTGATCCGACAGTGCTGCCTGCCCACAGGCTGAATCGTACGCAATGTGACCGTTGCCCGGCAGGTTGTCGCACGACAGTACGGTGAACGGTTCAATTCCGCGCTCGCGGCGCAGCCTGAGTGCCTCGACGATCAATCCGAATGGCGTGTGAGGCGACTGAGGTGATTGACCGTCCTCACGCGCAGCGTCATCCGGGGCGAATTCACCGGTCGCATCATCGATCGGGTAGCCTCCCTCGGTGATCGTCAGCGACACAATGCGAGTTGAGGGAGCTGCAAGCACGTCGAGCACTGCCTGAGTATCGTCTACCGCCAGCATATGATCCATGATCGAGCCGATCACGCGCGCATCGTACGAGCCATCGGGTGCTTTGAGGACCAGAGTGTACATGCAGTCCTGCGCATGCAGAGCATCGTGCATACGTCGGTCTCGCTCCAGCACGCCTACACCGCAGATGCCCCACTCCGGCACGTCATCATCATGCTGACGCAACAGTTCATCAAGGTAGGCGGCCTGGTGAGCTCGATGAAAGTTTCCCATTCCGAAATGCACGATCACATTGCGTGGCTCGGATTTCGGTGAGCGTGAGTATGTGGGTGCAAGATCGCTGTGCGCGGGTAACGTCATCTGTGGCTCCCTCTGATCTTAAACTTGGAGATTTTTCCGTTGTCCCTGACATTTCCAGTGTAGGACACACGTATATCCAAAGGTGGCGGCAGGATTGCAGGCCGGCGATAATACGTGCGTGATGATCTTTATCCAGTGCGCCATGGCGATGGAAGCAGCACCGTTTGTCGACCAGCTTGAGCCAGGCGCCACCCGCCACATTATCGGCCATGCTGACACTCACCAGCAGGTCTTTACGCGAGGGACACTGCGCGGCCACGACGTCGTGGTGGTCGAATCCGGTATCGGCCTGGCGAATGCTGCGAGCGCCACAGCCCGCGCACTCACATTCGTCGAGGACCCGGCGACTGCGTTAGTCGTTGTTGCCGGAACATGCGGTGGCCTGGATGAGGAAGCCCAGGTGGGTGACGTCATTGTCGGTACCAGCACCGTGTATTCCAGTGCCGATGCCACAGAATTCGGGTACGCACCCGGCCAGATTCCGCAGATGCCTCCGGAATACACTGCAGGGCAGCACGCTGCGGCATGCGCCGCCAGTGTCGAGGGTGTGCGCGCCGGCCAGGTCATCTCCGCCGATTCATTTGTCACCGCGCGCACTGTCCACACTGTTCGCACTCGTTTCCCTGCAGCGCTGGCGACCGACATGGAAACAGCCGGTGTAGCTCAGGTCTGCTTCGGCACACGCACCCCCTGGATCAGCATGCGGGCGGTATCCGACCTGTGTGGCCCGCAGGCCGGCCAGGACTTCCACATGGACGGCGACAAGGCCGCGCGCATCTCTGCCGCAGCGGTATGTGAGCTGCTCGACCTGATCGGCGGCACTCAGGTGTATCAGGCACAATAGTCGCATGTCGTTTTCAGTAGTCATGGTATGTACCGGAAACATTTGTCGATCCACAATGGCCGAACAGCTCCTTCGTGAAGCTGTTGAGCACGCGGACCTTGATGTGCGAGTGGATTCGGCAGGGATCTCCGATGAGGAGGAGGGTAACCCGATCGATTATCGTGCCGAGCGTGTGCTGCGCGAAGCAGGATACGGCATCCCCACCCATCGGGCGCGCCAGCTGCTGCCCAGTGAACTGAGCCAGTGGGACCTGATCATTGCGATGACTCGCGGCCATGAACGGGCAATCGAGCGCATGGCTGCACGCACTGGAACGGATCCGGATGTCCACCTGATGCGCGAATTCGATCCGCAGGCAGATTCGGACCTGGATCTTCCTGACCCGTGGTATGGCGGGCATCAGGATTTCGTCGACACCCTCGAGGTTCTCGAACGCTCTATCCCGGGCGTGGTTGACTATATCCGTGAGCACAGGCAATAGTCACCACTCCGACAGCCAGTCGCCTCGGGCAGCGTTGACGTCGATCGGAATCATCGTGCTCGCAGTCGCCGTGGTGATCGCGCTGGTCGTTCTTGTGACGACGACGCTGTCTAGCCGCGGTAAGAAGGACACGTTTGAACCGCCCGCGCACGCTGCGCCACCTTCGGGGCCTGTGACACCGCCGCTGGATTTTTCGGGCTTCGACCCGTCGAACATCATCTCTGACGAGGAATTCTTCAATGACCGCGCACTGACGCAGGATCAGATCGAAGCGTTCATCACCCAGTGGAACGATGGCTGCAGACCCAGCCCCGATGGCACGCCGTGTCTGAGTTCCTACCGTGAAGACACGGCCGACATCCCCGCCGACGAGTACTGCGATGGTTTTGCGGGCCAGGCGGGCGATACCCCGGCATCGATTGTCTCCAAAACTGCTCTCAGCTGCGGTATTAACCCGGAAGTGCTGCTGGTGATGCTTCAAAAGGAACAGGGATTGATCACTGCTTCGGGCGCGAAGTTGGTCCCGAGTCGTTACGCTTCCGCGATGGGATACGCATGCCCCGACCGGCAGACGTGCGACCCGCAGTATGCAGGTTTTGCCACGCAGGTTTTCCACGCTGCCAGGCAGTTCAGAATTTACGAGGGCACCCCCGGCATGTACGACGTGATTCCTGGGCAGGTCAACACCATCCGATTCCACCCCGACGAGGCGTGCGGTGGCAGCGATGTGATGGTGGAGAATCAGGCCACAGCGAATCTGTATAACTACACGCCTTACCAGCCCAACGATGCCGCACTCACCGGTCATCCCGGCGACCAGTGTTCAAGCTGGGGCAACGCGAACTTCTACGCGTACTATCACGCGTGGTTTACACGCAGCTGAGGCCACACGTGATCCCGGGTCCAGATGCGTTGGAAAGTGTCGAAGACGTCGCCCTGGGGGCCTGCCTCGTGACGCAATGCGGGGTCTGCTGGCACGTCTAGTACGGGACGCTCAGCTGAGTCAGCGCCAGCCGTGCCGATATTGTCACCGGAACGCACAGCGTGAGCAAATTCGGCTACTGCCCGCCCGACGGGCTTGACTTTACCGTCGCTGTCGATCAGGCCGAGTGAATACTCCAGTTCGGGGAAGTCAGCCAGTTTGCGGGACACATCATGGGAACACCACCAGGTGATGCCAGTCAACTCCGGCACGTCGATCACTCCGCGGATTGTTGCGGTAGCAAAGTCTGCAGCGTCCTCAGCCGTGACACATGTGATCGGAGCGCCCACCTCCTGAAGCCATACGCCGCGGTCAGGCACGTTGCAGTATCTGTTCCATGCGCAGGCCAGCTCGACCAGGTAGCGCGCGAATACCTCCAGTGCCGGATGCCGCTTGCCGTAACGCGGCCCGACGTGGGCAAAAACCCACGAATGAACGGTAGTCAGATCGCCGAACTGCGTTGCAAATGGTGGAATGAACGGATGAGTGGCATCGAACCAGAGGTCATCATCAAAGCAGTGCACGCATGCACAGCGTCGATCAACTGCCCCGAATATTTCAGTGAGCCAGCGACGCGCTCCGTCTGTATCGACCCTGCTGTGATCGGGATGGCGTGCTGCGGCAAACTGAGGAAATTCGTTTCCAATGCATATGCCGGCCGTGCCGGGCTCGTCAGCCAACTGTGTGCTCAACTCATTGACGAGGGCGGCCTGTCCGCTGCGAATACGCTCGGACGTGAAGAGATCATCATGATGCCAGGTCACCGTCCACGAAGGAAGAAAATCAAAAGATGACAGGTGTCCCTGCAGGACATCGACCCATGTGCTCATTCCACGTTCGTGTGCCAACTGCACGAGGCGGCGCACGTCGTCGATTGCTGATTGGCGAATCAGTGTGCGATTGGGTTGGAGCAATGGCCACAGCGGGAAGATGCGGATGTGATCCATTCCTAAAGCGGCGATCGCATCGAGGTCGCGTGCTGTCTGATCGGCATCGAAGTCGAGCCATGAATGAAACCAGCCTGCCCGGGGCGTGTAATTTACGCCGAAGGCAATCTGTCGAATACTGCTCATGACAGCCTCTTTCTCGCGTGGAGTATGACAATGCGGGAATGGCGGTGTGCTCACCTGAAGAACAGGAGAACGAACCATCCTAGCTCTCACTTCAATTGCTGTTGTGCAGCAGGAACGGCCAGCGCCAGGTACCGAAGCCCTTGTGCTCTAGAGAAATTATATAGAAATCAGTGAGCCTGACGGAATGTACGGAAGATCTAATCTGATGTACCTGATACGTGCTACTAATGTCATACTGGTTGCTGTGCGCAATGCACATGTCATCATATTTTCGAGGGAGAAAACACAGATGAAGGCTTGGAATAAAGCCGGTCTTGCCATGCTGGCAGGTACGGCAATGCTGATGGGGCTGACGTCCTGCACTGGTGGTGGTCCGGTCACTACGACGAACGAATCCGGAGACGATGCGCTTCAGAGTGGACCAGTCGAAGGGGAGATCACTTTTCAGACATGGTCGCTGAAGAATGACCGATTCACACCGTATTTCGAAAAGCTCATTGCAGACTTCGAAAAAGAGAACCCAGGAACGAAGATCAAGTGGATGGATCAGCCCGGTGACGGCTACGAAGACAAGGTTCTTCAACAGGCAAACTCCGGTGAGTTACCCGACGTCATTAACCTTCCACCCCAGTATGCCTATCAGTTGGCCAAGGCTGGACAGTTGGAAGATTTAGCGAAGGCGGATCCTGAAGCCCTCAACGCTTATGTCGACGGCGTGACGAAAGCGTACACATTTGACGATGCAGGAGGCGGCTCATACGGATATGGGTGGTACCTGGGAACCGACGTGAACTGGTGGAATACCGCCATGCTTGAAAAAGCAGGTGTTGATGTCAGCACGTTGCCTGAAACACTCGATGACATGCTTGACATGGCGATCGACGCGGCGAAGAAGACCAACGGTGAAGTGAAAGTAGTTTCCGATCTGCCTGCCTTGGCGACGCTCGCCTCGGAGGGTGTTGAGATTATGAAAGATGGGAAGTTCACGTTTGCCACTGATCGGGCGAGGGAGATTGTCGAAAAATACGCCGAAGCATTTAAGGCGGGAGCCATGCCGGCTGAAGCGCTGTCCGGTGAGTGGGTAGGCAACTCTGCTTCCTACAAGGAAGGCAAAGTCGCCTGGACAACCGGTTCAGGAGGATTTGCGTCGGAGCTGGAAAAAGAAGCTCCCTCCATCCTTGAAGCTACGAAGACAACGCCACGTTTCGGTATTCCACCTCTGTTCAGCCAGGCACTGTCCGTGTCAGCCAACTCGAAGGCCAAGCCGCTGGCACTGAAATTCGCGCAATACGTGACCAGCAATGAGAACCAGGTTGAGTTCTTGAAGATCGCCCAAGGCTTCTTCCCTGGCACGAAAGAAGGCAACGAGAATCCGGAGTCCTTTACCTCTGTGATTGAGAACCCGCTGCAAAAGGAAGCCACCGAGATGGCGACTGTATCTATTTCCGGCAAGACCCAACCTGAGCAATTCCAGCTCACTGAGAAGATCAGTAACTACTACAACCAGCAGATCGCTCTGGCTGTTCGTGGTGACATATCTGCTGAGGAAGCACTGAAGAAAGCAGAGGATAACGCCAACGCTGAGCTCAACAACTGATCGATGAGATCTTTTCCGAATGTTCCGGCCAGAAAGCCCGCCGCGCTTTTGGGCCGGAACTTCGGTCTGCTAATCACGTTAATCAAAAAGGTGGCTCTCTATGCGCATGCATAAGTGGTACACGCCGTACATTCTTTTGGCCCCAGCTGTTATCTGGGTTCTGGTCTTCTCACTGTTGCCCTTCCTCAATACTGTCATCCTGTCTTTTACGAACGCCAAGCCCCTACAGCCAGCAACGTTCGTGGCATTCGATCAATACAGGCGCCTCCTGAACGATGAGATCTTTCACTTCGCCATCGGTAACGTCCTTGTCTATGCCTTGGTCTGCGTTCCGCTGCTGACATTCCTGCCTTTGCTTCTGGCCATGTTGGTTCACAGGAACATTCCGGGAATAGGCTTTTTTCGCACAACCTTCTATTTCCCCGTCATTGCGTCTGCTGTTGTGGTGGCAATTATCTGGGCATGGCTCTTCGAATCTCGCGGAATCGTGAACGCCACACTTGATGCTCTCGGGCTCAGTACCGTCGACTTCTTGATTCACCGATGGTGGATCATCTTCGTCGCCATCACTCTGACGGTGTGGAAGGGGCTGGGATATTACATGGTGATCTATCTGGTTGCACTGTCGAATGTCAATCCGGATCTATACGAAGCTGCAGAGATCGATGGTGCAGGAGCGTGGCGCAAATTCTGGTCTGTCACGGTGCCCGGTGTTCGCGGCGCAATGCTCCTGATATCCGCCCTTATTACAGTGTCGGCGATGCGAGTTTTCACGGAGATTTATACGATTGTTGGCTCCGGAGGCGGCCCCGGCGGTGAAGCACAAACCATGGTGGGACATATCAAACAGACCGGTTCGGGGCTGGCAGGGAACCTCGGCTATGCATCGGCATTGTCTGTGATCTTGTTCCTGCTCACCATTGTGCCGTTGGTAATGGTTGGGTGGATGAATCAGGGACAGGAGATCCGCGAAGCGATCAGAATCCACAGGCTCTCGCGAAAAGTGCGCCGTTCCATTGAACGCGGCGATAAGAGGTCCGAAAAAGAGAAGGTGTCACAATGACATCAAAGAAAACGCGCCAGATCTCAGGACTGACGATTCGCTATATCCTCCTGATCGTCATCTTCGTCATTTCTGTTTTCCCGTTTCTGTGGCAGCTTACGACGTCTCTCAAGGGGAAGAATGAAGATCTGTATTCGTTCCCTCCCAGTCTGATTCCGCATGACTTCACTCTGAGCAACTACGGAGAAGTCATGCGCACCATTCCCGTGTTTTCATACGCGTGGCACTCTTTGATCGTTGCGGTGTCGGTCGTTGTCCTGAACTGCTTTTTCTCGTTGCTCGCAGGGTATGCGTTGGCGTGCATGAAGTTCAAAGGCAAGGCGGTTGTCATGGCAATCATTTTGTCCACCTTGCTGCTGCCTGGCGAAGTAACATTTACCAGTCAGTATTTGACGGTGAAAGCGCTGGGGGCGGCCAATTCACTTGTTGGAGTAATCCTGCCCGGAGCGATCGGTGCGATCAACGTTTTGTTGATGGCCACGGCCTGTCGAGCTATTCCACAGGATATTCTGGATGCTGCTGCCATCGACGGTGCTACAACAGTCCAGCGCATACGCCACATTGTGTGGCCCAATGCCCGAGGCATGACAGCGGTCGTTGCCCTGATGAGCTTTATTGGCGCCTGGGATGATTTTCTGTGGCCACTCGTGGTGTTGTCAGACCCGGAAAAGTACACCCTCACAGTTGGAATGCAGTACCTGGCCTCGAACCAGACGCTGGGATCTGATCCGAGGGTCGTGGCTGCCGGAACGATTATCGCCCTCTTGCCAATTATCGTCCTGTTTGCAGCGACTCAGAAGTTCTTCTTCCGCGGAGTGGAAGTTGGCGGAGTGAAAGGTTAGGAACACGCTCATAGCGTGATGAGTGGCCCAGACAGCAAGTCGCCCTCGCTCATCATGAACGAGGGCGACTTGCGTGACGGCGAATCGTGTTATTCGTCGTCTCTGTTCGAACTCATCAGCGTGTTGACCGAGAGCTATCTTTGAAGGTCGTGAAGTTATCTGATAAGCCGAAGAAACGATTGGAATTCACTTCACTGCACCGGCCACCATTCCCTTGATGAAATACTGTTGTAGTACCGCGTAAGCGATGACAACAGGAATAACTGAAATGAGAGCTGCTGCGGCAGCCGGCCCCAAATCTGCTCCAGAACTTGCGAAGAACGCAGAGATTGCGGGAGCAATTGTTCGGACAGACGGATCGCGCAAGAGGTAAACGCTTAAAGCGTACTCGTTCCACACATTAACCGACACCAAGATTATGACAGTTGCAGTGACTGGCTTCAGCATGGGGAAAACAACTCGAACTAGAGTAGAGATGAGTCCTGCACCGTCCATCATCGCCGCTTCTTCAATTGAGATCGGAAGGCCACGGATGAAAGATGAGTATAGGAAGATTGCGAGAGGCATCTGTGTTGTCACCATGACGAGAATCGCGCCCCAATAGGTATTTGTCCCTCCAATTTGAGTCAAGAATGAGTACAGAGGAACAAGAATCGATAGTGGCGGGATCATAATTAGGCCGATAATTGCACTCAAGATCAGCTTGTTGAACGTAGTCTGTCGTCTAGCAAGTGGATACGCTGCTAGAGCTCCAATTAGGCAAATCAGTACTGTCGAAACGAATGTGACAATAAAGCTCGAAAAAATAGCCTCTAATATGCGGCCTCGCTCGATAGCTACACGAAAATTCTCGAAGTATAGCATCGAAGGAGGCATCCATTGAGAAGACATATCTGTCTTAGGCTTGAATGCCGTGGTGAAAGCAATATAGAGCGGCACCATCTGGATGATGCACATCAGGCAAAGCGCTAGGAACGCGAGAACGTTAGACCACCGTTTCTTCATCATGCACCTTCCACTTGATGGTTGTTGAACCAAGAATTAAGAACGAAAGTGAATGCTGCGATCGTTATGAAGAGCACAATTCCCATAGCAGAGGCGTAGCCTGCAGTCTGACTGTCAAAGTAAGTCTTAGAAATAAGCGTCGAGATTGAATGCGTCGAGTATCCAGGACCACCGCCGGTCAGAACTTGAATAACGTCAAACAACTTGAGACCACCAATTAGGTTAAGGACGATCGAAGTAGCAAAAGCAGGCTGAAGAAGAGGCATGGTGATTGAGCGGAAACGAGTCCAACCCACAGCGCCGTCGACTGCCGCAGCCTCAAGATACATCTGAGGGATCGACTGTAGACCGGCCAGATAGATGACCATTGATATGCCAACGAATTGAATTGAGTTAACAAGAACAATGATGACAATCGCTAAGTGAGGGTTCGACAGCCATGCAACTCTATCGAGTCCGAAAGCGATCATGATGTCATTGAGACCGCCGTAGTTATAGGCGAACAGCAGATAGTACATTGTGCCCATCACTACAGGTGAGATTAAGACTGGTAGGTAGACGATAGCCCGCATTACAGTTCGGCCACGGAATTTCCTGTCGAGAGCAAGTGCTAGTGATAGTCCCAAAATCTGTTGTATCAGCGTCGATCCGAAACCGTAGATCAGTGTATTGACCAGTGCACTTAGAAAGATCTCGTCTGTAAAGAGCCTAAGGTAGTTCTTTGCCCCAACATTGTTATATCCAGCACTGTACCCATTCCAGTCGGTGAAAGATAAAGCAAAACCGTTGATTAAGGGGTAAATAGTGAATACGAGAAACAAAAGAACCGCTGGAACGTAAAGAAGGTTGACTCGACGTTTCGAGAAGACGCTCGGAACATTTGAAGTCTGTTTCTTATGTTTCAACTCATCCTCCTCTTTGAGATCGATAAGTAATGAAAGAATTGGCCGGTGTATTAGTCGAAGTGACTAATACACCGGCAATCGGAACTTAGTTCTGACCGTAGAGCGTCTTGAATTGCGACTCCATTTGTTTGACAGCTGACGGTACATCACCTTGGAGAGAGATGATGGAATCAGCAGTCGAAACCATGGTGTCCCACATGCCGTTCGGCAGATAAACACGATCGAAATACGGTTCGAGAGGGATCTTGTTCGGCTCTACGAAGGTCTCGTAGCTTTCCTGTAGCGGGCCGAGATCTGACTTGGCGTTCGTCAGACCAGGAATGCCGCCAATCGCCGATGCGAGCTTTGCAGCATTCTCCGGTTCTGCGATGAAAGCGAGGTAGTCAAGTGCCTGATCCTTGTGCGGCGATGTCTTGGAAACGCCATATGCGTAGGCTTCACCACCGAGGAGGTACTTTGAACCGTTGTCATTTGGCACCGGCATATATCCGAGATGGGCCTCAGGATTGTATGTAAGTGCAGTTCCAACAACGTTGTTCTGAACGAACACGAACGCTGTCTCACCTTGTCCGAGAGCTCGAGCAATGTCGTCCATCGGTGCTGATGAATAGTCTGGATTGAAATAGCCAGCGTCAGCCCACTTCTTTATGTGCTCGAGCAGCACTGTATAGGGCTCTGAGGGGAATTCCCCGCTCTTGAGTGCTTCGCGGTTTTCTTCACTGTAAAATCCAGACGCCATGAAGTCTGCAATATTGCCTGCGAAGTAGTCATCTTTTCCGGATGCTGAAATCGGGATTACACCCAGATCCTTAATTGCAGCGAGAGCCGCGTCGAACTGCTCCCATGTTTCGATTGACTTAGGATCAATTCCTGCCTTATCCAGGACATCCTTATTGTAGACAATGCCCGCAACGTCGGTATTTGCCGGCAGCGCATAGAAATGTCCCTCTGAATCGCGCATGGCGTCATCAAGTGCTGGATTGAAATTGGCTGCCCAAGGCTGATCGTCAAGTGGTACGAGGAAATCGCTATATCTCTGCAGAGACCAGCCGTGGGTCGACCAGATGTCTGGTGGATCATTGCTCGCTAGCCGTACCTTAAGGTCAGCCTCATAGCTACTCGTCGTTGGCACGAGCTCAATTGATACGCCTTCGTGAGAAGCCTCGTACTCGTCGGTGATCTCCTGTAAGACTTCGAGAATGGGAACGTTCAGGCCGAGATTCGTTTGGAATTCAATTGTCCCCTCAGGCGTTGCGCCTGTTGAACCACTTTCGGAGCTTTGCCCTCCACCGCCATTTCCTCCACCGGTACACGCTGTAAGCGCAAGGCAAGTGCCTAATGTAGAAGCTAATAGTAGACTTCGATGTCTCATTGTATTTCCTTTGTTAAGCATTCTCGAATTATCAATCCAAGAACATGGTGATTTTTTCGGTAGATCGACCGTACCCTGAGGACGTTAGGTGCAGAGATTCCCACTCTTTGAGTTAGACGCCTTTAATTCTTCAGGGAAGAATATTGATCCAAGGTTTAAGAAGTTTCGATTCCTTTATGTTCATCCTTTCTTGGTTAGGAAACGCCTCGAGAGATTAGTTGGCAGAACGTACGAGAATGGTATTTTGATCTGCTGCATCGTAGAGAATTTCCAGGCAGGTCTAAGATGCTTGCTTCTTCATTCCAATCACGAATCGAAAGCCGCAAGGAATCGTAATCGAGACATTCGGTTTTGGTACGCATTTAAAGTGGCTTCTACTGAGCGCTCTGAACTCTGAGTAGAACCGTCTGCATAGGGTTCAAATCGGGGAAGCGAATGCCAGCGTGAGTAAGAACCGCGCCGGGTAACATTAATCCTCGTTCCCACCACGGCACTGACCCGTGGCCATCTCCAATAGCTGAGCCGATGCCTTCAGGCAGGAGTTCTCGCAATGCGTAGGTCACGTCTTCGACAAGGCCAGGCAAGCGCAGCGGAGGTGTGGGCCGCTGCGCTGAAGTCCGTACTCGGGTTAAAGCAAAGACTGCGTCAGCGCCGTCCTGAGCAACTACGCCGTGAACCCAGTAGCCTGAGTCAGGATGATCGGCATGGACAACCCGACCCGAATGCAGTAATGGTCGAAGCTGCTTGTGCAACGTCACCCACTTTGCCAGCTCCTCAAGTTCGGTCGGGTCGGCGTTCGGTAGATCCCATTCAATTCCCATGTGAGAGAACATGGCGTTCGATGCGCGCAGAGGCAGGTTGAGCGTTCGACCGGTTTGGTGCGAAACGGTCGATGCAACATGTGAGCCAACCAATTCTGGCGGCAATAGTAAGGAAGTGCCGGCCTCGATTTGCAAGCGTTCGATTGGATCCGTGCAGTCTGATCCCCAAATCCGAACGGTGTGTTCCAATACACCTAGATCTATACGTCCGCCGCCTCCTGCACAGGATTCAATTTCGAGCGTGGGATGGATCTTGGTCAACTCGTCCATCAAGCGGTAGGTAGCCAGTGTCCGTTCATGGTAAGCGGGTTTGCCGGTGCGAGGTGAAACAGCCTCGTAGACGTCACGGTTAAAGTCCCACTTAATGTAGTCGATCGTTGTTGAATCGAGTACGGCAAGTATCTGTGACTTTACATATTCGTAAGCTTCCGGATTTGTCAGATCGATGACCTGCTGCTGGCGGGCTTCTCTTGGCTGGTGAGTGCGCGGCGAAAGGATCCAGTCCGGATGAGCACGTGCTACGTCGGAGTCAGGGCTGATCATTTCAGGCTCGAACCACAGTCCGAATTGCATGCCAGCATCGTGGACCGCGTCTGCCAGCGGTGCCAAACCGTCAGGCCACACCTCCTCGGAAACGGTCCAGTCACCGAGGCTGGTCGTGTCATCGCGCCTGCCAGAAAACCACCCGTCGTCGAGGACGAAACGTTCAGCTCCAACTTTTGCTGCTTCTGCGACCAATTCAAGTAGGTGTGGCAAGTTTTGATTGAAGTACACGGCTTCCCACGCGTTGAGCGTAACAGGGCGCGGCGTAGTCGGGTGTGCGGAGCGGTCTCGGACAAATTCATGGAAACGAGATGCTGCTTGATCGAGGCCTTCACCCCAGGTGCCGAAGAGCCAAGGAGTAGTGTAACTTTCCCCATGTGCCAAGCTAACTTCGCCTGGGTAAAGTAACTCGCCCCCCATGAGTCCTTGATAACCTTGCGTATCGCGCTCAGCGATCGTCCGTGTGTTTCCGGACCATGCGACGTGGATATAGTGGACGAGTCCGCGTTGCCAAGAAGTGGCTTTCTGGCACGTCCCGTGAATGCTGGAAACTGTGTGCGCTCGTGCCACACGAATCTCGCGCTGATGTGAACCGATAGTGAATTCGTGTATGTCGGTATCACGCTCGCGCAAGTGATGGCCACTTTGATCGATAACATACGTTTCCGTAGCCGGAGTGGGGAGTGCAAGAAGGAGAGAGTCTAGGTTATAACCGTCCTCGCCAGCATTCGTTAGAATCGCACGCGTTCGGAGTAGGCCTTCATCGGTAATTTCGAGTTCGATACTCAAATCGATGTTTGCCTCGTCATCGTGTGCATAGGCGATCATTGACGAAGGTGTTTGGTCAATCGTGTGGGTCACAAAAGAAGAAAATTGGGATAGCCCGTTTCGTGATCCAACCAAGCCGGGTGTTCCGAGCCAGCCGTCACTTTGTTGTGGAATTAAAGAAAAGAGTGGTGGAGTGTCGGCCATTCCTGACACGACAGCAGAGTACTGAGAGTCAGAGAAGTCGGCAGCGCTCTCGCTGGAGAGAGCGGGTAGGGTAGCTCCCCAGTAAAGGACTTGAGGAAGTGCCTTGTCTGATGTGCGAATAAAGACTGATGTTCCCCCGTTGATGAGGTGAAGTGTTGACGGTAGGTGCGTCACGTGAATCCCTCCATCGAGTTAGTGTGAAGTTGGGCGGCATCGCCCACTAACTTTCGATGTGAAAAATAGTAGCGTGAATGTACAGTGAATACAAGACAATGACGCATATATTTCGAGGAGGCTGTCACAGTGGCTCGTTTATTCGACGACTCATCGCTGGCAACCGCTGCGCATATCCTGACGAAAGGCCCTGTTGCGCGTGCCGATATTGCGCGCAGCCTTGAACTGTCGCCGGCAACGCTGACGCGGCTGGTGCGCCCCCTCGTCTCGCGTTCACTGGTGCACGAAACCTCATCGGGCATGTCACCTACCGGTATGGGTCGCCCCACCCAACTGCTTGAAGTTCCCGCAGATGAACACTCCTTCGTCGGAATCAACCTGACTGGTTCCGACATCCACGTTGTGCACACCAACACCCATGCCGAGATCCTGGATGCTCTGACTCAGCCGATTCCCTCGACCGATGTGTCCGAGTGTGCTGCTGAAATTCGCCACCTGATCAACACTGTGGCCCCCGGTGCAACTGCAGCAGCGATTTCACTGGGTGGGCGAGTGGACGGAACGGTTGTGCGGTCCAGCCGATTCCTCGGATGGGACAATATTGACCTGGCCCGTGAGCTCGACCTGACGATTCCACTGACAGTCATCAACGATGTTTCAGGCCTGACCATGCTGGAACTGTGGTTCGGACTGGGACGGAACTGCGAGGACTTCCTCATCATCACGGTCGGCGCCGGAATCGGACACGGCATGGTGCACGGTCTGCGAGCCGTGCGCTCGCCGCTGCGCGGCCTGGGCATGACAGCCCATATTCCCTTGGCCGGAGCGCATGGAGTATGTCAGTACGGTCATATCGGGTGCGCCAACGGCGCCTTGACGGTTCCCGCAGTGATATCGCGGGCGCGCTCGGGTCGCGCCATTGTCGACGATGACGGCCGTCCCGCCTCGGCTGACGAACTCATCGCTTTGGCTCAAGACGGTGACCAGGCCAGCCAGCGTGCCATCAGGGAATTTGCCACGAACCTTGCGGTCTACGTGCAGACAGTGGCATCAGCCGCCCTCGTGCGTGATGTCGTTTTGGATGGGGAAGGCGTGTGTCTGCTGGAAACGCCGTGGGCGGACAATTTCCAGCGTGAACTGACGTCATTTTCCCGGCCCGATGACCCGCACATCCGCGTCCATCAGCGCTCCGGCAGTTTTGACCGTTGGGCGCAGGGCGCTGCCACCGCAGCGATCGTGCAGTGGCTGGTTGACTCTACGCTCGCACAGTAAAATCTGCGCGGCCCGCAGCCGCACACACCAGGTCAATATTGTCGCTGTCCACCGTTCGCACCCAGTGGGCCGCCTCGTCGGTACGGCGTCCGTGCTGCTTATGCCGCGCCACCAGGCGTCGCACCAGCTCGGTGCGATCAGTGTCAATGAAAATAAGCTGATCGAGCAGGCCTCGCACGTCACGCCATCCCGGCAGATCCACGCCCAGATAGTTCCCCTCCGTCAACACGATTCCCCGAGGTGCGATTGCGGCGCTCGCAGCAATCGGCTCATGCATGTCGCGGCGGTACTCGGGGGCGAAAACGGTTCCTTCGGCACGCCGAACGCGGCGCAGGATTTCACAATACCCATCAACATCAAAAGTGTCGGGAGCGCCCTTGCGGTCAGCCCGGCCCAACGCGTGCAGCACTGCATTCGACAGGTGGAAACCATCCATCGGAACAATTCCCGCGACCTCGATGCCGCGCTCATCCAACCCTCGTGCCACCAGGGCACACACCGTGGACTTACCAGTGCCGGGCGGGCCGGTTATTCCCAGCAGGCGCAGGTGGGGGTGAGCGGCGATGCGGTCAACGATCTGGCGAGCAACTGATTCAGACGCGCTTGGTGTCATTGTCCTGACTGCGCTGGATCATCGGCAATGTTGACCAGGGGAAATTGATCCACTTATCAGTCTCACGCCACATGTAGTCCGGTTCGATCACGGAGCGAGGTTTCTTATAGATCACCGCGCTGCGGGCCTCTGCCTTGACAGTGGTATGACCATCCAGTGACAGACCGTGAGCGTTGATCATGTCCATCACCATCTTCAGGGTGCTGCCGGAATCGGCAACATCGTCGACCACCAGGACGCGTTTGCCGTCCATCGCCGAAGCATCCATCAACGGGGGCAACAATTGCGGTTCAGTCAGAGTCTGACCCACCCCGGTGTAGAACTCGACATTCATCGTGCCCATCGCCTTGACGCCGATGGCGTAGGAAATTGCACCGGCGGGCAGCAGTCCTCCGCGTGCAATCGCGACAATCAGCTCCGGCATCCAGCCTGAATCCACAATGCTCTGGGTGAGTGCGCGCGAGGCATCACCGAACCCCTGCCACGTGAGGGTTTCGCGATCTGGCTGCAGGTCGGCCGGACGTCCGTCGGCAGTGGTGGCTCCGTCATCGAATGGAAGTGTCACGAATAATCCTTCTAGTCGCCCATTCCGGTTCCGACGTGGCGTGCAGCAGTGATCCACGGGTGATCCAGAGGAACAGTCTTGAGTGTGCCGGCCACGTCCTTGAGCGGCACCGGCACAGCCGCCTGTCCCTGTGCTGCCACGGTGATGCCGTATTTTTTCTTGGCCACGAGATCCGCGCCAGCCCCGCCGAGCAACGTGCCAAGCATGCGGTCTTCAGCATTCGGCGTGCCGCCACGCTGCACATACCCCAGCACCGTCACGCGGGACTCCAGGCCGGTAGCCGCTTCAAGTTCTTCGGCCAGTTTGAACGCGTTGCCACGGTGCGCCAGTTCCAGGGATTGCTTATGCATCTTGGCTGCCGACTTTGCTTCCGGGCTGTCTGCAGCAGACAGCAGTGCTTCAGCAGCTTCGAGGTCAGCGGTGTCCTGAGTGTCACGGGCACCCTCGGCAATTGCGACGACCGAGAACGAATGCCCGGCCTCTGCGCGTTTGCGAATCGATGCGGCGATGGAGTCAATGGAATAGGCGATTTCGGGGATCAGGATGATGTCGGCGCCGCCGGCGATGCCGGCTCCCAGTGCCAGCCAGCCTGCTTTGTGACCCATAATTTCCACCACGATGATGCGGTGGTGGGAGTGGGCCGTTGAATGCAGACGATCAATCGCGTCGGTCGCGATACCCAGTGCCGTGGAGAATCCGAAACTTGTGTCGGTGTGCGCGATGTCGTTGTCAATGGTCTTGGGCAGGTGGATGACGTTCAGACCTGCTTTGGCCAGCCGGTTCGCATTCTTCGCAGTTCCGCCACCGCCGATGAACACGACACAGTCCAGTTTGTTCTTCTCGCAGTTCGCCAGGATCGTGTCCGTCATGTCAACGGTTTTGCCATTGACGTTCATCTTGTGCGGCTTGTCGCGCGAAGTTCCAAGGATCGTGCCGCCGACGGTCAGGATCCCGGAGAGGAAGCGTGAATCGATGGGAATGGTGCGGTTTTCCGCCATGCCGCGGATGCCGTCGCGGAAGCCGATCAGTTCCATCCCGTAATGCCCGATGGCCGCTTTTCCGAACCCGCGGATTGCTGCGTTAAGCCCAGGGCTGTCGCCCCCTGCGGTAAGGATTCCCACGCGCTGTAATTTCTTCGCCATGATCCGCTTCCTTCCTGTGCGCCGATCGGCAGTGATTCCCATGGTAGTGGACGAGGTCGTGCCACGAGTAATGACGAGGATGATTTAACGTCGTGAAGATCGGCGTGTCAGTGAGCGCAGTTCACGCTGGTAGCGCCCCGGTGGGGTACGAGGGTGGCCGAGGTGTTCCCACTGCCAGATCAAGGCGACATCAAAGTGTGGTGAACATGACGCGCATGACGACACGCGCCTGGGTGCGGAATATAAATACCTGCGTGCTCCGCAGCGCGGACAGGTTCCGATCCACGGTGCTTCAGGAGCAGGCAAGGCCGCGGACAGGCGCGCCTCGGGTCGCGCTCCCAGGTTGCGAGCCGCCTTCTTCCATACCTCGTCATGGTGGTGGCTGGCGCCGGCCAGAGCGTGAGCTACTTCGTGAGCGATGACGTCTCGAATTTCATCTGGGGAATACAGCGTCATCAGCGACCGAGAAAACGACAGGGTGTGCGTCGTGTGGTTGCACTGTCCAGCACGACGGCGTGCACGGTCGAACTGAACAGTCCAACCATGCACGCCGTGCGAAGTGAGCAGGGTTTGTGCTTCTTTAAGCACCCAGCTCAGATCATCAGTCACCTGGACAGGTTACTTCTGATCTTTGGGCATCGCCTCATTCAGAGCGTTCGAATCGTCGTTGAGCTTTTTCTGCCACTCATCAACGGTCTTCTTGCCCGAGGCAATTGAGTCGATCGTTGAGTACAGGTCATCCTTGATACTGACACCTTCAACGCTTGCATTCTGGCTGAAGGAGGTGCCGGGAATAATCTTGACGCCTTCCTGGTCGAAAGCACCATACAACTCAGCGAGTTCTGGTTCGAGCTTGTCGGTAATGCCCTTGATGGGCTGAGCTTGACCAATCTTGGCGAAGATTTCGGCAGCCTTGTCGGAGTACATGAATGCCATGAAACGCTTAGCTTCTTCAGGGTTCTTTGCCTGAGTTGGCGTCCACAGTGCGTCCATCAGTACCGTCAGGTAGCGCTCGTCGGGAGTAAAACCGGGAGCGGGTGAGAGCGCCCACTTGAAGTTTTCAGTCTTCGGGGCGTCCTTCATTTCGTTGCGGATCCAAGTTCCGTTGGGCATGAACACTGCATCACCATTGAGAACCGTCTGCTGATTCTTCTTTGAGTCCTGCACGTTCGCGTATCCCAGTGTGTCCGGGTGCAGGTAATCGGGGCTGACGATCTTGCCGATCGTGTCGAGGACTTTGCGGGCCTCGTCCGACTTCCACACGTCCTTCTTATAGAACATCACGTCCTGGAAGAGCTGTTCGCCGCCAGCGTCTGCGAGCAAGGCACCCACGAGCGAATCGAAGTAGCCTGAGGTTGCGTAGGTGAAGACCGAGATACCTTTTTCCTTGGACTTCTTGCCTAGTTCGAACATTTCATCCCATGTTTGCGGAACTTCCCAGCCGTTCTCTTCCAGCAGGGTCTTGTTGTAGACCAATCCGGCAGGTGAGTAGAACGTCGGCAGCAGGAAGGTACGATCGTCGCCATTTGGGTTCGTGTAGGGTCCGATGATGCCGTCGATCAGCTTTTCGCCAACGGTGACTTCCTCGCCGGGAATTTGCATCGACAGGACATCGGTGACATCGGCAATTGCGTTGTCACCGAGCATGGTTTCAACGAGCCCGGCCTTTGCATTCAGGCCACGCTGGACCAAGTCCGGGTACCTGCCCGCTTTCATGCCAGGCATGATTTCGTCTTCGATTTCCGTTGACGTCACAAGGTTGACTTCCACGTCAGGGAACAGTTCCTTGTAGGCTGCCACGACCTCCTGGTAGGGTTCAGGGCCGTTTCCGCCATCGAAGAACGCCAGGTTCAACGTCGATTTGCCGTCTGATGCGCTTTGAGATCCGCCGGCGCCGCATGCGCCTAGCGTTGCCGTCAACGCAAGGCAGGTTCCCGCGCACAACAAAGTGCGTTTGGTGTGATGTTTCACGATTACCTCTTTCTAGTTAGCGGTATTGATGGTTGTAGAAAGCGAGCATGCCGAGGACGCCAGCCAGTCCGATTAGCTGGATGCCGAGGCTACCCCAGCTGGTTGTACGTTGACCGATGACGACCAGTGCAACGAAGAATATGAAGATCAATGCGGCACCGATCATGCCGATAATTCGTAGTGCGCGGTCGCTCATCCCTTGATACCTCCAGCATTGGTGACGTTGAGTAGACGCTTTTGAACCAGTGAATAGAAAATGATCACTGGAACGATCACGATGACCATGCCTGCGTACAGGCGGCCGTAATTGGTGGCTGCCCGTTGCGTTGCCATCAGGTTGAGCAGACCGACCTGGACGGTGCGGCTGGATGAATCGGTCATCAGCGTCATTGAAATGATGTAGTCATTCCAGAAGCTCAGGAAGTTGAAGAGCATTGCCATGGATATGGCTGGTGTCGCCATGGGGAAGAAAATGCGAACCATGACGGTGAACTGGTTGGCGCCATCAAGCAAGGCAGCTTCTTCGTAATCTTCAGGGATGCGCGCGAAGAAGTCCTGGAGCAGGAACACTGTGAAGGGCAGTGAAGTTGAGGCGTACACAATGGCAAGTACCACGAGGTTGTTAATGAACAGGCCGTTGGGGAACCACTGGTATACCGATGAGTCGAATCCGACCAGCATCAGGAAGATTGGGACGACAATATAGTTCACGTTAATGAACAGTCCGCCTTGGATGGCCATCTGCAAGATCCTGCGGCCAGGGAAGTCGAATCGTGCCAGTACGTAAGCGCAAGGCAGCGCGATAGCGACAACTAGCACCATTGCCAGAGCAGTGACGAACAGAGAATTCAAGAAAAAGTCGCCGATTCTGGCGTCGGTGAAGGCGTCGACGTAGTTCTGTAGGTAAAGGCTGCGAGGTAGGGACCACGGGTTTCCGTAAAACTCGTCTCTCTGCTTGAAGGAGGCAAGGAAAACCCAGATCGTCGGGATGATGATCGTCAGGGAAACCAAGACGAGAATGACTTGGTTGAAGATGCGATGCGGAGTCCACCTGTCGGCAACACTTCCTGAGGCTTTGCGCATCTTCTTGACAGAAGGCTTCTTTGGAGAAACTGAAACTGTTGGTGTCATTTTTCTTCCCTCACAGCTCAATTGGTTCGCGTTTGGTCGCGCGGCTGACGATCAATGACAAGATGAAGCTAAACAGGAAGATCACTACTCCGATCGCCATGCCGTAACCGTATGAGGAGTTTGTATAGGCCTGGTCGTACATGTATCCCAGAATGACTTGGGATGCGTTATCTGGACCGCCGTCAGTCATTGCCTTAACAAGGACGAAACTCAGATTGACCGACCCTAGGATGAAGAAAATCAATGTCGTTCGGATGTTGCTCCAGATCAGTGGCACCGTCACGCTCACCAGGGTGCGGATCTGGCCGGCTCCGTCCAATGATGCTGCCTCGTACAGGCTCTTATCGATGCCAGTCATGGACGCCATATACATCACCATGTAGTAGCCAAAGGACTGCCATACCATTGCGAATGCGATTGAGAAAATGACGATCTTGTGGTCGCCGAGCCAGACTTGCTTAAGCCAGTCAAGACGCAGGATGTGCAAGGTACCGTTTACTAGGCCAGTATCAGCCTGGTCGTAAATGACGGAGAACATTGCTGCGATGACAACTGCCGATAGAATCGACGGAATATACATCACGAAGCGGAGCAGATTTGCTCCGAGAATCTTCGTTTGAATCAGCATTGCAGCAAAGATCACGGCAACGGGCATCGTGATACATGTCACGACAACAAGTAGTAGAAGGGTGTTTTGTAGCGAGTGGACGAAATTCATGTCACCCAACAAAATCTTGAAGTTGTTCAGCCCAACGAATTCGGGAACACCAGAAAAACCGCTCCATTTGTAGAGTGACATTCTGAAAATGTTGATCGTCGGAACGACGATGAAGACAGTGAACAGGATGGCCGTCGGGAGTGCGCACGCAATACCGAAGATGCTTCGATTGCGCTGAAGCTCGGCTGACCTGCGCTTTCGCCTATTTGTCGTTGACATAGTTGATCCTCTTTGAGTTGAAAGAAAGGATGTGAGGGTGCTCCGCCAAATAGCGTGACAACATCGGCATCCTCAATTCGTCAGAATCCAAGTCTCCGGGTCATTGACATTTACTGTCAGCTGGCCGGAAAAGAACCTCATAACAATCTACATCAGAAAGGGTGCCAAACTATCACAAGTTAGTGAGTGTTATGTAACATTTAATCGCTGCTGTCAGATACAAAGAAAAGGACTTTCCATCATGCATGCGGGTGACGCACTGAATTATCTGTCCAATGTTCGACCATCATTCCGTCAGCTCCGCTGGCAGGAGATGGAAATGTACGCCTTCATCCACTTCGGCATGAACACGATGACAGACCGCGAATGGGGCGAGGGGCACGAAGATCCTGCACTCTTCACCCCCGGCAACGTTGACACCGATCAGTGGATGCGCGCCCTCAAGGACGCCGGAATGACAGGCGTGATCCTCACCTGCAAACACCACGACGGTTTCTGCCTATGGCCCAGCGCCTACACTGACCACAGCGTCGCCTCCAGCCCCTACCAGGGTGACATCGTCGCACAAGCCAGCGAATCAGCCCGCCGCTTCGGCCTCAAATTCGGCGTCTACCTGTCCCCGTGGGATCGCACCGAAGCCACCTACGGGCAAGGCGTCGCCTACGACGACTTCTTCATCAACCAGCTCACCGAGCTGCTCACCAACTACGGCCCGATCTTCTCCGTCTGGTTCGACGGCGCCAACGGTGAAGGAGAGAACGGCAAGGTCCAGTACTACGACTGGGAACGATATTTCACCCTGATCCGCGCCCTGCAGCCCGAAGCAGTCATCAACATCTGCGGACCCGATGTGCGCTGGTGCGGGAACGAGGCCGGCGTTGCCAGGCCGGCAGAATGGAGCGTCCTTCCAGCAGAACTCCAGTCCGCCGAACGCACACAGGAACACTCTCAAAAAGCAGATGACGGCACATTCTCACGCGAAGTGAAATCCACCGACGAGGACCTCGGATCGCGAGCCGCCCTCGCCAATTACGACGGGCCGCTCGTGTGGTACCCGGCCGAAGTGGACACGTCGATCCGAACCGGATGGTTCCACCACGCCGCCGAAGATGAGCACGTGCGCACCCCTGATGAACTGTTCGCCATCTGGCGCGGCAGCGTCGGCGGGAACTGCTCGCTGCTGCTCAACGTGCCACCCACCCGCAAGGGCGTCCTGGCCCAACCCGACATCGATTCGTTGAAGGGGCTGGGAGATTTGGTGCGCGACTTCTACGCGCGCCGCATCAGCACCGTCACCGTGGACGCGTCCACGTCAACCGTGCCTGATACGCTCACCGCCCAGGCGGGCACCCCGTTCGATGACTCGTACGACCCCCTCATTCCCGCCCTGCTGACCGCCCCGTACTGGCAGCCGGACGAGGGAGACTCAGCGCCCACGCTGACCATCAGCTTCGACCGGTCCACCCCTGTCAGCGCCGTCATTATCCGTGAAGCCATCGCTGAAGGCCAGCGCATCGATCGAGTCACGGTGCGCGGCACCTGCCCAAATGGCACCACAGTTGACCTGGGCGGCGCGAACTCAGTGGGCTACCAGCGCATCATTTCGTTCGATCCGGTCGAACTGGCCAGCATCACAGTGTCGGTCGAGCAGTCACGCGGATCAGTGCGCCTGGCGCACGTATGGCCAGTCAGTGCCTGAGCAGGGAGTAGATCCTCTTGGCTGAAACTTTCCGCGGAGTGCCCAGCTGCTGAGCGAACAGTGAGACGCGCAGCTCTTCGAGCAACCAGCGCGCCTCGCTGATCGTGCGCGCCCGCTTCGCATTGAACGGATGCTCATCCAATGCGCGTTGCGCCTGCTCAATGGCGTCTTCAACATCACCGATCACGTGCGCATTCTGCGCGTCCTGATCGAGCATGGGTCGCCCTCGCGCCGCACGGTCAAGGCGCACGGCACCGGCACGCACATACCTGGCCAGGTGAGGCAGAACCTCAAACGGTGTGGCTGAAATGAAACCGGGGAAGACCAGCGCCTCAGTCGTATCACGCACCTCCTGGCGAACTTCATTCAGTGACGCGTGCTGATGAGTACGCACACTGTCCGCCACCTCGCTGGAAGCCTCAAGCGTGCGGATCACATGCTGAAGGATCTCGTAAACACGGTCTTCATGCCGGTCGCGGACCTGCGCAACCAGGCTGTCGAAACGGGTGCGGCTGCGGATCGCTGCCGGCCCGTCATCACCGGAAAGCTGGTCCACCAGGCTCAACGCGGAGGCCCACTGCGCGTCAGAAACCAGCGCCTGCGTCGACTCATACGGGGAGGCAGCCAGCATCATTGCCTGCCGGCCACTCCACCGGGTCGTCACCCGCGCAGTCGCCAGCTGAACTTCGCGCACCAATAGCCGCGCCACCCCCACGCGGTGCAGACGGTTCGCCTCATCGGGATTCGCCACGATCTGCAGACGCACCTCATCTTTGTCAGAAACAAGCGCCGGGAAACCGCGCAATGCCACCTGCGTCGCATCTGGCTCCACCGACCAGGGCACATCGTCGGGAAACTCCGTGACAGGTTCCGGTGTCAGCGCAGGCGAGGGTGCAGCCGCCCGTGCAAACGCTTCGGCCACAGCCCCGCGAACAGCGGTGCGCACGGCATCGTCGGCTGTGCGTGCCAACGTGCGCTGCAGGTACGTCAATGACGGACCCGAACCCAGCTCACGACCATCCTGATCCACCACTCGCAGCGTCATCACAACATGGGAGGGAACATTCTCACGCGCATGAGCCAGATCCTTTGCACCCAGGTCAACGCCACGAATCTGACGCACCGCATCAGCGAACACCTCCTCAAAAGGCGGACGCCTGGCGGGATCGGGATCAATGCCGGCCGAGCGCTTCACGACCGGGGCATGGTCTGGCTCTGGCTGCGACTGCGCAGATGCCGTCTTGTTGCGCCTGACTGATCCGCTGGTCGCCCCCCACTTGGCCAGGCGATCCATCGCGGCGTTCAGGGAACGAGGATCTTCAGGCTCGTCCACTTCAACGCTCACGACTTCATCGTCCCCGCCGATGCGTGAACGAATCCATTGAGCCACATCCACTCCCACTTCCGGAGCCGGAGCCAGCAAACGCCGTTTCGCTTTAGGCAGCGCGCGGATCGTCTCAATCACCAGTTCGTCCAGCAATCCAGGCACCAGCCAGTCCATGCCGCGTCCCGTCACGCGCGGAAGCTCTTCTATACGAATCGTCGCCGTCACGCCGTCACGGGCGGCACCGGGGTGAAATTCGTAGGACAGGGGGAACTCCAGGTCGCCCTCGTTCCACGTGTCAGGAAATGCGTCGGCATCCGTTCCCGAGCCGCGCGGCAACAGCAGCTGTGGCGGGTACGTCAGCAGGTCAGGCTTCGAGCGGCGCTTTTTGGCCCACCACCGGTCAAAGTGGCGGGCAGAGATGATGCCCTCAGGCAGCAGGTCGTCAAAGAAATTGACGAGGGAGTCTTCGCCTGCAACGAGTCCGCTCGTGCGTGAACGCTGCTCCACCTCATGAGCCTGCTCCAGCAGGTCACGATTCTGTGCCATGAAACGGTGGTGCTCACGCCATTCGCCACGCACCAGCGCATGGCGGATAAACATTTCGCGCGCCAACTGGCGTGCAGTCAGCGGCTCAATCTCTTCCACACTGACGGGGGAGTCCTCCTCAACGGTCGTTTCTCCCAGGGCGTCCGACAGTGCATCAGCGAACACACTGGGCCCCTCATGGCCGCGCAAACCCTGCGCAATACCAGCCAGTGTTCCCGGACGCGCTACTCGGGAACGGCGTGGGCCACTCTCGTCCATCGTGATGTCGAGCCTGCCGAGCAGGACCGTACGGTCAGCTTCCAGCGTCAACCCGTACAGCATGGTTTTCTGGTGGATCATCGCAGCGCCCTTGCCTGATGACCAGTATGGTTCGGAATAGACGCGGGTGAGCAGAGGGCCGGCCAGAGGCTCGATCCACTCGGGTTTGATGCGCGCCACCGTGCGGGCGAACAGGCGCGAAGTTTCGACCAGCTCCGCCGTCATCACCCATTCGGGGTGGCTGCGGGTCAGGCCGGAGCCGGGCCAGATGGTGAATCGTGTGCCGCGAGTGCCCGCATACTCCTTCTTCGCCGGATCCCAGTTACCCAGGTTTGACAGTAAGCCAACCAGAAGCGAGCGGTGGATTTCGTCAGCATCAGGTGAGGACGTTGAACGCGTGTAGGCAACGGCTGCGCGTGCAGCGGCGTTTGCGATTCCGCCACTGTTGGCAGCAAACGCCACTTCTTTCGGGCTGGGAATGCCGATGCGGTGAGTATCCAGGCCGAGGGGACGCGCCATGTCCCGCAACTGCCCGACCACGTCACGCCATTCACGAAAACGCAGATAGTGCAGAAACTCTGCGCGGCACATGCGGCGGAAAGCGGAGCCGGACAGGTCACGTGACTGCACGTTGAGGTAGCGCCAGATGTTCAGGTAGGTGATGAAATCTGAATGCGGATCCACGAAGCGCGCATGCGCCTGGTCGGCAGCCTGCTGAAAGTCCAGAGGGCGCTCGCGGACATCCTGGATCGACAGGGCCGCCACGATGACAAGGACATCGGAGCCGCATCCGTTACGGTCACCTTCAATGAGCATGCGGCCCAGCCGCGGATCGATCGGCAAATGCGCCAGGGAGCGGCCGATCGCCGTCAGCCCGTGGTCAGCGGTCAGTGCCCCGATTTCCACCAGAAGCTGCAGGCCGTCCCGAACGGCACGCTGCGCGGGAGGGTCGATGAACGGGAAGCGCTGCACGTCACCCAACCCCAGTGACACCATCTGCAAGATGACGCTGGCAAGTGAGGTACGCAGAATCTCCGGCTCGGTGTACTCGGGGCGCGCGTCGAAATCATCCTCGGAATACAGCCTGATCGCCACGCCGTTGGCGACGCGGCCACAGCGTCCGGCCCGCTGGTTCGCTGAAGCCTGCGAGATCGGCTCGATGGGCAGGCGCTGCACCTTCGTGCGGTTCGAGTAGCGGGAAATGCGCGCCAGACCCGGGTCGATGACATATCGGATCCCCGGCACAGTCAGTGATGTTTCAGCCACGTTCGTGGCCAGGACAATTCTGCGACGCGAATGACGTTCAAAGATTCGGTGCTGTTCGGCCGATGTGAGCCGCGCATACAGCGGCAGGATGTCAATGTCAGAAGTGCTTCCTAGATGGTCAGCCAGCGCCTGCTGCGTGTCACGGATGTCGCGCTCACCGGGCAGGAACACCAAAATGTCGCCGGGACCTTCCGTACGCAGCTCATCGACAGCGCGGCAGATACCTTCATCCTGGTCGATGTGGTCACCCTCGTCGTCAAAAAGCGGTTCGTAGCGTATGTCGACCGGGTAGGTACGTCCGGTCACCTCGATGACAGGTGCGGGGTCTTCCGGTGTGCCGAAGTGACGGGCAAAGCGCTGCGAATCGATCGTGGCGGAGGTGATGATGACCTTCAGATCAGGGCGCACAGGAAGCAGGCGGGCGAGGTACCCCAAGATGAAATCGATGTTGAGGGAGCGTTCGTGGGCCTCGTCGATAATCAGAGTGTCGTAACGACGCAACAGTGGGTCCGACTGGATCTCAGCGAGCAAAATGCCGTCAGTCATGAGTTTCACCAGCGTCGTCGGGCCGACCTCGTCAGTGAAACGAACCTGGTAGCCCACAACCTGGCCGGCTTCGCGCCCCACTTTCTGCCCCAGTTCGTGGGCGATACGTTCAGCAACAGTGTGTGCGGCGAGGCGGCGCGGCTGAGTGTGTCCGATCATGCCGGTCACACCGCGCCCCAGCTGCAGGCAGATCTTCGGGAGCTGGGTCGTCTTGCCTGAGCCGGTTTCCCCGGCCACCACGACAACCTGGTGATCCCGAATCGCAGCGGCGATCTCGTCGCGCCTGTCGCTTACCGGCAAATCCGGGTATGTGATCACCGGAATGGCGGCGACGCGCTGCGCAAGCTGTTCAGGTGTGAACGGCTTGAACGCTGAATGTCTACGTGGTCGTCGGGGCACCGGCCCAGTCTATGTCGATTAGCCTTTGACTGCTCCAGCCATTGCGAATGAGCCGCCCGAGACTTTCTGGGAGATGGCATACAGTGCCAGCACGGGGGCTGCATACATCAGCGAGAATGCTGCAAGTTTCCCGTAGGCAACGGTGCCGTATGCTCCGAAAAAGTTGAAGATTGCGACGGCTGCGGGCTGCTTGGCTGAATCGAATATCAGCACGAAGGGAACGAAGAAGTTCCCCCATGTCATGGTGAACACGAAGATGAACACAACGACCAGTCCGGGACGCATGAGCGGCAGAACGATTCGCCACAACGTGCCCATCGCAGATGATCCGTCAACCCAGGCTGCCTCCTCCAGTGACACAGGCACAGCGTCCATGAAGTTCTTTAGCATCCACACGGCCATCGGCAGTGACGTTGCCGCCATGAACAAGATGATGGCACCGTGAGAATCCAGCAGATCCATCCGGACGAACAGTGAATACACCGGCACCATCATTGCGGTGATCGGCAGGCAGGTGCCGAACAGGATGGTGTACATGAGGGAGCGCTTGAATCGGGACTTGTAGCGTGACAGCGGGTATGCGGCAAGCGCTCCGGCGGCCACGGTCAGCAGAGCCGTGCCCAGTGACAGAATCATGGAATTGAGCAGCGGACGGAACGTGAGATCCCAGTCGGCTACTTCAGAAAAATGCTCCATTGTCACTGACGACGGGATGGAGAGTGACACTCCTGGAGATGGATGCACTGCGGACACCAGCAGCCAGGCCAGAGGCACCAGGAACGCGATGCTGACGACCAGCAGGGCGACCGACGCCCACAGTTTTGTTGAGGATTGTTTCGGTTGTGCAACAGAGGGCGCCATGTCAGTCCACCTCCGGTTTGAGGACCTTGATGTAGACCAGCGCAAACAGGGCACCGAGGATCAGGGTCACGGTGGCGATTGCGGTGCCGTATCCGACCTGGGAAAACTTGAATGCGCGCTGGAACGCCAGAACAGGAAGAGTTGATGACTGGGTCCCGGGCCCGCCACCTGTCATGACCCAGATCAGTGTGAAGACACCCAGAGTCTGCAACGTGGTGAGCAGAAGGTTGGTTGAAATCGATCCCTTGATAATCGGTATTGTCACGTGGATCAGTCTCTGCCATCCGCCTGCCCCGTCGATCATGGCGGCTTCCTGCACATCAGCTGGCACGTTCGAAAGAGCTGCCGCATACACCATCATGGAAAAAGCTGTTCCGCGCCAGATGTTGGCGATGATGACCGACAGCATCGGGAAGCCAATGAGCCACGAGGGGCCATGGAGGCCGATCATCTCCAGGAAGGAGTTGAGCATTCCGTCTTTCTGGAAGAATGCATACAAGGCGAACGCGGCGACAATTTCAGGCAGAACCCACGCGATAATGACAAGAGTGCCCACACATGTCGCCACCCATCTGGGGACGCGTCGCATCAGCAGTGCAACCGACATGCCCAGGACGTTCTGGCCGATAACTGCGGAGGCAAGGACGAATACGACTGTCAGCAGCACTGACTTCCAGAATTCAGGCGCGCCCAGAAGAGCCTTGTAGTTATCCAGTCCCACGAACTGTGGCTCAGCCGCGCGAATTCCCGTCATGGCCTGGTTTGTCAGGGATCCGTACAGTGAATAGGCGATTGGTCCGGCCAGAAAAACTGCCATCAGCAGCAGCGCCGGTGCCAGCGCGCCGAACTCGGCGAGACGCCGGGCAGTCGATCGGGTTTGTCCCAACGATGCGCCTGCCCGGACAGTCTCACGTTCTAAATGACCAGTACTCATTGAGCTGCCTGTGTGTTTTCTTCTCCGACGATGCCGATCAATGCTTGGTCGTACTGCTCAGCAGCTTGCTCCGGAGTGGCTTCGCCGGTGACCATCGACTCGGTTGCCACTTGGATATTCGAAGAAATCTGGGAGTAGTCCGGTGTTGCCGGCCTGAAATGCGTGTACTGCACCAGACCGGAGAAGAACTCGAAAGACTCGTTGTAGTTCAAATACTCTGGGTCTTCCTGAACATCCCGGCGCACGGCAATTTGAGACTCGGTGGTGTCATAGAGCTTGGAGTTTTCCATATTTGTGGCGATGGAAATGAAGTCGAACGCTGCCTGCGGGTTGGCGGTCGACCCGCCGATGGACAAGAGCCATCCACCAGACATGGACGTGAATCCTGGTTTCTGACCATTCTGAGTCGGCATCTTCGCAAAGCCGATCTTATCGGCCCATTCGTCCCACTCTTGTTCGCCTTCGATCCAGCTTCCCGGTACCCACGAACCGTCCATGACGATACCAACCTTGCCTGCGGGTAGGAGCTCATGCGATGTCTTGTCTCCAACGGAAGATTCTAACGCAATATCGAGTGGCAATCCGAGTTCTTCGTCAGTCACTGTCTTATAGAATCCCAGAGCATCGCGGAATCCTTTCGACCCGGTGATCCATTTTTGGGACTCTTCGTCATACAGCGTGTCATCTGTGCCGTACAGCAGCATTTCAAAGCCCTGCATGGTTGATGCTTCACCAGCAGCTTTGCCGCCGTAAATCGCCAGCGGAATGGCGTCAGCCTTTTGTTTAATCGTCCTGGCCGCGTCAAGAATCTCATCCCAGTTCTTCGGCTGCCAGTCCTCGGGTAATCCGGCTTCTTTGAAGACGTCCTTGTGGAAGTACAGTGCGCGTGTATCTGTTCCCAAGGAGACTCCATACGTCTTTCCGTCGGTTGCGACACCGGCCTGTTGCGCGGATTTGTCGAACTGATCCCAGTCCTCCCACTGATCGAGGAACTCATCCATCGGGTACAGGTACCCCGCTTCAGCGTCCGGCATGACCTGGAATGTGTCCTCATAGATGACATCAGGTGCGGTCGAAGGCGAGCCGTTCATCAACGCGAGCTTGGTGAAGTACTGATCTTGATCAGCCTCAATAGGCTGCATGTTGACAGTAATGCCCTCATGGGACGCTTCAAATTCGGTCTTCGCTTTTTCCAGCATGTTTTCAAGCTGGTGGAAGGCAGCAGTCTTCTGATACGCGATGGTCAGTGTGTTGGGATCGCCATTTCCAGCTGAACCACTTTGTCCAGATTGACTTCCACCGGAACATGCAGCCATCCCCAACAGCGCTGCACTGCACAGGATTGCGGTTGCCGCATACTTCTTTCTCATTTTCTACTCCTAGTTAGTTGCGATGCATACGAACTGTCACCAGTTCGAATGGCTTGAGATCAACGTCGAAGCCGCTCTCATCGGTGCGCAGGTCAGCCTCGTCCTCGCACTCGCGCTCCAGTCCATCCACCAGGTGAATTGACGCGAGGTGGGGAATATCGACACTGAATTGCGCCGTGGTGCGCCCGCCTCTTGTTTCATGGAAGCGCACGATCACGTCACCGGATTCGTCATCAGCCAGCTTGACTGCCTCAATCAGGGCATGCCCGCTGTCCAGTGTCACCAGTGCCGGCACGCCATGGTCGCCTCGCACTTCGCGCACCGGCAGGTTCAGGCGCTGCCCTTGCGCGATCGCATCGTCAATCTCAGCTCCAACGGTCAGGGAGGTGCGCAGGACGTGGTGGCCCTGATCGGCATCCGGATCCGGAGCCATCGGCGCGCGCAGCAGTGACTCACCGATCTGTACGAACGGCCTGCCCTCGTCGCTGCGCATGCGTACGAACGAGTGCCCATAGGTGCGGTCATTGGCCACGGCCACGCCGAAATCATCTTCTGCCACGCGCACCCACCGCAGTCCCACGGTTTCAAAGCGCGCGTGCTCCCACGACGTGTTCTCGTGAATGGGGCGCGTGATATGTCCGCACTGAATTTCGGATTGGGCGGTTGTGGTCAGCACGTCCACCGGCAACTCCAGTTTGAGCATCCGTCGGCGCTCATGCCACTCGACTTCAGTCGTGAAATCAACCGTCGCAGAATCGGGCGCGATGCGCATCGTCTGAACAAACGTCGACGTGCCCCAGGAGCGCTCACACGTCACGACGGCAGCGCCGTCTTCTTCGCGCACATCCAGAGCGTCCACCGAGTCAATCGGGTTCGGGTGGCGACGGTAATCACCGTCGATATTCCACGCATCCCAGTCCACCGGAATGTCGCGGTAGGCATTGAGCCTGCCGAGCACCTGTCCTGCCGGCACAACCTCACGATTACGGCGCGCATCCACCAGCGAGTCAATCAATCCGTCCCGCGTGACATGTACGTTCAGCACGCCGTTCGAGATCTGCCAGCCGTCGTCGCCCTCGTCAATGGTGATGGACGAGGGAGCCTGCGCGCTGACGCGTCCGATCACTCCGGCACCCACGCCACGCTGCTCGGCGGACGAGGCGTTCACGGTGAGCGGGGTCTCACCGTTGCCGGCAACAATGCTGAGCGCGTCATTGATCAGGGTGTTCAGGCGCTCCATGAGGCGCTCGAAGGTTTCTTCAGCTTCGTGGTGGACCCACGCGATTGAGGATCCGGGCAGGATGTCATGGAATTGCAGCAGGAGGACTTCCTGCCAGATCTCGTGCAGCTCATCGTAGGGGTAGTCGGCACCGGTGCGCACCGCTGCCTGCGTCCACCAGTATTCGGCCTCGCGCAGCAGATGCTCGCAGCGTCGGTTCCCACGCTTGGTGCGCGCCTGCGAGGTGAGCACGCCGCGATGGTTCTCCAGGTACAGTTCGCCCACCCACGTCGGCGCATCGGGATATTCGGCCTGCGCGTCGACAAAAAAGTTGGTCGGTGAGGCGATGCGCACGCGCGGGGAGCCTTCCAGGTCTTTTTGCCTGTGCGCGTTGGCCAGCATTTCCCTGGTCGGGCCGCCGCCGCCGTCACCGTAGCCGAACGGCACCAGCGTCCTGGATGCTCCGCCGTTGTCGCGGAATGTGCTTTCAGCGTGATGCAGTTCGGTCGGGCTGAGCGTGGAGTTGTAGGTGTCAACGGGTGGAAAGTGCGTGAAGATACGCGACCCGTCGATCCCTTCCCACCACAGGGTGTGATGCGGGAACGTGTTCGTCTCATTCCACGACAGCTTCTGCGTGAGCATCCATTTCATACCCATGTGCCGTGCGATGGTCGGCAGTGCTGCCGAGTATCCGAAGGAGTCCGGCAGCCACACGTGTTCGGGCATGACGCCGAATTCGCGCTGGAAGAATCGCTGGCCTTCCAGGAACTGTCGAACCATTGCCTCCCCGCCGATCATGTACGGGTCGGATTCGATCCACTGACCTCCGACGACTACCCACCTGCCTTCGGCAACGCGCTGACGCAGGCGCTCGAACACGTCAGGGTGCTCGTCACGCAGCCACTGATACTGCTGGGCTGAGGAGGCGGCGAACATGACGTCGGGGTCGACGTCCATCAGGTGCAGGACATTCGACCACGTGCGCGCTACTTTGCGTCGCGTCTCTCGCAGCGGCCACAGCCACGCCGAATCGATATGCGCATGTCCGATCGCGTATGCGGTGGTCGCTGACGCGGAGGCCGGAGCGCTCAAAACATCGCTGAGCATCTGCCTCGCCTCGTGTGCGCTGCCCGAAAGATCGTCATAGTCGAGGGCGTCCAACGCGCGGTCAAGTCCGCGGATGATCTGTTCGCGCCTGGGTGAGTCGACGACGGTCACGAGGTCATTCAGCACGGTCAGGTCAGCCTGGAGTGCTTCAACCGTGGTGTCGATGGCGCGCAGTTCGCACGTAGTCATTGTGTAGATCGACTCTGTGCCGGCTGTTTCTTTCGAGCCCATCGTCGGTGGTGTCACCCAGTCACCTTCGATGACATTCGGGTTGGCGGCCGCTTCGATGAAGAGCTCGAATTCTTCACCGGGCGCTGCCTCGATCGGAATGTAACGGTTGAGTGGTTCGAGCGCCTTAATCATCGTGCCGTCTGGCCGATATGCTGCGCCTTCTGCCTGGAAACCGGGGCCGGCGTCGGAAAATCCCAGGTCAACGATGATTTCGTGGCGGCGCTGGTCGGATGCAGGGTCCCATTCCTGCGGTACGCGCCCGCTGACGTGGAACCATGTCGTGCCCCAGGGGTGCGACCATGCGTAGGGCAGGCTGATGTCGGAGTACTCCTGTGCGACTGCCTCGTCGAAGGGGACGGGTTCGTCGGGCACTTCCCATGCGGTAAGGGTCAGATTTGCTCGTTCGATCGTGACACCCGGGGTGAGCCAGTCGCGCAGTACGCGTGACACCTGGCGGCGGGTGCGTGAACTTTCATCGAACATGAGGCTCCTTTGGCTCGAATTGTGATGTGTTCCTCTATATTATCCATCATTATTGATGTATTTGAAGAGGGAATCGATCATGAATCATCCTCAAACGTAAAATGTATGCATAATGAGGCGTGCTACGATGCTGCTGTGACCGCCATCTCACCTGAGCGTCGACAGACGCCGCCGTGGCGCTTCGCCATCGGCATGTTTGGCACATCGATTCCGATCAATGTCATCAAAGGGTCGATGCTGTATTTTTACGTGTCGGTCCTTGGCATGGATGCTGCCATCTACACCGCCGTCTATACGGTCTACGGGATTATTGACGCCATCGATAACCCGATCTTCGGCTACTTCTCCGACCGTACGCGCTCTCGATGGGGCAGGCGCCGTCCCTACCTCATCGTCGGCGCACTGGTGCTGCTGATCGGCATGATCGCACTGTTCTGGGTGCCTGACGCCGTCGTCGCGGCGAAGGCAACAATGCTGGTCGCCTGGTTCGCCACGTTCGCCATCTTGTCCGAAGCGGCCGATTCCATGATCAACGCGGCCTACGGGTCGCTGCTGCCGGAACTGTTCCCGCAGGAAAAGCGACGCGCCCTCGCCAATTCGCTGCGACAGGGATTCCAGTTGGTCGCCATGATCTTCTCCCTCGGCCTTACCCCACTGCTGGCCCGCAACATCCTGGGATGTGACGTCAGGGATGCAGCGTGTGCTGATCCGACCGTGGGATACGAGCGCCTCGCCGTCATCTACGGTGTTATCGCCGCTGCAGTCATCATCTTCATGGCGCTGGGGATCCACGAACGCCACGGCGACGTCGAAGAAAAACGCCCGACGTTCCTGCGATCGATCCGAGACATCGTCACCAACCGCTACTTCTGGACGATCGGCGTGGTCTCAGCACTGTACGGCGCGTCGATGGCGATGCTCATGGGTGGTCTGCAGTTCTACGTGGACTACGCGCTGGGTGGCGGCGCGCTGGAAGCCACCATCATGCAAGGTGTCGTCATCTTCACGTCGCTGGGGTCGCTCGCCATCTGGACCTCGATCGTGCGCAGACGCGGCGCGGCGTGGACATGGCGCCTGGCCCTGCCGGTATGCGCACTGACCTTTGTGCCACTGTTCTTTGCCCACAACCTCATCACCGGCATCCTGTGCGGAATCTGCGTGGCGTTCGGCTGGTCCGGTATGCTCGCCACCAACGACCTGATCTTCGCCCGCGTTCTTGACGAGGATGCCCGCAAGACTGGCATCCATCGCGAAGGGATCTTCCTGTCGGCATTCGGCGTGTTCGGCCGTCTCAATGCGATCCCGACCTCCATTGCGTTGCTGTCGCTGGGCTGGTTCTTCGGATATCGTTCCGGCGCGGTGCCCGGCCCTGACCCGGCGATGGCGTGGCGCGTCTACATGGCCATCTATCCGCTGGTATTCATGCTGATCGGCACGCTGATTTCGCGCTTCATTCGCCTTCCGGAAGCCGACGAAGCATGAGTGCCGAGCGTCGCATCGTCATTACCGCTGATGACTTCGGCATGAACCCCGCGTCCTCGCGCATCGTGTGCGACCTTGTCGCCAGTGGCCGTGTCAGTGCCGTGACCGCCCTCGCCAATTCTGACGACCTGCCCGCGCAGCTGAACATGCTGCGAGACGCCGGACTGAGCAGCGTCGGCCTGCATCACGAAGCAACCGGAGGTGAGATCGCCGATGAGCTGCGCGAACAGCATTCGCGCTTGACTGACTGCGGGATGGACGTCATCCGGCTCGATTCGCATTGCGGCGCGTTGTATACGCCCGAGGCGCTCCCCGCCGCACTCGAATTCTGCACCCACTTTTCGTTGGCTTTCCGCATGCCGCGCACCTTCCCCACACAGTTTTTTGCCGAGGGTGACTCGTCGATGCGTTCTCTGCATGCTCAAGCCGTTGAGGCGGCTGATGCGATGGGGGTGGCTCTGCCGGACGTGATGCTCACCAATACGACGCCGTATCAAGACGTCGCCAGCTACGAGCAGCTACGGGACAGTTATATTGCAATGCTGGATGCTGTGCCTGTCGGGGTCAGTGAAGTGTTTGTGCATCCCGGTGTTGATGATGCCAAGCGGCAGTGGGAGGCGCGGCTCGTCGTTGACTCACAATGGCTGGAAGCACTGGAGGAGCGCGATATTCGCGTGGTCGATCGCTGGTAGCTGGTAACTGGTAGTGGTGGGGTCGTGACGCCGGTCGACAATGTGATGCACGTCACTTAAATCAGGATGGTTGTTGGCTGTGTGTGGAACGCAGATGCCGGTGGGTGCTGCCACAATAGAACACATGTTCGACAAAACACGTGTTCCGCAGCTCGCGCAGGACGATGCCATAGCTCGCATCGATGCCCTGCGTGAGGCGGACACGCGCTGGAAACAGGCCGAAGCTGATCGTGCCCGTCTTGTCGTCGACACTGTCCTGGCTGTCAGCCGCGCAGCTCCTGCAGATGAAGAGCGTGTCATTCGCAGTGGCGCGGGTACACCCCTGATTGCCGAGTTCGCTCACCTGGAAGTGGCGGCGGCTCTGGGATGCTCCCCGCACGTGGCGCTGAACCTTATTTCAGACCTGCTTGACATGCGTTTCCGCATGCCGCGCCTGTGGCAGCGCATACTGGATCTGGACGTGCCCGTGTGGAAGGCGCGCGCTATCACGATGCGCACCACCAGTTTGTCGCTGGACGTGTGCAGGGAAGTTGATCGCCGAATCGGTAACATCGGCACGTGGAGCAAAGAGCGCACCATCCGGCACATCAACGAGCTGATTGCCGAGGTTGACACCGAACGCATCGAACGATGCTTCGACTTGAAGAAGTCGCACCGCCGAGTCGCCTTCGACCGTGAGAGCTCGACGGATCTGGTGTATCTCGATGCCACCTTGAGCGTGACCGACGCGCAGCTTCTGGAAGGAACGGTCAACGCTTTGGCGCGCACGCTCGTGAGCGAACACCCCGACGAATCTCTGGACGAGCGCAAGTCCCGCGCCCTGGGAATTCTGGCGACGCCCGCCTATGCGCTTGCGCGCCTGGAAGGCGCCACTGGTAGGCGCTTGATCGCACCCGCCCGCCTGCCACGCTTCACCTGCATATCAACGCTGCGTCGCCGCGACTGGTACACGGTGACAGGTGCGGCACGATCCCGGCGCAGGCTCTTTCCGACCTGCTGGCTCACTGCCACGTCACAGTGCGTCCCGTCCTTGACCTCAACAGCAACCGTGCGGTCGACCGACATGACCCACCGCCATTGATGCGCCATGCGATGCATATTCGCGAGCCCGTCGAAGTCTTCCCGTACTCCACGATGCGCTCCTCGGCATGCGACCTTGACCATACCGTTCCGTATGACCCGCACGGGCCAAAGGGGCAGACCTGCCTGGGCAATCTCGGTCCGCTCTCACGTACCGTGCACCGCGCCAAGACGCATTCACGCTGGCACCTGACTCAGCACCGACCGGGAATATACGAGTGGACATCTCCACTGGGCTACCGCTACAGCGTCACCCACGGCAAGACTCGATACCGCGGACACCGCCGACCTCAGCGCGAATAGGCCTGCCGACTATCGACGAATCGGAACGTGCGTGCGTGACCACTCAAGCGACAGATCCACAAGCGTTTGAGCGTCTTCACCTGCGCCGAAATGCGAGCCGTGAATGACCTGGACGGAACTTCCCAGCGGCAGCTCCGGCATGACTTCCCCAGTCATTTCCACCAGGCCGATCTCCTCATCGTCGGCATCGTGAATGATCAGAACCGGCATGGTCAGGTGATCCACTGTCGCTTTCGTGTCGACCAGCGACAGATCCACCAGAGTCTGCCTGGAAATCGTGAAGTTCTGGCGAGGGCCGGGTGAATCGTCAGGGATGGTTGTGACGCCGTGACGCTCCAGTTCATCAAGCTGCTCGGAAGAAAAAATAGCCTGCCAGTCATACGACACGGGACCCAGTACCGCCCCGGACAGCACCATAGTTGTTGCTGCGGGTGGAGCAGCGTTCATGGCGACGGTGGCGCCGTAGGAGTGCGCGTGGATCAGCTGGCGATGGAAACCCTGGTCAGCCAGCCAGCCTGATGCGGCACGCAGATCCTCCGCGTGAGAGTCAAGAGTGATGATGTCATCGTCAGACAACCCATGTCCCGAATAGTCAAATGCCAGCGTCGCATACCCCGCCGTGCGGTAGTGCCCGGCGAGGCGATCGAAGTGCCCGCCGGAGTGACGATCGGACAGGAACGAGTGAGAAAACAGCACGGCACAGTCAGTGCTGTCCACAGGGTTGACGAACGAACCCGACAGGCTGAGCCCGCGGGGTGTTTCAATCAAGACCTCACTCATACCTTCCAACCTAGCTATTTTTGTCAGTTCTGTGGCAAAAGCGTGAGACAATTCGCCCTAAGGAAAATACACTGGGTGTCGACGCGAGAGGAGATCGTCAATGGGAATGAAAATTGGACTCGCCCTCGGCCTGGGAGTGGGGTACGTCCTCGGAACACGAGCCGGACGTGAACGCTACGAGAAAATCAAAGCCGCAGCGCACAAGCTTCGTGAACAGCCCTTCGTGTCGCGTCCCCTCGACAATGCCGGCCAGCGGGTATCCGAAGCGGTGCGCACCGGCGGCGAGCGTGTGACCGACAAAGTTGCCGATGCTGTGAAGGAACGCCTTTTCGGCACACCGACCAGTACCTACGAATATGTCGACGTTGAGGTGGAAGAAGAATAATTCCGGACGCCCGAACGTCCTCTTTCGACGACGCTCGTGGACAACGCGCCGGTGGGAGTGCCACTGTAGTCACCGTGACGTCTGAACACACTCCGACCCGCGAACAGATACGCCGGTGGCGCAGGTACCTGGCTGAAGAACGCATGGAACAGGCGACCTACCGCCATCTCGCCGCTCGACGAAAAGACGGCGACAGCCAGGTGCTGAACGCACTGGCAGACGCGGAAGAACGTCACGAAAAACACTGGCTCGACCTGCTTGGCCCTCATGCCTACCCTGAACCCAGGCCTTCGTTTCGCGCCCGGGCACGCGCATTCCTCGCACGCATGTTCGGAACAATCTTCGTTCTCGCGATGGCTCAACGATCCGAACAACGCACGGCGTACGACCGGGACGACGACGCGACCGCGCAGATGGCAGCCGACGAACACATACACGGCGAAGTGATCCGAGGCCTGACCGCACGATCGCGCCAGTCTCTGGCCGGCACGTTCCGCGCGGCAGTGTTCGGTGCCAACGACGGCCTCGTGTCCAATCTGGCGTTGATCCTGGGCATTGCGGCAACCGGCGTGAGCTCCAGGATTGTCCTCGTCACCGGCATCTCCGGCCTGCTCGCCGGCGCCCTCTCAATGGCAGCAGGGGAATGGGTCAGCGTGTCCAGTCAGCGTGAACTGCTTGACGCGTCCCGGCCCGACTCGCAGGCCCACCAGTCAGTGCCCGCCCTCGACGTGGATGCGAACGAACTGGCGCTGGTGTTCCGTGCTCGCGGCGAAACGCCTGAGGATGCAGCCGAACACGCGCACCGCGTCTTCCAGCAACTCGCCGCCCATCCATCAGGTCAATCCGGACCGATCGCTGTGCGCACAGCGCTGAGTGGCAACGATTCTGGCGGTGCCGGTGAAGAAGTGGGGACGCCGTGGCGCGCCGCAATCAGCTCCTTCATCTTCTTTGCCACTGGCGCGTTCATCCCGCTCATTCCGTATATTTTCGCAGCCGATGGCCTGCTCGCTGTCATTATTGCCGCCGCGCTGGTGGGAATTGCGCTGCTGATGACCGGCGGAATGGTGGGCGTGCTTTCAGGTCAGGATCCCATGCCGCGCGCATTCAGACAACTGGCAATCGGATTTGGAGCAGCCGCCGTGACATACGCTCTGGGCTGGTTGTTCGGTACAACAGCACTTTAAAATCGACGATGTGACTTCTGTGCTCCATTCGCTCAACGATGCGCTTCCCGACATTTTTCGCGCCATCGACCTGATCGGCGTGGTGCTCAACGGCGTACTGGGTGGCCGCCTGGCACGCATGAAAAGGTTCGACATCGTCGGGTTCGGCGTCCTCGCCGTGATGTCTGCACTGGCCGGCGGTATTCTGCGTGACGTCATGCTGCAGGTGGGCCCACCGGCAGCACTCACCGACCCGTTCTATCTGGCAGCGGCGCTGGTTGGAGCCATCATCGCCTACATGTTCACATTTGATTCACGGCGCTGGCAGATCGCCCTCGCCTTTGCTGACGGGACGGTACTGGGCTGCTGGGCAGCAACCGGAGCCGCGAAAACACTCGAAGCAGGGTTCGGCATCATGCCGGCACTGATCCTCGGGATGACCACCGCAATCGGCGGCGGCATGATCCGGGACATCGCAGCGGGAAACACGCCGATGGTGTTCGGTGGAAACAACCTGTACGCCACGCCTGCACTGGTGTCCTCCGCGATCATGGTGGCCTTCTGGAACTGGCACCTCGACACCATCGGAATGGCGACCGCAATCATAGTCGGGTCAGCATTCACATTCCTTGCTTTCCAGCGCTCATGGCAGCTGCCGCGCAACTCGGAATGGTCGCTTGCACACCTGTGGGGCCGCAACCGCGTGGAAACCGCCGCTGTGACCGCTGAAGCTGCAGCTCAGGCAGCGACCGACGCGCTCAACCAGATCCGTGAAGAACTCGATAAGGAGCAATAATGTGCGGACGGTTCGTTCTGTTCGGTAACGACGACGATATGCAGGATCTCTTCGAACTCGACCAGCTGCTGGGGCGTACCATCGCGTCCTACAACATTGCGCCCACTCAGCCGATCCGCGTCATCATGGAACACTACGCCGACCGCCTTGTCCGCGTGATGACCGATGCGACGTGGGGGCTTGTGCCAAGTTGGGCCAAACCCGGTTTTCGCCCCATGATCAACGCGCGCGCCGAAACAGTCACGGAAAAGCCGTCCTTCCGCGGCCCCGTCCGGCACCACCGCTGCCTCGTTCCCGCGAACGGATACTACGAGTGGCAAGGCAAGCAGCCCTGGTTTCTGTCCGCCGACGAGGGCGACCCCCTCATGGCCTTTGCAGGCATCTGCGACAGCTGGACATGTGCGATCCTGACACGCAGCGCGCCGGACGCCCTCGGAAATATTCATGACCGCACGCCGCTGATCGTGCCCAGGGAATTGTGGGGAGCATGGCTCGACCCGCACCTGGACCGTCCGGATGAGGTGCGCTCACTGATTGACGCTGTTCCCGAGCCACACCTGTTGCCGCGCCGCGTGGGCCGGGAAGTCGGGTCGGTGAAGAATAACGACCCGTCGCTGATCTCACCACGTGAGCGCGCATGACAGCGCACGAACGGAAAGTGTGAGAATCATGACTATGACTGAAACCAGAAAACCGCGCCGGTTCAAAACGCGCCACCTGTCAATGATTGCTCTTGGCTCAGCGATCGGTGCTGGGTTCTTTCTGGGGACCGGGCAGGCCATTGCATCGGCCGGACCGGCCGTTCTTGTGTCGTACCTGATTGCAGCGCTCATCGCGATCACTGTGATGTACTCGCTGGCGGAACTGTCAGCCGCGCTGCCGTCGACCGGATCGTTCTCTACATATGCCGAAGCCGGCATCGGACGGTGGGCCGGGTTCACGGTCGGATGGATGTACTGGTTCATGCTGATCATGGTGCTCGGCATGGAAATCACAGGTGCCGCACAGATCTTCGTGCAGTGGTTCCCTGCGGTCCCGCAGTGGGTCGTCGCCCTCGTCATTGTGGTGGTGCTCGGCGGAGTCAACCTGCTGGCAGCCGGTGACTTCGGTGAGGTCGAAGCGTGGCTGGCCGGAATCAAAGTTGCAGCCATCATTATGTTCCTGCTGATCGGCGTCGGTTTGCTGATCGGCTTCATTCCCGGCAAGACCGCCCCGGTGATGGAAACCGTCCTTGGCAACGGTGGGTTCGCACCGTTGGGCATGGCGGGCATCGCAACCGGCCTGCTCGCCATCATCACATCGTTTGGCGGCATTGAGATTGTGACGATTGCGGCCGCCGAAGCGGAAGACCCGCAGCGCGCCATGAGCAAGGCGATTCGCTCAGTACTGTGGCGCATCCTGGTGTTCTACGTCGGATCAGTGATTCTGCTGATCTGCCTGCTGCCGTGGAACTCGCCTGACATGGTGCTCAACCCGTTCGCAACGGTGCTGAACATGGCGGGTATCCCAGCTGTCGGCCGCATCATGGAAATCATCGTGTTCGTGGCCCTCGTCAGCGCTTTCTCAGCCAACGTCTACTCGTCGTCGCGTATGGCCTACTCACTGTGTGCTCGAGGTATGGGCTCACCGTGGCTGCTGGGCGGGTCGGCAACTGCATCGGATTCGCCGGACGCACTCGCCCATGTGGTCACCGGCGATTCAAAGCGTGATCTTGAGGCCGTCATGGCGGAAGAAACTGCAGTCGGTGATATCGCACGAGGGCGAACCCCGCGCCGAGCCGTCAGCCTGTCAGTCATCCTGGCGCTGGTGTCGGTCGGTCTGAACTGGTGGCTGCCGGAGGCGATTCTGGGGATCCTGATCAACGCGATCGGCATGGTGCTGCTCATTGCGTGGGTCTTCATCATCATTTCGCAGATTCGTCTGCGCCCGGTTCTGCGCGAAAATCATGACCTGCCGATCCGCATGCCCGGCTGGCCGTGGACGGGGTATCTGGCTCTGGCTGGCCTGGCTGTGATGGGTGTGCTGATGGCTCTGAGCCCTTCTGCGCGCCCACAGTTGATCTCGATGCTCGGCTTGATGCTGATCATCATGGGGATCTACTGGATCCGCGAAAAACTGGCGCGGCGCTAGCCCTGTGGATAAGTCGGGCAGGTGCCGACGCCGTGTCGATAATAGGTGAGTGCACAGGCGATTCAGCATCGGCGATTTCATCATCGCGCTGGCAGTCATTGTGCTGCTGGCGTGGGTGTTGTGGCTGTTCATACCCGCCCCACGAGTCGAAGCTCCCGCCGGTCCCGCCGGTGACCAACTGCGCACACTGATCGTACGCAGTGACGAGGGCGCCCCTGACTACAACCGGGACCAGTTTGGTCAGAAGTGGGCCGATGAGGACCATAACGGGTGCGACACTCGTAACGACATTCTGGCCCGTGACCTCGCGCGGCCAACGTTCAAGCCGAATACTCGCGACTGTGTGGTGCTCAGCGGAACACTGGCAGAACCCTACACGGGCAAGGTCGTCGAATTTCAGCGAGGTCAGGACACGTCGACACTGGTGCAGATCGATCACGTCGTGGCGCTTGCCGACGCATGGAGATCGGGAGCCTGGCAATGGGACACAGCCCGCAGGCAGGCCTTCGCCAACGACCCGGACAATCTCCTGGCGGTTGACGGACAGGCCAACCAGGACAAGATGGCTGCTTCAGCTGATCAGTGGCTGCCACCTGACCGCAGTTTCCGCTGCGAATACGTGACGCGGCAGATCGCGGTGAAAGCCAAGTGGAAACTCACGGTGACCAGAGCGGAACACGATGCAATGGCGCATGCGCTCGCACACTGTTAGCCAGTATTGTTGTGCGTATGGGTAAAGCAAGCCGTCGTAAAAAAGTACAACCCGGACGCAGCACGTACCGTCCGCCGATCCGCTTCGTGGAACGACCCTTTGACGGGCTTCCATGCGAAAGCGACCTGGTCGCCATGAGGGAAATCATTCCGTGTGCGCGCATGAGTGCCCGCACGACGGACGGCGTCGAATTCGACATAGTCTCACTGCTGCCAGACGGGCAGGGTGCCATGGTGCGCGGCGACGGGCGAATCATGGTGGGCATGCAAACGCGATTCCATTCCGGCGACCTGTCTCACGATGTGGGTGGCGCGTTGCAAGCCGCCCTCGACGCGAAAGACGAAGGCATCGTTGCCTTTGACGTGCGTGACCCCGCACCCAGGCTGCAGGAACTGCTGGAAAGCGCCGAGCCGATGGAACTGTGCGACGATTTCTCATTCTGGTTCGACCCGACCGAAGAAATGTCCGAGGACATCCGCTCCACGATGGAGCAGACACGCAACGAACTGATCCCCACGCAGGAAGTCCCGGGAGCGCCCGGCATGTATTGGTGCGAAATGAACCGCAACTTCGTGCGCTACGTGACCGACGAGGACGAAAACAAACTCTTTACCGCGCTGGCACGTATGCAGGTGGCCGGAGATGCCCACGTGGGGGAGGGTTCCCGCTTTGTCGGAGCCTTCCGCGCCTGCGGGCTGGCCATCCCCGTGTTCGAGCTGGCAGAAGGAGTCAGCTCTGATGACGTGTCCAAGCCTGCGCAGAACTTCATCAGCAAGCTTGAGGACGCGCTCAATGCGACCGAAGCTTTGACACATGACGAGCGTCGAGCCAAACAGGGGCTTGTTTCTCGACAAGTCACCATCCGGTAGAGGTACAAGAAGAGGCAAAGTCGGAGTAAAGTTGTGGGCGTGAACGATTCGGGACCCCAACGCGTTGCCGCGATCATCTGGGCGCACGACGATGCTCATGACATTGCCTCCACAGTCCGATCCTGCCGCGCCATTCCCGCAGTCGATTTGCTCATAGTCGTCGATGACGGCTCCACTGACGAAACAGGCGCGCACGCGCGAATGGCAGGTGCCGTCGTTGTTCGACACTCAGTGCCGCGTGGACGCGCATCCGCGATGGAGACAGGCGTGAAAGTCGCAGCGATGCGTGACCGCGCCGACTGGCCACCACGCCTCCTGCTCTTCCTCTCATCCGACCTGGGCGAATCAGCCGTCGAAGCCGCCGTGCTGGTCGAAGCAGTGATGACCGGGATGGCGGACTGTGCCTGCGCCAGTGAGAAATCCAGTCGCCGCCTGCCCGCCGCACGGATAGCGCGTCGAGCCATCCGGCGCGCAACAGGGTGGGCACCTGAATCGCCCATGTCCGAAAATCGCTGCATCACGCGCGAAGCGCTGACAGCCATCATGCCTTTCGCCAACGGGTACGGGCTGGAACCCGCGATGACGATCGACCTGCTGATGCAAGGGTTCACCATGGTGGAGCTGCCGTGCGCATTCGTCCACTTGGGTGGAGATCGCACCCTCGGTGAACTCAACAAACCACAGCAGCTGATCGATACGCTGGTGGCGCTGACCGAACGCGGGCCACGCGTGCTGACGCGTTCGCCTTTGAGGCGCTCCGAGAGCCGCGCGTTTAAGCTGGGTGACCCGTATCCGCATCGGGCTGACGAGACCCCAGGGCGCGAATCCGACGCAGACGAAGAGAATTAGTCACCACGCACACCGATGACAACGCCATCGCGCCGGCTGCGATCATCGGGTTGAGCAGTCCTGCGACAGCCAGCGGAATGGCAGCCACGTTATAGCCGAACGCCCACACCAGGTTCTGCCGGATGACGCGCAGTGTCCGCCGTGACAGGTCGATTGCGGTGGCGGCTGCGCGCAGATCCGAGGACACCAACGTGATGTCAGCAACCTGGATCGCCACATCCGTTCCGGATCCCATCGCCATACCCAGCCCGCGATGTCCCGCCTGAGCGAGCGCCGCAGCGTCATTGACGCCATCACCCACCATCGCCACAACGCGTCCCTCATCCTGCAGGCGCTTCACGACATCGCGCTTGTCATCCGGCAACACATCAGCGATCACGTGGGAAATGCCGACCTGGTCGGCTACCACGTCAGCAGCACCCTGATTGTCACCGGTCAGCAGGATCGGCTCAATATCCAAGTTGCGGAACAGGCCGATTGCCTCAGCTGACGAGTCCTTCACCTGGTCGCGCAATACGATCACACCATGCACCTGCGCCCCGGTCAGCGGTGCGTCCAGCTGGCGGCCAATACTTGGTGCAGACGGCTCGGCAGTCTCACTGGTGCGCGAGCGCACACGCGCCTGGTACCCGGCAGCTTCCACAACGTGCACCAACTCATCGTCACCGTGGTCGCGGGTGAGCAGAATCGACGCGCTTTCGGTCGCCAGGTTGACGTGCGCCTCGACTCCATCAAGTTTGCCCAGCTTGCGTTCCACACGATTCACACACGACGCGCACGTCATGCCGCCCACCGCCATGTCGACACGGACCGGGCTCTCAGCGTCGCTTTCGTCGGCGCGGATTGTCGAGGGCGACTCATCCCACCCTGGAACGCTGGCCACCACGATGGGCGTTGCGCAACGAGATCGGGCAGTGCGCACGATGTCCTCGGGAATACTGATACCCAGCCCCGTGAACCACTCGGGCCTGCCAACCAGAGCCAAACCGCCGTCGATCAGAGCTGAGACACCCATGCCGGAATGGTTGACGAAGCGGCGAGTCGCAACGGGCGTGAGTGAGCGGGACTGTGTGGCGCGCACAATTGAGCGCGCCATCGGGTGTTCAGAGCGTGCCTCGATACCGGCTGCGAGGGCGAGCGTGACGTCGGGATCGCTTGACTCGACGTGTTCGACGGCCAGGTTGCCGGTTGTGACCGTGCCGGTCTTGTCCAGCACAATCGTGTCAATCTTGCGGGTTTCTTCGAGGATTTCAGCTGAGCGGATCACGATGCCCAGCTGGGAGGCGCGCCCTGAGCCGACCAGCAGGGCGGTGGGTGTGGCCAGTCCCAGCGCACACGGGCAAGCCACCACGAGCACGGCAACGGCGGCGGTGGCCGCGGCCTGAACGTCACCGGAAAAGCTGAGCCAGCCGATCAGTGTTGCCGCGGAAATCGCAAGCACGACCGGCACGAAAACCGAACTGATCGTGTCGGCCAGGCGCTGGATCGGTGCCTTCGTGGCCTGAGCTTCGCTGACCATGCGGCCGATCTTGGCCAACGCGGTGTCGGATCCAACTCGGCGGGCTTCCACTTCCAGAGCGCCCCACGTGTTGATCGTGGCACCTGCGACATCGTCACCGGGAGCAACATCGCGCGGAACGGACTCACCGGTCAGCATCGACGTGTCAATGGCGGATTCGCCTGAGATGATGCGCCCATCTGTTGCGATGGATTCGCCGGGACGAACCTCGAAAATGTCTCCGACCTGCAGGTCGGTGCTGTCGACGTCCTCGCGCGTCCCGTCAGGCAGAATGCGGTGCGCTGTTGTGGTGCCCATTGAGAGCAGTGAGCGCAGCGCGTCGCCGGCCCGATGCCTGGTGCGCGCCTCCGCATAGCGCCCGATCAGCAGGAACAGGACGATCACGCAGGCGCCCTCGAAATAGAGCATCGCGGACTCGCCGCCCCACAGCAGTGCCCACAGGCTCCACACAGTTGAAGCGGTCACGCCCAGGGACACCAGTGTGTCCATTGTTGTGGTGCCGTGGCGCAGACCCTGAATGGCTGAGCGGTGGAAGGGCCACGCGCCCCATGTGACGACAGGTAGTGACAGGATGGCCACCACCCATTGCCAGCCCGGAAAATGCAGGCTGTGTAACATGGAAACGGTAGCAACGACCAGTGTGGGCGGTGCGGTGACGATGAGGCGACGCCTGAGGTCTTGTGCGCGATCCAGCACGCTGCGCATATAGCTCCTTAGAAGTCTCGCTTGATTTCAGTCAGCGTGTATCCGGCCTCGCTGATGGCATCTTTGAGGGCGTCGTCATCTACGCCGGTCTGCGTGTGGACGGTGACCAGTGAGGTCTTGTTGGCCTTGAGAATGACCTCCACGTTGGATACGCCTTCGACCTCTTTGAGTTCTTCGGTGACGGATGCGACGCAGTGGGAACAGGTCATGCCGTCGACATAGAGTTCAACAGTTCGATCGAGTGCCATGATGAGTCCTTTCAGGATTTGACGAGCCGTGCGATCGCGTTGATCGCTTCGGTGATTTTTTCTTCGCCAGCTTCGTGAGAGTGCTTGGCGGCGTCGAGGACGCAGTGGCCCAGATGGTCGTGAACGAGGCCGAGGGCGACTGAATCAAGGGCGCTTTGAATGGCAGATATCTGCGTGAGTACGTCAATGCAGTAGTCCTGCTCCTCGACCATGCGCTGGACGCCGCGCACCTGACCTTCGATACGGCGAAGCCGGGTGAGGTACTGCTGGGTTGATGCCGAGTATCCGCGCATTGAGGTCTCCTCTCAGGTCTACCAGCACAACAATACCCCTAGGGGGTATTAGTGTCAAGGGGTGCGCCGATAGTAAAACGCGCGCCACGACCACTGACGGTCACGGCGCGCGTGAAGGAAAAAGGTTACAGCTCAGGCTGCGCGACCTTGAGCGACTGCTGGTCACGCTGGTGAGCCAGAGCAATCAGATCACTGAAGGTCTCCTCGCCGCCGACCTGGCGGGCAAAATCAGCATCCTGAGCGGCGATCGCCACATCCGTGATCGGGTTGGCCACCAACGCAGCCAGCACGGACGGAGCGGCAGTGATTGCGCCGATACCGGCCTCAACCAGGCGCAGCACCTGATCGGAGTTCTTGAAGGAAGCGGCCAGCACATCCGCATGCAGGTGATGGGTGCGCAGGATCTGATGAATTTCGGTTGCTACACGCACACCGTTGATACCGAAGTTATCCATCCTGTTCACATACGGCGCAACATAGCGCGCACCGGCCTGAGCAGCCATGAAGCCCTGCAGGGTGGAGTGGACGCCCGTTGCCGTGACCGGGATACCTTCCGAGGCCAGCATGTTGATCGCGGCGAAGCCTTCATGGGTGACCGGAATCTTGACATGCAGGTGCTTGCCGAACTCCGAGCGCAGCGCGCGCCCCTCGGCCACCATGGATTCGCGATCATGGGACACGACCTGCACGTGCAGCTGCGAGCCTTCCGGCAAAACCGAGTGGATTTTACGGAGAACCTCCAGCGGGTCGCCTCCCTCGTTCGCCAGAATGGTGGGGTTCGTAGTCACGCCGTCGATGGGAAGGTAATCGAGAGTCTCACGAATGAGGTCAATATTGGCGTGATCGATCAGAATGAGCATGATTCTCCTTGAATTCGTAGCCTGACCCCATTGTACGATTCGGCAGGCATCAATAAATGGGACGTGCCAGACTACACATATGGGTCGCAGCGAAGACAGGTGGTATCCACTCAAACGTGTGCCGCAGTCTTATCCGCCGACCTACGTGCGCATGAAACTCGTGCCGATGATTCCGGCCATTGCTCTGGCAGCCGGTGCCGACTTGCTCTCCGATGCGCGCTTCGTGCCGAAGGATGCACAGAAAGTGCTGAGGGTCGCCTCCGAGCGCATGGGGTCGGAAATACTTGAACGCTTCCAGCGGATCTTCTTCGATGAACCGGGCCTGGACACGCTTTTGGTGCGGGCAGGAGCCGCTGCTGCGCGCCGCGTGGCCGACGCTGGCCGACTGTATCTGAAGGCGCGGATCGCCACGCACACCGACTGCGACGGCCGAGCGCGCGCCATGCTGCCATTGGTTCCGCGTCGCGGATATGAAGCGTTGATGGTGATCGCACTGACTGTTGGCACAGCGACCGGATATTTTCGTGGCGGAGCGGTTCACACTGCGGTGATCCTCGATAGTGACGACGGTACGCCGACCGTTCCGCCCGGCCACCCCACACCGCAACTGCGCAGAACGCAGCCACCCTCGTCACTGGGTGACATCGCCGCCGACATCGACGACATGTACTACTGCGGGTCGATGGGGCAGATGGTCAAGGTGGTGCGCGTGGGCGAGGGCGACGCGCGACGCTGGATCGTGGCCATTCCCGGCACCATGCACCTTGACCCGACATCGACTCCGAACCCTGCCGACACGGAATCGAATATCCGCGAAGTCCTCTTCCTGCCTTCAGCCGTGCGGATCGGAGCGGTCAAGGCGGTGCATGAAGCGATGCGACGCAGCGGTGTGGACCAGGATGACTGGCCGGCCGAACGCGTCTTGATCTGCGGCCACTCTCAGGGCGGCATGGTGGCAGCAGCCCTGGCGTCGATGGACCCGGATGAGGCGGGTATGCGCGTGAGCGGCGTGATGACGATGGGATCACCATGCCGGCGCATCAAAATTCGCCCCGATGTGACGATGGTGTCGATTGCTCACGACCAGGACGTGATTCCAGCCCTGGACGGCACACCCGCACTGACCCCCGACCAGCGGGTGACGATCCACCGAACCCTGGTGCGGCCGCGTCAGTCGCCGCTGTACTACGCGCATTCATCGACGATCTACACCGACACGGTGCGTCTGCTGGAGCGGCGAGCCAGCGTCGTGCGACACGGATACCCCTCGGAATGCGTGGACCGCCTGCAGGAATTCCTGCCGCGCGAGGGGGAATCCGTGCACACCACATTCCATGAGGTGTGGCAGGACGTACTCGAAACCGTCGAAGAGTCGACGTGGGACCAGTACGTCGTGCTCGACGCACCCGAAACTGACCTGGTGGGCAGTGACTGGCAGTGGCAGCCCAACCCATTGATCGACTTTTCAAGGTTGAGGAGGACACATGCGCAGACGTAAAGGAAAAGGCTCACCCACCCCCGTCAATAAGGGGCATGGACGAGGGCGACGCGGCCGTCTGCCACAGATCGACAACCCTGTGCTGATCAGTGTGCTCACCGCCGGAGCGCGGGGGGTCAGCGCCGCGCTGGATGTTCTTAAACCGCCGAAACGGGCGGGTCGAGGGCAGCGCGTGCAGCAGTGGCTGACTGAGCGCATGCCGGACATGATGGGAGCGCACCTGTCGTTGGATGTGCGTGTGCACGAAGGGTTCGGCCGTTCACCTCTGATTGACATGCGCATCGTGTGTGATGACGACAGTGAAGATCAGGCGCGCCAACAGCTCGAGGATGCGGTGCGGTGCGCATGGGACAACCCGGAGCTGGCTCCCGTGGCGGTGCGCGCCTGCGTCACGGATTCAGCAGGCGAAGTGCGATGCGACGTCACCAGTGTTGGGTTCAGCGAGGAAACCGCGACACCCTCGGCCCTGTATGCGCGTTTCGGCGCACCCGACGCTGACCCTGCCTGGCGGCCGTAACCATCCATTTTGTGTTTTATTATCAAAGCTTTTCGATGCACGCAAGCAGTAATTCTTCTGACGCGTTAGTCTTTTCTCCGGGTGGTTAGTAGAACATACCGACTCTACTCAGCGAGTCATGCGATCGGTGTCAGTCTGGCAACGTGAGCACTAAGCGCTAGTTGGACTAATCTTCGAAATCGCGGTCACGAAAATCCTCGAATGTTGCCGCGTTGAAAACAGTGACCTGTCCTGTGACAGCGTGCTTAAGGCAGACCCAGCACTGTCCTTTTGGGATGATAACCGAAAGCAAATTTGCGTCGATACTTCGTGATACGCTATGGTTTGTATTGGAGTTAAACAAAGGAGTTTGATGATGAACAAAACTATCCATGTCTCTGTAAATGGCGACGACGGTGGTGACGGTTCGCCGCACTCCCCTTTAAGGTCGATTAATCGCGCTGCGCAACTGGCGAGTGCAGGGGACACTGTTCAAATCCACGAAGGTGAGTACCGGGAGTGGGTTAAGCCAGTGCGCGGTGGCTATACTGAGAACACCAGAGTAACTTTCCAAGCAGCCCCGGGTGAACATGTTGTAATTAAAGGGTCTGAAGTTGTTGATTCTTGGGATGATTGTGGAAAGGGTGTTTGGCGAACGGCAGTTTCAAACTCGCTCTTTGGAAATTGGAATCCGTTCGAAAAAGAAGTGTTTGGGGATTGGCTTGTTAGGCCGGACCCAGTCGGAAAAGATCGAAAGCACTTGGGTGCCGTATATTTGAATGGATGCGCGCTGATTGAGGCGAGTAGCTTAGACGATCTCAGAAACTACGATTATACTCCCCCTATCATTGATGATTGGACGAGGTCGGCCGCTCAAATCGACCAAAACGATAAACCTAGGGGCGCATGGTTTGCTAAGGTGGGCGAGCGTGAAACGACGATCTGGGCTCATTTTGGAAAATGTGATCCAAATAAAGAGCTGACGGAAATCAACGTTCGCAAGTCAGTTTTCTATCCAGAAAAACTCCATATCAATTACATCACGGTCTCAGGTTTAGAACTGTGTCACGCTGCAACGCCGTGGGCTCCACCTACTGCGGAGCAGGTAGGGCTTATCGGGCCGAAGTGGGCAAAAGGCTGGATTATTGAAAACAATTTTGTCCATGACTCTAAGTGCTGTGGCATTAGTCTTGGGAAGGAGTCTTCGACCGGTGAAAACTACTCAACTTATCGAAAAGATAAGCCGGGTTATCAATATCAGCTAGAGTCGGTTTTTGCGGCGAGAAATATCGGATGGAGCCGTGAGCGAATCGGATCGCATGTTGTTAGAAACAATCGCATATCTAATTGTGGTCAGTGTGGAGTAGTTGGACATCTTGGGTGTATTTTCTCAAAAATCCATGACAATGATATTTCCCATATCGGAGTATGGCGCGAATTTTACGGGCATGAAATAGCTGGGATAAAGCTTCATGCCGCGATAGACGTAGAAATTTACCGGAATAATGTACATGCCTGTACCCTTGGAACTTGGTTGGATTGGCAAACGCAGGGAACCCATATATCTCGTAACATCTATTTCAATAATAACCGTGATCTTTTTGTTGAGGTTAGTCATGGTCCTTACCTAGTCGATTCGAATATTTTTGCATCGGTAGCTTCAATAGAAGTCATGAGCCAAGGTGGGGCATTTATCCACAATTTGATCCGGGGTACGGTCCGTTTAGCACAGGTGTTGGATCGGGCTACCCCTTACCATTTACCTCATTCGACCGAGGTAGCTGGCTACGCCTTCATTCAAGGGGGTGATGATCATTGGATTGCAAATCTGTTCTTTGGAGACCCAAATGACCGGCCATATGGCGAGAGAGATTTAGCCGTCACAAATGACGCTAAAGCGGAGTCTGCTCTGGGCCTTGCAAAGTACTCATCGTATCCAAAGTCTTTTGGAGAGTTTTTCAATAGCATTTCTGCAGCACCGACAGATCATAGAAAATACTACGGTGTACTGCTTCCCGTTGATCTTAGAAACAACATGTATTTTGGAGATGCTACTCCAGCTGATGGTGAACAAGAGCCGATGGTGAATGAGTCGCAAGCTTTCATCGAGGTGAGCTGTGGAACCGAGACGGTTGAGATAAATATAAATTTGCCGGAAGGGTTTGATTGCGGCTATTCTGCTCCCTTTACTTCTAAGGCGTTACCGGCGGCCTATTTCGCACAGGAATTATTCGAAGATAGGAACGGATACCCGATTGAATTCTCTATTGACGCTGTCGATGCCGTAAGGGAGGGAGAGCAGTGGGTAGCGGGACCGTTCAGAGAGCTTCACAGTGGAGTTTATTCGAGAAAAAATACTGCTTTCCGCCTAAAAAGTAATCGATAGCGACTAAAGAAAAATCTATAAAAATGAGAAAGGTTATGGAAATGAAAACTAGGACAATCGCTGCCATCGGTGCACTGGCTCTATCAACACTTTTTTTTGCAGGATGCGGGGGCGCGGAGCCAGGGGCTGCCGAAAGCTCAAGTGATTCTGTCAACAATGCTAGCGCGTCTGTGTGGGCTTTAAATGGTGGGTTTCATGAGGTAATGTGGAAGGATTCGTTTGCCAGGTGGAATGCTGATAACCCAGAAAACCAGATCGATCTGGAGTTCTTTGCTAACGACTCTTATAAAGAAAAGATTCGCACCGCTATAGGTTCAGATAACGCTCCGACTCTCATATACGGTTGGGGTGGTGCGACGTTGCGAGATTATGCCGAGACAGGGAAAATCGTCGACCTTACGGATGATCTCGGAGGCGAGCTCGAGAGAGTCATCCCTACGATTGCGGAAGGTGGCAAGGTAGACGGAAAGCTTTATGCAATACCCCATACTGGTTCGCAACCTGTAGTTCTGTATTACAACAAGAAACTTTTTAATGAAGCCGGAATAGAGGCTCCTAAGACATGGAACGAGTTGCTAAAGGCTGTGGACGTCTTCAAAGAACGCGGAGTCATTCCGATTTCGCTCGCTGGCGCCTCGAAATGGACCTCGATGATGTGGTTGGAGTATCTGTTCGACAGGATCGGCGGTCCGGATGTTTTCAATAGAATCGTTGAGAATGAAAAGGGCGCATGGTCCGATCCGGCTGTCAAGAAATCTTTGGAATATGCGCAGGAGCTAGTAAAGGCAGGAGCGTTTGGAGACGGCTTTGGCTCTGTCAGTTCAGATGCGGATGCTGACGCGGCACTTCTATACACAGGAAAAGCGGCGATGCTTTTGCAAGGAGCGTGGACCTACGGACGATTCGTCACGGACGCACCTGAATTCCTCGAAAGTGGTGACTTGGGCTATACAGTGTTTCCTTTGGTTGAGTCTGGAAAGGGAGGCATAAACGGAGTAGTTGGTAATTTGACTAACTATTGGTCGATTTCGACTGGTGCGCCAAAGGAAGCACAAGAAACTGCCAAGAAGTATCTTCGCACGGTGCTCGAAGACGAGTACCTGCAGAAAATGGTAGAAGGTGGTGACATCCCTAATACTGTGAACTCTGATGCTTTCATTGAAGGATCACCACAAAAGGAATTCACGAGCTTCGGATACGACATTGTGAAGAACTCGACTAGCTATCAACTTTCTTGGGACCAGGATCTTCCGTCCGCGACATCACAAGTGCTCCTAGATCAGATCCAGATGCTTTTCAACCTCTCGGTAACCCCTGATCAGTTTATAGAAACCATGAACGCAACGATTAAGTGATCGAGAATCCCATGGGCACGAAAGAAAAAAAACGAAGTTCAATCGCGGGACGAGTGCCTCGACCAGGTTTTTGGTTTGCCGTACCGGCACTTGCATTTTTCGCATTCTTCGCCATCATTCCGCTCTTTGGAGTATTTCTACTGAGCTTTATGAAATGGGACGGGCTTTCCGCTCCGGAGTGGGTGGGTGTGCAAAACTGGATGCTCACACTTTCCGATCGGACTACCACGAATGCAATCAAGCTATCCCTGATTGTGATTGTAGCAACGTGGTTACTCCAGACACCGCTTTCGCTGCTATTGGGAGTTTATATGGCAAAAAAGAGCGCTCATCGCGAATTTCTCTCTGTGCTTTATTTTCTCCCTCTGTTATTTTCTTCCGCTGCCTTAGGAATAGCATTCAAATGCTTGCTAGATCCAAACTTTGGACTCTCACAAGCGCTGGATATACCCTTGCTAAGGCAAGATTGGTTGGGTAATGAATCGCTTGCGTTGTTTGTGGTGATCCTAGTGATCGGATGGGCGTTTATTCCATTCCACTCACTTCTGTACCAGGGCGGTGTGAGAAATATACCGAAAGTATTGTATGAGGCGGCTGAAATCGATGGCGCTTCCGGTTGGACGCAGTTTTGGCATATCACAGTTCCGCAGCTCAAGTACACGATAATAACCGATTCTACTTTGCAGCTTGTAGGGGCTTTAACATATTTCGACTTGATATATGTGCTGACAGGTGGAGGACCAGGTATCGCTACACGTATTCTCCCATTGCATATGTATATTGAGGGTTTCAAGAGTTTTAACATGGGTACAGCGGCAGTGGTCGGAACAGTCTTGCTACTCGTAGGACTGGCAATGTCGTTCACGTTGAATAAACTGTCTGGGGCCATGTCGATGGAAAGCCAGGTGCAGGGGCTGTGAAAACCGTACGAAAAAAGGCTGCCAGCATAGTCTCGGGAGTGGCAGCGTGGATTTGGCTCTTAATAGTAATAGTTCCTATTTACTATATTTTGATAACTAGTCTAAAAAGTCGAGCGGCTTTTTATGCCGAAAATCCGCTGAAACCTACGTTGTCCCCCTCATTAAGAGCGTATCTAGCTGTCTTTGAAAATGACTTTGGACGCTATGTGTTCAACACAGTTTTAGTGACCGCAGTCTCTGTTCTAGCTATTCTAGCAGTATGTGTAATGGTGTCATATTACATCGTACGAGCGAGGAGTATTGGCGCCAGTCTGTCTTTTGCAGTTATTCTACTGGGTCTCGGTATTCCTCTCCAGGCCGTCATTGTTCCTGTTTATTATATTGTGATAAAGATCGGCCTTTACGATTCGCTCTTGGGGATAATTTTGCCATCGATTGCCTTTGGTATTCCCGTGACGGTTTTGATTTTGGTGAACTTCATGCGAGATATTCCTGAGGAATTGTTCGACTCAATGGCGGTTGATGGTGCGAGTGATATTTCCACCCTGTTAAGAATGGTCGTTCCTCTTTCGATGCCGGCTATTACTACGGTCGGCGTTTATCAGGCGTTACAAGTATGGAATGGATTCTTGTTCCCGCTGGTATTAACCCAGAGTTCTGACGTTCGTGTGTTAACAATGTCGCTGTGGAGTTATCAGGGTGAATTTGGCAATGACACACCGGCGATTTTGGCAGCGGTGACTCTCTCAGCGGTGCCAATTCTCGCACTCTATATAGTCGGGAGACGTCAGCTTGTTGCGGGTTTGACTGCCGGATTTGGTAAATAGTGAGGCCTTGCAATGGGTTATGTTTTGAAATGGTTGTTTTAGGTGGACTTGGTCTGAGATGAAGTTGAGAGATTTGTCAGTTCCGGTAGAAATTTCCTCTGTTTTGAGTGATTTAGGCGGCGTTTCTACAGGTAAAGCTAAAGTTGCATATCCAAACGAGTTCTCTGACGGCTTGAATGGCGCCTCTGAGTCGATGCGAAAGGAGTTGCACAGATGTTTAGCAACTGTTACCGATGAGTTGATTTCGCTTTCTCGAGAGCTTCACGATCGGCCGGAATTGGGTTTCGATGAGTATTTTGCCGCAGATCGTGTAGCTGCGCTTTTGCGGAAATACGATATTAGCTGCGAGGAAGGTGTTTTTAGCTTTGATACGGCTTTGCGTGCGAATGTAGGTCAAGGTACGGAGTTTGGTAAATTAACTCCTACGCAGGCTTTCGTGGGCGATGACGTTCCTACATTTTGTTTGACTTGTGAGTTTGATGCTTTGCCGAAGCTTGGACACGGATGTGGGCATAATGTGATGTGTGCTCAGTCGGTGGGAGCATTTCTCTCCTTGGCGTTACTTGAACGAAGGGCTCAAGGATCCCTCAAGGGGCGTATCTTGTTTCAAACGACGCCCGCAGAGGAGAATTCCACGTGTAAAGAGCTTTTATTCCAACGCGGTGCTTTTGAAAATGTTGATGCTGTCGCCATGGCTCACTCGTACGGCGTCGATGTGGGGCAGCATGTTTGGCTAGCGCAAAAGCGGTTGACAGTTGAGTTCGTGGGCATTAGTGCGCATGCTTCTTCGGCTCCTTTTATGGGTCGAAACGCTTTAGATGCAGCATGCTTGACGCTAAATGGACTGTCGATGCTAAGGCAGCAGACTACATCTGATGTCCGTTTGCACGCGATTATTTCTGAAGGGGGTAATGTTCCAAATGTTATTCCCGAACGCGCAAAGTTGGATGTGTGTGTGCGAGCCGAAGACGCGAAGATTTTACTTTATTATCTCAAGCAAATATGTGATATCTTCCATGGTGCGGCTTTAATGACTGGGACAGGGGTTAGAATTTCTGGTTTGGAAGAACCGAATGAGATGCCTGTACGGTACAATAAGATTTTGTTGCAGTCGTGGATACGTGCAGAGCGAAATTGTGGTCGGGAGCCAGTCCCATTGGGGGCTATTCCAGAAGGTACGGCTGCAAGCACGGATTTTGGCAATCTTTCTGTTAGGATTCCCGCTATTCATCCGTTGGTTGGGCTTGGCGATACTACCTTGAAGCTCCACACTAAAGAGATGGCGGCGGCGGCGAGATCTGTCCGGGCAAACGCAGCTGTAGTCGATGGAGCTTATGGTTTGGCCTGTGTAGCTTTGGACTTTATTTCAGACGAGTTGATGCGTGAGCGTGTCATGAGTGAATTTGAGTTGCAAGGTGGGTTAGTAAATGTGCCAGCGCTTTTTCGTGAAATTGGAAAGATGTGAGCGTTGATCTTGGCGGACGAGCTTGCTTTCCTGTCGAGATGACTTGAACGTGGTTGTGGTAATGGCCGTTCTACGGGAGGGTTAGGGAGCTACTGGAAGTTTGCAAGTGATGAAGCCAGCAACCGGCTGTGCTGAAGCTCATGCGTGGAGGCGGCGAGCTTTGCTGTGGTGCTCTTCTATTATTGGCGGCTCTTTCTATCTTGCTTGGGAACGTGATTGAAGGAGATATGCGAGGTGGAGCTCGTAGCTGCTATTCCCAGCCCGCCATCTTTTCGGACTGGCCAATGTAGGTGGCGGGGGTCAGGTCCAGGAGGCGCTGTTCGACCTCACCCGGCAATCCCAGGCCGGCGATGAATGTGCGCATTTCGTCGGCGCCGACTGTGTGCCCGCGGGTGAGCTCCTTGAGGCGCTCATACGGGTTGGTCATGCCGGTTGCGCCCGCAATGGAAGCAGCGCGCATCGCCTGCTGGACGGCTTCACCCAGCACAGCCCAGTTCTGATCCAGGTCAGCAGCCATGCGCTCACGGTTGATGTCCAGTCCGGCCAGGCCGCGCACCAGATTATCCAGTGCCAGCAGCGAATGTCCGAAAGCGACACCGATATTGCGCTGCGTGGTTGAATCCGTCAGGTCGCGCTGCATGCGCGATGTCACCAGTGTGGCCGCCAACGTGTCGAAGAGCGCGCACGAAATCTCCAGGTTCGCTTCGGCGTTTTCAAAGCGGATCGGGTTGACCTTGTGGGGCATGGTGGACGAGCCGGTAGACCCCTGGGCAGCAAGGTTCTGGTGGAAGTAGCCCATCGAAATGTACGACCAGCAATCCGTCGCCAGGTTGTGCGCGATGCGGTTGAAACGGGCGACGTCCGAGTACAGCTCGGCCTGCCAGTCGTGCGATTCGATCTGCGTGGTCAGCGGGTTCCATGTCAAGCCGAGGAACTCGACGAATCCCTGAGCGAGCGCCGGCCAGTCGGCACCGGGAACGGCCACCATGTGTGCCGCCCACGTGCCGGTCGCACCATTGATCTTCCCGAGGTATTCGGCTTTCTCAATGCGGTCGATCTGACGGTTCAGGCGGTGAATGAAGACCGCCATTTCCTTGCCCATTGTCACGGGAGTGGCGGGCTGACCGTGGGTGTGTGCCAGCATCGGCGCGTCGGCACCGTCGCGCGCAATGGCACGCAGTGACTCAATGAGCTGGCGGGCTGCCGGTAGCCACGTGTGTGTGACAGCCGCGGCGACAGTCAGCGCGTACGCGAGGTTGTTGATGTCTTCGGAGGTGCAGAAAATGTGGACCACTTCGTGCAGGTCCGGCAGACAGGTGGAATCTCCCAGCTCGTCTGGCGCCTGATCCAAGTGCTCTTTGATCAGGTATTCGACCGCTTTGACATCGTGGCGCGTTTCAGCTTCGATGCGGGCGAGACGATGAATGTCTTCCGGCCCAAAATCGACGGCCAGGCGGCGCAGATAGGCGCGTTCCGCATCGGTCAGTGTGGGAGCGCCGGGCAGAACCTCGTGGTCCATCAGGTAGATGAGCCATTCAACTTCCACATGGACGCGCGCACGGTTCAACGCTGCCTCAGACAGCGTGTTTGCCAGAGGGGCGACGGCTGCGCGGTAGCGCCCATCCAGAGGGGACAGGGGTGTGTCCACTGCAAGGTCGGTATAGCCGGATTCCGGATTGAAAAGAGTTGACCACGTATCGCTCATGGCCTTATTCTACGCAATCGCACCGAATCGACGTATTGCCCGCAATTCACACGTTTAATCGTTGCAAGAACAGTAGAATCAGTAGGCTAGTTCTGAACGATTGTTCACAGACAATGGGGTGGAGGAAGATGAGTAACGAGGCAGTGCACCTGGTGTTCATGGGAGTTGCCGGATGCGGAAAGACCACTGCAGCTCAGCAGATGGCCGACTTCCTGAAATGGCCAGCAGCCGAGGCGGATGATTTCCACCCCCAGGCGAATATCGACAAGATGAGTGCGGGCACACCGCTCACCGATGAGGACCGTTGGCCGTGGCTGCGTTCGATACGCGACTGGATGAGCGATCACGCCAGAAATGGCCAATCAACGATCGTCACCTGCTCCGCGTTGAAACGCAGCTATCGTGACCTGCTGCGCGAATCGCAAGGACGCGTTTTTTTCGTGCATCTGACCGTGCCGGAAGATGTCATCCGAGAGCGCATGGCGACCCGTGACCACTTCATGAAGCCCAATATGCTGCCTTCACAGTTTGCCACGCTCGAAGACCTCGAAAGTGACGAGGACGGCGTAGTGATCTCAGCGCTGGGAGATATCGACGAGACTTTCAATGCCACAGTGAATGCCCTGCGTGAGCAGGGTCTGATTGATTAAGGGGCCAAACCGATGAATCAGATTCTCATCCCCATGGCAGGAGCCGCGGACGGTGTGCAACACACGGACAGTGTGGCGCAGCTGCTGGTAGCGGCACTGGCCGGTATCGCCACGATCATCGTGCTGATCGTCTGGCGCAAAATGCACCCATTCCTCGCGCTGACACTCGGATCCGCTGTCCTCGCATTGATTGCAGGCATCCCGCTGACCGACACGTTCACCGCATTTACCAAGGGCGTCGGATCCACCGTCGGTGGCGTGGGCGTCCTGATCGCATTCGGCGCCATCATCGGCAAGCTCCTGATCGACTCAGGCGGCGCTGACCAGATCGTTGACACTGTCCTTGAAAAGACAGCTCCGCACCGCTTGCCGTGGGCTATGGCACTGGTCGCCTTCGTCGTCGGTATCCCGCTGTTCTTTGAAGTCGGCATCGTGCTGCTGATCCCAGTGGTCATGCTCGTTGCGCGCCGCGCCAAACTGCCGGTCGTAGCGGTCGGGATTCCTGCACTGGCTGGCTTGTCGGCACTGCACGGACTCGTGCCTCCGCACCCCGGGCCACTCATCGCGATTGACGCACTGAATGCGAATATCGGCATCACACTCGGCCTGGGCCTCCTCGTCGCTGTGCCCACAGTCATCATTTCCGGCCCGCTGGCGGCGAAGGTGATGGTCAAGTGGGTGCCGCGCGAAGCCGCCAGTGTCCTGGGCGATGCCTCTGAAACCGAAAAGCGCGAAGGGCACCGCCCATCATTCGGTGTGGCAATCTCCGTAGTTTTGATGCCCGTGATCTTGATGCTGCTGCGCACCGTGGTCGAAATGGTGATGATGGGGCACGAGGACTCCATCATCTTCAAACTGCTGACATTCGTCGGTGAACCGATCGTGGCGCTGCTGCTGACCGTGCTGTATGCGATTGTCGTTCTGGGGCGCATGAGCGGCCGCACCACACAGGAAGTCACCAACATCGTGGGCTCCTCGCTGGCCCCGGTCGCATCCATCCTCCTCATTGTCGGTGCGGGCGGCGGTTTCAAGGAAACGCTGGTCGAATCCGGTATTGCCGAGGTCATCGCCCAGTGGATTGAGCAGATGGGAATGCCGATCCTGATCGCAGGCTGGCTGGTGGCAGTGGCCGTGCGTCTGGCCACGGGTTCGGCCACAGTTGCCACGATCACCGCTGGCGGCATCATGGCACCTATGGCAGCCGACATTTCACCCGTTGCCGCTGCACTGCTGGTGCTCGCCATCGGCGCCGGATCCGTGTTCCTCTCACACGTTAACGACGCTGGATTCTGGCTGGTCAAGGAATACTTCGGCATGACGGTGGGTGAGACGTTCAAAACGTGGTCGCTGATGGAAACGATCCTGTCGGTGGTCGCGTTGCTGTGCGTCATCGTTATCGCCATCCCACTGGGAGCCTTCTAGGAGACGACTACCTCACATCATCACGTAGCCTGATGCTGTTCTTTTCCCTCGAGACCGAAGGGGGCCATAATGAGTGAAATGACGTATCAGGCTATCGCGATGATTGTGTATTTCGTCGTCATGATTATGCTCGGCCTGCTGGCCTACAACCGGACGAGCAATCTTGACGACTACATGTTGGGTGGCAGGTCGCTGTCCCCAGGTGTGGCAGCGTTGTCGGCCGGCGCATCCGACATGTCGGGCTGGCTGCTGATGGGTTTGCCCGGCGCAATCTACGCGACAGGTCTGATCAACGGCTGGATCGCGGTTGGCCTGACGATCGGCGCATGGCTGAACTGGAAGTACACAGCTCCTCGGCTCAGGTCATACAGCCAGGTTTCCTCCAACTCGATCACTGTGCCGTCGTTCGTGTCCTCGCGCCTCAAAGACCCTCACAACGTGATCCGCATCGTCGCCGGCCTGGTCATCATGGTGTTCTTCACCTTCTACGTGTCATCAGGCATGGTAGCCGGCGGCTCGTTTTTTGAATCATCCTTCGGTATGGATTACCGCCTGGGCATGACACTGGTGGCCGGGATCGTCGTGCTCTACACCCTGGTGGGCGGCTTCCTTGCAGTATCGTGGACGGACGTTGTTCAGGGCCTCATGATGGTGGGTGCGCTCATTCTGGTGCCGACCGTGGCGATTATTCACGTCGGCGGCTTCAGCCCGATGGTGCAGACCATCAATCGCGTGGATCCCACCATTTTGCATCCATCGGGCGGGACGCTGAGCACGACGGCCGTGATAGGCATTATCTCCGCACTGGCATGGGGGTTGGGCTACTTCGGTCAACCCCACATCATCGTGCGTTTCATGGCGCTGCGCTCAGCCGCGCAAGCAAAGGCTGCGCGTCGCATCGGCATCGGCTGGATGGCTCTGGCAGTCATCGGCGCAGGTATGACTGCTCTGGCAGGTGTCGCCTACTACCAGCACGACGAATCACAGCTGCCGAATCCCGAATCCGTCTTCATCACGCTGGGACAGCTGATGTTCCACCCCCTGATCGCCGGGTTCATGCTGGCCGCCATTCTGGCGGCGATCATGTCAACAATTTCATCGCAGCTGCTGGTCACATCCTCGGCAATCGTGGAGGATATCTACAAGGCACTGTCCAAACGAGACCTGTCGGAAACCAACGGCGTGCTACTGGGACGCCTGGCCGTGGCCGCCGTGTCCGTACTGGCAGCGGTGCTGGCGTGGAGTCCCTCGGACACGATCCTCGGCCTGGTGGCCTTCGCGTGGGCAGGTTTTGGTGCATCATTCGGACCGATCGTGATTCTGTGCCTGTACTGGCGCAAACTCACCTGGCAAGGCGCATGCGCCGGCATCATCGTCGGAGCCGTGACCGTGGCCGTGTGGGGCAACCTGTCAGGCGGCATCTTCGACCTGTACGAAATCGTCCCCGGATTCGTGTTCAACCTTCTGGTCAGCGTCGCAGTGTCGATGGCAACCTATCGGCGCAACAATGAGATCGACGCCGAGTTTGATGCCGCTCTGGACGGATTGACGGCTTAACCCACCCAGTGCCGCGCGATCGCGAGGGTTTCAGGCACGTAGGAGCGTCCGAACAGCTCGCAGTGTACGACGAGCATATGTAGCTGATGCAGTGAAATGCGTTCGCGCCAGCCGTCAGCAAGGGGCGATTCCTCGTCGTAAGCCGCCCAGATCCGCTCCACGAAGGGCGCGCCGAATACGGCAAGTGCCGCCAGGTCTTCCTCCGCATGACCGCCCTGAGCAGCCGGGTCGATCAGCGTCGCACCGTTCGGGGTCCACATCACGTTGCCCGACCACAGGTCCCCGTGCGTGCGGGCCGCAGGCGTTGTGACCAGTTTCGGCTGGTCATGGTCGAGGGCGCCGCTTTCAAGCCTGGTGCACAAAGCTTCGAGTGTGGCGCGCTCATCTGCGGTGAAGGCTTTGGCTTTGAGGTACGGGCGGATTCGATATTCGGCGTAAAACTCGCCCCATGACGTAGGTGCTTCGACTTTGGACAGGAGCGGCAGGGGTGTCAGACCCATCCATCCCTGAGCGTCCTCTCTGGCCGGTGGCGGCGCACCCAGATTCGGTGCGCCGGCCGCATGTGTGTGGGCCAGTGCGCGACCAAAATCCTCGGCAGTCTGCCTGGTTGGCCGCGTCGTTTCCAGCTCGGGTTCCTCCAGCCATGTCGTGCCGTAATCGCTCACCGGCACAACGGGCGCAGCCTGGGGTGGCGTGTCAGCCAGCCACTTGAGACCGGCCACCTCGTACAGGATCCTGCCTGGTCGCTGATCACTCTTGCGAAAAGTACCCATATCCTTACCGTACAATCAGAACGAGACTCGGTTCATCTGTTTCTCGAGGAGCGCACTGTGGCGCAACAGCACCCACAGCTATGCCGCCAGGAGTGGCTCGACCTCACCGGTCAGTGGCTCTTCGCATACGATGATGAGGATCGCGGCCTGAGCGAGCATTGAGAGCGCCCTCGTGACAATCCGGCTGAGATCTTCGATCGCACAATCACCGTGCCGTACCCGCCCGAATCTGAAGCCTCCGGCATCAATGACCCGTCATTTCACCCGATCTGCTGGTACTACCGCGCGTTGACGGACGCTGAGATCAGCGCGGTGCGCGGGTCCGGGCAGCGTGTGATCCTCAACTGTGGAGCAGTCGACTACCAGGCACACATGTGGGTCGACGGCAGCGTTGTGCTCATCGAGCTTGCGGATCTCGTAAGGTTCCCGCACGAAGGCTTGGACCACGCGGTTGCCTTCGATGTTTTCCTCCACCATCGAATTGAGACGAGCCAGGGATTCACGCATCGACAGGAAGAGGGGGCGCGCATGTTTGGCCAGCTGACGGGCACAATAGGCCAGGAACGGGGTGATGACCAGCAGGGCCAGCGCGAGGCGCCATTCGATCGTGAACATGACGGCCAGTGAGCCGATGAACAGGCACACGCAGTCGACCACGTTGTAGGTCACCCACGACAGGAAGTGCCGGATCGCGTCGGTGTCTGCGGTCAGGCGGTTCATGATGTCGCCGGTGCGCGTGTGGTTGAAGTACGTGAAATCCAGCGAATGCAGTTTTTCGTACTGGTCGGACACCAGGCGGTAAATCGAGTTCTGTCCGAAGCGTTCCATCAGCATCTGGTAGCCGTAGCGGGCGCAGGTGCGTACAAGCGTCGCACCCACCATCGCGCCGCACAGGGGCAGGAGCTGATCGAGGTGGCGGTCAACGATGACGAGATCCACGATCATTCCCGCAAGGATCGGGACCAGCATGATCAGGATCTTGTCGACGACGAACAGCACCAGTGCGGCAAAGACGCGCGGAACGTCGGGGCGGCAGTAGGGCGCAATCCACCTGAGGTTCGAAGCGTAGGTGTTGGATGTGGGATCGACGTACATCCGGTCATCTCCCGAAGAAAAATCATGCGCGTGGGGTGACCACACTGTATCCAATCATTCGGTCAAGTGCGAATGGTGGAGCGGAGAGGTTTTCCACAGGTTCGCGCGCCTCCCCTCGCCAATCCACAGGCGGCCGAACGGCACGCGCACGAGGCAATGAGGCTGGCTACCGTGACACCATCATTGATGTGAAGGAGGCAGCATATGAGCGGCGAAATCGACGCGGTACTGAGGAGCTTGTGGAGCGTGAGCGAGGACATGGATGGGCTTGTCGCAACCCTCAGCGCCATCAAATGTCCCAGTTGGCAAGGACCCACTGCGGACCTGGCGCGCCGGGAATTCAACGCCGTTGTGGCGGATGCGATGTGGGCGCAGCAGGTTGTGGGCGATGCGGCACGCAACTCCGTATTGATGTGTCCGGTTGGGGGATAGGAGGAACGCGTGAGTGAGCAGAGCGTAGATCCAGGCTTCTATGACTCCGTTGTCACCACCAGCGCACACACCAGTGTCGACACAGATGAGCTGATCGGAGCGGCACTCGGCGTGATGATGGCGAAAGAGACGGCGCAGAACTGTTATGCGAATCTGATGGTTATTCAGCTCATGGCGTCCTCGGCCGTCATGCTGGGGGTCGACTCCGGCCGCCTCATCGGCGCGGTGGAGGATGCAATGACTGCTGTGAGTGCGCTCGTTGTGCGTCTGGAATCTTTGAGTAACCGCCTGACCGCAGCGGCAATGAAGTATCTCAGTGCAGAAGGTGATGCCCAGCGTTTTGTCACCGCACGCATGCTGCTGGTGGACGGGCGAGTGTCGTGGACACCGCTTTCGCCACTGACAACAGGGCTGACAGCGGGGCAAGTCTACGGGTATGCGAATGAATTCAGCGGCAAGATGCACAGCGACCCTACCTTGGGATACCGTGTCGAATTCGACATGGCGACGTTGGGGACGACAGTGAATTCCCTGTCCACCAGAAGGGATCTGTACGGTTTCCGTCCCGATGCCGGTCAGCAGGCATGGTGGGGCAGTCCGCGCACTCAAACCGTTGACGCCGCACGCGTTGCCAGTCAGCTCTTCTTCACGGTCGGGCAGCGCGCGACGGGACCGCTGGCAGGCCTGCAAATCACCACCTCGCAAATCAGTGACGCGGGAGGATCGGGGCGTCCCCAGCGATCCTCGCAGATCCGTGTCGTTGATCCGAGCATCCCGAAAACAGGTGTGGCTGCATTGGCGGGTGTGCCGCCGCTGTGGTTGACGGCGCGAAGTGCGGTGAATGCGTCGAGTCGAGCCAGCGGCGTGAGCGTATCCAACAGGTATGCGCCAACTCCCCGCCTGCCCCGCACCGTACCGACGCCTCGCAGTGGTAGTGAACTGTTGGACCGCGTCAGTCAGCTTGAAAGCGGCAGCGACACGTTCGGCCAGCTTGAGATCCTCAAACATGAAACGCCGCAGCCCGACGGGTCGACAAAGCGATCATGGTCAGTCGTCGTGCGCGGTACGCAAAAGTGGACACCCGGGCAGACCAACCCGCAGGACATGCTCAGCAACTTGCAGGCGGTCGGCCATGATAATAACGACCTGAGTGCTGCAACCCTCGAAGCGATGGACATGGCGGGGATCGCACCCGACGAGCCCGTTGAATTCGTCGGACATTCCCAGTCGGGTATCACAAATACGCAGCTCATTGCCGACCCGGACACGACGCGCAAGTACACCGTCGTCTCCAGTCTGACCGCCGGGTCTCCGACAGGAAATTACGTCATGCCCGAGGGCGTCCACACCCTGTTCATGGAGAATACGCGCGACATCGTCCCGCCTCTTGACGGCTCCCCCAACATGGATGTCAACGATGCGGTGACTGTTTCCTTTGACGGCGACCTGGTCGGACCGCTGGACGGGGAGGGGCTGGACATCACGCCGCACGGCCTGGAACCGTACACCAAAGCCTTCGACGCCTTGAATGATCCGTCAGCGTATGCGGCGCCCCCGGAAGTGCGCGAATGGTCCAGGCATCGCGAACAGTCACTGCGCCTGAGCGATCAGACTGTGACAACCTCGCAGCTGTTCAACACTCGCCGCATCTTTGCAGATGAATAGCTACGACTCTGACCTGCGTGGCAGCGCGGCGACAACAAGAGCGGAAATAACAGCCGTGATCAGACCCGCACCTACTGCCGGCCAGAAGCCTCCAACCGTGAAACCAAGATTCGCCTGCTCACTGAGCCATCCTGTCAGCATGAACATCAACGCGTTTGTGACCAGTGCGAACAAGCCGAAGGTGAGGATATACAGCGGGAAGGTGACAACCTTGACCAGTGGGCGAACCAGTGAGTTCACCGCCGTGAAAATCAAAGCCACCAGAATCATCGTGCCCAGAGATTTCCACACCGACGCTTCGGGAGCAAAATTCACGGAGCTGATGATCAGGGTGGACACCCAGATTCCGACCAGATTGGCAAGGGAACGTACAAGAAACCTCATAGGTACATGGTCTCATGATGCCTGCCGCCAGACCACCGCTAAGGCGCCACCATGAGGGAAGCTCCCACAGCCACCATGACGACCAGTTCGGCCAGCCCGATGTATTTCACGGCGATCGTGGTGCGCTGATGCTTCCACGGCATGAAAGTCGCCCTCGTGAATGCGAGCGCGAAGGCACAGGGTACGAGCCAATGAAGCTGCCCGGCCGCAGCTGCCCACGCAGTCCCGACGACAGTCAGCGCATGCCAGATCACTGAGGCGACAATCCAAGTGGGGTTTCCGCGCTCGCGGATCAGGCAGCGCACATGCAGAACGGACCCGACCAGCACTCCGGCCAACGCTGCCCACGCGCACCAGGCCTGAGGCCACAGCTCGCCGCCTTGCCAGGGGAACCAGTGTGTGCGCCGGAAAGCGGTCGAGATATCCACCGCAACAGGACACATGAACACAGAAGCAAATACCTGCGACAGTCGCGCGAGTATGGACCGTTGGCGCCGTCGCAGACTCTGCACCAGCGCGATCGCGATGAGGGGTGCGAAAATCGGTGCCCACGACAGCAGTTTCGGGGCGCACAGGACCGACGCTCCGCCCAGGAGGACGGTGCTTACGGCCCACGTGCCTGTGGCCGCTGCGAAACGCTGACGCTTGGGGGAGCGGATCCACCAGCTTCCCGCAGAAAACAACATGAACGCCACCATCCACGCAGCTAGAACCAGCAGGTGAAGAGGGCGCCAGCCTCCGCGCGTGGCACCGACCAGGAAAGGCAGCAGCGCCATCATCCACGAGCCATGCTGGCCAGGCAGCCAGCCGGTGCGCATGAGTGCGCGCACGCGCGAAGAAGAACGCGGGCGTCGGATGCGCGGATGGTCAGTCGGGCGGCTCGTCATGACGATCAGTGTACGGAAGTGGCGCACGTGGTCGCCATATGGACACTTCGGCCAAAAGGCGAGATGCCGAATCATCTGTGGCATGCGGTGGAGCACTGTACATCTATGTCCCATGAACACAATAATGAGAGCACGACCAACGTGCTCGACTCCCAGCAGGATCACTCATCGGCACGTCTGAATCCGGAGGACCGCTCGGCTCGCCGCGCAGCGACCGTTTTCCCGCTCATCATCATTATCGCCTTCATCGTGGGACTGCTGATTCCCGGGCCAGCGGCGCGCCTGGCAGGAGCCGTCAACATTGCGCTCGCCGTCATCATGTTCGGCATGGGCCTGACGCTGACGGCATCCGATTTTGTCCTGGTCGTCAAGCGTCCGCTCCCCATCATCGTCGGTGTGATTGCACAGTTCGTCATTATGCCCACACTGGCCGTCGTCTTGACGAAGGTATTCAGCCTTCCGCCCGAACTTGCCGTGGGCGTCATCCTGGTGGGATGCGCGCCGGGCGGCACTGCGTCGAACGTGATTTCCTATCTGGCCAAAGGTGATGTTGCATTGTCCGTCGCCATGACATCCGTGTCGACTCTGCTTGCGCCGATCATGACTCCGCTGCTCACGCAGTGGCTGGCCGGCCAATACCTGCCTGTTGACGCGTGGTCGATGGCGAAGACGATTGTGCAGATCGTCCTTGTGCCGATTCTGGCCGGCCTGATTATTCGACGCCTGGCAGAAAGCGCCGTGCAGAAAGTGCTGCCGTTCCTGCCGTGGGTGTCTGTCCTCGGTATCTCATACGTGCTGATCGCTGTTGTCGGTAAGTCAGCTGATCGCATTGTGCATGCTGGCCTGTTCGTCCTCCTCGTCGTGATGCTGCATAACGTCCTCGGACACCTGCTGGGATACTTCGCAGGGCGGGCCACCGGAGGCGGAGAGCGTGTTGCCCGCACCACCTGCATCGAGGTGGGCATGCAAAATTCCGGTCTGGCCGCAGGCCTCGCTTCCCAGTTCTTCACTCCCGAATCCGCTTTGCCGGCAGCCGTCTTCTCCGTATGGCACAATCTGTCCGGCGGAATCCTCGCCGCTTTCTTCCGCCGCCGCAGCCTTGGCGACGTAGACTAAACAAGCATTGACGAGGGCGACCCCATCCGGAAAGGACACGTCATGACAGCTCAACCGTGGACACCCGACTATGACTGGGGTTATGGCCGGGAAAATGAAAACCAGCTGCTCAACATGCTTGTCTGCATTACCGTCACGGACGGTGATGAGACGGTGTGCGCCGACCTGCGGCACGCATTGAGAGAGGGATTCGCGCAGAAAACTCCCGCTCAGGGCGTGCCCGAGGGGTTCGGTGCCTACGGAGGCGGAGCCTCCATGCTGCGTTTCGGTGCAGGAAGCGCTGACGAGCCTGTTCAGATCGCGATCTGTTCAGGTGGTCAGGATGCGATCGATTCGGTCGAAATGTGCACCGACGCGATCTGGGCGATGATTGAAAGGTTTGCGGACGTGATCGACGTCCGGTGGGACTACAAGCCTTATACGCAATCTGCCATCTAGGATTCATCCGGGACGATCAGGTTGAGCGCATTCCTGAATGACTGCGCCCGCACCAGAACGTAGATGGAAACCGTCAGGATCACACCTGCCACGCCAAAACAGATCGGCAGAGCGTAGGGCAGTCGGGCGGGGTCAATGAACCCTGTCAATACGATGAGGACTGTGGCGATGACACACCCCGTTGCTCCACTGACTGTCATCGTGCTGAAAGTAGGGGTGAAGCGATCGTGCTGCTCACGAACATGCGCACGAGCCTCGGCATCAGCGATCCAGCGGGTCCGTTTCCACTCTGAGAACTCACGGCGATGCGGATCCGCAATGAACAGGTATGCCGCAACGGCGAAGCACACAATCACGACGGCACCGCCGATGCTCAACGCGAGTGTCACGGTCACGGCACCGTCCTGGCCTGCGAGCAGTTCAAGCACGATGATCGGGATGAATGCGATGACACACAGAGCTGACGCCAGGGCAATGCGCTGGCCTCGTTCGCGGCGATAGTCCAGCACACGCTGGGCACACTGCAGATCCACCACGGTGAATTCTTCGGGAACCACGTCGCGTTTCGGTGTCGAGGGTGACAGCGCTTCAAGCCCGAATGAGGCTGCGAGCTCATCTGGCGTGCCGAACTGGCTGATCACAGTTGACAGTGCGGAATCCTCGTCAACGCCGGAGTCAACCAGTGCCTGTACCCGTTCGCTCATCTGATCGTGGATCTGTGTGCGGGTAGCCTGGACCTGAGGGGTGTCCCTGTCGGCAACCTGATCAAAAACATAGTCAAGATACTGGGTGATGCCGTCCATAACACTCCGATCAGTGAACAGAAGTTCTGAAAGCTCCATTGTGCCACGCCGCGGTGCTCACTCACCTCCACGTGCCAGAGGCTTCCCTCGGAGACGATGCGGGGTCGCCGCGGTGCTCACTCACCTCCACGTGCCAGAGGCTTCCTCCTCTGTTTCGTTGATGCCTCGTCGTGGAACAAAGCGCCGACTTGATTGAAATACGTGCTGGCTACCTGCGTTGCACATACCCCTAGATCTTCCCTGCTTTGGTGCACATTCCCCTAGATTTAACGCTCGTGCACATACCCCTAGCTAAAGTCGGCACCCCAAAAGGACAAAACCTATTTCCGCAGGTCAGCCGTCAGTAGCTTCCGGCGGCCTCGAGCCTCACGCGTTAAATCTAGGGGATTGTGCATTTTTACAAGACTTTTTAGGGGTATGTGCACGTGGAGGGTTTAAATCTAGGGGTATGTGCACGAGGCGGGGTTAGAACTAGGGGTATGTGCACGTGTTGGTGCGCGCGGCAGGACAGCAGTGGCATCCCCGCCCGAAGGATCTGCGGTCATGACACACCCAAAAAGGCTGGGCCGGACACTAAACACCCCGCGACACGCCCACCCCATACACACATTTCGGGCATTAACCCCAAAAAGGCGGTGAGATGCAGAAAGGCCAGCAAGATGTGGAAACGCCGGCAGTGTACTGAAAGGCGGCCGTATACAGACAGATCGGGACACCGTCAACAAACTGTCAACGATGTCCCGACACATCACAATGGTCGGGGTGGCGGGATTTGAACCCACGACCTCTTCGTCCCGAACGAAGCGCGCTACCAAGCTGCGCCACACCCCGTGCGACCGTTCAAGTATAGCGACGAGGGAGCAGAGTGCACAAAATTAAGTGGCTCATCCCTCTGAAGTTTCGGTCACACCCGCAGCGCGGCACCGAATACAGGGAGAAGCGGGTGAGGCTCCTGACTGCTGACACAGGTGGAAGCCTCACCCGCGAGGGATGGCAGTTAGTTCAAGTCACCTCCGTTTCCGGGATACAACCGTGAGTGCGGTTGCGCCGACAATGAAGCTGAGCGCAATGAGGCCAGTCAGGTTGTTCGCACCGGTGCGAGCGATTCCCTTGGCGACGGTGTACTTGCCGTCCGCGCTCTTCTTGGGCTGTTCGACTTTGCCTGGAGCGGCCGGCTTGGGCTTGGCCGGGGCAGCAGGGCATGGCTGTGCAGCCACCGACAGGTCCCACTCCACGGTTGCGCCGTCTTTAACCATGTAGCCCTTGGTCACTGAAGCTGTGACGTGAACCGTTGAGTTGGTCTTTTCCGTGGTGTAGGTGACGCCTTCCTGGGTTGGAAGCTTCACCGTTTGCTCAACGCCGCACTTGTCGGCGGGAACCACTGTTGGCGCCTCGGGGGTTACGACTTTGGTGACAGTACCCTTCACGTCCATCTGGAAGGTGTTGATTCCCAGCGGTGTGGCGTAGTAAGGAGGATTGGCGAGCGACAGCATGACCGGCGTTGCGGTATTCGCCGCCAGGGTTCCAATCTCCACGCCAGCTTTGAGCTGTGCGCCTGTCACTTCCATCCGCGTGTCCCCAACAGTGAGGGCGTACATCGTCTGGTCTTTCAGGGCATTGGACGTGACAGTTGCCGTGGCATCCATCACCGCATTGTCCTTGGCAGTCAGGTACACGGTGTGGGACACGTCCCCTGAGTATCCAAGGGTGCTCGGCATGCTTTCTGCGTTCTCTTCGGTTGCGGTGAAGGTGCCGTTATCTGACGTGACAGTCTTCTCCGACAGGTACAGTGGCTTGCCTTCTGTTTCAACCTTGATCACCGGCAGGTTCGCGTCAGGGGAATTGCCCCTGAGTGTGACTGTCAGTGTGGTTCCCTCATGCGTGAACGGAAGTTCCGTATCCGTTCCGTCAATTGTCACGGACTTGACCGTGGAGGAAAGGCCGCGCAACTGGATGGTCTTGTCAGGAGCCCAGCCGTCGGTGACACCCAGGTACACCGCATTGTCGTTGACGACCGCATATCCCCAGTTTTCCTGTGGGAAACGGGCGTAGCGTGAGCCGTTGAGAATGGCGGGGTGAGCCTTGTTCCATTCGCCCACACCCTTGAGGATGTTGACCTCGAATGGATCCATTTCGCCGGTGCCCTTGGGGCCAATATTCAGAAGGTACTGGCCACCGTTGGCGACTGTTGTGAACAGGTTGTTGACTTCGTGCTGAATCTGGTAGGTCAGCTGAGCGGGATTCTGCCGCTTGTTTTCTATTTCAGGCCACTTGCAGTATCCCCAGCACATGGGGAACGTTGAACGGGCAGCTTCCCACGGTGCCTGGCGTTTCTGGCTGAAGACCGCGTTATCGCCACCGACTTCGAAGTCACCCTTGTTGTTCCACACGCGTGAGCTGACCATGGCGTTGGGCTGCAGTTCATGCACCCACTTGGCCATCCGCTCCGACTGGTCGGCAGTGGGAGCGCCCATATCGAACCAGACCTCTGCGATTTCGCCGTACTTCGTCATCAGCTCAGTCAGCTGAGACTTGATGTAGGGCATCATGCTTTCGGGGATCTTGTTCATGTTCGAATAGGGCTCAGCTTCGTGCTTAGTCCAGTCGATAATCGAGAAATACACGCCGAACTTCAAACCGACATCGGCGCAAGCAGTCGACAGTTCTTCCAGAGGGTCGAGACCCATATCGGTCTTATCAATGACGTTATAGTCAGTTGTTGCGGTATCCCACATTGCAAAACCATCATGGTGCTTTGATGTGATAACCAGATATTTCATTCCAGCGTCTTTAGCATTTTGACACCATTCATGGGCATCAAATTCAGGCGCATTCATTTGTGCTGCTTCAGCAAGATAATCTTCGTCGCTGATTTTCGACCAGGCTTTAATCTGTTCCGGATACCCTAAAGGCTGGCGCTGTCCTTTGTAATATCCACCGAAGTTCGAATAAACGCCCCAGTGGATAAACATTCCAAACTTCAGCTTTTCCCAGTTTTGAGCACGCTCCGATTCGGTGTAGGGCACTGCTGCATCCACGCCTACCACGGGGGATGGGTTCGCGGGTGTCGGATCGGCAGACGGTTCAGCGAAGGCTAGACCTGTCATAGAAGTTATGAGGCCCAGAGTTAACGCTGAAGATGCAAGAAAATGTAGCTTTCTCACGTGATCTCCTAATAGTGTGACAACATTGTCGCCAACTACGATACTAGAAGAATCCGCGTTTCCATCACGATTTCGGCATTAACCAAAATAAAGAGTTAATTTTTCGCACGAAAGAAAAATTAAAGCAAAAGGAATAAGGATCTCAGTCCCGTCCGTACATCATACGGCACCAGGTGGTGTCAACCGATTTCAGTTCGCGCCAACCAGACGCAGAATCGACACCTCGGGGCGCGTGGCGATACGAACCGGCGCCCATGGTGAGGTGCCCAGTCCGGCACTGACATGCAGCGGAGCCGAGCCGCTTGTATGAGTCCACCTGTGCACACCCTTGGCGTAGCGCGGCGGCAGATCACAGTTGGTCACCAACGCTCCCCACACAGGAAGCCCGATCTGTCCGCCGTGAGTGTGCCCGGCACAGATCAGATCCACACCTCGATCAACGAACGCATCGAGGACCCTGCGATACGGTGCGTGAGTGACACCGATGCGGATGGTGTCCGAATCATCCCATCTTTCCGGCAGCTTCGGCATGCGGTCGCGTTCAAGGTGAGGATCGTCAACACCTGCCAGATTGACCGCCACCGACCGGTCGCCGTGCGCCATGCGCACCGTCAGCTGATCGTACCGATTCGACAGGTCAACCCAGGACGCCCTCGTCAATTCCTGAACGAAATCGCGCCACGGCAGACGCGCCAGGCGGGACGTGTCGTGAACGGCGTGCGCATCGCGGCGCAGATAGTGCGTCCAGGGGCGGAACGTCGACGACGTGTAATAGTCATTGGAACCCAGCACGAACACTCCGGGGTAAGCCAACAGCGGCCGGTAGGCCTCACGCAGAAGCGAAGCTCCCGTCGCATTGCCGAAGTTGTCGCCCGTCGACATCACCATGTCGAAATCCTCGGTTCGGGCCACGTGGTCAAGAAAATCGACGAGGAAGTCCTGACCGGAATACAGGTGGAGGTCGGAGATGTGCAGGATGCGCAGCTCTTCGCCCTGGCGCAGTGCAGGCACTGGAATCGAGAAGTGCCGCACCGTCGGGCATCGTCGCTCGCACTGACCCCAGGCAAGCGAAGCGACCCCCAGACCCGCCACCGTCGCAGTGGCCAGGCCCAACGCGCGGCCCGCTGCGATCAGGCGGGGTGGCAGAACCGATGGCTGACGGGACGCATTGAGCAAGATGCGAGGATCCGTCGCAGCCAACGACTGGCGCGCGTTGAACTCACTCATCGTTATCTCTCTCGCTCAATAATCGTGCCGTCAGGAAGCTCGATGCTTTCGCCGGGCTTCAGATTCAAACTGTCAAGATCAATATTACTGAGGTCAACCTGGCCGTCGGTGGACAAACTAGTGGACGAGGAGTTCGCGTTGTTACCTGCGTTCCTGTCGCGATTCTGGTTCTGGTTGTTCGAGTTGGCGTTGTTCTGAACCTGACGTGTGCCATTCAGGTTGGCGTTCGGCAGGGGCTGGACTTCCGCACCCTGAAGAGCAAGGTTCATGTACGGCATCCACAGGTGCAGGCCAACCGTGGAACCATAAGGAACCGAGTAGTAGCGTTCGGCCACCGTCACATCGGAGACCTGCTGGGATGATGCGTTCGCATGACCCATCCACGCGGCGGTGGCGAGCTGCGGTGTGAAGCCAACGGTCCATGTGTTCGAGTTCGAGTCAGTCGTACCGGTCTTTGCGGCAAACGGGCGGCCACCCTCCAGGTAAATACCTTCCTGCGGGCCGTACCATTCAGCAGCTGACTTGCCCAGAAGCGTCGCAACCTTATCAGCCACTTCCTGATCCAAGACCTGATGACACGACGGCTTGAATTCCTTCAGGACATTCTCTGAGCGGTCAGAAACGGACAGGAGCGCCGTCGGTGGGCACTGCGAGCCACCGTTGGCCAGCGTGCCGTACGCCGAAGCCATCCCGAGTGGCGATGCGCCGGTCGAACCAATGATGTTGGACGGGAGGGCGGCCGGCGCTTCACCCGTATTGGGGTCCTTAATGCCCAGGTCAGCTGCGCGCTGGAAAATCTCACACAAATCGAGGCGGCTCGCCATGTTAACAAATGCCTGGTTGACAGACATCTCTGTGGCGCGCAAGACCGTGTGGGAGCCGTCCTTGCCGGGCAGGTCGCCCACCGTCCACGGCTCGAAGCCACCGATCGCGGCGCCGTTGCAATGGAAATCACCCGGCGTGTAAGTGCGGTTACCCCGGCCAACACTTTCATAAGCGCCGTGACCTTCCTTGAACCACTGAATCAGAGTGAATACCTTGAAGGTTGATCCGACGTCAAAGTTTGAGTCCGCCGAATAGTTCACCTGCGTCATTGCTGGATCAGATTCGTTGGGTGCGCCGAAGTGCGTATTTTGAGCCATCGCGACGATGTGGCCGTTGGACGGCTCCACCGACGCGATCGCGGCGTCGACTCCGTTACCCGGTGGCAATGCTCCGTTGACAACGTCCAGCGCAGCTTTCTGCTTATTCGCGTCAATCGTGGTGCGAATCGTGATACCGCCGGTCTTCAGCAGGCGTTCACGTTCGATGCGGGTCTCACCGAATATTGCATCGTCGAGGAACTGCTGCTTGGCGAACTCGCAGAAGTACTCCATACCCGTCGCCGCGCCGGCACAGCCCTGGGGGCGCTCGTTCGGGTTGAGCATGTCGGGAACAGGTGTGGCCACCGCCTCGTCGTGTTCCTGCTGAGTAATGATGCCCTGATCGAGCATGACGGAAAGGACGATGTCACGTCGTTCCTGAGCGGCATCGGGGTGAACCAGCGGATTGTAGGAGACCGGGGACTGCACCAGGCCCGCCAGCAGTGCCGACTGCGGCATGGTCAACTCGGATGCGTGGGAGGAAAAGTACAGGTCAGCAGCGGCTTCGACGCCATAGGTGGTGGGGCCGAATGGTGCGATATTCAGGTAGCCGGTCAGGATGTCATCCTTGGACATCTGGCGCTCCAGACTCATCGCGTACTTCATTTCACGCAGCTTGCGCTCAGGTGTACTCACCGTCGCATCGTGAATCTGTTCAGGGTCGCCTTCCAGAAGGCCTTTCTCCACCAGCGAGTTACGCACGTACTGCTGCGTGATGGTCGATGCACCCTGCATGCCGTCATCGTCGGAGAAGTTACGCACAACGGCGCGCATAATGCCGTCCGGGTCCACGCCGTGATGGGTGAAGAATCGCTTGTCCTCAATAGCGACAATCGCCTGCTTCATCTCTTCGGAAATCTTGTCGGACGGCACGACGATACGGCGCTTGTCGTAGAACTTGGCGATCGTCTGATTGTTGGCGTCGAGCATCGTCGACTCTTCAGCCGGTGCAACGATCTCGATATCTTCGGGCAGCCCCTCGAGAATCGATGGTGAGGCTTTGGCGGCCACCCCCAGTGATCCCACGGCAGGCACCGCGATACCGGCACCCAGGACGCCCAGCAGTGCAGAGATGCAGATGAAGGCGAGCAGGAGCGCCACCAGCTGGACTGGCGTGACTGAACGAGTTCGAGTCTGTGGCTTCGACATAGGTTAAGGATACGTGTGTCCACGTGTATTAGGGGAGGGGAAGTGCCTGAGGTATGAGGAATTCGTCAAATTGAGGCTGCTGGCGTCACCCTCGTCGATGATTGACGAGGGAGGCCGCGGGCGCCTGTTATGCATCCTGTGAGGAGGATATTTCACACTATTGATGATCTCGTGTTGCTTGAATGAGCCAGATGTGTGTATGGTCACAGTAGTGATGGTCAAGGATGATCATGGACTGGAGAACAAGGAATGAGCAGTATCGATCAGGATCAGACATGGGCCGCCCGCGCGCTGTGTGCGACGGAAGAACCGGACGCACTGTTTGTGCAGGGAGCTTCCCAACGCCAGGTACGAGTCAAATGCATGGCATGCGAAGTGCGCCTGGAATGTCTGGCAGATGCGTTGCAGTCAGAAGCTAACTTCGGCGTGTGGGGTGGACTGACTGAACGTGAACGGCGAGCTATGCTGCGTCACTACGACGACGTGGAGGATTGGTGGCAGTGGCTCAACGAATCTCAGGACGCGTTGGCGTGTGAACTACGTACACCGCGGATCCCGAAAGTTCTGGCCCACGTGCGCCGCTAGGAAGCATCGGTATCAAACAGTTAGGCTAGTGACATGACCACATGGGAATACGCAACGATTCCGTTGCTTACACATGCCACAAAAGCAATCCTGGATCAATGGGGTGCTGACGGGTGGGAACTTGTCACCGTCATCCCCGGGCCGACGGGTTCCGATAATCTGGTCGCCTACCTGAAGCGGCCGATAGAAAAACAGGCATAAAAAAATGGGGCGGTCAGCGACCGCCCCACTTTTTTGACGTCTTCAGCGTGCGCGACGAGCCAGACGGTCAACATCCAGCAGCGTCACTGCGCGACCCTCAAGGCGGATCCAGCCGCGGGAGACGAAGTCAGCCAGTGACTTGTTGACGGTTTCGCGCGACGCGCCAACCAGCTGAGCAAGCTCTTCCTGAGTCAGGTCATGAGGCACGTGAACGCCTTCGTCGGTGGGCGCGCCGAAACGGTCGGCCAGGTCAAGCAGCGCCTTGGCGACACGGCCTGGAACATCTGAGAAGACCAGGTCAGACATGGACTCGTTCGTGCGGCGCAGACGCTGGGCAAGTGCCTTGAGCATGTGCTTGGCCAGCGTCGGGTTCGTGTCAAGGATTTCCATGAGGTCTTCGTGCTCAAGGTAGAGCAGGGTCGCCGGGGACACTGCGGTAGCGTCCGTGGAGCGCGGGCCTGGATCGAAGAGCGTCAGTTCACCGATAATTTCGCCCGGTCCGAGCACGGCGAGCAGTGATTCGCGCCCGTCGTTGCTGGTGTGACCCAGCTTGATCTTGCCTTCGGTGATGATGTAGAGGCGATCGCCAAGGTCGCCCTCGTCAAAGAGAGTTTCGCCGCGACGCAATGCGGTGCGTCCCATCTTGGACTGCAAGAAGTTCTTCTGCGCCTCGTCGAGCCCGTCGAAGAGGGGAACCTGATTGATAATGTCATCAACAAACATGTGAGACCAAACTCCGTTCCTGTCGTCTATGTCGAATCGCGCGAGGCTGCTCGCAGCGTTTCATCTTCCATTGTGTCGTAATCGTGACAATCACCACGGCGTTTTGGCCGGAGTGTATGGCAACAACAGTCAATATTATTATTCATACGTGACGATTCCAACAGAACACGACACATCTGGGCTTGTCAATGCGGGTTCTGAAGCTGCCGAGGCACTTGCGCGTCAGCTGATGAACGCTTATCCGGACGCCACATGCACATTAGATTGTTCGACGCCGTTCCAGCTGCTCATTGCGACAATGCTGTCGGCGCAGACAACTGATGAGCGGGTCAACCGCATCACGCCGGCGCTCTTCGGGGAATTTCCAACAGCTCTGGACCTTGCTCAGGCGCGGCGCGATACGGTCGAGCAGATCGTGCGGCCGCTGGGTTTCCAGCACCGACGATCCGGGCAGATCATTGCGACCGCTCAGGCACTGTGCACTGAATCCGGTGGTGAGGTTCCGCAGTCCAACAAGGAGTTGGAAAAACTCCCCGGAGTCGGGCATAAGACGGCCAACGTCGTGATGGGAGTGTGTTTCGGAGCGCGCGCACTGACAGTTGATACACATGTCGGCCGCCTGTCTCGCCGTTTGGGATGGACGAGAGCGACCAGCGTGACGCGCGTCGAAAAGGACGTGACAACACTGCTGGCAGGCGTGAACTGGACGAAACTGTCACATGTTCTGATCGCACATGGTCGCTCAGTGTGCACTGCCCAGGGGCCCCGATGCGATGAGTGTCCGGTGGTGGATCGCTGCCCGAAAGTCGGTGTAGTGCCCTGGTCAGGTGGTGGGCAGTGAAGCCAGGAAATCGCTGATCAGGGTCGTGACACGCTCGGGTGCTTCTTCGGGGGCGAAGTGCCCCACTGCGGGCAGCATTGTGGTGTGCAGCGGATAGGTCACATGGTGTGAATCGCGCGCAAAATCTGTAGCCGACAGTGATGAATCTTCTGCGCAGTGCACGCTCAGAGTCGGAACCTGCACGGGGTCGGCCAGCGCCTTGCGCGAGGCGATGGACAGGAATCGCGTGCTGGAAAATGAGTCAGTGGTCGCGGAGGCGGCGAACGCGCGAGCCATTGCGCGTCGATAGGGTTGTGCGTCGGCCAGCATCTGTTCGCGATGTGAGGGCGCCGCCCACGAACGGATCATTGAATCGATGAGTTTGCCGGATTTGAGCAAGGTGACGCGCCGCCAGGGAATATCCATGCGCAGGGCGAGCAGACGCCCGCGCCACAGAGGAAGCAGTGTGGGCCACAGGGTACGTTCCAGTGGGTGCGGCGCCGCCAGCGTCATCACCGCGCGCAACGCAACCGGATTGGTAGCTCCCAGCATCCATGCAACAGCACCGCCCATGCCTGCGCCGACCACTGTGAAGTGGGAAATACCCATTGCTGACATGATGGCGGTGACGTCATGGGACAGTTGCAGCAGATCCACCTTGTCGGCCTGCAGGTCGGAGGCGCCGAAACCGCGCTGATCAACTGCGATCACACGATGCCCCTGCTCAGCCAGGGAGGGAATAACATGCCGCCAGGAACGCCAGAACAAAGGAAATTCGTGCAGCAGAACAACGGCGTGGTCGCATTCCAACGGGCCGGCATCGACAACGTGGAAGGTCGCGCCGCCAGCGTTGACGTGGCGATGCTGCCACGGACCGGGCTCTTCCAGAACCTCCCGAAGAGAAAGATCTGCATCCATGTGATTCAGCGGCCCTCATCGCGAGCCTTGGCCGCGCGGCGGCGGGCTCGCCATGAGAAGAAGGCACCTTCAGGATTGATCTTTTCCACCTCAGCGCGCAGAGCTTCCTCCGAGCGGCCACGGCGACGTACCCAGTGAGAGACCCACGCGCCTACCAGCACGATCAGGCCCAGGAGTGCGAAGCGTCCGGAAAATGCGGAGGCCTGGAAGTGGTGAGCAAGATTCATGCCGAATGCGTTCCACGAGTTCAGCCACTGAACAGCAGGCTGAATGAGCTGCGAGAAAATCCCCGGAATGACGATCGGAACAAGTCCGGACAGGAAGGTGAGGATACCCATGACGAAGCCACCCAGCGAGGAGCGCGCAACCGTCACCCCCAGCAGGACAACAATCACCAGAGCGCCCACCAGTTCGGCTATAGCTGCCAGGTTCACTGCCCCCGTTGAGAACGCAGACCCGTCAGCAAGTGTCATGCGCGCCCCGGCATCAGCTGCGAGGAACCATGCGATGGGCAGGAAGATCAAGAATGCGAAGAAGCTCCACCAGTGCGATCCAGCGCGAGACGGAATCTCGGGCGACAGTGTCGTGCCTTCAAAGATGGCGTCATCGAGGGAACGCGGGGTGCCTTCCACGTGCACCGGAACCGGTTCAGCGCGAGGATGCCAGTTTGCCTCGTTCTCATCTGCCGGATCTGCTTCCTCCGGCGGAGAGACGAGGGAACGGCGGTGCACTGCGGTGCGCTCCAGCTCATCTTCATCTGTGGCTGTCTCGTCCTCATCGTGGTCATGGCGATTTTCGAGGACGTCGCGCGGAGCTGGTGCCGGCAAATCATCACGCTCAGGCGGGGAGATGCGGTCGCGAGGTTCATCCTCATTCAGGTCAGGTGCGTCGCCCTTGTCGTCAACAGGATCGACGGGGGAAGGGATGCGTGGTTCGGACGTGGCGGGCACAGGATCGACGGCCGAGGTGTCATCGGCAGCACTGTCAGGCGCTCCAATGATGTTTTCCGTGTCGCCCTCATGCCTGCTCAAGGTCACTTCTTCGCCCGTGAGAATCTCATCGCTGACAGGTGATTCAGCGATTTCGTCAGTTTCTTCGGGGCGCGGTGCCATCGGCACAGCCGTTGATCCGCTTGCGCCCTCGAAAGTCGGGCTCTCATCGACGATGAGTTCATCGTCTCCCACTTCACCTTCCGGGCGGCGGTCGTGGAGTTCCTGATCAGACATGGTGCTACCTCCTTAGACCTTTAATGTAGCGTGAGAACTGCCCGATCTTGCGATGGGCGTGCCGAAACGGCCGATTCTGATCGTGTTACATCTCATCCACAAAACCGTGGCGGTGCCCGGTTGCCCGCAACACCTGTGCGCGAACATGGCGGCGCGTCAGCAGCGGACCCATGACCAGCGCAGGAAGCAGTAACCCCAGCGCGGACAGCACCGGCGCAGCCAGAGAAATCTGCGTCGTGACGGAGGAATGCGGTGTGACCACCGCGCCGGTAAGGCTTGACCACAATGGGATGAGGAACGAAAACGGTATGACCACCAGAACTGAGGACGCCACAATGGGTCCGGACGTTGACCACTGCGAAATCCACGCCACCAGGCCGAAACACAAGGCGCAGGTCAGCGCCGGAACTGGTCGGAACGTGTTTTCTGCCATCAGCCCCTCCAACCCCTGTGACGCTACGCGCAGTGATTCATCGGGCGCGGCAACCATCATCATGATGCACCCGAGAATCAGGGCAACACAGGAAAAGACTGCGACCCACGTCCGGTTGCGCGCATTGTGGAATTGCCCGTTGAAGGGACGCACGCGGGAGGACCCTCCCCGAGAACTCTCGGCATTGGCCTGCTCCAGTTCCCTCAGCGTGGCGTGAACCGTCCACCGCCGCGTGGCAATGGTGGCCACCGTCGCCCCCAGGCAGATGAAGACCACGCATATTGGATACAGACTCCACCGCATCGATGTCAGTGAGTCCGCCTCGCTCATAGCGATTCCCATCCACAGGGGAGCGCGCAACGCGCCGGTCAGCTGGCCCACTCCGACAATTACCGCACTGACAGTGGTGACGGCAAGGCCGGCTGAGGACTCATCAGAGTTGGCAGCCACGAGTGCCAGCAACAGGGTCGTAATGACGATACCGACGGTGCCCTCGGACGATGACAATGGCTGTCCCTGCGCGGTGGCGGCCTGAGTGTCAGCGACCGCAAATCCCATGATGATCAGCGCGACAGGTGAAAAAACCGCTGAGAAAACCGCTGAACGCAGGTGCTGTGACAGCGTGGCCCGAGGGATCGACCTGACCCCAGTCTGTGCCACTTTCGTCTCGCTCACGTTCACCTCACCCGATAAGCTCACCACGTGGAAGAATCCGATCACATTGTGCGCATGCGCCTCCTGCTTCAAGCGTGGCAGACCCCAGATATCTGCGCGCTGCGCGAACAATGTGACAGCGCATTGACGCGCGTCCGTTTCCATCATAGTTTGCGCCGCCGGTGGCAGGAAGTACGCGCCCTGACCAACATCTATGAAGCTGCCTATCTTTCTCGCTGGGAAGGCTCACCGATCAGCACCAGCGATCTGCGTGACCTCACGATGCGCGAGGGGCCACACGAAGCCGGCACCCTGACCACAGGTGAACAGTTCGCGCTGGGGATCTGGCGCAGCCAATGGCACGTCATGACGCTCATGCCGCCCCTGAACCGCACGCCCACCACCAGGCCTGCATCGCAGCCCGCTTTGCCGAACCTGGTCGCCGGACTGCACCGCGACATCACGTCACTTCTTGCTACCTCAGGCCACGTTGAACGTTCCCGAATTGCCGTTCCTGCCTCGCCTCGGCGTCTCGCTCACGTTTTGTCGCATGTCACCTGTGATGTGCCTGCTGTGGCGAGTGCGGCCGCAGTGTGGGCCGACTGTGCAGCTCATCCACTGTTCGAACCAGGTTCACGCTCCGTGGGGGCGGCTGTGGCGCGATGGATTCTGACCGTGCGCGGCACGGACCCGACAGGGGTCGTGACTGTGAGCAAGCTGAGCGCCACAGACCCTCAGCGCGTTGCGCGCATTGTGTCCGGCTGGGCAGCGCCCGATCACTCCTACGCGCACGACGTGCTCGCATTCTTCCTGTCATCACTGATCGCCGGTGTCGACGATGCCCTGGATATTGCGCTCAGTGTCCAGGCAGGCCACCCTCGGCAATAGGAAACGAGGGCGGGCTACTTGCCGCGCAAACTGGTATACGCGCGGTAAAACGACCACGCCGCGCCTGCAGCAGAGCAGGCGGCAATCAAGCCCGGCACAATGAGTCGAGCCGGCGAGGTGCGGACCTGAACCGTGTGCGTGAAACTGCGAATCGGCCAGTCGCGTTCCTGAGCGATTTCACGCAGCTGACGGTCAGGGTTGATGACGACGGGGTGCCCCACTGCCTCCAGTAACGGCACATCAGTGATGGAATCTGAATACGCGAAGCACTCTCCCAGATCCCACCCGTTGCGCTGTGCCATGGCGATGCAGGCGCGCGCCTTCTCATCGGCGTAGTTGAAACGCGAAATCACGCCGGTGAACGTTCCGTCCTCATTGCGCTGCGCGTAGGAACCGATCGACGCGTCAGCACCCAGCATGTGAGCAACCGGGCGCACCATTTCTTCAATCGAGGCTGAGGCGATGACAATGCGCCGGCCAGCCGCGCGGTGAAGGGCGATTTCTTCCAGCGCCTCCACGAAGCACACCGGGTCAATTGATCTGCTCAACGCGTCCTTCACGGTGGACTCCAGGTAGACACCGTCCCATCCGGCAGCGATTTCACCCAGTGATTCGCGCATTTTCTCTGTCGCCTGCTCGTCAGCGCCCTTGATCAGGTAGGGCAGTTGGATGAGCAGACCCAGCAGTGCGCCGCGCCGAGTCAGAAGACCCGCCTCACGCAGGGGAGTGCGCAGCGCCACGGAGGTTGACGTGGCCAGGATTGTCTTGTCGAGGTCGAAAAAGACAGCGGACCTTGAGCGTGGCTGTGATCGCTTCATGCGGGTCTCCTGATCGTCGAGTCGAAAAACTGCGCGCGTTATCCACAGGGTGGTGTCTCTCTCCAGTCTTCCACAGGTTGACTGAGCGAGGTGGACGAGGGAAGCCACGTGAGATGAAGTGACGGCATGAGTACACAGTGGAACGTGCGCGTCGGACTGGATCGACTGGACGAGGGTGCCAGGCGCAGCGCATGTGAAATCATCGAGCTTGCAGGCGGAACGGTTGCCAGCGACGGACTGCCCTGCGACATGTGGCTGACCTCGGATCCGGATGGGCCACCCTCGTCAGTCCGTGCGTCTGCACAGGTGCCGGTCATTGTTGTCGGCCCTGCCGGATCGCTGCGCCTGCCCGGCGATGAGATGATGCTGGCCGACATTGTCGCCTCATGTGCACCGTCACCGGTATTTTCCCCTGACCTGATACGCATCGGTTGCGCCGGATGGCAAGGTGGGGTGGGGGTGACGGCAATCGCGCGGGCGCTGGCTCAGCAGATCCGGTCGCACCCGCTGCCGGTTCTGCCTCAGGCTCCCCCTCCGTCCGTGATCGTCGTGGACACCGCCGAGTATGGGCCAGGCGTGGGCGCGGCGCAGGACGTGGCCGCTGACGGTATCCACTGGGGTGACCTGCGCGCAGACGAGACCGGATGGACTGGCACGCTCATTGACGCTCTGCCCGTGCGTGACGGCGTGAAAATCCTCGCGGCTGACTGCCGTGGTGGGCCGGCACGTTCAGATACAAGGCTGGTGCGGGTGCTCACCAGCGTGAGCTCCCGCGCGCATGTTGTGGTCGATCTGGGACGGTGGGATGAATACGCAATGCGCACCACCTCCCAATGCGGAATCGATGCGCTGTGCCTGGTCGGACGCGCCGACCTGGACGGGGTGTGTACGCTGATGGCCGGCATATCCCGCTATGCGCCACCTGCTGTGCCCGTCGTGATTGCCACGACGCACGGGACGACGACGCACCTGTTGGGCAGTATCCGCGAGTGCGGCTTCCAGTCGATTCAGGCTATACAGTGTCCTTTTCGAGGTGGGATGCCCAGGGGTTTTGCCGTCAAGCGAATGTATGCCGCGCTCAGGTCGGGCATGGAGCGTGCGCGATGAGCCGTCACACCATGAGGCGCGCGCTCGCTCAGGGGCACTCAGCTGTCCGGGCGGTGCGTGACAATGCTCGCGAGGGTGCAGGAGTGAGAGAACTGGCCACCGATTTTGACGATCTGGTGGCGCGCGCCGGCGGACTCGGACCGGACCTTGCTCCTCTTGTGGCGGACCCCGATGTGACAGATGTGCTCGTCAACTCCACCAGTGTCTGGATCGATCGCGGGCAGGGGGTGGAACGCGTTGACGTGCAGCTGGGGTCGGAAAGTCAGGTTCGGGCGCTCGCGGTCCACATGGCAGCTGCGTGCGGACGACGACTGGATGAGGCCAGTCCGATTGTGGATGGAACGCTGCCCGGCGGCGTGCGCCTGCACGCGGTGCTCTCACCAGTTTCTGATGAAGGAACGGTGATTTCCCTGCGGACCTCGCGCGCTCACTCCATGACGCTGGAGCAGATGGTGCGCAAGTCTTTGATGGACGGTTCCATCGCGAGCGTGATGGCCCAGTTGGTGGCACTGCGGGCCAACATTTTGATATCCGGGGCGACCGGGTCGGGTAAGACCACATTGCTGTCGACCATGCTGTCCAGCGTGCCGCATGACGAACGGATCGTGTGTATCGAGGAGGTACGGGAATTGCGTCCCTGTCACCCGCATGTTATCCACTTGCAGGAAAGGCAGGCCAATGTTCAGGGCGCGGGAGCGGTGAGCCTGTCGGATCTGGTGCGCGCTGCGATGCGAATGCGGCCCGACCGACTGATTCTCGGTGAGTGTCGAGGCGCCGAAGTGCGTGACGTGTTGACGGCGCTCAACACCGGACACGACGGGGGAATGGCTACCATCCACGCCAACGCGGTGGAAGATGTCCCGGCACGTCTGGCTGCCCTCGGATCGCTGGCCGGCCTGTCGGATGCCGCGCTGTCAGCGCAGGCGGTGGCCGCATTTGACGCGGTGATTCAGATGAGGCGCGATGCGCATGGAAGGCGGGTCAGCCAGATTGGTGTTCTGACCCGGACAGCAGGTGGCGTTGCCTGTGAATGTGAATGCGCGCTGAGAGAGCGTGATGGCCGGCTCTACCCTGATCGCGCCTGGCCACTGCTGGCTGAACGGCTGCACATCGATCTGGACGCGAAAAGTGCTGCTCCATGATGGCGCTACTGTGCTTGATGAGTGCCTGTTTGGTCGCGGCGATTGGCATATCGGCCGCCAAACATTGGCGCGCTCAGGCTGTGATCGTGGCCTGGAGATTCGACGAATCATTGAAGGCAGTTCGCGCACAGAAGCCAGTGCCTCCCTCGTCAAATGTCGTGCCGGCCGGGCAGGACAGCAGCTCCCAGTTGTCGATGTTGGTGGCCGAGGTGGCAGCCCGGCTGCGTGCCGGTATGCCGACTGCCGAGGCGTGGATGCGTGCGTGGGACAGAGTTGGCTCTGCGCACCTGGGTTCATGGGAGGGGATTGCCGAGGACGGTGTTCCCCGATCCGTGGCGAGGCTGGCGCGCGCTCCCTCGTGGCGCGATGTGCGGCGTGATGTGCTGGGTTTGGTGCGGCAGCGAGACGCGTTGTCGTGGCGCCACCTAGTGTCCTCGTGTGGGCGGCTGCGGCGACGCAGCACAGTGAGCGAACGGGTCAGTCGGCGCTCAGCTCATACCTTGAGTGTCGCATGCCGCCTGACGCAGGAACTGGGAACGCCGCTTGCTGAGGTACTGGATATTGTGGCTGACAGTATCGATGAAGCTGCAGCCGCCGAAGATGCGCGCGCCATCGCACGGTCTGGCCCCTTGACCTCGGCACGTATTCTCACCGCATTGCCTGTGGCGGGTATTGCGCTGGGTCAGCTGATTGGGGCGAACCCTCTTGAGCGCTTCTGTGACGGTGGGATCGGCACCATCAGCGCCATCATCGGAACGGTGTGCCTGATCGTTGGTCGGCTCGTCTCCACTCGCATGATCACCCGAACCATTGACATAAGCGAGGGCGTCGATCCGGCCACTATGTGCGATCTGACGATCGCGGGAATGAATGCGGGTGCCTCAGTGCCCTCCATTGTGCGCACGCTGGGCCGCGTCGGTAATGACGCGGAACTGGAACGGATCGGTAGCGAACTGGTCCTGGGGGCACGGTGGGGTGATGCGTGGAATCCCCATCCAGCCAACGCCGCGCTGCTGGCTGATGTCCTCGAGCCGGCATGGAGCGATGGCACGTCGCCGGTGCCGTTGCTCACGCGTGCTGCGCGCCAGGTCAGGGCACGGCGCATCGCACATGCAAAAAGTGAGGCTGAACGCCTGGCGGTGCGCCTTGTCATCCCGCTGGGGGCGTTACTGCTGCCGTCCTTCATCGCCCTGGGCGTCGTGCCAATCCTGCTGCATATTGGCACGAACACTTTTGGCGGGTTGTGGTAGCTGACGGGTCGGCATCTGACAGCCCCTGGTTATCCACACCGCGCATCTACAGATGCGTTGAATCCACAGCTGCCCTTCCAGGCGCTTCTTGCTCCACAATTTGCGCACAGTCGATGGAGATCGCAGTGCGTGTCACGGAAGGTGGTCACACCGTCAAACGGCGGACAGTCACTACTGATCGAAAGGACAAACATGGCAATCACCCAACGCATCGAAGATGCAGCGACGAAGGCAGCGTGTGACACGTGGTGTCAATACGACGCAATGATCCAACGTGCTCACCATGTCGAGGATCATGATGCCGATCCGGAAGAAGGATCCACAACCGTGGAATACGCGATCGGGGCGGTCGCAGCAGCCGGCTTCGCCGGACTTCTGCTCGTCGTTCTCAAGTCAGGCGCAGTGAAATCCCTGCTTCAGGGCATTATCCAGCAGGCGCTTTCACTGTGAACAGGCATGCGACACGTGGTCCCGTAAGTGCCAGGGAGTGCTTACGGGACCACCCCGCTGGTGGCAGCGAAACGGGCGGGCATAGCGAGGACGGCATGGTGACAGTCGAACATGCGCTCTCACTTTTCGCCGTGATGATCGTGGTGGCGTTCGTTCTTGGCGTCGTCAGCATTGCTCACACGCGCATTGAACTGTGTTCGGCGGTTCGTCAAGGTGCACATGAAGCAGCCATAGGTGGCCAGGATCCAGCTCTCAGTGTTTCCCAGGCGTACGGCAGGCCCGTTACTGTCACAACGAACAAATCAGGGCGATGGATGACGGTCACCGGGCACGCCAGTGTGGCTGCGCCGGCTGGATGGGTCGGTGCTACAGCATCGTGCACGATCACCACCATTTCCGAGCTGGTGCCCTGATGGTATACGGCGACAGGGGGAACGAGGAAGGATCAGGCACCATCTCCGCGCTGGCGGTCATCGCATGCACCGTGATGATGTGTGTGGTGATTGCTGGTGCAGGGAGTGTGTACGGGCATCAGACCCGTCTTCAGGCAGTGGCTGACGTTGCAGCCCTGGCCGGTGGGCATCGGTCGGCGGTTGCACAGTGGACCGGAGGTGGGATGAATGCCTGCACGGTGGCCAGTGAGGTCGTCGAGCGCAATGGGGCTCACGCCGGCTGCGAGGTGCGCGGAGATGACACCTATGTGACGGTGAGCCAGAGAGTGCTTGTTGCGGGGATCAGTGTGGATATTCGCGCGAGGGCACGCGCAGGGCCGGTCAGGCGTGACACGCTGAAGCAGTGAGCGAGACGACTAACACGAGGAAGTCCCCTAATCCGGGAAGATTCACGGTGAAAAACGCTTAACCCGAGGCGGCAGAGCGTCGCTCAATCCTGGTTTTGCCTGATGAATCACGACAAAGGCACGCTGTGACCCTTCAATCGTTAACGATCACGTAAACGGTCGGCGTTGCGCAGCGGTCGTGCTGATACGAGGACGAAAAATTACGTTTTTATATCGTTTTTGGCAGATTTAACACTTTATTTGTCGTTTTGCACGAACCAAGCTACACTGTCAAGCACGTTGTTGTACAAATGTGACACTGGAGTCGTTAGCGCTAACGGTCTAGGTCTTATTTGTCGCAGGCGTTATGTACCACGCACGAAGGGGTGAGACGTGACACATTTGCTCGACTTGAAAGGTATGTCGAAGACCTTTCCGGGCGTCAAAGCACTATCGAATGTCAATTTGGATCTTCGAGCAGGAGAAGTGCTGGGGCTTTGCGGTGAAAACGGTGCCGGAAAGTCGACGCTGATGAAGGTCCTGACCGGTATTTATCAGCCTGATCCAGGCGGCGAGATTTGGATCAAGGGCGAAAAGGTCCACGTGACGGGCATCAACCACGCACGTGACCTTGGCCTGGCCATCATTCACCAGGAACTCAACATCGTTCCCGACCTGACGGTTGCCCAGAATCTGTACCTGGGGCGCCCAGGCTCCACTAGAGCCGGGATCGTCAATGACAAGAAACTGAACAAGGATGCTCAGGAGCTTTTCGATCATCTGAAGATGGATATCAACCCCAAGGCTTACTGTCGCGACCTGTCAGTGGCGCGCCTCCAGATGGTGGAAATCGCCCGAGCGCTGTCGTATAACGCAGACATTCTCATTATGGATGAGCCGACTGCGGCGTTGACGATCGAAGAAACGGACGCACTGTTTGACCTGATCCACGACTTCGTCACGCCGTCAACCGGTCTGATATATATCTCGCACCGTATGCCTGAAATCAAGCAGATTACGGACCGCGTGGTCGTTCTGCGCGACGGTGAATACGTCGGCACGGTGAACACGGCTGAAGTGGAGATGCAGGAAATCATCTCCATGATGGTGGGACGCAAACTGAAGTCTGACGTCCGTCCCGTCACGAAGCCGCAGACAGACGAAACTGTTCTGGAAGTCAAGAACCTGTCCACGAAGAATCTCATCAAGAACGTGAGCTTCGACGTGAAGAAGGGTGAGATTTTCGGATTCGCCGGTCTGATGGGTGCAGGTCGCACCGAAGTGGCGCGATGCGTCTTCGGTGCTGATCCGCGCACCGAAGGTGACATTTACGTGCACGGCAAGAAGGTCAGGATTACGAACGCCAAAGACGGGGTGACGAACGGTATCGGCTACCTGTCCGAAGACCGTAAACGCTTCGGAATCCTGCTGGATGCTGACGTGAAAGCCAACGTCACGCTGGCCGACATGAAGGACTATGCGAAAGCGGGCTTTGTCGACGATCGCAAGATCCGCAGGACCGCACTCGACTATGTGGACAAATTGCGGATTCGCACCCCTTCAATCAATCAGACCCTGTTGAACCTGTCTGGTGGTAACCAGCAGAAAGTTGTTATTGCCAAGTGGTTGGTTCGAGACAGTGATGTCTTGATCTTCGATGAGCCAACACGCGGTATCGACGTGGGCGCAAAAGAAGAGATCTATCAACTGCTGGAAAACCTCGCGGCGCAAGGCAAGGCAATCGTTGTGATTTCATCGGAACTGCCCGAAGTACTGCGCCTGTCGAACCGCATCGCAGTGATGGCACAGGGCCGCATTATCGGCATCCTCGATAACGAGGAAGCCACCCAAGAAAAGATCATGGAACTGGCCACCGTTGGCCAAGAGCAAGCAATGGGAGTGGACGCGTGAGCACCGAGGTTGAAACGAAAGACCAAGCGTCAGAAAAGTCCAACAGCAAAGTCGTGACTTTCCTGAAGTCATCAATTCAGCAGCTTTTCGCATTCGCTGCACTGATCCTGATTTACATTTACTTCCTGTTCGCAGCCCCGAACTTCGCATCCATTGGCGTGTTCATGAACGTCCTGATGGCAGCTTCTGCAATCGGCGTCATGGCGCTGGGTGCAACGTTCATCATCGCCACCGGCGGCATCGACCTGTCAGTGGGCACCGGCATGACGCTGACAGCAGTGTCGGCAGGTCTGCTGATGGGCTCACCCGAATCCGGATATCTGGGGCTGCCCGTCGGTATCGGCTTGCTGCTCGTCCTGGTGGTCGGCGCAGTGATCGGACTGGTCAACGGCTTTAACGTGGCGTTCCTGGGTATTCCTCCCTTCATCGCCACACTGGCCATGATGATGGCAGCCAACGGTCTGTCACTGATTCTGTCGGGTAAGAGCTCGATCAAGATCCCCTCGCCGTTCTACTACAACCTGTCGAACGGCAAACTGATCGGCTCCCTGCCCAACGCAGCGTTGATCTTCATTATCTTGACTGTCATCGCATCGATCCTGCTGACGCGCACGGTCCTGGGCCGCTACGCGCTGTCGATGGGATCGAACATCGAAGCCACACGCCTGTCAGGCGTGAACGTGCGCTTCTGGACCTTGATGGTGTACATCGCAGCCGGTATCTTCACGGCCATCGGCGGCATCCTGTACTCAGCACGATTCGGATTCGCACAACCAGCTGAAGGTCTCGGACTCGAGTTGCAGGCAATCGCAGCGGTCGTCATCGGCGGTACCTCACTTGCCGGTGGTCGCGCCACAATCATCGGTACGTTCATTGGTGCGCTGCTGATGAACACGCTGACGACAGGTCTGCAGATGATGGGTGTTGCAAAGGAATGGCAGCTCGTGGTGACCGGCCTGGTCATCCTGCTGGCAGTCTTTATCGATAACGTCCGCCGAGCCCGTGCTCAGGCAGTGTAAGCATTACTTGAATCGGACAACCGTCCAACCACCACAACGGCGAAGAAAGACCTTCGCCCGAAAGAAAGGAACAGCAATGCGCCCAATTGGACGTATCGTGAGCCTCATTGCCGCTGGGGCAGTGGCATTGGGAATGACCGCTTGCTCATCAGGCGGCGGCGACACAAACGCCGCTTCCGGCGACGCCGGTGCAACACAGAGCGGTGAAAGCGCCGGCGGTGCTGCCAGCGGTGAAACCATCTACCTCGTCTCGAAAGGCTTCCAGCACCGCTTCTGGCAGGCAGTGAAGGAAGGCGCAATGCAGGCAGGTGAAGAATTCGGCTACAAGGTTGAATTCATCGGACCCGCCAACGAGCAAGCCATCACTGAGCAGCTCCAGCAGCTCCAGACCGCACTGGACACCAAGCCTGCTGCAATCGGATTTGCAGCACTGGATTCAGAAGCTGCCGCCCCGATCCTCGAGCAGATCAAGGCCGCCAACATTCCGGTGGTCGCATTCGACTCCGGCGTTGAGTCCGACATTCCGGTGACAACCGTTCAGACGGGCAACAAGGCCGCTGCCGCTGAAGCCGCCAAGCACCTGGCGGAACTCGTGGGCCACAAGGGCAAGGTTGCTCTGGTCTGCCACGATGACACCTCCCAGACCGGTAAGGACCGCTGCGCCGGATACCAGGAATACATGGCTGAGAATGAACCTGACATCGAACTGCTCGATCCCCAGATCGGCGGCGAGGTCGGTGTGGCAGCTGACGTTGCCAAGAGCATTCTGACTGCCAACCCGGATGTTGTAGGTATTGGCGCAACGAACGAAGCATCAGCCATCGGCACGATGCAGGGTGTGACCGAATCCGGCAACGCCGGCAAGGTTCAGATGGTTGGTATCGACTCCGGTAAGGCACAGCTCGAATCCGTTCGCAGCGGCGTGCAGGCCGGCGCTGTGACTCAGGCTCCAGTCAAGATGGGATACGAAACTGTCAAGGCTGCAATTGCAGCCATCAAGGGTGAAGAACTGCCCAAGATCATTGACTCCGGTTTCGCCTGGTATGACAAGACCAATATGGACGATCCTGACATTAAGGCCAACCTCTACGAGTGATTTCACATCCCACCGGATAATAGCCCAGGTGGAGGGGGAGAACCCGTTGATCCCCCTCCACCACCTCCTGACCAACGGGACATAATAGTGACGTGACGCTTCGGCCGAACGTCACCGTCCTTACTGCCACGCAGGGGACCAACTAAGACAAACGAAACCAATGAAGGAATGAGGAAACATGGCTGAACACCCCAAGATCGGCATCCGACCAATTATCGATGGACGTCGCAGGGGAGTGCGTGAAAGCCTCGAAGATCAGACAATGGGCATGGCTCAGCGTCTGGCGAAGCTGTACACGGACGAACTACACTACATCGATGGTGAACCTGTGGAATGCATCATCGCTGACACCACCATTGGTGGCGTTTCCGAAGCCATCGCATGCCAGAAGAAATTCGACACTGAAAACGTTGGTCTGACTGTCTCGGTGACCCCGTGCTGGTGCTACGGCACAGAAACCCTGCAGATGGACACCCGTACCCCGCACGCAATCTGGGGCTTCAACGGCACAGAGCGTCCAGGCGCCGTCTACCTTGCCGCTGCACTGGCAGGACACGCACAACTCGGCTTCCCGGCATTCGGCATCTACGGTAAGCAGGTCCAGGATGCTGACGACGAGACCATCCCCGATGACGTGCGTGGCCGTCTGCTCGACTTTGCGAAGGCAGGTCTGGCTGTGGCACAGATGCGCGGTGAAGCATACCTGTCGATGGGCTCGGTTGCCATGGGCATTGCCGGATCAACGGTCAAGGACGAATTCTTCGGCCCCTACCTTGGCATGCGCAATGAGTACATCGATATGTCCGAGTTCTACCGCCGTATCAACGAGAAGATCTACGACGAAGAAGAGTACGAAAAGGCCCTGAAGTGGATGAAGGAAAACTTCACCATCGGAAAGGACTACAACCCGGAAAAGAACCAGCATCCCGAGCGCCATGAAGATTGGTGGGAAACCTGTGCCAAGATGGTGCTGATCGGCCACGACCTGATGAAAGGCAACCCCAAGCTGGCAGAAAAGGGATGGGCCGAAGAAGCCGGCGGCCATGGTGCAATCGCAGCCGGATTCCAGGGACAGCGTCAGTGGACAGACGGCATGCCCAACGGCGACGTCATGGAAACTGTCCTCAACACCAACTTTGACTGGAACGGCGCACGTCAGCCAGTCGGAGTTGTCGCAACCGAAAATGACTCCCTGAACGGTGCATCCATGCTGTTCGGATATCTGCTGACCAACACCCCGCAGATCTTCTCCGACGTGCGCACCTACTGGAGCCCGGAATCGGTCAAGCGAGTCACCGGCTATGAGCTGGAAGGACACGCAAAGGACGGCTTCCTGGATCTGCGCAACTCCGGCTCGACCACACTGGATGGTGCCGGCAAGGCCACCCGTGACGGCAAGCCTGTCATCAAGCCGTGGTGGGAAGTAACCGAAGAGGACCAGAAGGCAGCCCTTGAGGCAACAACCTTCCACCCCTCAGGGTACGAATACTTCCCCGGTGGTGGGTGGTCAACCCACTTCCGCACCAGCGGCGAAATGCCCGTGACGATGTGCCGTATCAACCTTGTCTACGGACAGGGCCCGGTTCTGCAGATCGCTGAAGGCTGGACCATTGATCTGCCCGACGAGGTCGCCACAACCATTGAGCAGCGCACCGACCCGGCATGGCCGACCACCTGGTTCGCACCGCGTCTGACCGGCGAGGGGGCCTTCGCCTCCGTCTACGACGTGATGAATAACTGGGGCGCCAACCACGGTGCAATCTCATACGGACACATTGGCGCTCAGCTCATCACGCTGGCCTCCATGCTCCGTATCCCGGTTAACATGCATAACGTGCCGGAAGATGATATCTTCCGTCCGCGCGCATGGACACTGTTCGGAACAGCCGACGTTGAAGGCGCGGACTACCGTGCCTGCAAGAACTTCGGACCGCTGTACCGCTGAGTCATCCGGCTCTCGCCGCTGACATCAGGATGCCCGATGGGTGGGGCGTCAAGGCGCCCCACCCATCACTGCACCCACTGGGCGAATGCACTGTCACCCTCGGACAATTACCACTGACATCACACTGAAAATACTGAGAAAAGAAGGACGTTTCATGACCACTGCGCTTGCTGTCGATTTAGGGTCGTCGTCAGGCCGCGTTGTTGCAGGACGCTTGGAAGGCGACCATATTGAGATCCACGAGGTGCATCGGTTCTCACATGAAGCGATCCGACGTGACGGCTCACTGGTGTGGGACCTGGAGCGTTTGTGGGATCAAACCGTTGAAGGTCTGCAGAAAGCCGTCCAGGAATATCCCGACGCACAATCCGTATCTGTGGATACCTGGGGCGTCGACTTCGTCGCGCTGGACAGCGACGATCATCCTGTTGGCCCACCACGCGCCTACCGCGATGAGCGCACCGCACGCACATTGGAACAATTCCGTCAACGCATTGATGATGAAGAATTCTTTCATCTGACAGGGATCGCTCCAGCCACCATCAACACCGCAAACCAGCTCGTTGCACTGACCTGCGAAGAACCGGAACTGGCTGAGCACATCGACACGATTCTGCTTCTGCCTGATTACTTCGCGTGGAAACTGTCCGGCGTCAAAGGCTGGTCTCGTTCTATCTGCTCCAGCTCAGGACTGTGCGAACCTGGTTCGCCACGCTGGTCAGACACGGTCTTTTCACGCCTTGGTCTTCCCCGTTCATGGGTTGGTGATCTCAACGATGACCTCACCACAGTCGGCCCGTGCACGGTCGAAGGGCTCGAATCGCTCACGGTGGTGCGCGGCGGCGCACACGATACGGCATGTGCAGTCCACGGCCTGCCTGTCGAAGAAGGCGTCAAAGCGTACTTCCTGTCCTGCGGATCATGGTCCGTGCTCGGCGGCATGCTGGACCGCCCGCTGCTCACTGACGCAGCATTCAAACTGGGCCTGACCAATGAATCACGCAGTGACGGAGGAGTTCGTCCGCTGTTCAACATCACCGGCATGTGGATCCTGCAGGAACTCCAGCGTCAGTGGGAGCGCGAAGGAATGCCGACCGACACCGACGAATTGGTGGCCGCTGCGCGCACATGCGCCCCGTCCGCACATCTGTTTGACCCGGATGACTCCCGTTTTGCCGAACCCGGTGAAATGGTTGAAAAGATCGACACCGTGATTCGGGAAGCCGGCGGTGAGCCTCCCTCGACGAAGCCCGAGTACGTACGACTGGTCATTGAATCCTTTGCCCAGCGTTATGCGCGCGGCATCGACGAGTTGGCGCAGATCGCTGGAAGCAGGCCCGATCAACTCAACCTGGTAGGAGGCGGTGCACGCAACCACCTTCTGTGTGATCTGACCGCGCAGGCCGCTCAGCTGCGTGTCGTGGCCGGCCCGATCGAAGCGTCGATCCTGGGCTCCCTCATCGCGCAACTGGAAATAATGGGGAACATCGCTTCAGGCGACAGGCCCCACATCATTGCAACGACAGCGAAGACCCGTGTCCACGAACCCTCTGCGCGTTAAGAACGGACCACCTGCGAAGAACAAGCGAATCTCGCTCGCAGACGTGGCGCGCCATGCCGGCGTGTCAGCCAACACGGTCTCGCGCGTGGTACGAGGCGACCCTGAAGTCGCAGATTCCACACGAGCGAAAATCACCGCGCTGCTCCACGAGATGGGGTACCGGCCGAACTATGCGGCCAGGGCTCTTGCCGGCAAGCGCACAGGGGTCATCCATGTGCTGATGGCGGCGCCGATGTTCCACGGGCACGGCCAGACGTTGCTGCATGTGCTCAACGCTGCCAGCGATGCCGGTCTGAGCGTGTCGATTTCGAGTGTCTACATGTCCAACGGGCACGTCACCAGTGACGCGATCCCATTTCGAGTCGACGGAATCGTCATTCTGGGCGGTCAGGACCCCGTCATCGAAATGGCGATGAAGCTGGCTCGCACAACGCCGACGACGCTGCTGCTGTCATCGGAAACGAATATCGATGGCGTATCGACCGTCTCTGTCGATAACGTGCTGGGCTCACGAGTCGCCACCGACCACTTGTTGCGTGGCGGAGTCACTGACATCGTTCACCTGATGGGGCCGGCAGGCTGGAACGACGCACATCAGCGGCGCAAGGGATTCGAAGAAGCGTGTGCGCAGTCCGACGCCTCTTTAAATGTCGAGATCATCGAATGTGGCTCGTGGAATGCTGTGGACGGATTCGATGCCACCTACAGCATGGGGCGCATCCCTCAGGGAATCGTCGCATCCAACGACCAGATTGCGCTGGGCGCCATGCGCGCCGTTCGCGAGCTCGGCGGAGAGCTCCCCCACGACACCCGCGTGGTCGGTTTTGACGATGAGGCGGGCGCGCAGTGCTTCTCGCCGCCGCTCACAACTATTCGACAGCCCTTTGACCGGGTGGGCCGCACGGCGATTCGTCAGATCGTCGACCTCATTGCCGGACGCCCACCGCAGGACTTCATCATTCCCCCCGAACTGGTCATTCGGACCAGCTCCCAAATTGTCACTCACTACGAATGAAAGGACACCACTGATGCTGTACGGACCTATGACTCACCCCGCGTTCCTACGCGCACTTGCCGCAGCCGGACACGGCTCGAAGATCTTGCTGGCCGATGGTAACTACCCGCACACCACCGGCGTGAACGAGCGCTGCGAACTGATCTCCCTCAACCTTGCGCCCGGCTTGCTGGGCGTCAACGAGATCCTCGAAGTTCTCAAGCGCACGATCCCGATTGAAAAAGCGGAGATCATGGTGCCTGAGGATGATCAGGACACGATTGACATTCCGGCTCACGCCGACTACAAGGCAGCTTTGCCGGATGTGGAATTCGGTGAGATTCCGCGCTTCAAGTTCTACGACGCGGCTCGAAGTGAGGATGTCGGCATTATTGTGGCGACGGGCGATCAGCGCCTGTACGCGAACTTGCTGCTGACAATCGGCGTGCGCCAGCCTGGTGAGTAGCCGCTCCGTAACCCTCCGTTCACCGGATTTTCGTTTGAGTGACGATTGATCTGAGGTGAGTATCTGGGACTTTCGTCGCCCTCGTGAAGATTTTTCTTCAACGAGGGCGACTTAATTTTCTGCCTTCCGTTGATTTCCAGCCGTTATCTGACGGCTGGAAGGGCGTGATTCAGCGGAAAAGTGGCGGAGAAAAGTTCACATATTGCTGTTGCGTACTTTCGATTGATTTATTAAAATTCATCATAGGTAAATCGAAACGTAAGGATGCGATGAGATGACGAGCGCGCAACACGAGCGTAACAGCTTCATTCTCGACCAACTGGCGGCCGAGGGTGAAGTCTCTGTGAGCGCTCTTGCCGTTGAACTCGATGTCTCTCCAGTTACCGTCCGATCCACACTCAAACAGCTCGAAGAAGACGGCTACCTGGTTAGGACACATGGAGGTGCGCGTCCGACCGCGTTCCGCAATATTCGACTGCGCCAGATGGATCGCGTCGACGAAAAAGAGCGCATCGTGCGTGCAGCGGCAGCGATGGTCAGGGACAACGACCGCATCATGATTGAAGCGGGCACGACCTGCGCGATGATCGTTCGGCACCTGGCCGGAAAACGCGGCGTGCAGATTGTCACCAACTCGGTGCTTGTTTTCGCCAACGCTCGCTCGAATCCACACCTCAACATCACGCTGACGGGTGGCCAGTTCCGCGCTGAATCAGAATCGCTGACCGGACCGCTGGCGGAACGCTCAATTAACTCGTTCAATGCACGCATCGCGTTCCTGGGGACAGACGGATTCACAGTTGAGCGTGGTCTGACAACTCAGCTGGTTGAAGGCGGAGAAGTCGCCACCTTGATGACGGCGCGTGCAGAAGAGACGTGGCTGCTGGCAGATTCGTCGAAATACGGAAAGAGCGGATTTGTCAGTTTCATGGGACTTGATGACGTCACGGGGATCATTACCGATGATGACCTCACGGCGGACTCGATGAAGGAATTGGAAGAACACACCCGCGTTCGCGCGGTGTAAGGGAGGAACACATGGCCACCATCGTGGTGATGCCCCAACTGGGTAACTCAGTGGAGTCCTGCTTGATCAACGAGTGGGAGGTCTCCGTTGGCGACACGGTCGCCGTTGACCAGGTGCTGTGCTCAATTGAGACGGACAAAGCAACAATGGACGTGCCCAGTACCGATGCCGGCACAGTCCTCAAACTTCTGTGGGAAGTCGGTGACGAAGTCCCCGTCAAGGATCCCTTGCTGATCCTGGGCGAGCCTGGCGAAGAGATCAGCGAGGATGTTCTCGCGCAGGCCGGTGTTTCCGGTGACTCCAACGAAGCCGCCAGTGCTCCCGAACAGGAAGCACCCGCTGAAGAAGAAAAGCCTGAGGCGCCCTCGTTCCAGACGGCAGCATCCGGCGGAGCGATTTCGCCTCGCGCCCGCGCACTGGCCGACAGTGAAGGACTGGACCCGTCGGCAGTGTCCGAAGGTTCCGGCCCCCACGGACGCGTGCTCGAACGCGATGTAAAGGCCTATCTTGCCGAGAACCCTGCCACCAACGCGGCTCGCGCCCAGGGCGCAACCGGGACTGGAACCGGACTGGGTGGACGTGTCACGACCGCCGACCTGGCTTCCCCGGCAGCCGACGAGGCAGCCGCCGCGCCATTGATCAGTGCCAACGCCGACTTCCCTGGCCCCTCCGAAGCGGCACCGTTGAAGGGCATCCGCAAGGTTGTCGCCACGCGCATGATGGAGTCCCTGGCCGAAACCGCTCAGCTGTCCTACACGGTCAGCGCGAAGGCCGACAAGCTCATGGCCATGCGCAAGCGTTTCAAGCAGGCCGACGAATCACTGGGCGTCAATGCCATTACGATCGGTGACCTGGTCGGATACGCAGTCGTCAAGACGATCGCGAAGTACCCGGCATTCAACGCGCATCTGGCTGACGGCACCTACACGAAGTTCCAGAACATTCACCTCGGCGTGGCCGTCGATACTCCGCGCGGCCTGCTGGTCCCGGTGATCCGCGGAGCCAACGCCATGAACCTGAAGGAATTCTCCGCTGCCTCCAAGCAGGTGGCTGGTGATTCGATTGACGGCACTATCAGCCCCGACCTGCTCAACGGCGGCACCTTCACCGTGACGAATCTGGGATCGTTCGGCGTGGAGACCTTCACACCGATCATCAACCGTCCGCAGGTCGCGATCCTGGGCGTGGCAGCTGTGACGCCGCGGGCCGCCCTCGACAATGACGGAAATGTTGTGGTGGAAAAGAGGATCGGCTTCTCGCTGACCGCTGACCACCAGGTGATTGATGGTGCTGACGCAGCGCGATTCCTGCGCGACCTGGTCAACGCCATCGAAAACATCGACCTGACAGTATTGGGATGAGCGTCATGACAGAGACAAAATTCGACGTCATCGTACTGGGCGGAGGCCCGGGCGGATATCTTGCAGCCGAACGCCTCGGCAACGGCGGCAAGAAAGTCCTGCTGATCGAGGAGAAAGATCTCGGCGGCACATGCCTGACGGTGGGATGTATCCCCACCAAGACCCTGCTGAACTCCGCGAAGCACTACGTGCACGCGAGTGAGGCCGGCGCCTACGGCGTGGGGATCGAGGGTGCCTCCTATGACTGGGAAGCGATGCAAAAGTGGAAGGGCCAGGTCGTCAAAGGTCTGGTCGGAGGCGTGGGAGCCAGCGTCAAGAAAGCCGGCTGCACCGTCGTGTACGGGCGTGGCTACTTCGAAGGCCCCGGCAAGGTACGCGTGGATGACACGCACTACACCGCTGAACACGTCATCATCGCGACCGGTTCAGTTCCTGCGATGCCGCCCATCCCGGGCAGCGCCGACAACGAAAAGGTCGTGGATTCCACCGGACTGTTATCTATCTCCGACGTGCCGAAACGACTGGCCGTCATCGGTGGCGGTGTCATCGGCGTGGAGTTCGCCTCGTTGTTCTCCAGCCTGGGCAGTGAAGTGACCGTCGTCGAAATGATGGACGAGATCCTGCCCTTCATGGATGACGACATGGCAGCTCAGCTGCGCAAGGCGATGCCCGCCATCACCTTCAACCTCGGCTGCAAGGTGGAGGCGGTCGAAGGGTCGAACGTCGTCTTCTCCAAGGATGGCCAGAAGCACACGGTGGAGGCCGACCTGGTTCTCATGGCGGTGGGTCGTCGCCCAGCCACGCGCGGCTGGGGAGCTGAAGAATCCGGACTTGACATCGGGCGCCGAGGCATAACGGTTGATGACCGCCTGCGCACGAACCTTCCCAACGTGTGGGCCATCGGTGATGTGACGGGTCGTTCCCTGCTGGCGCACGCTGCATACCGCATGGGCGAGGTCGTGGCGGCGAACATCCTGGATGACCAGGCCTACAAGCGTGGACAGGTGATGCGCTGGAACACGATCCCATGGGCTGTGTATTGCCTGCCGGAAGCAGCCGGTGTGGGACTGACCGAATCGAAGGCCAAGGCTGAGGGACGCGCCATTAAGGTCGGGTCCGTGCCTGGCCAGATGTCCGGCCGGTTCATCGCTGAGAACGGCTTCAAAGCACCCGGCAGCGCCAAAGTGATTGTGGATGCTGAGACGAACCACGTCCTCGGCATTCACGTGTTGGGCACATACGCATCCGAGATGATCTGGGGCGCATGCGCCGTCCTCGAAACCGAACTGACACTGGACGACCTGCGTCAGCTTGTCGTCCCGCACCCGACAGTATCTGAACTCATCCGCGAAGCTGCCTGGGCTGTCAAAGCCTGAGCGCACCGACGTAACTGATTAGAAGTAGGCGAAAGAAAGAACATGACGAAGTCACTGACAGTTGACCCGGCGAAGGTCCGCGCGTCCGGAAAGATCACCATTCCAGATATTCCGATCAACCAATACACGTTCGACCTTGACACCGAGGTCGGCCGATACGGCAAAGATGGCATGGTGCAGATGCTCCACGACATGATCGCGGTGCGCACATTTGAATCCATGCTTGATTCCATCAAGAAGACCGGCGGATGGCAGGGCGTGGAATACAACCACCGTGGCCCCGCCCACCTGGGAATCGGTCAGGAAGCCGCATACGTCGGCCAGTCCTTTGTGCTGACCCCCGACGATTTCATCTTCGGCTCTCACCGCTCACACGGTGAGATCCTGTCCAAGTCCTTCTCAGCTGCACGCCAGTACGAGGACGCTGATCTGGAAGCAGTTATGAAGGGCTTCCTCGACGGTGAAACGCTGGGACTGGCCGAAGAAATCGGGTACGAGAACCTGCGTGAGCTGTCCGAAAACTTCATCCTGTTCGGCACGCTGGCGGAGATCTTCGCCCGTAAGGCAGGCTTCAACCGCGGCATGGGCGGCTCGATGCACGCCTTCTTCCAGCCTTTCGGTTCCATGCCGAACAACGCCATTGTTGGCGGCTCGGCACCCATTGCCACGGGCGCAGCGCTCTACAAGCGCATTAACCGTAAGCCCGGCATCGTGGTGGCCAACGTCGGTGACGCAGCCCTGGGCTGTGGCCCGGTATGGGAAGCCATCCAGCTGGCATCGATGGATCAGTACCGCACGCTGTGGCGCGAAGAAGACGGCGGCAACCCGCCGATCATGTACAACTTCTTCAACAACTTCTACGGAATGGGCGGCCAGACCTCCGGCGAAACAATGGGATACGACGTTTTGGCCCGCGTTGGCGCAGGTGTCAACCCCGAAGCCATGCACGCCGAACGCGTCGACGGCATTAACCCGCTGGCCGTTGCAGATGCCGTCACGCGCAAGAAGAAGATCCTGGAAGAAGGTCGCGGACCTGTCCTCATGGACACCCTGACCTACCGCTTCTCAGGCCACTCCCCGTCCGACGCCTCCAGCTATCGCGACAAGGCTGAAGTGGATCTGTGGGAGGAAGTCGACTGCATCAAGACATACTCTGAGCTGCTCATCTCCAACGGCCTGGTCTCCCAAGGCGACATCGATGACTTCTCCGCGAAGTTCACCGAGAAGCTCACCAAGGTGCTGGTGCTGGCATCCGACGATGAGAAGTGTCCGCGTGTGGGACCCGAGTACGTCGAAAACGCCATGTTCTCCAACACGCCCACCGAGGCAATGGAGGAGGGCGAATCTGAAATCACCCTCGAGGACAACCCGCGTATCAAGGCTTTGTCCAAGAAGATCCGCTCTTCGCGCGACGAGAACGGCAAGCCCGTCTCGAAGATGAAGATGTTCCAGTTCCGTGACGCCCTGTTCGAAGCCATGATTCATCGCTTCTCCGTCGATCCGACGATGGCGGCATGGGGCGAAGAGAACCGCGACTGGGGTGGCGCATTCGCCGTCTACCGTGGCCTGACCGAAGCACTGCCGTACCGTCGCCTGTTCAACTCGCCGATTTCCGAAGCAGCGATTGTCGGTGCCGGTGTTGGGTACGCGATCTGTGGTGGCCGCGCTGTTGCAGAACTCATGTACTGCGACTTCCTGGGCCGCTCCGGTGACGAAGTGTTCAACCAGATGGCCAAGTGGCAGGCAATGGCCGCGGGCCTGATCAAGATGCCACTGGTGCTGCGCGTGTCTGTCGGCAACAAGTACGGTGCGCAGCACTCACAGGACTGGACAGCTCTGACCGCTCACATCCCTGGCCTGAAGGTATACTTCCCGGCCACGCCAACCGACGCAAAGGGCATGTTGAATCTGGCGCTGCACGGCACGGATCCCGTGGTCTTCTTCGAATCCCAGCAGCTGTACGACAAGGGCGAAGACTTCGAAGAGGGGGGCGTGCCCGAGGGCTACTACGAAACACCTGAAGGTGAGCCCGCCGTCCGCCGCGAAGGCAAGGACATCACCATTGCAACCCTGGGCGCAACGCTCTACCGTGCGCTTGAAGCAGCCGACATTCTGGAAGAAAAGTACGGCATGTCCGCTGAGGTCATCGACCTGCGCTTCGTCTGCCCGCTGAACTACGACAAGCTGATCGAATCAGTGAAGAAGACAGGCCGCCTGCTGCTGAGCTCGGACGCGTGTGAACGCGGCTCGGTGCTGCAGGACGTCGCACAGAACGTGCAGTCACTGGCCTTCGACGCACTTGACGCACCGGTGACCATCGTGGGATCGCGCAACACCGTGATCCCGGCTGCTGAGCTGGAAAAGACCTTCTTCCCGCAGCCTGAATGGATGATCGATGCCATTCACGAGCGCATTGTTCCACTGCCGGGACACACCCCCACCACCAACCAGACTGAGGGTGAACTGGCACGTCGTAACCGCCTCGGAATCTGAGACATGCGGTGAGACGGCAAAAAGGCTGCTGCCGCCTCACCGCCGTATCCCACCCGCAGCCACAACATATCCAACGGCCACGGTGCTCACTGAGCGATGCCGTGAGCACCTGGCCGACAACGAACCCAGCAGAGGAAATATGAGCGTTCCAGTTACTAACGATGTCAGCCTCTCTCAGAGTGAACGCCTCGATGCTTTGCGTGAGGGCGCCGCACACTTCACGTTCCCTGCGTGGGCGCCAGAATCCAACAACCACATCCACACGTGCTACTCCTTCAGCCCGTACACACCGACCCATGCTGCACTGCGAGCCAGGCAGGCAGGGCTGCGGGTTGTTGGGTCCGTTGACCACGACTCGATCGCTGCCGCCCCGGAAATGAGCGAGGCTTGCCGTATCCTGTCGATGGGTTCGGTGACCGGCTTTGAAATCCGCGCGTTCTTCGACGATACGCCCGACGGCCCGTTTGCATCGCGCAAACTCAACAACCCCGATTCAGCGGGTATGGCCTACCTGACCGTCCAGGGAGTTCCGGCGCCGTCCCGTGAAAAGGCCGATCAGTGGCTTGCACCCAAGCGAGTGGCACGCCTGCAGCGCACCCTCGAAATGGCCGAACGTGCCAACAAGATTTTGGCCGGCCTGAATCTGACTCCCTTCGATCCACAGCGCGACATGGTGGATCACTCCCAATATGCCAACGGCGGCGGAATCACGGAACGCCACTTGCTTGCAGCGATGGCGCGCGCACTGATCAACGGTTTCGGCAGGGGACAGGCTCTGCTTGACGGCTTGGCGACCATGAATGTGGAGGTGCCGGCCCCCCTCGTCGATCGACTGGGAGACGAGGCCAATCCGTACCTGATGTACGACCTGCTCGGCCTGCTCAAATCTGAATACCTGCAGCAGATCTACATTCAGCCTTCTCACGAGGAATGCCCGACCGCCCGCGAGGTCGTCGCCTTTGCTGATTCGATCGGCGCGATCGCGACCTACGCTTACCTGGGAGACGTGTCAGCCTCACCGACAGGAGACAAGAAGGCGGAGAAGTTTGAAGACTCCTTCCTTGATGAGCTGTTCGAAGCTTTGGAGGAACGCGGGTTCAGGGCAGTGACCTACATGCCGCCACGCAATACCGATGAGCAGCTTGCCCGGATTCATGAACTGGCCACGCAGCATGGCATGCTGGAAATCTCCGGTGTGGACATCAACCAGCCGCGCCAATCCTTCAACTGCCCTGAGCTGCGCAGAGAGGAATTTGCCGGACTCAACCAGGCGACCTGGGCACTCGTGGCGCACGAAGCACTCACCAGTGTGGACCCGCAGCTGCACCTGCTGGGATCAGGTCGACTGAGCCCGCAGGACCTGGTGGCCCGCATCGAACAATACGCGCCGCTTGGCCGCGAATACGCCGACGGGACGCCCGCCGAGGACATAGCTTCACGCCTGACGGCGTGATCACAGACTTACCCAAGACCCAAGTGATGTGGAGGAATGAAAGATGAGCGTTGCACCTATCGTGCGCGGAGTGTTTCTGCGCGCACTAGGTCGACCGGTTCTGGTCAGCCGCAGCGACAAGGAAGCAACGATCACGCTGCCTGCAGACGAAGACAGCCTGATCCAGATGAATGACTCGGAGGTGAACGAGCTTCTGGGCGGCGTGAACCTACCGGTCACCGTCAGATGCGGAGACGACATCTTCGAGGTCACCGAAACAGGTAAACGCGGTGAACGCGAGATCTCCGGCAGGATTGCCGTCGTAACGGGCGGTGCGCAGGGCTTCGGTGCTGAAATCGCACGCGGCCTGATCGACCAGGGCTGCTTCGTTTTCATTGCTGACCTCAACGAAGAAGGCGCCCGCGCCAAGGCCGAAGAACTTGGCGAACACGCATGGCCGATCACGGTAGACGTGTCCAACGAGGAATCAGTGGCAGCGATGGCTGAGGAAATTGAGCGCGTGGCCGGCGGGCTTGACCTGGTGGTCTCCAACGCCGGAATCGTGCGCGCTGGAAGCGTCCTGACGCAGGACCCGTCCGCATTCCGCCTGTCCACGAACATCAACTACATTGCGTTCTTCCTGGTCACTCAGGCGTGCGGCAATCTTCTGGCCCGCCAGCACAAGGCTGCACCCCAGTGGCTGACTGACATCATCCAGGTCAACTCCAAGTCCGGCCTGGAAGGATCCAACAAGAACGCCGCCTATGCCGGGTCGAAGTTCGGTGGCCTCGGACTGGTGCAGTCCTTCGCCCTCGAACTGGTCGCCCACGGCATCAAAGTCAACGCTGTGTGCCCGGGCAACTTCCTCGACGGACCACTGTGGTCAGACCCTGATCGCGGACTGTTCGTCCAGTACCTCAACTCAGGGAAGGTACCAGGCGCAAAGACCGTTGCCGATGTGAAGGAATACTACGAAGCGAAGGTGCCGATGCACCGCGGCGCACAGGGCATCGACGTTTTGCGCGCCATCTACTACATCGTTGAGCAAGCCTATGAAACTGGCCAGGCGGTGCCCGTCACCGGCGGTCAGGTCATGATGAATTAACAGGGCCACAGGCCGAAAGGAACACATTTCAATGTCCACTCAGACAACAACTGCAGTGCGTATCCACGGAGTGGAGGACCTCCGCCTGGAAACGTTCGACCTGCCTGAAATCGGTGAGGACGAAATCCTCGCTGAAGTCACGTCAGACTCGATCTGCATGTCCACCAACAAGCTCGCACACCAGGGCGAGGCGCACAAACGCGTGCGCGGATCGCTGGCGGAAACCCCGACAATGGTCGGGCACGAATTCTGCGGAACGATCAAGAAGGTCGGCTCCAAGTGGGCTGACCAGTTCACACCCGGCATGAAGTTCGCCATCCAGCCCGCCCTGAACTACAAGGGAACGCTGTGGGCACCGGGATACTCCTACCAGTACATCGGCGGCGACGCGACCTACGTCGTGATCCCCAGCGAGGTCATGGAGTCCAACTGCCTGTTCGAATACAAGGAAGACAGCTTCTTCACCGGCTCCCTGACCGAGCCGTACTCGTGCGTCATCGGCGCATTCAAGGCGCAGTACCACATGAAGCCGAACGACTACACGCACTACATGGGTATTCGCGAGGGCGGCACACTGGCCATGCTCGCATCCGTCGGCCCGATGGGACTGGCCGGCCTGGACGTGGCACTGCATCAGGAGCGCAAGCCGCGCCGTATCGTCGTCACCGACATTGCACAGGATCGCCTCGATCGTGCAGCCGCGCTGCTGACCGTTGAAGATGCGAAGAAGAACGGCATCGAGCTTCACTACGTCAACACCGGCGACATGGAGGATCCGGTCGCGGAGCTGACAAAGATCAACGAGGGCGAACTGTTTGATGACGTCTTCGTGTTCGCTCCGGTGCGTCCGGTCGTGGAGCTCGGCTCGAAGCTGCTGGCTCGCGAAGGCTGCATGAACTTCTTCGCCGGCCCGCCGCGTAACGATTTTGAGGCGACGATCAACTTCTACGATATCCACTACTCAGGTCACCACTACGTGGCCACAACCGGTGGCACGTACGAGGACGTCGCTGATGCGATCGATATGTTTGAATCAGGCAAGCTGAACCCGGCCGTCCTGGTCACCCACATCGGTGGTCTGAACGTGGTCGAGGAAACGACGCTGAATCTGCCGAACATTCCCGGTGGCAAGAAGCTGATCTACACCCACAAGAGGCTGGATCTGGTCGCAATTGACGACTTCGCTGAGCGCGGCAAGACGGATCCGTTCTATGCGGAGCTGGATCGCCTGTGCAAGGCGAACAACGGTCTGTGGAACAAGCAGGCTGAAGAATACCTCCTGGAGCACGCGCCGTCGATTGACGAGTAGCATCGTCGCGCGTCATGGGTCGCCCTCGTTCATTGTGATGGACGAGGGCGACCCATAATCGCTTCTGTAGATCCTGCTCACACGATGTGAGAAGAACGCTGCCGCCCTGATAGCCTAATTTTCATGACACGCGGGATGACAGTTGCGATACAGGGAGAGGCCGGATCGAATTCCGAAGTGGGTGCTCTCCAACTCTTTCCGGACGCAACGATTGCGCCCTGCGAGACGTTTACCGCCGCTTTCGATGCGGTGCACGACCAGGCAGCTGATGTAGCAGTAATACCGGTGGAAAACTCCTCGGCCGGTCGCGTCGCAGACCCGCACCAGCTGCTGCCCAACTCTGGCCTGTACATCACCCGTGAACTGTTTCTGCCGATCCACTTCGATCTGGTGGCACCCCAGGGTGCGACACTGGAGTCGATCCGCTCCGTGCGCTCCCACGTCCACGCATTCGGCCAGTGTACGAAACTGTTTGCCAACTGGAAGTGGACGCGCCACATCAGTGCCGATACGGCAGGGGCTGCGCGTGAAGTTGCGATGATGGGGAACCGATCCGTAGCGGCATTGGCTCCCTCGGGAATTGCAGACAAATTCGATCTGGCGGTGCTGCAAAGCCATGTCGAAGACAACGACAACAATGCGACGCGATTCCTTGTCCTGTCGCCCAAGCCAGAGGTGAGCCAGACACGGCCAGCCATCACAACGGTTCTGTTTCGCACCAAGAACGTGCCTGCCGCGCTGTACAAATGCCTGGGCGGATTCGCGACGAACTCGGTGAACATGACAAAGCTGGAAAGCTACCAGCTGGGGGGCTCTTTCTGCGCCACGCAGTTTTATGTCGACCTCGATGGGCACATGGAGGATCCAAACGTCAAGCGTGCCCTCGATGAATTGCACTTCTACGTCGCGGACATGAAAGTCATGGGCTGCTACCCGGCGGACCCCTACCGCGAGGAACTGGCGTAGTTCCCTATCGTTGCGGCTGTCTCGGGCCTTCATCTGTGCCTTGTAACCTTTCCTTTTCATGATCGGTGAGGAACATGAAAAGAAAATAGTCAGAACTATTGACTGACAGTCAATTCTCCATTTAATGTAGTAACGCCTGAGTTCCTCCGAGACGAGAGATTGACAGTTCGATGGCTGACTTGGAATTCGATCGCGCTGCCGTTGGTGTGAGCGCGAAGAAAGATTGGACCGATTCTGAAGAATTCGGGAGAATCGGTGCTGTTGCCAGACAGATTTCCATAGTGGGAATTGCGAAGAATCTGCCAGAAGGCCCGAACGAAGGTGTTCAATCCCTGCGTGATGCAGTGAGGAACTATCGCGATGGCATGAAGGACGTGATCTTTGAGTTTTCGGATGCCTGCGCTGTTCTGGGATCAGGTCAGGAAAAAGCAATTGCCAACTATGACAAAACTGAAGCAGCGAATGAGAATCTCTTCATACGAGATGTCCGTGAAGGTATCGCAGTGCTGAGTGAGAGGTTGGGAGGCTGACTATGGCTGGTGCTGACGAACTGCCCACCCCGCCTGATATCCAGGCAGGCGCGAACGCGTATGCCGACGATTTCGAGATGGTGAGTAAACGTATCGCGAACACCCAAATCGCATCTGGAGCAGATCAGGTGCCGGGCTGGGAAGGCCAGGCTGCTCAAAAGTACTGTTCGGAAGCTCAATCACTGTCGAAACACGTCTCCACATTGGCTAAATCATTTTCAAAGCCTGTGAATTCACTACGGGACTGGGCTCACACTGTAGGCGAAGCCATCCGCAAGGTTGAGCGGTGGCAGCAGGAATGGGATGACGCTGAAGCAGAAGCTACGCAGAGAATCAACGCGCTCAATGCCGACAGAGACGCCCGACAAAACACAAACAATCCGATGGATCGTCTTGAGTACAGCCGGAGCCATGGAGAGATCATTGAGTCAAAAGATATTCAGCAGACTCGTCTGAGAGAATCTTATAAAAATGAGATGGAAAGACTGGATAGTGAGGCGTCAGCTACTGCGTCCGCTTTAACCGGATCAATCAATTCAATCGTATCGGCTGCTGATCGCAAGGGTGGGCGAGACTCGATAGGAAAGAGCCTATTCGACGACATGCCGCTGGTAGATGGCCAGGCCGAATGGGAATACTGTCAGGGCATAGCGGACGACGCTGCTGATCTTCTTGATATGTCTTCCCCGGATCTCATTGAAAACATCAAGGAATTCAATAAGAAATATGCTGATGATCTGGATAACCCGTTCTTTGCCAATGCGCTTGCCGAACGGGTACCTCCTGAGGATATGGCCCGATTTGTGGCGAGGATGGGGGATCTCAAGGGACAGATTGTTGATCCAGGGACTCATGAAATTGACACCGATTTCGATAAAGCAATCGAAAATGTGACGCGTTCGCTGGGAACAGCCATGGCCCTGTCAACTGGGGGAATGAATGGTGATCCTGCATACCAGAGTGCCCAGAACAGTTTCAACGTGGTGCAAGACGGCCTGATGGCATCTGATGGACAGCATTATTCCGCTGTTCAGGAGCATAATCTGGATGGCTTGAAGGAGTATGGCCGCACGCTTGTCGACTCTTTCGGAGAACCTGTAGACCCCAATTTCGCGGGGATGACTGGAACTCATTATGGCTATGAATATGTTGGGCATATGCTCGGCGTAGCGTCAGAAAATGAAAACATTTCACTTGGCGGAGGATTCGTTGAAGATTACAACGGGAAAGACTCGATAGCTCGCGACATTATCACCTGGGATAATGAGCATCCTGAATTGCGACAAAACGCCTTCCCGTACTCTTCATGGAATGGCTCGCAAATGCCTGGAGGCAGCTACGGTGCCTACGGCTGGACACTTGATCCTGTCACCTCCATGATGAAATTGATGGATATGCCCGACTCCTTTGCCGATGGGACACCGGATTCTTTGTCTGCCGCAGAAACTGACCGCGCAGATGGTGTGCGTAACCTGCTTGCCAGTAACACTGATTTTGATGTTGACGGCGGGACGATGTCGATGACGGAGTACCTGACAGGGCACCGCGCTATTACTGATATCTTCAGTGGATGGACTGATCAGGGAGATGCATTTGGTGAGGTCATTGCGCAAAATACGATGCTTGTTGACAAGCCTGACGTCTCTCCCGCCGATCCAGCGTATGCAGAATGGGCGGATCGTGAGAAGAAATCTGCGCAAATCACCATGGACTTTGTTCAGGGGTATCAAGATGGCCTGAAAGACTTTGGAGAATCACAAGGCGAGAATCGCTTCGGCATGATGAACAGTCAACTGAGAAGCTGGGCTGGCGTCGCGCTTGCGCCTCGAGTTGATAATCTTCTGTCCGAAATCGGTTCTGGGTCGAGTGCTGAAAACACCGTAGCGGAAATGGGTCTGAATGATGATCGGGCATCGTTTGCGTTCTCTAAAGGTCTCAGGAAATCGCTTCTGGGTGAGAAGAGCCTGCTGACTGATTTGGCATTTGATCATCCGGTGAAAATGGATGACGGTTCGTACATCGGTGGACGCGGACCCGCAATTGATAATCTGCGACTTTCGGCAATTGAGAAGTTCCAGGAAGACGTCGATGGTTCGTCGCCGACAACAGCAGGCGTACAAAACATTGCTCAAAAATGGGCGCCCGGTTTCAATCAATTGTTCGGTGCGCACGGAGCCGCAGACGGGGCTCATGCCGAATGGCTTGACGAAACCAACAAACGCTGGCGAGAGCTCGCTGAGGGCGGCCTTGGTGCAGCAGGACTGCCAGGCAAGATTCCTGGCGCCGGTAAAGTCACGCAGTTTATCGCGGGTCAGGCACTCGGTGCCGGAACTGACATGGCTCTTGACCAATTTCTGCCGACCAATCACGCTGAACTGGCGCAGGCTTCACGCATTAATGATCAGGAAGTTGCGCGTACTTTGATGGCTCAGTCGTTGTACTCACGTTATGCTGATTCGGAAGTCATGGGCGCGCCAGTTATGGGCAAACAGCCTGATGGGAGCTTTTTGAGCACTCGCTCTGGTGCCGGTTTGGACGACTATTACAATTCTGATGGGACGTTGAAAGACTATGAGGATCTTTCACCGGAACAACGCTCGGCTTTCCAGAATTTCATCAACAATAATGAGAATACTGCGAATATTGAGCACGAAGTCAATTCGGTGTTCAATGACACTCAGCAAAATGAAAAGAACGCGCAAGGCGGGAACTAAGGACTCATTGAATCGCATGGAAGGCTGTTGAAAGATGAGGAGACTGTGGCGGTATGCACTGGTCACCATTGGACTTGTTTCACTGGGGCACTTGAACGGATGCGCCGTCACGTCGGGACAGTCGGAATCATCCATGTCGGATTCGACGCAGTGCATGCAATCTTCCGATGATGACCAATCCAAGGAGGTCAGCACCATGAATATTGACTTGCCCAGCGGGTGGGTCATCCGTGAAACTCCGGATAATCCGACAGTGGATTATCGGATTGAAGCGTCCACTGATCCGGCTTCAAACGCAACGGCCGAAGTTGTGCGCTACCACATTTTCGACTGGGGCGACATCGATACAAAAGAACCTCGCTCTGATCCGATGGAACTGATTCCAGATCCTGCTGACATGCGAGAAGACAGAATCAAACTCGCTCAGGAGAACTCTCGCGTGTCCAACACTGAGGCATTGCCTGATCGGAGTATCGACGGCTGTCAGGCCACGGGACTGACTTTCGTTGCGGATGAGGATGAGGGTGCTGTTGAGACCATGATTGTGTACGTGGCTCGACCTGATGGCATGTGGGTGATGACCCTTCGAAGTGCGCAGAACGAGGCGCTGCCGCACGAACTCGTGTCCGCCCTCGACACCGTGACGTGGAGCTGAACGCGCCGCGCAGGTAACCGGAGCCGATCATCTGGCTCCATCGCAGGTGATGTGCCCAACGATCGCCGGAATGAGCAGTTTTTTCGTGTATTGTCTCGTTCAGCATCGTTGTAGGCAACAATCGAGGGAAACATGAGCGCAGACACTCACGCGGTGAACGAGACACAGTGGTCCATTGAACGACGAGTGACCGTATGGTGCATCCATGCTTTCACCATGAGCGGTCTGCTCTGGGCACTGCTGGCAGTCGACTCACTGCGCTCGGGCCACATCAAGATGATGTGGCTGTGGCTGGGAATTGCGCTGATTGTGGACGCTGTTGACGGGCCAATGTCACGCGCGGCTGACGTGACGAAAGTGGTCCCGTGGTTCTCCGGTGTGATGATGGATAACGTCGTGGACTATCTGACGTGGACATTCATTCCAGCGGTGTTCATGTTCCTTTACATTCCGCTTGGGCCGGGCAAATGGCCAATCCTTGCTGCAGCACTGGTCCTCGGCTCATCCATGTTCTGTTACGCCAACACGAAGATGAAGTCCTCGGACTGGTATTTTGTAGGGTTCCCGGCAGCGTGGAACGTCGTCGCTATTATCATGTGGTTGTTCGCGACGCCCTCGTGGTTCAACTGGCTGATCGTCGTGATTTTCTCCGTGTTGGCCCTCATTCCGTTCAAGTGGATCCACCCCTTCAGAGTCACTCATCTGCGCATCTTCAACGCCACGGCCGCCGCCTTGTGGGTCGTGACAACTGCGGTGATGGTGGCGTTGTACCCGGCTCGCCCGCTGTGGCTCATGATCGTGTGGCTCGTGGCTGGCGTGTGGCTGATGGTCGTCAGCGCAGAACGTACCGTACGAGGGCGCCCCTCCAAACGCCACGTGTCCTAATCAGGCTCGATGCTGGAGAGCTGGCGATTGGCACGCCGGTCCAGCCAGTACTTGAAACCTTCGAGCACGAAGGCAGAGGCAATCAGTAGTGCGATGATCACGATGACGTATCCCGGGTAGTTTCTGCCGTTGAGCCCGAAGTACACATAGGGTGCGACGAAGGTAATGACGGTGACGGCCAGTCCTGCCATGCGTTTGAGGAAATGCGCGGCCGTCACCATCGTGAGCACGCCCCACGTGTAGGGAATCGCCGTCGTCAGGTCGATGAGCCACAACAACAGAAGCGAGCCGTGGAATTCGCGCACATACGACACGGGCAACACGCGCAGCGCCGAGTAGATCAGCACAACCGCGTAAGCCAGGAACTTCGGATTCGTTAGTATTCGCGTGACCATGAAACGGTGTTGTAGGCGGATACCTGCCTGCGTGAGGCCGCGGTAAGTGGAAGCTGAAACTAAAAGTGCATCCAGGCCGGTGAGGGCATGGTGAAGGAACGCCAGGTCCTCAGGTCTGCCTCGTTCCAGAAGGAATGGGATTAACAGACGCGGGGCTACGCCGATGGGCTGGCATTGCTGCCCCTCGTAGGTCTGCACGGGTCCGAGCTCGTGGAGCAGGTCGGGGGCCAGCCACTGTTCCCAGTGCGCGCGATCGGTGGGCGTCATCATCAAAAGCCAGAGCCGTTCGCGTTTTCGTACCGAGTCACGCAGCGTGACCTGCAGTTCGCGGATATTGTCAGGGCGAGTGGGATCAATGACGCGGGAGAATTCGCGGACGTGGCGATCCCGCAGGTCGCCTGTGCGTTCGACACCTGCAGCTTCGCGCACGGACACCGGGTCGAGGCTGATGTCGCTGGCGAATGAGATTCCCAGAAGAAGATGCACCTACCCACAGTACATGTCGAGACCTCTCGCGCGGCAAAAGGTGCGCCGGTAGTGACGTATCTGCAAGGCTGAGGTGTTGGAGGTAAGCAGACGCGATGTGTAGACGCACTGAGGGGCCGGTCAGCAGACCGGCCCCTCAGGCATCCCATCAACACAGTGCGAGTCTAATCGAGAAACAGCTCCCTTAAAACAGTCGCTATAGAACCTCGTTGGCTCGATGGTGTCAACACTACGGGCCCTACCTTGGAATAGCTTTGAGCGAACCTTAAAAATCCCTGTGAATTTTGGTCCTGTGGTGAGGTCCTCGACTCAGGATCTGACGGTCGCGGGGCAGGAAGACAAAGCTTCGGGAGAAGCAGACGGTGTGGGCGAATCCGAGGGCGCCGCCTCCTCCGGCGGGCAGTGACTGGCCAGGAACTCCAGCACCGCGATCGCGCCGGCCTTCGACAGCGGCTCGTTGCCGTTGCCGCACTTGGGAGATTGCACGCACGATGGGCACCCGTCCGAACACAGACACTCCTGCAGGCGCGTCACAGTTGCCTGCACCCACCGCGCAGCGTGCGCACACCCGTACATCGCATAGCCAGCACCGCCGCGATAGGCATCGAACACAAAGACGGTAGGCGCGTCAGTGTCCTCGTGCAGCGCGGTCGACAGCCCGCCCAAGTCCCAGCGGTCACAGGTCGCCAGCAGCGGTAGCAGTGCAATCATCGCGTGCTCAGCGCCATGCAAAGCGCCCGGCAGTTCAGCTTGCGTCAGGCCAATGCTGCGCAGTGCACCGGGAGCCAGAGTGAACCACACGCCTACAGTCTCCAGCGTGTGGGACGGCAACGACAGCTCGCGGTTACGGATGAATTCCAGGCCCGGAAGTCGAAGCAGGTCGTAGTCAGTGACTCTAGTGGTGACGTCAACCTCGCCGGTGTGCCACGTGACCGCGCCATCTGCACTGTGCCACTCCTGGGATGTACTTACGATGGAGACAGCAACGTGTTGTTTCGCGCGGGTGCGCAGCTGCGTTGAGACAGGTTCGACGAGGGCGACCCGTCCGCCGTCACCAGGTGACAGCGGTGCCAGGCTCAGTACGTGATAGGTGCGCCCTTGATGCAGGTAGATGGCATCTGGAAAAACCTGAGCGTCGGCGGATCCCTCGTCGACTGTGCCGATGACGGTGCCGGTGGCCTGATCGATGATCTGGACTTCGCCGCCGCCCCCTCGTAAATCGGTCAGATCAGCTGCGCGGTCGCCGCGCGTGACATCCCAGTACCATCCTGCCGGACGGCGCACCAAAAGCCCCTGATCAGCCAGGTCATCGAACATAGAGGTGTCACCGTCAGGCAGACCGAAGCAAGCGGCATCGTCAGCGGTCAGCGGCAGCTCCTGAGCGGCGGCACACAGGTGAGGCGCCAGGACCCACGGATTGAGCGGATCAATGACCGCGGCTTCAACCTCCCGGGTGAGTTCGTCGGGGTGATGGATGATGTAGGAGTCGAGCGGATTGTCGCTGGCGATGAGGATCGAAAGGCCGCGCGCTCCGGCCCGACCGGCACGGCCCACCTGCTGCCACAAGGATGCGCGCGTACCCGGCCAGCCGACAGTAATGGTCGCGTCCAGTCCGGACACGTCCATGCCCAGTTCCAGTGCATTTGTCGTGGCGACCGCCCTCAGCTGCCCAGACCGCAAAGAACGTTCCAATGCTCGGCGCTCTTCAGGCAGATATCCGCCCCGGTAGGAGGCAACGGACCCAACCAGCGGAGACAATGAGGCAGACAGTATGTCGCGCACATGCGCCGCCAGGGTTTCAGCTCCCACGCGTGAGCGCACGAATGCCAGGAGACGAGCGCCACGCTCCACCAAAGCAGCGATGAGCGAGGCAGCCTCGGACGTGGCGCTGATACGCCACGTGGACGGTGCCTTCTCCAGCACGACCGGCTCATTGTCAGCCAGCGCGTCCAGGAATGCGTCAATGGGGATATCGTCCGGGTCGGGGCGCAACGCAGGCTGCCACAGTATGAGCTGATGCTCACCGGCAGGTGAGCCGTCCTCGGTAATGGCGCAGATGTCCTCACGCCCCGTCATCTGACGGGCGACATCGTGAGGGTCACGCACAGTGGCGGACAACATGATGACGGTGGGGTTCGCACCCAGGTGGCGGGCAATACGCAGCAGGCGGCGAATGACCAGGGCAATGTGGGAGCCAGTCATGCCGCGCCAGTAGTGCAGCTCATCGATGACGATGTAACGCAGGGAAGCTAGCAGTCGTGTCCACCGCTGATGACCAGGCAGCATGACGAAATGCAGGTAATCAGGATTGGTCAAGACGATGTCGGCATGAGCGCGCGCCCAGTCCTTCGCCTCGCGTGGTGTATCACCATCCGCCGTACTCACGCGCACTCCCCACTGCGTGCCCTGCGCCGTGTTGATCCACTTGTGCAGTGCGCTCAACTGGTCGGCGGCAAGCGCCTTCGTGGGGGACAGGTACAACAGTGTGGGCCGGTGGTGCACTTCGGAGATACGCGCCGGCCTGTCGGATGCGGCGTGGTCGGCCAGATCGGACAGAATCGGCACCCATGCGACCAAAGACTTCCCGGAGCCAGTCCCGGTGGCGACAACTGTGTCCTGTCCGGCGTGCACGGCGTCCAGTGCGCGCCGCTGGTGCTCCCACACGTGCTCGATACCCAGGTCAGCGCCTGCGTGTGTGACGGAGGGGTTGATCCACCCAGGCCACGGTGCGGTGCGTGCCGGTCGTGCAGGAATGCTGTGAACGTGAACCAGCCGATCGTCACGCGCACCAATGCGCTCCAGCATCGCAAGAAGGTCGTCGATGCCCGCGCTCAGGGACGAGGGCGCCCTCGTCGAACCGGCACCTGCGACATCAGCCATTGGGACACGACGTATGGGTGAACGCTTGACGCATGTAGGCGATGGCTTCGAGGCCGGCACTCACCCCTGCTGCGAGGTTGTCGGACAATTGAGCGTCCGTGAGGCCGCACTGCGTGTCAACGGTAAAGTCAGCGCACACCTGGACGTGGTGATCGGGGCTGTTCATCGTGTAGACGGTGGGAATGAACTTCTCACGATTCCACCAGTCGGATGCGGCAAAGAGCTGCTTCTTGCACCGATCAGGCTGCGCATCGGTATCCCACACCGCGCGAACACACAGGAAACGCTCGCTCGCATCGAAGGAGAAGAGGAAAGGAACCTCCTCGATCACTACTCCGGCTGCCTGATCTTTGACGAGGACACCCAGCTCGTATGTCAACGCGTGGGCGCAGCTGATGACGCGATCCAGGCTGACCGGTGTGGGGCGCTCGGAATCCGCTGAATCAGGCACTGAATGCAGCGACGTGTTCATTGTGCCTCCTCCTCGCGTTCCCATGTAATGAATTCGGGCAGTGTTGCCTCCAGATCGTGGAAGAACGACATGGTCATCGCCATCGAGGTTTCGTAGAACGTGGAGAGCTGCTGGTCAGTCAGACCTGCTGACGTGAGGATGGCGCATTCGGTGTGGAGGCCGAAACTCGTCTGATCTTCCAGGGGCGCCAGGTAAGCCTTGGGCGCTGTGCGCATCGAGTTGCAGGCTTCGATTTCACATTCGAGTGCGTAGAACTGAGCGTCGTTGCGTGCGATGCCTCGCCAGATGCCCCGCATGATCAGCACATTCGGATACGTCGCATCCCACAGGTAAATCGCGTTCGGGGTGGGAACGACGAGTTGGTTGTTTTCCCAGTCATCAAAATGCACGTGATTGCCCGCAAGCAATGTGCGTATGCGCTGGACATCAATGGGACGGGACAACGCAACCATGACGACCTCCTCTGGCTCAGGACGAGTGGCGGATACGTGGAAAAGTGGGCGCACTGGCATTGCCAACACCCTATGACACGTCATCGCTTTCAGCGCGCTGAGATGTCGGGGCCGTAGCGGCTGGCGGCTGGCTTACGCCGTCAATGAAGTCCAGAGCCTGTCTGCCGCCCTTGAGCCCGACATTGACATTGGTTCGAAGCTGCGCATCTGACAGGCCATGTGCTGTTGAGACGCGTAGGCGGGTAAAGACGAAGGAACGATCCTGAGCATCGGTCTGGACGAACGCCGTGGGTGTCACCCGCTGCGCATTCCACTGGTTGGCTCGTTCAATTAACGTGCCAGCCTGGCGCGAAAAGAGGCGTGTGATCAGGCGCGCAGCACTGACAGTCAGCCACGGATCGTCGCCCTCGGAAAGGGAGACGAAAAACAGGTCACTGCCAAGTCTGACCTGAAGCTGTGTCGGGTCGGACTCGGAGGGACGCGGATGTGTGCCCACGTCGCGCAGTGCGCGCTCAATGCGATCCAGGTCGACAGGAAGAATTGCAGGTACGTCAGACACGGTCAGCGATCCTCCTCGTGCGGTGCGTCCACATCCCAGGTCACCATGTCCGGCAATTGGCGTTCGAGGGCGTGCAGAACTTCAGCAATGGATGCCACCGAGCGCGTGATGAACCCGGTCAGCTGTTCGTCGCTGACGCCGTCCGCAATGATGAGGGTCGTCTCGGCTACGAGCTGGTACCCCTCATCGTCAGCCAGTGGCACGATAAAGAGCTTGGGGCTGAACTCGACTGGATTGATCTTGGCGGCCACCAGTTCAAGTTCGGTGCGGCTGTCTTCATCAGGAGCTTCACCGCGCCAGTGAGCGCGGATACGGAAGAAATCAGGGTGGGACAGATCCCAGGAGTAGAACGCGTTTTGTTCCAGGCTGGTGAACACTGCGTCATCGGTTGAGGAGGGGCGGAAATCGACATGAAGATCCGTCAGAGTCCGGTCCAGTCGGGTCGATGTGACGGGCGAAGTCTGTGATGGTGACACGCTCATCCCTCCCTTGCCAGCTGCCGATGCATTTTCATCATATGCGCTTATCGTGCCGTTTCCTGAGCGAGGTGCCCAGGCCTCATTTTCTTCATCCTACGTGAGGGAAAAGAGGGCGGCAGAACTTCGTTGCGAAGAGCCGCAAGATCCTACATGTCTAGACGAGTGTGACTCGCGCGTCTGGGCGGCGCGCGGCCGTGAAACCGTGCTCGGAAGTTGGCGCATCATGGAATACAGTTTCTATCGGGAATGCTCAACACGAACCGAGGAGTAAGCGAGATGGCCATGCCTGACGAGCCTCGCCCTGACGTGCGGCAGATGCCCGAAGATGGTGCTGGTCAGCGCGCAGCCGGACCACCGGCCTCATCCACATCGCCGTCCGCGCCCGACCAAATCGGGCCATCATCTCGCCCGGCGCAGCAGTGGGCCGCCCGCCCGGATGGATACAGCGCACGGCTGTTCCGCCGGATTGTGTCAGCCGTGGTGTATATCGTCGTGATCGTGGTGACGATTCGCGGCGCCGTCTTCACGGCAGTTGGGCAGGCCTGGGATACGGCATTGATGGAAACGCTGGCCACGTGGCGCCCCACTGTTGCGCCGGTGGGCCGCATCCTGGTTCACCTGGCCTCCTGGCAGGCCGTCGTTGTCATGTGTGTCGTTGTCGCGGCCGTTGCGATTGCGCGCAGGCGGTGGCACCTGGCCGTGCGTGCCGTCATCGTCGTCGTTGCGGCAAATCTGACCACGCAGCTGGTCAAACTCCTGATCGTGCGACCGGATCTGGGATCGTCGATCCACATCGCAAACTCACTGCCCTCCGGCCACACAACGTTTGCCGCATCCATCGCGCTCGCCTTGGTCATCGTGGCGCCTCGATGGGTGCGCACCCCGGCCGCCTACGTCGGGTGGATCTGGACCACGCTCATGGCCATGACCGTCATCATGTACGGCTGGCATCGTCCTTCCGATGTTCTGGTCGCAGTGCTGGTGGCCGGCACATGGGCGCAGCTGCTCGCACCTGTTGAACACCGCAGGCGGCACGGCGTGATGGCGCGGCGCATGTTGTCCTTCTTCTGTGGCTGCGCGATCATCTTCGCGCTCCTCATCGCATGGTATTTCATGCCCAACGTCGACATCGTCTCGCACTTTGCGCCGGGCGCGTGGGACATGGGTTACGCACAGTTCGTTGCCAGTGACCCGGCGCGCACCAGGTGGCTCGCCCTGGCCGTCATGTTCATGCTCAGTGGTGTCGCGGGCGCAGTAATGTGCGAGGTGGACCGCCTGTCGTGGGCACAGCCGCAATCTCGCAACAGTCGGTGAAACAGCGGGCGCGGTCGCCCTCGTCAATGACAACACGCACAAAGTGACCGACGAGGGGGACGCTGTGCAACGCCCACTGGGCGAGATGGGGACTTTCGGCCCATGCTCGACGAGGGAATCATAGCTGACGCATGCGACACGCCGAACCACGACATCTAGTGGGTGGAATTTAAAACGGCAACTAGATATGGTGTTCACGCAACGTCGACAAGGATGACGGCCTGACGCCGCAGCAGCCCGAGTGCGGGCTGTTTTCCCTGTGACGAAACCCCTGACGCGTGGCGGGCTTTCCGCGCGTCGACCCCACATCAAGGCAGAGGAGACTGAACCGTGCGCTATGACGTAGATGCCATCAGCACAATTGATGAATACCTGGAACGCTCCGACTGGCGCGTCAATGCGAACGCAAACCAGGGGTACTCCCTGGGCGGTTTGATCCTCAACGCCTCTGGCAAGATGGTCGCAAACTACTGGCTGGAAAAGATCTATTCACCGGAAGCCGGTGAAGCGCACCGCTCGGGAGCCCTGCACATTCACGACCTCGACATGTTCTCCGGGTACTGCGCAGGCTGGTCGCTCAAACGCCTCATCCAGGAAGGCTTCAACGGTGTGCCTGGTGCGATCGCCTCGGCCCCACCCAAACATTTCTCCTCTGCGTGCGGTCAGATCGTCAACTTTCTGGGCACGCTGCAAAACGAGTGGGCCGGTGCGCAGGCGTTTTCATCTTTCGATACCTACATGGCGCCATTCGTCCGCCTCGACAACATGACGTACGAGGAGATCGTCCAGTGCATGCAGGAACTGATCTTCAACCTGAATGTTCCTTCACGCTGGGGCTCGCAGTGCCCGTTCACGAACCTCACGTTCGACTGGACATGCCCCGACGATCTGATGGATGAAGCTCCGCTGATTGGCGACGAGATCTGCGACTTCACCTACGGCGACCTGCAGCATGAAATGGACCTGATCAACCAGGCGTTTATCGAAGTGATGACCGGGGGAGACGCTGACGGACGTGTCTTCACGTTCCCGATCCCGACGTACAACATCACCAGGGACTTCGACTGGGATTCGCCCAACACGCTGCGCCTGTTCGAAATGACCGCGAAGTACGGCCTGCCTTACTTCCAGAACTTCATCAATTCCGATCTGGATCCGCATATGATCCGATCAATGTGCTGCCGATTGCAGTTGGATCTGCGCGAACTGCTCAAGCGCGGCAACGGCCTGTTCGGGTCGGCTGAGCTGACCGGATCGGTGGGTGTGGTCACGCTTAACATGGCGCGTCTGGGCTACCTGTACAAGGGTGACCTGGACGGACTGATCGGTGCGATGGACCAGCTGATCGACATTGCCTCCGACACGCTGGAGCGCAAGCGCGAAACCATTTCCTACCACATGGAACACGGCCTGTTCCCCTACACGCGCCGCTACCTGGGGTCGCTGGATAACCACTTCTCCACCATCGGCGTGAACGGCATGAATGAGATGGTCCGCAACTTCACCGACGACCAGATGGACATCACGGATCCGCGTGGACGCGAGATGTGCGAAAAGATCCTCGATCGCGTGCGCGACCGCATGGTGCAGCTGCAGGAATCCACCGGTCACATGTACAACCTGGAGGCCACCCCTGCCGAAGGTACGACGTACCGCTTCGCCAAGGAAGACCGCAAACGCTACCCCGACATCCTGCAGGCCGGCTCCGCCGATCAGCCGTACTACACGAACTCCTCGCAGCTGCCCGTCGGCTACACCGACGACCCATTCCAGGCTCTGGAAGAGCAGGAAGTGCTGCAGGGCAAGTACACGGGCGGCACTGTGCTTCACCTGTACATGGGGGAGCGTGTCTCATCTGCGAAGGCCTGCATGGAAATGGTCCGTCGCTCTCTGACTGCTTTCAAGGTGCCGTACGTGACAATCACGCCGACCTTCTCGATTTGTCCGGTCCATGGGTATCTGGCGGGCGAGCACTTCACGTGTGAACGCTGCGCGGATGCCCACCCGAACAGTGCTCCGCAGACGTGTGAGGTGTGGACACGCGTCATGGGCTACTTCCGCCCCGTCCAGTCTTTCAACATCGGCAAGAAGGGTGAGTACGCCGAACGCACAATGTTCACTGAATCAGCCGCCTCTCAGCACGGCGAACTGGTCAGCGCCTTTCCTCCCGTCTCCCTTTCATGAAGGACGAGGCAGGCCGCGGGCGCCTTGTCAACGCCGACGACCTTCAAATAGCTGGGCTCACCCCGATGTCAACGGTGGACTGGCCTGGCAAGCTGGTCGCATCGGTGTTCTGCCAGGGATGTCCGTGGCTGTGCCCGTACTGCCATAACCACGCGATCATCGATCCGACGATCCCGGGCGTGGTCGCATGGTCATCGGTGGAGGATCTGCTGTCACGGCGCCGCGGACTGCTCGATGGCGTGGTGTTTTCCGGAGGCGAGGCCACACGCCAGCAGGCACTGATACCAGCGATGCGTCGGGTGCGCGAGATGGGATTCCTGATTGGTTTGCACACCGCAGGGCCGTATCCGCATCGCCTGCGTGATGTGCTGTCTGAGGGTCTGGTGGACTGGGTCGGGATTGATGTTAAAGCGATGCCGGACACGTATCAGGTCGTGGCGGGGCGCCAGGGAGCCGGCACGAAAGCGTGGGAGGCGCTGGACGTGCTGCTCGAGTATGCCGAACGCCGCCCAGGCGCGGATAGCGCTGGTTCGGCTGGCGACGAGGGTGATGACGGTGCGCGCTCGCGGTCGGTGGATTACGAAGTGCGCCTGACGGTGTATCCCGATGGGCCGCGTGACGGTTTGACGGTGGCGAGAGAAGCGTTCCGGCGCGGCGTTCGCCGCTTTGCCTTGCAGCAGGCCAGGGCGATGGGTGCGCCTGACGGTTTCCGCTCCGACGCGGTGGGGTGGGATGACCAGGTTGAGGCGCTGGCCCGCGACATCGAACAGATCGGGTTCGACACCTTCGCCTATCGGCCCGCGCACTGAATAGGTGAGTGCGGTGACCTCGGACAATAGGACAGAGTTCGCCCGCGCGATCGTCAGGCGTGCAGCGGTGCGCTAGGCTTGTCAGTAACACCATTGGAGCTGATGGAGGCAAACGCGATGAACAATCAGTCAGATCCTCGCAACCTACATCAACTGGCCGCTGACCCCAGTACGGATTATGAGACGCTGAGGGATATCGCCTACCGTCACCCGGAGCTGCGTGCCGTCGTTGCTCAGAATCCGCACACCTACTCGGGGCTGCTCGAGTGGTTGGGATCGTTGGGAGATCCCGCGGTGGACCAGGCGCTTGCTCAGAGGCGTGCATACGGGCAGCAGGGAGCGGGGCGTTTCCCACCTGTTTCTCAGGCGGCGTCCGGTACGGCCGCCCTCGACCAGGCCAGTCGCCAGCAGGGGAATCGAAGCGGTGAATCTGATGGATCGTCGCAGTCCAGAGTGGGACTGGTGCTCGGAATCCTCATCGCCATCGCTCTTGTGCTTGTGGTGATCTCGATCGTGGTATTCAAAGGGATTTTCCCCTCCCGTCCGGTTGATCCCAGCCCCGCGCCGGCTCCGCAGTCGTCTGCGCAGTCGACCGAGCCTGAAAGCAACGGGGCGGCTGAAGAGCAGTCGGAGGCCGAACCAGAGCAGGCTCAGTCAGATGAACAACCGATCGTGTACCCGGCACCGGCGGGTGCAGTTCAGGCCGGCGAGATCATGGCGCCCTCGGGCAATATTGCCTGCACCCTGTCCGACGAAACTGTCTCATGTGTCATTGTTGATGACGATTACGCAGCTGCCGGAGTTGAGAGCTGCGGTGACCGGCTGACAAATCTGGTTGCCACCGCCGAAGGAGCTTCGCGCAAATGCGTGGAGTCCGCACAAGGTGGTGGGCAGGCCCTTGAATACGGCAAGTTTGCAACCAGTGGTGACGTCGCATGTCAGTCGACGCAGAACGGCATGAGCTGCTGGAACGTGAAGTCCGGAGCTTCATTTGCCCTTGCCCGTCAAGGATGGATGGTCGGGGAGCAAGGCCCCATCGGTGAAGACCAGTTCAGATGGTGAGTATCGATACTTGCAGCACGGTCTGAATAGCCTAGTGTCTCGGGGATGCGAAGCGATTTTCATTAGTAATTTGGACTGTCTCTTAAGCTGATTGACGTTCGACGAGACGAGCGATAGGGGGTTTGGGGATTTCAATGTCCGCTGTGATTCCAAGCATGTTCAGTCCATCAGTAAGAAGCTGAGCTGCTGTCGGGTCGCCAGCGAGTGTGAAAGTGGTGAGAGGAATCGGCAGATACGAGTCGAATAACTCATCATCCACACCGACGATTGCGATATCATCGGGGATCGACATGCCTCTGCTGAGTACAGCATTCATGATCGGCATTGCGTGAACGTCGTTGTAACAGGCGAACGCATCTATCTCAGGATTCAAGTCGAGATAGTCGTTTACCATCTGTGTGAGTTCAGCCGAATCTCCTCCTTGTGGGATGGGGAGCACTAGCTCGAATGGGCTACGGTATCCCGCTTCGTTGAGTGCAGCTCGAGCGCCTTGTGCACGCGGAGCCGAAAAGATCTGCATCAGGGGATTGTCCGTAGTTGCGAGAGCAATCGTGTGAGAACCTCGTGAGAGCAAATAGTGGACTTGAGCCCTGCCTACCTCTAAGCCGGCAAGTTCCTGAGAATGTCCTCCTTCGACATGTGGAATCGACAAAGAATCGAAAGTTTCAATATCGTCTGTATCCAAGCCATATGGAGCAATTATCAGGGCTGGAGTGATCGCTGATAGCAGCGACGCTGTTAGCTCTTCATTTTCGTACCATAGAAGCGGGGTCAATCCGCATGAAGTGATTGCGGTGCTGAGTTGCTGGTAGTACTGCCCTAACTTGAATGTTGAGGGAAAAGGTGGCATGGCGATCACGACAACCCGCGAATGTCCCATTGCAAGATCGCGGGCAAGAGAATTGGGTGTGTAGCCCAGTTTCTGCGCCGCCTGAAGGACGCGTGCCCGCGTGGCACTCGAGATACTCTGCCCAGGCTTGTCATTAAGAACGTAGCTCACCGTGGCGCGCGAGGTGCGTGCCAATCTTGCGACATCGGCACTGGTGGGGCGGCGACGGACGTTAGCCATGATTGCTCATTTCCTGCGACTGCTGGGGCAATCAAATGATATCGCTTGACGATTTTGGGTTACGCGCTTAAGCTATGAGCTAACGGTTGCTTACGCGTGTAAGTCCGGTTGTGAACACCAATCAATGAAGAGGGACAGACAATGACGCACCCATGGCAGAACAAGATAGGGTTCGGTGCTGCGTATTATCACGAGTATCATTTCGAGGACCGTCTCGATAAGGACTTGGATCTCATGGTCGAGGGCGGTTTCAACATCATTCGAGTCGGTGAATCCGTCTGGTCAACGTGGGAGCCAGAAGACGGGGTCTTCAATCTTGAATGGCTTCAACCGATCCTTGATGGTGCCCATAAGCGTGGTATCGATGTCATCATCGGGACACCGACATATGCCGCGCCTCCGTGGATGAGAGTGCGATACCCCGAGACAACCTTGCAGGTCGCGACAGGTGTGGAAAAGCCATACGGCGGGCGACAGGACATCAACTACCACAACGCAACCTTCTGTCGTCTGGCCGAACGCGTCATACGGAAAATCGTTGAGCGCTACAAAGATCATCCTGCTGTGGTGGGATGGCAAGTGGATAATGAGCCCGGTCTGGCATTGATGTACAATCCGGATGTTTTCGCCGACTTCAAGAAATGGCTTCAGAAACGCTACGGTGACGTCGACACCCTCAACCGGAAGTGGGGCCTGACTTATTGGTCCCACAGAATCACCTCGTGGGATGAGCTGTGGACGCCCGACGGTAACACGGTACCTTCCTATGACCTAGCCTGGCGGCGATTCCAGGCAGAAATCACTCACGAGATGATTCAATGGCAGGCTGACTTGGTTCGCCAGATGGTCCCCGATCACCACATCGTTACCACGTGTATTGCAGCCAACCAGCCGGGACAAGACATTACAGAGGTGGCCAGCGCACTTGATATCGCCGGATCGAACATCTACTTTGCCGCACAGGTCGGCCTAGAAAAGCCTGGTATAGACGAACTGGATCCTCAAGGTGCTCCCGGTTGGATTCCCTGGTCTGGCCCCGCCTATGTTCAAATGCTTCTTGACGTCTCCCGCGGAATGAAAGACGCACCTTTTGTCGTCACCGAAACGGGAGCAACCTCAATTGGCTACTCCCATAACCTGATCGTGCCGTGGCCTGGCCAACGCCGACAGGTCATATGGCAGATGATTGCCCGCGGTGCTCAGATGATTGAATACTGGCACTGGCACACCAACAGATTTGGATTCGAGACATGGTGGGAAGGAATCCTCGGTCACTCGCTGACACCGACCCGTACCTATCACGAGTTGTCAGATGTGGCCCACGAGCTGGAAAGCTCACGCGAACTCATCTCAGGGCTCACACCGCATTCTGACATCGGAGTGATTGTCACGGCTGAATCGCGCTGGGCAACTGAATTCCAACCGCCCATTGGTGAAGGCATTCGCGGCGACCAGGGTGCCTACGACAAAGGCATGGCACTTCTCATGAGAGGTATCCAGGATGCCGGCCTGACCACCGATATTGTCAACATTGATCAACTTGGTACGAGCCCTGAGGAGATGGTCAAACGCTGGCCGGTGCTGGTTAGCGCTTTCCTCTACGTGCTTTCCGACCAGGACCTGCAGCTGCTGCGCGAATACGTCGCTGCAGGTGGCCACCTTGTCGTTATGCCGCGTACAGGGCTGGCAGATGCAGAAGCAATTGTTCGTGATTGCACCAAGCCAGGCGTACTTCGAACAGATGCTGGTGTCCATTACGACGAATCAACCACGCTGCTGCACCCCGTTGCAGTTCATGGGCAGTGGGAAGGACATGCGCAGTGGTATGCCGACTGCCTGATTCCGGACAGCGACGACGTCCTCGTCCTTGGTCACTACGATGACCCATTCCTAGACGACTACGCAGCTGCAACGACCCAGCAAACGGGCCAAGGGCGAGTAACCACCGTGGGGTGCTACCCGGATCGTGAACTGGCGCGTCACCTGTTCGAATGGGTTGATTCCACGTCGCTCGAGCCGGATCAGTGGCGAGCACATGCAGGCGAACAGCAAACCTACATGCGTGCTACGAGCACTCAGAACACAACGCTGCACTTCATACACAACTGGTCTTGGAAGCCCAGTACCTATGTTGTGCCTGAGCGTGCGACGGGACTTGACGGCGCAGTTTACAAGGCCGGGGAAGAAATCAAGCTTGGCGCATGGGACGTTGCAGTCGTTCATACGCCCTCTCACTGATCCACTGTTTCCGGTTCCCATTAACGAATAACGAAGAAAGAAAGCAAGATGAACACTGATACCGGCACGACGGGCACGCCACAGGTGACCCGTCCGAAATTGACAGCTGACACCATCCGCTTCGCAGCGGCTCTCGCGCTGTTCTCATTCTTGTGGATGGGCGGCCTGATGATTGTCTCGGGCGTCCTACTGCCGCAGCGGCTCACAGACATTGGCGTGGCGAATAAAGAGGCAGTATTCGGAGCCCTCAACACCATTACTGCAATCGTCTCGCTCCTGTCGAATCTGATTGCCGGTAACCTCTCAGACCGTACTCGCTCGGTGTTTGGCAAACGTACGCCCTGGGTTTTCACCGGCGGCATTTTAGGTGGCGCCTCGCTGTTCCTGATTCAGGTTCTACCCAATGCATTCCTGATCGGACTGTCCTACTCCATCTCCATGGTCGGTCTCAATATGATGATTGCCCCGGTGATCGCAACGCTGTCGGACAGAATCCCCGAGCGTCAACGTGCCACTATGTCGGCATTTATCGCAGCAGGTACATTGGTTGGCCAATCAGTGGGCCAGCTGGTAGGTGCACGTTTCCTCGGCCAGACATTGCCCGGATTCGTTACGGCAGGAATCCTCATGGGGTTGGCAGGAATTCTCACGGTTATGGTGTGGCCACGGGAAGGCTCCTCCCGCAATGGCGAAACGCAGCATGAAAAAGAAACCCTGCTTGACTTGCTCAAGTCCTTCCGCCCACCTCGCAATGCCCCGGATTTCTGGCGCGCCTTTGTCGGCCGTTCACTGCTGATTCTGAGCTACTACATGATCCTCAACTACCAGCTGTACATCCTCCAGGATCACATTGGTGCAACAGATGCCCAGGCCTCGGCGACGATCGCGACAATGGCAATAGTGACGCTGATTGTATCGGCGATTGCGACGGTTACGTCAGGACCGCTATCTGACTTGATTCACCGCAGGAAGATCCCTGTTGTCGTCGCCTCGATTCTGCTTGCAGTGGGATACCTGATCCCGTGGGTGATGCCGACAACAACAGGCATGATTCTGTTTGCCGCATTTGCAGGATTCGGATACGGCACGTATTCGTCAGTTGATCAGGCGCTCAATGTCGATGTGCTGCCATCGAAGGAAACTGCGGGTAAAGATCTGGGCATTTTGAACATAGCGACGACGCTTGGTCAGGCTGTTGGCCCGATCATCACGTCTGTACTTGTCACGGCCATGTCCTCATACTCGTTTGTGTTCCCGACAGCGATCGCATTTGCTGTCATTGCGTGCGTATTTATCATGCGGATCAAGTCTGTGCGGTAGGGCTTTACGCACCGAGGGCGTCTGCCAGTGCCTCGAGATAGTCACTGGCAGAGCCGTCGATGCGCAGGCGAACAGCGGGGTGATGATCGAGGTCGCACGGCCCACGATTGATGACGATCAAGTCAGCGCCGCTGCTGATCGCCTGATGAGCAATCCACACGGCGGTTGACACTTTCACTGACGTGCCCACAACCAGGAGTACGTCACACTGCGCAGCAAAGGTCAGTCCCTTGTCCATCTGGTCTGATGGCAGCATCTCGCCAAAAAAGACGACATTCGGTTTGAGGATTCCACCACACTGCGGACAGGAAACCAGTGTGATCGCGGAAGCTGTGGCGCCCTCGGGATCAACCTGAGCCAGAATCGCAACGTGAGTGGGATCAGGGTCGTCGACCAGATTCGGATTGGCGGCGCGCAACTCGCCATCGAGCCATTCTCGAGGATACCGCGCTGCGCACTGCATGCAGTCAACCGTCAAGAACGAGCCGTGAAGCAGAGCGAGCTGGTGGATCCCAGCCTTTTCATCTAGGCCATCGACATTCTGGGTGGCAACGCCGTGAAGGATTCCTGCTCGCTCCATGCGTGCGAGCGCCTCATGTCCACGTGTGGCGGGCAGGTCCTGCAACGCTCGCCACGTCACCTGGTTTCGCTCCCACACCCAGCGTTGCCATTTCGGATCCGACAGGAACAGGTCGATATCCACTGTCGGCGTGCCAGACGATCCGGTTCCGCGATAGTCCGGAAGCCCTGAATCAGTGGACATTCCGGCACCTGTCAGAGCAGCCAGACGCTTACCCGCACACAGTTCGACCAGCTCATCCAGGTGAGGCAGCGAGGATGACGACCGTGGCATTACTGCTGCCTGAACCTTTCAACGAACTTCTTCACGATTTGTCCCGCCTGGTGGGTTCCTTCACCCATGTGCCCGATCTGCACCAGGGTCTCCAGATCGTCAGTGCCTGAGTAGCCGGCATCGGCATAGATCGCCAGGCGCTGATTGATCGCGTCGGAGTCAAGTTCAGGGTTGAACTGCGTAGCCCAAAAAGCCGGCCCAAAACGCATCATCTGCGTGGGACACGTGACTGATTTAGCAAGAACCGTCGTGCCCGGCGGCACTTCTTCTACTGCTTCGTGGTGGCCGACGTAGGTTGTGAATGTGCGCGGAAAGTCCTCAAGCAGCGGGTCATCCTCGGCCTCCTCAGTCAGGGTGATTGTCACCATCGAAGCCGGTTCAGCCCACCGTGTCGTCACCGTGCCGCCCAGAACCGTCGCGGCAACCTCCGTTCCGTAACCCGTGGTCAGACATGGGGTTTTCGCCTCGAGGATCTGATGGAACAAGTGAGCCAGATCTTCCTCAGTTCTGCGCTGGGACGATGACTTCTTCTCAGTGGGAGTAGTGGTGCCGTAAGGCGATCCAGCCACGAAGATGCCGCTGTAGGCATTGACGTCAACTTCGGGCAGCCCCAGCATATCCATGCGAACCTGTTCGAGCGTGGACGGCGTCAAACCGCTGACCAGGAGGTACGAATGGTATTCAGCGTCGATCGCTTCTTCTTCGGGGCGTGTTGATACCAGCAAGAAAGGCTTCATGTTTCAAGTGTAGGCAAAGAAAGAATTTCCGGTACCCTTACGGTCGAAACATGGGATCTACAGGCCGGCCGTGAAACCGATGACGAAGATGCCGACAACGAGACAGATCGAGATGATCACGATGCCCGATACAACAAGCCCGGCGACGGCCTCGTGCCTTCCTCGACCACCGCGTGAAAACGAGGTGATGAGTCCGGCAATACTCAAGATCAGGGCGAAGATTGTCAGAGGGAACGCCAGCAGGGAAAGGGCTGCCATCCACAGGCCAATCGTGGCGGCAGTGTTGGAGTTATGGCGAGGAGCGTTGTATCCGGGGGCCGAGAAAACCATGGCCGGGTCAATGTCCTGAGTTCCGGGGAAAACGAACTGGGGCGACGAGGGATCCAGTGCAGGATCAAGGGATGGATCCAAGGACGGATCCAGCGTCGGATTTTCTGTGGCACTGTGTGAGGAATCAAGAGAAGGATCCAGCACGTGCAACTGCGAACCTGTCGCTGGCTGACTCACCAGTTCCCCCCTCACTCCCCGCGGCCCTGTGCTGACCGAGGGCATCTTTGGTATCCCCTTGTGGCGATCCTGCTACGTCCCACCCTACGGCATGACGACTGGGTTCATCTATGGTCACAGCTTATCTGCACGCTCAGGCAACTCGCCCATCAGATCACCCGTGTGAAATCAACCATGATTTGCCGCGGAATTTAGCCTTTTGTCGGCAAGTTCGATACTGTGATGTTCCGACCGGTGAACGGCCTGCACTTTTGCATCCTTATCAACTGATCGGAGACATCCGCATGAGCGGTTCAGCTACCCCTCGCGCCTCGCGCGAGTCTTCCCATTCGTCAAGTCGTCCTCGGGGCGGCTTTTTTTCATGGCGACTTCACGGTGATGGCACGTCAATCGCTCCCGGCGAGGTTGTCGCCCCCGAAGAGCGTCTGTCCTGGCCGCGCACCATCGGAATCGGTGCGCAGCACGTTGTCGCCATGTTCGGTGCGACGTTCCTCGTCCCTCTGATCACAGGCTTCCCACCTTCGACCACGCTGTTCTTCTGCGCAGTCGGCACACTGCTGTTCTTCCTGATCACCGGCGGGCGTATGCCGTCCTACCTCGGATCATCTTTCGCGCTGATCGCGCCGATCACCGCTGTCACGCAGACCCTCGGCCACAACTACGCCCTGGGCGGCGTGATCGCCACTGGCGCAACCCTGACGCTGGTCGGCATCATTGTGCACTTCGCCGGCGCGCACTGGATCGACGTCGTGATGCCCCCGGTCGTCACTGGCGCAATCGTCGCGCTGATCGGCCTGAACCTTGCGCCAGCCGCATGGAACTGGGTCAAGGAAGGCCCACTGACGGCAGTGGTCACCATCGTGTCAATCTGTCTGATCACCGTGCTCTTCAAGGGTATTATCGGACGCCTGTCCATCCTATTCGGCGTGCTGATCGGCTACGTTGCAGCAATCCTCCAGCACGAGGTTGACTTCTCACGCGTTGCTGAAGCCTCCTGGATCGGTCTGCCTGAGTTCTCCACACCTGCTTTTGATCCATCGACGCTGGGCCTGTTTGTCCCGGTCGTCTTCGTCCTTATTGCTGAAAACGTTGGTCACGTGAAGTCAGTGTCAGCAATGACCGGCCGCGACCTTGACGGCATCACCGGGCGCGCACTGATCGCTGACGGTTGCTCCACCATGCTTGCCGGTGCCGGCGGTGGTTCAGGTACCACGACGTACGCAGAAAACATCGGCGTGATGGCAGCGACCCGCGTGTACTCCACGGCCGCGTACCTGGTCGCCTCAGGCATGGCGTTTCTTCTGGCTCTCACGCCCAAGTTCGGCGCCCTCATTTCGACGATTCCGGCTGGCGTTCTGGGCGGTGCGGGAACGGTTCTATACGGCATGATCGGCATGCTGGGCGTGCGTATCTGGGTGCAGAACCAGGTGGACTTCTCTGACCCGGTTAACCTCAACACCGCTGCGGTTTCCCTGATCGTCGCAATCGCGAACTTCACGTGGGTTGCCGGCGGCATGCAGTTCGAAGGTATTGCACTGGGTTCAGGTGCAGCATTGCTGATCTACCATGTCATGCGCTGGATTTCTAAGCTGCGCGGCACGACGCTTGAGGCTGCTTCGCCGGCGTCAGCCCCGTCAGGTACCGAGTTGGAGTCGACGGCCTATTCGACCCGTCATCATTCACGAGGGGAACTGGCGGACGCTGCTGAACTGGCAGATGGCACCGAACAGGCTGGCGGCGCTGAACAGGCTGGCTAAGCCAATTCTTCAGGTATCAAACGAGGGCGGCTCACTTGAGTCGCCCTCGTTCCTATTAAAAGCGGACGCAACGCCACTGCTGTGACACCGCGGCGACGCTACTCGGATTGTCCCTCTGACTGGCTGCCCTCGCCTGACTGATCATCGTCGCCGGTCTGGGTGGTCGGGGGCGCAAGAAGCTCCGGGTCGACAGGCAGGCACGAGTCGCTGCCTTTGAGGGCGCTTTGAGACTCTGCGATTTTCTCAATATCTTCCTTAGGCAGCAGTGAATCGAAGAATGTACCGAGGATGACCTGGACAACCTCGTCGGTGCCTTCACTTAAGACCACGCGCGCATCAGGGAAGAAGCGTGCAACCGTGTAGCCGGCATCAATGTTCTTGGGGGAGACGTCAATTTCGACGGTGCCGGTCAACTCACTTGCCGCGTTGGCAGGATCCTGCATGACAAATCCCTGCTCGGCCAGCATCGTCGTCACCGAGCTGGCCAGGCCCGACTGTGAGGTGGCGTTGAGAACCTGAACATGGATCGTGTCTGCCGGCAGCGGTGTCGTACCTTCCGTCGGGCACACAATGTCGCCCAGACCTGCCGTCTTTTCCGTCTTGGAGAACTCTTCGGAGGGCATCGAAATGATGTTCGTGATCACGAGGAGCGCAGCAATGACCAGTACTGCCATGACGGATGCCACGACGGAAAATGTCAGATTCTGCTTACTCTGTCGGGCATCAAGGAAGCGTTGACGTGCTGTTCGACGCCGAGATTGCTGCGGGTTCACGTCACTAACTTAGCCGAAATACACTGTGAATGTGACCTCGCCATGCACGGGCGGTGAAAGCTCAGCTGCCGCTGTCCAAGTCCTCGAGCATCTTGTCAAGCTCCTCGAGCTGCTCATCCAATTCTGCGAACTGCTCGTCAAGGTCACTCGTGAGGTTCTCGAAGTCGCCCGAGAAAGTGTCTGGATAGCAGAACTGTGCGTGATCCATCGACACGTTGACAACGCCCATGTAGTCGCCCTGCTCAGCTTTGTCGGCCAGTGAGAGTAGGTTCTTCCTCGTGCGATCGTCGTCTGTGAGCCGCCCGGCGTGAGGCCCGTGGATTGGGGGGACGGGGCGGGAGCCGGCGCCGGGGTGGGAGTCGGAGTTGGAGTTGGAACGGGCTGCGTGCTTTTCGGTGTGGGTTGGATGCCCTGTGCAGTGGGGTCCTTTTTGACGAGTGGTCCACATGCACTCAGGGTCACGGTGATGGTGACTGCGCTCAGGAGCGCGAGAATTTTGGCCGGTTTGCTCACATTTTGGAGTCTGTCGCGACGAAGGCGTCGTGTTGATCCTCTTCGATAAGGTTGATATGCAGTTGTCACCATCAACGCCTTATGGTGATAGAGCAGTGTGCGGCTCCCAGCTGTCGCGCACACGAGCGAAAGGACGATGCGTGAGCGCGCACATCAACACAAACAGCGCAAGTCACGATATGGATGAGCAGGCAGAATCCTCACCGGACGGACGGCCCCGTGAAGGGGAGAGCGCCACTCGACCCACACCCCAATCACCACCAGTCAACTACCCGGTATTCATCGGATCAGCCCTGATCGTTGCGGTCATTGCCATCATCGCGATCGCATCACCGCAAAGCGTGGAAGCAGGGTTTACCGTGGCGGTGAATTGGATCAGCCACTGGTTCGGATCTTTCTATATTTTCCTCGCAACCTTCATTCTGGTGTTCGTCGTTGTGCTCGCTTTGAGCAAGTTCGGCAACGTGAGGCTGGGGCCAGATAACGCGACACCTGACTTCTCGACTTTCTCATGGGCAGCCATGCTGTTTGCCGCAGGTATCGGTACCGGCATCATGTTCTTTGCTGTCGCAGAGCCGATCGCGCAGTACATGGCGCCTCCCACCGGTGAAGCGCAGACAGTGGAAGCTGCCCGCGCCGGTGTGGTGTACACGCTGTTCCACTACGGCATCACCGGGTGGGGCATGTATGCACTGGTCGGAATTGCCCTGGGATACTTCGCCTACCGTCACCAGCACCACCTCGCAGTGCGGTCAGCCTTGCGGCCGCTTTTCGGCAAACACGTGGACGGCCCGCTGGGCAACATCATTGACAGCGCAGCCGTTGTGGGCGGTGTCTTCGGTATCGCCGCATCCCTGGGTGTGGGCGTCATTCAGCTGAATGTCGGTCTGACAATACTGTTCGGTCTGCCGCAGGCGACCTCCACTCAGATCGGATTGATCTCACTAAGTGTCATCATGGCGACAATTTCCGCCGTGTCCGGTGTCGATCGCGGCGTGCGCGTCCTGTCCAGCGTGAACGTGCTGTTGGCAATCGGTCTGGCCGTGTGGGTTCTGGTCACGCAAAACACCGCGTACCTGCTGGACTCGCTGGTTCGCTCTGTGGGCGACCTGGTGCGCATGTTCCCTGCGCTCACATTGGAAACCTACGCTGACCTGCGTGTGAACCCGGCAACGGCAGATGCGATCAACACGTGGCTCAATGGCTGGACCTTGTTCTTCTGGGCGTGGTGGATCACCTGGGCCGCATTCGTCGGAATGTTCCTGGCACGTATTTCACGCGGCCGCACCATCCGTGAGTTCGTCATGGGCGCACTGATCCTGCCCCTGAGCTACGTCATCATGTGGGTGTCAATTTTCGGTAACGCTGCACTGGAACTCGTGATGAACGGTGACAGGGAATTCGCAGAAATCACCGTGAACGCTCCGGAACAGGGGTTCTACGCCCTGCTGCAACGAGTACCTGGTTCAACAGTGGTTGTCGCCGTCGCCCTGTTCGTCGGAATCCTGTTCTATGTCACCAGCGCGGACTCAGGCTCCCTCGTCATGTCAAACCTGTCCAGCCGCATCACGAACGCTCGCCAGGACGCTGTGCCGTGGCTGCGTATCTTCTGGGCGACGCTGACCGGTGTGCTGACCATTGCGATGCTGGTTGCCGGTGGGTTGACGATTCTGCAGCAAGCCACGATCGTTATGGCGCTGCCATTCTCCTTCGTCCTTGTGCTGGTGATGATCGGCTTGTGGCGCTCGCTGTCGCAAGAGGCGTCGATGGCTCAGCGTCGTCGCCGCATCGTCCAAAACCGCGTGCTCGCATCAGGAGCCGGAACGATGGCTCGCCGCTCCTGGCGTGACCGTCTGAGCAAGACATTCGACGTTGTCACCCCTGTGCGCGCTCAGCGTGTCCTTGACAGGCGAGTGGTTCCCGCATTGCAGGCTGTGGCCGATGAGCTCCACAAGGAAGATCTGCCCGCATGGGTGGTTGTTGAGGGTCCCGAAGCACAGGATCCGGATGACGAGCGTAACTTCCTGGGCCGCGTCACGCTGACAGTTGGCGGCGAATCGGAGGCCAGCGCGTCGGGCGCGCAGGAGTGGGATTCAGGTGCTCAGACCACTGATACGGGCGAGCAACCGCAGACCGATTCCACCACTGAGCTGCACGAGCAGATCAATGAAATGGTTGATGATGCGAAGCCTCGAACGGCCGGGAATACTTCTGCTGACGGAGCTGAACCGCGCATCGCGGGCCTACTGACCGAGCATCCGTTCCGCTACACCGTGCGAGTGGTCGAGTCTCCCGTTCCGTCTGTGGGCACCGCGATGGTTGCTGAGGCGAATGATGTGACGGTGCGCCTGGAAGTGCGTCCCTCGGGCGGTGGTCAGGGGTACGACATTGTGGGGTGGTCCTCTGACCAGATCGCGCACGACGTTCTGGATCATTACGAAGGGTGGCTGGACTACCTGGGCGTGTACGACGAGTAGCACATGGGTCGCCCTCGTTGATTGATTGCATTGACGAGGGCGACCACGCTGCACCTGGCTGGCGCTGCGTGAGCGATTACACCCTGATGTGAACGCTGCGAGGTGGCCGAAAGGGCGGTCAATCAGATATGCTCCTATGTTGTTGCACGTATTGATTGGCGTATCGTCAAATCGGTGCAGCGCCTTGGAGGATTCGCCTAGTGGCCTATGGCGCACGCTTGGAAAGCGTGTTGGGTGCAAGCCCTCGGGGGTTCGAATCCCCCATCCTCCGCAGATGCCCCGCTGTTTCGTTGAAACGGCGGGGTTTTTCGTTGGTATTGCGGGGAAAAGCCCGGATGGTGAATATACGTTGATGTACGTTGATGTACGTTAATATACGTTTTTATAGAACCTGAGAAAGAACCTAGAGAACAGGATCTGGCGATGGCTGGTAGGTCGGGAATAGGCAGAGTTGTCAAATACTCCACGGGCAGCGGCACGCGCTACAAAGCCATCGTCCAATACCGAGGCAAGAAATACATCGAGGGCGGATTCCTGACGCTGACCAAAGCCCGCGAGCGCTCCTGGCACATGAAGGAAGAGCTCGTCGAGGGGACGTATCTGTCTCCCAGGCAGAAAGCTCAGAAGCGTGAAGCAGAAGCGGCTCGTGAGGAAGTTGAGTCGATAACGGTCCGAGAGTTTTCTGAGGCGTGGCTCGATCAGTGGCGCGCGAAGCAGAAAGATGGGCGCGTCTCTGCGAACACGGTCAGGTCCTACAAGTCGTCTCTCGAACGCCACGTCCTCCCTGCATTGGGAGGGGAGAAGCTCGTGAGCATCACGCGTGCCGACGTCGACGAGTGGTACAAGAAGGCTGCTCAAGGCATGTCGGCGTCGACCAAGGCGAACGCGTACCGTGTACTGTCCTCGATGATGAACAGTGCGGTTGAGCAGGGCTATCTGGATGCCAGTCCGTGCCACGTCAAAGCCGGAGGGAAAGTCACTCAGAGTGATCACAAGCGCCAGCAGCACTATTTCACGCATGTGGAGTACGAGGCGCTGTATGAGCAGCTGCAGGCGTGCGACATGCCCGTGTATGCGGGGATAGCTGCTCTGGTGTATTACACGGCGTGCAGGCCGTCTGAGGCGCGCGCCCTGCGCACGCGTGATATTGATCTGGAGCGTAAGCGCATCTGGTATGGCAGTGGGATGCAGCGTGGGGAGAACGGTGAGACTGTGGAGGGGCCGACGAAGACGCGGCGCGGCAGATGGGCACCGCTGCCCGCTCCCCTGATTGACGTGCTCACACTGCTCATCGAAGATCTGAATGAAAACGAGTGGGTTTTCCCGTCGCCCACTGATCCCAGCGAACCGGCGTCGGACAAGCATGTGAGCGGCCGCGTGAGGAAAGCACTGGACGCGATCGGCCTGCAAGATGCAGAGCTGTACGACCTGAAGCACACGTGCCTGACCAATCTCGGCCGCGCGGGCGCGTCGCTCAAGGAGCTGATGGATCTGCCTGGACATACGCAGATCGAGACCGTGCTGAAATACCAGCTGAGCGATTTCGATCGCGTGGCGTCGGCGGTCGACAGGATGGTGGAAAAGCTGGATAAGTAGGCGCTGCCTGCATCGCTCCTGGAACATGGCAGTCATACGTCGCTAAAGGCCTGACGCCCCCGCCGGACGCACTCATCGGTGAAGGCACTGGGTCGGCACACGGCTGGCTGCCAAAAACGATCGACCGATGGCAGGCGAATCGTCCAGGGCGTGGAGCGCGAACCGACCTGCACTAAGACACACAAAAAAAGAACAGCGCCACCCGCCGGGATCAGTATCCCAGTGGGTGGCGCTGCTCTACGTGCGTGCCGTGTGTTACTTGTTCATGTCAGGATGAAGGCGGCGCACCGTCTCATCGACCTCAGTAAACCGACGCTTGGTCTCCGACGCTAGGTCGCGTACTTCCTGCCGCGTCTCATTCACCCTCGAGTGCAGCAGCTCCCGGTCGCGCGTCGCGTTCTCGGTCGCAGACCTCAGGTCCTGACGGATACCCAGTACCCGCTCCTCGCTCTGCTGGTCGCGCTGGTGCTGCTCGTGCTGGGCTTCCCGCGCTTGCCTGTCCTGATCCGACAAGCTCAGTTTGATCTCTTTGAGTTGTTGGATTACTTGGCCTGAGAAATCGTGAAACTCGCCTGACAGGCGGTCTAAATCGTCGCGTAGGTTCATGTCGTGATTATTCGCCACCTGCTCGTGTGTCGCGTCTGCCGTGTGTGCAATACCGGTGAGGCGGTCCTCGAATTTACGTGTGATGACCTTGACGATAGCGGTGATACCGCCCAGAAGTGCGACGATGAGTGCGATCAGTCCGGCCCCGACTTCTGGGGCTGACAGGGCGACAGCGACCGTGTCCGGCATGGCCGTCATGCTCATACGCGACCACCTGGCCTGTCGTCTTTGGCGAGGTGCTTGGGCTGGTACGGCTCCTCGTGGGCTGGTTCGCCGCCAGGCGTGACCCTGCCTACCCAGTCGATCACGCCGAGCTGTTTGAGGATGGTGAATGCGGTGCTGGCCGCGCCGATGACGATGCCTGCTTGTGTGCAGAATATTCGCCATGAGGCGGGGTAAGCGCCCGCAGCCCACACGAGCACCCCGAGCAGAATCCCCGCCACCAGCACAATCAGACGACGCCTGTTTGCCGTCCACTCAGGGCGGTCGAAAACCGCCTGCACCAGCGGCCAAAGAAAACCGACCAAGCCACACGATATTAACGGATCCAGATTCAACCCGAGCATGTTCATTTCCTCCCTAGTTGTCGGTTGATAGCGCGCTGCATGGCGCGTACAGAGTCGGCACCGATATACCCGTCCACGCTCACCTTGTAGTACTGCTGCAGCCCACGGGCGAAAGCCGGTCCCGCGATCCCGTCAGGTGTGGTGCGGAAGGCTTTTTGCATCTTGGCGATGAGCTGGCTGCCCTGGGCGCTCTCGCCCTCCCACTGCCAGCCACTGCCAGCCCACGCGCAGGCCGGGAAATACTGCATGTTCGGCGCGTACTGTGAGCTGATGATCCCGTCGATCGGCGTGCCGTTGATGCGCTGCAGGGCTCGCGTGGTGGTTTTGCCCCAGTCGCCGTCCACTGCGAGAGTTCCAGTGGGCACCACCGGGCGCGGCGCTCCCGAATAATTGGGGCGGATCACGGCAATAATCACGGAGTGGTCGCGTACACGACGCTTGACGCGCCCGCCATCAGTATTGCCCTCGATGGTCTGCATCTTGTAGGAGTAGGGGATTTCGCAGAAGCCCACGTGGTCAGCTACGCCATCGGAATCCCAGTCGAAGCACACGATGTCCCCTGCCCGCGCCTGAGTGACACCAACCAGCCAGCCGCGTCGGCGCGCCTCAACGATCATGTACGGCACGTACGCGTAGTCGAAGTCAGTAATCCCGTTTGCGCGCAGGCAGTAGGTTATGAACATTGCGCAGTAGGGGACACCGCTCGTCCCGTAGTAGTCGCCGTGGCGGGCAGCGAATGCCCGCCCGTACTTTGTGCCCTCCAGAGGGTCGTCAAAACGCCAGTATCCGACCTCGCCGGACGCGGTGGCGAGAACCTGTAGTGCGGTTGCCATCAGTATTCCACCTCCACGATTTCAGCCGTGTCTGCGGGCGTGTCATTCGCCGTATCACCGTGCGCCATCAAAGCTTCGAATTCTTCTTGTCCGTCCACCTTTTTCCTCCTCAAAAATGGGCATAAATAAGCCCGGCAGTCGGAGTGACTGTCGGGAATCGTTGTGGTGTTTTGTTTATCCGGCTGGAACGTACACGCACGACAGCGGCACGATCATGCCGGGGTCATCGCCGATCGCCGTGTACCCCTGCACTCCGACTACACCACTACCGCTCATATACAGCTCGGACGCCTGCCCACGGCTCGTGACACTACTGCCGATAAACTGCGTGCCCACCGGGCGTAATGCGGCGTCCGGCAGGGTCACGAGACTGCTCAAATACCCACCGACACGCCGTTCGACGGCTCCGCTGATGATGACGAGATCACCCCACCTGCGGTAGCGCGGCGTGTGCCCCGACACAGCGCTCCACCCTGATGACACGGTGAGCGGCCGCCAATCCGTACTCACAATCTCGTCAGGCATTTTCGGGATCTCCGGCAGATCAGGACCACGCAGCGCGCCCATGATGATCGCCCTGCGGTTCCACACCATCACCATCACACGCCTACCGGCTGGCGGCATGACCAGCGCATCCACAGACCCGGCCAATGGCTCCGTCATGCCGTCCAAACGCACCTGCAGGGGATTAGTCGCTGTGACTGTTGCCCACTGAAACGAGGGCGTGAGATCCACACGCGCACTCAGGCGCGCGATCGTCGATACCAAATAATCAAGACCGATCACAGGTCCACCACCTCCCTGATCGTGGTCTTCGCCAGCGCTGTTGGCTCCAAGCTCATGCCCCACTTCTGCACGACCGCCCTGGCCCGCACGCCCTGTGAGGCGAACTCGACCAGCGTGTTCGGTTCAATTGGCACTGGTAGGTGCTGGAACTCAATCGATGCGGATGGCGTGGACCTGTCGATCAGGCGGCGGTTCGCCAGCTCGTCCAGTACTTGCTGTGTGGCTGCTTCCACCCCGGTTTCCACGTAGGTGACCCACCGGCCCCTGCGAGCGTAGCTGAACGGGCTGCGGGGGTTGGTGTTCGTGGCCGTGGCTGTGCGCGCGGGCTTGTCACCCTCAGCCTGACCCACCATCACCACACGATTAGGCACCCCCGTCAAATCCTGATCCCTGCTCCACGACGGCAGGTGAATACTCGCACTGCCCTCACTGAACGTCCACGTCGTGGGTCTTTGCGCTGGTTTCACGTATGGCTCCACCCTGTATACGCCCTCACCGTCCACCCACAGCGACCAGTAATTAATCGAATCGAGCAGGTCGTTGATGATCGTCAGGACTGGTGTGCCAGCGTCCCACACCATCATGCCCGTCGTCCGCTCCACACTATGCGTAATACTCACGCGGTCCTCACCGGCACCGGTGATGAGCTGCTGGACTGCGTCGGTGACGAGCGCACCCTCACGCAGCGAGTATGGCCTGTCTACGCAGTCCTCGTCCAACACGGTGAGCTTCGAGAGGAGGTCGACGTTCCACGACCGGCCGCTACCCGACACGCTCACCGTAGGAGCGGAAAGGAGCCACACGCCCAACGGCAGCGCCTCACCACTAGCCAGCGTGTATGACAGCCTGACGCGATCGGACAGCCAGTCTATTTTCTGCCCCGTATCCCTCAATTGAAGCTGCCCTGACCCGCGTAGCCGCGTCGTACTCGTGAATTCGACGTTGCCGCCTGTCACGCCGTCCAGCGTGCCGACCAGCCTGTCACGCCGCGTCAAAAGTTCAGCCTGGATGGAGGCTTGCCGGTGAGTGGTCCACGCGCCCATCATTGTTCGACCTCCACCAGCTCACAGCTGATGTCCCAGCACACGCCACCCGTACCGCGCTTCAAAGTCGGTGACCCCATTGCCGCGTAGATGCGCACGCCGTCAGGATTCCGGTAGCACACCGGGCCCGGCGTCAATGCGACCCTGTCCACGTCACGAGGCGTGCAGTTAGTGTCATCATCGGGGATCAGGCGCGCCGCAAGCTGCCACGACCGGTCCACGCCCGTCCCGTCGACCATTACGCGCATCGTCCTACCCGCGAACCGGTACGTCTCCCTGCCCGGCAGGGAGGGCGTGAAGCTGACTTCCGGGTTGTACGGGAGGCGGATCGCGTCAGCGTAGCCCGCTCCCGCGCCGATCCACATCGCGCCACTATCAGCCTCAGCGTCCACCACGACGGTGCTGGAGGATGGGAGCGCGCTGGTAGCCGTCACACGGTACCGGGTGGTCCCGGTGCTCAGGCACTCACTATCCGTCACAGTTGCCTGTACTGGCAGGCCGTCCGCAACCAGCTCCCACGTGCTCCCGCCGTCCACCGAGCGTTCCACCGTGTTGCTCACCGTCTCAGGCTCGCCTGCCGGGTTCATGATCTGCACACTCATCATCCCCGACTGCTCATCCCACGACACGGACACCACCGGCACGGGCGGTTGAGCGTACCGCACCTGTACGGTCACGGTCGCAGTGTCAGACCACAAGCCTGATTCCGATCGCACCTGCACCGTGATCCGGTACTCGTGCTCGTCCTGCACGGTGCGACGCACAGCGTAGCGAGACACAGCGCCCTGGACGACGGCAGAATCCAGCACGCTCCCGTCAGCCGTGTCAGTCACGGTGATGCGCGCGCCAGCCTGCCCGGAGCCCTGCTCCTGCAAATAGGACCACTCCACGGTGAGCTTGGATCGGTCGTATTCGCCCGCGCTGGGAGCGGTGACATTCACAGCAGGACGGTTCTCCACCGTGAAGCTACTGACAGGGCTCCACGGTGACGCGCCGTCTTCCACGCCCGGCTTGTACGAGCCCCACGACCGGACCTGCCACTCCACACGGCCCACACCGCTCAGCGGCAGCCGATACGCCTGGGCAGTGTTTTTAGTGACGCTGGTCGTAATCCACGACCCACCAGCCTGCCTATACCTGAGCTGGTAATAAGACTGCGTGGACGAGTCGGCAGGATTATGACGCCACGACAATCGCGCCGCCTCGTCCTCCAGTGGCACCGTCACACCCGACGGGGACAAATCCTGCGGTGCGTAAGGCCTCGCCAAGATAGCCACAGTGTTCGACGGCGCGGACCGAGAGGACTCCAATTTCAGCCCGGCGGTCACAGTATTACGCGCATTATTCGCGGTCCACGCGCTCACCGTGTACACGTGCGCGCCAGTCGCAGACGGGTTCACGTGCGTCCACTCACGCGCGCCACCCGCAGCGTCACCCACCTTGACGCCGTTATCGTAAACAGTGAAACCCGTGTAATAACCAGGATAGTCCGGCACGCTCCACGACACGGTAATATCACTGCCGGTCTTCACCGCACGAACACCCGTTGGTGGCAACGGGCGAGTGTTCACCGGGCCAGCCCACACGACAGGAGACCAGCCCGCATCGTTATACGCCTGCACATCGTACTCAGTGTGCTCACCCACAGGAGCGTTCACGTCATCCCACGTTTTCACGTGCCACGGGACGCGCGCCACGTACTCCCAGCGCTTCTCACTGAGCTTCCACCGGCGGATCGACACGCCATCCCACGGGTACAGCCCGTCCCTACCCGTATAATCCGGCGTCCAGCTCACGCGCGTGAGCCCGTCACGCTGCCATGCAGCCAGAGGATTCTTCGGCGGGCGGGGCGGCTCGTACCCGCGAGCGCCGATCACATGTGACCTGGACACTGACGGCGTGCCACCATTCCACACCGGGCCCGTCGACGCGCTAAACGTCACCGTCTGACGACTCATCGCCGTCTGGATGGTCACACTCCGCCTGGCGATCTCCTTACTCGTCCACCCATCAACAGGTGACGAAAACGAATACCCCTGACTGCCAGTAATCCTGCCGCCCATGCGCAGCGTGTCACTGAAATTGTGCCCGTAGCCAGCCGCCCTGATGTAATACACGACCGTCAACGTCACACTCTGCGTACGAGGACCTACCGACCCTGGCGAACTGAGCACGTCAATACCCAGCTGCAAATACCCAGACGTACCACCCCACGTGATAGCCATGACTACACTCCAATCGCATCACGAATCGCAGGCCGCAAACCCCGCTCAAAAAAATCGCTCATATCCGCAAACTGCCTCAAATCATCAGCACGCATCTCCACCCACGTGTTATACGTGTCACCGTGGCCGCGCTGCAAAGCACGCTCCTGCTCAAACGTCCGAATCGTCTCAGGCCTGCCGGTCCCATTCATCGCCACAGTTAAGCCAGGCATCAACAGGCCGCCACTGTCATACGTGTGTAGCCCGTTTTCAGCCAGTGACATCGCTCGACTAGACATTCGCCGATTACCACGACCGCCACCGTATACGCCAGCAGAAGGAGAACCCCAAATACCCGTATACCTGGCGTTCAAACCGGGGCGGGGCTCCTCGACCATCATCCCCCGGCCAGCAGCGATAGCCACATGCCAGGCAGGATTACCCCAGAAAAGCAGTGTCCCAGGCGTATTCCGGTTCCCCGGTTGCGACGCGGACTGGTACCCGGCAGCCGTCAGACGCGGCCACCCTAATCCCATCTGCTGAGCAGCCCAGTACACGAGGCCGGAGCAGTCCAAGCCTGCGCTTGTCGATCCGCCCCACACGTACGGAATCCCACGAGCAACAGCCCGCATGGCCGCACTCACCAGACCGGCCGCGCCTGGAGGCGTGATCTGGTCAGACTGCCGCTTGAAGAAATTCGGAATGGCGCTCAGCAGGCTGCTGATAGCTCCAGTGCCCATTTTCGCGAAAAGACTGTTCCCGGCCCCGGCCAGCATGTCGCGCACCGGTTTTGTGATGAGCTCAGCGACCGACCCGAGCGGGTCACTCAGAAAATCCATCACACCAGAGGCTTTGTCTTTGAACCATCCGACGATGCCGCCGCCAGCGAAGCGTGTTGCGCCGGGCGGGCGGCCAGACGCAGCATAATTCGCCGCCAAAATACGGGCGGGACCAATAGCCCGCACCAGCTCAGGCACGAGCACGGCCTCACCCTTGGACAGCATGGCGGGAACAGTGTCCCTGCCTGGAGCGTACCCGGGGACGATGCCGCCACCAGCGAACCCAAGCTTGATAGCAGGCAACCGCAGACCGGCAGGGAGGGACAGTTTGTCGGCGACACTGTTGACCAGGGCGCGCAGCCCATTGTTATACACAGTGTCAACCACGAACCTTACGGGCTTGGCGGCGATGTCCTTGAGCCCGTCCCACACGCGCTTGATACCACTTTTCATGGTCTCGAAAGCGTTCTGCGCACCGGTCTTTAGCCCGTTGAACGCCGCCATAACCTTGTCTTTTACCCAGTTCGCAGCAGCTATAGCCGCGTTTTTGATACTGTCCCACAGGCCGGTGAAAAACGAGAGGAACCCGTTCCATAGGGCGCGGCCGCCAGCAAGGAAGGTATTCCAATTGTTAGTGATCGTGCTGGTGATCCAGTTCCACACTGCAATGGCAGTATTTTTGATCCCGTCCCATAGGCCAGTGAAAAAGCCCGCCAACGCGTTCCAGATCGCCTGACCAGCAGCAATAAACGTGTTCCAGTTATTCGTGATGGTCGTGGTGATCCAGTCCCACGCGGCAGAGAAAACCGCTTTCACGCCTTCCCACAGGCCAGTGAAAAACCCAGCCAGGGCGTTCCAAATAGTCATCGCCGTGTTGAAAATAAACGTGAAATACCCGACCACTAGGCTCTTGATGAATTCCCACACGGCAGAAAACACGGCCGACACGCCGCTCCACAACGCCTGCCAGGCGGGGCCAATCCACTCGATAAAACTCCGGAAGGCCTGCGTGATAGCCGCCCACGCCTTCTTGCCAGCTTCGGTCTGCGTGAAAAACCACACCAAAGCGCCAATCAAAGCCGTAATAGCGGTAATCACCAGGCCAATCGGGTTGGCTTTCATCGCCACGTTGAGGGCTTTCTGCGCGATAGCCGCGCCCTTTGTCGCGACAGTAGACGCGACCATCGCGCCCTTCTGAGCAGCCAGAACCGCAATATCTTTGACTTTCGTCGCAGTCGCGACAGCCATTTTCCTAGCAAGATCAGCAAAAGCCAGGGCGTGCTGCTTGACCCAGCTACCTGCATACATCGAGTTCAGGATCACCGTCTCAGCAATGTCTTTGACTTTTGCAAGGCGCGTCAACATAACCGCTTTTTGCAGCTTGTAGAATTCTCCGATCGCACGACCCAGCTTCAGGCCGCCGATCGCACCAGCCAGGGTGCCAGCCACGCCAGCGAGAATACTCATCGCCGTTTTATTCCGCATGAGTGCGCCAGACAGGCTCATGATCTTGCCCAGGACACGACCCACGACCGGGACGAGCGTTTGGAGTACGTTCCACGCTTCACTGATCACTGGCTTGAGGACGGCGAAACCGCCTTGCGCCAGATCCACCACGCCATCTTTCAGGGCAGTGACCCACGACCAGTCCACATTAGACGAGCCGTCAATAATTCCCGCGATCAGGCTCGTGACCTTGCTGGCGGTGTCACCGACGATCGTGCCGAACTGCTCAAACAAGGGCCCAGCCTGCGTGGCCACAGCGTCAACTGCTGGGATCAGCTTATTGAAAGAATCACGCAGCGCGTTTAAGACTGGGGTGGCCGCACCCTCACCCAACCTACCCAACGCGGCTTTGATGTTCGACCATGCGCCCTTGAAAGTGTCACCGGCCTTGAGGGCGGCACCGCCGATCCCCTCCTGCATTGCAGCATTAAATGTGCCGAAATCGATCTGGCCTTTGCTGACCATTGTGGAGATTTCTTCACTGGTCTTGCCCAGGTGTTTTCCGAGCATGGCGAGGACTGGCACGCCAGATGACGTGAGCTGGAGGAGGTCGTCGCCTTGGAGTTTCCCGCGCGCAGCGACCGACCCGAAAATCGCGCCCACGTCAGTGAGCGACCGGCCAGAGATCTGCGCCGTATCAGCCACGGTCTTCAACGCGCCCTCGAGATCGGCCCCGGCCTGCACGCCAGATGCAGACAGGGACGCGGCCACAGTCGCCGCATCACCCAAACCGTACGCCGTGCCCTTCACACTATTCAGGGCGTTTTGCATGACCTTGTCGACGCCTTCAGCGTCCATGCCGATGCCTGAGAGCTTCGCTCGCGCGTCCTCAATCGCCAACGCGCGAGAAATACCACCAGTAGCAGCCAGACCAGTGACAGCAGCACCCAATCCTCCCAGCGCGCCTGCCCCGACCTTGGTCACGGTCTTAAAAGCGCCACCTAGTGCGCCGGTAATCACGCCGGACGCCTTGTTCGACGCTTTCCCCGCACCGAGATCACCCATCTGTCGGGAGACCTCTTTATGGAATCCCTTCAGCGATGGGGCGATTTGAATCCACGCTGTACCTAGCTGATACCCCGATGCGGCTGCCATTCTTCCTCCACTATTCGCTTGTACTGTGCTGCCTGCTCATCCACCTAGCAGCTTTACGTGCCGTCTGCTCGTCGCGCTCCGCCTGCCTGTCCTGCCAGCCTGCCTCAGGCGGTTCCAGTGGGCGTGGGACCTTGTTCTTGTTGCCACCCAACCCGGTCCACAGGATTGAGACAAGGCGGTTTGCTGCGAGGAAAACGGCGTTTGTTTCGTCGCTGACTGACGCGGGGCCGCCCATCGCGCGCATGAGCGCGCAGCCGGGCGGCAGGTTCGCAGCCAGCACGGCAGCCCTACGCAGCGTCAGTCTGCCAGTGAAAATGTCAGTCAGGTTGATGCCGTATTCAGCTTGGAAGCTAGCTTCTAGGGGCTCCCAGTATTCGCCCGTCAGTCGGACGAACCCGAGGATTTTCCCCCATCAACCGCTTCAATCACGCCACCGAGCCACGTGACAACGGCTTCCATCGTGATTTTCCCGTCCTCGCCGCGCAGCGGCTCCAATGCTGCCGTGCGCTCTGCGGGGTCAGGCCAGATAGCGTGAATCAGAGGGAACGGGTTATCTGAGTTCAACGCGTCCAGGACTTCAAAATCGTCAAAGAGATCCTGTGTCAAATCAACGGTGATGCCACGACAGGTGACAGTGATTTTCTTATTCTCAGTGTCTTTCACGACGCTGGTTTCACGCTTGGCCGCCTCACGGGCTTTTGCCTGTGTGCGCTGGCGCGTGCGTTGCGCCTGACGAGCTGGTGATGCTTGCTTAGCCATAGAAAGATTTCCTATTCTTCCGCAAAGAAAATTGAGTTAAATGGTGCGGGTCGTGCCAGGGGGCGGAAGGACAGGACGCCACCCCGGCACGACCCGACGCACCGCAGCCACTACCCGAAATTAGTGGCTTTCCGCACCAGACGAAGCCGGGGCGGTCGCCTCCAGCATTTCTGGCGCGTTAGAAATCAGGTAATAATTCCCCAGCACTTTCAGCGTGTAGTTATACGCGCTGATATCACCATTCTTGAACGCCAGCCCCTCGCGCTCACCCAGCGTCAAATGCGGGAACACATAACGGAAATGAATTTCCTCGTTAGACGTGTCATAAAGATCGACCATGCCGCACAGGTCCTTCACCTGCCTGGAGGACTTCGCCTTGATACGTACGGCACCACCGCTACCGGCCTTTTCGACCTCACCATCCAAATATGTGACGACCGTCTGGAGCTTGGACTCCAGTAGTGCGGCAGTGAAAGACGTCGTGGAATCAGACATGAACGTCTTGACCACGCCGTGGCCTTGGTACCCCTTCAGGTCATCAGTGGAGTCATCGAATCCGAGCTCCATGCCCTCATCACTGATCCACCCGCAGTCGACGAGGCCGTCTGGCGCCTTGTCGGTCAGCGTGGTGAGCTTGTCGAGCTTGTCGGCCAGTTCTTTCGTGTATTTTGCGAGATACAGCGCGTCATTGTCGGATCCGAACATGTGCGCGAAATCTGCGTTGAGTTCAGCCATCGTGAACACCCTTTCCTATGAATTATTGAAAATGAAAGCCCCGCGACCTGTCAGGTGGCGGGGGTTGTCTTGATTGTGATCTGATACGTTGCCGTGCACCGCGCTTGGGCGGTGTCAGGGTCAGGAAACTCAGCAGGCGTAGTACCATGCACGCTCACGACCGGGCTGGTCACAGTAGGCAGCGACTCCATCACGTCATTCACAGTGAGCGCCAATCGCATGGCGCGCGCCGTACTCTCCGCATAGGAGTCCACAGTGACCTGCGATTCCTGCAGGACACGACCATACCTACCACCACCGCCAGTTGAGATGACGCGCACGAACCGCGCGGGCTTACCGGCACCGTCAGGCCTGGTGGACACGACCTGCACACCGTCTAGGAGGCGCTTCAGCAGGCTCATCACAATGAGCTTCGCGTCCACGCTCACAAAACCGGACAATTTAGCCTCCTCTCGCCTGGCTGCCGATAGCCCGCTCGAGCAGGTGATGTTTGGCTTGCCGTGCGCGCGCTTTCGGGTGTCCAGCCACCACGTACGCGCGCACACGCTCGCCAGTACGAACCCTCACGTCGAACTCGCTACCGGCAGCATCCCTGATCTGACTGGCTTTCGCCTCCACCAGGCGGCGCGTCTGACTACCCGTAAGTAGTTGACTGATCGCGTCGCGACGCGAAAAGAATCGCACTCTACGAGCCATCATCCACGCCTTTCAGGGACACGACCATGCCGGACGGCCACCACTGGGGCGCGCCCTCCACCCGGTACTGACCGCCCATCACTTCAATGAGGTCGCGGGCTGTCACGCGCGGGTGCTCGCCCCGCCAGTACAGGGACGGCAAGCTGATCACCGGTTTTTCGCCCGGATTGACCGGCTCACTCGTCCTGCCTGGAGCGAACAGGGCGGGCGGAAGCTCCACACGCTCTGGCGAGCCTGGAAGCGGGTCACCGTACTCGTCCACGCCACCACTGGTGGTGCGGATGAGCGTGACGGGGACTTTCCAGTCATCCATCATTGCGATCACCTGCCAGCAGGTCCACCTCGAACGCCCGTCCGACACCGACTCCGAGACTCTTGCGCTCGGTTTTCGTCAGGTACAGGTCGCCCTGCGGATTCGCGTAAGAGAATTGCTGCGTGAACGGCCCGTCGGTCGTGCTCATGGAGGAGACCCCGCCGGGAATGCTGTCGCTGCCCATTGCTCGGCGCACAACCTGGCAGGAAACGCGTTTCAGCGTGGACTCAGGCAGCTCACGCCACCGTCTGGTGGTGGTGCGGATCAGGTCGGCGGCATCGAGGAGCAGGACCTTGGCTCGTGCTTGCTCCTGTTCGGACAGGCCACGCCACCGCGCCTCCAGATCAGCGACCGTTGCGAACGCTTCTTCGCCCTGCTCCTCCATGCTTATCCCTCTTTCTTCGCTCGGCGTGCCGCCGTTTTGCGGGCGGGAGCCGGTTTCTCCGGCACGAAATCACTGCCCAGAGTTTTTGCCGTCTCCTCGTCCACGTCCACCAGCACGCCGGTCACACGATCACGCAGTCTCACCGGAACCGGCCTTTTCCGCGACAATCGCGAAACGCTCGGTGAACGCGTACCAGCCGTACACGATCTCCAGACGCAGAGCGATCTGGTTCCTGCGCTTCAGGTCACCCTGACCGTCCGGGTCACCGAAGCGGATCAGCTCGATCGGCAGCTCACGCTGCACACCCCAACGGATACCGTTCTGGAAGTCACCGAGAATCGCGCGAACCTTAGTGTCCTTAGCTTCAGGCACACCGGAAACCGTGTTGCCCTGGGCGACATTCACGCCCATGAAGCTTGTGACGTTGGTTCCGAATCCGAGCTGCGGGTAACGCAATTGAGAGGTCTCGCCCGTGCCGTCTTTCACCTTGAGGCTGGCGAGCTTCCACGCGAACTTGGGGTCCATTGCCACGCCATTCACGCCCCACGAGGGAGCAGCGTTGATGAGAAGACCTGCAGCAGCGCGGAAATCATCATCCGCATCAGCCTTGTCAGCCTCGACTTTCTTCGTAGTCGCCGTGATGTAGTTGTTCCACGAGGAGACAGCGTTACCGGTCAAGGGGTTGATGCGGTGGAAGATACCGAGGTCGAGAGCCCTGGACAGTGCGACCTGACCAGCGTCAGCCAGCTCGCTGATCACACCCAGCTGATAGTCCTCATCAGCCCACTGGACCTCTTCGTTGAATCGCAGGGTGACCTGCGCCTTGTGCGGTGCCACGCTCACAGAAGTGAACCCGCCACCAGTCGAATTCTTCTCCGCGCCCTCTTCCACGAACTCGGCTTTGGGGAAGTCGTTGAAAACGATGACGTCCTGCGAGCCGAACCGCATGGGGGAGCGGGTGGACAGTTGTGCGACGAGGCTGGTTGAGCGAGCCTCCTTCACCATGCCGTCAGCGATTTCGCGCGGCATAAGAACCTTAGCGTCGGTTGTAGAAAAAACAGCCATGACTGGCTCCTTCCTGATTTTTAGTCGCGGCCAAACAGTTCACGCACGAGCCGCTGACCGTTAGAAACTGAAGATGATGGTTGGTCGCCTTGGCCTCGCACGACTGGCGCGACAGGGCGACTAGAGATGACTTCTTTGAGAGACTGTGCGTGAGCCTTAATGTCGTCGAGCGTGGAACCACGCAGCACGCTTTCCGGCACGCCGGTCTCGCGAGCGACTTCGTGCTTCCACTGTTCGATCTGGTCACGCTCCTTGAACTCACTGACCTTAGCTTCAGCCTCTTCAAGCTTGGCCTGCAGGCCGCTCAGCTTGCCTGCCTGCTCTTTGAGCTGGTCGTAGTCAGCGAACTTCCTGCGCTCTCTCACCAGGCGGTTTTCAATGATCCGGTCGAGGTCTTCCTGACTGGTGACCGGCTTGAATCCGCCTGTGTTTTCTGCCCCGTTGGCACCAGTGTTGATGCTTGCGGTTGAATCAGACATGGTCTGTTCCTTTCTTCCCGTTTATGGCTCGTCAGCCTTGTTTGATCCAGCCAATGTTCTCCGGGCTGTTTACGGAGCGCCACAAGTGGGCATAACAAAACCCCGCATGGCAAAGACCAATGCGGGGCAAAATGGGCGAAAGGTTCGCTTCTTACCTACTTGCGGAAGTAAATCTCTTGAAGCTCCAGAAACTCTTCTTCCAAGTAGTCACGTGGGCCGCCAAACTTCTTAAATAGTTCATACAGCTCATCTGACAACTTCGTATCATGGTTGCACAGGACATCTGAAGCTGCCTGACATGCTGCTGAGCCATCAACCTCATACAATGCCTGAAGCTCTCTTGAATCAGGGTCATTTTGGCCTCTGACAGAGTCAACCAGAGCAAAAAGCCCTGACGCAAGTTTGGCAAAATCGTCCATAACGCTAATCTACCATTATTCCAACCCTCTGTAGGCGGTAGTTACGCGCGTGATGCCTTTCTTTACAGAAAATGCAACATATATAGTTTCCCCGTTCCAAGTGCCTACATACAGATTTCGTTTTCCCTCGCTTAATTGTCCTTTACGTAAAACGGCTCGGATTGCTTGAGCTATTTCGTTTTCAGTCCAATCCTCCGGAAATTCCGTTTTATCGTTGAGCCATCCATACCCGTACTCGTGTCCGCCCTGATTATTAAGGTCACCGTAGAGGATATGATTCCATTCTTTAGCCCGCAGCAATGGGAGATCTTCGGGCCAATCGTCAGGCGGCTCTGTAGGTACTGCGGGAGGGAGCCTGTGACGAGGGGTTTCAGGAATCGCCATGTCATCAAGTCGCGATCGAGCCCTGCGTCGAAGCTCGACCATCTGAGAAACTTGCATGGTGCCATCTTTCGATGCACCCTTAATTGCTTTAGCCGGACGCTCTTTGCCAGAGCGACGCGTTTCAATGCTGTCTTTAAAAGTATTCTGGAATTTATGCCTCATAACCATAACAACATGGTTTGCGTTATTGGGATCAAGTCCCTCATCCTCAGCAATTATCCGCGCCGCCTTGTACTGCGCATACAGCGTGTCCGGGTCGTAGCCGGTGATGTGAGCGCTTGTGGCTTCAAACGATGGGACGATCTCGCAGTCGCAGTCATTGTGGAAGGTGCCTTCGACGAAGCCGGCTGTCTCTTTCGTGCGGTACACGAAGCCTCTGGAGGCGAGCATTGCGCACCATGCGCACGTGTGCGCGCCGCGAGGAACCCTGGCGTAACGCGGCTTCGCCGGGTCAAACTCAACGTTCCTGGCCACAGTGTCGCGGCCGGAGTATTTGACCCAGGCTTGCACGCACCCCTCCAGTACGCGCCGCACCTGCCCGGGGTCATCGCCCCACAGGCCGCCGGCAGCCCACCGCACGGTCTCCACGATCGCCTCGCGCTTCACGCCACTACTGAGCACGGTCTCGTAGGGCGGGAGGCCTGCGACTTTGCTGCGCAGATTCTCATACCACTCGGCAGCAGCAACAGCCGCAATATCCCCATAGGTAGCGGCCAGCTGGGGAAGAAATTCCAGCAGCGCGTCACGCACCACCGCGGGCTGCGTCAGGTCGAGCAGTGCGAAGAACTTGCGCAGGTCGCGTTGTGCCAGGCGAACGATTTTGCGTGTCTGCTTCGAGTAACCAGACAGGTTTTCGCGTGTCGCCACTGCTCATCACTCCTCAGGCGCTTCAGGCTCTGCCTCGTCTGGAAGCTGGGCGAGACGATCCAACACGCCACCAGCCGCACTACGCGTCAGCTCGGTTTTCATCTGCTTGATCTCTGTATTCGTGAACCCGGCCCTGCGCATTCCAACGGTCGTGCCAGCCGCGTCAGGAATAGCCTGCGCGATCTTCACAATGAAATCGGATGCGGCCTGCGGGGAGACGTAGCGTGCGGGGGTCCAGTTGACGTCCAGCTTCCACGAATCAGCCGGAGGAACGTCCAGGTTGTCACGCACCATCACGATGTCTTCAGCGACCCTGCGCAACGCCGGGCGGAAAATGCCCCACTGATACTCAGCTTCATCACTCAGGGAGTATTCGGCTGCTTGCATGGCTTCCGCGCTGGCCGGGTTGTCCCCGAAAATCCCCACGCTGCTCATCGGCAGGTTCACAGCCGCGCACATGTTCTGCGCCAACTGCCGGTACATTGACAGGTGCGGGTCCATGCTCATCTGCGGGAACTGCCCGACAGTCGGCGCACTGCCTTCCTCGTTCAGTGTGAGGTTCAGAATGCGGCCCATGGTGGCTGTCCACCGGTCCACGCCCTCGAACGCGTCAGGATCAGTACCCACCGCCCACCTTTGCGGGCTGGAGAAGAACTCAGCCGATGTTTCCGTGCGCACCAGCGTCCTGATAGCAGCGTCCGTCAGGTAGCGTACTTCGCGAGTAATACGCGACCGGCCAAACCTGCGGCCAAGCTGCGGGTCATACACCAAAGGCTCCACCAGCACGCGCCCAGTACGGTTCGCCATCCGCTCCATGCGCCACACGCCACTGTCACGAGAGGCCTGAATGATCGAGTCAGGAAAATACAGGACAAACCCGGTAGGAACCGACTTCGTCACGTACTTCGCGTCCGTGGCTTCGCTGCGCGTGCTGGTCACGGCGAGCGCGGCGCGCAGCACGCGCGTCCTGGTGTCGAAAATGCCGGTTGTCCATCTGGCTGAGCGTGCCTGCACCATTACTTCGGGTTCGCCGGCCTGCGTGTCGCCGGGCAGGATGGTGAGGAAGGAGCATGCTTGTTTGTATGCTGCGCTGATTCCCATTGCGAGTTCGGATGTGAACGCTGAGCGCTCCAGTGTTTCGCCCAGGTCGAATGGGTCGAGGGAGCCGTCGAGTGTGTAGCCTTCGAATTTGTGTTTGCGTGCGAGCATGCTGACGGCTTTTTGTGGCCAGCCCAGGGCGACGCGGACCTGCTGCATTTGCGGAGGGATGCTGATCCCGAGGTCTTGGAAGGCGCGGTGTCCGTCGTAGTACGCGTCGAGGAGGTCGTTCTTGAAGGCTTTTGCCTGGATCTGGTTCCACATGGCGGTGAGCATGGCTTGCTCGCTGCCTGTTAGTTCCTCAAACACCGGTGCGCTCATAGGATGATCACTCCTTTCCCGCCTGTCACTGTTTTCGGCCTGCGTCTGGTGGTTCTGGCTGCCCAGTGCGCCAGCGTGACCGCGTCCATTCCTGCAGCCGTCGCTCCTTCGGGCGCGGCCCACCCGAAGCCGCCCGCGTTGCCGATCTTCCTGCGCACGATCACGTTCACCTCGCTGGCCAGCTCGTCATCTTTCAGGTGCGTGATGGTGCCGTCTTTGATTGCCGCGTCCATCATCGAATGCGCGCTGATCACGTCGTTCACGGTTGGTGTCCAAATCACGCGGGATGGGATGCCGTTCGCCCTGAGGCGGTCGATGATGTCTGCAGCGCCGCTCTTCCCGTCGACCACGATCTGTGCCCACCTGTCCTGGTACTCCAGCAGGTAGTCCACGATCCACTGCACGCCGTCGCCCATGGTGCGCACGCCCTGGCGGGTAGCCAGCTCGACGTGGACCTGCTGCGACCTGCCGCGCTCCCTGCCAGCCCTGGCGACGCCCACCGTTGCTCCGTCGATACTGAACCGGACGGCCGCGCACCACTTCAAACCAGGCGGAACCTGCCCGGCTGGGATTTCCAGTTCGCCCCACCGGCCTGCGTTGATCGCAGTCTGGACGTTTTTTCCGTCCCACAGTCCGAGAGCTTCACGCCGGAAATTATCCACCGACCCGAGCAGTTTCTTCATGCGCAGGACAGCTGTTTTGCTCGTGCGGTGCGGGAAAGACGGGTTGGCTTTTGCTATCTGATCCCAATCCAGTTTGCTGCCCTGCCACAACGCGGGGTCAGTCCCATCGTCCGCGCCGAACTCCACATACAGCGTGTCCTTGTCACCGCCTAGCGCGTCGGCGCGCCTGGCTTCGAACACTTCACCCGGATCCTTCGGCCTGGGCGGGGTTCCCATCAGCAGTACGAGCCCGTTTGGTGCCGCGTTCGTCGCCGGAACCATGTCGCTCATGGCGTTCTCGGTCAGGATTTGCGCCTCGTCAAGCACTAGCATGTCGACCTTGGCGAAGCCTCGACCGAACCCTGATTCGCGAGCGCCGAACAGGATTCGTGATCCGTTCTTGAACAGGACGGCCTGTTCGCCGTTCGTCGCACGCACCGCGCTCACATATGCGGCCACTTTGGGTTTGCGGCTCATTGACCGCATTGACTGGAACGTCTCATTCGCCGTCCTGGTCCTGTGCGCTGTCCAAATCACTGTCAACCCAGCCTGCAACATGCACAAGGCGAACGCTATCCACCCCACCGTGTACGTCTTGCCCGTCTGGCGTGGGATGCTCATGACCACGCCGCCCACGCCAGCCGCATACTGGCCGCCCCGACGCTTCGCCAAAATCAAACTGCCCAAACCGTCCTGCCACGTATCAAACGTGACACCCAGCCTGTCGCACTGTGCCCTGACAGCAGAAAACCCAGTGGACTTAATCCCACTGGGCACATGTAATTCTTTAGCCGCTTCAGATAGTAGAGGGGTCGAACTCCTCGTCACGTGTGTCAATGCGACCCCCAGCCTCCGCGTTGTCTTGAGTGTCGATCGCCTTAATCTCCCGAGCAATATCCATCAGCCGCTTCGTCAACGCCGCCAGATCACGCGCGGGAGTGTCAGGATTCTCGACCGCCCTAGCAACACGGTCACGCATCGCGACCAGCAGTTCACGCGTGGAACCATCCGACGCGGCCTGAGTCACCGACAGTTTCCGCTTGGATCTGCGTTTCCGCTTGGGCGGCTCAATGTCCATGCCGCCTACTACTTTCATGCCCGACACAAACACCACCACCCTTGTTGCTTATGTGAATCGTCTGCCTGTCACGCGAATAAACCGCTGCCGCGAATAAAACTCAACACTGACACCATCAACCACACGCCGACTGCCAGGCTGCTCCGCGGCCCGAACGAACACGTGAACACCCGTCCCAGACACGGAACGCTCAACAAACACAACCGGTAAACTCACCGACTCGATAAAGCTGCGCGCCTGCTCGTCCGTCACATGATCTAAGTCAAAACACGCCAACCCGCCGCCCAGCATGATGCCAAACCCATCACCCGCGCCACGCTGAACATCCGCATACGTGCTCCACGTGTCCGGACGGGTTGACGAAGCCGGACACCCACCAGGCATGATCGGCCTTTTCCCATCGCACCGCACCCACGCCTTACGAGACGTCATAAGCGCAGGAAAAGTGGCGCGAGATGCCGCCTTACGGCACCTGTCCCAACAGAACCGCTTCGGCCTGCCAGTCGCCTTCACTTTGAGCGGTTTCCCGCACCACTCACACCTGCGTTCCATGCCACTATTCTACCACGAAACACCCGTTCACCTGCAGTTTGTCCGGAAACTCCAGAAGTTGAACGCGCCAAACAAAACAAGCAAGCAGAAACCAAGAAAACAACCCAACCAGCCTGAAAAGCGCTCACACAGCCCGCCAGACACGCTCACGGGTATATTCCGCGGGAAGGTGGAAAAACGTCGGGGAGATATTTCGCTATACGCCTTGGGGAGCGCCGGGCGCACCCCCGGGGGGCATCCCCCCGGTCTCAACCACAAACAACCCCTACGTTAACACTCGCCACCGCGACGCGAGCGGCCTTTCACCACTGCGAACTGCGAACAGAACTTTCAATGCGAATTCTCTTCGCTCGAATCCTGCGCGCCCGGCTCGACTTCGCAACACGTCCAGCGCCTTTCGACTGATTACAACGACGACAAAGCACTTGAACGTTCTCGATCGTGTCTTTGCCGCCCAGCGCGTGAGGAACAATATGATCAGCCTCGGCGCTCGCCGGAGTGCGACCGTGAGCGTAGTCGAGGATTGTGTGGCAGCGTGGGCAGTGTGTCAGGCCTGCGGCTTGGGCTTGGCGTTTGGCTTGCGCTGCGACGCGTTTCCATTTGCTGGTCCCGGTGCGTGATGTTGCCATGATAGGTTTTCAGCCCCGCTGCTGTTTTTGGGCGCACTGCGTCCCGATTTCATCTAACAGTTTATCAAGAATCACTCGAGTGCGGTAGCACTCATGCGCATGTTGACCACGGCAAGCGGATACAACTTCGGCCTACCAGCCCTCGGCTCCACGATGCCTCTCTGCACCCACACGTCAAGCCTGCCATCTGTGAGAGCAGGCCAGATAATCTTCAGGTCCTGCCGCGTCACGTACACGCCCAGATCAGAGACCTGTTGGAGTCGCATCCTGGCGGCTTCGCCTTGGGTGAGATACAGGCGGTCGCACGTGTTGCACCACGACTGATCCGTCAGGCCGCGTCTGGTGGGGTACCGGTAGATCCTGCCCCCACACTCACACGTGCCGACCAATGTGGGAGCGTGGCCGGTGAGGCGTGCGATGTGGTGGTGAATGCGATGGATCTCGTCCAGGACAGCGTCTGCGTCTGGGTAGTGTTCTGCTGCCCAGGGGATGTCGCGCTGGAGGTCGGCTATCGGGCTGGTGGTGGTGTGCGTGCCTCGCTCACCAGCAATCACACGAGCATACGAGGCGAGGATTTCCAAAGCACCCACATGCGTCCTAATCCCCGGCCACCCATCATCAGTCTGATCAATACGATGATCAAGCCCGAAGGGCAACCCGTCATGCCTGGCGCACCTTGCTGGCGTGATGCGCGCTGACCTGACCCCGTACACGATGGTGGACCGCGCGGTGAGCAGGGGGAGCCATTGGGCTATGTCGGATAGCTCGCTAATGGCTTTGCTGGTTTTGCGCTTGGTTGTTGTCGCGTTCACCGTCGCGTTCCTTTCGTGTTGGTTTTAATTCTTGCAGGTTGATGTGTGTTTTTCAGTTTTCTGTGGGTGGTTGTGGCGGTGTGGTGCCCATTCATTGTGTGTCTAGACGGCTTGACTTGAATAAGTCTATGGGGGTAGAATATAGTTATGAAGCGGAGAGATCTCATCAAACAACTCGACAAAATCGCCAAAGCCAAAGGCAAAACACTCACCCTCACAGAAGGCGGCAACCACACCAAAGTCACCATCGGAAACTGGAGCGAACCAATCCCACGCCACAGAGAAATCAACGAGCTACTAGCAAAAGCAATCATCAGGAGAGCACAGAAATGACACACATCAACGCAACCGCCACCCGCTGCGACGGATGGTGGTCCGCCGACTTCACCATCAACAACCGCGAGTACGGAACCCAAGCGCGCCGCCTCGATCAGCTCGAAGCCATGATCAAAGACGCCGCCGCACTCATGACCGGCCAGCCAGAAGAAACCTTCGCCGTCACCATCGAACCCTGTGGGCTCCCGCTCGAAGCAATCAACCGCTACAAGAACGCCACTAAAGCAGCACAAGAAGCAGAACAAGAACTGTCCGCCTCTTCGCGCGCAGCAGTCCACTTCCTGACACAGGCAGGCCTGTCCATGCGTGACATCGGATCGATCATGGGAGTATCCGTGCAACGCGTCTCCCAACTCGCAAAAGCCTAACAACCAGCCTCACAAGTCCGTATCCGGCCTGCTGCCCGTCAGCAGTGCGACAAGGTCGTTGAGTGTCATGAGTACCCACTGTGAGCCGGGGTCTGTGACTGCGCGCCGCTTCGCCACGACAATCCCCGCGAGCGCGTCATCATTCCCCATTTCGGTGTGGGCTTCGCTGGCCCATTGGGCGGGTAGGAGGCGGCCTCCGTAGTCTTTGGTTTCGATGGTGATGCGCCTGCCCATGTGCCGCACTCCCGCAATGTCGCCGGTGTCGCGCGCCCCGGTGCGAACTTTCCGGTCGATCCGGTCGTCTACCTGCTGGGCGAGGTAGTTGGCGATGGTGCGTTCGAAGCGTGCTCCGGCCTGGCGGGCGCTCCTGTTGGTGCGTGTCACTGGTGGTGTCCTTTCGTGTTGATAATGTCGCGTCCTATTTCAGCGAGCAGTCTGGTCACGCTCGCCCCCTCGGTGTGAATACTGGCTTCAACGTGGTGGTCACTGCCTGGGGTGAGCTGGTCGAGCGTGACGGCTTTGCTGGTGAGCACCTTGTGTATAACGGGGTCGAGCGTTCCCTGGGCGATGAGTGTGGTGATGGTGACGGGGCTGGTTTGTGTGATCCTATGGATCCTGTCCTCGGCTTGGGTGACGAGGGCGGGTGTCCACTCGGTTTCCACGAAAAGGGCGTCCTGGGCGCGCGTGAGGGTGAGACCAACTCCCGCTGCGGTGATTTGTGCGATGAGCACGTCTACCTTGCCCGCCTGAAAAGCGCGGACTGTCTCGTCTCGCTCGGCCTTGCTGGTTGCCCCGTAGTAGGTGCGCACTGTGGCGTGTGGGAGCATGTGGGTGAGCTTGTCGGCCAGCTGGTGGATGACCTCTGTGTGGATACACCAGGCGATGAGCGGGCGGCCAGTACCCTCAATATGAGTAGTAATCCACTGGGTAGCCGGGTCGATTTTGAGGATGCCGGTGGCGTGCCGCATCTGTGAGACAAACTCTTTCGCGTGATCTTGCAATTCGGCTTGCGTGTATCCCTTGCGCTTGAGTTTTGCCGCCACGTCCCGGAACGCTTTGGCGCGGTCTGTGTCGGGAATGTCGACGAGCTGTGTGTGGCGTCTTTTGGGCGGCAGGTCGGACAGGACGCCTTTTTTGGTGCGCCTGCTCCACACGTGCTCGTTGAGCCTGCGGTGGAGGTCTGGCATGCGCTCGGGGATGGGTTCTGGCGTGCCCCAGTAGTTTTCCCGCGTGTAATACGTTTTGAAATTGGCGGGAAAATAGCTGGTTTTGCTGAGCATGGTGAGCAGTGGGAGCACGTCGAGCGGGCTGGAGACAATGGGCGTACCAGTCAGGCAAACAGTTTTTCTGGCTTTCCGGGCGAGGTGGAGCATGGTGCGGGTGCGTTTGGCTCGCACGTTTTTCGCCCGGTGCGCCTCGTCGTAGATGAGGAGGCTGGGCTGCCAAGCTACTAGGAGGCGGGCGAGTGGTTTGCGGCTGGTGGCGAGCGTGTCACTGGTGATCACGATCCCACTGGTGGGCAGGGATGCGGGTGTGCGTGTGCTGCTGGTGATGGTGGTGATCGTGCTGGCTGGCGTATGCTCCGCGATCTGGCTTCGCCGTGTTTCGTTTTCCCAGTTACTAATAAGGCTGGGTGGGCAGATAATAAGAATTCGGCGCGGTTTTATTATTGCCGCAATTAATAGGGCTTGAATTGTTTTTCCGAGGCCGGGCTCGTCGGCAATTAAAGTGTGGTTTTGGAATACTGCTCGCACCGCGCCGATTGTTTGATATGTGTATGGCTGCGGGGTAAACCAGTTATTTGAATTCAGCGGGTGTTTTTTATCTTCGACCTCCACGCTGCCGGTCGGTGTTGCCACGATCATACCACGCTGCGCGGCGGCGGGCTGATGGCTGGGTTGGGAAGCGGGCTGCGAGTGGCGGTTTGTTTTTGGGGACGGGTCACTCGTCCGCGGGCCACTCGTCCCCGTACCCACCCCCTGTAAGGGGGTGGGGTGGTGGGGGGACGACTCACGACCCATCCCGGGACGGGTCGGGGACGGGTGGGGACGGGTCGTTTTGTCCTGCAGATCAGCCTGTGGATAACTCATTCCTGACCCCCATCGACAACGTGGAGGCGTGCCGTTCCACCGACCGGGATGCCGTCGCTTTCAGCCCTGTAGGCGTGTGCTGAGCGTAGTAATCGTGAATTCCTTGGACCCTCTTTTTCAATTAGATAATTCTTTTCGAGAAGGTAATTGACCGCTCCTAGTATTGTTTCATTTTTTGCTTTTCCTCCGTCTTCTCGGTAGATTTTTTTGAGTTCGGTTATTGAAATTGGTGTCTTGTATCTTTCGATTATTCGGGAGAGTTTTTCCATGAGGTGAATGGGGCGGAATTCTTTTATGCTCGTGTTTTCTTGGGTGGTGTCTGGTGGGTTGATGGTGGTGATGATCCGTTCGGGATCCGTGCTGTCGATGGTGATGCGTGCTGCTTCCTGGGTGCGGTCTGCTGGGCGGTAGGTGCCGGATTTTGGTCGGATGCTGCCTGGCCTGTCTTTGGCGACGCGTAGTGTGATGGTGCCTTTCATTCCGCGCCCTAACGGGTGGATGACTTCTGCCAGATAGCTTGCTCCGTCGATGGCGGCCATTTTGGTTTGGCCGCCGATGGCGAAGCGTCCTCTCGTGTCGGTGTTTTTTGTGACGTGGTCGATGAGGATGACGGCTGCGCCGGTGTGTCGTGCGATGGTGCGTGGGATGTGGCGGTGCCATCGGGCGATGTCGTCGTTGTCTTTGCTGGCTGCTCCTTCTTGTGTGAGTGCGTCTGTGACGCCGTCGATGATGGCGAGTGTGTATGTGTGTGTGAGGAGTGTGCGAAATGCGTGTTGTTCGCGCGTGGTGTAGGGGGATTGTTCTGGCCTGATGTAGGTCAGACCATCGGCAATCTGCTTATGAGTGCAGCCCATGAGGGTGAGGCGTTCGATGATTTGGCCTGCGTCGCTTTCGTAGTCGATGTAGGCGACGTTGTTCCCGGCTTGGAGTTGGCGGGCGGTTTCGGTTTGGATGAGGAGGCTTTTGCCTGATTCTGATTCGCCGTGGATGTCGTGGACGAGGCCGGGGTAGAGGAGGGCGACGTTGTCGGTGCGTGTGAAGAGCGTGGGGACTGGCGGGGTGTAGGTGCCGTCGAGGTATGGGGTGAGGTTGGTGGGTTGCCATGTGGGCGGCAGGTCGTCCTCGTCGCCCTCGCTGTTTTCGTGTTGTGGCGTGGTGGTGTCCGGGATCGTGTCCGCATTATCGTCCTGGTTGTCGTGTTCCTCGCTTGGTGTGAGTGGTGTGAGGGGCAGGTCGATAATGATGTCGCCCTCGTGGTCGTGTGTGCCGTAGCCGTCGCGGGCGAGTTGGCGCGCAGCGGCTTGGTAGTCGCCACCGTGGTTGATGAGCGCGTAGGCGGCGAATTTCGTGTAGGGGGTTTCTGGCAGGAATTCTGTGCTGGTGGTGAACACGTAGAGGCGGTTGCGGTCGGTGTTGTGCCCGGTGGTGGCGGATATGCCGGTTTTTTTGCCGGGCCTGCGCCAGTAGGTGGTGCGGCCCTGGGTGAACACTGCGGTCCAGCCGTGGGGCGTGAGAATATCACTCCACGTGGTGGTGTTTTCGTAGTGGTCGCCTGGCCTGTCGCCCTCACGGTCAGTTGTGGTGGCGGGCGGTGTGGCGTGTTCGGCGGGATGGTATTCGTTGAGGGTGGCGGTGATGATCGCGTAGAGGTCTTCGACCTGCTCGCTGGTGAGTGTGGGGATCGTGGCGGGTCCGCCTGTGATGCGTTTCCATGGGATGCCGGTGTGGTGGTATTGGCCGGGGGTGGGGCTGGTGACGCTGTACCCGCCTTCCCCGCGTGTTTCTGCGAGGACTTCCCGCTTATTGTTCATGGCGAGTTTGCGGTTGGGCTCAGATGGCTCACTGGTACGGATGTAGAAGTGCATTCCCCCTGATGGCGTGTTTTCGCTCCACCCGGTGAGGATGGTTTGCCACAGGCCGCTGAGGCCGCTGCCTTGCATGTTGGTGGCGAGCTCGCCGAGTTTGCCCATGGCGCGGCCTTCGAGCTCGATCATGGTGAGGTTGCCGGACACTGCCCCGCAGATGACGGCAATACCGTGCTGCTCGCCGGTAAACCATTGGTCGGCCTGCGTGAGTGTGGCGCGGTGCTGCGTGTAGGGTTTCCACGCGACGGCTGGCCGCTTGTCGCCCCAGTCTGTGGCGGGCAGGATGGGGATGATACTGATGCCGTTAGCGAGGCATTCGTGCGCGTGGGCGAGGATCGGGGTCATTGTTGTGGTTCCGTGAAAAGTGCAGGCTGATCTGGGGTTGGGTCTGGGTCGGGTGTTTCGCGCTCGATAAGCGTGACAGTCCACTTGGGTGGTGAGACGAGTTGGTGGCCGACGTCGAGGAGCAGGTCACGGTCGTGGACGGCTATTCCCTGCCACGTCCAGACCGGGCTGGAGGGAAAATTCTTCGTGTGAATGCGGAGCATGTCATCTTCCTTAATGTCCTGCTTGGTGATGGGCTGCCACATGAGAGTGCTCCTTTCCTTGTTTGGCTTGACTGTGTGGTTTGGTGCCCGCCCGCGCCTTGCACGCGGTGTGGCTGCTGGCCGGGCTGTGGAGGGCTATTTGATGGTGTTGCGGATGATAGCGACCATGCTCGGGTCGATTTGGAGGGCGCCTGCGATCGCCTGGTCGTCGAGGCCTGCCTGAATCAGCGTGGTGATCTGCTCACCCTGACTGGCCACCTGCCCCGCCGAAGCGGCTGGTGCTGGTGCCTGTGCTGCTGCCGGTGCGGCTTGCGTGGGCGCGGCCTGTTCCTGCAATGCCTTGTCCATCCCAGCCACGTCGCCCTTAGCGATCTGGTAGGAAAACATCTTCTCGTGGTACGACGAGCGGCCATCCCTGCCGAACTGCTTTTTCTCTTCCAGGAAGGTCGCGGTGAACGTGTTGCCCAGGGCGAGAGCTTCACTGGCTTTCGTAGACCCGAACGCGCGCATCGCGTCCAGGAGGGCGCGCTTCTTATTGCCCCACGCTGGAATGTAAACGGCGCGCTGCCCATCATCGTCCGCGTCCACCTGCTCACCGGTCTGGATGGTGATGACGAACTGCATTTTCGGACTACCGTCCTCGAATTCGGCAGGCTTACCGGTCGTATAGTCGGTGGTCTGCCTGTAGTCCAGATCAGTGATGGTGCCGGTCACTGTTTTGCCCGGCAGGTCGTCCTTACTGAACGCGCTTTTACTGCCGGTTTTCAGGCCCTCGTCAATAAGCGTGTAATCGATCATGATGCTTTCTCCTTCTTGTTGTTGTTGCTGGTTGGCAGGTCGATGGTGATTCCACCGACCGTTTGGTGTGGTGGCTGCCAGTCGGGGTAGCGGCTGCACGAATAACAGCCGTCCGCCCTGGGCAGGCCACTGATCCACTGGTCCACGCCCCCGTTGCCGGTGAGGCTGCGTAGCGTGGTGATCTGCGTGGCGAACCGGTTGGCACGCTCAAGCGCGCTGACGGCTGCCTGCTGGTCGTATGAGGCGGTCCACCAGTAGTGATCACTCCACTTGTTGGATGTGCGGGGCAGGAAGCAGATCGCGACCGTGCTGATCGGTATGCCTGCCTGGTTCCACCCGTGGGCGTACAGGTGTGCTTGCGTCTGGTACACGGCGGGTGGCCCGTCGTGCCTGTACTTGCGCAAGGAGGTGGTGGACACGTTTTTCCAGTCGATGACCATGCCCGCCTCAAGGTCGACGAGGTCGGTGCTGCCTGTGATGGGCGTGCCCGCGATGGTGCCGACCGTGATTTTCTGCTCGGTTAGATACCGCTGCAATGCGTCTGGACTGGCGTATTCTGGCCTGTCCCACTCAGCCCTGTTGAACGCGTCTTCAAGCCACAAGTGCATCGCCGTGCCCACTGTGGTGACCCACGGGACGCCCGCGTCGTGCTGCTCCCACCCGGCGAGGCGTGCTGCCAGGCAGTGATCGCACGGGGTGCCGATCTCACTGGGTCCGATCGTTTTCTGCAAGGACCGGGGGTGGTGCGTGATCGCGTGCACGATCACCTGTTCGGCGTCGGCTTGCGCCTGCTCGGGAGTGACGCCTGTGGGCTGGCTCCACGAGGGCAGGCGGCCTGTGATGGGTGCCTTGCTCATTTGATGGTGACTCCTGGCGTGCTCACCGTGTAAAAGCCGTCCTGTTCAAGGACGATTGTGGGGATCATGCGTTTGACGGCCGCAATGTCGATGGTGGGCTTGTAGTACTCGGGGTTCCGCGTGGCCGGGTAGGCGGCTGCGAGTTTCTTAGTGTCAAGCCTGCGAGCGCCCGCCCTCACGGTGATCGTGTATCCGTCTTCCTCACGCGTTTCACCTTCGGGAATGAGCGTGCGCACGTGGTCTTCCAACTGGTGCTTCTCGTCGGTCAGCTGGCTGATTTGCTTGTTGATTGTTTGGATTCGGCTGGCGGTTTGGGCGAGCGTCATGGTGGTCATTTCAGGTTCCTTACTGCGTTTGCGATGTCGCGGATTTCTTCTTTGAATTTGGCGAATTCGTCGTCTGTGTCAGCTATCTGCTCGTAAATGTTTGTGATGTGCTCGTGCGTGTATTCGTCGAGTGTTTCGCGTAGGTTTTTGACGGCTGCTTCGACTGAGGCCATTTTCTGTAGCACGAGGTCGATCTGGTAGTTCACTTTTCGGCCTCCTCTGCCTGCCGGTACCCGATGAGGTTGATTATTTTTCCTGTTTCGTTTTCTGCTGCCCAGATGTAGGCAATCGCGTTCTTATATATCGTTTGCAGCTCCGCGTCGTCGCGCGGGATGTTGAGTGCGAGTATTTTCCGCGCTTCGACTAGATGCTTGTACGAGTTGCTGCTGGCATCTAAGTGTTTCTTCTCGTTGTCTCCGATCATTCGGTTTTCTCCTGTTCGTAGCTTTCGGTTTTTCCTGCGTGGATGACTGTCCAGGGTGGGACGCCTGGGTATTTGTATTTGTCGATTTGTTCGGGGTTGGTGAAGTCTTCGTCTCCGTGTATTCCGGCGAAATGCTGAGTGCAGGTGTCCCACCCGTAGTAGTGCTTTTGCCACACGTGGCCTTGGGGGTTGATGATGACTGTGCCGATGGGCGCTGTCTGGAAGTCCTCAGTGGTTTTGAGCGTGTCGCCTACGCGGGTTTGCTTGCGTGCGGGCGGCTGCGTGTAGAGAATGGTGCCGTCGTCGATGATCGCCCCAAGTGAGAAATCCAGCGGGTCTTGCCCGTCGTGGAGTTCTGTGAATCTCATGATGTTTGGGGTGCTGGTGACCTTGTATTTCGCGCCGTACTGGTCCCACACGTAATAGTTCCCGTCTGTGGCTTGTGGGATGTTGAGGCTGTCCCACGTGGGGAGCGGGACGCGCGCTTCCTCACTGAAAATAAGATCAGTCATCTGTCCTGCCCTTTCGTGTTTATTTCAGTGGCTGGATGCTGAGCACGCAGTAGCCGGGCTTCAGGGCCTCGGGGAACTGGTTCGAGTTCAGTACGTGCGTTATCTCGTATACCGGGCGCTTGCTGGTGAACATCATGATTTTTTGGCTTTCGTCGTTGACTGGCTGGAAGGTGATGACGTCGCCTTTCTGGTAGTCGCGGTCGTTGAGCCGGATCTCACTGGTTTTTTGCCCGTCCATGATTCGTGTGAGCCATTTTTTGTCGATTTTCAGCGTGTGCTGCATTTGACTAGTCCTTTCTGCTGGGCGGCGAGCACGCGGAATGTGATCGCCGATGTTTCGTCGTAAATGGGGAGGCAGAACTGCACTTGCCAGTCCCCGCCAGCTTGTTGTTCTGCTTTGTGGAGCGCTGGCATGACGGCCATGTCGAGCCGCCTGTAGAAAATGTGACGGCCTGGCGTAGGGACTGTGATCTGGAAGGTTCTGAACGTGATGGTGCGACCACTTTCGCGTAAGTGCGTGCGCCTCTCCCTGAAAATGCTGTTGAGGCAGTGCTCGTGGATGAGCGCTGTGTGTGGGCTGATTGGATTCCCGCATTCGTAGCAGGCCGCTTGTCGTTCTCCTTCGCGGGCAGGAAGACGAGGTTTGCGTGGGTGTTTTGCGTGCCGGATGAGCTTTTTACTGCTCGTTTTCTTTTGAGCGTTTTTCCACGCTTTCTGCACGATTTCGCACACCTCCATTTGGCATTCGCAGAGGCGCTCGAATTGGATGCGATAGGATGGCCGCGTCCGGTCGTATTCGCGTGCGAGGACCATGTGCCATTGCAGCAGGTCGCGAGGAATAGCGATGGTGAGATCAACGATGTCCACCGCATCGTAATCACTCACTGCTGGCCTCCTGTGTTTCTGCCATGTCGACCAGCCACGCGGCCACAGTGAGCATCTGCGATGGTGCGAGTGGAATGTCGATCACTTCCCACACGGGGATAGTGGCGCTCTGGCTTGCCCACACGACTAGGCCGTTGCTGCCCGTGTCTGGCGAGATGGCTACGCCGTCACCCTTGATCGAGAGACTGGTGTCCGCTTCCATCACTTGCCGCCCTCCTTCATGAGCAGGAAAGTCATGCTCGAGCAGGCGTTTTGCGCGCTGTTAATGTGCCGCTGGAGCGACTGCCACTGTTTCGCGACCTCCGGCATGCCGGAGGGGATGTGTGCCCAGCTGATTGCTCTGACGGCTGTGAGTAGTGCGTCGGACGTGCGTTTCAGGCGTTTCTCGAGCGTGTCAGCAGTTTTGTCCTGCTCGTCCTCCTGGCTACAGAAATTGAGGTCGGGGTTTAATGCGGGGTATAGGTCGAGTTCGCATGACGCTATTCCGATGAGTCGGCTCATGAGAATGTCGTGAACCAGGGCTGCGTGCTCGCACACGATGGCGAAAGCGCGGAAAATCTCGTAGGTCTCCGAGTCGTTGATCGCCTTAAAGTCCCGCGCCTCCAGTAATTGGGAGATAGCCGGGTCGAGGGCTTCTACCTGCTTGTAGAACTCCTGAAAGTCCCGGGGTTTGATGGGTTTCATTTCCTGTCCTTCTTTTTTGGCGTGGTTTTTGTGATGGCGACCGGGTGGTCGATACCGTCGGTGAGGTCGGCTTTTGTGATCCGCATGTAGCCCGGTGGTGTGACGTTCGGTGTCTCCCAGGACTGTTCGCATCCTCGCCACGCGGTACGGTGCGCCCTGCCGGGTGGAGTCTGAACCTCGATATAACCCATCACTGCTCCTCGTCGCTAGTGAACGTGCCGACCGCGAGTAGGAGCGCGCAGCCCGTCCACGCGTAGGCAGCTGCCGCCTGCGTCTGCGTGTTGTCCATGCGTGCGAGCGCGAGGAGCACGGTGAGCGCGATGATGGCGTGGAGTACCGCTGCCGTGCGGAGCGTTAGTGTTTTCATCACTGTTCTCCTCTAGTACCGTGGCGCTTTACGCTCGAAAGCGTCCAACGCCGACTTAGGGATGCAGATACGCCTGTAGCGGCGGTACGAGCCCGGGAGCTTTCCCAGTGCTACCCACTCGCGCACGGTGCGGGCAGTCACGCCGTGACGCTCCGCCACCTCGCTAGGCGTGTACAAGGGTTCGAGTTTCCTCCTGGCAGTCACAGCGCTTCACCGCCTTCGGGTAGCGTTACCGTGTGAGCACCGTTATCGCAGTGGTCAGCGTGGCGGTCGCGCTGGGAAGCCTCGTCGTCGCCATCCTCGCCCGCAGTGACACGCAGCGCGGCCAAAGACTGGCTCAGGAAGCTAACCGCATCGCCCAGGAAGCAGGCCTCGCAGTGTCCGAGGCTAACCGCCTGGCAGTACAGGCAAACCAGATAAGTAGCGAGGCGAACCACGTCGCGAGGAGAGCACTCAAGGCGAGCCAAGAGCGAGCTGACTTCGTATGGCGGCTTGAAAGTGAAAACAGAGGTGAGCTCATCACCGTGATGAACGAGAGTTCCTTCGACGCATACAGTGTGTCCATTACTGTCATGTGTGAAGACGCTCCCGTACGAGTGCTCGATGGGGTAGACGTACCCGCATTTGGTGAGCATTCGTTCACGCCCGATTTGCTCCATGAGCATCTGCTTGAACTGTTCGCACAGCCCGTGCCGAGCCGCGTGAGTATTGATGGCGTTCGACGCGTGAGTGTTCCGAGCAGTATTACGTGCCGCGTGTTCATTCACGCGTCGTCTAGCAGCGGGGTGGAGTGTCAGAGCGTGCTGGATCATCGCTTCAGCTAGCTGGACAGTCGGATCGGTGTTTGGCGTATTCATCACACGCTCCTATCTGAAATGCGCATGTCTCCATGTACTGTTAAGTCCATGAGCTGGCTCAACGACGCGGCATGGATTGCGGCAATCGCTTCACTAATAGCGGCACTTATCTCCCTATCAGGTGGAGTATTTTCATTCTTTTGGACATGGATGCGCCGCCCGAAAGCACACTTAGTACTAGATGGAACGATCCGAATTAACCCAGAAAAACTGCGTGGTCTTTTTAACGCTCCCAACACCCCGAATCCAGATCTAGTCATACACTTTGTGAACTCAGGGGACGGCGCAGTGTATATGCTGGAATATTTCCCATTTTTCAAATGCAAGGCACTGTTTTTTAGGCCATACTCGCATTCTTCTACAGGGATTACGCCGGCAGTTCTGCCTGCTGTTCGTCCTGGTGATGAAATCGGGTTAGCTGTGTGGCTTGACAATCCAGATGAGATTGAGTTTCCTTTATCTGGCCTGCTCATTTGGAAAGATCCTCCTGTCCGTAGTCGAGGCCATTTAGCTCAGGGTGTTCATTTTCATTTGGAGAATGTTCCTTATGTTTTTCCTCCACTGAGATTGGAGCGTTATCGAAGACGAAGGAAATTCTTATCGCCGGTAGTTGAAATGTGTCCATTTCCGCGCCCGCCGTGGTGGATGGTTTTGCAGAAACGTGAATGGAGGAAGAATCCATTCGAGTTTGCGCAGAAGCGTTTTGGTTTTCCGTGGCTGGTAGTTGATCCCAGTCGAATGTCTGAAGATCAACGCGCGTCAAGTTTTTTTCACGCGTTCGCGCCTGAGCGAAAACAGCAGCCAGCATCGAGATCAGAACGCCCGTCAACAAGCCGAGGACGAAAAAGACGACGACGCTCACGGGCCAAACGGACTCGAAAGAAGTGAATAAGAGCGTGCTGCTCACCTCACAGCCTCCTTGTGGGTGGTGTCCTCCCCGGTAGGGTTGTTGTCGCCGGAACATTCGCCTACCGGGAAGGAAGAACAATGATGTTTCCGCGTTTGGACTTGTAGGTCGTATTTGCGTGCCAGGTTGTCGAGCGCGCGTGCTACTTGCCTCCTTGTCGGCGGGTTCGCGGCATGGAATAGGCGCTGGACCTGTTCGGCTTCACGCCACCCAGCGGGGCGAGGAGTATCAAACGATTTCACCGCGATACCTCCTGTGCGTAGTACTGGTCCCACACTTGTTCCATGAGTGGGCGGTCTTTACGCGTGTACCCGTTGCACATGCGGGTCTGCCCGTTCGACAAATGCAGCGCGTATTGTTCGGGGTCTTTACCATGCTTCAGCGTGTAGGCGGCTTTGACGCGTTTGCCGAACGTGCCTCTAATGGATTTCAGTTGCTTGCCGGTGACGCCTTTGGATTTGAGGAAGTCTTGCGTGTAGAGGGGCGTGTTCTTGTCTTCCAGTTGTGGGTATTCGCCGAGGCCTTGGGCGAGGATGCAGCGGGCTTTGGCTTCCAGATGGTCGGGGTGGATGAGGCCTCTGGCGGCTTGGCATAGTTCCATGCGGGCGCGGGCCTGGAAAATCGTGGCGTTAGTCTCGTGCGCGCGCTGCTCGGCCGCGTAGTAGCCATGCTGACGAATCTGAGGGAGGACCTCGTGCGTCACCCAACGCTTAAATGCTTTCGCCTCTGGTTTGCGGCTCTTGAAGATTAGCGAGTACAGGCCAGCCTCGTTAACAACGTTGGCGCTCCCTTGACGACCTAAGTAATACTTAGCCCGTTCATCTTCTTCAAGTCCTTCGAGTGCGACTGTTGTGTTTGTGAGTTCGAGGATGTCGCACACGTCCTTAGCGATGAACCACGGCGCGCCGTCCTCTGTCGTAACCGTGCGGACACTGGTACCCTCATACGTGAAGGGAATTACCTGATTCATTGTGTTTTCCTTTCTTCCCCAGCTGCCCTAACAGCTGGGGTTTTCACTTTCTGCTTGCTTTTCTGCTTTTTCAGCCCTGCGCATCAGCTCCGACGCTGGGACACCGAGCGCGTTGGCAGCTTGGATGACTTCTGAATATTTCAGTTTCCGTTCCCCGTTGAATGCTCTGGAGAGCCTTTCGGGGTAGGTGTTCATCCTGTGTGCTACTTCTTTGAGCGTGATCTGCTGTCGTGCAGCTTCAGCCCTGATTTCCAGCGCAACGTTCACCCCTTACCTCCTGTTCTATTCGGAACTTCTGAAGACAGGTTATGTTCCAAATAGAACTATGTCAAGCTGTTGACGCAGGTGTGTCTATTTGGAACACTTAGGTTATGGCTAGAAAACCTGCAGATATGGATGAAGTCGAGCGTAAAGCTATCGGCATTCTTCGAGGAGCGTTCGAGCAGTCAGGGATGACACAAGGAGAACTCGCGGACAAGGTGGGAGTTGCTCGCACCACAATTTTGAAGACCTTTGCAGGAAGCCGAGCAACATACATTTCAGAATTCGAAGGAATTGCAAAAGCCTTGGGTCTTTCTCCGTGGCGTGTGATGCGTCAGGCTGAGGACGCGCTCGAAGCCGCGCCCAGTAACGTCCTGCGATTCCCCGCCACTAGCAGGCAGGAAAACCAGCGTGAGGCAGACGCGATGATCGCAGAACAGCGGTACGCCGCCTCGCAGCTTCGAGACGGTGAGGAAGACGCGGACCAATACCCGGAGTGGGACTGAAATGCACATGGCGACCGTTACCATGCTGCCCGTGAACATGAGGGTGAGCGAGACTAGCGTGATCGACTGGATCGAGCGGCAAGGCGTGCGCGTCATCGACGCCGACCTGTCAGGCGGCTTGTGGGGCGCATACTCCCTGACACGCAGCCTCGTCGCCATCCACACGGGACTGTCCTCATCGCAGCGACTATTCGCACTCATTCACGAATCAATCCACGTGAACAACAAGCACGACGGCCACCAAGACGAAAAAGTGGAACGCCGCGTCGATGAAGAAACAGCCTGCCTCATGATCGACCGCGTCGACTACATGTGGGCGGAAACCCAATACGGGTGGAACACGCGCGCCCTCGCCATCGAACTCGACGTGCCCAGGAAAGCCGTCCAAGCATACCGGCGAGTACTGGAGCGGGAGCAGTGCGAACCTCACGGCGCAGGCTCTTCAAATGGAATAAGGGAAGTCGGCTATCCCGCATAAGGGGAAGTCCACCTCCGGAAGACTTATCACCGACACAAAAACTGTACCACCCAGCACTACAGGAGCTCACACGAGCAGACAAGAAACCAAAAGCAACCCCTCGACGGATGCTCACGAGATATCCTAGAATCGGTAATGAAAGCGGTCGAACAGTCTCCGTATGGTGGCGTGCCGTGCCAAGCACACGGCTAGGCCGTTTTCTTATCCCTGAGAATCCACCAGTTCCCTTTTGGATGGTAGGCCCGTTTGCGCACCTGTTGCCAGGACTCTGTTTTTGTTACTTTGATACCTTTGGTGATGCCAGACATGATCGTGCCTGCCACCATGTCAGCTAGCTGGAGACCTAATTCTTCCTTGGAATCTCTGCAGGCGATTTCCAAGGCCACTGGCACTTCTTCACTATTGATTTGAGAGAGCAAGTACTGCGTGCTTTTCACACCGAAAGCTCGTAAGTCTGCCCCATCAATGAGTATCTGCGCGTTCTCGATCTGTCCCCATGTGTGAGTGAGAAGCTGTTTGATGAAGTACGACTTCATTTCGTTGGCATGTTCACGTAAGAAACCGCTTTTTAATTCTCGCTTGTCGACGATAATCGTACGAACATGGAAGTTCATCGATTCGAGTGCCCTGAAAAATTCTTCCTTATGGCTGGCTTTCATTTTGGAGTGCTTGAATTCGCCTGCTGTCTTAAGATGGCGTGGCATTCTGGACATGACGCGTTGTATATCTATGAGCGCGCTGTCGTTGGGAACGACGCATGCAGCCATGACAAGATGCGTTGAAGACCCACGGTTGAATTTCACCCCTGCGTCCCCGGAGTCATCAATAAATACATACACAGGTTCAAGAATAGGTGACCACCATCATCTTGTACGCGCGTATCGGGATTATTTGGGCATGGTGAGAACCTGTATAGAACCTACAAAATGACGATTTCGCAAAACATGGTCTTGACCTGCAGTAATGCGTGGGGTGAGTAGGTTCCCCCATCCTCCGCAAACGCCCCGCTGTTTCGTTGGAACGGCGGGGTTTTTCGTTTTCCCCACGCCAGCGCACCAAGCCAGCAAGGGTTGACACCCCCATGCCGTCAACTTACAGTTGACAGTGTGAAAGTTCTTCCCAGCGCCCACAAGCACGGCATCACACATGCTGACATTACACACGCGTGGGAAAACGCCATACGGATAATCGAATACGAATACCACGGACAAGACCGCATGCTCCTGATCGGGCCCGCCGCCGACGGCACACTGCTCGAACTCGTCGCAGTCCCAGCCCCAACGCCCGACCGAATCATTCACGCTGACAGACTCAGAGCAAAGTTCTACGACTTTTTGAGGTGAAAACATGACATACGCAACCGACACCGACACCGGGCTTGACGAACTCGACGTCACCACACACCACGCGCGAGACGCACAAAACTTCAGGAAAATAGTCGCAGCCAACAAGCAAGTAGAAGAAGCTGAAAGGCGCCTACGCCAAGCCGTCGACGACGCACGCCAGGCAGGCGACTCGTGGACCATCATCGGAGCCGCGCTCGGCATCACCCGACAAGGCGCACAAAAACGATTCGGATAACCAAACCTGAATGTGTGTGCTGAACCCCAATTCTTGGACAGTGATGTGCGATGGCTTTGAGTGTACCGCCGTTGCCGTCAATTGTGATGACCCGCGGGGCTGGGATGGTGGACAGGAGTTTTCCGTAGGCTGTGCTGTTTTCCGTGTGGCACCATTGCCAGGCCACTACTGGTCCTGTGCTTGCTCGGGCTATGAGGACGCATCAGCCGTAGGCGAGGTAGGTCCCGTCAATGAAGATCTGATCATGGACCTGGCCTGTGCAAGGTGGCGGGGGGATTGGGATATTCCAGCACCATGCGCTGTGGCGGCGTAGGGTGCGTCCTGTTGTGGTGGCGCCAAAGTCCCTTTGGGGGCGTTGATCTTTGGCCCATGCCAGGAAGCGTTGGAATGTTGCCAGTTCGCCGGCGTGTTCGCGGCGCCGTAAAGTACTGGAGCCGCACTTGGCGTTCCGTCATCGGGTTTTGCCGCCCCGAGTCCCGTTACGTTTGAGCCCAGGTTCGCCACACGTTGGGCATTTTCTTGTTGATGCAGGTCTGCCATTCAGGAAGCAGACCAAGAAAGACGTTTAGCATACAAAACCGCGATATGTGGGATTTACCGGGCTTTACCTCACCATAAGGTTCACAACCATTAAAAACACGACTTTCCGGCACCATACCAACGACAAGTCATTAGTTTAAACATTAAAAATGGCCGCTATCTCCCTTATATGAACAGTCAGCGTCGACGAACAAGGATTATTGCTGCTGCTGTTGAGGCCATCGGTGAAAACGGATTTCGTCACCTCTCGATGCGCCAACTTGCCGATGAAATAGGCATCTCGCATACGACGCTCTTGAGATATTTCGGTTCAAAAGACGGTTTGCTTCAAGCTGTGCTGGAGCAGCGCGAAAAAGGTGAGAGAGACTGGCGATCTGAATTGATTGAACAGCGGGGGCTCTTAGCTGCTCTACCTGAGGTCTTGGCACACAATATGACCATGCCGGCCATTATCAGGTTGGACACAACCTTGACGCTGGAGGCGATCGACGCTGAGCATCCCGCCCATGACTTCGTCCGCCAGCGCGAGGAGGACTTTCAAGAATCATTGTGTATCGAACTGCTTCGGGAACAGCGTGTTGGCAGGCTGTCAAACGACGTTGATGTTGAGCAGTTGGCGCATGAAATTAGGGCGTTAATCGAAGGTTTGCAGCTGCTGTGGCTCAATGACCCCTCTCTGGATATTGCTGAAACGATGCGCGATTTTATCCAGCACGTGACCGCCTCGTGAATGCCAGTGAGAAAGGGTATGAGGAAACGATTCCTGAATTATCAGCTGGCAACTCATGGCCTCATTGGTCGAAGTAATTGACGAGGGTGACGCGGCGCGCTGAGCGGACTGGAATTGTGTAGACTAGATGGCGGTCCTCCGCGTGACGGTACCGTCCGAACCTCCCCAGGGCTGGAAGGCAGCAAGGATAAGGGCGCTCTGCCGGGTGCGCGGAGGATCTTTATTATCATCGTCGTTGCTGTTCAGGACGGTTGGTGTCGCCAAATGCCTATGGATACCTTTAAGGTTCGAGTGTGACCACAGCTCTGTACCGCCGCTATCGGCCCGATACGTTTGATGAGATGATCGGCCAGGATCACGTGACGCAGCCGTTACGTGCAGCTCTTCGTGCCGACCGAGTGACACATGCCTACTTGTTCTCAGGTCCACGCGGATGTGGAAAGACCACGTCGGCACGTATCCTGGCACGCTGTCTGAACTGCGCGGAGGGGCCGACCGACACCCCATGCGGACAGTGTGAATCATGCCGCGAACTGGCAACTGGCGGGCCCGGTTCCCTCGACGTTGTGGAAATTGACGCAGCCTCACACCGCGGCGTTGACGATGCCAGGGATCTGCGTGAGCGCGCCACCTTTGCGCCCGTGCGCGACCGCTACAAGGTGTTCATTATCGACGAAGCCCACATGGTCACCAAAGAGGGCTCGAACGCGATGCTGAAGCTGGTTGAAGAACCCCCTGAGCATGTGAAGTTTGTGTTCGCCACGACTGAGCCCGAAAAAGTGATCGGGACGATTCGTTCGCGTACTCATCACTACCCGTTCCGACTGGTGCCGCCGGACGTGATGCAACCGTATCTGGAGCATCTGTGTGAGGAAGAAGGGATTCATCCAGACGCGGGCGTGCTTCCCCTCGTGATGCGGTCGGGTGGAGGGTCTGTGCGCGACACGTTGTCGGTCCTCGATCAACTGATGGCTGGCGCAGTGGAGGGGGCGCTGAGCTATGACCTTGCTGTTGCGTTGCTGGGGTACACCGACACTGCTCTGCTTGATCAGACGGTTGATGCGCTCGCGGGCGGTGATGGTGCTGCCGCTTTCCGAGTTGTGGAGCACATGGTGGAGTCGGGCCATGATCCTCGTCGGTTCGTTGAGGACCTCCTGCAGCGTTTGCGTGACCTCCTGATTATCGCCGTGTCGGGAGATGCGGCAGTCGATGTCCTGGCGGGAACGCCCAGTGACCAGTTTGAACGCATGCAGGTGCAGGCCCGAAATTGGGGGCCGTACCACCTGTCGCGCGCAGCCGATCTGACTGATATGGCCTTGCGTTCGATGGTGGGCGCGACATCTCCGCGTATACAGCTGGAGTTGTTGTTGGGCCGAATCCTGGTGCCGTCACAGACTTCACCTGCATCCCGCACAGAGGTGGCAGCGCCGCAGGACCAGGAGGGCTTCCCCGGAACAGTAGGAACAGTCGGCGGAGGTGCACCGAATTACCAGTCGCCAGGCGGTGATGCTGGACATGGCAGTGCCGGAAGTGGCAGCGGGTCTGGTCGTGCGAGTGGTGCTGGCGATGGTCAGTATGACCACGAGCGCGGCGGAACTTATGGCGCGGCTCAGGCGAAAGCGGATCTGCGTCGTCGTCGCGAGCAACAATCTCAGCATTCCCAGCAAACCGGGGAGACGCAGGGGGCACCTAGGCCCCAAGCCGGCACGCAGGACAGGCCGGCACACGCAACGCGGGCATCTGACGTGGCACCGGGAGCCGAGCGTGGTCGGCCAGAACACAGCCAACATGGCCAGCGCCAGGCTGAACAGCGCCCGACTGAGCAGTGTCAGGCTGAGCAGAGGCGTCCTGAACCTGACCGCCCCGGCCACCACCCTGCGCCTGAACAGCACGCTGCGTCCGAACAATCTCATCGAAGCGGCGCGGTTGCAGATTCGATTCGCATGCGCTGGCAGGAAATTGTCGATCGTATCGCTTCGCTCAGCCGAGCCACATGGTCGCTCGTGGACTCTCACGCCCAGCTGGGAGGCGTGGACGAATCTACCGTGATCCTCAGCTTCACCACTCCAGGATTGGTAAAGGCATTCGACTCGGGTTCCCGAGCTCAGGACGTCGCTCGCGCAGTCCACGACGTGTGCGGTGCAGACGTGCAGGTCAGGGCTCAGATCGCGCAGTCAGTAGGCGGCGCGTCGCTGACTACGCCTGCATCGGTTCCACAGCAATCGCAACGCACTGATCATCAGGCACACGGGCCCAGTAACGAGGGCACGCCCCAGCGCACTGCAGGTCACGAGCCGCCCTTGTCCACTCAGCAGCACGGTGCGATGCCCGGCCAACAGTCGATGCGCTCTGAACAGGCAACGCACGACGAACAGGCAGCGCAGGCGCCGTCACGCCCACAAATTGATCAGCCTTCAGCGCCGCCCTCACCCTCGACTCCGACAGTTAACGACGATGACGATGATGACGGCTGGGGGCCGGTAGCCATACCCGGTGGCGGACGTGCCGAGGCATCTGAACCGGCCGCATCGGCGTCTTCCTCCGAGCCCGTCCACTCTGACCCGGTAGCGCGTGATCACCAGTCAGAGCGTGACGCTCATCCGGCAGCACGCCAGTATCGTCCATTTGAGCGCGAGAATGGCACAGAACAGCCGCCTCGAGCCGCACATGGCCCGATCTTTGATGACGAGGACGACGAAAACGACGAGGGCGAGGGAGACGGAGCGACTTCCGGTCGCGCCGAACCCTTGCGCGACCGCGACCATGACGAGCAGAACGCCGAGCACGCCGCACAATTAGTGGAGCAGAAGATCGGCAGTCGTCCTCAAGGAGTGGCACACGCTGTTGAGGATGTGCGAGACAGTGGTGACACAGAACCGACCGCCCCGTCGACAGCTCACTCATCCACACCACCTGAACCGCAGGGTGAGGACGCCCCTTCACCAGGCAGCGTGGAGGAGATGCGCGCCGAAGCGATCCGTGAAGTGCAGCAGGAACGAGCTGACGAAACAGGGGAGCAGGGCACAGGCGATACTCACGCCCACGAGGCAGAGGTGCGCGGTACACGGCCGCATCGCCAGCAGGAGCATTTCGCTGCCCCATACGGCCACGACGCACCTGGTGGTGAACCTGACCCAGTTATCGTGCCGCCCAATGAGGATGACTCGGCCAGCATGGATGACGTGGATCTGGAGATGTCGACCAGCGTCGGGTTGCCGGCCATACTGGAGATACTCGGCGGTACAGTGATCGAAGAAAAAGACCAGAGCGAAGAAAGATGAGTGTGACTCGTGTTTGAAGGCGCCTTACAGACCCTGATCGATGAATTGGGAATGCTGCCCGGTGTCGGACCCAAGTCAGCTCAACGCATGGCCCTGTATCTGCTCGACGCTGAACCCGATGACGTGACGCACCTGGTGGACGCCATCCAGGCCGTGCGCGAAAAAGTACACCACTGCGAAATCTGCGGTGATCTCACCGAAGCCGACCAGTGCACCATCTGCCGTAACCCCGCGCGCGACGGATCAGTGATCTGCGTTGTCGAAGAGCCCAAAGATATTCGTGCCATTGAGAATGCGAGGGTGTTCAAAGGTCGCTATCACGTCCTGGGCGGAGCGATCGACCCGATTCATGGCGTGGGGCCTGATCAACTGCGTGTGCGTCAACTGCTCACGCGCCTTCAGGACGGCACGGTTCAGGAAGTTATCGTGGCCACGAACCCCACCATTGAAGGCGAAGCAACCGCCTCCTACCTCTCGCGCACCCTGTCTACAATCGGCGTGATGACCTCGCGCCTGGCTATGGGACTGCCAATGGGTGGCGACCTGGAATACGCCGATCCCGTGACGTTGGGGCGCGCGCTCGAAGGCCGCCGTCGCGCCGAATAACTCCACGCGACCGCATAGCGGGCACCTTTCCGTCACGAGTCGCAGACTCATAGGATGAAGGGGAAACCCATCCCAGGTTGATCACAAGGAAACGAGACAAAGTGGCACTGATTGTTCAGAAATACGGTGGCTCATCTGTCGCGGATGTAGACGCGATGAAGAGGGTCGCCCAGCGTGTCGTGGACACTCGAAATGCAGGACACCAGGTCGTCGTGGTGGTCTCAGCGATGGGTGACACAACAGATGATCTGCTGGACACAGCCGCCCAGATCACCAGCGCACCACCTGACCGCGAACTCGACATCCTGCTGACAGCCGGGGAAAGAATCTCCATGTCACTGCTGGCAATGGCGGTCAATGAATGCGGCGTGCCTGCACAGGCCTACACCGGTGCACAAGCCGGCATCCGTACCGACACTCACTTCGGTAAAGCACAAATCGTCGGCATGGTGCCCGAACGCGTAGCGCGCTCCATCCGTGACGGTCAGGTCGCCATCGTCGCAGGATTCCAGGGAATATCAGAAGATGACGAAACAACGACGCTGGGTCGCGGCGGCTCCGATACGACAGCGGTCGCCCTGGCTGCCGCTTTGCACGCCGACGTGTGCGAAATCTACACCGACGTTGACGGGCTGTTCACTGCTGACCCGCGCATTGTGCCGACCGCGCGGCGCGTGCGCACCATCAGCCAGGAAGAAACACTCGAACTTGCCGCACATGGAGCAAAGATTCTGCACCTTCGGGCAGTGGAATTCGCTCGTCGATACCACGTTCCGCTGCACGTGCGCTCATCTTTTTCCGACAAGAATGGGACATGGATTTCCGACAGACCCGCAAACCCTGCACTGGCCGGCCTCGTCCCTCAAGCTGCGTTAGCTGCCAACCAGGAGGACCCAATGGAAGAGCCGATTATCTCCGGCATTGCTCACGACCGGTCACAGGACAAGATCACCGTGGTCGGCATTGCGAATTCACCCGGCATGGCCGCACGCCTGTTTGAGCTGGTGGCGCAGCAAGGTGCGAACATTGACATGATCGTGCAGAACATTCCCGTCACCTTGGAAAATCGCGCCAACATCTCCTTCACACTGCCCGCCGAGGACGCCGACCACGTCATGCAGGCGCTGGAAGCTGCGCGCGAAGAACTGGGCTTCAAGGAACTCAAGTACAACCCCGATATCGGCAAACTGTCCCTGGTTGGAGCTGGCATGCGAACCAACCCCGGCGTATCGGCCAAACTGTTCGGCGCACTGTCCCAGGCCGGCATCAACATTGATCTTATTTCCACCTCAGAGATCCGCATCTCTGTGGTGACCAAGCTGGAAGACCTTGACCGCGCCGTGCAGGCAGTGCACATCGCTTTCGGTCTGGATTCCACCGAATCTGAAGCCGTCGTATATGGAGGAACAGGACGATGACCACGCCTGAAACCCGTAGTCACACCCAGCGCGACTTGAGCGTCGCCGTCGTAGGAGCCACCGGCCAGGTCGGCTCCGTCATGCGCACCCTGCTCGATGAGCGCGACTTCCCGTTGACCAGCCTGCGTTTTTTTGCCACCGCACGTTCAGCAGGCAAGACACTGACCTGGCGTGACCAGGACATCGTCGTCGAAGACGTGGCAACCGCTGACCTGTCCGGTATCGACATCGCAATCTTCTCCGCCGGAGCCACCGCCTCACGCATCTACGCCCCACGTTTCGTTGAAAAAGGCGCAGTCGTGGTGGACAACTCCTCCGGCTGGCGCAAAGATCCGAACGTGCCGCTGGTCGTGTCCGAAGTTAACGGCGAGGATATCGCGCAGCGTCCCAAAGGCATCATTGCGAACCCGAACTGCACCACGATGGCCGCGATGCCGGTACTGAAAGTCCTGCACGACGAGGGTGTCCTGCGCCGCCTCTTCGTCTCCAGCTATCAGGCTGTCTCCGGATCCGGGCTGAAAGGCGTGCGTGAACTGGAAGAAGGTATTCGTGCCGGTGCGCACCAGGATCTGAGCAAACTGACACTGGACGGCCAGGCCGTCACCTTGCCGGAACCGTCCACATATGTCGCACCGATCGCCTTTGACGTGGTGCCCTTCGCGGGGGCGCTCGTCGATGACGGGTCAGACGAAACCGATGAGGAGCAGAAGCTGCGCAATGAGTCGCGCCGCATCCTGCACGTCCCGGATCTGAAGGTGTCGGGAACGTGTGTGCGCGTGCCCGTGTTCACTGGCCACACTCTGACGATCCACGCCGAATTCGACCGCGCGATCACTCCTGACCGTGCGCGCGAACTGTTGGCCGAGGCTCCCGGAGTGCGCCTGGTGGATGTGCCCACACCGCTCGAATGCGCCGGCATTGATGACGTGCTGGTCGGCAGGATCCGCCAGGATCAGGCCGTTGATGACGGTAAGGGGCTTGTGCTGGTAGTGGCCGGTGACAACCTGCGTAAAGGCGCAGCATTGAACTCGGTGCAGCTGGCCGAACTGGTCGCTCAGGAGCTGCTCGCCGGCTAGCTTCCATCCACCTGCGCCCCAGACAAACAGCGTCGCCCTCGTCAATTACTTACTGACGAGGGCGACTGCGTTCACGCGTGAGTGCGAAAAGCCTACTGGTTCTTCTGCTCTGCGATCTTGGCGCGCACATCATCCATGTCGAGGTTCTGAATCTGAGTGATCAGATCCTCCAGCGCGACTGCCGGCAGAGCGCCGGACTGGCGGAAAACGGCAATACCATCGCGGAAACCCATCACCGTGGGGATTGAGCTGATCTGCATGGCGGTGGCCAGTTCCTGCTGCTGATCGGTGTCGATCTTGCCGAAGACGATGTCCTCGTGCTTGTTCGACGCTTCTTCGAAAACAGGGCCGAACTGCTGGCACGGTCCGCACCACGTTGCCCAGAAGTCGACCAGGACAATGTCATTGTCCTTGATAGTCTGCTCGAATGTCTCCTTGGTCAGTTCAACAGTGCTCATAGGGCCTCCCATCATGAGTGGTCTACGGTCGGTCCGCAGCCTTTCACCTATCTCAACTGTGCTGTATGCACGATTATTCCATGACTGGAGCAATCAGGCTGTGAAGATCCTCGCCTCACTGTGAGTCAGGAAACTCGTGCTGAGTGGCCGTATTGTGAGTATCAGCCGTGCGCAACAGGGCAGCGCAGTATCGCGAGAGAATCGGTGCTGCCGGAGGTTTGCGAGTGTGCTCGTTCAAGCTGCTCAGCTGGAGGCAGGGAAACTTCGTCGCCAGCTACACCGACCGCTTTGAGAATAAACGCCACGACGGTGCCGATTGTGGCTTCTCGGGCATCGGTGAGGCTCGCGGCATCCTCGTCGCTTCCTGCGCGCGCGTTGTCAGGCGCATCTGCCGGTGAGTCTGCAGACGAATGTGTCGGTACTCGCACGCCGGCCAGACATGAGTGAATCAGCGCAACCAGCGTCAACAAGTTCTGCTGTGGAATGCGCCCCTGTGTCATTGCTGCTTCCAGGATGTGGAACAGGATATGCTCAACGATTCCGGCGTGGTCATGGAGGCGGGCAGTGTGCTGTGACGATACCTGCTTGCTCAGCGTGATGCTCGATGCGAGATGAAACTGATCTTTGAGATCGAGATAGGAGCGCAGATATACGGTGAGTTGTTCGATCGGATCGTCAATTCCGGCCAGCTTGTCCCTGAGGAGGTTAGCGAACTTGGCGGTGGTATCCTCCATGAATGCCAGCAGCAGCGCTTCCTTGTCGCTGAAGTGGTTATACACGGCAGTTCGACCCACTTCGGCACGTTCGGCAATCTGTGACATGGTGATGGCATCGAACGGTTCTTCGGACAGCAGTTCTGACAGTGCAGTAAAAAGTCGGCTGCGAGTCAGCTCGCGATGAGCCGCAAGAGTCGATCCAATAATCTTCGGCATAATCGTATTCTGACAGAAGCGTACTGTGTGTCGTCAAATTATGTTGAAATCTGCTGGGTGCACGAATAGCGCGGTGCCAGCGGAAAATGAGAGCGCGGATTCACCCGTGTTGGTTCATGTGCACTGGTCAACGATCGCCTGCACGATTGGAAAATCAGGATCCAGCCAGTTCAACCTCAGCGCTTCCTCGAGCGGAACCCATTGAATACGCTGATGGGAGGATCCAGCTCGCGGCGCCTTGGAACCCGGCGAGACCTGCGCCAGCCACACGGCCATTGTGCGTGTCCCAAGGATCGGCCACCATCCGTCGAGCGGTCCTGCGACCTGGGCGCCCAGTTCAATAGTCGTCCCTAGTTCTTCACGCACCTCACGGACGAGGGCGTCCATCGCGTTCTCACCTGGCTCCACTTTTCCGCCGGGAAGTTCGAACCGGCCGGCCAACTCGGGTGGATAGGAGCGTGCCGCTGCCAGGAGCTGGTGGGGCCGGTCAAGACTGTCGACGATTGCTGCGCCCACGACGGGGCGTACCGGTTGATGCTGCGTGATGGTCACGGCCTCTATGGTAGGCGTAATGCGTGTGGAGCGATTTGCGTGGGTGTCCACTTTGTGTTCTGAATTGGTGTTAGCGCTCGGAAACAGTTATCATCGTGAAGCGTCTTTGAGAAGAAAGTGACGCCATTGCGGGCGTAGTTCATCGGTAGAACGACAGCTTCCCAAGCTGTAAAGGCGGGTTCGATTCCCGTCGCCCGCTCCACTATGACGTCGAAAATGATAAGTACCCTTTTGCGTTAGCGAGTACGCCCCAAGGGGGTCAAGAAAATCGCTTGCGTTAGCGAGTGTATAGCGCGTTTGCCCTGACCTGCGGAAATGCTTTCCTCTCTTTCGACCGAGCGAGCGTTTGCGTTAGCAGGCGTTGATTTGGTCGAGGTGGATAGCGTGGTCGGCGACCTCGGTAACGAGTTCAGCATCGTGGGTGATGACGATGACGACGGCACCAGTGTCAGCGAGTTTACGCATTACTCGGGAAATCGCGACAAGGTGCTTGTAGCCAACACCTGATGTCGGCTCGTCGAAGATGTAGACCTTCTTGTTCGCGGCAAGCGCTGTAGCAATAACCAGACGTTGACGTTGCCCACCAGAGAGTGCTTGGGGATGATCAGCCTCATGGTCGGTGAGGTCGAGTTCTTTAAGGATCGCCTGGGCGTCGATGTGTTGTTTTTCGGCTCTCGTTATCCCGAGCGTGACTTCGTCAATAGCGGTGTCTGAGAATAGCTGCCGGGTGGGGTCTTGCATTACGAGGTATGCGTCCCGGTTGGTGAATTTTTGCCTATTGAGTGTGATGGATGCACCTTTGGCTTTTTCGAGTCCGCAGATGATGCGTGCCAGTGTTGATTTGCCTGACCCGCACGGGCCGAGGAGCGCTGTGATTTTCCCTGCCGGAAAGAGCAGATGGCCGATGTTGAGAACCGTGTTTCCGTGGCGGTAGGCGAAGGTGAGGTTGTCAATCTCAAGCCCATCTCCTGCCGGTTGCGGAAGTTGTGGCATAGGCACAGTCACTAGGGATCGCAGCCCAAGCTGTTTGCGCTCCTCATCCGAGGTAGCGTAGAACTCTTCGCCGGTTGCGGTGAGGGCGATGTTACCTTTATCGAAGCAGTAGACACGGTCAGCGATCCCGGAAAGGAAACTTAGCCGGTGTTCAGCAATGATGATGGTGTGTCCATCAGCTTTGAGCCTGGCGATGAGTGTGGCGAGTTGGTCGATAACGTCAGCGGACAAGTTCGCGGTTGGCTCGTCAAAGACGATCATCGACGTGTTGTTGCACATGGTGACGGCGCAGGCCACGCGTTGCATCTGCCCACCCGACAGTTGTGTGACGCGGGATTCCAACAGGTCGGCGATACCTAACTCGGCTGCAACCTCGTCAATGCGGGCACAGATCTCCTGCGGGTCGCGGCCGAGATTTTCTGGGCCGAAGGCGAGTTCTTGGCGCACGTGGGTGGTGTAGAACTGGGTGCGCGGGTTTTGAAACACTGTCGAACAGTGGTGGGCAAGCTCTGATAGATCTACTCGTGCCACGTCAATGTCGTCGACTGTGACGCTTCCGGTAAGGTCGCCGTCGTGGAAGTGCGGGATGAGCCCGTTAAATAGCCGTAGTGCGGTGGTTTTTCCTGACCCTGACGCGCCACACAGCAAGGTGACAGTTCCCTGCGAAATAGTGAGGTTGGCGCCATTGATTGAGGGGTGGTCTGCTCCTCGATAGGTGAAGGTGACCCCAGTTGCTTGGGCTATTGTCATAGGACGATTCTCCATATCGCGAAGCTGATAACGATGAGCAGAATGACCGCGTCGATCACACGGAATTTCACGACCGTGACTGAGGTGGGCTTTGCGGTTCCGCCCAGTCCGCGTACAAGGGCAGCAGATGCCAGTTCGTCTCCGCTGCGTACCACGGTCGATAGCAGCGGGATTGTGAAGTATTGCGCCGCACGCAGGGAAAGCGCGGACATGCCGCGTAGTTTCATGGCATCTGAGATCGCTTTAACCTCGTGGCCGATCACGGGCAGCACACGTAACGCGACTGAGATCGGGATCGTGAAACAGGTCGGGATTCGTGAGCTGGCGAGTGCTTTTTGCAAGGTGGCAGGTCGGATCACACCGATCGCGTAGGCTCCCATTCCTGCGCTGACACTGAATCGCCACATCCACTGCAAAAACAGCACGAGGAACGCGCTGGCCGTTGACTTCCACACCAGTGGTATCACGAAGACGAGTGTGCCGAGAGCCGCAAACGTGGCCAGGTAGACGGCAACCCAGCTCGGGCGCACGAGCGTGTTGGGGTTGATCGTAGCGCTCGCCAGCATCACGGCGGCGAATCCGCCCAGAGCACACACGAACCACGGCGAGTAGGCACTGTAGATCGTGGTGGAGACGATGACGAGCGCTACGATAATCGTGCGCGGGTCGGGAAGTTTAGACAAGACCGGCCCGTTCAAAGTGTTTGCGCGCCACCCGGGTTCCCAACAGACCAGCAAGCCAGCCAACGATGAGCATCACGACGAAGAAGCCCAACAGAATCGGAATCGTGACAACCTGCGCCATCTTCGCGGCATACTCGGCACCCATTTGTTCGGCGATCTGCGACATATATGCGTCTTGGTTCATAAATAGCGGAATCCACGGGGAAACATAGATCGGCAGGATAAACAGTGCATATGCCAGCGGGACACGAACTTTCACGCTCTTCGGCCCCTTGGTGATCACCAAGTCAGCGAGCAGGCCGAACACAGCGGCGATCGCAATTCCTCCCACCCAGTGACCCGTTACGAAGAAGAGGACTTCGATGAGGATCAGCATGATTGTCAATGCCCCCATCTTCGGAGTGCGGGCAGTAAACAGCGCAAAGACGATGCCGTTAACGAGGATAGAAAGCAGGAAACCGGCATACATGGCAGCCGGAATGAACCCGAGCATTCCGAATGCAAACACGATGACAAACATCAAAGCGGTGAAGACGCCGATATTGATGAAGTCGCGCGTGTTTAGGCGCGAGGACGTGGGTGTGGACATAGTTATTCCTTTCATGATTGTGAACAGTGCTGTGTTTTAGACGAGTTGCCATCCGGCGGCGTTGATGCGCTCTTGCCAGAAATCGCGGTATTGACCTGGCTGGTTGACCAGCTCGTCGTGGCACCCGCGCTGGGCGATACGCCCACCGTGGGAGAGCACAATGATTTGGTCAGCTTGGCGAATGGTTTCAAGTTTGTGGGCGATCACGATCAGTGTGGAGTGCTTGCGTAGCTCGTTCATCGCCGCAACAATGTTGGCTTCATTTTCCGCATCCAACGCGCTGGTGGCCTCATCGAACAGCGCGATCGGGGCCTTCTTCACCAAGGCGCGGGCGATAGAGACGCGTTGGCGTTCCCCACCTGACAGTGCGCGCCCGCCAGCACCCGCCAATGAATTCCAGCCGTCTGGGAGCCGGTTGACGATTTCGGTCACGCCCGACAGGTCAGCGGCCCACCTGATTTCTTCATCGGTAGCTTCTGGGTTGCCAAGGCGAATGTTGGCTTCGAGCGTGTCATTGAATAAATAGACGTCTTGGAAAACGAGAGACACCTGGCGCATCAAATCTTCGGTGGTCTGCTCGCGCACATCAACCCCGCCAACGTATACGCTGCCGGACTGCACATCCCAGAAACGTGCAACCAACCTCGCGATTGTGGTTTTTCCGCAGCCGGAAGGGCCAACCAGGGCACACATGCCGCCTTGCGGGACATGGAAGGAAATATCACGGAGAACCGGGGTGTCCGGATCGTAGCCGAAGGCGACGTCCTCGAAACGAACATCACCAGGAGCGCTCACCGGTGTGGAGACATCGGGTTCGGACAGTTCGGGAGCGTCCATGATCTTGTCGACGTGATTCATTTGCTGGCGGCGTTCTTCCAGCCCGGTCATGCAGCCACCGATGTCTTGGAGCATGGTGGTGAACCGCAGGCACATGCCGATGGTGACCACAGCGTTCAACGCATTCATCTGCCCGCCGAGGGCGAGTTGGGCGGTCAGCCAAATCATTACCACGACAAGGGCTTGGACGAACATTCCGTTTATCAGGTTCGCTAATGTTTCGATCCACAATGCTTTGCGGCTTTTGCGGTCAGCCTGTTTGAATGCCCGATCAAGGGCCGGGTAGTCGTCGGCGACATGGCAGGAGCGCAGCGCGCCTTGGCAGGTGGAGAATTCGACCATGCGAGCCGCCAGCTCCGATTCTGCTGGTTCGGAAACCTGTTTGCCCTTATCGAGAAGCACACGGGAGATATGAAGGAAGGCGAGCATGATCGGGAAGGCGATCGTCAAGGTCAGTCCCAGTCGCCAATCCCAGAACCACGTGCCCACAGTGATCACCAGCACGGCTGAGAGTTTTTGGACGAGGGAGAAAATGAAATGTGCCGCCGACTCGCCCAAGTTCATCATTTCCTGGGTGACCATGCGCGACAGCCGTCCAGAACTACCCGAATCAAACACTCCCAACGGTAGGCGGGCTACCTTGTTGCCGACCGCTTGGTGTACGTCGTGAATGAACCCGAGCGCGCCGATATAGCCGGTGCGCATGCCATAAAACTCCGTGCCCACGCCCAGCATCGCGATTACCGCCAAGGCGATGAGCCAGCCCCAAAACGACAGCCCCCACACCGGCATTCCGGTCGCTAGGGCACTTGCTGCGGGAAGCAAAGTCAGCAGGGCAAAGCCGTGACACAGTCCTGAGACCGCACCCCACGCTTGACCGACCGAGAGGTCTCGCCACGAGGCGGGTTCCATCAAACGCTTAAAGCGTGGCAGCAATAGTTGATTCATCGTGTCATCTCCTCGCATGCACCTTGGGCAAGAAGTGCCTGATAGTGCGCATTACCCAACAGCTCGTCGTGTTTACCGACCACAGCAATGCGCCCGCGTTCCATGACGACGATTTGGTCTGCCCCTCTGATCGAGGCCAGTCGGTGGGCGATCACAATCACGGTTCTGCCTTTGGCAAGAGTCGAGAGAGCTTGTTGGATTTTCGATTCCGATTCCGGGTCCGCCATCGCCGTCGCCTCGTCCAACACCAACACTGGGGCATCAACCATGAGCGCCCGGGCGATCGCGATACGGGCTGCCTGCCCGCCCGAAACGTGGGTATCCTCACCCAACACAGTGTCGTAACCATCTGGCAGGCTCATGATGAACTCATCGATCTGCGCCGCCCGCGCCGCCTGCCGCACCTGATCCAAGGTTGCGTCTGGCGCGCCAAGAGCGATGTTGTTTCGAATGGTGTCGCGAATAAGCTGTGCATCTTGCAGGACAAATGCGACCGTCGAATACAACACATCCTGGGAAATGCTCTTTAGATCAACCCCGCCAATAGTGATCGTGCCAGCATCTGGATCATCGAAGCGGGCAATCAAACTCGCCAACGTCGACTTTCCCGCGCCCGAAGGCCCAACCAGCGCGGTCACCGTGCCTGCCGGAATGCTCAGGCTCACTTCGTCTAACGCTTGGGTCTCGTCATAGGCATACGACACACCCCGAATCTCGATATCATGACCCTTTGGCGTCTGCGGCATATCTGGCTGAGGCAATGCCGGTAGCTCCATGACGTTCACCAGCCGTACTGCCGCAGACCCTGCGAGCTGGTACGACCAGGCGATGGTTGCGACTGCCATCAACGCTCCCGGCAACACCAAGGCGATCAACGTGGTCGTTATCACCTCGTAGATGCTCACCCAACCGGCGTTCATCATCAACGCGCCACCGCCAAGGTTCACGATCAACAACACCGGGATCGACACCCACGAAAATGAGGCGACCGACATCGACACCAGCGGCATGCACCATGCCCGGTAGAACTTAGAAAACTCGTTAGCTGCATCTAAATAGGCTTTATGTGCTTGGCCGACCTTGCCGAACGCTTTCACCACTGAGATACCGGCAACGAACTCGGCCATCGTTGCCGAAACCTGAGCGAGCTTGGTATCCATTTGTGCGGTCTTCTCATTCATCCCACGCATCGACATGCCATACATGCCCACATAGATCGGAATCGTCGCGATCGACAGCAGAGCGAGCCGCCAATCCACCACGAACGCATAGGCTAACAAGGCGAGCGGGGATACGATCGCGTTCAGTTTCTCAATCGGCCCGTGCGCGATCACTGTGTGCACCGTGGCCGTATCATCCTGAATGGTCTTGCGGATCTTCCCCTCACCCTCGCGGGTAAACCACGACAGCGGAGCAGTCGACATGCGGGCGGCAATCTGGCGGCGCATTTGATTACGCAACGACAGGTCAATAAAATGCGTCACGCCCAATGCAACAAAATATAAGGTCAACCGGGCCATGTATGCGCTGACGAGGAGCATCACGATCCAGTTCACCCGCGCCGGGTCCACCCGGTCTTGCATCAGCGCAGCTCCCAGCTCCACCAAAGCCACATAGGGTGCGATAGCCAACACACCAGAGAGAAAAGCTAAAACCTGCGCGATAAACAGTTTGCCTTTCACCGGCTGCGATAGCTGACGGATCGCGTTCTGGCCAGCGACAGATTTTTCCTTCGCCGACTCATACTCGCCTTCAACAACCTGATCCATTACACTATCGTTCACGCAAACACCATCCTTATTAGATAAGGGTAACCTTACTTTATTTCTGGGAGGTGTACCTAACCGTGCACGTCAACTGATATGAGCATCACCCTTTCAGGGCAATCCTCACCTGTTCACCGGTGCGGAACACGAACCGGATCCCGTCCTCGTCTACGATGGCGTGGTCGATCAGTGCGCTCCACTGCGCGGGGCGAAAATCGTTCACAGGTTCGCCCGCCAGATCGCCTAGGGCTGTGGTGACGGCGGCATGCTTGGCAGTGTTCGCTGCAATATCTGCCTCTAGGCTCGCTTTGCATGCGAGTGTCTTACGGCAGGCAGTATCGAGCTCTGTGTACTTGTTTTGGTAGGCGTCTTGGTCGAGCGCGCGTTGCTGGTTTTTCGCTATCAGTGCTTCGATCTGCTCAGTGAGTTCCACGATTTTTGTTTGGCAGGCGGCGGCTTGTTCTTCCAAACGGCTCGTATCAAACATGGAGTCAAAGATTTGCAGTAGCTGGCTTTGCCGTGGCTGGCGGGCGATCAGTTGATTGAGCGCTTGGACGAAAGCGTTCTTGATATCTTCGTCCTTCACAGTCGCGCTGCTGCAGGGCTTGTCGCCTGCGTATTTATGGTTGCATTGCCAGACTGTGTACTTATATTTCGTGTTCGACGCCCACGTCTTACGCCCATACCACGACCCACACTGCGCACACTTGAGCCTGGTGGAGAACAAGCCGACCTTCGCTGAGGATATGTTGCCATGCCTGGTGGCGAGCTCGTATTGCACCTGATCCCAGATGCGTGGAGCAATAATCGGCTCGTGATTGCCTGTTACGTAGTATTGGGGTACTTCGCCCTCGTTGACCTTCATCTTTTTAGTAAGGAAATCGGTGGTGAACGTCTTTTGCAGCAGGGCGTCGCCTTTATATTTTTCATTGGACAGGATGGAGCGCACTGTCGAGGTTGACCACACTTCTTTCCCGCGCGGGGTGAGAATCTTGCGAGCAGCGAGCTCGGTTTTAATCTCACTGATCGCCATCCCGTCAAGGAAAAGCTGGTAGATCAACCGCACGGTCGGAGCCTGCGTCTCGTCGATGACGAGACTGCCGTCCGCTCCTTTCTTATATCCGAGTAGTGATGCATAGGGAACCATAATCTTCCCATCTTGAAAACGCTTCCTGTGTCCCCAGGTGACGTTCTCAGAGATGGAACGTGATTCTTCTTGCGCCAAGCTCGACATGATCGTGATGAGTAGTTCGCCTTTGGCGTCGAAGGTGTAAATATTTTCCTTCTCAAAATAGACCTCGACGCCTGCATCCTTGAGCTTGCGCACGGTAGTGAGCGAGTCGACGGTGTTGCGTGCGAACCGGGACACACTCTTGGTGAGGATCAGGTCGATTTTGCCTGCCAGGGCGTCATTGATCATGGTTTGGAAACCTTCGCGACGTTTCATAGAGGTGCCAGAGATGCCCTCATCGGAGTACATGTCCGCGAACCGCCAATCACTACGTGAGCGAATGTAGGTGGTGTAGTAGTCGATCTGAGCCTCATACGAGGAGGTTTGTTCTTCCATCTCAGTAGAAACGCGAGCATACGCCGCCACCCGTCTGCGCGCTGGTACCCCGGACGGGGTTGTGACATTCCCAAGTTTCTTTGTTGCGGGTATCGCTGTGACCGTGCGACTCATGCCAACCACCCCTCACTGGTTAAGCCCACCGGCATCATGGTTCCATCTGCGAGGTGGAAGGTGAGCTGATGCTCGAAGGCCTCGATCATCACGACCTGCTCGCCAACCTGGACAGGGTCGAAACCCTGGGTGCCGAGCATGTCTGCGCAGGCGTGTTCGAGGAGCGTTTCGCGCAGGTTGTGCCCCCTACAGGGGTTTCCGTTTCCGGTGCAGGCACTCCAGCAGCGCCAGAACTTGTATGAGGTTCCAGACTTGTAGGTGCGGGTTTTGCGTTGATAGTTCTTCCCGCACGCGCCGCAGCAGATCCGCCCGGTGAATACGCCCGTGTTTTTTGACGGGGTGGCAGCCGGGCCCACCTCACGCCTGTGCGCGATTTCTTTCTGAACGGCGTCAAAGGTTGTTTCGTCAATGATGGCTGGTAGTGCATTGTCGACCCAGTATCGCGGCAGCTCCCCGTCGTTGAGGGAGCGTGTGGGTGCTTGGATTGTGGGGCGGTACATTTTCTGTAGCATTTGGCAGCCCTTGTAGCGCTCATTTTCGAGCATGCGACGAAACACTGACCCGTAGAACCGTCCCCCTCCCCGAGAGCGTTTACCTTCAGCATTGAGCATCGTCGCGGTTTTCTCCGGGCTAATCCCGTCCAAGAAATTCGCAAACAGTAAGCGCACGATCTTGGCTTCCTCTTCGATGATGGTGAACTGGCCGTCTGCCCATTTGTATCCATAGACAACGAAGGAGTTTGTGCCCCCGCTCTTGTATCGGTTCCGGATCGCCCATTTCACGTTCTGGGATAGCGAGCGTGATTCTTCTTGGGCGAATGAGGCCAGCAAGGTTAACAGCAGTTCCCCGTCAGCGCTAAGGGTGTCGATGCGTTCGCGTTCGAACCGTACGGCCACGCCAAGGTCTTTCAGCTCACGGACCGTAGCGAGCAGGTCGATTGTGTTGCGGGCTAGGCGTGAGATTGATTTACACAACACAATATCGACACCCCCACTCCTGGCTGCGTCCATCAGATCGGCCAGGCCTTGTCGGGATTTTGTTGACGTGCCGGTGATACCCTCGTCGGTGAACACGCCGACGTAGGCCCATCCGGGTGTGGATTGGATCAGGCGCGAGTAATACGAAACCTGCGCCGATAGGGATGCTAACTGCTCTGTGCCGTTGGTTGAGACCCTCGCGTATGCCGCCACGTTGACCAGTTTCGGGGCAGGCGACCGAACTGGTGTCACCACACTGATGTGTGCCACGTTTTCTCCTTTCGCGTTAGGTCTATACACGCTCTAAACCAAGTGTTTATCCAGTCGTTTCGCCCACAATCTGTGGTTGATAGATCGGCGTCCACGCCTTCCATAACAACCGGTGAGCACGCTGATACTCTGCGGGCGTGAGCACGCCCCGCCCCGCCAGCACGCTCAACGTGTGAGAGTCCGTGATGAAGGCGAGTTCTCGGGCGAACACGTCAGGTTGGGCCAGTTGATCAACAGGAGCGGCGAGCGTGTTCATGGTTGTCCGCCACGGGTGCCGAAGCGAGCACGTACATAGCAGGCGTGACAGCAAAACTTTTGACCTGGTTTGTCCACGATCGCGAAGCGGCGTCCGCAGTGCGTACAGGTCTGCTCGCGCGCAGGCTCGGTTTTCTGTCGATGCCGCCACGCTTTATGCCTGCAGGCGGGCGAGCAAAACCGAGCCCGAGCTGCTCCCTGTATAGGGCTGGCACACCAGTGGCATACCTGCCAGGCCATCACCGGAGCGGCGTCAAGGTTTCGGGTTGTGCAGTACGAGCGGACCTGGTCACGAGTTAGGGCGCAAAACTCGGCAATCGCTTTATACCCCCAGCCCGCCGTGCGCAGGTTGCGGATACGTTGTTCATCAAGATCATTCACAGTGGGGTCACTCCCTTCACCCCACTGCCGACAAACCCCCGATTGTTAAATCCGTCCATGAAACGACGAAAAGCCCCGCCACCACCGGCTCCCCGAGGATTGGGAAGTCACAGTGGTGACGGGGCTCAGTCGCTCCGACGTGGCGCGGATGTTTAGTAGCCGAGCTTGGCATTCACGCGAGCTTGTACGGCGCTGTAGAGATTTCCGAGTCGGCGCTTACGTTCCTCACCGTTGCCGTACTCGCCGCGAATAACGGCATCGGCAAGAGCATCAATGTTCGGCCCTGCTGGCTTCGCGGCAGGTGCGTTGCCAGAGAGCTTCTCGTTCACGCGCTGCTGGACAGCCGCATAGTTGGCTCCGAGGCAACGCTTACGCTCCTCACCGTTCCCGTAATCGCCGCGAATCACTGCATCAGCGAGAGCGTCGATATTCGGCGCTGCAGGAGCGGGTGCTGGTGCACTACCGCTCATCTGGTCATACCAAGACTGTGCGCGGGACATGTAGGCAGCATGCTGAGAACCAGCAAGAGAAGCCGGACAAGCAGTCGCAGAAAAGTCCTTGTGCCCGAAGACGTTCTTGCCCCAAGCCGGGCGGCCAAGACCGTAGAACTTGCAAACGGCCGCCACGAGGTGTGCTCCGTTATCGAGGCACGCCTCCGACACAGCCCACGGGTTCGAGGACACATCCGCATGCTCGATGCCGATACTGGTGGTGTTGGCGGCAAAGTTGCCTGCATGCCAGGCGGTATCGCGATCCCACACCAACTGGCCGATGCGTCCGTCGGTTTGGACTTGGTAGTGGGCGGAAGCTGGACGCGTTTGCCACACGTCGTAGCAGCCCCTAATGGTGAGGTTTCCGGCGTTGTGGTGAATGATGACCTTATCGATCCGCCTACCATTCCTGCCGGGCGTGTAGTGTGTGTTCATGATGAGGTCGATGTCAGCCTCAAGCGTGTTCCAATTCTTCATCAGTGAATCTCCTTTTCAGTGGTTGGTGGTTCGGTCAGTGAGGGTCTTGTTTCGGCGCGGTTGGCGATCGCATCGAGCGCCCCACGCATTTGGGATGGGACGGGTAGGCCGAGGCGGGTGGCGTTCTCCACGAGGGAGATGCCTTCGTTGGATAGGTAGAAGAAGATGACCGCCGCTCGCAGCACGCCGGGTGCTCCGAGAATATGGACGTCGATCAAATGGGCGAGGCCGACGAGGGTGAAGATGAGGATTTTGCGGCTGATACCCCTAAAACCGACGGATGAGCTGAGGCGGCGTTCGTTGATGGCGGCCAGCACCCCGGTGATGTAGTCGGCGATAGTGAAAACAATCAGCGCATAGACGAGGCCGTCGAGCCCTCCAAGATAAGCGGCGAGCCACGCACCAATACCAGCGATGCCGGCTTGAATGGCGTGCCAGATGGCGTGTAGGGACATGGGTATTCCTTTCTGTGGGCATAAAAATTGCCCACACCCATCTGGGGTGAAGGCATCAAAAATTGGTGTAGCGCAGCGTGTTACATGGTCGGGTCAGTGAGGACCTCGAGAATTGGCAGGCTCAAGTCGAAGGACGCCACCTTGGGCGCTGGGAGTTCTTGGGCTTCGATGGCCTCTGCTGGTGGTGCGGGCGTGGCATCGGACTCAACTGGGACGATGGGTAGCTGTACTTCTTCGCTAGACGTTGACTCATCATCTGAAACGTCGGTCATTTCTGTGTCCTTTTCTTCCTTGTCCTTCATTGGCCACCCTTGGTGATGGCGTCGTAGAGGACGTCGTAGGCTTCCGCCGCCACGCCAGACAGTTCACCCTCATAGCCGTCAAGAAGTGCTTTCACGTCCTTGTCGTGGCCGTCGTAGGTGGGCCCCGACACTTCCGCAACAGATGCCAGCAGATTCTGACGGGCATCGAGGAATTCACTGGCTTTGTCGGGGTCGGCGAGCATGAAGGTGCCGTCATCTGCGAACACTGGGCGACCATGATCGTCGAGTGTTGCATAGTGGGTGACGAGGTCGTATTCGTCTTCCCCGAACCGTGCAATCGCTTCCTTCACTAGCGTGAGGAGTTTGGAGCGCGCCCTGGATTGAGCGGCTTTGAGCGGCATGTTCTCGAGTAGGTCGGCGATGGGTTGCAAATGGTGGTTGGCGAGCATGATTTTCATCAGGGTTTCCTTTTACTTATGCGAGGTTGGTGGACATGGCCGACAGGCCTGTGTTGGAGAAGTACCGCCACGTGATGTTCGAGCCGGTTCCGGATATGGATGTGATCCACCCTTGATTGAGTAAGCTGAGGATCGCGTTCATCCGCGACATCAAATCTTTGGTGCGATCAAAGAGACGGGTCATGTTGTAATACGAGCCGTTGGTGACGACCATGACGTCGTAGGTGTGGAAGACGATCTTCGCCAGCCCATTGCTCGACACCCACCCGGCGTAGGTGCCTTTCCCGGTGAGCGTGCAGTCTTGCAAGGTCACGTAGCGTGAGCCGGTGGTGTAGAACTTGTAGCCGTTGGTGCGCAAGTCAGCACCAAGATGAATGCCGGCCTTGCCGTAGAAGCGTCCCTTCGGATCCAGGGTGAGGCAGGTGAAGTAGCCACCGCCGGAAACCGTCTGGTATGTCCAGGCCACATAGTCGCCTTGATAGGCGACCTGGTTGACGACGCCTTGCACGTCGGGCTTGTCCTTGTGGGCACGGCGTGCCATCTCCCCGATGTAGCGGGTGCCGTACCAGAACTGCATGCCCGCGCTCGTAATCTTTCCCTCCAACGTCGAGCCGTTATACCAAGCGATCTGATACGGGGTGATGCGGATAGATTGCGTCCAGCCTGCCAGGCCTACTTGGATGGCGTTGGTCGCGAGCTTGTCGGCCGTAATCGAGCGCGCCCCAATCCGAGCCGCCGACAACGTGCCGGTGGTGATCTTCCCAGCATCCAGCGAGGCGATCTTCGCGGATGTGACCGCCGCGTCCTTGATCATCGCATTGGTGATGTATCCGTTGGCGATCGTCAACTTGTCGGATGTAATCGATCCGGCGGCAATCCGCCCAGCAGCTAAATACCCGGAGGTGATCTTCGAGGCCGAGAGCGACCCGATTTTCGCGTCGGTGATCGCGGCGTCTGCGATGTGTGCGGTGCCGATGGCGGCGTCTGCGATGTGTGCTTGGCTGATCGCTTTCGACCCGATCATCGCAGCCCCAACCGGTGTTTGTTCCCATTGGTTGTTGGTGAGGATGTATTGGCGGGCGATCACGCCGTCTACGCGCACTTGCCATAGCGAGCCCTCCGGTCGGCCAGCCGCGTCCGCTACGCTCGGGTCAACAACGGCAACCGTGAGCCGCCCATCCGAAGTCATCGCAACGTCGTGGGCATCTTGCGCCAACTGGGTAGCACCAGCGGCTGCGGTCTTGGCTTGGTCGACCTCTGCGCGTGCTGCGTCGAGTTCCGCGCTGATCTGTGCATGGTTCAGATCAGTAGCGAGTGCCACCCAGTCGGGCTGCCCGGTGTCGGTGAGCCGGTAGATCCAGATTTCGGTGGTTTCGCCGTTCTGCTTGAACCATGTGTCGCCGAGCTGTGCCTTCTCGGGTTGGGCACTGCCGTAGTGGTTGGTGTTCTTCCCATCCGCTGAGGCAAGTGCGAATCCTGCCGTATCCGACGCAGCCACCGCCGTATTGATGGCGGTCTTGACTTGCCGGGTGACAGACGTGAACTTCCGAGCTACGGTTCCAAGTTCGACCGAGATGTATTGACCTGTGAGCGGGTTGTATTCGTATGCCACCACCCGTGCCGTGAGCGCGACACCAAGATCAGCGTGGCGGACGGTCACGGTGTCGCCAATTTCGACGGTTTCCAGGCGTGCAAGGTCAGCGTATTCGCGGGTTTGTGAAAGGTCAGTGAAGTGGATCTTGTACGAAGCGGACGGCTCATCCACATGCTTGGCGTTGAATTCTGCTGCCGCCAGTCGGCGTAGTTCGCCGTGTGCTTGGTCGAGTGGAAGCTCGCCTTCACGTGGGTTGTCTTTATCCGTGATGGCTTTGACTTGTCCGTAGCGGATGACGCGGATACGCGGCACCACATAGTCCCCCAATTTCGGGCTATCCACATAGAGTTCAGGCAAGAGCAGGCCGTCGTAGCCAATCGGCAAAATCCGCATCACCACCGTCGAAAAATCAATGGATGATTCGAAGCCGGTGAGGTTCTTCCGATCACTGATGACCATCCCGTGGTTGGCTCCGCGCATGGGCGCGTGATGGATATGGAAATTATCGCGGGTCAGTTCGCCGCCCCAACGCGCAGCGAACGTATTGTCCTCGCCCGCATCCATGAGAGCGGCGGCGATGGGCATGCGCACCAACCGCGCCGAAGACCTAGTCACCGTATCCGATGAGGTAGCAGTAAACCCGTGCTTAGTGTTCGCCGCCCCAAGGATCTGCGTCAGTGCGCCTTTCGCGGTTTTGTTGACCACGTAGGTGTCGGCGATGAGATTCGCCGCCAAATCATAGAAGACATGAAACGCCGTTACTTCGAGCATTCCTTCGAGGGTGGTGACGACCTCGCTAATCCGGAAACCCTGACGTTGCTCCAGCCTTGGCACGGGCGCTGCCACAATGTTCTCAAGTACGATGTGCGTGGCAGCAGGTCCATCTGCCGGGTAGGTGAAGGTCAGGGAGAATTCGCCACCCAGTTCTTCCGTCACGATCGGGTTGATGATCTCCCGATCCAAGACTCCTAGCCCGGTGGCGGTGAATGTCGTGGCGGTGCGGTCGTGAACCGTAATCATCAAAATGCCTCCAAACAGCATGAAGGCCGCCCACCACAGGACGGCTAGGAACAATTGAGCGAACGGGGTGGTTAGGGGTTGCGCCAATTCGGCACGACGACGACCTTGCTGATGCCGGTGCCGAGGGTGATCCTGTTCAACCCAGGCTTCAAGGTTGGGAAAGTTTCGGTGAGCGCATCGGTCTGCACGCGACCTGATACGTGTGCGACGAGACGCGCGCTGTCGAGCGTGATAGAGCCTGCTGGCGAATTCACGTGGTAGACGCGCGCATTGATCGTCAAAGACAACGCTCCGGTGCCAGTAACGGTGATGATCGGATCGGCATCGAGTAGGCCGGGGTTGGTGATCGTCCCCGACTCCGAGATAGTTACGGGCTTCAAGCCCTCGGTCAGGTAAGTGAAGGGCTGGCAGGTCAGGCGTGCGGTGAAGAACCCCCACCCCGACAACTCCCGGCGCAGCTCGCTCACTTCGCAGTGCTTAACCTTCCGATACACACCCGACTCACCAGTGAACGCGATCGTCTGGGCATTGGTGAGCTCGTGAGTGGCCCGCCGGTACTGGTCGAGCCCATCACGGATAGGAACGGCGAGCTCAAGCTCAAGTTCGGTGTCCTCCCAGCCCGTGAACCTGGTCAGGGTCCCGGCTCGGCCTTCGACCTCAATATCTTCCACCGCACGGACGGCTGCGGGTATCGCCACCGGGGCGGTCAAGCGCAGACCAAGCGACGTAGAGGTCACCGCGCTGTTGAGGGTGAAGCCAAACATGATCAGTAGCCTCCTGCCATCACGGTCTGCCGCCGATCAAGACGAGCAAGTTGTTTGTCGAGGGCGGGTGCGAGTTTGCCGACCAGCGTCCCATCCGACAAAGTCACCGAAATATCCAAAGACCCGAGGATGCGCTTTGCAGTCGCATCCACGATCCCAGCGACATCCACACGCTCGTCAGAGACGTCGCTGATCCGCTGAGATACAGTCACGGGCTGTGGGGTGAGGTCAACGGCAGGTACCTGCAGGTCAGCGACCGCCTCGATCGGCACGGCCAGCCCGTCCTCAAGGTCGGCGAAGGCGTCCATCGTGTCCCTAGCCAAACCAGTGGCAGCGGTGACGGCTTTGTTGCCATCGGTTTTGATCGAGCCTGCCAGGCCTTCAACGAGCATCCGTCCAGCCCAGGCCATCTTGCGAGACGGGCTGTGGATGCCGAAGAAGCCAGTGATCGAGTCCCAAATCCCGCTTGCCCAGTTCGAGACCCGATTCCACAGCCAGCCCGCCAAGCCTTGGATTCCGTTCCACAGGCCGTAGACGAGGTTTTTACCCGCCTCCACCATCTGCCACACGCCCTGCCCAACAGCAGACACAATCCCAGAAATAATCGATGGGATTGCTGCGACGATCGTGGAAATAATCTGCGGTAGGTTTCGCACCAACGCGGTCAAGAGTTGAATTCCGGCGTGGATGAGTTGCGGGATTGCCCCACCAATCGCCGACACAATCGCGCCGATGATCTGGGGCAACGCGGCCACGATCGTCGTAATGATTTGGGGCAAGGCACCAATCAACGCCGTCAGTAGCTGAATGCCAGCGTCGATGAGCTGTGGGATCGCGCCGACCACGCCGCTGACGATCGCGGTAATAATCTGCGGGAGCGCAGCAACGATCGCTGTGATGATCTGCGGTAGCGCACCAATCAAGGCGGTCAGCAGTTGGATTCCTGCTTCGATGATTTGCGGGATAGCATCCACAAGGAACGTGACAATCCCCGTGATGATTTGTGGCAGGGCTTCGATGATGACGGGGATTGATGCGATGAGGCCTTCGGCGAGTCCGGTGATGAGTTGCAACGCCGCATCAAGAAGCAACGGGAGGTTGTCCACCAGGCCCTGCACCAAAGCCATGAGCATCTCCACCGCCGCAGGGATCAGTTCTGGCAAGGCTTCACCGATACCTGAGACGAGGGTGGCAATAATCTGCACCGCTGCCTCAAGCAGACTCGGTAGGGCTTCGATGATTGCCTCGACCAGCGCGATAATCAGCGTTACCGCTGTTTCCGCTACTTGTGGCAACACCTTGATAATGCCTTCGAGCAGGGCGGTCAAAATGCTCATGCCGGTTTCAACCACCATCGCTAGCTGCTCAGCAATAAATGCGAGGGCTTCCTGTAAGACTTGGCCGAGGGCGTCGATGAGTGCGGGTGTTCCGCCTTCTTCAAACGCTGCGGTGAGTTCGTCGATCCACCCGTTGACCATCGGCAACACCGAACCAGCCAACGCCTCCGACAGACCACCAGCCAACAACCCCTTGAGATTTTCCACCCCGTCCTGCATCGTGGCAAGCTGCCCGGAGAAGGTCTTGGATTGGGCGTCCATGGCCCCGTAGAAACGCCCGCCTTCAGCAGTAGCACTGGCGAATGCGTCAGCGACCATGTCAGCCGAAATAGCACCCTTGGCCATATCCTCTTTCAGTTCACCGATGGACTTGCCGGTCTTGCGGGAGATCTCTTCGAGCGGGTTGAATCCGGCGTTGATCATCTGCAGTAAGTCCTGACCCGTGAGCTTGCCGGTCGAGGACATTTGGGCGAAGGCGAGCGTTAGCGATTCCATCTTCACCGCATCGCCTTGGGAGATATCGCCGATTTCGTTCAGGTGCTTTTTCGCATCCTCCAACGACATGCCAAAGCTCAGGAGGGTTTGCATGTTGCCCGCGAGGTCCTCCATACCAAACGGAGTCTTCGCCGCCTGAACTTTCAGGTCGTTAACGAGTTGTTGGGCTTTGGCTTGGTCACCCAGCATCGTCGTAAAGGACGTGGAGTATTGCTCCATACGGGCGTTGTACTCCACGCCCGCTTTGAGGGCTCCGGCCATGCCGCGACCGATCGAGGCGATCGCATGCCCGATACCCTTCACCCCGGCAATGATGGCTTCGGAGGCGAGGTTGGCTTTCAACACGTCGCCGAAAATGCGGGTCTTGGAGCTGGTGGTGTCCATCTCGTCCCCGAGATCATCCACCGCGCCCTCAAGACGTCCTGCGTCCTTTGCCGCGCCCTTGGCATCGTCACCGGCACCGTCAGCCTCGTTCCCGAAATCCGACAGGGCGTCGTTGTTGGCTTTCAGCTCGCCTTCAAGCCGGTTGAGTTCAGCGCCTGCGTTATTGAGTTGGATCTGCCAATTCTTCGTCCGGTTATCATTCTCACCAAAGCTCGTGGCGGAGTTTTCGAGTGCGGCGCGCAGGGTCTCAATCTTCGACTTTTGAGCCTCGATTTCTTTGCCCAGCACTTGGTTACGGGCCGTGAGTGCTTCGGCGGACTTGTCGTTCTTATCAAACGAGGACGCCACGAGCTTCATCTCACTGCCAAGCACCCGCATCTCACGGTTAATATCCATGATCGCGCGCTTGAACTCACGCTCACCCTCAAGCCCAATCTTCAAACCAAAAGACGAATCAGCCATGAGTGTTTACCTTTCTTTCCGGTAACGACAGTTATGGGATAATCAGTGAACGAACACGTAAAAGCGAAAGGGCATATATGGCAAAGAACAATGCGCGAGTGCGTAACTGGTTAATGCTGGTAGCCGTTGGGCTATTATTTGCAGCTATCTGTTTTGCTATTTTCGGGTTCACGCACGTGATTTCACCGGTCACCGCTATCGGAAATGCTGCTGGTTTTCTGATAACTAGCCTGGTTGCAGGTTTTTTCGCGCTGCGTAAATGAGCGATGCGCAAAAGGTAGTGTTCTTGCACGGGTTGGGTGAAACCCGTGATGTTTGGAACCCAGTAATAAAACAGCTGCCACAAACCGAGTGCATATCTCTAGACGTTTTGACAACGAAACCGCCGCTGGCTTCTTGGTTGCTTGAAGACGTATGCGCCCAGATTGCTAACTCGCTGACCGAACCAGTGCACCTGGTCGGGGTATCGTTGGGCGCAGTGATTGCTTTAAATATCGCGCTCACCCATCCGGGCAAGGTGTCCTCACTGTTTGTTTCAGCTCCGCAAGCTAAACCCCCAAAACTGTTGATGAATCTGCAAAAGACACTAATGCGAGTTCTACCAACAAAATGGGTCTGTCCGCCGCAGCTTAGCAAACCTGAGCTGGTGGGCGTGCTCGATAGTTTGAAAGATTTAGACCTTACTTCGCAGCTTCCAGCTTTATCTATGCCCGTAACTGTGGTTTGCGGCAGCAAAGATAAAGCAAACCTGCCTGCAGCCCGCAAAATCGCCGGCCTTATCCCCACAGCTCACCTAGAAGTGATCCAAGGTGCAGGGCACCAGTGGCACGCCGCCCATCCTCAGCTATTCGCCTGTTATCTCACGAAACATTTAGATCGCTAAACCCCAGCAGGAATAATATCGTCGATAAACCAGATGCGTTTCGGCTGGGCTCTGCCGGTTTCGATACGCCAGCAATCCACCAGGTCCAATAGTTCACCGAATATGGTCAGCTCGATTTGCATGCGGGTCAGTCCCAGGTGGGCGAGCCCGATATAGGTCAGGCGGGTAAAGATTGCCTCGTCACTATCTATTAAGTGTCCTTTTTCTTGGTTTGCCCTTTTGGGTCTGGGGTCTCGGTCATGATTGCTCGCCGGGTGCCGCGTTGGAGTGCCTGGGCGATAGCCTCTCGGTAGTCAGCTAAATCTGCAGGCACAGTTAGTAACTCCACTGCTTCTGCGGTCAGCTCTGGGCGCTTATCGTCCGGATGGGTGAGGTTGTGTATTTGTACGGACTGGTTAGCGAGCAGGGCGATGAGCCAGATTACCTCACCGAGTGACTTATCCATATCTTCGCTAGTTTCCAGGGCTTGACCTAAATGTTCTAGCCCTCCGTAACGTTGAGCTATAAGGCGGGTCGCACGGGTAGTGAGGACAAGCTCGTATTCTTGACCTGCGATAGTGATTGTCGCGCTTTTTAAAGAGGTGCTGGCCGGGCTGGTTTGGGTTTTCGCTGTCATGGCTTACCTGCATTTCTAGTTGTTTGTCGGTTTAATGCTGGTTGTAGCGGCAGGCTCATACACCTGCCTGTACCAGCTGGAGATCGTCTCAGCTTTCACGCCGGTGGCTCCTTCGGTGACTTCGGCTTTCCACGGGTGCTTACCGGTAGCGTCTGGTTTGTTACGCCGCAGAATCGTTCCCTCAATACTCGGGGTAGAGAACGTGATCGAATCAGCTTTGGTCGCCAGCGTGGCTCCCGGCAGAGCAAATTTGACGCGGTAAAGCCAAAAATACTGGTACTTCCCGTTAGAGCGTGCAGCTCTAAAACCAATAGCCACGGGTGCGCCACCATCCTCAGAAGTACTGATAAGTACCCCGTTCGCGTCCAGTCTCGCACCAGTTAAGGCAGCTGCAGCCTCAGCCCCGAGATCATCAACCCCAAGAGTGAGCGTTCCAGATTTGAATTCCTTGACAATCTCGGATGCCCCGTCATCGGCATACAAAATTGCCTCAGCCACCTCCACAGACAATTCTGCAGATATTGCTTTAGCCAGCGGTTTAGGAACGGCATAAGTTTCCTCACCGCTAGTGGGATCTTCGCTAATGCTCGCGTAGTAGAGCTTGTCTAAACCAATAGTTGCCATGATGTTTCTCCTTTTGGGTAGTAATTTTCGTTAGATGTCATCGAGAGATAGAATTGGGGCATGAGAGAGAAAACGCGACGCTTGACCTATGCGGTGTTCGGGATTTATCTGCTCTTGTTGTTGTGGATGGTGCTGTTCAAATTCGCCACCAGCGTTGACGACATACTGAGCATGCGGCATGCGCGCTACTTAAATCTGATCCCATTTACAGATTCTGCGAATCTTTACGGGTCGAACTTCTTTGATGAGATCGTGGTCAACTTCCTTATTTTCATCCCGTTTGGCTTGTACATGAGGATGTTGTTGAAACGGCGCTCATGGTTAATTCAATTGCTCCCACCGTTTTTAGCAAGCGTGGCATTCGAGGTCGTTCAGTACGTTTTCGCTATTGGGGTCAGCGATATCACCGATGTCATAATGAACACTGCTGGAGCCGCTACTGGCTTAGTAGTTTTTGCTCTGCTAGCCAGATTCTGGCCTGAAAAGAGCGAAAAAGTCATTAACGTCATCGGGTTAGTCCTGGAGATCTTGTTCATCGGATTTTTGACTTTCCTGATCATTGCAAACTCTTAAGGACAGGCTCTAAAACTCGAAACATCGATGGAATAGTGGTGAAAACCGGTATCCGCCTCGTATCCGATATAGCGGATTCCTGGGAGAAGCCTGTGTACTGTGAAGGGCGATAGCTAGTTCATTGGTAGTGCAGTATTTGATGTAGTCGTACCAGTTGTTTGGGAAGCTCTGGATATAGTGGATCTTCTTGTATTTATTGGAAAATCGCAGGAAATAGAGGGAGAGGCTGAAAAGCTTTGCTCTTAGCTGGATGCCTTGCGATTTTGGGAAATATTTTATGAGTATTGATGATTTCTCTTGTTCACGGGTTCGTTAGGCGTTTTCGCGAGGCAAGATTGCTATCTCTAAACCGGCGAGTACGACTTCTATGATGATTTCAAAGTATTCCTGACTCATGCGGTCTTCGTTTTTCGGGTTGGCTAGCGGAATTAAGTAGCCCTGGATGATGTCAGCCAGCGTTGTGGAGCAGACAGCTAGGGGCTGAAGTTGGGTAATCATTTGGCCTAGGTCGTGGCGCTGTTCCTGCTTGGTTGGGCTGCGCAAGTTGCGAGCAGTAATGCTCCATAGCATCGTGTTGATGATAATTGAGTATGCGATGTGAATGTACTTGCTAAAACCAGCATCCCGTAGTTTTTCGTAAGCCACCTCCAAGATTGGTATCAACGCGGCGTTCATATGTCCATACATCAGTTTGTCGGTGACTCCGGGGAATTCAAGAAAGACAGGCCTGACATTTTTTGCTAGGGAGATGAACCAATCTTTCCATTCCAGCTGCTCGTCCGGTAGTTCGATGGTGCTAGTGATCTCGCCTATTACAGAAGCGGTAATGGCGTCACGGTTTTGGTAATGGTGGTAGATGACAGAGGGAACTACTCCCAGACGCTGCGCAAGGTCACGAATCGACCATTTTTCTAGACCGCACTCTCGGGTCAGTTCCATTGCGGTGTACATGATCTTTTCCTGCGTCAGCCAGGCGCGTCTACCCGTGTTTACCCGCTTGTCTTTATTCCCCACGAAAACAGCATACCCTCAACCTCGACAATACTAGAACATTGTTCTAGTATTGTCTCAGCTTGATTGGTAGCTCACTTTGGAAAGGATGTTTTAATGTGCGCCACTAATGAACGAAACGAGAAAGTCGAATCAAAAATAGCGGGACTGTTTCCCTTGTTTTTGACGGTGTTACTGGCATATATGGGGCAGATGATTCTTAATCCAATTCTGGCTCCGCTATCGCGCGAAATCGGGCTGAAGGAATGGCACATTGGCGCCACCATTTCGTTAGCTGCCATAATGTTTTCTCTTACCTCCACCAGGTGGGGACGGGTCTCATTGCGATGGGGATCTCGGCGTATCTTGCTTATTGGCATGCTTGCCGGAATCCTGGCTCTAAGCGGATTCGCTATGGTGGTGTGGCTAGGATTTAAGGGTCTGCTCACCGGCATAGCGTTGATCATAGGAGTAGTCATAACTAGGGGAGTGCTGTACGGCGGTGCCATCGCATCAGTTTCCCCAGCCGCGCAAACCTACGTTGTGACTCATACCTACAATGAGACGCAACGGGTAAAGGGTCTGGGAGTCTTGGGTGCTGCACAAGGATTCTCGTCTATTCTTGGAGCCTTATTGGGCGGCAGCCTTGCAGCTATAGGAGGTTTCATGATGCCCTTGCTGGTGATGCCTCTGGTCATGCTTTTAGGCGTTGCCGTTTTGCTGCTAACATTCAAACCCACAGGTAGCGAAGAAAAAGTCGCTCAACCGGCAAAAGTTTCCTATTTTGATTCAAGAGTATTCGTGTTCCTGGCTTGCGGTTTCCTAATGTTTACCGCTTTTTCTACCGTGGCTACACTTTTCGGCTTTTTACTGCAGGATGTTTTGAAGCTAGCGGCCGGCGCAACAGCAGGGCTCACCGCTTTGTGCATGTCAATAATGGGTGTGGTGATGATACTGGCGCAGGCCTTGGTGGCTCCAAGGTTAAACTGGGGTGCTAAAAAACTCTTTAGAAGAGGATTAATAATCGTTCTTCTCGGGTTACTACTCTTGGTTTATCCACTAAATCTTGGACTGTTCATCGTGGCCAGCATCTTGACAGGCTTTGGTCTAGGCCTGGCGATGCCTGGCTACAACACGGCGCCTACTTTGCAAATGAAGCCCGAAGAACAAGGTGGGCTGGCCGGGTTGATTAATGCTAACAATGGTGCTGCCTATGTAGTGGCACCGATAGCCTCTACCGCACTTTACGGACTCTCTCCGTGGCTACCAATGACATGTTGCGCAGTCCTGATAGCTGCGGCAATTTTGCTGAGTTTTTACCATCCCGAGTTCCGCAAATAATCTCTTTATGATTAGAAGCAAAAACCATAAAAATTCCTGCTAAAGCGGTGTTGACTTCAGCAGAACTATGATGTCTAGTCGCTACGAGGTTCAAACAAACTCAAACGTCTCAAAAACCCCATGCAAACACGGGGTCATTCAGCTCAATCGCTTGTAATGGTGTGTATATTCTTCTTGGTAATGACCCTGAAGCTATTGAGAACACTTGGTGCTATATAGGCAAGACAGAAGACTTTGTAGAGCGCCTGCGTGATCATGACAAAAAGAAGCCGCAGTGGGAAAAGGTTGTTATTATTGCTAGCTTGCAGCGGTCTTTTAACGAGGGGCATTGGGGTTATTTAGAAGCCCGTCTGGTTGAAATCGCTAAGAATGCTGAGCGTTGTTCTATGCCTGATAACAGACAAACTCCTCGGGTTAGGAAGCTTTCTGAAGCGCAACGAGCATCAGCCGAGTCGTTCTTAGATAATGTGAAGCTGATTTTGCCGATCCTGGGAGTCAATGTTTTGCGTTCCCTAGAAAATACTGTGCAAGCAGCTACCGCTCAGATAGTTTCTTCGCCTGTTTTCCATCTGCGCAGACAAAAAGATCAGATAGACGCCTCGATGCAGCTGATTGATGGCGAGTTTTTCCTCCTCAAGGGATTAATAGTGGTTGCGAATTGGGAAACCAGTAAAGCCAGAAGTCAGGCAACGGTTAACTCGTATGCGACTATAGCTAGTCGTCACCAAAAGCTAGTTAGTGACGGTTCAATCCGTCTAGAAAATAAGCGGGGCGTGGTTACCCGGGATATTGCTTTTGCTTCTCCTTCTGCAGCAGCGGCCATAGTGTTAGGTACCTCCGCCAATGGTAGAGCGCGCTGGGTCAATGATGAGGGACAAAATTATGGAGTCTGGGAGGAAAGCAACAACTCCTAGAAAGTAGTCGGTGAATAATTCGCGATGTCGATTGAATAGTGGTGGTAGCCGGTATCGTCCTCGTATCCGATATAGCGCCTGCCTGTAATAACCAGGCGAGCGCTAATTAGAGCTTTCGTGATCTGGTCTCTTAGAGCTAAGTAGTTGGTTTTCGTGAACAGGCTGATTCGAGCTTCTTCTATTTCGACGCCTGGGGTGTTGTCGGCGAAGATCTCGAAAGAATCTGTTAACGGGGTGAATACTAGATACGTGTCTGGGGCTGGGGAATCGGTGTAGCAGCTGACTGCATAGGCGAGCCCAAGTTGTTTAGCGATGTGGCTTATGTTTTCTAAAAGCCCGCTCATGGTTTCACCTGCTGGATTCGCGCGGCTAGGGTTTGTTTCATTGCGGTGATTGCGGCTCGCCTGGTTTGTGAACGCGTAGGGGCTAGGAAGGGTCTAGCGGGCTGGTTGGAGCGCCCGTGTTCAAGAACGTTAGCGATTAGTGCGTTAGCTCTACCATCGTCTCGGTTCTCGGCGAAACCAACTTTGACGTTGTAGTCTCCGCGGCTATTGACTTTTACTGGCGCGGTTCCTAACGCTTTGGCGAGCTGACCGGTAGAGCGGGAGGGCTGTTTCGTTGAGCTGCCGATTGCTGCAGAAAGGTTAGAGCGCATACGCGGCTCCACAATATTAGCCCCGGCTTTAAGTACTTGCTCAGCGGAGTTATCAATGAGGCTGCTGGCTGAGTCGAGTGCGTCAATGAAATCGTTGGGAAGCCGGATTTGTACGCGAGCCATCAGGGTGCTCCTTCTGCTTCGGTGCGGTGAGCCAAAATCTCGACATAGCGGCCGAGGTATTCGACCGCATCAATAACGTACCTGCCACGTGCGGAGCTGATTTCCATCGCCTCGGTTATATTTATGCCGGGTATTGCTCGGATCCTAAATAACAGGTCTGCTTTGGTGTAGGCGGCGCGGTTGACCCACGCACCACTTGCGTGCCGCACTTCCATATATGCGCGCACCGAAGCAATAACCTCGTCACCAGTAGTGGCGAACCCGGCAGCGTCCTTAACCACTACAGGTTGTATTAGGTCGATGTGCTCGCTCATTTTTCCTAGCGTTGCCACAAGGCGCGTACTTTCTTTAGATTTTCCAGTCCCGATCCAGACGAAGCAGGGTGTTGACTGCGTTCCACACGGCGCGGGCAGCATCGGTTTTGTCTGCCCAAAACCCGGCGGTTGCTCCATCTCTGGATTCGTAGAAATGGGTGGCGAGCATGATAATGCCTTGCCGGGTTGCCTGCGACATGGGCTCCGTTTGGTAGTAGCCCTCGGGCAGATGTTGGTAAGCGGTAGCGTAGGAGATGGCAGCCAAAACAAACGAGGCAATCAAAGAATCATCCTCGCTATGTTCAACCAGCAGATTTTGCTTGACTAAGGCCATGAGTTCGTCTGTTTTCATGGCTGCCACCTCCTAACTATTTTTCTGGTTTACCCGGCGGTCTTTTGGGTAAGAACCTTGATCGCTTCGGGCAAGACTAGCTTGCCGTCTAGGCGTTGGGAGGCGAGGAACCCGATCTGCCCGGTGGTTGCAAATAGCTCGTTTAGGCGTTTGAAGGAGCGGCCTTGCCGGTCAGCAATCCAATAAAAACCGAGGTCACCGAACGCTACTGTGCGCGCCCCCGCTTTAAGCTCAGGCACAAAAACACTGGTGTAGACGGGTCGGCCAAGGATCATGTCTGGATTCCCAGCAGTCAGGGCTGGCTGCCACAGGTACTGCCCGTTACCGTCCTTGAGCTTGCGTATGGTCTTTACTGTTGCATCGTTCATCAGCCACACCGCGCGCGCCCGGTAGGGGGAGCGCAAACTATAGTGCAGATCGATGAGTTCATCAGCGCTAATGTCGGTAGGCTTACTGGTGGTCACGCCTAAGTCTGCTCCGCCGGTTGGGTTGAAGATGCCGGTGGGTTTACCTTTACCATCTCCAATCAGGAAGGCTTCTTCTTCAGCAGCTCCAATACGGCGAGCAAACTCGCTGGCTAGGTATTGTTCAACGTTAAACGCTGCATCGTTGAGCAGTTCTTCGCTGATTTTGAGGAAGGTACCCAGCTTGAACGCCGACAGGGAGATTTGGGTGAAGGCTTCATCGGATTCGCTATATGGTTTGCCTTCATCCAGCTAGGTAGCGGTGCCATGGGTAGACACGACAGGGATCTTGCGATCCCCGCTAGTGGTCTGAATAACCTTGGCGAGGCTTCGCATGATGTTTTGGTCAGCTAAAGACTGCACTAGGGTGCGTTCGAACTCGTCAGGCACTAGGTATCCGCCCTCAGAATCCACCCCCTCACTTAGCGCATTCCTTACTTCCATGGGGGAGGTGTTAAGCCGCATCGCATCCCAAAACGCGCGCTTGTAGGAAACGGTGGCGCGAGCCGGTCTCGCCTTGCCGTCCTCATCAGGGCTGGCGCCGGGTGTAGCAGTGATGGGTGCCCGAGTCGCCTGCGCGAGGTTGGCTTCTGTGCGTTCGGCCCGCTCGGATCGAGCGATCTCGTTAGAAAGCGCCTCGATCTCAGCCTCCATCTTCGCGTAAGCCGCATCGTCCTCAGCGCTCAGGCAGCCGGTCTCAAAGTTACGGCGCTCATCCAGAAAAGCCTTCGCCTTATTCCAGGTTTCGGCACGGCGAGCATAAAGATCAGTAACAGTAGTCATGATAAAAAGTTCCTCTCTTAAGGGTTTAGTGGGGTTGATCAGTTAGTTGGGCGTATAAATCAACAACCCGCCGACCACAAGAGACAGCGGGCTGCAAAGAACAACGGGTATCAGGAGATGGCAGTGAGCCAGGCGGAGCACTATCTTTTCGCTGGCCAGCTAACTGCGCGACGAGGCGCTGTTCCGCGGCCTTTCTGGAAAACACCACACCACCCTTGTTTTTGGGCGGCAACGGCGGCTTCTTACGGGCAGGGCCTTGCTCGTCATCCCCGCCGGAATCGTCCTCATCCGGCTCTTCAGATTCTTCGTCCTCTTTGTCTGGGGTTGGTGCTCGTTTACCAGTCAGCAGCTCGTCGGCGAACCCAAGTTCGATGGCTGCAGTTGCGTCCATCCAGGTCTCGGCATCCATCAACTTCGACAACTTCGCCCTGCTCAACCCAGTCTTGAGCTGGTAAGCATTGATAATCGAGTCCTTGACACTCTCAAGCATGTCGAGGGCACGCGAGAGTTCGGTTTTATCGCCCATCGCCAACGTTGCTGGGTTGTGGATCATCAACATCGACACCGGCGACATCGCCACATGACTTGCTGCCATGGCGATCACGCTCGCTGCGGATGCTGCGATGCCATCAATATTGACTGTCACGGTTCCTGGGTAGTCCAGAAGCATGTTGTAAATCCTGGCTGCCGCCACGACATCGCCACCGGGACTGTTGAGCCAAACAGTGACCGGTCCTGATCCGGCATTTAGTTCAGATGCGAAGATGGCGGGTGTTACGTCATCGTCGAGCCAGGATTCTTCGGCGATAGCCCCGTTGATACGCAAAACCCGAACATCCTCTTGGGTGTCCGGGTTGGTTGTTTCTGGTGGTATCCAGTTCCAAAAACGCTTCACATTCTCCTCCTCAAAATTTGGTTCTTTTCAGGTTGTTCTTCCAGCTGCTCATCGTTAGCTGCGACAGCGTCGGCTTGTTTGGTGGCGGCATAAGCGCCTGCCATATCGAGTGGCAGCATGTTGCCGTTGACCAGGTAGAGATCCCCGCCATCGGCCTCATCGATGCGGTCGAGATTCTCTAGCTCGCGGATGTCGTTGGCGCTCATCCACCCGTTCTGCCTGGCTACCGCGTAGCCCTCCATACGCGACTGGTAATCCCCGCGCAGCAGCCCCTCAACATTGAACTTCACAAACAACTGCTGCTTTTCACGCGGGTTCAAGAGAGTTTTCGTGATTGCTTGTTCCCAGCGGATCACCCACGGATCAAGCGTGTACTTCACAAACTCCAGAGACTGCTGCTCAATATTAGAAAAGGAACTCTTTTCCAGATCGCCGATCATGTGCGGCGGAATACGGAAAATCCGGGCAATCTCGTTGAGCTGAAACTTCCGTGTTTCAAGAAACTGTGCCTGCTCCGGAGACACGCTAATAGGCGTGTACTTCATGCCCTCTTCTAAAACAGCGACCTTATTGCCGTTCTTCGCACCACCAAAGGTAGCCTGCCAAGACTCACGCACCCGAGAAGGATCCTTAATCGTGCCAGGATGCTCCAACACCCCACCAGGAGCAGCACCATTAGCAAAAAACGACGCCCCGTAATCTTCGGTGGCTTGTGCCAGGCCGATAGCATTGCGGGCCATCGCAATCGGTGAATAACCCACTAAACCGTCGAAGCCGAGACCTGGGATGTGCAGGACGTCTGCTGGGGTCAGCCGGATGGTTTTGTATTCGCCTGCCGGCTCATCCCAGGAGGTCTGGTACTCGTAATACAAAGCCTTAGTGTCCAAGTCTCTGCCTACGCTCATGCGGTTTGGCTGCAACGGATAGAGCCCTATGATTTCACCTAGGCCGTTGCGTACGACCTGGGCGAACGCGTTACCCCACAAAAGCAGATGCGTCATCAAAGTTTCGCGGAAAACAAACGACGTCATCTCGGGGTTCGGCTCATCATGAAGAAGCCGATACAAACCATGATCGGTAGCTTTTTCTTTACCGCCACCTTCCGTATGTCGGTAAACATGCAGTGGCAAACCCGCGATAGCCTCAGCCAGGATACGCACGCATGAATGCACAGCGGTCATTTGCATCGCGCTGCGTTCTGTTACCGGACGACCAGAAGACGTAGGTCCGAACAAGAACGAGTAAGACGAGCCAATCGTATGGTTTTCGGTCTCGCGGGGTCTACCGCGTAGCCAGTTGCGTATCCCCATGGAGCACTCCTTGCATGGATAATTTGTTATGTGAATAAACGTAGATCACCGGAAGAACGCATAAACGAACCAGGCTCAATGCAGTCGGAACGAATCGATGGCTTTGAGAACATAGAAACGGGTACCCCAGTCCTGTACCGGTGGATTTATGACCGAATATTTTGGGATCTCGACCATGCAGAAGTCGAGCTGACAGGAAGTCGCGTCGATTTCGCTAATCTAATTCACGCAGCTGCTCACCTACGTCTCGTTTTGGAGCGCGTAGTTACAGCTTCCTTTGCCGCTAGCAAAAGGCTTTTCGACAAGGCACAGAAAAAGATGGAAAGCGCAAAAGACTTCGGAGAGATGCGAAAACGTTTGAAGGAGCTTAATCCAAACTATTGGCCATGTTCGTTCGGATATGTTACCCATGATGGAACTGTGGGGCAAGGCGTACGACCGGAAGTTGGACTCCAGGAATCCGAAGTCGGACGCAGTTTTGGTCTTGTCAGCGCGATCCTCCATGCACCTAATCCATTCAAAAAGAATGAGACTTCTCCTGAAGAGAACTTCGAAGCACTTAGAGCTTTGTGCCTATTTTTGCGAGAGCTGCTTGAATCCCACATTGTTCAACTTGCAGATTCCTCCGAGTTTCTTCTACTTCGACGTGACGGTAACGGAGAAATTCGAGTTCAAAGTATCAAGACTGACCGACCACTTTTGTAAGTATTAGAGCACAAGTAGTCCCCGCGAGTCGTAAACCGAACCACCACTAAGTGCGTTGCCACACCTGATAGCCCGATCCAAGGCCATGATGGTGGCGACCACCCCGTCGATTTTCTCCGTGGATTTTTGCTTATCTGGCTTGATGTTGCCAGCTGGGTCGGTGCGTACGTGAATGTTATCGACCATCCAGGCCAGCACCGGGTGCCCGCCGTGCGCGAGCTTGCCTTCCAACGCCAGCTTCATCAGTTCCTTGGATGGCGGGGACATGTCTTTGAAGCCTTGCCCAAACGGCACTACCGTGAAACCAGCATCCTCAAGGTTTTGGCTCATTTGGACCGCACCCCACCGGTCGAAAGCGATTTCTCGGATATTAAACCGGGTGCCCAGATCCTCAATGAACTTCTCGATATACCCGTAGTGCACCACGTTGCCCTCAGTCGTGAGTAGGTGGCCTTGCTGATGCCATAGGTCGTAGGGGACGTGATCGCGGGCGACCCTCAGTTTCAGGTTGTCTTCGGGAATCCAAAACCACGGCGCAACCGTGTATTTGTCATCGTCATCCGTGGGTGGGAAGACGAGCACGAACGCGGTGATGTCGGTTGTGGAGGCGAGGTCGAGGCCGCCGTAACAAACACGGCCTTCTAACTCATCCAAGTGGACTGGGCCATCGTTCTTGTTCCAGGTATTCATAGGCATCCACCGCACAGACTGTTTGACCCACTGGTTCAAACGCAACTGTCTGAAGGTGTTTTCTTCAGCCGGATTCTGCCTGGCACTATTACAAGCGTCCCTAACTTTCTGGATTGGCACCGTCACGTCCAAGGATGGGTTGGCTTTATGCCACACGTCCTCATCGGTCCAATCATCATCTTGCGCCGCCCCATAGATCACCGGGTAGAACGTGGGGTCGTGCTTTTTGCCATCTAGGATGTCTTGGGCTTTTTGGTGTTGCTCATAACAAATGCTATGCGTATCGGTACCCGCTGTCGTGATCAAGAAGTACAGCGGCTGGGTGCGCGCATCCCCACTGCCTTTGGTCATCACGTCGAAGAGCGCCCGGTTGGGTTGGGTGTGTAGCTCATCGAATACCACGCCGGAAATATTGAATCCGTGTTTGGAATAAGCCTCGGCCGATAGTACCTGGTAGAAGGAATTGGTGGGGGAGTAGATGATACGTTTTTGGCTTCTAAGGATCTTTACCCGCTTGGCTAGTGGGGGACACATTCTCACCATGTCGGCTGCCACTTCGAACACGATGGATGCTTGTTGCCGATCGGCAGCACACCCATAAACTTCAGCGCGTTCCTCGCCATCGCCGCAACACAGTAAGAGTGCGACGGCGGCGGCAAGTTCACTCTTGCCCTGTTTCTTCGGGATCTCCACGTAAGCCGTAGTGAATTGGCGAAACCCGTCAGGTTTGACCACCCCGAAAAGGTCGCGAATGATTTGTTCTTGCCAATCAATCAACTTAAAAGGTTTTCCTGCCCACCGGCCTTTCGTATGCTTTAAAGCTTCGATAAACGCGACCGCAAAATCAGCTCGGCGCTTGTCATAGCGCGAGCTTTCAGCCATGAACCGGGTCGGGTGATAATCAGCTAGCTCACGCATACGAATCAGTTACCTTCTATTGGTTAAAAAATCAGTTACTACCAGCGATAACAGGCGCCCTCAAGCCTTGTGGGGCTAGGCTTCGGGCAGATTAGCTAACGCCCAGGCGAGCGCGTGACCGTCGTCAGGGAAAATCTGGTCGGCTTGCTTGATCAGTTCGAGGCCGCATTCGATGAAGGACTTACCCTGCCAGGGGTTCTCGGAGGGGGTTTCGGTCAGGTGGTAGATGCAGGCGTCGTTGCCATAAACCCCGCCCTTGTGCCAACTGTAGCTGGTGGCGATCACTAGGTTGCCGTAGCGCACCACCGCACCGTAGCTATCGGTGGCCATTTGCAGGCGTTCCATCGTTGTCGTTTCCATCGCTGTATTTCCTTTCTTCGCGTACCGTTTTGGTATGTATATACAGCCATAGACTTCGCTACTTATCCAGTCATTTTGCCACCTATTTTGCCTAATAAATAGTGGTTTACATCTCTTGGTTAGTGTTTATTAGTGGCGGGGTTTTCCACGCAGAATCACCGCTTAATGGTGCAAGTATAATCTTGCGTACTTCCTTATGTTCTTTACCAGAAAGTCCGATGCGGTAAAGCAGGGAGCGCAGTTCATACTTCTCATTACTTACCTGTCTTGTACTGCGGGTTACGGTGCGGTGGATCTGTTTGGCGTAGGCGATCAGCTTCGTTAAGAACTCGGTGTAGGCTGTGATCTTCTCGAACTCGGGTAGCTCATCCCACCACGGGAAACTCAGCCCCTCACTACTGGTGGTGATGTCGAGCCGGCTCGCGCCGAGCGCTTTAGCGATCAAGTCTTTCTTGGCTGCAATAAGTCCATGCAGCCTTGCCAGCTCAGTCTCATCAAGCGTGGCGGGCAGGGTGACTACGAGCCCGTAGTTTTCAGCCTTTTTGGTGTTCACCATTGCTCATCCTCCTCACCATCAAACTCGATGCTTTGAACGTCCATCCATGTGCGGATGAGGCGCATGAAGTCGTGTGGGAAGTTGGACACGATGGCTTCTACCTGCCCATAACCGCGCTGTTTAGCAGCGTGTTTAACCGCATTAATACAGGTCAGGTCGACTCCGAGGCTTTCGATTTCTTCTAGATCGGCGTATAGCTGTCCCATCATCACCAAACCCTCTCTTTCTTGTGTTTTGTTTGGTCATGTACATACAGCCATAGGTTCGCGGGCTTATCCAGTCATTTTCGCCTTAAAATCCAGGAGTTTTAGTGTTCTCGGCGACTATCTGGGAAAGTACGAGTTTGGCGCACGGCAAAGCTATCCCGTTTCCCCACAGCTTGTATAACGCCCGGTCGGTTCCAGGATTGGTGAGCCAGGAGCGTACTTGGTTGCGGGTTTTAGGATTTTTCAATCCTTGCACCTTGGCCCAGCTGGCCCAGACCTGCCACCAGTAATCCAACTGTGAATCTGTAGGATCGCTGATTGCTAAATCTCGTGTCCAATCATCAGGGAATCCTTGTAGGCGGGCGCATTCGGTGGGGGTTAATCGTCTCACGCGGTATTCGGGCATTCTAGGGTCGGTGACCAGGGGTGGCTCAGTTGGGTCCGAAGCCAACAATGCTCCTGCAATATTGACGTTGCCTCGGCAGAAGAAGTCTGCCTTCGAGGCACTCACAACGTCGGGTTCGACGATGGCGATGCCGCCTTGGTTACAGGTCGGAGCTATCCCTGACGTATCGAGCGTCTTTGATACCTCGGTTGAATAACCGTACCTGCCCACTGCCGCGCCGCGTCCCTCATGTAACGCATTGAAACCGTAGGCGGTAGCGATGATGGGAGTATTGCCTCCGCCAGTGCCGTAACGAGCGGTCACGGTTGGTGCTATCTGGCATGGTCCGCCCACTCTGGCATCATGAGGATGATGGTCAAATAGTAGCGGCTCAATAATACTCTGATCGTTACTGCATCCGAGCGTGCCTGACAGATTTGTTTGCACGAGCGGGCCTTTACCACCACCTGGTTTACCTGCCCGCATTCGCAAGGCGAACACATCTAAAGATTTGCTTGCCTCGTGAGTGCCTGCTCGAGGATTGGTGGGAGGGTTTTGCTTTTCACTGCAGCCCTGCGCAAGATCCCTTGAGCTGCACGAGGGCTCAAAGAGTATGTGTCCGGCACGCTCGCTTGCAAAATCTGCGATAAGGTAGATTCTTCTACGTCGTTGGGGTACTCCGAAAAATTGCGCGTCCAATACTCGCCACGCAATACTCCATTGGTCTGCCACGATCGCTCCGGCTTTTTGCCACTTTTGTACTCGAGGTAGGTCAGCCGCTGCTTGCCCGTCGACAACCGAGATGAGGTTTTGCAGGACGCTGTGGAAGTCTGCTCCTTTATTGCTTGAGAAGGCTCCGGGCACGTTTTCCCAAACAGCGAATCTTGGATATAGACCATGACTTGCCTTTCTCATTTCTCTGATGACTCTGACAGCTTGGTGGAATAGACCGGAGCGTTCGCCAGCTAAGCCTGCCCTTTTACCTGCTACCGACAGGTCTTGGCAAGGAGAGCCAAACGTGATCACATCCACCGGCTCTAGCTGACTGCCGTCAATTTCGCAGATGTCGCCTAGGTGTTGCATTTGCGGAAGGCGCGTGGTGGTGACGAGGATCGGGAAGGGCTCAATCTCGCTTGCCCACACAGGTTCGATACCAACCTTGGTGGCGGCGAGTGGGAAACCACCTGAGCCATCAAAAAGCGAGCCAAGCCTTAAAGTTTGTCTCACGAGTTAGCCTTTCTGCTTGGGACGGTCGACTTCTTTGACCAGATCCAGGTAGGCGTATTGTTTGCCGCCTCGCTCACACGTGATCCCTGCTGCGTCTCCGGTTGCTTCGGCATAGCGGCGCAGAATCACGGAAGCGTATTTCTCATCCAGCTCCATGCAATAGCAAGTGCGGTCTGTGGCTTGTGCAGCCATTAGCGTGGAACCAGAGCCAGCAAACGTATCTAGTATTATCGCGTTGGTTTGGGTGGAGTTACGAATCGGGTAAGCCAACAGGTCTAGTGGCTTGGAAGTCGGATGGTCGCTGTTTTTGCGGGGCTTGGCGAAATTCCACACCGTGGTTTGTTTGCGATTCGCATACCAAGCGTGAGAGCCGTCTTTCTTCCACCCATAAAGCACCGGTTCGTGCTGCCACTGATATGGGGAACGACCAAGTACGAGGGAGTCTTTGACCCAAATACAACAGCCCGACAGGTAGAAGCCAGCATCAAGAAACGCTTTACGGAAGTTGAGGCCTTCGGTGTCGGCGTGGAAAACATAGGCTGACCCGCCCTTAGCTAGGGATGCCGCCATGTTGGTGAATGCAGCTAGTAGGAACTGGTAGAAGGTGCCTGCGTCTTGTTTGTCGCCTGCGATTTTCAGGCCGCTGTTCGATTTGAAGTCCACGTTGTAAGGCGGGTCTGTGACCACCAGGTTAGCCTGTTTGCCATCCATCAAGGTTTCGACGTCGCTTGGGTTTGTGGCGTCCGCGCACATTAGGCGATGCCTACCAACAGTCCAGATATCGCCGCGCTGGACGAAAGCTGCTGCTTCTAGGGCGGCGTTCAGGTCGAAGTTGTCATCCTCGATACTGTCGCCGTCAAGAGAACCTATTAACTGTTGTATTTCGGATTCGTCGAAACCGGTGAGTTCAACGTCGAAATCGGAAGCATCCAGGTCGGCTATGAGTAGGGCGAGTTTGGATTCATCCCAATCGCCACTGATCTTGTTTAGAGCAACGTTGAGCGCTTTTTCGCGGGTTTCGTCTAGCTCAACGACCACGCAGTCCACGGTTTTATAGCCCAGATCAGCGAGTACTTTCAGACGCTGATGCCCACCCACAATATTTCCGGTGGTTTTGTTCCAGATGACTGGCTCCACATACCCAAACTCACTTAGCGAGCGTTTGAGTTTGTCGTAGTCGAGGTCACCGGGTTGTAGGTCTTTGCGGGGGTTGTAGTCAGCAGGGGTGAGATCAGTTAGCGCTATTTGCTTGATGCGCATGGTTTTTCACCGCCTTTATAAGCTCACGGCTAGTAGTCCAGGTGTCTTCCCACTTGCGTGTGTAATCCCCGAAATGCCCATACGTCGAATAGCGCACATAGCCGGGTGCTCGCAGCCCAAACTGGTCGATGATCGCAGCCGGACGAAGATTAAAGACATCTTGAGCTGCAGCCGTGAGAATCTGGTCGCTGTATTGGCCGGTGCCGAGCGTGTCCACACTGAAAGCAACCGGGTCGGCTTTGCCAATCGCGTAACTAATCGCCACCTGGCACCGGGATGCAAGATCCGCATCCACCACGGTTTTCGCGATCAGCCGCGCCATATAAGCACCCGACCGGTCAACCTTAGAAGCATCTTTACCACAGAAAGCTCCACCACCATGTCCGGCCAGCCCGCCATAGGCGTCAACCATAAGTTTTCGGCCAGTGAGTCCGGTGTCAGCTTTAGGGCCGCCCTCCACGAACCGCCCAGAAGGATTCACCAAAATAGTCGTGTTCTCATCGACAGGAAGATACGAAGAGCAAGCTGGACCGATAATCATCGAGGTGATTTCACGGCGCAACACCTCGAAATCCTTGGATTTATCGTGCTGGACGGAAACCACCACCGTCTCTACGGCTTGCGGTTTTCCTGCGTCGTTGTAGCGCACCGAAACTAGTGCTTTACCATCTGAGAAGATCCCAGTGATGGTTCCTTGCTTGCGCGCGGCATCTAGCCGCTTACAAATCTCGTGGGCTAAAACAAGAGGCAACGGTAAACGCTCAGGAGTATCAGTGCAGGCATAACCATAGACCGTGCCTTGATCACCAGCCCCCTGAAGACAATAAGCGGACTCATCGCCATGGCGAGCCTCTAAAGATGTGCTCACCCCGTCGTTAATATCGTTAGATTGACGCCTCACCCATACGTATACCAAAAATCTCCACGGCTTATAGCCAGCTGCAGTCAGGGCTGTGCGTACGCAATCACGCAAGTCCACACGAGCATTAGTGCTGATTTCACCAGTGACAATAATGCGTCGCCCAGTAGCCATGACCTCTACCGCGACGCGGGCGTTGGGATCGGCGTAGAGAATCTCGTCGAGAATCTGATCAGCAATTAAATCGCACAGTTTATCGGGGTGACCGATACACACTGCTTCAGCGCTGCGAACCATAGTCATAGGAATGCCCTTTCAGTAGAAAAATCAAAAGAAACAAAAACTCCCCACCATGACAGCCAGGAGCAGGGAGCGAAGAAAACGAGGAAAACCCGAATCGTGTGTGATACTGGAATACGTGGAAGACGAAACGAGTAAACCTAATCCGCAGGAGCAGGAGCCTTCTGGTGGCGATGGTAAAGCCGTGGCTTACGGAATGATTGCCGGGATAATGACCGCCATAATTTTTCGGTTCATTATGGACGATAATGCCTTAGCGATAACTATTGGCACGGGAGTCGGAATCGCGCTAGGGGCAGGCTTCAGCGCAACAAAACGCCCCAAATAAGCTCAAAAACACTAGGACGCATCTAGGAGCGGGCTTTCAACAACTGCTCCATAACCTCATCACCAGGAGCCGCACCCGAATAGTCACTAGTGCAGTTAGCCCGCACAATCTCAAAAATCTCATACCAATACACATTCGCCTGCTTACCAAAAGACTGGCTCATCGCAACAAACGGGGAAGCGATAGCAGCCCCCGTCGTCGGGTGCTTACCTAGCAAACCAAACTTGGAAATCGCCTGCTCACACTGCACATACCGGGCGAACGCCTGGGCGTAGGCCTCAATCAGACGCTTAGAAACAAACCTCGTGCAGCCACGCTCATCCAACCACCGCCAGGTTTCTTTGTAGACAAGGTCAGCACCCAAGGGTTTGCCATCGCGTTGAACCTCCGACAGATACTCAGACGGCTCCGGCATCACCTCACCAGCAAGCACCGCGCCATCACCAACATCTGCACCCTCAAAATCGAAAGGGCTCGCTAGCGGATCTTCCAGGCGAGTAGCAGGCAGACCCTTGGCGAGTTTCTCGTTGAGTGGGTCGGGTTTCGCGCCTGCCCTCACGCGCCGCCCACCGCGATTGGTTCCGTCTTTCGCCATGAAATCTCGCCTCCTTCCAGGCGGTTAGCCCGGTGATGGAGGGCTTGCGGGTTAATACCCTGTTTGATTCGGTCTTTTTGTGTACGGTTGGCCCCGCCCGCTGACCTCTGACCTGCGGTTAGAGATTGAGAACCCCCACCCCCTCACCAGGCTTTCGACGTTGCCCCGTGTCCGCCGAACACCATCAAGGTGGGTAACTTTGAGGTTCCAGAACTTCGGCGCAACAGTGGACAACGTGGGTGCTCGTCAGTAGGTGTAGACCCGAGGTTGTTGCCGCCATCGGTCATCATCGAGCGCGGTCTGCCTGGAGTGGCAAGGCTTGCACAGGCTTCGGAGGTTGTCGAAGTTGTGGGTGCCGCCGTGTTCGAGCGGGAGAATGTGGTGAACCTCTTGTACTGGCGTGTAGAGACCGGCCTCTAGGCAGTCTTCGCAGAGCGGGTGGGCGGCGACGTAGGCGGCGCGGATCTTGCGCCACCGTGAGCCGTAGCGGCGATTGATCTTCGGATCACGCTGATACTTCCGATACCGGGCGTCCTCTGCCTTGGCATGTTGTTCGCAGTAGCGGTCGTGGGTGAGCTCGGGACAACCAGGGTGAGAGCACGGGGAGGCTGGTTTGACCGGCATCGCTGGCTCCTTCCCCCCCGGATGTGGTGAAGCCCCAAGATTCCCGTGTGTGGGTTCTTGGGGCTTCACCTAGTTTTCAATCACTTATATGTTCTCACACTGATATGCGGTTTTCTATCGCATGTTTCGGATACCCGCTAACGCTAGAGCTGTCCATACAAGGCGGTGGCGAACCTGTCGAGGGCCCGGTTCTTGCGCCGATAGACCGTGTCACGCTCGACGTAGAAATGATCGGCTATCATCGACACCTTCTCATCTTGCGTCCCCTCGCTGAGGAAGAAGCCTTCGAGGATGAAGCGGTCGTCTTCAGCGATGACTTCCCACGCAGGCAGAAACCAGTCCATGTACTGGCGAGCCTGCAGGTAGCGAGCCTTGTACGCATCGATCCGCTCAATGCTCGCAACGATCCTGTTCTCCGAAGCGTGCAGATCACCCGAGGGTGGTGTGCCGTCCATACGCGGAGAAGCAGGACTAGCAGCATCAGCATAAGCCGCCTTGATCTGCTCGTCAGTACTCTCGATGATCTGTTCCATCACCGCATAATCCTGCAGAGCTGCGATCGCGGCTTTCCTTGTGTCGAGGTATTTCGTCATCACATGCATGAGCTTGTCCTTTCAGTGGTTGTGTGGATTTCGTGTGCGACCGCGTCGATCAACGCAGCCTGCGTAGCATCTTTCGCATCAAGAGCTTTGAGCACGGCTTCATCGAGCGTCCCTTCCGCAACCAGATGCGTGATCGTCACAGGTTCGGATTGACCTTGCCGATACAAGCGAGCGTTCGTCTGTTGATAAAGCTCCAGGCTCCACGTCAACGAGAACCACACCAGCAGATGCCCGCCTGCCTGGAGGTTCAATCCGTGACCCGCCGATGCTGGGTGGATCAAGCCGAGGGTGATCTCACCTTTGTTCCATGTCTCGATATCCGCGCTTGTTTTAAGTTCGCGAGCCTGCGGGAAGCGGGCGGTGATGCGCTGACGGTCATGGGTAAACCAGTAGGCCACGAGCAGTGGGTTGCCGTTGGCTGCCTCGATGAGATCTTCGAGGACGTCGAGCTTGCGCTCATGAACCGCCGTCCATTGACCGTTGCTGGTGTAGATCGCGCCGCTCGCGAGTTGGAGTAGCTTGCCGGACAAAGCTGCGGCGTTCGCGGCATCAATCGTCGCCCCATCAAGGTCGAGAACGAGGTCAGCTTTGAGTTGCTCGTAGACCTTGCGCTCTTTCGGCTCCAGCACCACAGGCATTGTCGTCACCGTCAATTCCGGTAATTGCAGGTGGTCGGTGGTTCTCATCGACAACGTCATGTCACCAATCACACCGTAGATCTCATCTTCGGCACCCGCGCGGGGCTTATAGGTGAACACCTGCATCCCGTTGCGTTTATCGGGTACGAACCAACGCTCCCGATAACGAGTAATAAACCGGCCCAAACGCTCGCCGCCGTCGAGAAGCCGGAACTGCGCCCACACGTCCATGAGCCCGTTCGAGGCTGGCGTGCCGGTCAGCCCGACCCAGCGTTTAACGAAGGGGCGCATTTTCACCAGCGCCGTGAACCGTTTCGCACGGTGGTTTTTGAAGCTGGAGAGTTCGTCGATGACGACCATGTCGAACGGCCAGCTACCGCCCATCTGGTTCACGAGCCAGGGAATGTTTTCACGGTTGATGATGGTCACCATCGCAGACTTGGCTAACGCCGCCAGCCGGTCAGCTTTGGTGCCGACAGCAACCGCGACGGTGAGCCCGTCAAGGTGATCCCACTTGCGAATTTCGGCGGGCCAGGTGTCTCGCGCTACTCGAAGCGGTGCGACAACCAGCACGCGGGAGATGGTGAAGTAGTCGAGCATGAGCTGCCAGATCGCCGTCAACGTGATCACGCTCTTGCCCAAACCCATGCCAAGGAGAATCGCGGCCTCGTCATGGTCGATGATGAACTCGGTGGCGGTGGATTGGTAGTTATGCGGCGTGTAGTGCATCAAGCACCTCCCGTATGCCGTCCACCGAATCAACAACGAAGGTCTGAAAACCCTGGTCGCGCAGTTGGCTCATCCGACGCTGCTGGATTGGCCTGGGTTGTTTGCCTGCTGCTTTGAGTTCAACGAAAACAACCCGGCTGTTCATCATACATATCCGGTCAGGTACGCCGCTGGTTCCAGGGCAGACAAGCTTCCAGCACAAGCCACCGCAGGCTTCGACGGCTTTCTTCAGTTGGTGTTCTATGGTTCGTTCGTTCATGGTCACTCCTTGAGTTCACTTTTAGGGGTGACGGCATGTGACGAGTCGTTCCTAACCTTTTATATAGAGAAAAACACCATGTAATTTCACATGCGTAAGGTAGGGAATGGCTCGTCACAGCTCGTCACCATGGGGTTAGTTGCCGAACTCGGATGCGATCGCGAGCCCGTAGACGTACATGCCGTGCTTGGTCTTTTTCCGCACGAATCCGGCTTGTTCGACCGCAGCGTTGAAGTCGACCATCGGGCGCGCCCATCCTGAGGTGTTTTGCGCCCACGCCCGATACGTCTGATAGAGGTCACCAGCCCTCTCCGATAAGCCATCCTCGACGTCGCATGAGTCCTCAAGGAACTGCGAGAACCAGTCGTTATCCTCCTTATATGCTTGCGAGGCTTGAACCACCTGAGGCGGGGCTTTGAGCTTGTAGCCCTCGGCGTGGATGAGGCGCGCGCCCTCCATAATCCACGTAAGGATTGCTCCGCCCGCGTTTTCGAACAGGTGGTCGGCGTAGTTCTTCACGTCCGTATCACCTTCGATGGTGGCGTTAAACGGGATGACGATGAGCCTGCGCCAGATGCCTGCGTCCATGGCTCCCACACGCGGCAGGTGATTCGTGTAGAGCACGAGGGTGTGGGAGGGGGTGAAGGCGAAGGGGTCCTTGAACTTTTTCTCTGCCGAGATCTGATCGGTCGAGGCAAGCTGTTTGACGTTCGAGGTTGATAGGCGCATACCTTCTTCGGTTTCAGCCGCGATCAAGAGACGTTTGCCTCTGGCTTCGGCGAGTTCGGGTTTGACGTTGCGGCGCACCCCGACCGTGAGCGCGTCGGCTGAGATCGTGCCCGAATACGTCCCCAACACGCGGGCGATTGTGTTCCAGAAGGTGGATTTGCCGTTTCGCCCGTCCCCGTAGGCGATGACGAGCGCTTCGACGAAAACCTGGCCGATAGCCGCCAAGCCAACAATGCGCTGCACGTAACTAATCAGCTCAGGATCTCCTTGGAAGAACACGTCGAGCGCGTCGGCCCAGATCTGTGCACCCTCATCGCTGGGGCTGACAGCGGTCTGCTTGGTCAGCAGATCGGCTGGGTTGTGCTCGTGGCTTGTGCCGTCGCGCAGATCCCAGGTGCCTGCCGGGGTGTTGAGCTGGTAGGGGTCGACGTCAAGGTCACGGATACGTACCTGCAAGATCGGCCCGGCTTCTTTCAACGTGGCCGTGATGTTGCGTGACAAACGCCTGGAGAGAACGAACTTGTGGTAGTTCTTTGCCTCATCCCACGCCCGGAACGCGGTCGCTTGCACAGGCGTGAGCTTGGCGATGCCGCGTGCTTTCGACGAGGCGGAGGCCATCACGAGATCTGCACCGGTTGCCGTCATGGTCTCCCACGTGGACGCGATCAAGCGGTCGGCTTCCTCGAGCTGGCGGGAGGTCAATTCCTGAACGACGCCTTGTGCAGATAAGTCGTTCTCATCCCACACGCCATGGTCGTAGACAAGCCACTTGGTAGCCAGTGAGTAGCGGATCTTGTTCGCGTATTCGCCAGCTAATGTGTCTGCCTGACCGACATCGGAAAAATCATCCGGACGCAAACCCGCCAACGCCTCATAAGCCTCTGGCGGCAGATAGCCTGGATCAGCAGCGACCTTCGAAGCGAACCTGCACGCGCTATTCCAAATCGTCTGTAATTCGCCCTCGTTGAGCGGTGGTTCGCAAAGGTTGGCTTTGCGATTGAAGAGGTCTCGTGCTTGGTCGGTATCGCCGTAGCGGATGAGGACCCTGCCTGCGAAGCGCGACAACGTAGCGTTGCGCGAGCCTTCACCAATCACAAGAGTGGAAGCATCAAATGCGGCGAACACGTCCTGCTCATCAGCGTTATCGAGCCACGCATCGAGCAACTGGTCGCCCTCACGCACCGTAACTTGTGGGTTAGAGGTGCCGTAGATGAAGCGTCCTGCGTCAAGAGCGTTGCGATCGAAGAAAGCAAACCGCGACGCGAGGCGGTGTTTCAATCCTGCGTATTCGTCTGCGCCTTGTACTTCTCGGATTGGGAAGTAAACGTGGAAACGCGGCCGCGCAGACAACACACCCTTCGCCTTCATGTGATTACGAGACGTGGCGGCCATGAACTCCACGCCCGCCATCACCTCGCCAAGCTTCTCAGGCGTGACCCACTCGGACTCGGTGTCGGTGTGATCGTTGTCGATATCCATCACCACGCAGTCCGAGGCTATGAAGGCTGCAGTTGAGCGGCGATCATTCGCATAGGTTGCGGCTACGTGATCGAAGCCCGCGACTGCAGACAGGGATGCCACGTCGGCGATGGTTTGCTGGTTCGGGTAGTGGTTGTTGTTCTGCACGCCGCTCACATTCGCGGCATAGAGGGTGAAGGGCGTGGTCATGGCGTGACCTCCTTGAAATCAGAATCGAAAAACTTAATCGGCAACTCGAGGTCGCGCGCCCACCCGATCTCTAAGCGCATACCAAGGCTGACGCGTCCCACGTATGCCCAGAGGGCTTCGCATTTAGCGAGCAGCACCCTGTTGAAGAACATCGCCAGCTCCCGCTGATCAGGGTCTGCGTCATCCATGAACTGCGGGAACAACAGGTGTGGGGCGAATGGGATTTTGCCCGCGCTCACTGCGAAGGAGCAGAATTGGCGGGCGAGCTCAACGTTCGCTTGCACGTCGCCTGAGTAGGGCGAGCAGATATAAATCAAGGGCCGGTAGCCGAATTGTTCGCGCTGCAGCTTTTTGAGCGCGTGGTAGCTGGTTAGGTCCAGGTAGCCTTCGGTGTTCTTCTTCGAAAACCCAATATCGAGTGTCGTGGCGGTCATGCTTGCACCTGACCTTGACGCTCGATGACAGGCAGAATGCCGAGCTGGTTCTTGAGCAGGTCGTAGATGAACAGACGCCCCTTTTGCGTCCAGTACATGTGGGTGCGGGTCTGCCCCTCGCCGTATTCGTGGGTCTTGGACTGGGTGTATCCCTGCTCGGCGTACTTCGCGTACAGGAACCACCGGTCCGACTGATGGAACTGCACGTGAGCATCACGCAGGATCCGGTTGAGTTTCTTCGCGGAAAGTCCGTAGTCCTTCGCAATCGCGGTCGTCGTCAACAACGAATCGGACTGCAACACGAGGTCGTAGTACGAGACTTTCGGTGCCGCCTCAAGTAAGGCTTGCTCTGCTGCCAGGCGCTTGGCCCGCTCAGCACGCAGCGTGGCGATGGCATGCTCGAGGAACTCATCATCAGCGAGCAGTTCGTCGTATGCGTACATGCCGTGGCGGCGAATCGTCGGCAACACCTCATCGAACACCCAGGCTTCGAACTTCTGCGCTGCCGGGAGCTTTGAGGAGATGATGAGGCGGTACAGGTTGCCCTCGGTAATGAAGCGGACCTGCTGGATTCCACCAGCGGTCTCAAGGGGGTGGTAATTTGCCACCCCCTTGCAGTGTAGCTTCACCGCGTTCGTCGGATCCTGGTAGCCGAGCGCGGTGGCGACGTCCTTGCCGCAGAAAAGGATCTGGCCATCAGTGGTGATGGTGCGAATGGTGCCGAACACGTCGTTGGTGAATGTTTGAATCTGGTTTCCCATGGCGGGGTTCCTTCCCGAGACCCCGTCGAGAAAAAATCGTGCCGGTCGACACAAGGAGTTAAGGGCCTCACCCCACTGCCGACGAGCCCGAAAGTGTTAAATCACGGGTACTCAATCGCTTCTCGTTCTGGCACGATTGGTGTTGAAGCCCCGGTGGAGCGCTATCTGTTAGAGCAATCTGGCAGGTATTCTCGCCGGGGCATAGACAAATTTCTCGAGTGCTCTGTGTGGAAGAACCATCATTCTCTTGCTACAGCGGTGCCGACACGGTGGTCTTTTAGACAACATGACCGGTTCCGCTGCCCGCCTCGGTGGGAGCGCAGGGTCGGTTCTCGTTTCTTAGCGGTCTTGGATAAGCTTTCTTCTCTGATGGTGATACTTCGCCGAGTTCTTGATTCTGTCGCTGTTTTCGCGGTATAGTGATTACCACTAGTACCGGCTCGCTTGTATCGGTTTCCGAGACAGGTCAGAGCCGGTCTTCATGTTTTTGGAAGCAGGTGGGCTGGTGGTCGATAAACCGTGGGCCAGTATCGATGAGCAGATTAATATTCTCACTCGTCGTGGCCTATTGGATGCCGGTGATTACCGCCGCGAGTTATCTACTGTCGGCTATTACCGGCTTTCGGGATACTCCTACCCGTTGCGTCAGATCGCTCCATCTGATTCGCCGCAACGGCGTTTGGACCATTTCGTTCTCGGTGCACGTATGGGGCATGTGGTAGAGCTGTACGAGTTTGATGAGCGGCTACGCTTGGCTGTGTGGCAGGCGCTATGCAAGCTGGAGGTGTGCCTGCGAGTTGACGTGGGGCACGTGCTGGGTGAGATCGATCCGTTCATTCACCTCGACCTCGAACGGATTTGGCCATCGGGGGCGATGAATCACAGAGCAGCATTCTTTACGCAGAAGCTCACCCAAACACAGTCGCGCTCTACAGAAGATTTCGTCAAGCATTACAACCAGACCCACGACGGTCGTTTGCCGGTGTGGGTGGTTACCGAGATTCTTGAGTTCGGACAACTCGTGACCCTGTTTTCGTTGGCTCCCTTCGAACAGCGTCGTCGCATTGCTGACAAGTACTTGGCACGTGCCGACGAGTTGGAATCGTGGATGCGCACTGCGAATTACATTCGTAACATATGCGCTCACCACGCCAGACTATGGAATAGGCAACTCGTTATCCGTCCACTGGTCAAACACCGCCGCAACGACCAAACGCTATCGGCCGTGACACATTCTTCAGGACGTATGTACACCGCGCTGGTGATCACCGCATTCCTCTTGCGACGAGGAAATTTCACCGCTGAAATACAGGCCATCAGCGACGTCCTAGACAGTTTCCCCACCGAAATTCCTGGCGTCGATCTAACGCACATAGGTGCCAGCCCCAGCTGGAAACAAGATCCCATCTGGACAATCAACAGCTAATCCTTACGGTAATAGGCGCACTCATACCCATCCGCGTCCAACGGCAAACCTTCGGCCCAGGCTGGGAGCGTCGACATAAGAGCACATGCATCAGTCACGGTGAAGCCGGAATTTTCGGGTTCGTCGATGACGATTTCGTCGTGAACATGCATCACAATCTGGTGCCCCGCCTTGGCGACTGCGTGCATGCCAGTGACGAGAAGGTCGCGAGCGATCGCCTGGACGATGTTCTCGACGAGTTTTCCACCGTAGGTTTCTAACTGTCCCCAGCGTCTGGCTGTGGTGGTTCCGGTGTAGGTGACGCTGGTGCCGCCCCAACGGTTCTCACCCAGACGCGGCTGCACATAGGCAAGCCGTCTACCAGAGGGCAGTTCGATGAAGAAAATCCCAGACTCAACGCTAAAGCGCAGGTTGCGTAGCCGGATCGGCTGGCGCGACGAGATCGCAGCGATGGCTGCTTCTTCGACGTCCGCCCAGAGCCCAACGATGTGCGGGTTAGCTTGCCGCCATGCGTCCACGATCGGTTTGAGTTCGTGCTCAGCGAGTCCCATATTGAGGGCTCCCATAGCTTTGAGAGCACCGACCGAGCCGCCATAACCACAGGCGAGCACCGCAATCTTCCCCTTCTGACGAAGCTCACCATTAACGCCGTGCTTTTCGACTGGGACGCCGAACATGCGCGACGCGGTCTCGCAGTAGAGGTCTTTCCCCTCACGAAACGCTTCAAGAGTCGAGGTTTCTCCTGCGAGCCATGCGATAACGCGCGCCTCGATTGCAGAAAAGTCCGCGACAATAAACCTGTGGCCGGTACTAGGGATGAAGGCGGTCCGGATGAGTTGGCTGAGCGTGTCGGGCACGGACTCGTAGAGCAGCTCAAGTGCGTCCAGGTTGCCCGTTCTGACGAGCGTGCGCGCTTGGTCGAGATCAGGCAGGTAATTCCTTGGCAGGTTTTGGACTTGGACGAGGCGTCCGGCGAAGCGCCCGGTACGTCCTGCTCCGTAGAACTGGATGAGCCCACGAGCCCGGCCGTCACTGCCTGCGACGTTTTGCATCGCCTGGTATTTCTTCACCGAAGATTTAGCCAGATCGCCGCGAAGTTCGAGGACTTCCTTCACCGCGCCAGTCGCGGTATCGAGGGCGGAATCGACCTCGGCTTTCGCTAGCGATTCGAGTTCGCAACCTCTGGTGGCAAGCCATTGTTTGAGCTGGATCGGCGAGTTAGGATTGTCCAACCCCGTGAGCTTCTGCGCCCGAGCAAGCGACGCGTTGCGGTGGTGCTCGTCCACGGCAACGGCATTATCGACGAGCGTGTGGTCGAGAAGAATCCCGGCATCATTAATGCGTTGGTCAAGAGCGTAGGTGTCCCATTCGGACTCTGGCATCGGAAAACAAGCCAGTCTGTCGTGGATGGCTTGTTCGACTTCGACGTCACGACGGTTGTAGTCAATGAAATGTGCCCATCCGGTCGGATCAGCCGATGGTGGATTCCTGTGTTTGCCGCCATTCAAGACCGAGGGCGTGGCGGGTGTACAAAACTGCTTGATCAGCTTGCGTCCGGCGCTGTCTTTCTGCACGTCAAGCTTCAAAACCGCGGCTATCGCGTCGAGGCTCATCGGCAACCCCAAATAGGCGCTCCACACCATAGTGCAGCGCCACTGCCTTGGGTCAAGAAACCCATCACCGAGAAGCTTGGAATGATGGCGGTGTAGCCATGCTGAGAGGCAGACTCGTTCGAAGGCGGCGTTATGCGCCCACTTGACCACATCCGGATCCACCAGTGCCGCCAGCACCTCGTCGGGCATTGATTGTCCGTTGGCGAGATCCACTATTTCGACCGGGCCGCCGTCGACCGAATAGCTGAAGAGCAACAGGTCGAAGTCTGGGTGCTCGCAATACGGGTAAACACCCGCCTTGGCGAGCTGAACAGGACTGAAAGTCTCGATATCGCAGAAGAGTGTTCGCATGACGGGGTTCCTTTCACATCAGAGGAAAAGTGGAGGGAACCAACAAGATGTGCTGATTCCCTCCACGTGTGGGGATGGTTAGTTCAGGAAGTCGTCATCAGCCGCGAAGGAACCGAAGTCGGTCTCAGCGGAAACTCGTCCACCGCCACGGCTCTCGCCGTCACGGGTCTTTTGGATATTGCCCAGTGCGCAGGCGATGCCACGGTTCCCGTTCGTGTTGAACGCATAGAAACTCAAGGAAACGCGGGCGTAGCAGCCAGAATAAACCTCGGCACGACCAAGAATCGGAGCCACGTTCATATCAACAATCTGTGGAGCAGTCAGAGAATTGGCATTCAAGAAGTAGGCGCCCTTGTAGGCTTCGTCGTCACGCTCAATATCTCCATCGCGCAGCGGGAGCTTGAGGGCTGCCTTGTTGGGTCGCTTGCCACCAAACTTCCCGATACCTGCTTCGATGGCTGCTTCCACGGCCTTCTCGATCGCGGTGATAGTGGCGGTGTCGGACTTGGGGATAATCAGGGAGACGGAGTACTTCGGTTTGCCTCCTTGGATGGAGTTCGGCTCCCAAATATGGGCGTAGCTGAGTCGTACTTCGCCGGTAACAATGCGAGTTGGGTTAGTAGCGGTTGTCATGTTTCTTTCTTCTTTCTTCTAGTTGTCGTTACTGAAATCGGTGGCCGCACTCACCAGGTCGAGCGCTGGCCGTTTATCGGACGCAGGAACCAACGTGGGTTTGCCTGCAGGTTTGGTGACGTACTCGCTGAGGATCTCGTTGAAGGCGGGTTTACCCATCAGCTTTTCCATGGCTGTGAGGGTGATGAGCTTGCGATCCCAGATGTCCCTATAGCCAGCAGCCTCAGCAGCCTTCGCAACATCGGTTTCGGAGGTGTATTTGCGTACCGACCGTCCGGCGACGAGCTTGAACCCCTCAAAGACCACGCCCTGATTGACGGCCTTGGACAGCGCGTAGGCTTCCACGTCCGACGCCCAGGTTTTGAGCTGCGGAATCCGTGTGAGCACGTCAGCAATCTCTACGTCCGTTAGTTCTGCTGGTGGGGCGAATTCGAGCTTGGCAAGTTGAAGATTGGCTTCGGCTCGTGCCCGACACGTGGGTGTGATCTTGCAGAACTGGCACCACGACCCTGGACAAAACTCGCCCTCGCCAGCCGCTGCCAGCTCAGCCTTCGGTTTCACGTCCGTTTCAGCCCAGTGTTCGAGCTCGGCGACGGAGGTTTCCCAGGTGTCGACGTTGCCCCGGCGAGGCTGGTAGATCGTGACCGCCACCGTCTCGATGTCATACAGGCTCCCGAACGCATGGAGCGCTCCGAGGGCGTAAAGCATGAGTTGCGGGTTCTGCTCGGCTTCAACCAACACGCCTTGCCCGTACTTCAGATCAATGATCTGGAGTGTGGGTTCAGCGATGATAACGGCGTCGCCGGTACCGAAACCGCCCGGCACGATGTGGGAGAAGTCGAGACGCTGCTCGATCAGCACCTGCGGATCACCACAGGTTTCCCGCGCGATTGAGATGTGTTCCTGGACAAAGGCGACGTAGTCGTCGGTCAGGTGTTCCATCTCGGTATCGATCCAGTCGGATTCCGGTTTGAAGGCTGGTGCCTGGTGGAGGGCGCGCCGCAGTTTCCACTCTGCGAGGGCGTGTGCTGCGGTGCCCTGTTCGGCAGCCGCCGACGAGGTATCCGGCTCGCGTGACTCCAGGACTGCGCTGGGTGGGCAGTTCAGCCAACGGTGCGCACCCGACGCCGAGAGCAGCGAGTGCTGGTCAGGCATCGGACAGCTCCTTCGCCTTGTCGAGCAGCCACGAGTATTTGGCCGGGTCGACCACCGACAACTTGTCTGCGCCGGTGGCGACGATCAGCTCACGTATCTGCTCGGTCAAGCCTTGGCTGGAGAGCCCGGCGAGCACCCCACGCACCTGCGCCAGCGACACCGGATCCGGCTCAGGTGCGGGTTCGGGTGACTGCTGGTGGGTGGCCTCGTACTCGGCGGCTGCTTGCTCAAGGTCGGGTTGGGCGAGCCCGGCGGCGGCGATCGGACGCGCACCAGGCATCTCGGCATGATCCTCAAATGAGCCCCACGCGGTCTCCTCGATCGCGGCCGCGAGCATGGTCACGCCTTCGGCGATCCGGTTGAGTGCCGCGATGTGCTTGTTCGCGTCGGTGACATTCACGCCGCATCACCGCCCTTGTGGGTGACGCCGACCGCGTCGGCCAGCGCCATCAGATCGTCGTCGGTTTCGGCGATGTCGATCTGTTTGACCGAGTTGCCGGGCACGACGATGGTGACGCGCTGCTTGCGGCCCAGGAGCTTGCGCATGATGCGTTCGCGCAGGGTGACTGTGCGGGTGCCGACGATCCCCGGATCATCGGGGATGTGCTTGGCGATATGGAGCTTGAGCCGATGCTGGGTCATCTCCTTCACCTGCCTTCCTTACTGGTGGGAGTGGCCCGGGTGGCTGCTCCCTTCACCCCACTGCCGACACCATCGGAAGTGTTAAATCGCGTCGCCTCCACCGCTGCGCGAAGGACCGCAGCTGCTTCCTTGAACAGTTGTGAGACCCGGGCTCGCGACAGGCCCAGGGCGCGGGCAACGTCAGACTGCTTCATGTCCGCGTCGGCGAGCATCAGCTCCATCACTTGTTTGTGCTTGCCCTCCAGGCCAGCGATCGCCTCCCGCAGCGCTTGGAATTCGCGGGCCTTCCGAGTGGTGTCTTCAGCGGCGATCAGTTGGTCTTCGGGCGACGCGGTGATATCCTCGACAACCGCAGATGGATCGTCGGACTTGTCAACAACGAATTCCGGTTCACGGTCGATCTCCATGAACCAGTCGAGCGACCACGGCGCGTTTTTCGGCACCCGGCAGCCACGGCGCGGACCGCACCCGGCACCGCAGCTGCACTTGCGAGCGCCGGGGCCACGATCACCCCGATAGGCCTCGTGGAAGACGGCCTCTTCCTGCCGAGCCAGTTCATCGAGAATCTGCTGCGGATACCTCGGCTTGATCTCATCGACCGGACGGCCTGCCTGTTCGGCGCGTTCACGCCGGTCGGTTTCCACCATCACGGCAAACTCACCAGAGTCGATCTCGTAGACGTCGGTGACGGATTCATGCTTGTTGTTGTCGGCTTCGTGCCTAAAGCGGATTGTGAGCGCAGCGTTGTTGTTCTGCGTTTCCTGCGCGTCCGTACGCTTGGACATTGGGGATCTCCTGTCGGATTGGGATCCGCAGGAGTCCGCAACGCCGCAGAAACGGCAAGACGGGCAGGTTCACGCGCCTCAAAGTCGAGGTGATGCGTGATCCTTGCCCGTCTAGCGGTTCTGCGGATCGAACTGTTTATGTCGGTATTCAGTTGTGTTTCAGTGGGTTATCGATAGTGCGGTTCAGGTAGGGGCCGTCGTTCGTGACATTGATGAAAGTCCCCGCAGTCGTCGAACCAGAGCCGGGAGAGGCATCCCTTATGGACGATCTCGATCTGCCTACGCTCTAGGTCGACACGGCAAATCGTTTTGCCTCCCGCGTTCTTTACTGTTTCCATAACACCTCCTATTCACTAGTTAGCTAAGTTGCTTACAAAATGGGTAAAAAAGAGAACCCGACTCGTAGCGAATGAATTACGCGGCGAGCTTCAGGTTCTTGATGCGGATTGCGGCAGCCTGCTTAGAAACCTCGAAAGTCCTAGCGAGTTCCCGGACAACACGGCGCTTGCGTCGCTCATCCAATGATCGCCAGCCTTCGGGGGCAAGCTCGGTGAATGCCTGCGAGAACGGGTCGCGGGGTATGAGCAGCGCAGCCCCGAGGTAGTTGGCTTGGAACTCGGCGCGGTCTACCTTGTTGTCGGCGCGAACGCCCTCCGAGGTAGTAGTGAACGGGCGATACCCTGTTCCTCCCTTGCACTTCATCCGAGGGTCTCGGTAGTAGATATGCCGATGCAGGAGGAGGTGAGCGCACTCATGGGCAATCGTGAAACGCAGTCGACTGTCCGGGGAGTCACGCAAGGCATCGTCGTCGATAACGATTGTTCGTTCTGGAAAAACGATGTCAACCCTTGCGCCGGTAGACTCGAAGACAGGGATGGACAGCTCCTGGAAGATCGACATTCCAAGCACGCTGCCGTCCGACGAAAGCCGCTGATAGTCCAGTGCCGCTCCCAGGTGAAACTCGGCGAAGCTGTCGACGTCGAGCGGGATAGGCGCCACCAGTTGAGCGCCACCGGCGAATTTCTCGAGCTCCTTCTCTGCGCGAGCCTCGAGTCGCTCCTTACTGAGGTATTTGGGGTCAAGGCTCACTGGTCAGCTTCCCCGCCTTCAATGATGTCGATGATGTCCCGCCACTGCTGGTCACTCAGGTCATGTTCTTTCGCCCGGCGAAGAGCGACGCGAGCCATGTCGGTTTGCATAATGTAGCCCGACAGGTCGGTAGACACCTGGTTCTCGCGAGTCAATGCTGCCAGGTCATACATCCGCTCCCTCTCGGAGCGGGAGAGTCGCAATGTCTCGGCGATGTCCCCCAGCTTGCCGTCCGGGGCAGCGCGGCGCCCTTTCTCGATGTCACTCAGGTATGGAGCGGTCACACCGATGGCGTCCGCGAATTTGCGCATGGTTAAGCCCTGCGTCTTCCTATGTGCTTCCAGGAAGGCACCGAAGCTCTCTGATTTGGTCATTGGAACAGCCTCCTCACGTCTGTTAGCAACTAAGCTAACACGTGAAGTTAACTGGTGCAAGTCTACGGATCAGGAGCCGTCTCGCTGGCTGTCCTCGTGCCGGGGTCGGTTGAGACGGTCGTGGATGAGCGGGAGCAGGATCGCGTCCACGTCGGCGCGGAAGGCTTTGTCCGACAGGTACTTCATGGAGAAGTCGTGATTCTGGGTCATCCGCGCCAGCATGACGTCGGGCATCTTCTCGTCGTAGATGATCTTGAACAGGTCGAGCGGATTATGGGCTCGCAGCTGGATCTCGTTGTCTTGGGCGAGGTCGTCGGCGACCTGTTCGAGCACTTTGTCCATGTTGGTGAACTCGGTGCCCCATCGTTCGTTGAGGGAGTCGAGGATCTTGGAGAGTCGCTCGCGGTCGTCTTCGGTGGGCATGCCCAGCTTGGGCGAGTTGTTCAACTCACCCACCTGGTCTTGTAGGTCGATGGAACCCTCGTAGACCGACTGGAGCCGGTAGTACTGCAAGGTGACCTCATCATCCAGGTGTGGGGCAGGGTCGCCGTCGATGTGGAGCTTGCGGGTCAGCAGCTTCGCGTATGCGGCGAACTTATGCAGCTGCTCGTCGTCGAAGCGGATGATGTGGGTCAAGAACTCGTAGTTGCGGTTGAACTTGTTGAACGCCGAGCGCACCTCGAGCTTTTCCTCATCGTCAAGCGCGTCGAAGCGGCCGACCGCAGGGTCGAGGTAGGCGTTGAGCCTGCCGAAGTCGAGGTTGGTCTGCTGCTTTTGCTCTCTGAAGAACACGGTCGCGAATCCGTCGATCTCTTCGTCTCGCCACAGCTGGTAGGAGGCGATCAGGTGGTAGAGGTCGTAGACGATGTTCGGGTCGGTTTCCTCGCTGATCGAGGTCGACACGTAATAGTCTTGGAACGCCGCCTGAATGTCGTCAGCGCTGTTGACGAAGTCCAACACGAACGTATCTGATTTGCCCGGGCACATCCGGTTGATCCGCGACAGGGTCTGCACGGCCTTGACCCCGTGGAGCTTCTTGTCCACATACATGGTCTGTAGCAGGGGCTGGTCGAATCCGGTCTGGTATTTCTCGGCCACCAACAGGATCTGGTACTCACCGGTGTCGAACCGATCGGGCAGCTCGGCTTCGGGGAAGCCGTTGAGTTGCTCCTCGGTGTAGTCCTGCCCATCGTCTTCGACGGTGCCGGAGAACGCCACCAGCACACCCAGGTCGGTGTAGCCCTTGGCTTTGATGTAGTTGGCGAACGCGAAGTAGTAGCGCACAGCGTGCAACCGGGAGCCGGTCACCAGCATTGCCTTGGCTTTGCCGCCGATCTTGTGCGCCACGTTGCTGCGGAAGTGCTCGATGATGATCTCGGCTTTTTGCCGCAGATTGTGCGGATGCAGGGCTAAGTATTTGCCCAGCGCCTTGTTGGCCTGCTTCTTGGCGTACTCCGGATCCTCAGCGGTGGCCTTACCAACCTTGTAGTACGTCTGGTAGGTGGTGTAATTTGCCAGCACGTCGAGGATGAATCCTTCCTCGATCGCCTGCTTCATCGAATACACATGGAACGGGCGCGGCGTGCCACCAGGAGTCGGGGTGCCGAAGATTTCGAGGGTCTTCTGCTTCGGGGTGGCCGTGAACGCGAAGAACGATAGGTTCGCCTGCCGTCCATGGGTCGCCATATCCGCCGCGATCTGTTCGTCAACCTCGAGCTCCTCGGCCTCTACCTGAGCCTCAGCTCGAGCGTAACGATCCAGCAGCTCTGCCTCGGACTCCTGACCCGCTTGGGCAGTGTCAGCCAGCACCTGCTTGAGCCGCTCAGACGCCTGCCCGGTCTGCGACGAGTGTGCCTCATCCACAATCACCGCGAACCGCTTCCCAGCCGTCGCGATGTTGGACACGTCAACGAACGGGAACTTCTGCAACGTCGAAATGATGATCCGAGCACCCCGACCCAGCGCATCAGTGAGCTGGCGGGCGTTCTTATCAACCTTTACGACGACGCCTGCTGTGTGATCCATCGAAAACACCGTGTCTTGGAGCTGCTTATCCAACACGCGCCGGTCGGTGATCACGATGATCGAATCGAACACCACCCGCTGCTGGTCGTCGTGCAGATTCGATAAGTGGTGAGCGAGCCACGCGATCGTGTTCGACTTGCCCGAGCCCGCCGAATGCTGCACCAAATAGTTGTGCCCAGCACCGTTCGCCTTCGCGTCCGCGATGAGTTTGCGGACCGCATCGAGCTGGTGGAAGCGCGGGAAGATCACCTTGTCTTTCGACTTCGCCGGACGCCCCTCAGGGGTCTTGCCGGGCACGAACTGCACGAACCGGTGCAGAATGTCGAGCAACGAGTCTTTCGCAAGCACCTGCTCCCACAAGTAGGACGTCTTGAACTTGCCCTCCACCGGCGGATTACCAGCACCGTTGCTGAAACCACGGTTGAACGGCAGGAACACCGTATCTTGGCCGGCAAGTTTCGTAGTCATCCACACCTCATCGGTGTCAACCGCAAAGTGTACCACCGCGCGTTTACCCAGGGCGAAGAGCTTTTCCGACGGGGAACGGTCCATCTTGTACTGTCGGATCGCATCACGATAGGTCTGCCCAGTCAGCTGATTTTTCAACTCGAGTGTCACCACTGGGATGCCGTTCACCAACAGCACCGTGTCAACCGAGTTCTCGTTACGCGTTGAATACCGTAGCTGGCGCACGATGCTCATCTCGTTCGCCCAGTACTTTTCAGCAAGAACCTCATTCAAGTCGGTGCCGGGAGCGAAGTACACCAGCTTGAACCGAGCACCCACATCCTCAATGCCACGGCGCAGCACGTCGATCACACCACGCTGATCAAGCTGCGCAGCGACACGCTTCAGAAACTTCTGCTCCGCGTTACCCCGGTAAGTGCGTTCCAGTTTGGCCCATTGATCCGGTTGCGTTGTTTTCACGAACTCAATCAAGTCAGCTGGATACAGGCACAGCTCGCGATCAAAACCCTGCGGGTCACGCGTCTCAAACCGGTCAAAATCCGATCCCTGGGTAGTCAGCCAGTATTCGATCTCGGACTCAAACCTGCGCTCCGACGTATCCATCATGCCTCCTCACTAACGCGGACCTTGCCCGTCACCACATCGTTAATAACCTGCTTGCGATACCGCCTCAACAACTCAACCTGACGATCCAAATCGGTAATCAAACCATCGATCCCTTTCAGCCGTTGAACAAGGTAATCAACGATTTGCCTTTGCTCTTCCACCGGAGGAACAAATAGTGGAATATTTCGGAGCGCCTGTACCTTAAAGTCCCATTGATCTGTGCGAATTCCGTAAGAATCCCTGCCAAAGAAGGGAATATATGCTTTTGACCGTATAGCCCAGTTGAAGAATTCAGAATCCACGGAAGACGCTAAATCGAAGGTGTAATACGCAGGACTGACAATCCCGTCATACAGCGACACTCCATATGATCCTTGCCAAGCCTTCATTTTGTTCATAACAAATTGACCGTTCCGAACTACCAAATAACCACTCAAATCATCTGGTAGACGGTTGTTGTTATCTGGCGACCCTTCAAGTTCACGATCTACAACCCCACGCTCACGTTCAACAGAAAGAACTCTCCAGGAAGGCTCACCCTTACGCGATTTACGGGTCAACAGAGATTTCAGAGAACGAGAATGCCAGCTATTTGGAATCTTCCCAATCCAGTCAATACCGCTGTCTTTCATTGGAGCGTTAGTGTCGAGGCCTTTGGTGACGGTGTGGGCGATCAACTCACGCTTGTAACGCTCCAACAACTCAACCTGACGATCCAAATCGGTAATCAAACCATCGATCCCTTTCAGCCGTTGAACAAGGTAATCAACGATTTGCCTTTGCTCTTCCACCGGAGGAACAAATAGTGGAATATTTCGGAGCGCCTGTACCTTAAAGTCCCATTGATCTGTGCGAATTCCGTAAGAATCCCTGCCAAAGAAGGGAATATATGCTTTTGACCGTATAGCCCAGTTGAAGAATTCAGAATCCACGGAAGACGCTAAATCGAAGGTGTAATACGCAGGACTGACAATCCCGTCATACAGCGACACTCCATATGATCCTTGCCAAGCCTTCATTTTGTTCATAACAAATTGACCGTTCCGAACTACCAAATAACCACTCAAATCATCTGGTAGACGGTTGTTGTTATCTGGCGACCCTTCAAGTTCACGATCTACAACCCCACGCTCACGTTCAACAGAAAGAACTCTCCAGGAAGGCTCACCCTTACGCGATTTACGGGTCAACAGAGATTTCAGAGAACGAGAATGCCAGCTATTTGGAATCTTCCCAATCCAGTCAATACCGCTGTCTTT